>Ga0255147_1000011_pt1 | contig 164546 bp, 136 predicted proteins | sample Atl_Miss_RepA_8h_FD_183034 | JGI IMG/M metagenome (GOLD analysis project Ga0255147, IMG submission 183034) | Freshwater microbial communities from Altamaha River, Georgia, United States - Atl_Miss_RepA_8h | ecosystem: Environmental > Aquatic > Freshwater > River | place: USA: Georgia... | reverse complement strand
AATCCTTATGATCTGGCCGGATGGTAAATCCAAGGAAGAGGAAAAAAAAGACAGGTTTCTCGGTTGGTACGGTGCAGCATACAGTCAATTGGAAGTCTTTGTAAAAGAGGGGGAAAATAACATTCCAGTCATTCAAGTCCCTCTTATCACCCGCGCGCCGGACCAGGTAAATGGAATTCCGGGACGAAATTAAATTTCCTTGGTCAACTTCCAACCAGGAAAAATTGCCTTGCAAAACTAATGAATACAGGCCACTTCTTCTCTAATTCTTCAAAATCATTTCACTTTAACAACTTGCAAAGCTTTCATAAAATTAAGGTAAGCTCTTTTATTCCTACCCATAATCACATTCACCGAACATTGCTGTGAAAAGAGGTTCCGCCAAATGCAATCAAACCAAGCGAGTAATCGGAATGGTTTTACCTTGATTGAGCTTCTGGTGGTGATTGCCATCATTGCCATTCTGATAGGTTTACTGCTTCCCGCCGTGCAAAAGGTGCGCGAAGCGGCTGCAAGGCTGACTTGCACCAACAATCTCAAGCAGATTGGCCTGGCGGTGATGAACTATGAAAGCACTTACAGGCATTACCCCATGTGCCGTGTTTCCAATACTGGTGCCAGGGTCATTTATGGAAATTCCAACCGCTCTTTATTCGTAATGCTTTTGCCTTACATTGAACAGGAAGCACTTTACAAGAAATATGAAGCAGTCTATGCACCTTTTCCCACAACGACCGGTGCAAACCGACGGGATTGGGATCACACAGACATGACAAGCATTTACCAGACCAAGGTCAAGACACTTATATGCCCTTCGAATCCCGGGCCTACCGTGGATTCAGGAACAAGCAATAATGCCTTCACCAATGCAGCCACCTCGGATTACAACGTGATGAATGGTGTTGAGCTTGCCAGTGCCCCGAATGCATATACCATGGGTCTGATCCCTTACACCCTGGATGATAGTTCCCGCAGGGGCATGTTGGATTTTACCGCCCCAACCACTCCTGCCAACATAACGGATGGAACCTCCAACACTCTGCTTGTGGTGGAGGATGCAGGTCGGCCCAGTCGTTATGCGAAGGGTAAGATTCAATCCGGGCTTAGGTCTTCAGGGGCGGCATGGGGTGATAACGATGGAACATTCACTTTACATGGCTTTTCCACCGATGGCCTAACTCAGGGTGGTCCTTGCGCCATTAACTGTAACAACAGCAATGAGGTTTATTCTTTCCACACAGGTGGTGCCAATGTGGTATTTGGGGATGGCTCGGTTCGCTTTTTCAAAGAAAACATCAGCATTGGAATAGTTGCAGCCGTAATTACCAAAAGCAACGGAGAAGTGGTCAATGTGGACTAAACTTCAGCCCTTTGGTCTTGGCTGGTTATTAGGCTGCCTGATTCTTGGCTGCGGTGGAGATTCTTCTTACACCCCAACAGTTCAGGTATTCCCAGCAAAGGGAAAATTAGAGTACCAGGGCAAACCATTGGCTGGGGTAACGCTTATTTTTAATCCTGTGGATGAAAAGCAAAAATTAAAACCGCAGGCCACGACAGATGCGGAAGGAAATTTCGTGGCAACCACATTTTCAACAGGAGATGGCGCACCGGAGGGGGAATTCCTTATCACTCTTGTGATAAAAACTGAGGAATCCGATTCCGCACGTGAGGATGCGGAAGGCAATGGCCGTGCCAAGCCTGCAAAAACCAAATTCCCCGTCAAATTTCAAAATCCCACTACCAGCACACTTAGAGTTAAGGTTGGCAAGGGCCAAGCCGATCTTGGTACCCTGGAAATCAAATAAGCGTGATTATTACCACCTGAAAGCCTTCATCACTGAAGAATAATCATCCGTCCAAATCATAAAATCTTTTTCTGGTGGCTTTTCCCACTTATCAGTCGCAATTTGCGGAATTATGGTTTCCCTGTTTTTACCCATGATGACCCACATGGAAGGGTACAACCCAGACTTGGATTCCCTTTCGGAAATTTTGCCTTTGCTTTGGTTTTGAACCAAACTAACAAGACCAAGTTCTTTGGCCACGGCATTTAATTGCGGCCTGAGATCGATATGCCGGTTAGAGATGTGAAATAACAACACCCCGTCATCCTGTAACTTGGAGAAAAAGCCTCGCACTGCCTCCAGGGTAAGCAAATGAGTTGGTATGGTGTCCGAGGAAAAAGCATCCAGGATTAGAATCCCATATTTTCCATCAGGTTCCTTCATAAGGGTATTTCTGGCATCCCCAATCTTTACCTCATATCTTCCCTTGCATTCTTTCAGATAAGTGAACAGCTTTTTATTCAGGGCAATCCTTGCAACCATGGGATCAATTTCAAAAAAGTCCACCAGCTGGCCGCCGACGGCATACCAGGCCAGGGACCCCGCCCCCAGGCCAACCACCCCTATGGGTTCTTCCATTTTCAACTGCTGCCTTCGTAACAACACCTGCCCGGCCGGCCCAAAAGGGTGGTAATACACCAGCGGGGAAAAAGAAGGCTTGCCCGGTTCTGTTGTAACTTGGGCGCCATGTTCCGTGGAACCATGATAAAGCCAGTGAACTTTTTTATTGGTACCAAGCCCAACCCGGTGTATGCCATAAAAACTGCGATCCTGGAAAAGCAAATCGGGGTGGCTGGCATCCAGAATGAATATTTTTAAAAACATGATCATGACATAAGCCATCCCAAAAAGAATTGGCCTTGGCAAAAATGGAATTAACACCAAAGCAACCAGCGATTGCCAGCCATCGTGTTCTGTTTGGCGAAGAATCATAAACACCACCGCAATCAGGATTCCCAGCCCCAACATCCAACGAAGCTGCCTGGAATGAAAAGTGGAATCCATCTGCCTGAACCAGGGAAGTGCTGGCATGGCCAAGGCCGCCAGGGAAAGTGACAAAGCATATTCATGCAAGTCCTGAAATATCAACGGCGCCAACAGGGACTGGAAAACGCCTGCCAAAAAACCTCCACATGCAATCCAAAGGTAAAATTCAGTCAATCCATTTAAGTTTGGTTTCTCCTTGTAAAGGCTGCCATGGCAAACCAGGCCCACCAGAAAAAGTGTTCCCACCCAAAGGAATAACTGCTGGGCGAAATCCGATTGGCTGCCAGCCAGCGACAAAAAGGCCTGCATTATCAAGGCGATGGCATTTGCCCACAGCACAAGATTCCAAAGGTTTTGTTTCCAATCCAGAAAACCAAGGATAAAAGTAAACATGTAAACCATCAAAGGAACCAGCCATACCATCGGCATGGGTGGCAATTCCTGGGAAATCCTGGCGGTTATCGCAAGCATCAAACTTGCCGGAACCAAAGAAAGGAAAACCCACAAAAACCTTTTCTTTCGCCCCTGCGAAACCATGTCTATCGGGGGAAGTTCCATTCTTGGGATCCGGTTTTTCCAAACTGCAAATCCACAGGCAATCAGCAATAGTCCAAATACAACCCAGATTGCCCACCAGGCCAAAGACTGATCTCTCAATCCCAGCAAAGGTTCAATTATCGATGGATACACCAGCAAACCCAGCATGGTTCCGATATTGCTGGAGATATAAAGCGAATAGGGATTTCGCTTTTGAGAATCCGCATAAGTAAACCACCATTGCAATAATGGAGCACTCGCGCCGAGAAGCATCAGGGGAATAAAGGCTTTTTTAAACAGCAGGATAGCAAGGTGAATTGTGGGAAATTGACTGATTGTTATTATTTGAAAACTATCGGCATGGAATGGAATGAAAAGAATGGCCAGGCTGGAGAAAGCAAGGTGCACCAAAGTGGCAATATGCGGACGGAACCATTTTGAGAGCAAATAGGCATAAAAGTAACCAGCCAGTAGACAAGCCTGAAAAAACATCATGGATGTTGTCCAGGTGGAGCTTGAACCGCCAAAAGAAGGAAGCAGCATTTTACCAAGCAATGGTTGAATACAACTCATCAGGAAGGCGGAAACAAAGGAAACAACAACAAAAAGTACCAGCATGGGTTTTAAAATCCGTTCGAAGGGTCAAAATGAAAATTTTAGCAGGTGAAGGAAAATATAGGTCATGAAGAAACCATGAAGAACAATTTACCTGTCGCCAGACAAATACGGTTGGCAGGTTAGTTATTAGGAAATGAAGAAAATTTATGGTTGATCCGGTGATAGGCAGGTCATGAAATATCAAAAAGCCCTGTAAAAAAGGGCATTTTGATCTACACATTTTCTTCACACAAACCACATCCGCTATTCATTGGAATAATGATTCCACATCCGATTCAATAGCATAGCGTGCTGCTAATTCACGCTGGAATTTAACTTTCGTAAAGGAGTTTCGTATGATTCGAAGTTTGTCTTCCCTGAAGAGCGGGAAGAAGGCTTTCACCCTGATCGAGCTTTTGGTGGTGATTGCCATTATTGCCATTCTTATTGGCTTGCTTCTGCCCGCGGTGCAGAAGGTTCGTGAAGCTGCTGCCAAGTCCAGTTGCGCCAACAACCTCAAGCAGGTTGGGCTGGCCTTGCACAATTTCCAAAGCACCTACAACTGCTTCCCAACCTCCGGCGAAGGTATCATTCCTGCTACCTCTGGTACTGGTTTTGATACTATCTCCACTTTCACAGCCATCCTGCCCTACATGGAACAGGAAAATGTTTACAAGCAAATTAATACCAGTTTGCACTACGCCGCTGCAGCACAGTCTCAGGTACCTTTCCAGACTGTGATCAAGGCTTTTGTTTGCCCAGCAAACCCTGCCCATCAAGGTAAGGATGCCCAAAATTATGGTCTTTCCGACTACATGCCAATCGCTTATTGCGATATCGCACCAACCACTGGCATGCGCTGGACCACAGCAAGCGTAAAGCAAAAGGGAGCTCTTGCCCTTACCGGAAGTACCAATTACAAGAAAAATGGCACCGGCGCTGTGGTTGCCGACACTTTTGTAGCCAGTTTTACTGGTGGTATGTCGGTAACATCCGTTTCCGATGGCACCAGCAATACTGTTGCATTGATTGAAGATGCTGGCCGCGGTGTTACTTTTGCCGGAGCAAACCTTGCTTCCTCCAGCAAGTATGCTGACCCGGATGGTGGTGCGAATGTTACCACGGGTGCTAACCCCACCTACACTAACAATCGCCGCATTGGTCGTTGGGGAGAACCTGATCAAGGTAATGGCTGGTCTGGTGCTCCTACTTGGCCAATTACCGCTACAACCGCTGCAACTTCCACCACCTGCCAGGCGGCCGGTACAGCTACCACCGAGCCTGCAAACGTTGGAACGTGCGACCAGAGAAAAGTGATCAATAACACCCCTCAAACCTTTGCATCTAGTTTGTGGGGTACCAATAACTTCGGGCCCAATGATGAACCATTCAGCTTCCATACTGGTGGAGCATTTGCAGTATTTGCCGACGGCCATATCGGCTTCCTTAACGATGCAATTACCCCGGTAATTGCTCGTGGCCTTGCCTCTGCAGCAGGCGGCGAAGTATTTCAACTTCCCTAATCCGTAGTTTACGTTAACCACCCAGCCCGCTGGCGACGCACCAGCGGGCTTTTTTATTGCCACTATGTTCCTAGCGTGTAAGAAAAAAGCCCCCGACATAAATCGGGGGCTTTTTCATTTTCATCCATCCGTCTATTTTTATTCCTGGAACCGATAGCCCAGGCCACGAACTGTTTCAATCATATCCATATTGCCAAGTTTCTTACGCAGGGTTTTAATGTGCACATCAATGGTACGTTCAAGCACAATGGCACCCTCGCCAATGGCAAATTCCATGAGCTGCACCCGGGAAAACGCCCTTCCTGGCTGCCTTATCAGGCATTCCAGCAATCGGTACTCCGTAGGGGTAAGGTCAAGTTCCTGCTTGCCTAAAAATGCCTTGTGGCGAACCTGATCCACTTTAACGCCACGGTGCTCCAAAACCTTGTTTTCCAAATCCTCTTCTGCGGGTTCCGTCCTGCGCTTCAAGGCTTTGATTCGCTGCAACAAAACCTTCACGCTAAAAGGCTTGGTCACATAATCATCCGCACCCATGGAAAAGCCAACCACCTGATCGGTTTCTTCCGCTTTGGCAGTAACCACGATAATGGGCGTGTTCTTGGTGCGTTCATTGGAACGAAGTTCACGAAGCACTTCAATTCCATTGAGAGAAGGCAGCATCAAATCCAAAAGGATAAAATCCGGCGAGGAACTAATCGCTTTGCGAAGCCCTTCCTGCCCATCGTGAGAAACCACGGTTTCATATCCCTCTTTTTCGAGGTTGTAAACCAGGGCCTCTACCAAAGGTTGTTCATCCTCAATAATGAGGACTTTATGTCCATTTTTAGGAATATCGGAAGTCTTGGATGGCTGCTTTGCCTTCCTATCTTCTTTCATTTCGATGGTCTCCGTTGCCATTTTCTTCTCCTGAACGAACACGATGACGAACAATCTCACCTTCCACCAGATAGACAACATCCTCGGCTATGTTGGTGGCATGATCAGCAATACGTTCGATATGACGAACCGCGGAAAACATGGACAAGCCATGGGGAATATTATCCGGCTTTTCACCCATGTATTTGATGATGCCGTTGATAATTTCTTGGTTGTATCGATCCACCTCATCATCCATACGAATGACCATCAAGGCCTGTTTGACATCCAGATTCACAAAGGCATCAAGACTTTGACGCACCATGACGGTGGTAAGATCAGCCATCTGCTGAATTTTTTCAGGGATGGGCATGTAAGGGGGTTTGCAAAGCTCTATGGCACGCTCGGCAATTTCCTCGGCAAGGTCGCCCATGCGTTCCAAATCGGTGGTAATCATCATGGCAGCAGTACAACGGCGCAAATCACCTGCTACAGGCTGATGCAACGCCAGTATTTTCAAGCTTTCATTGTTGATGATATTTTCTTCGGCATCAATTTGGGCATCGCCTTCAATCACATCCCTGGCAATGTTGGGGTCGCGATTTTGTAACGCGGTAATAGTCTTGGAAAGAGCCGCCTCCACCAAACTGGCCATGGCCATGATACTTCTTTGCAATTCATCCAAGTCGCGTTGCAGGTGAATGGACATGTAAATACCTTTTAAAAGTAATCTCAACCAAAACGGCCTGTGATGTAATCCTCGGTCTGTTTAACCTGCGGTCGGGTATAAAGTTGATCGGTTGGGCCCACCTCCACCAGACGACCCTGAAAGAAAAATGCGGTCTGGTCGGAAACCCTGGCAGCCTGCTGCATATTGTGGGTAACAATCACAATGGTGTAATCGCGTTTCAGTTCAAAAACCAAATCTTCAATGCGCGCTGTGGAAGCCGGGTCCAAAGCACTTGCCGGTTCATCCAGAAGCAAAACTTCCGGATCGGTTGCCAGTGCCCGAGCAATACAAAGCCTTTGGGCCTGCCCACCGGAAAGGTTCAAAGCGGATTGATCGAGCCGATCCTTCACTTCATCCCACAGTGCCGCACCACGAAGGCACCTTTCACAAATTTCGTTGAGAATAGCCTGATTCTTAAGTCCGGCAATCTTAGGGCCGTACACCACATTTTCGAAAATAGACTTGGGAAAAGGGTTCGATTTCTGGAACACCATTCCAACCCTGCGGCGCAAATCAACAAGGTTAAGGGACTTGCGGTAGATATCCTCGCCATCAAGCAAGATTTCACCTGTGTGCCTGGTTCCATCCACCAGATCATTCATGCGGTTCAAACATCGCAAGAAAGTTGATTTACCACAGCCGGAAGGTCCAATCAGTGCCGTGACCGATTGGGGAGGAATCTGGAAATTTATATCAAAAAGGGCTTGATGGCTGTTGTACCAAAAATTGAGGTTCTTCACCTGGTATTTTGGAACCAAACCTTTTTGGGGAGTAAGTTCCCTTCCGTTGAGGGAACGTTCTGATAAAATTGCAGCATAAGATGTTGTCGCCATCATACATAACACCGTTCAAAGTCCAATTTCAGGCTACAAGACAAAGAATTATCTTAATCAACAAATAAGAAGAAACAGTTAAGAAAGCATGATGTTTAGGTTCCTTTTTGCGTCAGTTTTCTTTTTCGTTGATTTAAGGGGTAAACCGCTGTAATTTTTGGGTTTCCTACCTTTTAAAAGATTCTGGGACAAACTACCATGTTCAAATTTTACGGTTCTTTGGCGTTCACATTGGCGTTATCGGCAATAGTACTTGCAGCTGACGACTACATCCTTGGCCCTGATTCAAACCCCACTCCGAACGTGCCAGCGGGCAAAATTGAAAAACGCACTTGGAAAAGCAATGTTTTCCCTGAGACGGTACGGGATTGGTGGATTTACACCCCCGCACAATACGACCCGGCCAAGCCCACTGCCATTATGGTATTTCAGGATGGTGGAAGTTACATGAACGAAAAAGGACAGTTTCGCGCCACCGTTGTTTTCGACAACCTGATTCACAAAAAACAAATGCCTGTAACTATTGGCATTTTCCTGAACCCTGGTTCTGTTCCGAGTGCAGACGCCAAAGGAAAGGCCCGAAGCAACCGCAGTTTCGAATACGACACCTTATCCCCCCAGTATGCGACATTTCTGGAAAAGGAAATTCTCCCCGAGGTGGCAAAAACCCACAATATCAGCAAAAACCCCAAGGATCGTGCCATCTGTGGCATAAGCTCTGGTGGAATATGCGCCTTTACCGTGGCATGGGAACGGCCAGACCTGTTTGGCAAAGTTCTAAGCCATGTTGGAAGTTTCACCAACATTCGGGGCGGGGATGTTTACCCGGGTATGATTCGTAAAACCGAACCCAAGCCAATCCGGGTATTCCTTCAGGAAGGCAGCAATGACCTGGACAACCTGCATGGTAGCTGGCCTTTGGCAAATCGCAGCATGGCGGCCGCACTGAAATTTGCCAAATATGATTTCCAATATGTGGAAGGTGATGGTGGCCACAATGGCAAGCATGGCGGAGCCATTCTGCCAGACTCTTTACGCTGGTTGTGGCGAGATTAGGAATTATAAAACCCGGAGAAATACCATGCGAAGTCTTGCAACCATGATTCTTCCCCTGGTTTTGGCACCATTGGTTTACGCCCAGGATATTCCGCTAAGCCAGATTATTCCGGAAAAATCCAATTGGGCCCAAGTTCGCCAAATCGATAAAAAGGTGCTCGCCATTGCGGGAAATGCAGATGGATCCATTCTGATTGCCCTTGAGAACGAGGTCATCAGGCTGGATAAATCCAACACCATCAGCAAAGTTAGCAAAGCTGCGGGAATCATCGCCATTCTGCCGCAGGATGATGGCTCCCTGTACCTTTCGCACCCGAAGCCGGCAAGGATTCTACATGTGCCGCTGGGCAAGGATGAACCAGAAGTGTTTTGCGAGGGGTTGGCTCCCACCGCAATGGCTTTGCTTTCACGCGGGAAGTTTTTTGCCGACCTCCCAAATGATCCATCTATTTATCTTGTGGAGAAAAACAGCTTTCGTAAGGTGGATGATGGCCCGTGTGCATCGCTGGCCTTGGATCAATCTCGTTCCATTCTTTTTGCGGGCACCACAGAAACAATGCAAATTGCCACTCTGCGGGTGAAAGCGGACGGAAACCTGGATGCCCGGGATTATTATGTGGCACCAAGAAAAGCTCCACCGGGGGCTTCGGCATTGGTCACGGACCTTAAAGTGGATTCATTAAACCGCATTTACGCAGCAACCTCGATTGGTGTTCAGGTATTTGACCCAACCGGCAGGCTTTGTGGCGTTTTAACCAACCCGAATGGCAAACCGGGTTTCATCACCATTGCGGGTGAGACACTTTATTGCCTTAGCGATGGCAAGCTATTCAGCAGGCCACTGTTGTTTGGCAAAAAGTAATCAAACGAATTGCTGCTGTTTGTACACCGGCAATTGAAGCGTAAAGCTGGTACCTTTTCCAACCTGACTAGTTGCGGTGATAGTGCCATTCATGGCCTGTGCCAGATGTTTCACAATGGAAAGCCCCAATCCGGTTCCACCCAGTTGCTTGGATCTTGCCTTATCAACCCGGTAAAACCTTTCAAAGATTCGCGGTAAATCCGCCTCCGGAATTCCAACACCGTTGTCACGCACCTCGATAATGACAAAATCCTTCCCCCTGCCCCAATTCACTTCGATTTTTCCTCCATCCGGGGTATAACGCACCGCATTGTCCAAAAGATTGTCCAATATTTGGAGGAATGCCTCCTCATCGCACCAAGCCGCCATGCCTTCTTCAGGAGCAAAATCCCCTGTCATGGGCTGCGAAACCAGAATTTGCGACTTGGATTTTGTAATATCCTGGTGGCTGGCTACAGAATGGTTCACCATTTCCCCCACCGGGATGGCAACCTTTTCGAACATTTCCGTTTCGGCCTCAATTCGCGCAAGGCTGAGTAAATCCATAATCAAGGTGTTGAGTCTTTCGGATTGATCCAGAATTTGGTTTAAAAACCGCATTCGATTCACCGAATCATCCATGGCACCATCCGCCAGGGTTTCGGCGCAAACCTTGATCACTGCAAGCGGTGTTTTTAATTCATGCGACACATTCGCGACAAAATCCTGTCGCAATCGCTCTAATCTTCGAAGTTCCGTGGTGTCGTGAAGGACCAAAACCGCGCCTCGAACGGGAACACCCGGCAATCGCGCAGCATGGATGGTAAGGTTTTTTGCCGCACCCAAAGACCAGGCAAGTTCTTTTTTTTTGGGATCCGGTTGGGCCAGTGAATCGCTTACCAAGTCCATCAAATCCCTGTTTCGAATCAATTCCCAAAGGCGTTTACCCTCCGTGGTGGTATTGGTTAAGCCAAGTAATTTAAGGGCTGTTTCATTGGCAAATAGAATACGCTGGGTGGAATCCAAAGCGACCACGCCTTCCACCATGCCAGAAAGAATGGTGCGAAGTTGCTGGCGGTCCTCTTCCAGCTGACTAATTTTTTCCGCCAGCCTTATTGCCATGCGGTTAAAAGATTTCACCAGATTCCCCAAGGCACCCGGCTCGTCGGAAAGGATTTTTTGCCGGTCTTCCCCAAGGCCAACCCTTTGCAGCCCCATGGATATTTCTTCCAACAAGCTGGAAATTTCCTTGGATATTCTCAATGAAACCAAGCTGAGCGACCCAAAGCCTATAATTGCCACAAACCCATAAAGCATAGCAACTTGCGATTTTTTTAAACTTAAAAATGTAAGCATCAAAACAGATGTGATGAGAAATAAAGCCAAAACCACTGCATTAGGTATGAACAACCTTCGGAACATCTTTGCAGCCCTGAAAGTACCAAAAGCACCGATTATCCATGATTTTCAAACTATGGAATAGGTGATGGGCATGAATAACAGCTTTTTAATTCCAACGTAAGTGGTTAACAAAAAAAATCTTAAAGTTTCTTCAATCTTTAACTTGCTCTTGGGACAAGATTGGCTTTACTGAGAGAGAGATATTACTTCCTTAAGGGATATTTTCCATGAATCTTACCATGCGTTCTTTGTTTTTCGCCTTATTGTGTTTGCCTTTGTTTGGTTGTGGCGGCGAAGCTTCCAAGCCTGCAACCAAGGAAAAATCCGAAACAAAAAAAGAGAGCAGTAAAAAAGATTCTCCAGCGACCCAGTCAACAGGTTTGAAGGGCGAAATCAAGGCGGATGGCTCCAGCACGGTATTATTGGTTACCCAGGCGGTGTCCAGCGCCTTTAGCAAGTCTAACCCGGATGTGAAGATTTCTGTGGGAAGATCTGGCACTGGTGGTGGATTTAAGAAATTTGCCGCCGGTGAAACCGATATCAGTAACGCATCCCGCCCCATCAAAGCCGAGGAAAAGGAAGCATGTGCCAAAAATAATATCGAATATTTTGAATTTCAAGTTGCCTGGGATGGCCTAAGCGTAGTGATCAATAAAGAAAACACCTGGGCCAAAAATATGACCGTGGAACAGTTGAAACTAATTTGGGACAAGGATTCCAAAGTCGAGTTGTGGAGTGATGTAGACCCAAGCTGGCCCAAGGAAAAAATCAAATTGTTTGGTGCCGGCACCGATTCTGGCACTTTTGATTTCTTTACAGAAGCCATCAACGGCAAGGCAGGCCAAAGCCGTACCAAGTATGAACCTACCGAGGATGACAATGTAACCGTGAATGGAGTAAGCAAGGATAAATATGCACTGGGTTACTTTGGTGTGGCCTATTACGAAGAAAATAAAAGTAAATTACAAGTGGTTGCTGTTGCGGCAAAAAAGGGTGATCTCTTTGTGGAGCCCAACACCAAAACCGTAATGGACAAGACTTACAAACCCCTATCCCGCCCGCTTTACGTATATGTAAAGAAAGCTTCGCTGAAACGACCAGAGGTTCAGGAATTCCTGAAATTCTACCTCCGCAGGGATGATCTTGTGGAACAGGCGAAATATATCAAAATGGATTTGCTTATGAAGGATGAACAACAATCCAGGCTGGAAAAAGCCATTGCGGAAGCATCCAAGTAAATTTACCTTTTTGCTTGAATAAACATTGGGCCCAAATCTTTTGAAATGGTTCCCCACTCTCCGGTGGTGCATGATCAAGACAATTACGGAAGGAAAAAAACCATTTGGGGTATACAAAATTCCCCCAGCGCCGAATTTTCGCCTGGGGGAATGGTTCATCGAATGGGGCTTGTTCTTAAGCGCCATGCTATCCATCTGCGTGACGATTGCAATTGCCTATATTGTCTTTTCCGGAAGCGTGAAGTTCTTCAGCGATCCCGAAGTTTCCATCGGCTACTTTTTTAGTGGTTCTGAATGGACAGCCGGTTTTGAAGGTGCAAAGTACAGCATTTTGCCGCTTCTTACCGGAACCCTTATGGTCGCGGTAATAGCTGCGTTATTTGCATTACCCATTGGGTTAATTACCGCAATCTATCTAAGTGAATACGCGAGCCCGCTTGTACGCCAGATCATCAAACCAACATTAGAGCTGCTGGCAGGCATTCCAACCGTGGTTTACGGTTACTTTGCCGTATACGCCATCACACCGATGCTTTCCTTGATGATTCCCGGCCTGGATCCGGTACATAACCAGATTTCCGGTGGGTTGGTTGTCGCCATCATGATTCTTCCGATGATTGCCTCGCTCAGCGAGGATGCGATGCGTCAGGTTCCCCGTTCATTAAGGGAAGGTTCCTATGCCTTGGGGGCTACCAAGTTTGAAACATCCACCAAAGTAGTTGTGCCCGCGGCTTTATCTGGCATACTGGCTAGTTTTCTATTGGCGATCTCGCGTGCTGTGGGAGAAACCATGGCAGTTACGCTAGCCTGTGGTGGCCAGCCCAAATTAACCATGGATCCCAGGGAAGGCATAGCAACCATGACTGGTTTTATTGCCAGAATCGCGCAAGGCGATGTTCCGCATGGTACCACATTATTCAACAGCCTTTTTGCGGTGGCAGCCGTTCTTTTCGTAATGACCCTGGGCATGAACCTGCTGGCACAGTGGATTCTTAAAAAATACAGGCAGGTCTACCAATGAGCAAGCTTCCAACAAAAATGGATCAGCCGGCTCTTTCCTTTGGAAGGCGCTTTGCCGACTTTGTTTTTGGCAAAGTTGCTCTGGTGTGCACTTTTCTGGGAATGGCATTTTTAGTGTTATTCTTCATTCGAATTGGAATGGATGTAAGCCACTGGTTCCACGAAATGCCCGTCAGAATTGCCCAGGCAAATGTCCGTGCCACGGAAAAAGTTCAAAAGTTTGATGCCGAGACGGCCCAGCAGTTGGAATCGATTCGCCTGGAACGGGACAAGAAAATAGCCGCAGAACCAGATAAAAAGGAAGCCTATATCAGGGCTTACCAGAGAATTTTGGATCGTACGGCAGAGGATAGGAACAAAACCAAGGATGAAATTTCTTCGCAGCTAAAATCTGATGTTCGCACGGACACCAGCGCTTTTGCCATGTTCATGCATTTTATTTCAGCTGGTCCTTCAAGTTCCCCGCAGGATGCAGGTATCAAGGCGGCATTGCTTAGCAGCCTGCTTCTGGGATTGATCACGATTGTGGCGGCAATCCCATTGGGTGTGGCCACCGCCATTTACCTTGAGGAATACCGTTCCCAAACCTGGTTTGGAAACATTCTGCAATTGAACATTAACAACCTTGCCGGTGTGCCATCCATCCTTTACGCCATCCTGGGTGCGTATGTGTTTGTGGAACTTATCTTCAAGCAATTTGAAAGCCCTGCTATTGCTGCCAGAAACACCTTGGGTGGTGGGTTAACGCTTGCGTTGCTGGTTTTACCAATCGTAATTGTTTCCACACAGGAAGCTATCAGGGCAGTTCCAATCTCGTTAAGACATGCATCTTTGGCATTGGGTGCCACACGCTTGCAAACCATTTGGCGAATTGTAATTCCTTCCTCACTGCCTGGAATTCTAACAGGTATGATTCTTGCCCTATCCCGAGCGATGGGTGAGGCTGCTCCTTTGGTACTTTTTGGTGCGGCACTTTACATCAACTTCACCCCCACCATACTCAGCAGGTTCACGGCATTGCCCATGCAAATTTACACTTGGTCGGATGACCCAGACCCTGCGTTCCATTACAATGCGGCTCTTGCCAGCGCGATTCTAATTTTCATGCTGCTTGGTTTAAACTCGGTGGCAATCTTTTACCGCTATTTTGTTCAGAAGAACCTCAAAGGTTGATCAGGGCTTTTCCACCATTGCCAAAAGTGGCTGTCCTGTTGCAAACCTGCGCACATTTTCACGCATCAGCCGCCATTTGCGATCCATGACCTCCGGTCCGGAAGGCTTCTTACCGGTTACTGGATTTGCTCTTTCCGCACGGGCGAGGCTGGTAACCTGAACTTTGGCCACCCCGGCATCCTTGATAACTTTTTCTGTTGGCCCCTGCGAGGAAGTTTGAATCCAGCGGAGCTTTTTACCATTCTTTAGGATTTCCTCGGTTGCAAATCCCAGAACCGCATCCGCATCCATGGCCAGCTTTGCTGCCTCTTCCGCATTTGCCACAGGAACAAATTCCACTTCGGGGGCGACAATTTTCAGCGCTGCTATCTGGTCTGGCATATAACCGGTGGAAACCAGAATTCTCTTGGGGGCCACCCAGCCTTCCTTTGGCTTCTCGGCAACATAATCACCAGAAACATAACCCAGTTCCCGAATCAAATCATGAGGAACAGCCTCGCCGGTAAATTCCTTGAATACATGCTCGACATTGTCCGGCTTCACATCCACGCCAGTCCAATCCTTGTACCAGGGCATCTTGATGGAATCCTGCAATTGTTTCATCGACTTGCCTTCTTTGATGCCTTTGGAAACTTCGTTGCGAAGCTCGACAAAGAATCGCTGTTGCCTTTCCACAAGTTGCGGGCCATCGATTGGTCCATGACCCGGACAAATCATCTTGGGTTTCAACTTCTTCATTTTTTCAAGCGCGTTAACCCAGGAAGAAGAATCAGAATGCCCCATGAAGTTATAGGCCCCATTCACACAAGCATCGCCAGTGCAAAGGATGCCATGCTTGGGCATCCAGGCAACCGCATCACCAGCGGTATGCCCATGGGCAAGGTAAAGAAACTCGACCCTTTGCTTGCCATCTTCAAGCACCAAACGGTCATCAAACACAACTGCAGGCGCCTTTAGAAAACTATTCGCCACATCCTTGCGGCCAGTGGGTCCCTCGCCAGCCTCTTTAAATTCCCTGAGGCCATATTTATTCATCAAGCGGGCACATTGTGCCTGAGCCACAACACTGGCTCCCTCCCTGAAAAAAACAGAATTACCGTAGGCGTGGTCTCCATGATGATGGGTGTCAAACACATAACGGATGGGCTTGTTCGTAGTTTTTCGAATGGCTTTTACCACATCTTCCGCCCCGTCCGGAAAATTGGCATCAATAACAGCCACAAAGTCTTCAAACACCACCCAGACATGGTTGCTTCCGCCAAATGGAACCGACTTATCGGTGGCACTGATGGAGGAATAGCGAAAGAACACACCCGGGGCGATTTCCTTCACTTCGTTAAATTTCATGGGAACTGTCGTAGGCTCTGCAACTGTAATGGTGGCAAAAACAAGCATTCCAAGAAGGTTTAAAAGGCAAAATCTTTTGATTGGCATGATGAATACCCCGGTTTCCGTTAAGAAAATCCTAGAATAACGAAAAGAATAACCTATTTTACCCCCGGTAACAGTACCATTTGTTGCCTGGGGCATACATGGGGGATTATGAATGGTAATGGATGAACAATCCATCACAAAGGCCGGACACTACGAGAACACAGCATGCAATCGAATGACATTAAAACCAAGGATATTGCAAACAAAGTATTGGCGGGCGACCGCATCAGTATGGAGGATGGCCTTCATTTGCATGACCACGCTGACCTCTTTACCTTGGGAAAGCTGGCAGATTTTGTTCGCAGGAAAAAGAATGGCGACACAGGGTATTACAATGTGAATGTTCATCTGAATCCTACCAATGTTTGTGTTTATAGGTGCATCTTTTGCGCTTTCCGTGCCGACCTGAAAAGCGACCGTGGCTACCTGATGACCGATGAACAGATTCTTCATCGCGCCGCAGAGGCCACCAGCAGAGGTGCCACCGAGATGCACATTGTGGGTGGTTTGCACCATCAGATGCCCTATGAGTGGTACCTGAATATTGTTCGCATGATTCACAAGGCTTACCCCAGCCTGCATTTGAAGGCCTATACCGCCGTGGAATGGGAGTGGTTTGAAAGGCTTACCAAGCGACCCGTGGAAGACATTCTTGCCGAGTTCAAGGATGCAGGTCTTGGCAGCATACCGGGCGGAGGCGCTGAAATCTTCCACCCCGAGGTTCGAGATATTATCTGCGAGCACAAAGCTGACACAGCTAATTGGATTAGAATTCACCGCGAAGCCCACAAACTTGGTCTACGTTCCAACGCGACCATGCTTTATGGGCATATCGAAAAGCCCTGGCATCGCATGGATCATCTGCAGAAGCTTCGCGATCTTCAGGATGAAACCGGTGGGTTCCAGACTTTTATCCCTCTGGCTTTTCACCCAACCAACACAAAAATGGAAAACATCACCAAACCAAGCGCATTGGTGGACCTAAGGGTGATGGCCATAAGCAGAATCTTCTTGGATAATTTCCAGCACATGAAAGCTTACTGGGTGATGATGGGAATCAAAACCGCGCAGGTGGCACTGGCCTTTGGTGCGGATGATATTGATGGCACCGTGGTGCATGAGAAGATTTATCACGATGCGGGTTCGGATACACCCCAGGAAATGACCGTTGCGGAAATTCGCAGGCTGATTGAGGAGGCTGGTTGCAAGCCTGTGGAAAGGGACACGCTTTACAATCAGGTAATCCGGGAACAATCCACACAAACCGCCTATAGAATCGGCGGAAGAGTCGAGCTAGCCCAGGTTTAAAGCCTGTTTTGCAAAGTTAAGAGGATGGTGGAACCACCCCGGACTTTCTGGCCCACTTGAACGGCCACCTCGGAAACCACCTCAGGCGGCAAAAGTAAATCCGTTCGGGATCCAAACTTGATCATCCCGTAAAGCTCGCCCATCTTAAGGTTTCTGCCAACTGCTGTCTGGCAGACTATTCTTCTCGCTATCGCCCCGGCAATCTGTTTAACCCTGAAGGCAAAGCCACCCTCTTTGGATTTCATATCCAACCAAAGCTGCTCATTACGCCTGCTGCAATCACCACTTCGGGCGTCCAGAAATTCGCCGGGAAAATATCGCACCCTCTCCACCGTGCCCGCCATGGGGCTGCGATTTACATGAACATTAAAGACTGAAAGAAAAATGCTGATTCGCAATGCTTTGCCAAACCCAGGTTCATCAACTTCCTCAATATTTGTGATGGTTCCATCCGCCGGACTAACCACCACGCCCGGCCCCTCGGGAATTTTGCGCCTGGGGTTTCGGAAGAACGAGAGAACAAATACCCAGAATCCGCCAGCAACCACGGTTCCCACCCAAAATGCGGGGTGAACCATCGAAGCCAGAACGCCACAACCTGCCGAAAATAACAGCAATAGAAAGCTGAATACCAGCAGTTCCATGGCCCCCCAGCGGGCAAATGCCAGATGGTTTCGGTGATCATAGGGGTCGGTCTTGGAATCAAAATAATAGCCACAGACATTCGCGTAATTTTTGAGGTCCCTGGAATCGATGATATGGTGCGTGCAACCAGAGCATTCTCCCCTGCGTAGCGATTCCATGCGTTTGACGTAGCCAGGAAAGAATGTTCTTAACAAGGATCTGCGAACACGGCCCCAGAACAACTCCAAGCCAAAACAAAATCCACCACCGGGCTGAATAAACCGGATGGGGCTTCCATCACCAAGCGGGTCAAAGTTCGCCATTTAGTATGAATCTCACTGTGTTTCTGAAGATTTATTGATACCCAAAGACTTGAGTTTTTCCATGGCTTCGGGGCTTAATTTCATGACCGTGGTAGCCCTGGGGCTATCGGATGTTTTCGAAACAACACCCACAGGAGCAGGCGAAAGAATACTCGCCAAACTTTTTTGAACTTCATCTTCCTTGGGTGGCCTTTGAATGCAAACAGTTTCCAATCTTTCGAGAGGAACAAAATATAGCTGCCCCTGATCTGTGGTACCTGCCACCCGGCCACGAATGACCAAAAGGTTTGAATCAATCCGAACAATCGACTGTACAGAGATTTCGGTACCCGTCATGGTTTTCACCACCAGGGTATCCCGCCATTCGCCCGGCATATTGGCAAGCAGATTAGCCCAGGTTGATTCAATCATGCGAATTGTTCCGAAAAAGCAACTGACCAATTTATTTAGACAGAAATGTCCTTCAGAAGCTGTTTGGCCACTTTGTAGGCGGCCTTCAGCGAAGTGGCGCGAACTTCCATCTGGTTTTCGTTCAGGAAACGGCCCGCCTCGGTATGCGGTAAGCCTGCAATCTCACTCGTCAAAGGCAGCAATGCAATAAATTCCTTGATACGCTGTTGCTGCAAGGCTGCCTGCTGGTTTGGATCCTGGCTCATCTGAAATTCTCCCACAATACGACCGCCTCCATGGCGGTGATGGTTTAAGATTACACAAGCTACAGGCTCATCACAAGTTATAAGACGCCCTTTGTCGATGGAACACCACTACAACGTGGATCAGGTTCCACCGCTTGTCTTAGGGCCCGGGCCACTGCCTTGAAAATTCCCTCAACCATGTGATGGGAATTTCTTCCATAATGCAAAACGACATGAAGGTTCAATAAACCACAGGAACTGAAAGCCCGCCAGAATTCCTCGGCAAGGGGCACATGAAAAGCCCCTAGCAGTTCTCCGGGCAGAGCGGCATTCCATACACAAAATGGCCTTCCGGACAAATCCACTGCGGCGGTAACCAAGGTTTCATCCATGGGCAGCACAATGCTGCCATATCTGCGAATTCCAGCTTTATCGCCGAGGGCCTGCTTTAAGGCCAAGCCAAGGGCAATGCCAACATCCTCCACGGTATGGTGGCCATCCACATGCAAGTCACCCGCGGCTCGGACAGTAATGTCGATCATGGAATGCCGGGCAAGAAGGGTTAGCATGTGGTCAAAAAAGCCAATACCGGTATCAACCTGGGCCACGCCGGTGCCATCCAGGTCAATCTTGAGATCAATCTGGGTTTCACCTGTTTTTCTACTTATGGATGCTGTTCTGTTCATTGTTCTATCCTAAACCCGGAAACAAGGCCTTAGAAGACTGGTTTGGTAAAGCGCGCGGTTCGCATCATCACCAAGGTGGCATAATCGTCACGACTGCCAGATTCAATCATTTTCAAACAATATTGCGAAGCTGGATCAATAACTGGTCAATTTCCGGATCACTGCCCACGGTAATCCGCAACCCTTCGTGGGAGGGATACTTCATCAGCCTGACCAGGATATTCTTTTTCTTCAATTCCTCGTAAATACTGGCACTTGCATGCGCGGGATGTGTGCACCAAACAAAATTCGCCTGACTTGGAATGATGGAAAAACCCAGCGAAACAAGGCTTGATTCAAGACGCTTGCGGGTCGCACAAATCTTGGTGACCACTTCCTTGAGGTATGCCTGATCCGAGATCGCCGCGGTGGCCGCTTCAAGACTTAAAACATCACAATTATAGGAATCCTTGACCTTGTTCAACTGGTGAACGATTTGCGGCTCAGCAACCGCAAAACCAAAACGAATGCCCGCCAGAGAATACGACTTGCTCATGGTACGGGTGATAATCACTCCCTGGGCCGATTTGTTTCCCTGAAAACGCCATAGCTGGTTTTCCTGGGAGAAATCGCCGTAGGCTTCATCGATCACCAGAGGGCAGGAAATTTGCCCCAGAAGCATGTCGATTTCCGCGGAATTGACCACCGTGCCGGAAGGTGAATTAGGATTTGCCAGATAGAGCAAATTCGCGTTGGTAACCGGCCAGGGGTTGGGAACCTTCCAATCGTTTGTGAACGCAACTGTTTCAAACCGGGCGCCCTGAATTTCGGCGAGCGTCTTATAAAGAAGGTAGCTTGGTGTTGGTGAAACAATCAGGCCAGATTCTGGCACAAAAGATCTGGTAAGAATGGTCAAGCAGTCATCCGACCCATTGCCTATGAGGATGGAATCCGGGTCTATCCCCAGCGCAGCACCAGCCGCTTTTCGAAACCGGGTTCCCATGGGATCAGGGTATTTTCGCAATCGATCTCCGGTTATCGCGGCTTTAAGAGCCTCGATAACATGCGGAGACGGGCCATAAGGATTTTCATTGGTATTCAGCTTGATGATTTCCCCGGCTTGGGGTTGCTCGCCCGGGGTATAGCCAGACATGGCCAGCACTTGCCTTCGCAACGATTCCAAAGATGTCTTGCTCATGTCTACCCCTGAAAAATCTCTAATCCACCATGAACCGAAGAGTATTCTATTTTTTCAGTCGAACCGTGACGCTGGCCTTGTGACCTGTAAGTCCTTCCAAATCTGCCAGGGTACAAATATCCGGTGCAATCGCGCTTAAACCTTTTTCAGTAAGGTGAATCACGCTACTGCGGCGCAGGAAATCGTTGGCACACAAACCGCTGGCAAAACGGGCGGTTCCTCCTGTGGGAAGCACATGAGATGGCCCTGCCGCGTAATCTCCTGCTGCCACCGGGCTGTATGGCCCAACGAAAATAGCCCCCGCATTATCGATAAGATCCGCGTGTTTTTGTGGACTGGCGGTATCGATATGTAAATGTTCGGGTGCCAACTGATTCACGGTGGCAATTGCCTCCTGCTCACTGGGCGCGACCACAAACGCGCCAAACCTCTCAAGGCAATCCTGGGCGAGGTCTCCCCGTTCGAGTTTTGCCAAAGATTCCCTCAAGGCATTTTGCACTGCTTCCAATATGTTAGGGTTCCACGTAACAAGCAGGCTTGAACCTGGTGAATGCTCGGCCTGGGATATCAACTCTGCCGCCAAATGAACCGGGTTTGCATTCTCATCTGCCAGCACCACTACTTCACTCGGGCCAGCGATGCAATCAATGGAAACCTGCCCGTACACTGTCTTCTTGGCAAGGGCCACGAACATATTGCCCGGCCCGACAATCATGTCCACCCTTGGCAGACCTTCCATTCCATAAGCCAATGCGGCTATGCCCTGGGCTCCACCAATCCGATAGACTTCTTTCACTCCCAGCTCATGGCAAACAGCCAGCATATCGGGTGAATTGGCACCATTTGCCGTGGGAGGCATAATCACCGCAAGCTCGGCAACCCCTGCCGCCTGGGCTGGCACCACGGTCATCAAAAGTGTGGAAGGGTAGGCGGCGGCTCCACCTGGTATGTGGATTCCCACCCTGCGTATGGGCCTTAGCCTTAACCGCAGCTCCCCTTTATCCGCCAAAGATAAAACAGAATCCTTCTGCAATAGTTGAGACTGGAAGGCTAAGACATTTTGGCGAATTCTTCGCACTGCCTCCAGCAACGCTGGTTTTGCGTTTCGGTGGGCAATCTGTAATTCAGGTTCGCTGACACGAAGGCTGGCCGGGGTGATTTCCGCCTGATCGAACTGTTTTGTGTAATGAAGAGCTGCCTGAATGCCATTGGAAGCCACATCTGCGCAAACTTTTTCCACCACTTGGATGGGGGTCAAATCTTCCCCAAAAACCTTGCGGGTTAGTTCCCTTCCCCGGGCAGACACAACATTCCCCTGGTTCCCCAACGCCTGCATCATGAAGCGCAAGTCATCCTTGCCCCCAGGCTTTCCAAGGTCTATCCTGCGCATGGTTAACGGTTTCATCCCAATCTCCGGGCTTTTACACAACATTTATAATGCAGGCCTCATTGAAAAGTCATGATATCAGACCCCCCGTCATAAGTCTGCCATGGTTCCCAAACCAAAGGTTTCGCTTCCTGTCTGGCCCAAGCCAAGTCTATAATTCATCTACAAGGATTCGAAAAACACTTACAAGAGGTTAAACCATGTTAAGTATGTTTGTGGGCCTGTTACTTGCCCAAGATGCCGACTGGCAACAAAAGGAGTCCCAGTACCTGAAGAATATCCGCCAGATCACCAGCAACTATGTCCGTGCGGGCGAGGGTTACTTTTCCCCGGATGGTAAGACCATTCTTTTTCAAGCCGAAGAAAAGGATACCGGGAACCCTTTCTATCAAATCTTCAGCATGGATCTTGCAACCAAGAGCGCTCGCAGGGTAAGTCCCGGTGTGGGAAAAACGACCTGCAGCTACTTCCATCCCTCTGGCAAGAAAATCATTTTTTCCAGCTCACACCTCGACCCGGAAGCCAAGGCAAAATACGCACCGGAAATCAACCAGCGTGAAGAGGATAAAAAAGCAAACCGAAGGCGTACCTACAAATGGGACTTTGACAACCACATGGATATTTTCGAAGCCAACCCGGATGGATCCGGCCTAAAGCGCCTGACTGACACCACTGGCTATGATGCAGAGGCCAGTTATTCCCCCGATGGCAAGTCGATTGTTTTCTGCAGCAACCGAGATAATCCGGACAACCTGGAACTGTACATCATGGATGCGGATGGAAAGAATGTGCGCAAGCTTACCAACGCGCCGGGTTGCTACAATGGAGGTCCATTTTTCTCCCCCGATGGAAAAAAGGTCATCTTCCGAACCGATCGTAAAAAAAAGGATCATTTGCAGGTTCATGTGGTTGATGTGGATGGTAAAAATGACCGGGCGCTTGCTGAAGACCTGAATTGGGTTCAATGGGGCCCTTACTGGCACCCTGATAACAAGCACCTTTTATTCGCCGCCGCTGATCATTCCACCATGATGCGCCCCAACTATGATCTTTACTGGATGAATGTGGATACGGGCAAGTTTCAAAGAATCACCTTTGCGCCAGGCGCAGATGTGCTTCCTGTTTTCAGCCCGGATGGGAAACAGGTCATGTGGACTTCAACGCGGGATGGCCGTAGTCCGGCCCAACTTTACCTTGCGGATTTTACCCCTCCCAAGGAATAGCCCCTTAAAAAAGTAAAGCCCGGAGTGAATCACCACTCCGGGCTTTTTTGTTATCACTGCGATTTGACTAACTGCCAAACGGGCTTCCGCCGGCAGCACCAGTGCCACCACGCATGAAGTCCTCTGCCCGTTTAACACGGTCTCGGAAGTTATCCAAACGATCCTTTCTTTCCTTCAAATCACGATCACCAATCATGGTTCGAACTTGAAGTGATCCATCTGGGGCGAGAATATAAGCTTCAACAAGCTTGTCTTTTTCTTCAACACGTGTGACAGTTGGCTTGCCATCGGCGTTATATTTCAACCTTTCATGGGTGTAATCACTACCATCAAAATCCACCAGGATAAAGTCAGGCCGATCCTTGCGATCAGGTCTGAAATCCACCAAATTTCCATCGCCAACCTTTGTTCCTGGCGTGGCCTTAACCTTGGGGGGAACCAAGCCGAAACCCTCGAAGTAGAAAATCCACATGGGAACCTTGGCAACCACATCACGACCGATGAATTCACCACGATATACAGGCACTCTTTCCGCGATTCCCCAGTCACCCACAGGCATGTTTTGAGTGGCTAGACCGCTGGTTTGAAGCCATTTGTGAATTTGAATAGGAATCATTCGGGTTCTATCTTCCGAGGCGATCGGGCGGGCATTAGGGTTATCAGCCTTGTACTGATCCACTACATAGCAGTTTTGTTCCTCAGGCACTTTTACCTGAATGGGAATCTTGGACCAATCGGAAGTTAAATCAGCACCATCGGCATAGGATGGGGATGCAACTTCCTTGTTGCGCTTGAAATTCGGGTTACCCATGCGAACCTGTACCCGATATTCATAGGTATCGCCCGGTTCCACATCAACATCAATGAAGCGAACCAAGTTATGAATCGGAGGTTCGGAATCTGGTCCCTGCGGAACTGCCATGCTCCCAGGAGCACCAGGTCCTCCGGGGCCTGCAGGGCCGGGGGGCCTTATACCAGGGCCACCCTCTCCGGGACCACCCATTCCAGGACCTGTTGAACCACCTGCGGGCACCGAGAATACATCAAAAGTCTCTGCCTTGCTTTTTGGCTTGGATAGCGCCAGAAGTTCCTTGTTTTTTCTTTCCAGCTCATCCACTTGTGCCTTGATCTTTGGAAGAGCTAATTCTGCATCTTCTAGTTTTGGATATTGTGTTGGATCAAAGGCCGCCAGCTTGGGCATGATTAGGCCCGGAATACTGTAAAATCCCAGGTTTGGATCTTCCGGTTCAAAGCGAAAATCGGCAAGCTGCGCGATGGGAAGGTATTTGCCTTTTAGATCAAGGGCCTTCCATGCATCCCAGCTACCATCCGGTTTTTTCTTTCGCCTTTCCACATTCATACCAAGAAAACGGAAGGCATAAGCACTCTGGTTCGGATCATCGGGGTTGGCTGTCGAATCCGAAAGAACCTCATTAAAGGAGTTCAATTTAAGTTTGTTTCGGAATTCTTCCAACTGGGCACGGTAGGGGAAAGTTGCGTTCACTATCACCATGCGGACAGGCATGGACTGCTCTGCCGGCCTGCCGGAACCCTTCATTTTTTCATATTCATCCGCCGATACCGTAAGGAACTCCAATGGCTTGCGACCCGCGTACTCAATATTTTTCAAGTAAGCAACCCACTTGTCACTGATGCCCGCATAGGGATTCCCTGTCTTGCTGGCGGCAGCTTTCTTGTTCAAAAACAGGGTTATGTTCTTGGATTTGTTGCCAGCGTTGGCTGCGGTGTTTGGATTATTTCCACCGGGTTGCGCACCGCCCGGACCTGCCATGGCCCCACCAGGCGCGCCACCACCCTTAAGTACCGTGATGCTTTTCAGATCCTTGCTGAACATGTAACTGCGAACAGCCACACGAGCCACCGAAGCTTTGGCATCATCAATGGTAAGAATGTTTGGAGGCCTTCGCTTGGTGTCAATAAATTCACTTTCGGAAAACATCTGCCTGCCCCTATACGCAGATGGATCCACCTTGTCGATCAGGGCAAGTTTGGTTCCGGTACTTTCAGGACCAGGTTTGTCGGAATCGCCAGGCTCGGCATTGGCAAAGGCGGACTTCTTCGAATCTGCCTGCTTTTTCATTTCATCGGCATTTGCCTTGGGGCTTGGCGCCGTGATGCTTCCCCAAAGGCCTATGGCCCCAAAAAGAACCATGATGGCAAGGCACACCCCAAGGGCGATCTTCTCACCTTTGTCCTTGAGGTATTTGAGCACCTTGTCTGATAGTTCCTTGAACTTATTCGCTTTAGCCATGACTCACTCTCCCGGGAAAATATTCCCTTGGGTACTTCCGATTTCGGGTTACTTCTTTTCTTCCTCTTCCTTCTTTTCAGACACCGGTGGAGCACCGGGCCTTTCAAAGAGGGATGCAACCCCGTAGATACTGAATTCAACCAAATTAACTTCTGAACTGCTGGAATCCACCGCCATGGAACCACCTGGAACACCAGGGCCACCACCAGGCGGACGGAAACCCCCTGGGCCACCAGGCGCAAAACCACCCGGCCGCATCATTCCGCCATCAGGTGAACCTGGCCCACCAGGACCGAAGGAACCCGGACCACCAGGACCAAAACCAGGTCTCATTCCGGGGCCACCGGGACCGCCCTCTCCAGGACCACCCTGCGCAGTTCCACTGGCAGAACCTGCCAAAAAATTCCCCGGTTTGAAACCATTCGAATGCTGGTAGTGAAACTGAGTTACCTGCACCCTGAGGCGTGAATTGACCAAAGTCGCAATCACTTCATGCATCACACTCTGATCCAAAACCAAGTTCATCGCGAATGGCAGATGTCTGCATTGGTCAGTTGCATGAAGATAACGATCCCTTTCAATGTTGTTGATAAGAGTGGGGTTCTTAGCTGTTCCAGCTCCGCCCATCATGCCCATTCCCATACCTCTACCGAAGCCGGGTCTGCCGCCCGGACCATCAGGGGAACCACCCATCATGGGGCCACCCGGACCACCAGGAGGGGCTCCTTCACCACCCGGCGCCCCAGCCCCAGCAGCATCTCCAGCCTTTTCCATTTTCAGCACATTAGGGGAGCGCGCCACAGAGGCTTTACTCGCAAGTCTGTGGCTGGAGAAGTTAATCTTCAGATCTTGGATCATCTTGATGGGGGAATTCTTCTGGCTGAACAATTGCTCCACCGTGAAATCCTTGGAGGGATCGAAGGTGGTCGGCAAGGTGATTCGTTCCTTGGTGAACTCGCGAGACTGGGCATAACCCAGGGGTTCACCCTGAACACGGATCGGAAAAACAGTTGTTCCCTGCTTCAACAGAAACTCGGTCTTGCTGCCCGAGACCGGGTTATCCAGCGTTTGAATGCGATGGTCCACATGCACATTGGTAATCTTGGACCTCGGGCTTACAAACCTGTCCCTGTCCTGAGTTTCAAACATCAGATCAAGCTCCCAGAGATTGTTGTAAAAGCGCTTGCGTGCCTTTACTTCCGCCGGGGTTTGCTCATCTTTGCCAATTGGATCGGAGATCATTTCCGAGAGGGACTGCAGTGCTTTTTGCAAATCTCGGATTAGTTCACGCTTCACCCAGAACTCCTCCTGGGCAAGCCATACTTCTTCGTTACTAGGGGTGGCTCCACGCTTCCAAGTTACCGGGGCCATCAGGACATCAAAACCGCCGCTGAATTCAACCGGGAACCTAGCGTCCAAAAGTTCCTTCTCAAAATTGTGGAACTGTGTGATATACAAGGTATCTTTGAAGATATCGAGGGATGTGCCATCAATCGGCTCTGTTGGATATTTCCAAGCCCAATCACCGGTAGCATCCCTACCAAGTTTGGCAGGTACATTCACATTGTCCATCTGCCTCCAGACCAGATTGCCAGTCTTGGTATCGATCTGTTTTTCCCAAAAAGGTTTTTCAAACCAAGTCTGAATGCCCCTCTGAGGCTCCCATGCCTTGGCCCAAATATCATCACGCTGTTTCTTTAACTTTTCTTCCCGCTCGTTCCAAGCAGGCAAAAACTTCTCATTCTTGAAATCGTTCAGGCCTTTTACAGCCTTCATTTTGTCAAAGTAGTTTTTCTTCTCCTTCTCACCGGCCAAAGAAGTCATTTGAAAATAAGTGAGAATCAGGAGAAATAACGCCAGAGCCCCAAGCCCGATCCAGAATCGGAACTTGTTGATCTGCTTCATGTCGATCTTGATTTTGGCTTTTGCCATGATGAAATCTCACAAACTAACAATAATCAGAAGAAAACGCGCTTATTTACAATTTCTACTGTGTTGGCGTCTGTTCTTTGGGCATGGGACTTGAGCCACCCACAGGCGGCCTTTGGCCGGGCAGAAAACCGCGTGGCCTTTCTAAACGCCTGTTTATCTTCGGGTCAATAACAAGCCTGGGGCCCGCCTTGCCGGGTCCGGAAGAAATAAGGCCAGAACTTCCGCCACCTTCAACAGGGGTTACAGGCTCCACTGGTGCAGCAGCCCCTTCGGCCCCTTCACCCCCTGTGGATGCTGAAATTCGCATGGCATCCGATGGGGTTGGTTCTTTCCAAACCAGGAAAATTACAAATTCAGTTCTGGTGTGGTTGGATCTGGCACCAGTTGTTGTTGCAGTGGTAACACCGGGAGTTGAACCTTCGCCACCGGGGCCTGCAAAACCAGGAGGTGTCATGCCTGGGCCCATACCAGGGCCACCAAAACCACCGCCCGAGGCACCGCCACCACTGTTACCAATCGGCTGCCAAGAATCACGTGAGGATGCGCCTCCTCCGCCACCGGGGGCACCTTCTCCACCAGGACCACCCATTGGGCTTCCCATACCGGGGCCACCCATGCCAGGGCCACCCATTCCCATACCGCCAGCACCCTGAGTGCCCAAAGCAGTTGAAAGATAACTCTGGTTGATAATTTCGAAATTGCCACGCTCATTGGTTTTCTTGGTCAGGTATTTGTAGACCAAGGCGTGGGTAACCCTGTTCACAACCGGGCCCCTGTCTGGCAAACCGCTGGCTGCACCCCCAGGCGCAGCACCACCTTCCGCAGAGGGTGCGGCTTGGCCTGGCACTATGCCGTACCTGGCCAGATTCTCCAGAAGCACCTCCACCAGAAACCTCTTTTGATCCTGATGGAAGGTATATCCCCGCAGTTCCACCACCCAACCGGGACCATCCGGGCTTTTTTCCCAATGTTCCACAGGGCGGACATCTTCCTTTACTTTGCGTTCACCCGCTGTACCGCCAGCCTTTACTTGCTGCCAGTAGGTTGAAAGATTGTCGGTATAGCGACAGTTCACGCCCTCGATATTAACCTCGATAAGCTGGTCAATTCCCTTACCCAGGGTATCCCCAGGCTGATAGCCATCATTACCAAATTCATCACGGGAAAAAGTCTCCCTACGAATAAGATCGGAATATGCTGCTTCGCCACGTGGTTTTCCAGCGACAGCAGACCAATATGCCACTCGCTGCTGTTGCGAAAGATTGCTTCCATCAGTCCTTGGAATGGCATCATTCAGATAGGTGAACAACTCGAGCCAGTTGAATCTTTCATCCTGCCCAGCAAGAAGGCTGCGAACATTCGCTTCCTCTTTGGCCACATTATCCTTGGCTTCCTGAAACTTCTTTTTGCCTGCACCCACTTGGGAGATAATGCTGTCGCCATCTTTGATGGATTTGGTGACCAGGTCGCTGGTCCAAGCCTTGGCCTGAAGATGATTTTTCAGTGAATAGGTGCTTAGCCCCAACAAAACCGCCGCTGCGGCGGCAACTGCCCAGGGTCGCTTTGCCTTTAATTGCCTTTCCGCTGCAATTTCCGGCGGCAGAAGGTTGGTCGTCATGCGGGAAATTCGCAATCCCTGCAAGGCCAGACCATAAGCCACAGAGAAGGAAAGCAAGTTGTCGATAAAATTCGGTGACTTCACAACAGAATCACCCGTCAATCTCTCGAACTTGCCGGGCTTTCGCACTTCGATTCCAAGTTTTTCCTGCAGGAACTTTTGCAAGCCAGCCAGTTTAAAACCATTGCCAAGCGCCATCATATAGGAAAAATCCATGTTGCGATGGCGGTTATTGAAATAGGTAAGCGATCTTTGCAACTCGCCCACGAGATCCTGGAAGACAGGCTTTACCGCGGTAATCACTTGCTTAAGATCGGGACCATCCTTCGTTTGCACCTTGGCAACCGTCTTTTTCAGGTGCTCCGCCTTGGCAAAAGTCAGTTTAAATTCCTTGGAGATTTCCTTGGTGAACCTGCTGCCACCAATGCTGATGGTTCGCTGTTCTATCACACGAGTTCCATCGGTTAAAACCAGGTTGCTGATATCGGTGCCGATATCCAGCGCAAGCACCCCGGTTTTGGATGGTTCATCATCCTCGCTGGCATTTACGTTACTGCCATCAGGTTTGTAGTTGTTACCCAAAACATCGTAGGCAACATAATTAATCAGCGAAAGCGGAGCCATCTGCACCGTTTGCAGGTCGATATTCACATCGCGATAATGCTGAAGGGTCTTGGAAATGAAATCTCGCTTCATGGCAAAGAGGCCGATTTCGGTATCCAGCGCCAGACCATCGATCACCATTCCAGAGCCAAGTTTCTGAAAATCCCACACCACCTCATTCAATGGAAATGGAATTTGCTGTTTGGCTTCAAACCGGACGATATCGCTGACCTTGTCCTCTTGCACGGGGGGTAGTTTGACAAAGCGAGCCAGACCGCTCTGGCTGGATACGGCCAGACAGACAATGTCTCCCTTGACTTTGTTACGTGATAAAAACTTGAGAAGTGCCTCACGGATCAACTTATCAAGATCCTGGGCTGCTTCCGGTTGGCTGAGAATCTTGGGATGTTCGATGTAATCAAAGGCTGTTGCCGTTGGAACACCGTTTTGCAATTCCACGCGGATCGCTTTCATGGAGCACAACCCCATGTCGAGACCCCAAACACCCTGAGTTCTTGCCATAACAACCTCCGGCACTAAAACCGGCTAGAAGACAATCATAAGGAATGGAAACATGGGAATAACGAAAGTATCCACATAATCCATCGTTCGCTATTCTAACATTTTCCCTGTTAGAAACACGAATATCCACGATTTGTTGGCAAAAATAAATCAGGAAATGCGGTAAATGAAAAGGCCGTCCGGATTCCTTGGGTCAGGTAATCCGTACGGCCTTTTCTGGGAATCCTTTTAAGGGTTCCTTAGATGTTTTCTTTCTTTTCATCCACCAAGCTGCGAATTCTTTCGCCGAGCAGGGCGGTGTCGAAAGGTTTCTTGAAGGTTTCGTTAAAACCAAATTGGGTCAAACCTTCAGGATTAGCCTCATCTTCGCTGGCCATGGCAATAATAACCGTGGTTTCATAGGCAGGGTTTCGACGAAGATTCTGGGCAATTTGCAAGCCTTCACTGCGGCCCATCGCAAGGTCAATCACAATGGTATCCGGGTGGAAGCTTTCAGCCTGGATTCCAGCTTCGAAGCCGCTATTGGCGATTTCGTATTTGAAATCCTCGTCTTCAGGCAGCAATTCCTTGATACGGTCGGTAAAGATCTTTTCCGTGCCGATCAAGAGAATCTTGTGCCAGCCTTCTTCTTCCAATTCCCCCAAAGGCATGCCGTGTTCCTTAAGGAAACGGATCAATTGTTCGCGGGGAATTCGGCGATCCTGGCTACCAGGAATGCGGTAACCACGAAGCCTGCCAGAATCAAACCACTTGCTAACCGTCCTTGGAGCAACCTTGCAGATCTTGGCAACTTGCCCGGTGGTAAACACCTTCTTCATGTACAATTCTCCATTCTCAATACAGGGTGGGTGGGTCTCTCTCTGCAGAATTCGCGGAAATCCTTGCAGCGAGCATCCATCCCGCCTTGAGTGGGTATCCGGCCTGGTCGTCTCCAAAATCCAGACCTGCATGACGGCACCGACCGTCATTCCCGCTCACACAAACGATCCCCGTCCCTTAAGATCGCTTCCTAGTGCGGTTTCCCAAACAGGGGGGGTATGCCATCGACAGAACATATATCCATTTGAATACCCCCTCGTCCCTGAAGGGTTACTATTCAAGCGGTTGTAACTGTTCCGCCTTGGCTAATAGTTAAATCGGATTATTTGGTTCGGAGGATGAGAAATAACTTTGCAAGTTAGTAAGATTCTGCTGTTTTACCCTGCTACTACTTCTACCCGCATTGCCCTACTTGTCCTAAAAGCTTGTTTTATAATGCTTTTCCGCTTACTGAGGGTTACGCCAATTCTTTTGGGAATGTCTTCTATTTTTTCCACTTATCTTCCCAATTTGGCCCAATTTTTTATTAGGCACCCAAAAATCATTCCAAACCTTTGCGAAATACAACCATGTCATCCCCCCGGGCATAAAATTCCCTTAGAACCGCTTCCTGGTTATATTTGTATTTCAAGTAAAACTGTCGAGTTGGTTCGTATTTTGGCTGGGAAGAGGTCTCAATGAACATGACTCTTCCACCTTTTTCCTTGCAAAAATCCTCTGCAAACTTCAAAAGCTTGCCCCCAAGGCCTTTCCCCTGCAAATCAGCCCGTACAACAATCCACCACAACTGCCAGGAACCTTCAGTCATTGGTGCTGGGGCAAAATAAACGAATCCAAGATTTAATCCACCATCCTCCAGAATGAAAGCTTTATGATCATATTGATGGTTTTCTGCATGATAATCGTCAAAAACTTCTTCCAAGGCCACCACCTCGTGATCCTTGAAAAAACCAGTTTCAGCAGCCATTTTTACAAGTTCAGCAGTATGATCTTCATTTAAAGGCAAAAAGCGCATCATAAAACCCCTTGGAGACTTTCAAAACCAATCATTTAATCAAAAAAACATCATAAACCTAATAAAGCATTAAGGTTGCAAATTTATACCCGATTATCTTCTTTTCTTCATTGACTTCATCGAAGCTTCTTTTGAATAATAGGAAAGGCCCTCCTAAGATGTCTCAAGTTAGTGAGACATTTGTTGATCGTCAGGCATTTGCCCACCTGAAGGTTAAACTACCAAAAGCTGAAAAACCATCGGGAACAAAATTATCTGTTCTCCGAATAAGAATTTGTTTTTTGGCTTTGTTACAGGAAGCTTCATGTTTTCAAACGCAAGATCGTTGATTGCAGCTATATTTCTCTCCTCGGTAGCCGTGGGAACTCCGACCATTGCAGGGACCGAGAACTGGTTTACTTTTTTCCGAGAGCTTTTCAGCCTTTCCGATTACGAAACCATGCTGGAAGATCAGGTCAAACTTCGGGAAGATTTGGACCGAAAAGATGGTTCGATCCTTAACCGGCTTAAAGCTAAAAAAAAGACAATAGATGCCCTTTTGGCTAAGCAAATTACCATGCTTGAAGCAGCAGCATGCTTTAACCATTTTAAAAATGCTGATCCTGCATACCCAGAGTCTATAGACCCTGGTATTAGAAACCTTCCCGAGGAATTGCAATCCTGCGTCAACCTTTGCCAATGGATCAAAGGGTGCAAGGAGCCATCCTTGTGCGAATCGGAAGATTTTAAATCTTTTTGCGCCGTGGTGGAGGAAAAGGTTGGTAAAAAGGAAAACATCTCACTTCCCTTGCCACCCGTAAACCTGCTTGCGGATTCGATTTATTAAGGCTTTGGTTCGACCCGGAATTTTTCGACCTCTGCAAAACCATTTTCGTGCGAATTTCGTTTGTGGAATGAAATTTGATCGACCAAGTTTTCCCAACTCCGCCAATACCTTATCATCAGCGCGAAAACCACTTTTTATCCATGCCACTTGGTTGTCGGCATTGACCCATCCGCGCTCGCCAAATTTAAGAAACATTATCAACTTCTGTGTGGTTTGGGGCGGCTCCAAACCTAAGGTAAATTTCTGCTGGCCAATGACCTGAAGGATAGTATTAGCGGAAATATTTCCCTTTATGGCTTGCAATACTTTTATTTCAAAGCCGCACACAAAGAGTGGTTCTGGCTCAAAATCCACACCAATCCTCTGCAAACCATCGGTTACTTCAGCCAACACCACGGCTTCCGATCGTTCAAAAAGACCAGCAAGGAATTCTGGTGCTAACTCACCCAATTTCCATGTCTCGCTGCCGGGCAAAACATTCATGATTCCAAGCATCACAGCCACTTTGCCAATGATCATGTGAATTCCAACCAGAAAAAATTAAGGGCAGACATAATTAGCCTGCCCTCACAATTGATGATTAAATACTGAAGATTATCGATCTGCAATCTTGGCAACACCCACCACGGTGGCCTTGCCCTGCCGGATGGCAACAGCAAAGGCCACATCCATGGTTTTGTCCCCAACCTTTACTTGAACCACTGGTACCCTGTCGCCATCCTTGAGGACTTGGAATACCTTTTCTTTGTCTTCAGAAATCTGATCTTTGATGCTTTCAAAGGAATGGACATCTTTGAACTCATGGGTAAGCCCTGAAAGCTTTCCCGCATTTTTCTGAAACTCTTCCCGCAGGTGTTTTTCCAAATCCGCCCGATCCTTGAAAAGGTCGGCATTCTTCACATAGAAGGGTACGCTGGAAATTTTCATCGCAGCATCGGTATTGTTTTCCTTGAATGCTTTCAAAAACTCCACGGTTACATTCCGCGCCATTTCATCGGCGTTTTCCAATGCATGGGCAAAGCCATTCATGCCAAAGTAAAACAGTGTTATTGCAAGAATCTTTCTCATGGTTTTTACCTTTCTTATTACCAGTTATCCACTTTTTGAACTGCCAAAGCCGCTTCCAACTCGGACTTCTTCGGCCGGAGTTCCAAGCCGACATAGTCCTTGTACCCCAATGCCTTGATGCCCTTGAGAAGTTCGGGGAAGTTGATTTCCCCGGTTCCCGGTTCATTCCTTCCCGGGTGATCCGCAATCTGCAGATAACCAACGCAGTCCAACTCCTTTTTAAGATTTTCAAGCAAATTGGCTTCAGTAATGTACATGTGGTAGAGATCCCAGTTGAGTTTCACCATGGGACTCTTCACCGCGCGGATAATCTTGGTGGAAGGTTCACTGCCATAAAGGCAATGCCCCTTGTGATCCACCTTGATGTTCATGGGTTCAAGAATCAACATCACGCCATGCTTTTCAGCAATGGGAGCGGCCTTTTTCAAACCCTCTATGATGTTATCGTGCATTTTTTCCTGGGTAACTCCTTTAATATCGTTGCCACCCACCACGGTCATCATCTTACAGTCCAGTTTTTTAGCTACCTCGCAGGAAGCTTCAATTTCCTCAACAAACTTAGTGTGATTCTTGGGGTCGTTCAAACCGGGTGAAAAACCCCATGCGGTAAACTGGGTGATGCTGATGCCTAATTTCTTGCAAGTATCAGCCACCGCGTTCACATCCTTATTGCGCCAAGGCCAGAACTCCACCGCCTTGTAGCCTAGGTCGGCTGCATTTTGAAGCCTTTTCAAAAAGTCTTTCTCCTTGCCCCACCACATTTCAACATTGACCGCGAACTTCGTGTTCTTGGTTACCCCGGGTTTATCATTGGCCCCGAACACCTCACCGGAAACGATGGCACCAGCACTTAGGGCGGCAAATTCCCTGCGATTCATCTTCATTTTTCTTCCTTTTCAAATACCTTTGGAAAACCCCTTGAAGTGGTTACCTTTATACCGTCATCGGTTTTCAACACCACCCGGGCACTGACCGATGGAAACTTTTCGATGAGGTCAATTCCCTTTTCAGGCCCGAGAATACTTACCACTTTGGTTAATGAATCCGAGTCTATCCCATGCTTTGCCACCACGGAAACAGAAATTCGCCTGGTTAAGCCGATTCCAGTTTTCGGATTCACAAGATGAGAATAGCGGACACCATCTATCTCGACATATTGCTCGGTATCGCCAGAAGTGGAAACCGCCTGGTTCGCAAGAATCATAAACTTTCCCGCCTTGTCCCCCTCCTCCAAAATTGGGGCGATTCCCACCATCCAGCCTTCTTTTTCGGGCGGTGCATCCCCCAGGGCAATATCACCCCCCATGGCTACCAGCGCCCGGTTGATCCCCTCTTGCCTTAAAATTTTCAACGCTTCATCCGCGGCATAGCCCTTGGCTATTCCACCCAGATCAAGAAGCATCTCAGGCCTCTTTAACTCAACGGTTCCATTTACCAAAACCACATTCCGATAGTTAACCAGGTGTAAGGCCTGCTTAAGTTCCGTTGGATCTGGCAAAAGGATATTTTTCCTGGATCGCCGCCAAAGCTTTACCACGGGGCCCACTGTAACATCAAAGGCACCGTCAGAAAGTTCTGAGACCCTGCTGGCCTTTTCCAGCACAAAATAAAGCTCCGGGCTAACCTTTACAGGGTTTCCAACCGCGCGAACACAGATTTGCCTCAATTCACTTTCCGGATCATAGTCACTCATGATACGATTTAGGGCGTCGATTCGGGCAAACGCCTTTTGGGCTGCCTGTCTTGCCTGTTGGTCATTGGAAGCATAAAGAACCAACTGGCAGGTTGTGCCCATTTTCGGCTGGGTGAACTGAAACCGTTTCGTTTCATTGCCAGTGCCTGGTTCGGCGGCAAGCATCAAGATTGCCAATAGGTAGAGGTTCATTCCAAAGATTTCTCCAGACAGAAAGCGTTGAAGGATGAGTACAAGTGTAATCAATCGCGGGCGTTCCTCCCAGTATGCATGGTGGACAATTCTTTCGATCATGGCGGGTATTTTGGCCGGTTACCCCTCCCTTTTTAAGGGTGCACATGCCCAGAATACCAAGGCAGACATGAAAGCTTACGAGGAAAAATTTGCCAACTCGCAGGTTAAATTCACCATGCTTCCCATTGCCGGGGGCGAGTTCCAGATGGGCAGCCCTGAATCGGAAAAAGGTCGCAACGCCGACGAAGGCCCCCAGCACAAGGTGACTGTCAAACCTTTCTGGATGGGAAAATGTGAGGTCACCTGGGATGAATACGACCTTTATTGGAAAACAGATGACCAACCAAAAGACAAAGGCAAGGACGTGGATCCCAAGGGTATGGACGCCATCACCCGTCCAACCCCACCTTACGCAGACGAGACTTTCGGCCATGGGCGCGAAAATCAGCCCGTTATCTGCATTACCCACCATGCAGCCATGGAATACTGCCGTTGGCTTAGCCGGGTAACAGGCAAAACCTATCGCCTGCCCACGGAAGCAGAATGGGAATACGCCTGCAGGGCTGGCACCACCACAGTCTACTCCTTCGGGGATGATGGCTCCAAGTCGGGCGAATATGCTTGGTTTGCAGGAAACTCTGAAGAGGTAACCCACAAAGTTGGTGAAAAGAAACCAAACCCCTGGGGCCTTCATGATATGCACGGCAACGTTGCGGAATGGTGTTTGGATCATTACAAGAAAGATTCCTATGCCAGCTTTCCGACCGATCGGGCTAGCATTCAACCCGTTCTACTTCCAACCAACACCCGCTTTTCCCATGTGGCTCGTGGTGGATCATGGGCTGACCAGCCACCCGGGCTTCGCAGTGCGGCACGCAGGGGTTCCGACAAAACCTGGATCAAGCTGGATCCCCAGCGCCCCCAGAGCATCTGGTGGCTTACCAGTGCGGAATTTGTCGGTTTTCGAGTTGTAAGACCGCTCGAAGAACAGGAGAATCTTGTGGGAATCAAATCCAAGGTGACGAAACAAAGCGAGTAACCACCCGGGAAGCCTTATAACTGATAATTCGTATTGTTTTACTTTTGTTTAAACGATTGGAGTGATGAAGATGAGCAGTAAAGAATCAAATCGCAGGGATTTTATCAGAAACACTGGTGCTATCGCCGCAGGTGCAGCAGCGTTGAATGCAGTGCTGCCTTCCGGCGCGTACGCGCAGGGTAGTGACGAGATTCGTGTGGGTGTGATTGGTTGCGGTGGCCGTGGCAGTGGCGCGGCGCACAATGTGTTGAATTCCGCTCGAAATGTAACCATTCATGCGGTCGCAGATGCCTTTGAATCGCAAGCCAAGGGACTTCAAAGCCGCCTGAAGAAGACCGCAGAGGATGATCCAAAGATCAAGGAACTCAACAACAAGGTTGAGATTTCCGATGAACGCGTTCACACGGGTCTGGATGCCTATCAGAAGATCATGAATGATCCAAAGATCAATTATGTGATCCTCGCGACCCCTCCCGGTTTCCGATCCCAGCACATCATGGCTGCGGTCAAAGCGAAGAAGAACATCTTCACCGAGAAGCCGGTTTGTGTGGATGGCCCAACCGCCCGCGACTGCTTTGCGGCTTACCAGGAAGCCATGGCCCAAAAGCTTGGTATTGCCGCTGGAACCCAGCGCAGGCACCAGGCTCCCTACATCGAAACCGTGAAGCAACTTCATGAAGGCGCCATAGGTGAAATTGTTGCCGCCCGTTGCTACTGGAACCAGGGCATTCTTTGGGCCCGTGACCCCAAGCCAGGCATGACCGAGGCCGAAAAGCAGATCAACAACTGGTACAACTACACCTACCTTTGCGGTGACCATATTGTGGAACAACATGTTCACAACATCGATGTGATCAACTGGATCATGAAAGGCCACCCCGCAAAGGCAGTTGGCATGGGCCATCGCACCCGTAATGATCCCCGATATGGTCACATTTTCGACTTCTTCGCCATCGACTTTGAATACGGCAACGGCGTCCACATGCTTTCCATGAGCCGCCAGATCAGCAACTGCGCCAACAGCGTTTCCGAGGCTGTTGTGGGAACCAAGGGAACCTGCCAGGTGAACACCTTCACCATCAATGGCAAGCAGATCGTCGGCAGAAGCCAGCGCGGCACTGATCCCTATGTTCAGGAACACACCGACCTGATCGAAAGTATTCGCGCAGGCAACCCGCTCAATGAGCTCAAAAATGTCACCGAAAGCTCCCTTACAGCAGTCATGGGCCGCATGTCCGCCTATACTGGCAAGGAAGTTTCCTGGGAACAGGCTTTGAACTCGAAGCAAAGGTTGATGCCTGAGAACTTCAACAAGGACACCATTCCACCAGAATGGACTGTTGCGGTTCCCGGCAAGACCCCGCTTCTTTAAACAACCGTCTCCACCGGTTTCTCTCTACCCCGGCCAAGATTGCAGGATGCATGATTGGCCGGGGTTTTTTCTTTGCCAGAACCATGCGAACAATGTGAAATCACTCTCAAAATCATAAGATAAGTAATGGAAGCTTTTCGTTGGCAACCATCTTGTTAGGGCACGGAAGGACCTTGCATGAGTGAACTGCTTAAATGGAAACAGACAGCCTGTGAAGCAGCCCAAAAGGCCTCCGCACTGCTGCTTTCCATGCGTCAGAATTTCTCGGTCCGCGAGAAGGCACGGTTTGACCTTGTGACCGATGCGGACACCGCTTCCCAGAAAATCATTAAGGAACACCTGCACGGCGCGTTCCCCCATCACGATTTTCTCGGTGAAGAGGATGGCAAAGGGGAAAAAGAACCCGCACACGATGCCCCTCCGACCTGGATTGTCGACCCCATCGATGGCACCACCAACTATGTTCATGACCTTCCCCTTTATGCTGTCTCCATAGGTTTGTGGCATCAGGGTAAAATGAAGGTTGGGGTTGTGATGGATCCCGCTCGTAACGAGATGTTTCACGCCGCCAGCGGCCATGGTGCCTTCCTCAATGACAAGCAGATCAGTGTCAGTAAAGTCACCGCCATGAAGGATGCGATGATCACCACTGGCTTTCCTTATTCAGTTCAGGGCATGGAACATTTGTTTGGCTGGTGGAGGCACTTTTCCCACCGTTGCCAGGCATTGAGGCGGATTGGTTCCACCGCATTAAATATGGCCTATGTGGCCTGTGGCCGTTGCGATGCCTTTTACGCCTTTGACAACCATGTTTGGGATATTGCGGGCGGGTTGGTGTTGGTGGAGGAGGCAGGCGGGTTGGTTTCCCATGTGGATGGGGGCAAGTTCAGCCCATTCCGGCCGGACTCTCTGGTTACCAACCAACCTTTGCACCAACACTTGTTGCAGGAGTTTTCCCAAGGCCCCAAGGAAAGTTAAGCCTTGAATCCATTTCAAAACGCTGCATTACGCAGGGAAAAACTTCGATCCTCACTTGCAAGCCATGGCTTGGACGCCCTGCTTGTAAGCTCGGTGCCAAATGTCACCTATCTGACAGGCTTCCAAGGGGAAGCCAGCCATCTGGTTGTGAGCAAGTCGAAAGATATTTTGGTATCGGATGCTCGATTCACCGAGCAGATACGGCAGGAATGTCCGGGGCTGGAAGCACTGATTCGCCCGCCCAACCGCAAAACCCTTGAAATGGTCGCTCAGGCCATCAACGATTTGGGCGCCACCAAAATTGGTTTCGAGTCCGCAATCCTGACAGTGGCGGATTTCGAACTTTTAAAGGAACTTCTCCCCGCCAAAGAATGGAAACCTGCAACGAGCCTGGTCGAAACCCAGCGCATGGTGAAGGATGAAAATGAGCTGGCCTGCATTCGTAAGGCCATTCTTCAGGCAGAGAATGGTTTTCTGGAAATGAAAGCCAGGCTGAAGGCGGGTAAAACTGAAAAACAGATTGCCGATGACCTTGATAATATTCTGCGGAACCAGGGTGCCCGCTGTGCTGCTTTCCCATTGATCGTTGCCGGGGGACCAAGGGCCGCTCTGCCCCATGCGATTCCGGGGAACTTTGACATTGGCGGTGAATCCCATCTATTGGTGGACTGGGGCGCCACAGATGTGAGTGGTTACCGCAGTGACTTGACGCGGGTTCTCATCAGCAATAACTATAGGCAAGAATCAACCAAGATGGACCCCAAAGGACTGTTTCGGAAGATATATAACGTTGCGTTGAAGGCACAAAAAGCTGCATTTGCCGCTATCCGCCCCGGAGTTCTGGCACAGGAAATTGACAATAAAGCCAGACAAGTGATTGCGGATGAAGGGTTTGCAGAGTATTTTGGACATGGTTTGGGCCATGGAATAGGGCTTCAAATTCACGAGGCGCCCTGGATTCGGCCTTCTTCAGACACATGTCTGCTGGAAGGCATGATTTTTACCCTCGAACCTGGCATATATCTGCCTGGATTCGCAGGGGTTCGAATCGAGGACGATGTGATGGTCACCCGTGAAGGTGCTGTCCAGCTAACCAGCCTTCCCAAGGAATGGGAAGATCAGGTTTTTGAGGTTTGATTTTTTCTGAAGGGAGCTAGCGGTGGCGGAAAAATCCAGCAACAAACAAAACCCGTTCGATGTGAAAAGCATCCACGAGTTGGTTCGATTGATGACCAAACACAGCCTCAGCGAGTTGGATCTCCAGGATGGTGACAAGAAGATTCGCATGAAGCGCGACAGTGGAATTATTCCTGTTCAGGTTCCAGTGGCAGGAATGCCATTGCCGGCAGCGATACCAAGCGTAACGGCACCTGCCGCGCCTGCCGCTTCCGCACCCGAACAAAAGGCCAGCACTCCCGCACCTTCCAACCTGATTGAAATCAAGAGCCCAACACCTGGCACCTTCTACGCACAGGAAAAACCCACAACACCACCTTTTGTCACCAAGGGTGCCAAGGTTACCCCCACCACTGTTGTCTGCCTCATCGAGGCGATGAAACTCTTCAATGAAATTCCAGCAGAATGTACCGGAACCATTGTTGAGATTCTTGTGGAAAACAAGCAACCTGTGGAATACGGACAGGTTCTATTCCGCGTGGATCCCAATGGCTGATTACAAGTTTCTGTCCACAGGGCTTAAGGCTGGCTAAAAATATGTTTCAACGCATTCTGGTTGCTAATCGTGGTGAGATTGCGCTTCGTGTCATTCGTGCCTGCAAAGATCTTGGCATCGAGGTAGTGGCCGTTTTCAGCGAGGCGGATCGGGGGGCCCCATACCTGTCCATCGCTGATCAGGCCATCTGCATTGGCCCTGCAGTTGCCACCGAAAGCTATTTGAATATTCCACGGCTGATTAGTGCCGCGGAGATCGCCGATGTGCAGGCTATCCATCCCGGTTACGGCTTTCTCTCGGAGAACGCCCACTTCGCCGAGGTTTGCCGTTCCTGCAAGATTGAATTCATCGGGCCTCCCCATGAAGCCATGCGCAAGCTGGGCAACAAGAACGAAGCCCGCAAGATGGCTGTTCAAGCCAAAGTTCCCGTGGTACCGGGCAGTGAAGGTTTGATTACCGAGGAAGAACAGGCCATTACGCTGGCACATTCCATGGGTTATCCGGTGCTTATCAAAGCAGCCGCGGGTGGCGGTGGCAGGGGTATGCGGGTTGCCCACAACGACATTACCTTGAAATCTGGCCTATCCGCTGCCCGCCAGGAAGCGGAAAACGCCTTCAAAGATGGCAGCGTCTATCTGGAAAAGTACATCGAGCAACCTCGTCATATCGAGGTGCAAATTATTGGGGATACGCACGGAAATGTGGCACACCTTTACGAGCGCGATTGTTCGCTACAGCGCCGCCACCAAAAACTTGTCGAGGAATCACCTGCCCCCAACCTCCCAGCGAAAGTCAGGGATGAAATCTGTGCCGCCGCGATTCGCATGGTGAAGTCCGCGGGTTATTATGGCGCGGGCACCTGTGAGTTTCTTGTCGACAAGCACAATAACTTTTACTTCATCGAGGTGAATGCCAGAATTCAGGTGGAACACCCCGTTTCGGAACTGGTGACTGGAATCGACCTCGTCAAGGAACAGATTCGTGTGGCGGCCGGGCTTCCACTTTCCTTCAAGCAAGAAGACATCGTTCAACGTGGTTGCGCCATCGAATGCCGCATCAACGCCGAAGACCCGGCAAATGGGTTTCGCCCATCACCGGGAACCATCACTCGCTGGCAGCCCCCGGGTGGCCCAGGTGTTCGACTCGACACCCATGTTATCCAGGGATACAAAGTTCCACCCAACTACGATTCCATGGTGGCAAAACTTCTTGTTCACCAGCCCACACGCGCGGAGGCCATTGCCACCATGCGCAGGGCACTTGCAGAGTTCGGTGTGGAAGGCATCAAGACCACCATTCCGATTCACAGGGAAATATTCACCAATTCGGCATTTGTCGAAGGCAAGGTGGACACCACCTTCATTGAAAGACACTATTTCAACAAAGCGCAGTAACCACCGTGTCCATTGCCCATATAACCCTGGTAACCAGGGACCTTGCCAGTTTTCAAAACTTTTTCCGCGAGGCTCTTGGCTGGCAACCTATCAATCGCCCGGGCAACATTGCGGTTAATGCGGCCTGGTTGCTTATTGCGCCCGGCCAGGAACTTCATCTTCTGGAAATTAAGGATTATCAACCCAGCAACACCGAAAAGGAATACGGAAGGCACATTGCCATCACCTGGCCTGTTTCGGAATATGAAAGCTTGAAAAACAGGCTTTCAAAGCTTGGTGCGGAAATTATACCTGCCGAAAGGCCCACACCCTTCCCGCGCTTTTTCTTCCGCGCCCCGGATGATTACATCTTCGAAGTAGTGCCTGAATAATTCTCAAAAACAGACCTGCATTTTTTAAACCAAGACATCCTTCATGACCTTACAAGGTTCCACACCGGTCAGCTTTGCATCCAAGCCTTGAAACTTGAATGTGAAAGATTCGTGATCAATGCCCAACAGGTGCAGCATGGTGGCATGGAGGTCATGCACGGTAACCACATCTTTCTCCGCGGCATATCCAAGTTCATCCGTCGCACCGTAGACCATTCCACCACGAACCCCGGCGCCTGCCATCCACATGGACATTGCCTTGTTGTGGTGATCGCGGCCAATTGGCCCCTTGTTACCCTGCCCCATGGGAGTTCTTCCAAACTCGCCGGTCCACACAATTAGGGTTTCGTCCAACATGCCTCGTTGTTTCAGGTCTCGAATAAGGGCGGCACAAGCCTGGTCGACCTCGCGGGCCCGCAAGGGCAACTCTTCCTTCAAAAGGCTGTGGTGATCCCAATCGCGATGGTAAAGCTGGATAAAGCGGGTGCCCCGTTCCGCGAGTCTTCTTGCCAACAGGCAGTTGCTTGCAAAAGATCCATCACCAGGAGTACAGCCATACAGTTCCAGCATTCGGGAACTTTCCTTGGAAATATCCATCAGCTCCGGCACACTGGCCTGCATCTGGAAAGCCATCTCGTATTGTGAAATACGAGTTGCAATTTCCGGATCAGCAATGGACGCATCCAGCTTGCGATTCAATGTGTTGATCACACTCACATCATCTGCCTGCTGTTCCTTCGAAATGCCGGGGGGATTACCAAGGTACAGAACCGGATCTCCCTTGCTGCGAAGTTGAACCCCCTGATGTTTGCTGGGTAGAAAACCACTGCTCCATTGCCGGGCCGCAATGGGTTGTGGCGAACGCCCCTTGCCAGTGGAAACTAGTACTACAAAACCTGGAAGATCCTCGGCTTCGCTTCCAAGACCATAATTAACCCAGGAACCCATGCTGGGCCTGCCGGCAATTTGCGAACCTGTGTTCATGAACATATGCGCGGGATCATGATTGATGGCATCCGTCACCATCGACCTTATCAGGCAGATTTCATCGATAACCGAACCTGTGTGCGGAAACAAACTGCAGATTTCCGTTTGATTTTTCCCAAACTTCTGAAATGGGAATAACGGTCCCTGACAAACCAACTTGCTACCCTGAAGTTGTGCCAACTGCTGGCCCTTGGTAAGGCTTTCCGGCATGGGCTTGCCATGCATTTCGGCCAGCTTTGGTTTTGGATCAAATGTTTCAAGATGAGAAGGACCGCCAGCCATGGTAAGCCAGATCACCCGCTTTGCCTTTTGAGGCAGATGCCCTGGCTGAATGATTCCCTGAGTATGGTTATTTTTTGCCGCTTGAACAAATCCTTTTTGCATAAGGGTTGCAAGGGCCACCGAACCAACACCCCGGGTTGCGTTTCCCAGAAAAGCCCGCCTGTGCAATTGAATGTGCTGTTGATTCATGGTTAAAACCTTGTGATGGTTTCATGCAGGTTCAGTATCACGCGGGCCAGATGCGTCCAAGCGGCAAGCTCGGCGGCATCCAACTCCTTGGGTACAGGAATAAGCCCCACTTTAAGAAGATTGGCCGCAGACTGGGGATCCTTCCGATAATCCGCAAGATGCTTTTCGAAGAGTGTGCGAAGGGTGTGCAATTCCTCCTGGTCTGGATGGCGTTGCAAAGCCACCTGGAAGGCCCAGCGAATTCGATCGTCCGTGCTTGCATCGGATTCCTTGAGAATCCTGGTGGCAAAGGCCCGGGCAGCCTCCACATAACTGGGATCATTCAAAAGCACAAGCGCCTGCTGGGGTATGTTGGAACGACTCCGCTCTGCGGTGCATTCTTCCCGGGAAGGGGCATCAAAAGCCAGCAGACTGGGGTGCAAAAATGTTCTCTGCCACCAGACATACAATCCACGCCGATACTGCGATACATCTTTGTCTGCAGCATATTCCCGGGTGGGGAAATTTAAGTTTTCCCAATAACGATCAGGTTGGTAAGGCTTTGCGCTTGGTCCGCCAATTTTACCATTTAGTAAACCAGCAATTTCCAAGGCGTTATCACGGACCAATTCCGCATCCAACCGAAATCGACTTTGCCGGGCATGTTCGCGATTGTAAGGATCTTTCTGAACCTGTTCCGCAGTGGGTGTGGAAGTCTGTCTGAAGGTTTTGCTCATAACAATTGTTTTAACCATGTGATTGAAATCCCAGCCACTATCCATGAATTCGCAAGCCAACCAGTCGAGAAGATCCTGGTTGGGGGGTAATTCGCCCTGAGCACCAAGGTCATCGAGAACTTTACTAAGGCCCATTCCAAAGAATTGTTTCCAAAGTCGGTTCATCACGGTGCGAGCTGTCAGCGGATTTTCCCGGGATACCAGCCACTTTGCCAGTTCCAGTCGCCCTGGTTCCTTGCCATCGGATTTGGGGGCGGGCAAATAAGCTGGGAATGCAGCTTTCATGATCTCCCCTGAATCATCCATCCAGTTTCCACGAGGCAGAATCCTTACCACTCGCTTTTTATCCAAGGAAACAGAAACCAAAGTTTTCGGCGAGGCGTTTTGGATGGCCTTGATCGCCTTTTCAATGCTGGCGACCTCTTCCTTCGAAGGTTTGCCCCCTTGCAATGCATTCAATTTCTTCTCCAAAATTTGCAGTTGTTCCGCCTGCTGGGGATCAAGCACCGGCATGCCTTCCTCGCGGCGGCCGATGGCGGTTTCCTTGATATCGGCAAAGAATGCGCCCATTGCGTAAAAATCTTTGCTGGTAAACGGGTCATATTTATGGTCATGACATTGGGCACAACCGGTGGTCTGGCCAAGCCAGGCAGTACCCACCGCACGCACGCGGTCAGTAAGCATACGGGATTCATAATCCTTTGCCTGTGCGCCACCTTCTTCCGTGGTCAACAACAAGCGATTGAAACCACTACCGACCCGGGTTTCCTGGCTGGTATCCGGAAGTAAATCGCCGGCAATTTGTTCCAAAGTGAACCTGTCAAAGCGCTTGTTGGAATTAAAAGATTGAATTACCCAATCCCGGTAGGGCCAGATATTCCTGGGTGTATCGCTGTGATAGCCAATGGTATCCGCAAAGCGCACCACATCCAGCCAGCCAATAGCCATGCGCTCACCATAGTGAGGATTTTGTAAAAGCGCGTTCACCAGCTTTCCATAGGCATCCGGTGATTTGTCATTGAGAAACGCTTCAACCTCGGATGGTTTGGGAGGAAGACCTATCAAATCAAAATAAAGTCTTCTCGCCAAGGTTCGCCTATCCGCTTCGGGAGAAGGTTTCAATCCAACCTTCGCCAGGCGCACCCCCACAAAGTGATCCACCGGATTAACTCCGGCAGGAACCTGCTTTTTTACAGGAGGCTCATACGCCCAATGCAAGCTGTACTTGGCACCCTGCTCTATCCACTTTTTCAAGATTTGCTTTTGCTCTTCAGAAAGTTTCTTCCGGGAATCCTGGGGCGGCATCAGGGTGTCGGCATCCTTGGAAAATATCCTCTCTATAAGCGAGCTATTTTTTGAATCCCCGGCAGCTATTGCTTTTTTCTTGATGGCACTTTCACGGTCATCCAGGCGCAAACCAGCTTCCCGATGGCTCTTATCTGGACCATGGCAATAGAAGCAATTTTCGGAAAGAATGGGACGAATATCCCGGTTGAAGTCCAGGGGTTCATCCGAAACTGCAATCCATCCGAAACACATCAATGAAAGTGGAATGAGGCTCATAATTTTTCCAAGTGCGATAACACATCTTTGATAACTAAAATTTTAACACAAGAATTCGAAGGATTTAACGACTGCAGGGAATGTAGCCTTAATTCTTGCGGTGAAACCAGTTGTAAGGCTTCAGGATTAGAATCGCATCCGTTTCGGAAATCAAAAAGACATCCCTGGCTTTGGAATCCGCAAGCCGGGCATAAAGCCTGGCTGATCCGCCCTCCGGTCTGCCAATTTGCAGTACCCGTTTTCCCTGAGGGGTGCCAAGTTCTATAGTCCACTCCGGTTTTTCCAATCCGAATAGGTTCAGCGATGCCCCATCATCCACCACATAACGTTCCAGTTTTAAACCAGCCAGAGAAGACAAGGTAAGGTTCAGATTACCATCGTTGACCTTCTCGGAGGGCTTGTCGGGGTTTTGCCATTGATTGTCCTTTTTCACCATTTCAAAGCTGGAAGATTCACTGGAATATTTGATCGATTCCACCTGAACCGCATCCAGACCCGGGTTCCAAACCGTTCGGTTGCGAAATTCCCCTTCCAGCGAGGATGTAAGTTTCGGATCCAGTAAAAACACCATCTCTTTGCCTGGAATCATGACGTAAGTTCGCCTGCCAGATTCATCGCGGCGGCCGAGTTGAAGTTCCAACACACTTTTTCCCCCTGAACGGATCGACCAAACCAATGCAGGCTTTTCCAATCCGTACTTTTTCAAGTCTTCAGCTTTTGGCTTTTCAAGCACCAATTCGTCTGCCCGCAGTCTGGCAAGCATATCAATGGTATCATCAATCAACTGCTGGTCTGCATCGGCACTAATTGGCTGGGTTAGTTTCCAGTTTCCTTCCATCCTTTGAAAGGTTGCCTTACGCGCTCCCCTTTCCAGTACCAATTGATCCGCATCTGGAAAACGGGTAATTGCCCTATCCCGGAAGAAGAGCGGGCCCGCGAGTAATTTTCTGGCAACTTCCGGCGCCAGTACGCCAATGGTTTTTTCCTTTTCCACCATGGCATATCTTTGGCCGGTTTTTGCATCCACTTCCTTGCCAACCAACAAAGTTCTTTTGTTTCCAGCTTCCTGAAAAACCATGGTTGCAAAGGGAACATCCAAACCAAATTCCTTGAGTTCTTTGGGAGCGTAAGCAAGAACCGTATCCAGTTTCAGGTCTGAAACCAGGGCTGCCATTTCCTGAAGAACCTTTTCATCCGCACTGAAATTACCAGGAGCATTGATTTTCCAGGATTCGTCTTTTTGGGTAATATTCAATTCACCAACAGGGCCCTTGCGATTCCAGCTTTTCCATTGATCCGCAGGCCATTTCCAAAGCTGTCTGGGCACATAAGCCAGATAATCTCTCGAAAGTATTTTGACCTGTGCGGGGGTTAACAGAAAAACAGCAGGCTCCCCTTCAAATTTGGCGAATAAGCCGCCGTTTCCATCCTTTGGCGCATCCCCCAGCAACATTTGTTTCGTGACGGATTTCTTGTCGGCGTTTTCGAATTCGATGGTTATTTTCTGCGCGGGCTTTTCGAGGCCAAACGATTTGAGATCAGCGCTTACCCCATAACCGACATATTTTTCCACCTTCAGGTTGAACCAGAGATTGATCATGGAAAAAATATTTTCCTGATCAGCGGGTATGCTACCCGTGACAGCCTGTTCCAACAGCCAGTCGGCATCTTTTCGGGCAAGCTTAAAATCTTTTTTGCCTTGCAATTGAATCCTACGCAAGCTTGATGTGTCCACCTTGAATGCCACGGGGTCCAACAATGCCAGGGCATCCGTTTCCAAAAGTTCGGAAAGTGGTTTTGGTATTAAAGCCACGGGCCCATTGTCACCCAGGCGGGCATGGCGCAAGCCCGTTTTCTCATCCACTTTGCCGCCTACCACCAGAAGCTTCTGCTTTTTTTCCTTGTCGGTGACGATCAACTTCCCAAGTGGTTTGTCAAAACCAAATTTGGCACCATCCTTGGTCGCAATTTCAACATACTTTTCAGCGCGCGGTGCAGCCAGCAAAGGCAATGCAGCGGTCAGTTTCTCCAGAAAGGCATCAGCTTCAAAGGGCTTGGTAATCTTCCAGACATTTTCCTTTCGCTCGAGTGTGAATACCTTGCCCTGGCGATCCATGCTCCAACTGGCAATTTCCTCTGGTAGAAGCTTCCAGAAATCCATGGGCAGGTAGGCCAGCGAGTCTTGCTGAAGGTTTTGCACGGTTTCATTCCCGACGGCAAATACCGGGCCATTGCCATCCAACCGGGCAAAATAACCGGGCTTCTCCCCACGGGTTTTACCCACGGAAAGCTTACGTGGTTTTGTGTCCTTGCCAGCGAGGCCAATCTCCACCACCAGGGCTGGTTCGACCAGACCGAACAATTCCTTGAGATCTTTTTCAGAAGGTGTTTCCTCGACATATTCCAAGGCTTCCAAAGAAGAAAGGTTGCTGGCCAACTGGGAAACCTTGGGATCATCGATCGCAATATCCTTCCAATCTGGAACTGTCCATTTGCCTTCAGGTGCTTTGCGGAATTGAACCTTGCCCGCCTTGGAAACGATGTCCAATGATTGAATATCGGGAGCCTGTAGATCCAAGGCGCGTTTGCCTCGATAAGCCATAACAGGCCTGCTGAGAAGGTTCACCAGCGAATCCTCAACACGATCCACACGGGTGACGCCCTGCCTTTGAGCGAACACTTTTTTCTCGCGGGCCAACTGTTTTCCAAAATGAACCTGAATAGTACGGGAAGTTTTCTTTTTTTCCTCTGCCTGCTTTTCCTGGTTCTTTGATTCCTCCAGCAGGGTCAACTGGATGGAGAGGGCCGGCTTTTCCAATTCATATTCAGGAAGCTTGGGTTGGTCGATCACATCCGCACCCTTGGCTTCCAGTGCGGAGAGTTTAGAAAGCAGTTCATTCACTTTTTCGCCATCTGCCTCGGATTGAACTGGCTTCTCGAGCCTCCATTTCAAATTATCCCTGACAATGTGAATCTGGCTGGAACCAGAGCGGATTTCCAACCGGGTTACATCCGTGGTGTTGAACCTGGCCACCTGCGGATCTCGTAATTGATCCACGGCAACAAAAACATCTTTCAACTTGTCACCCACTATTTCAAAGATCTGGTCGTTGCCATCCAGCTTTGCATAGCGCATTTCATGAATAATCACCTCCTCTTGCGGTGGCATTCCCGGTGGCATTCCGGGTTGGGGAGGCCTGGGCTTGCGGGTTTCCCTTCGTGAAGAAACCGCACCTATGCGAAGGGTGATCATGGTTCCATCCTCACGGGTTACCCTGAGGGTTCTAGCTGGCTTATCCAAACCAGCCTTGGCAAGATCCACCCTCACAAATTTTTCGGCCCATAGATCGGGGATCGCGCTTAACATGGCATCCCTGGCTTTGGGTTCCAGATAGTCCATTCCCACGGGCTGGCCCAGAATCCACTCATTGTCTTTCTGTTCAATTTGGAATGAAGTTTTCTTTCCCTCCTCATCCAACTCCACAGCCACTGCCCTGGCCACCAGTTTTTCGCTTTTCTGGCTGGAAGAAAGTGATCCGTCCGCCTTGGTGGACAGCCTTTCCCCGGTGAACAACCTGCGTTGCTGGAAATAATCCACCGGATGATCCAACTGCCTGATAATTCCGGGCCCAAGTCGCATGACGATACCCGAAGGCTGAACTCGCACAAAGGTTGGAGTTGCAAAGCGATTGCCAGAATCTACACTTGCAGGCTCTGCAAACTCTAAAATAACATCCTCTGTGGTGGTTGCCTCTGGTTTCCCAAACCCAAGCTTGATTTTAAGTTTGGGCGAAGAAAGCCCTGTTTCCGTTTCCCCCTCGTTGGCAATGGGAACAAACCGGGTTCGAAGGCCCAGTATAGCCTCGGCAATCGCGTTTACCTCGGCATTGCGGGTGGGCCAGTTACCCGGCAAAGACCAGCTTCCTGATGCGCCTTTGCGTTCTATCAAAAACCCGGAATCACCCTTCATCCATTCCAGTTTTCGCAGGCTGGTAATTTCACGACCTTCGAGAACCCTGGCACCTGCCGCCTTCGTATCCTCTCCGTGGCGGGTTCTTTCACCAACCCACCAAGCCGCAAGCCCCAAACCCAAAAGGATCATCACCAGTGTTGTTCGCCAATTCATCTTCCAACTCCATCCTTAACTGCTTTCAAAATTCCTTATCGCATACGCCTCTGGATCAACACCACGAAACCCAAATAGGCAAAGAAAGCTGGCATTCCCAGTTGGGTTCCCCAAAGCCATAGCACTTTTGTTCGATCCTGCATTTCAATGCGGGGATATTTCCAGGGGGCTGATGGCCTGGGTAGGAAATCCTCTCTTCCCAGCAACCAATTGCATACATCCAGTGCAAATCTTTCCTTAACCGGTGGTAGCTCCGGTCCGCTTAGAAACCAGCTTTCCCCCACCACAGCCAACCTTACCGAGGGAAGCTTTTTCGGAGGCGAATTGGCATACCATTCGGCTGGCACTGGAACCTCGGCAGCGGCACCCACAGGGAAAGGGCCCCTTCGGCGCGCCTCCAGAGTTCCCTTATTGGGATCCTTGTCATCAGGGTTATAAGAGGGAATTTTTCTCTCACCCACACCCTGCATCTCGGGAAATGGTTGCGATTCATTCCAGGAGTCCCGCGAGGTCTGGAATAATTCAGGATTGTAAACAAGGTTCACACCTTGTGGCGCATCGAAATACACCGGGCGCGGATGCCTTAGCCTTAGCTCCAATGGTTTGTCCGGCGACTGACTTCGACCAGTCAGCTTTAGGGATTCACGAATAGGATGCGCTGCCTTGGCGAAGTTGGGTTTCAAGGCAACAGGCCGTCCGGACCCCTCACTCCAATCCAATAGCAGAGGCGGAGCCTGTATTCCTGTGCCACCTGTAAGCAACCCAGCCATTTGTTCACTAAAACCTTCAACTTCCTCGTCGAACAAAATGGTTTGTTTGCCGAGCTTGAAGCCAAGCTTTGCCAACAAATCTTCAAAGCCATCGTTGGCGACAAAACCCTGTGGCACCGGACCTTGATCCTGAGGTTCGTTAGATGGCCCCAGCAGTGCGAAAACTGGTTTTCCAGACTTGATGAACGACTGCATCGCGTCGACCTGGGCCTTTTCCAGTCCATGCAGCCAATGTGGAAGGTTACGATCATCCGTGATGACATCATGAAGCGTGGGGCGAGGAACCAGCAACAGATCGCAATCCGCAAGCAGAAGGTTCATCTTGGCTTCAAGGTCCGTCATTCTCTGCTGTTCAATCAGCGAATCGACATCGAGAGAAGATTTTTCCTTTGTCACTTCCAATTTTTGCTTTTGCAGGCGGTCCCTGGCTTCTTGAAGGTTCTTAAGTTCACCTTCGAAATATTCCACCTGTGCCTTGCGGTTTTCCTCGGAAAGCTTTGCCCCTCGCAATTGATCGGAATAGGCTTTCTCCAATTCTGAAAGGGGTGTGCCTTTCCATTGCAGCACCATCTTGCCCAACGCGCCCAATCCCTTTTCAAACCTTTCAAGGTTGGTGTCTATCACCCGAATACGCTGGTCCAGTCGATCAAGCTTACTTTCATCAAAGGTATAGGCCACCGAGGAGGCAGGACGCTGGCGCAACTTTCGAAGGATAAGGTCCTTCACCTCGAATCCGTGGGCCTCCAGCGATTTGCGCAAGCCGTTATAGCCAAAGGAATCCGTGCCTCGCGTGGTCAGCCATTCATCCACCACCGCCACCGCAACCCTGGGCTTGCGTGCTTCCAGTGAGAGAATCTTGCGGACAAAGGGCTCCACCGCACCGGAACCCTCACGCCCCTGGGGTAAAAGCATCAGGTTACCCCGCTGTTGGTTGGCTTCCACCGAGGCTGTCTTGTCAAGCCGGTAGAAATCATTGAAGCTCATACGCTGGATCATTTCCGAGCTGGAGCCAGCGGAGGTTTTAGCCCAGAAGAAGATGCTGTTCTCAGCAGCAGTTTCTATGGCCTTGCGCAACTGCGGGGCATTGGAAGTCAGGTCGGCCAGCCTGCGCTCATAGTTTTCATCCTCAACATCCAGAACCTGCACCCGAAATTTTGGCCCCAGTTCACGAAGTTGATCCACAAGGTCTTTCACCTTGGCCACAACCACCCTTTCCGCGGCGTAGTCGAATCGGTCCGGCTTCTCGGTGAATTTTCCGAAGGTCTTGTGTAACTGACAGACCACTATGGTGGTTTCATCACGCAGGTTTTCCAACTTGGATTTCAAATCCGCAGGCAGAGTGAACAACCTGCCAAGGGTGGTATCCACAAGCTGATAGTGCGAATAGGAGAAAAGGTTGACCCCCACAAAAAGTGTGACAGCTAGAATCGCTTGCAAGGTTGCCCCGGCTCCGGCAATATTTTTGCGACCTGCAGCCAGCTTTAACATAATCAGGATTTCCAATACCAGCACAAGCAGGGCGATGGCAAACTCCACCAACACCACCTTGCAGGCAAACCCCATCTCCATGGTCCGTATCTGATTCCATATTTCCGAGACCGCCCCGCCAAGACTGGTTGGCTTTACAAGAACCAAACTGGCTATGCCAAGCACCAAACTGGTCACCCCTATCAGGCGACACCAGGCATGCAGACGAACCAGGGTTGCGGGTTTCTTTTCTACTGGCTTTTTCATGTTGTTTCCTCCAGTTAGCGGAGCCTCCTGCTTTCCAGGCTGCGCACGGTGAGAAACAGGCAAAGGATTGCCGTGCTGATGTAAAGGATCAACGGACGTGTATCGAGTATTCCACGGGTGAAGGATCGATCAAAATGCAAGGGAACGCTAAAGAAGTAGACGGTGCGGTAAAGGGTTCCACCATCCTGTTCAGGCCGCCAGAATCCCGAGAAGATAAACAGCAAACAAAGTCCCATGGAAAGGATTGCTGACACCATTTGGTCACGCACCATGCTACTGACCAGTATTCCGATTGCCAGGAACATCGCTCCCGCCAGGAACATTCCCAAATAGGTTCCCAATACTGGCATGGGATCGATGTCGTACTGGAAGGCTATCAGCGGGTTGTTACTACCGTGGTAATGGAAGAAACAAGCGATTGCGGTTAACAGCAAACCCGCGGGCACCAACAGAAGCCCCAACATCCTCCAGGGAGATTCCATCGATGTTGGAAGCAGCAGGAAAATGCCAAAGATGGTGGCAGGCACTCCAAGGCAAATGAACCAGGACCATATATCAGAAGGTGCGTTGAGGGAGAAAGAATGCCAACCCAACAAAGCAGGAAGATATAAAAAGGTTGGCAACCAAAGCACGAGATAAAACAAAAGGCAACCCAGGTATTTGCATAAAACCACCTGCCAGTCCAAAAGAGGGGCAGTCATCAGCATTTCCAATGTGCCTGAACTGCGTTCCTCGGCAAAGAGGCGCATGGTCAGCAAGGGTGGTATAAACAAAAACACCAGCCAAAATCGCTCATCAGCGAACATGGTCTGCATGGGGAATTCCGTGCCCTTGGGACCGGTGGTGGTAAGTAAATCCAGCGTGCGGGCAAAGAGAAAACCTGTTACGGATAGAAATACCACAAATACGACATAAGCCACCGGTGAGAGAAAGTAGGCGGTAAACTCACGCCTTAACAGAGTACGAGCCTGAAATAATCCCCTGCCCACTCGAAGGCAGATGAAAAATGCCAAAACGGCCGCCAATCCCAGCAAGGTCATGGGCAGCCATTGCGTTTGAAACGCTTCCTGGGGTGTGAATGAACGTTGTTCCATGATTTTGAACTCCGATGAATCCTAAGCCACCGTGGAGGCTTCGTCGCGCTCCACCAGACGGATGAACATTTCCTCAAGCGTTTGATCCCTGGAACGAAGATCCTCGATGGGCCCGGAAAGAGCCACCCTGCCACGGTTGATGATGATGGCCTGGTCACATGTCATCTCCACCTCGCTGAGGATATGGGTGGAAAGGAGAATGGTGTGGCGATCACCCAGGTCACGAATCAGCTTTCTGGTCTCGCGAATCTGGGTTGGGTCCAGCCCGGCAGTTGGTTCGTCAAGGATAAGAACAGGCGGATCTGCCAGCAGGGAATCCGCCAAACCCACCCGCTGCCTGTATCCCTTGGAAAGTGTGCCTATGATCTGGCTTTTGACACCGCCCAGCCAGCATCGTTCCATGCACTCATCCACTCTTTTGGCACGGGATGCCCCGTGGAGGCCCTTGATGCCCGCGCGAAAAGTCAGGTATTCCACAACCCGCATCTCGGGATAGAGAGGACAACTTTCGGGCATATAGCCAATGCGCCTGCGAACCTCAACTGGGTTCCAGAAGACATCAATTCCATCAATAGAAGCATAGCCGGATGTAGCAGTAAGATAACCGGCAAGAATACGCATGGTGGTGGATTTACCCGCGCCATTTGGGCCGAGAAAACCAACAACCTGCCCCTTGGGCACATCAAAGGAAACATCGTGGACAGCTTGGAAGTCGCCGTAAAACTTGCAGAGATTCTTCACATGAATCACAGTGCTGGCTCCTTGATCAAAACTTGTGGTTTCGTGCGATTGGATTTTAGAAGATCCCTCAGCGCGTAAAGTGACTTGGAAAGTTGAAGAATATCCGCCATGGAAAGCTGGTTCATCCCAAAGCGAACCTCGTACAGTGTGCTGGCGATCTGCTGGGGTAGTTGAACCATTTCCGAAGGCAACCCCAACTCAGCAAGCTTTACGCCGATTATTTTTGCGAATTCCAAAGGGGTCTGGCCATGATCGTAGGAAAGCCCCAACTGGGTCTCCGCCAACTGGACAAGCGAGCGAAACAGTTTTTGAACTGGTTTTAGTTTGACGCCGCCGAACCCGGTGAACGAGTTCAGCATGCGGGGTAGACCTATCACAAGGCCCACTCCAGCAAGCAGGGTGATACCGATTCCCAACAAGATTTTGGGCAGGGAGGCGACCACTTTTTGTACTGTCACATTTCCAAAGTCGGGGAGAATGCGCTGCCAGAATTCCGCTTGCTGTTCGGAATTGTAATCCATGATCATGTCGCGCCAGAAATTGCGGATGCGATCCAACCCTTCGAAAAAGTAACGGACCACTGAGAACGAGGCGGATTCATCCAAGTCCACATCTGGCGTGGGATCCAATGTCAGCCAGTCGAACATGGGCCTGCCTGTAAGCACATCCTGCCTGATGCCGCCTTTCTCGTTTAATTGGGGCACCAGCACCTCGACCCAACTGTGTGCCTGACTGTTGCGAACAAGATAGGTTCCATCTTCCTGGCTTTCACAACCCCGAAAACCCTTGATAACACGGGAAGGAATGCCCAGGGAACGAAGCATCAGCACCAAACCCGAGGCATAACGCTCGCAGTGGCCTTTTTTCACATTCAGAAGAAAGTCCACCACCGGGTCCAGGTTTGAGTTCTCCCTGCGAATTTCCAGCGAGTAGGTAAAATCACCTCCGCGTGCCAGGTAACTGCTAAGCGCCCTGGCGATCGGTTCCCTGTAGGCACTCTCTATGGCAGGTCGGGTCGGTTCCTTCTGGGCAACAAGGGGTATCGGTATACCATCAAGTCCGTAACGAGATTTCTCCCTCATGTCGATCAGCAGACTGATGGTCCATTCCTCCAGGGTGGGGATTCTGGGTGATATCAAATCCCCCAGATATTCTGATTCCAAGATTGCAGGTATGCGATCCGGTGCGACCTTTCCAGGCACCACTTGGGTGTATCCAACCTGCTGGCGCATCCTGGTTGAAGCGACCGTAAACTGCACTGAACTGCCCTGCTCCACGAAATAGCTTTGATCCTGATACGGGGGATCCATCATCACGGGAAGCCGGTTGAATGGAAGCGAATTCAGTCGAACGGGATCAGCCAGAAACATGCCGCCGGCTTTTCTGGGAATCACCTGGAAGTGTAGAAGGTGCTGGTCTGTTCCAAAGAATGGCAGCTTGGTCTGGGCGGGATTTGTGGTTACAGAACGCTTGACCCTGCGATTCCAGATACCCCCTTCGTAATGCTCCAAAATGGCACCGCGAAAACGCTGGTCGTTAGCCATGGAAAGATACGGCTTGCCATCGTTGTCTGTAGCGCTAAGTGTGAAGGCAACATCCGAGTTAACTTCGATCTCACCTGTCTTGTTAAGGTTCATCTGCTCTGCAAAGCCGGTACTTCCCATACCGGCACCACCCCCCTTGGCCTGACCAAAACGCAAAATTGGATTCCACGAATTAGTATCCGAACGGGGGGTTACCAGAAAGAGCACCACGCTCAGGCTTACAAGTACCAGCGACCATCCAACGCTGGTCATGGCCCCGGGAGGCACCCCGTATTTGCCAGAAGGAAGCACATGCACCAATGCTTCTTCTCCCCGGGTGGATTGAAACCTTCTTAGTAACCAGATTAGGACCACCAAATAAGGGAAGAACAACAAGGCAAAGTAACTACCCGTTGTAAGAACGCAGCCTAGGCTAACCTGCAGCACACCCATTCCCTGAAGAATCCAGAAGTCCCTGCCTCCCTTGGGCCCAAAAAGCCTCAACATGACCAGAAAGGCAAGAATAGGCCCCACTAAAGGAACTACAGCGGTGGGCATGGGTAACGGCGTGTTGGCCTGATTAATCTTAAAAACCACCCATCCCGTCCCCAAAACCGCAATGGTCAGACCGATGATGTTTGTCATCCAGGGCTTCAGGGTTCTTTCGCCAGCCCCCGAGTAAGAAACCCAGAATAACGCATAGAAAAAAGGCAGCATAACCATGAAACCGGGCACAAACTGGTTTTCAGACTCGATCAGGCATGTGGTGGAAAGCGCAAGTGCCAGATGCGAAAGGAAATTAAGCTGTGGGTCCGCCTTGTAGATATTACCTTCCTGCGAGTTAAAGGCCATTTCGCACCTCCCCCGCTTTCAGCGGAGGTTCATAAAACCCGCGTTCCCTGGCGATGCGGGAATTCAGCACGGGTAAAGATTGCGAAGCCCCCAAACCAAGGATCGAGGGTTTTTCTGTTCTTTCCAATAACACCCTGGAAGCGGGCAATTTCATGTCCTTCAGCATGGAGGAAAGCCTGCCGGTGGCGCTTTGATAATCCTGCTTGCTGGTGAATCCATGAATCGGCGCCAGGGCTTCGAGTATCTTCAAGCCCAGCTTGGGGTTTGCAAGATCCTCCAGAATGACAGGCTCTTGCGCGACAAGAGCAAACAACAATCTTTTACCCCGAATCTTGCAGGCATCGTAAATCAGTGTGGCGGCAAAGCTGACCAGATCTTCCAAGCCAGACCCCTGCCCAACTCCCGGATCCACGATTACAAGCAAATCATCGCCAGGGTTATCCTCATATTCGCGCACCATCAATTCACCCCTGCGTGCGGAAGTCCGCCAGTGAATGTTTCTGGGGCTGTCGCCCGCACGAAAGTTTCTAAGCCCGTGAAATTCCTCCTGGGCGGCAGGATGGTAGCGGCCCACCTTGCCGGAATCATCGAGCGCTGAATAAGGAGAAAGAAACCTTTCCAGGGCACTCTGCCTGGAATTTCCAAGCTTTGGCAGCACCAGCACCCTGTCTGATTCATCTTGCGGAAGGCGGACTTGCACCAAACCGAATGGATAGCTGCCACATCGCTCAAGAGGGGGCATTTTTAACCAACCGCGTGCTTCCGGAAGAAACCTTCCCTGAATTCGAAAATTTCCGCCTGCCTTCAGAGATGGCACTCCCCAACTGACGGGTTCTTTTCCAAAGTTGTCAATCAAGTGCCAGGTTGGCACGGTGGTCATACCCTGGTTTTGAACCTCGATCAGAAAGAAACCTGGGACACCCTCGAAGACCGGGTCTGGGAAAAATCGTCTCAGTAGAACCTGCTTCAATCTTCGGTCAGCCATCAGTGCATTCAGAAATAATGCGAACAGGAAAAAGTATCCCATTAATGCCAGTAGATTGATGCTTTTGTAGACACCGATAAATAGCAGGATGGCGGCAAGAAGACTGAACAGTCTTCCCAAGGGAAGAAACGCCTTCTTACGCCGGCGGTTCTTCCCATTGCCTGCAAGTGCCTGATCGGGTTGGATCAATTCGTTTGCCATGACTTTACTGCGGAACGGCAATGCGTTCGAGAATGTCACCCAAAATTTGTTCGGAGATTCGAATGGCCCCGCTTCCGCCCGCCGCCCTTGGAAGCACCCGGTGTGCCAGCACAGGTCGGGCAAGATACTTAATGTCATCCGGTATCACATAACTACGACCGCGCAGCAACGCAAGGGCCTGACTTGCACGATACAAACCCAATGCGGAACGGGTACTTGCACCAAGCAATAAGTCGGGATGATTTCTTGTGCCCTCAATCAGATCAAGAAGGTAGTCGGTTATCGATTCCTCGATGGGAATTGCGGTAACAACCGCTTGCGCCGCGATGATTTCCGCACTTGTGATCACAGACTGTAATTTGTCAACCGGTTCGCCCTCGCGATGGCCCAGGAGAATCTTTTTTTCATTGGCCCGGTCGGGGTATCCCATGGGTAGCCTGATGATGAAACGATCCAACTGGCTTTCAGGAAGGGGATAGGTTCCCTCGAATTCCCTTGGGTTCTGGGTTGCGATAACAAAGAACGGTGATTCCAGCTTGCGGGTTTGCCCATCCACGCTGACCTGCCTGTCACTCATCGCCTCCAACAAGGCGGATTGCGTACGTGGGCTGGCGCGATTGATTTCATCGGCAAGAACTATCTGGGCGAATATGGGGCCGCTTTGAAAACTGAATGTTCCTGTATTTTGTTGATAGACACTTGTACCCAGCAGGTCGCTTGGAAGCAGGTCTGGGGTAAACTGAATTCGATGGAAAGAGCAAGCCATGCTTTTAGCCAAGGCACGAGCCAGAAGGGTTTTGCCAATACCAGGCACATCCTCCACCAAAAGGTGGCCATCCGAAAGCAAGGCAACCAAAGCCAGTTCCACTGCCTCGGTTTTTCCCAGCAAGGCAGATGAAACACTGGTGGCAACCTTGTGAATGGCTTCTGTTGCCTGGGTCTGATTAAAGCTGGTTGATGTCAAATGATTATTTACCACTGGCGCGTTCATACTTTCATCCGTGACGGAATCGGGGAGGGGTATAGATCTCCTCCACAGCAATCATTTTAGCCTGCCAGAACCAAAGAGATAGAGAATTTCAGGGACCTTCGAAAGAAATCAGCGACTGGCATAATAATAGACTTGAGGACCTTCCAGGAGGGCAAATTCCGGCCTTGGTAGCGCGGTGAGGTCCGAAGCACTTTCAAGCCTTATCATGCGGCCGCGAAGCAACTTCCTTAGACCTTCATGGAAACCCACAAGATTGATTTCCGGGTGGGCATCCCTTACCAGTTCAAAAAGCTCGGGAAGCGGGGTCTGGGCTTTTTCACCTTCCACCCTGCGCCACTGGAGATAACGCACCACCTCAATGGACCATGGCACTTGCTGCTGCAATTCCAGACTGACCAAAGGAACAGCCTGCTCCATACGAACTATCGCATCCTCGATCCTTCGTTCCAGCGCTTCCAGCTTGGCAGACCAAGCATGGGCAAATTCCAAAACCGCGCCAGAAAGATCGCCAAGTTTTTGCTGCAACCCGCTAACTCCACCCGCGCATTCGCCCTTTTCGCGGCGAAGCTCGCCCAAAGCCTCATCCAAGGCTCTTGCGGGGGACTCCCTTTCATGCAGAAAACGGATTCCCTTAGCGCTTACCCTTACAAATTCGCAAAGTTTTTTACCCTCCCCTTCCTGCCGGGTGGGCACCAAAAACTCTCGATCCAGCGCAAAATTCGCCGCATCGGCACAAGGCCCCGAGCGGCTGGCAAACAAGCCATCCTGCTTTCCCATTTTAAAAAGCAGATGCTCTCCGCCAACGGCCATGGCCTTGCGAATCGCGCCTAGAATTAGCTCTGTATCCCTCTGCATGAATGTTTCCCTTGACCAAACCAGCCATTCCCAAGGCCAAAACGTGCCCGGAATATTAAACTAATCCTAACTTTATCCCGGGGGAACTGTCCATGTCACAGAAAGAAGCTGGCAAAAGAATCCTTAGCGGAGTGCAACCTTCGGGCAAATTGCACCTCGGAAATTATTTTGGCGCCGTCAAGCAGCATATTGAGCTTCAAAATAGTGGCGAGTGTTTTTACTTCATTGCCGATTACCATTCGCTGACGACCGTGCACGACGCCAAAACCCTGAGCCAGAACACTCTGGATGTGGCATTAGACTACTTGGCACTGGGATTAGATCCCGCCAAGGCTGTGTTTTTTAGGCAATCTGATGTTCCAGAGGTAAACGAACTTGCATGGATTCTGTCCACAGTCACCAACATGGGACTTTTAGAGCGCGCCGTCTCCTACAAGGAAAAGGTGGACAAGGGAATCGATGCCAGTGTGGGATTGTTTTATTATCCGATCCTGATGGCAGCAGACATTCTCATATACCGATCCTCTCTGGTACCTGTTGGCAAGGATCAGGTGCAGCATATTGAAATGACCCAGGACATTGCCGGGAAGTTTAATCGTTGTTTTGGGGAGATTTTTCCCATTCCCGGATTCCGACTGGACAAGGAATCAAAGGTACCCGGGGTGGATGGCCAGAAGATGAGTAAATCGTACGGGAACACAATAGAAATTTTTGCCGAGGGCAAACCACTGGAAAAGCGCGTCATGGGAATCGTCACCGACAGCACTCCCGTGGAATCTCCCAAGGATCCGACAAAGTGCAATGTATTTGCGCTATACAGCCTGTTCGCAAGCGAGGCCGAAAAAACCGCACTGGAACAAAAGTACCGTTCGGGTGGCATGGGATACGGAGAGGCCAAGAAGGCACTATTGGCAAAAGTAAATGAGCATTTCAGCGCCGCAAGGGAGAAGCGCAAGGAACTTGCCTCGCGACCCGGGGAGGTCGAGGATATTTTAAAGGCAGGCGCAAGACGGGCGCGGGAAGAAGCCAGGGCCACCATTCGCCTAGTGCGCAGGGCGGTTGGAATGAAAGATGAACCAACTCTCTAATATGCCGCTTAAATTATTTTGAAAATTTTTCCAGCTTCCGCTTGCAATCTAGATCGTGGGGCATTATTTAAGTTCCATGAAATGCATGATCACTCTATATAGAGTGTGAAGCATGGTCTGAAATATGAGGCTGAAGCTCTTCTCCACAGCCATCGTTTTTCAGGAAAAGAACATTAATAGATGATCTTCAAAAAAGGATCGTCTTAAAGACCTGTCCAAGAATGCTTGAGGATTGAAGCAGCTAATTTACAGGTCAGCCAGCGAATTTCATTCGTCTTGGCAAGGAAGCTACTCAGGGGCAGGATGCCCTACTTTTTTAATTATTAGTCTTTAGCCTAGCTTGGGCGGAATTCCAGTCACCGACTTCAGCCACCATTTCGCGGCTTACCCGGTCACGCCAGACTCGCAGCCTGATTTTTTTACCCGGCTCCAAACCGCTCACCATGTTAATAAAGTGATTCTCATTCCGAATTACCGTGGAATCAATCTGCAGAACCACATCACCACTTTTCAGGCCAGCCGCACTTGCGGGAGTTTCCGGATAAATCGTTTCCACCAATGCGCCCTGCAACCTTTCCAAGCCTAATTTGATCGCATCGGCTGTTTCAAAAGAACTGGCAACCTGCAACCCAAGATATCCACGAGATACAACACCTTTTTCCAACAAGTTCTTTGCCACCTTGCGAACCATGTTGATGGGAATGCTGAATGCCACACCGCTATTATTTCCAGAGTGCGATGCTATGGCGGTATTCAGACCTATCACTTCGCCATCAACATTCACAAGTGGACCACCGCTGGAACCAGGGTTGATTGCGGCATCCGTTTGTAGAAAATCCTTGATTCTAATGGTGTTTCCCAAGCTGACCTGACCACGTTCCCTGGCGCTTATAATGCCATGAGTCACTGTCTGGTGAAGGCCAAAGGGGCTTCCGAAGGCTAAAACCCACTGGCCCACTTTCACCTGATCGCTGTCACCCATCGGAGCGGCGATCAGATTTTCAGTTTCGTCAAGTTTCAAAAGGCCGATATCCGATTCAGGATCGGCCCAAACCTGTACGGGCCTGACGATCCTGTTGTCATAAAGGCTTACCGTTATTTGTTGGGGCTGGGCCTGGGCAATGACATGATTATTGGTGATGACATAAATTCCCTGCTGACCTGGAAAACGCACCATGACACCAGAGCCGGATTCATCTACAGATTTGCCTTTTTTGCCAGGCTTGGCAGCCTCCACAGCAACCACCGAGGGGGAAATTTTTCCCGCTACCGCCTGAAATCGGTCACCCAGTCGCAAGGAACCGGCTTGATCGCCAGCTTGAAAGCCCGCTCCATCCGCATGAAGGATCGAGCTTTGCTGCCAGCGAGCTCCAACAATTCCACCCACAAACGCACAACCACCCACTAATACTGCCCAAAGGCTGGATTTCATTGGACCACATGCCTCAAAGAATGGCTGACCGATTTGAGAAGGCCCCAGCCCAGATGGGAGTACTAAAAAGGGATGGGAACCATGACTCACCTGTTGAATTCTACCCCTCTTCGGAAAGAAGTTGGCCGATATGGTCTAAAATTCTTGATTTCCCCGCCTACCTAACCGTCACAAAGCGAACAAGGCCCGGGTTTAATCCCCGAGCCTTGCGATTTTTATTAATGTTGTGCTAGTTCTCGAAGTCTGCCAGATTCACTGTTTCCATGCTGTCTTCCATGGAAAAGGCCTTGTCTCCGAGTTTATCCCATCCCGCCGACCCACCGTGCACATCCCAGCCGGGGTTATTTTCCATCTCCTTCTGGCATTCAATACACAGGGTGCTGTATGGAAGCGCGTTCAACCGTGCCACAGGAATCTTCTTGCTGCAAGATTCACAAGTGCCATAGCTTCCTTTTTTCAGCTTCACAATTGCCCTTTCAATTTGGGTCAGTTCGGAAGCTTCAAGCTCGGCCAGTTGGCAATTGATTTCCTCGTTACCGGCATCAAATGCTTCATCACCGCTATCCCTGCCTTCTTGCGAATGCAAGGTGTTTAAATCTCCCAGCAATTTGGCACGCAAGTCGGCCCGGCGTGCCTCCAAAGCCTTGTGCAGCTTTAACAACGCTTCTCTTCGAGCCATGTTCCACCTCATTTTTAGGGGATTTCCATGCAGAAATCCTGATTACTTTTCAGGTTTTGCTTTCATCCGAAGCTTCATTCACAGCCTGTTCCAAAACTTGTTTCTTCAGCAGAAAACCGACTTGGAAAGACCTGCTCATGAACCCGGGATGGGATGTCCTGTTCCGTCGAAAGTATATACGACAAATGTAATTCAAAAGTTCATTCCGGCTGAAAAACTTTAGAAAAAAGATGTCAGATTTTCCGATAATTCTCCCAAAGTATCAATTGTGATGGATTTACGACGATTGCGGCCCTGCCAGGCCAAATTTAAATATAGCCTTTTCCCGATCCCACAAGATTTCAGGTAAATGTCCTTCTTGTGGAAACCGTCATAAAGATGTAGGTTTTAGCCTGCTTAATACCGCGGAGGATGCAGTGAACGCCATTCTGGAACATTTTCGAAACAAGTTACTTGCTGGTGCTTTTGCAATGATCCCCATTGCGCTGGTTATCTACATTGCCTACTGGGTGGAACAAAATACCAAGGCAATTACGGCCCCGCTGGGATTTCACTATCCGGGATTGGGGTTCCTGATCGTCATGACTACGGTTTACTTGCTTGGAGTGGTGGTTACCAGCTTTATAGGGCAATGGTTTCTCGGAATGGCCAACTGGGCCATGGAGAAAGTGCCTGGCTTTAATTTGATCTATCGGGCTTGGAAAGATATTTTGGTGCTGCCCCCGGAAAAAACCGGAATGTTCCACAAAGTGGTTTTGGTTCCCACCGCAGAACAAGGGGCCCAATTGGGTTTCACCAGTTTTGACCCTTTACCTGCCGACCCAGATAGCATTTGCGTGCTTCTTCCCAACATACCAAGCCCTTTTTCCGGCAGGCTGGTAATCGTGAAAAAGTCGGTTTGCGTTCCAGTAAACATGACCGTGGAAGAGGCTTTAAAATACCAGCTTTCCACTGGGAACTACCTTCCAAAGAATCTTGTAGCCCCCAACCCAAATTGAATTTCAGCCGAATCAGGGGGCAGTCAGGGTCGCACTAATTCCAGAAAGTTCTGCACCCGGTGCCAAATACCACAGTCGGGGAGCCAGAGCCTGGGGCAGTTTGGAAAAGTCCAATCCCTTGGGTGTGGTGCCACCTGATTTCATATCAAACAATACTTCCGTAAAGCTCTTTGGCTTTTCATAACGAACCACCTTGGTGTCTTCAGGAAGATTGGCAAGCTTTTTTGCTTCAGTAATGGCTTCATCCAAGTTTCCAATCTGATCGACCAAACCGAATTTCAACGCCTGATCGGCTGTATAAATACCACCATCCGCACGGTAGCGCTGGTAAGCAACGGCCTTCCCATTCGGGTTTGGACCGGCTTGAACTGGTTGAATCTCCACCTTTTCCAAAAGTTTTCCCTTCAATGCGGGCCTTCCCTCCTCCACCACCTTTACAAAAAGGTTGTAGGATTGATCTACCATGTCCTGCCAAACCTGTTTTTCTTTTTCCCCCATCAACTTGAAGGGTGAACCACTATCCTTGATTTCACCCTGTTTGATGGTAATCATTCCCGCACCAAGCTGCTTGCTAAGCCCCTCAACATTTGGAAACGATGCATAAACACCTATGGAGCCCGTCATCGTAGTGCGCTCCGCAAAAATCTTTTCCGATGGCATGGCTATGTAATAGCCTCCCGAAGCGGCAAGACTGCCCATGGAAACCACAAGGTGGGGTACTGCGTGGATTTTTCTAGCTTCATTGCCTTTCTTCATTTCCAGTAACTTTTGGTGCAGTTCATCGCTGGCGGTAATGCTACCACCCGGACTGTTGATACGTAGTACCACGGCCTTCACTTGCTTATCCTTGGAAGCCTGCTGAATTTGCTTGTGCACATAGCCAAGCATCCCTTCCATGATCACACCATCTAGATTGACGATGGCAACTTTTTCTTTGCCTGAAGCGTTCCCGGAATGAAGGTTTTCTTGAAGATTAGCCTGGGAAAAATCAGCCCCGGTATTAAATGCGGCAGCGCCAAGGCACGCCAGAAAGGCAAACCCCGCCAACACAATATTCATCAAAAGCGAAAATGCCAATAAACACCCCACCAGAGGGGATCTACTCTGGGGCATGGGGTACATGGGAGGCATGGCTGATGGCTGCTCTGGATAGCCGTTGGAATTCATGGTTTGTCCTTGTTTTGAAAACAGTTGCTAAAAGGATATTAGGCAAAACCTTGAAATTCGCAAATGAAATACCCGCTGCCAGGCTTGTAAAGCCCAAATCCATGATTAGTGTGGTTACTAGCCCGAAACGGAAGTTGGGGGACAAAGTTATGATGTTACGATGTATTCTGGATGGCTTGGAACTTGAAGCGTACTGGGAAATGGGACGATTATTGCTTTGGGACGGCGATGAAAGCTTTTTCCTGCAAAAGAATGAGGCCGCATTCTACGAAGTAACCAAAGCCAGCACTTGGGAATGGCATGAAATAATCCGGCAGGATTACCTGAAATTGCGATGGGCTGCCGATTTTGCGTCCTATTCCGGCAACCAAAGCAGCTTGAACTAATGTTGACAGTTGCCAACCCGGGCAAAATCCACTATGAAATATGATGTAGTTATGTCATTAAGGGGACGTAGCTCAACTGGTTAGAGTACCGGACTGTCGATCCGGATGTTGCGGGTTCGAGTCCCGTCGTCCTCGCTAAGGTTTATCTCAAACCACCCTGCTTTCAGGGTGGTTTATTTTTTTCATTTGCTTCTTCAAATACTTATCCTTTGCCAAACGATCCATAGGACATTATCCTTTAATTGCTTACCCGGATATTGAGGGAATAATTCTCCCATCGAAGATGTATCGTGGCTTCCTTTGATAAAGAATAAAGAGACCAAAGATGACCCTGTATTTTTGCATTCTTCTAAGTTTCCTTCCCGCCGCGGATTTGAACTGGCCTTCGTATCGTGGGCCGAGCGGTGATGGCCATGCCGAGGCAGCTAAGCTGCCGTCAAAGTGGAGCGAATCTGAAAATATCCGCTGGAAAATTGCCGTTCCTGGCAAGGCGTGGGCTTCCCCCGTGGTCTGGGGAAACCAAGTTTGGCTCAGTAACGCCACCGAGGATGGAAAAAAACTGGGGGCGCTTGCGGTGGACAAAGATACCGGCAAGATAATCCATGACATAACACTTTTTGAAATCGAAAAGCCGATGTTCATCTGGAAAACCAACAGTTACGCCTCCTCCACACCGGTAATCGAGGAAGGCAGGATCTACCTTCATTATGGCAGTGCTGGTACCGCCTGCGTGGATACCAAAACCGGCAAAACCATCTGGGCCCGCCAAGACCTTCCCTGCAATCACTGGCGCGGGCCGGGTTCCTCCCCGATCGTTTTCAAGGATTTTCTCATCCTTACATTTGACGGCTACGACATGCAATATGTGACTGCGCTCGACAAGAAAACTGGCAACTCCATTTGGAAGACAAACCGCACCATCGATTACAAAACAGATAATGGCGACCTTAAGAAGGGATTCTCCACCCCTGCCATCTTCGAGATTAACGGCGAACTCCAGATGATCAGCCCCACGGCCGTTGGAACTGTCGCCTACAACCCGGAAAATGGCCAGGAACTCTGGAAAGTGCATCATGGTGGAATGAATGCGGCTTGCAGGCCCCTTCTGGTTCAAGGCAAGGTGCTTGTCACCACGGGCGATGGTGGCTGGAAATTCTTTGCGGTAAGGCCCGATGGCCAGGGCGATGTCAGCAATACCCATGTGGAATGGAAAACCGTCAAAGGTGTTCCCTCGCGCTCTTCGCTTCTAGCCATCAAAGATCGGGTTTTTGCAGTTAACGAGGCTGGCATTCTCACCGAGTTCGACCCCAAGAACGGCAACGCCGTGAAACAGGAACGCCTTGGGGGAACATTCTCCGCATCTCCACTGCTTGCTGATGGAAAAATCTACCTGTTTAATGAGCAGGGCGAGGGCTTTGTGGTGGATCCAATCAAGGACTGGAAAGTTGTTCAAACCAACAAACTGGATAGTGGCTGCATGGCTTCCCCTGCCGCCATTGGCAAGCAGATTATATTGCGCACCACCACCCACCTCTATTGTCTGGAATCAAAGAACTAAACCTCGGCTACTTAAATTCCTACTCAAGGGCCTTTCCTCCATGAGAAACACCTTCATTCCCGTAGCACTTATTGTCCTGTTTTTACAATCAGGCTTTTTGATTGCAGAGCCCGCAAAGGTGTTCCGCGCCGGCGCAGCCACCAGCGAAATCACTTCGCCTCTCGGTGCTGCCATCGTTGGAGGTTTTGTCCCATTTCCTGCAACCCGTATTCACGATGAACTTAATGCCCGTTGCCTGGTTCTGGACGATGGATCCACGAAGCTGGCAATTGTGGTTTGCGACCTGCTGGGAATCGCCAGGCAGGTAAGCGATGAGGCAAGGCTGCGCATTGAAAAAGAATTGGGAATTCCCAAGTCACATATTCTGATCAGTGCCACCCATACCCACTCCGCAGGCAGCGCTTTGGGTTCCAATCCCCGCGCCATCAAACAAACCCTGGACAATTATCAGGAACTAGTTACCAAAAGAATTGTGGATGGAGTTCGCAAGGCCAACAACAACCTGCGGCCGGCAGAAATCGCCATTGGTAATGTGGATGTCCCAGAACATGTGTTCAATCGCAGATGGTACCTGAAGGATGGCAAAATGCCCGCCAACCCTTTTGGAACCTTCGATAAAGTCAAAATGAATCCTGGCGCCGGGAATCCAGATCTTGTGGAACCCGCTGGCCCCACCGACCCGGGTATTCGCTTTATCTCGGTTCGTGAACCCAATGGCAACATGATCTCCATCTTCTCCACCTATTCCCTGCACTACATCGGGGGAGTTGGTAATGGTGATGTTTCCTCGGATTATTACGGGGAGTATTGCAACCGCCTGTTGGAAATGGTTGGCAACAAGAATTCAAAAACTCCCTTCGTGGCCATGATGGCCAATGGCACAAGCGGAGACATCAACAACATTAACTTTCGAACCCCTCGGGGAAGGCAAATGCCCTACGAACAAATTCAATTCGTAGCCAATGATGTTGCAACTAAGGTGGCGGATGCAGCGAAGAAGTTGAACTACCAACCTTATGTGAGCCTGGATGCCAGATATCGTGAACCCTTGATTGGATTGCGCAAGCCAACACCCAACGATCTTGCCTGGGCCACCGAAACCCTGGCCGACAAAAGCAAGGATCCCGCCAAGGGAAATCTTTCCGCCATCTACGCCCAAAGGGTGAACGCCATGAAAGATTATCCGGAACAGGCACCGATGCCCTTGCAAGTTTTTAGAATTGGCAATCACACCATCGGTACCATGCCTTGCGAGGTATTCTGCGAGATCGGGCTGGATTACAAGTCTAAAACCAGCCAAAACACCGGTTGGATGGTTTCGCTGGCACATGGCTATTATGGTTATCTGCCCACTCCCAAGCACCACGAACTGGGTGGCTATGAAACCTGGATTGGAACCAATCGGCTTGAAAAGATGGCTTCGGACAAAATGCTGGCACAACTGTTTGAGATGACCACGGAATTAAAACCTGGTCAGGCTTCAGATGCCCCGGAACCCGCCCGCAGAAGGAAACTCTTGGGCAGAAAGTTATTTCACCGATAATTCTGCTTACCTGCCTTTACCATTGCGCCAGGAATTTACGCATTCCAATGGGTAATCTGTCAGCAGGGCATCTGCGCCAGATTCCCTTGCCTTGCGCCAGTTTTCTGGCAGGTTACCCGCCACTAGCGGCCCAACCACAAACACCTTCTTACCCTTCTGGTGAACTTTGCTCACCTCTTGGGGCGTTGGTATAAATCGTACATAGATCCAATCCGCAAGTGGGTCTTCCAAAGCGGCCGGCAGTTCCGCGGAAGTTTGAGCAAGCCTGGCCACTTTGGCTTTTGCATCCGCCTTTTTTAGTCTTTCGCGAAATCCGGGTTCAGTAATGGTTCTCCCGATAAACATCAAGTATTCCAACACCTGATGTTTACGCGCAAGGCCAACCATTTCTTCCACCAGTTGATCATCGTCTATCTTCACATCCACACAAACCAGGGGATTGGATTCCTTGTACCGGGCCAACCGAAGTAAAAATTCCTCCAGTGTAGGTACTTTTTCACCCTTGAAGCTAGGGTCAAACCATGATCCGGCATCCAACTTCTTTAACTCCGCAAGGGTTATTTCGCTGACTTTGCCTACACCATTGGTGGTTCGGTTCACTTCCGAATCATGCATCAGTACAAGAACGCCATCCTTGGTTCTTTGAATATCCAGTTCCAGGCCCAGCCTTAGGCTCATGCAGACATCGAAGCCTGCAAGGGTATTTTCAGGTGCCTGAAATATCAACCCTCGGTGACCAACTACCTTGGGAAATTTGTTCTCTTCCTGAGCCCCAAGAAATCCCCCGACAAAAGCCATGTTCACAATATTTAGCAGCAGCAACAGCTTTATGTTTTTCATGATCGAACCTCAAATTCCGGATCTACCAACATATTCGAAGCCACTGAAAAGATTATTTTGTTTTCCTTTGGCAATCCATTGGATTAAAGTTTTTCAAGGAATGAAACCATAAACCATTCGTGATTTTGAGATTATCGGGGGCCTAATCCCCAGGAGAAAATGATGAGCATGAACAGGCGCGACTTTGTGGAAACAGCTTTGGCAGCCGCGGCAGTTTCACTGGCAAACACCCCAATTTCCACGGCCCGAGAAGAGGTTGCCCAGGCCCGCAAGGTCGGGGCCAACGAAAAAATTCGCGTCGCGGTCATCGGCGTAAACGGACAAGGTGGAAGTCATTTGGGAGAATGGTTGAAAAACCCAGATGTAGACTTGGTTGCTGTATGTGATTGTGACCCCGCAGCCTACCAGAAACATGTTTCCAAGTTCAAAGACCTGAAGCACAAACCTCGCTACGAGAAAGATGTTCGCAAGCTTTTGGAAGACAAGAACATTGATGCTGTTTCGATTGCAACGCCAAACCACTGGCATGCGCTGATGGCAGTATGGGCCATGCAGGCGGGCAAGGATGTCTATGTTGAAAAACCTTGCAGCCATAATGTCCGTGAAGGTCGGGTCATGACTGAATGGGCCCGGAAGCTTGGTCGCATGTGCCAGATGGGTGTTCAAAGCCGCAGCATGACCGGCATGAGAGAAACCCTGGACTTTATCAAGAGTGGCAAGATCGGCAAAGTAAGCGTTGCCCGTGCCATCTGCTATCGGCGTCGAGATAGTATTGGTATAGTGGACACCGAAGCCCCCATTCCTACAGGTCTGGATTTTGACCTTTGGGCAGGCCCTTCCGAAAAAGTGGTTCCAAAGCGCAAGCGACTTCATTATGACTGGCACTGGGTGTTCGAAACCGGCAACGGCGACTTGGGCAACCAAAACCCCCATGAACTCGACAAGGCACGCTGGGCGCTGGGCAAACAAGAACTGCCCAAACAGGTGATCAGCTTGGGCGGCCGGTTAGGCTACACCGACAATGGCAATGTGGCTAACTGCCAGGTTAGCATTTTCAAATGGGATGATGCAATGATCATCTCGGATGTGCGCGGCCTTCCCATCAAAACCCCAATTACATTCGGCCTTAAGGGTGGCCCTTTGAATGGCGCCAGCAACATCTGGTTCGGTACCGAAGGCTATGTGGTAGGCCCCAACTACACCTCCGGGGTTGCCTTCGATTACAAGGGCAATGAATTGGGTAAATGGAGTGGCGGGCAATATCAGCAGCATTTTGCCAATTTTGTAAAAGCAATCCGCAGTCGCAATTACAAGGATCTTCACTTGGATATTGAGGACGGCCATCTCTCCAGCGCACTGGCTCATTTAGGGAATGTTTCCTACCGCATGGGCAAGGTTGCACCTTCTGGAACTCGCCCCAGCGAATTTTCTAACGACAAACATGTCACCCAAACATTGGAAAGTTTTGAAGGCTATCTGAAGGAAAGCGGAATCGATTTCAACGCCACCAAGTTCTATCTTGGCAAGACTTTGAATATAGATCCGAAAACAGAACTTTCCACGGATGCCGATGCGAATCTTCTGTTCACCCGTAAATATCGCAAAGGCTTCGAACTTCCTGAGGTTGGCAACAAGGGTGTAGCCAAAGCGGGAGTTACCGGGGATGTTGAGGAAACCCGTCATCCTTTACTTGCCAAAATTCGTGGCAGGATTCGCAAGTAATGCGCTTCAACATGATTTCACCACTGGTGGCGGTTGTCTTGATGACAACTGCCACCTCTGTTTTTGCGGACAAACCAAATGTGGTCGTCTTTCTCGCGGATGACTCCGGATGGGGCGATTATTCCATCAATGGCAATAGCAATCTTAAAACTCCTAATATTGACTCGATTGCCCGGCAGGGTGTCACCCTGGACCGTTTCTATGTCTGCCCGGTTTGTTCCCCCACACGGGCAGAGTTTCTTACAGGCAGGTATCATCCCCGTTGTGGTGTCAGGGGCGTATCCACAGGCCAGGAACGCTTGAATCTTGATGAAAAAACCATCGCGGATGCTTTCGCCAATGCTGGCTATGCCACAGGCGCCTTCGGCAAATGGCACAACGGCAGCCAATGGCCTTACCACCCAAACGCCCGAGGTTTCAGGGAATATTATGGTTTTACCTCCGGTCATTGGGGCGAATATTTCGATCCTCCCCTGGACCATAATGGGCGGGCAATTCGTGGTAAGGGATATACCGCCGACGATTTCACCAACCACGCCATCTCTTTTATGGAAGCCAGCAAGGAAAAACCATTTTTCACCTATATTGCCTTCAACACTCCGCACTCGCCCTGGGCAGTGCCAGACAACTACTGGCAAAAATTCAAGGATCATCCGATTCCGCTTCGCACCCATGAAGGTGGCAGAGAAAATCTTCCAGAAACCCGATGCGCATTGGCAATGATGGAAAACTTGGATTGGAATGTCGGAAGAGTGCTGGCAAAGCTTCAGGAACTAAAGCTGGATCGCAACACCATCGTTGTTTATTTTTCGGACAACGGTCCGAACACCTGGCGATTTAATGGTGGCATGAAAGGCAGAAAAGGCACCACGGATGAAGGTGGCGTACGATCCGCTTGCTTTATGAAGTGGCCCGCGGGTGATTTTAAACCCGGCACTACCATGAGACAGATTTCTGGTGCCATTGATCTACTTCCCACACTATGTGGTATGGCTGGGGTAACCAGGGTTGGCAACAAACCATTGGATGGCATCAATCTTTCCGAGGCACTTAAAGGTAAGCCATTGCCAGAACGCATGATCTTCTCCGCATTCAATGGCAACATTAGCGTTCGCACCCAGCAACATCGCCTGGACAACACGGACGCTCTTTACGATATGGTGAAGGACCCCGGTCAGACAAAAAACATCGCCAGCGAAAATACCGCCGTGGCCAAAAGGCTGAAAGATGCCGTGACCTCTTGGCGGAAAGAAGTTTATGGCCTGGCAGACACCCCTGCCACCAAGGCGGAAGCCAAGGGCAAAGGGCTTGGCAAAAAACTTGGACTTCCCGCCGATGAAAGGCCTTTTCCTGTTGGCTATCCTGAATTCCCGGTCACCACCCTTCCCGCGCGGGATGGTATCTCCCATGGAGGAATCAAGCGTAGTGCACCAGCGCCCAACTGCTCTTACTTTGTAAACTGGAAATCCAAGGAAGATTTCATCACTTGGGATATCGAGGTAAACACCCCGGGAAGTTACGAAGTTGTGATCCACTACACCTGCAGGGAAAAAGATGCCGGCGCAACCATAGAACTGGGCTTTTTGAACAATAAGATTCAAGGCAAAGTTGGCCCGGTATGGGATCCACCTTTGTATACCAATCAGGACACCATTCCCAGGCCGCCAGCCGAGTCCATCATGAAGGAATTTCGTCCTTTAAGACTCGGAACGCTGAAAATGGAAAAAGGCCGTGGCCTTTTAAAATTAAATGCCAGCGATATTCCCGGTGAAGGCGTGATGGATGTTCGCCTGGTTGAGCTTACATTAAAGAATTGATGGATAGTATAATGTTGGACAGTAATCCATTAATGGAATTCAACACAGGGATCAAAACATGAATGCCGTCATCATTGCCAGCCTGTTGATGGTTCATGCGGAGCCTGTGGATACTTCCTCCATTGTGAATACTTTTGAGAAGATCAAGCGTAGTGGAACCCCGGAGCGAGTCATTCCGGTTGCCAGGGGTGAAAAGATATTTTTCTTCCGCAGAAAGTTTGAACTTACTTCCTACAACATAGAAACAGCAAAGACCGGAAATGAAGTTATCCCCTATCTTGCGATCGTGAAATATGGCGCCCGGGTCAAAAACACCGGGGAATTCGAAACCAAGGAATTAGCTGAAAAAGCACGCTTTGAAACCGATTCCGATTCCTTCATTGAGTGGAAGGCAATCTTCCGGCAGCTAAAGGGAAACTGGGCCCTGGAAAACATTGTTTACAAGTCCGGCAGCATGGATATGCCGGCTGATCTCAAAAACACCCCCGACGCCCGCCACTTTGTTCACGACTGGTTCCAAGCTTTGGATGGGTATTAATTCCCAAGGCGATTCCTGATCCAAAGCGGGCTTCGCTTCGCATCTAAAATCGCAACAATCAGAACCCTGTCGCCATCTTTAAGATAATAAATACAAAAGGGAAATCGCTTCGCCAATGCACGGTGAAAACCGTTTTCAACCTCATGAATTCCCGCATAATACTCAAGAGAATCCAAGTCCGATATCAGGCAACTTCGAAAATAATCTCCCAAACCAGGAGATTGCCTCTCGTAAAACCAGTACCCTTCCAAGAGGTCTGTTTCGGCCTCCTCGGTAATTTCAATAATCATCGGCCCACTTGCAAAAATCGACTTTTTGCCTCATCCCATGAACACAACCGGGCTTGTCCCTGTTCAAGTTGCTTTTTGCGAGAATCGAGAATTTCCCGGTGCCATTCAGGCGACTTCACATCCCCGGAATGTTTGCAAAGACTCTCCCATAGATCCTCCAAAAGTCGCACTTTTTCTGCAACGCTTAAAGATTCCAAGGGTAATTCAATCGACATTATTACCATTCCGTTTCAATTTCAAATCGTCTCAAAACAAACACACGTTTAAAAGTGGATATCACTATTAGCAGCTTTCTTGCAATCTTGAGCCTTTATTTTTACAGGGCACAAGTTTGATTACAAGATAGTTTCTTCTCTAATGGCAGTTGGCATGGTTTACAGCCACTTTTTTTGCCGGCATCATTGCTGAGCATGGCTTTTGGAATTAAAATATCCAAACGAATTCATCCTCCCGAAGATTCGTGCAAAAAGGCTTTCCACACGTATGTCACGAATCGAAAAACAAATCACGGTCCATTTCCGCCATCAAATTCATTTCACGGAAAATGTGTTCGACTCTAAAAACAACCTGCTGAGAGATGTGCTTCTTAATGGTGAAAACCGGCCTCCCCGCAAGGCGATTTTGATTGTAGATGAGGGCCTATCACGGGCGATGCCTACCTTGGTGGGTAACATACAATCGTATTTTGCCAGCCACGCCCGGGATCTCTTACTGGTTTGCCCCCCCATACTTCTTGAAGGTGGGGAAAAATGCAAGAACGCCTATTTTCATGTTTCCGAAATCCAATCCCAGATTGATCGGTACCATATCGACAGGCATTCCTACCTGATCTGTGTTGGCGGCGGGGCCCTTCTGGATATGGTTGGCCTGGCGGCAGCAACCGCACACAGGGGCATTCGCCATGTCCGCATTCCCACCACCACCCTCAGCCAGGATGATTCAGGCGTTGGGGTGAAGAATGGTATCAACGCCTTCGGCAAGAAAAACTTCACCGGAACCTTCGTTCCCCCTTTCGCCGTCATCAATGACTTTCAATTCATAACCACACTTGGCCCGAGGGACAAGCGTGGCGGATATGTCGAGGCGGTGAAGGTGGCCTGCATCCGTGACAGGCAATTCTTTGAAAATATCGAGCGCGATGCCAACGCGCTTCGGGATTTTGAACCTGCTGCGATGAAACGCCTGATCTATCGTTGTGCCGAATTGCATGCAAACCACATCGCCACCAGCGGAGACCCTTTCGAGTTTGGAAGCGCCCGTCCGCTGGACTTTGGTCACTGGGCGGCCCACAAGCTGGAACAACTGACAGAATACCGTCTTCGTCACGGTGAAGCAGTGGCTATTGGTATCGCTCTGGATGTGATTTACTCACGCCTTATGGGCTACCTGAAGCCTGAAACCACCGATCGAATCCTGGCCTTGCTGGAACATTTGGGATTTTCGCTTTGGTCGAATGAACTACTGGCCAGAAACTCCGAGAACAAGCTTGTCTTGCTGGAAGGCCTCGAGGAATTCCGCGAACATCTTGGCGGGCAACTCACCATCACTCTCCTCAAGGATATCGGGGTTGGTTTTGAAGTCCACGAAATGGATTTGTCCAAGGTGCAAACTGCGCTGGTGGAACTTGAAGAGAGAAACCGCACCAAGAACTCCTGATTCTCCAAGGCAACTTCATCATGGTTTCGCTGCTGATCGCATCCCTGTTGTTGGCCGGCCAGCAAGAAAAAGTAATTTCTTGCGACCTTCTTGTGGTGGGTGGCAACGAATCCGCGGTGGCTGCCGCGGTTCAGGCATCCCGGCTTGGTGTTCCCAAGGTATTGCTGGTAAGTGACATTCCCTGGCTGGGTGGGCAGTTCAGTTCCGAAGGTGTTGGGAATGTGGATGAATGGACCACGGTAAACGGCAAGCGCACGGATTTTCCTCGCTCGGGAATGTTTCTGGAAGTCGCGCGTTCCATTGAAAAACTTAACCTTGCAAAGCATGGTCACAAGGCACCCGGAAATTCGTTCTGTGCAAGGCTGACAATCGAACCCGCCGAAGCCGCCAAAATATTCGAGTCCTTGGTGGAACCAGAAGTTCAATCCGGCAGATTGCAAATCGAGCGTGGATGGTCCGTTCTTTCCTCAGAGGTTCGGCAAAACTCCATCACTGGGGTTGTGTTTGAAAAGGGCCAGGAAAAATTGCGTGTAAGTTCAAGGCTTACCATCGATGCCAGCGACTGGGGCGATGTCATTCGCACTAGCAACACCAAATGGAGTGCCGGGCCAGATTCCAAATCGCGTTTTGGCGAACCCAGCGCTCCGGAAATAATTAATGAGACCAACCGTAACGAGATGAACCCGCTCACCTATTGCGTGGTGGTAAAAGGTAGTGCCAACCCCAGGCCAATTCTCAAACCAGCCAATTACGATGAAAGAAGGTATTACGGCATCAGCAAGGAAACTCGGCAATCCTTCATGAAAACTGGCTGGCCCAAGGGAGTTCTCTTTATGGGCGTCAGCGCCTTTGAGGATACCACCCATGCCGCTGGCCCCTACTCACCACCGGTAAATATTTACACGCATCGCAGGCTGGTGGATAGCATGCACCTGAATATGCCTTTTGAAAAGGAAAAGTTGTTCTTCAACTGGCCCGTTCAGGATTACCCTCTGGATGTATGGCCTAAGCATGTTGCGGATGCTCTTGAATCCACCGAAGAAGGCGCGTCTAAAAAATCACTGCCCGGACTCACCCCTTCACAACGGGCTATTGTCTTTGCGGATGCCAAAAATCACGCTCTTGGAATGTTTTACTTCCTGCAGCAAAGGTACCCGCAGTTCGCAAGGCTGGAACTGACGGATGAGTTCGGTACAACGGACAACCTGCCTTGGAAGCCCTATGTGCGGGAGGGTTTAAGACTGGAAGCAGTCACCATGCTGAAAGAACAGGATCTTCGCACAAAACAGCAGGAACCAAAATGGGCCAGTCTGATGAGCGCGGATGGTTTGTTTGGTTTCCAGTTCAACATAGATTTTCACCCAACCCGCAGGCAGTTTTTAAATAACGACCCCTCCCAACCTTGGGCCACCATTCATACCCCCACCCGCAACTGGAGCACTCATACCGATCGATCCATGTTTCCCGCGGCTGCGCTGGTCCCCCTCGAAATGGATTCCCTGCTTGGGGCATCCAAAAATATTGGTGTTTCCAGTATTGTCAGCAGCGCCATTCGACTGCATGGCCAGATGATATTATGCGGGCAGGCAAGCGCGACTTTGGCATGGTCCTGCCTGATCCAAAACAAACAACCAAGGGAACTAGTTAAAGAACCTGGTCAAATCAGAAAGCTTCAGAAAGTTTTGGTGAAGGGCAAAGATGGCCCCGGTGTATTGCTCTGGCCATACCATGATATACCGCCAGAACACCCGGCTTTCGAGGCAATCAACCTTTTGTCCGTCAATGGAATCTGGAAACCGGAGGCTGATTCCATCTTTTTCAAACCGAATGAACCTATTTCAGAAGAACTCTGGAACCAACTGTTGGAAAAGGTTCCCCCCGCAAAAGGCCCAATACCAAAATCCCGTGGCGATGCAGCACTGGCTGTTTATAAGGTTCTATCGCCCTGATAACCCGGGTGAATCATTGCATGATTCTGAAAACCGAATTATCATAATCTAAAGAATTATCCCTCCTGTAGTGAAGTCACGACCTCCATGAAGAAATGTCAGATCCTGTTTGTGATGGTTCTATGCCCTGGAATGTCCCACGCAGATCAGCAGGTTCGCTTCAGTGTTGATGTACTGCCCATCCTTTCCGAGAACTGCTTTAGCTGCCATGGCCCCGATGAGAAACATCGCAAGGGTGGTCTTCGTTTGGATGACCGGGATGCCGCAATAAAATCTGGCGCAATTGTTCCGGGTAAACCATCGGAAAGCGAGTTGCTCAAAAGAATTCACTCGGCTGATTCAACCGAGGTCATGCCACCCCCGAAGTTTAACAAAAAATTATCCGCACTTCAGACCAAGGTATTGGAAAAATGGTTGGCCCAAGGCGCACCCTGGGGAAAACACTGGGCCTTCGAGGCACCCCAAAAAGCCACTCTGCCCAAGGTTAGCGACCAGTCTTTAAAAAACCCCATAGACCTTTTTGTGGTCTCTGCCCTTCAGGCCAAGGGATTGAAGCTGTCCCCGCGGGCCGCAGATCATACTCTTTTACGCAGAGCATCCTTTGACCTCAAAGGCCTGCCGCCCACAAGTACCGACCTTCAAAACTTTCTGAATGACAAACGTACGGATCGTTGGGAAAAAGCCATCGACCAAATGCTTGCATCTCCCCACCATGGAGAGCGAATGGCCATGTGGTGGCTGGATGCGGCTCGGTACTCGGATACCGATGGTTATCAATCTGATGAAACCCGAACCAACTGGCCCTGGCGTGACTGGGTGATTCAGGCCTTCAACAGCAATATGCCTTTTGACCGTTTCACCCTGGAGCAATTTGCGGGTGATTTATTGCCCAACAGCAGTGCCGAGCAAAAGCTTGCCACCTGTTTTCATCGCAACCATATGACCAATGGCGAAGGGGGGCGTGACCCTGAGGAATCCCGCATTGATTATGTGATCGATCGTATCAACACGGTGGGCACAGTTTGGATGGGCCTTACGCTGGGTTGCTGCCAGTGCCATTCGCACAAATATGACCCCATCACCCATGCGGAATATTATTCGCTGTTCGCGTTTTTCAACAATATCGACGAGGATGGCAAAGCAGGCAAGGCGGCCAAACCATACCTTGCCTATGAATCCCCGTATGCGAAACGCGCTGTGGATGAAACCCAAAAGCTAGTGGATGCCCGCAGGCAAGCCGAGCAAAAGGCCCGTCAGGATTCGCAAAAGCCCTTTGAGCAGTGGCTTGAAAAGCAGAACACCCTGGTGCACAAAAGCTTTTCACCCTGGCATCTCCTGAAAGCCATCACGCTGGAATCCGTGGAGGGAACCACCCTGCATCAAAACGCCGATGGCATCATTCAGGCAAGTGGCAAAAATCCCAGGCAGGATGATTACAAGGTTGGCTTCACGGTGGCGTTGGATCGTGTGACAGGATTTCAGTTGGAGATATTCCCGGATGCCTCCCACACCCAAGGTGCGTACTCGCGGGGCGCAAGCGGGGAATTCATTCTGACAGATATCAAAGTTCAAGTACGCCGTAAGAACAGCAGCCAGATTCGAGACATTCTGGTTTCCAATGCCGCGGCTGATTTTTCCCCAAGCCAGAAGGATGCCCGTAACTATGGCGATATCAAGGGCACGCTTGATGATGATCCCCGCAATGGCTGGACCACGAAGGGGGAATCCAATCGTTCCATTCACCGAGCGGTGTTTGCGCTTGCGGAGCCTCTGGTTTTGGAACCAGCCGAAGAGGTGGTGTTTGAGTTAAGGCAAAGATCCACTACGGGGGATTCCAACCTTGGCAAGTTCAGGCTATGGGCAACCAATCAACCAGGCATTGCCGTGCAAAGCGTGGCAGCCATGCCTTTGGAAGAGTTGGCCCGCCTTCCGGAGAACAATCTTTCCAAGATCGATAGCAAACTTCGTGATCGGTTGTTTGAACAATTCCTTTATGATCATCCTTCCTATCAACAGGCAAAATCACAACTCGACAAGGCGAACCGCCAGTTGGCAGAAGTCAAAAAAGCCCAGCAAAAAGTGGATGTAATGGTTCTGGCTGAGCGCAAGGAAGCCCGTCTTACGCAGGTACTTGAGCGCGGAGTCTGGGATAAAAAAGGCGAAAAGGTGGAACGGTCGGTTCCCAAGGCACTGTCTCCCTGGCCCACAAGTCTTGCCCGGGACCGCCTGGGACTCTCACAATGGCTAACATCCCGTGAGAATCCGCTTACCGCCCGGGTGATGGTGAATCACTTATGGCAGATTTGCTTTGGCTCGGGCTTGGTTCGCACGCCGGAAGATTTCGGAGTTCAGGGTGAACGGCCAACCCATCCGGAACTTCTGGACTGGCTTGCAGTCGAATTCATGGAGTCTGGCTGGAATCTCCGCCATATCCTGAAGCTGATCACCACCAGCGAAACTTACGCGCAGTCTTCGGTAGTAACGCCACAGCTCTTAAACATGGACCCGGAAAATAAGTTACTCGCCCGCGGACCCAGATATCGCCTGCCAAGCTGGATGCTTAGGGACAGTGCGCTGCTGTACGCCGGATTGCTGAACCCAGCGTTGGGTGGCCCGCCCGTAAAACCCCATCAACCGGATGGATTGTGGGAGGAAATCTTCATGGGGCGTTTCCGTTATGAACCCAGCGAAGGCGAAGCTCAGTACCGGCGCACGCTTTACGCATTCTGGCGACGAAGCATCTCCCCGGCCTTTCTTTTTGACAGCGCCCAACGCCGCGTGTGCGAAATACGCATCCCCCGCACCAACACTCCATTGCACGCGCTGACCTTGCTCAACGACAGAACCATGCTGGAAGCATCGCAGGCAATCGCATTGAAACTTATGCGCGAATCCCGTGAAGAGAAATCCCGCATCGATTCCCTAGGATTTCTTGTGTTGGGCCGGGCTTGGAATGAAAAGGAAAAATCAGTGTTAATGAATGAATGGAAACGCTCGCTGGAGCACTTCCAAAAGCAACCTGAAGCTGCGGCCAAACTGCTTTCCCAGAAATTAGACCAGGAAATGTCCGGGGTGCCTTCCAAAGATTTACCAACCCTGGCAGCCCATACCATGCTTGCCAGCATGGTCCTGAACCTGGATGAGGCCATAACCCATGAATAATCCCCTGGATATAACGCGGAGGTATTTTCTGGGGAAATGCACCGGCATATCGCTGGGCTCCATGGCGCTTGCCAACCTTGTCAACAACGCAACGGCCTCCACCCCCTCGCATTATCAACCCAAGGCCAAAAGAGTTATCTTCCTGACGCAATCTGGCGGCCCCTCACAGATTGAACTTTACGATTACAAGCCGGGCCTGGCCAAGTGGGCGGGCACCGAACTACCGGATTCCGTGCGCATGGGCCAGCGCCTTACCACCATGACAGCCAGCCAAAAACAACTGGTCATGCCCGCGAGAACATCGTTTCATCATGGCAAAAAATCTGGAAACACCGTGGGCCACTGGCTGCCACACATCGCCTCTATCTCGGATGAGCTTTGTTTCATCAAATCAATGCACACCGACCAGATCAACCACGCACCCGCGATGACTCAATTCCTTACAGGCAACCAAATTCCAGGCCGACCGAGCATGGGTGCCTGGGTAAGTTACGGCCTAGGCAGTGATAACAAAAACCTTCCGGATTACCTGGTTCTTATCTCGAAAATGCAAAGACCCAGTGATCAACCCCTTTACGACCACTATTGGGGCAGTGGATTTTTGCCTTCACGGTTTCAGGGTGTGAAGCTTCGCAACTCGAAGGATCCGGTGCTGTATCTGCGTGACCCGGATGGCCTGCCCCGTGAACTTCGCAGGGGTATGCTTGACAGCCTCGGCCAAATGAATGAAATGCGCCTTGCACAGACCGGCGACCCGGAGATAGCCACTCGCATCCAGCAGTACGAGATGGCTTATCGTATGCAAACCAGTATCCCCGAATTGACAGACTTCCGCGATGAACCGGAGGAAGTGTTCGAACTATACGGACCCGATTCACGAAGGCCGGGTAGCTATGCTGCCAACTGCATCATGGCGCGCCGACTGGCCGAGCGAGGCGTGCGATTTATCCAGCTATTCCATCCAGATTGGGATCATCACAGCAGGCTACCCTCCTGGTGCACCGCCCGTTGTCGAGATACCGACCAAGCCAGTGCCGCGCTGGTGAAGGATCTTGCACGAAGGGGCATGCTGGATGATACCTTGGTGATCTGGGGCGGGGAATTTGGCAGGGGTGTGGCGGGCCAGGGCCAGTGGGATAGTGAAGAGGCTGGAAGGGATCATCACCCACGCTGTTTCACCATGTGGATGGCAGGCGGCGGCGTAAAGAAAGGCCATACCCACGGCAGCACTGATGATTTCAGCTACAATGTAGCGTCCGATGGTGTGCATGTTCGTGACTTGCATGCCACCGTCCTCCACCTGCTTGGCATCAACCACGAACAAATGACTTATCGATTTCAGGGACTTGACTTCAAACTCACCGGTGTGGAACCGGCGCGAGTTGTTAAGGAAATTCTGGTTTAAACCACACTTTTTCAAGGCTTTATCATGAGAACCATTCTACTTTGCCTTCTGGTTTTTACTGTTTCCCAAATTCACGCCGCGGACATTGTGCTATGGCCTGCAGGAATGCCAGAACCCAAGGTTCCCACTGATCCAGCCGAGGTCATTGAAAAGGGGAAGGATGGCATTTCCCGAAGATCCAATGTATCCAACCCCAGGTTGATTCCATTCCTGCCTGGCGCCGATGCGAAAAAAACAGATGCCGCTGTGATTGTGATACCGGGTGGTGGATTTGGCAGACTGGCAGATGAACACGAAGGTTCGGATGCCTGCCAGTGGCTTGCCAAACAGGGTATCAAGGCTTATTTGCTGGTGCACCGCACACCCACAAACAAGCACACAGAACCCAACCAAGGGCCGGTTCAGGATTGCCAGCGAGCGGTGCAGGTATTGCGGTCCAAGGCAAAAGAACTGGAAATCGATCCGAAAAAGATCGGGGTGTTGGGTTTCAGCGCGGGGGGCCAGGTGGCACTGGTTGGGTGTGCCAACGAACCCGGTTTCGAATCCCGGGAGGCATTTCCTTCCCACAGGCCGGACTTCCTATTGGCCATTTACGCCTATCGAATCTACGATCCCGCCAGGAAAGCACTACGGGTAGATTTGCCCGTATCCAACAAATTCCCTCCCACCTTCATAGCCCAAATGGGTGACGATGCAGCATCACTGGCGCAAGGAAGCGCATTACTTTATCTGGGACTTTTGGAAAACAAGGTACCCGCGGAATTGCATATCTACGAGAAGGGCGGCCATGGCTTTGGCATGAATGCACGACCGAATGCTGTTGGCACCACCGATTGGACCTTGCGTGCCCTGGACTGGCTTAAAAGCCGCGGTATTACAAATTAGACTTGAAACACTACAGCTTCCTCAGCGGTTGATACCGCCCTGAAACCAGCAAAAGCCAATATAACCATGCAGGGCTATCAGGCAAAGTAGTGCGATCCCGCGTGCCCTTTGCGGCCATCGATACACCGCGAACATGGTTGCGATAAAAAGCACGGTTGCGGTTAAATCACCCCAGGAAACCAAAGGCCACACATATCCCTGTTCATGGAATGGCCAATAGGGCTGAATCGGCCAGGGGGTCATCTCTTTGTGGCCTGAGAATATCATGTCGGCTGGAAGGTGGCACAGTGCCGCAAGCATACCCACCAACACCCAGCCCACCAGATTCTTTTGGGAAAATTCCACCGTTGAGGCAGGATTAGCTTCGGGTATCAACCGAATGGCATACCGCCTGACCCCGGCAGAAAGGTAAACCAGATAACCTAATAGACCCACCATGGCCCCACTGGTTCCTGCAACAAGAATGTTGTGGCCCCAAACCCGATGAACCTTGGAATATGCCTCCCCACCAAAAAGGATGGAAAGACCATCCCAATCCGCCATTGCCGCTGCCGGAGCTGCCATTACAACCACGCCCCAACCCTGGCTTTTTTGCACGCCAGTCACCATGGTCAGCGTGATTCCCAGCATGGCATGCTCAAAAGTAGTCATCCGCGTTTTTCCAAGGAATACTACAACCTTTACTTCTTAAGGGTCTTCTCAAACAAATCAAATGCCTTCAGCCGCATGGCTTCGGGAAAATCATGGTCGCAATCCGGATGTTCCACCTCCAGATTATTGGCAGCACCATAAAGCTGAAAGATGGGCCTAGCGGCTTCTACAACACGGTCGACACTCAGATACCTGAAGTTGGAATCCTTGATAGGGGCACTGATGAAAACATTTCGAGGTGCAAGCGCACCGATCATCTCATGAAAATCGAAAGGAATGTCTTTAAGCCTGCCACGATAATCCGCCAGCTTCAACATATAACGAGTCTGGCACCAGCCCTTCTCGGGAAACCAGTTTTTCTCGTTGCCGTCATAATAATCCAGATAAGAATCCAACCCGCAACTGGAGACCACGGTCTTGATTCGATCATCAAAAACCGCGGTGTAAACAGAATTGTGACCACCCAGTGAATGACCAATCGCACCAAACTGGTTGTGCGCAAGGTAAGGCAATGTTTCCAGGTAATCCAAGCCTCGCATATTATCCCAAACAGCCTTCAGGGTGCCGCTTTCCCAACCAAGGTTTTTCAGGTCTGGCTGGTATTTGGCAAGCAAAGGGTAGTTAGGTGCAAAGGCAATGAAGCCCTTCTTGGCGAGTTCCATGGCGTAACCACGATTGGGAAGCTTACCTAAGCCAACCACCACGCCATGCCCCACTTCGTTATTGGTGCCATGCAGGCAAAGTACGGTGGGTGCCTTGCGCTTGCCGGCCAAAACATCCTTGGGAATAAGCAGATAGGCCGGGGTTCTACTGCCAGGTTCACTGGAGTAGGTAATCAGCCTGCGCACATAGTTATCGATTTCCACTTCTTCTTCAATCTTCACATCAAAGTCGCATTTCTTTTCCTTGCCGGGAAGTTTCCCCATAACGCTTTCCATGCCCCGGACAATCTCAGCCCGTCTTTGCAACCAGTCATCTTTCGAAGCAACCTTGGCAACCGACCCATCTGCCTTGTGATATTCGAGAAGGTTTTCGCGATTGAGTCGGGGCAACTTTTGAGGGGTTTCCGAGAACAAGCCGGAAATGGTGACAAACCAAAGAGACCCCACCAAGGCATAGTAGACTGTGGCTTTCATGACTTTCTCCAAATTGGGATATGAATCATGGTTTACAGTAATTCTGGTGGGAACACTAGTAAAATAGGCATTTCATGGCGTATGAAGGAGGTTCAATTATTAGCTTTTACCAAACGCCCTGATGATGGCACTATTATCCAAATCGCCACCACCATCCTGAATCACTTTCTCGAGCAATTTCAGGTGCAAATCAGAAAGGGGAAGCGGCTGTTCCAGGGAGTTGGCAATCTCTAATATCAATCGGACATCCTTGGCATGCTGGTGAAGTCGTGCCTGGGGCTTAAAATCACTCTCGATCATCTTAGCACCCTTGTGCTGCATTACCATGGAGGCAGCGGGGCTTTGCATCAACACTTGGAGTACCTTGCGCAGATCTAATCCCATGGCGTTTGCAAACACCATGGTTTCTGCCAGCACCGCACGATTCAAGCCCAGCGCCAGATTATGCACCAGTTTCATCCTGCTGCCCGCACCACTTGCTCCCATAAGAAAATGCTTTTCAGCAAGCTGATCGAGGATGGGCCTTACCTTTCCAAACGCCAGTCCATCGCCACCCACAAATAGCAGTGCCTTTCCCGCGCGAAGCAATTCGCTGGAACCGGCTACCGTGCAATCCAGATAAAACACGCCCACTTCCGATAAATCCTTGCAGCGTCTTTCACAACATTTCGGGTCACCTGTGGTGGTATCCAAAATGATGCACTGGGTCTTCAAAGAAGGCTTGATGGCACCAATCACTTCATCAACCTGGCGGTCTTCCGGCAAAGAAAGAATGATCACATCGGCCAACCGGGCAACTTCCATGGCGGATGGGTGGCATAAAACCCCCATGGAAATTGCATGTTCTCTTTTTGCCGGATCGATATCAAAACCGTGAAGCTGCTGGTTTCCTGGCGATAAGCGGTTTGCAATCGCGGAACCCAACAATCCAAGCCCGATCACGCCAACATGGTTCAAACAGCATTCTCCTTGGAAACTTTAGAGGTATCCGGTGCAAACAAAATAATGACAAGTCCAAGTCCAAACACCAAGCTGGTTATAGCCCCAATCTTTGCATAATCTCCCCCAAACCAGCTTACAAGCAGTGTGGAACCCAGTGCAAAAAAGCCTGCCACAATCCTTCCGAAATTAAAAGCCACTCCAATTCCAGTGGCACGAACCGCGGTGGAAAACAACTCGGGCAAATACAACGGCAGCCATCCAAAATAGGTCACACCAACAACCCCCACAATAAATACCCAGGTGGAAAACCAGGGATGATCCGGGGTAAGAAAAAGAAAAATGTATTCGCTGGCCAACAAAGCCAGAAGGCTGATGGCAAAATAGCTTAGTCGCCTGCCCACCATACTGGCCAGCCAGCCACCAAACAGGCTTCCAACAATCGCCCCCGAAGAGCGGGTTATCTGCGTCCAGGCTTTTACTCTGGGATCGCCCTTGGGCTCCTTACCCTTGGCTTGGGAAACCGAATCTGCCCAGGGTATCAACCATGCTGCGCTGACCGCAGTTCCCACCGTTGGCACGGCACCAAGCGCTATTCCCAGAATGGTTCGCGAAAGCCAGGGCTGTTTCCAGATGGATTCCGCAGTAAGGCTGAAATTCTTCTGCTTGGACTTCCAGCTTGCAGATTCAGGAACCAGCAGAAATATGAATCCAGAAAGAAAAACAGGTGTGCTGGCAACAAGAATGATCCAACGCCAGCCATCCACCGTAACCGAAACAAAGTAGGCAATCATTCCAAGAAGCACAAAGCCGAAATTAGCCGCAGCGCCCAGCCAGCCTGAAATCCATGTTTTACTGGCGCCTTGCCAGGCTTCCGTCACCAAAGCAACAGCATTTGGCCAGGTTCCACCCACCCCCATACAGGCGATAAATCGCAAGCAAAGCAGAACATCCGGCAAACTGAAAAAGTAACTACTCAAGGTTCCCAATGAATAACAAAGCACTGAAAGCGAAAGGGCGGTTTTCCTGCCTAGCCGGTCGCCAAGAATTCCGAAGACCCAGCCACCAAACGCAGCCCCTAAAAGAAAGGATGTGACAAACCAGGAAAACCACATGGCTACCTGTTTTTCCCGGACAATTGGGTCCGATACCGACGAGAAAAGATCCGTCAGCATGGTTCTACCGATCAGGGGGAACAGGGAAATTTGCACCCCCGCACCCATCCAACCCAGGAAACCAGCCAACAATACCAACCACTTGTTAAAATTCACCGATTGCGACATTCCCTTGGAATACCACAATCAGGCTTTATCAGCAAAGATTTACCATTTCTGGAATTCGCCATCGGACTGATTCATCAATTCATGAAAAATAGGGTTAAACTCCGATTTTTGTATTTCCAACACTAATTACAATCCGATAAAATTCATATCTCTTCTGCCTATTTTGAATTTGGAGCTTTGCTGTGCGACCGTCCAAGCTCATTTCAGTACTGATAATATTGATTGCATTTGGTCTTTTGGGGTGCGGTGGTTCCCCAAAAGAAACTTCCCTGCCCACAGATCCAACTTATCTCGCTTTGGAAAAGATCGGTAATGCTTACATTCGCATAGACCCACCACCCCAAAAAAAGGCAGAATTAGTAGCTGCCTTGAAAAGTTTTGGCAAACCAGAGGAAATCCTGAAATCCCCCAATGATGGGCATGAGTTCATCATTGTCTACGGGGTAAAACTGCAAATGCTAAAAGCCACCGGTAATGAAGTCCCCGTGGTTGCTTTTGAAAAATTTGGCAAGGATGGTAAACGCTATGTGTTGCGTGGCCGCAACGGAATCACCCAATTAACCGATGATGAACTTCGGGATGCGAAATTCCCCGATGGTTACAAACTACCTTTTTAATTCTTTCTTTTTTGGGAGTTGAACATGAATGCCTTGGCTCGAAGAAAGGGGTTCACGCTGATTGAACTCCTGGTGGTGATTGCGATCATCGCCATTTTGATAGGGTTGTTATTGCCTGCGGTTCAAAAAGTTCGTGAAGCTGCCAACAAAATGCGTTGCGGAAACAACCTTAAGCAATGTGGTCTCGCTTTTCAGGTCCATCATGATCAGTTAGGGGTATTTCCTTCAGGTGGTTTAGCCTGGACATCTGATAGAACCATGCTTGGTAATTCTCCAACTGATTTTCAGACTCAGGCCTGGGGATGGGCATATCAAATATTGCCTTACATGGAACAAAGGGCTTTGTGGGAACACCCTAGTTCAGCCACCGTGGCAGGAACCTCCCTTACTTTGATGCTATGCCCTTCGCTGCGTGGTCCAACCAAATTTCCCTACACCCAATCAGTACCCAATGGCGATCGTGCCCAAATGGATTATGTTGGCAATGGTGGCACCTTTGGCACATGGAATAATTTTACTTCCGCAGGAAATAGCCTCGATGGCCCATTAGTTCCCTCAAGCAACACTTCAGGGAAAATGATTAAAATTGCCAACATTAAAGATGGAACCTCAAGCAGCTTGTTAATTGGTGAAAAATACTTGAATGTGAAAACAGCTAGCACAAACGCAGATTGTAATGACGATCAAGGTTGGGTGGATGGGTGGGATAATGACACTATTTGTTTTGTTCGCGGTAACGCGGCTGGCAACCCAATTTATCCCCCTCAACCGCATGGCAATGTTGGCACTTGTGGGAGTATTTTTGGGACGATCCACACCACTCTTACCACAGTTTTTTGTGATGGCTCGGTACATTCGATTAGTTTGAACATCAATCCCAACACATGGCTTTACCTTTGCGGCATCGATGATGGCCAGGTAGTTAACGGCAACGAAATCAACTAAACTAAGTCTTATAAATAAAAAGGCCCCGGTTCCTTCCGGGGCCTTTTTTATTGTTCTCAAACAATTGAACACTTTCCAAATCTTGGTAGCCTAGACCCTGATTCCAAAGGGGGCATATCCATGTATCGTTTAATGTTTCTAGCATCCTTTTTTATGTTTTCTGTGGTTGTATTTGGCCAAAGTAACACCATGCCTCCATTGCCAAAATCCAGATCAAAACCAGTGGAAACAATCGAGACCTTTTGCTTTGCCATAGATGCTGTGAAAAAGCAAATTCCCGGTGCCATGGAAGTTGCCCGGGAATGTTTGGATTTTCCCCCGGATCTGACAATTGCCGAAAAATCCAAACTAGTTATCTTAATGGCCGAGATTCTAGATATTTTTTCCCCATCGTTCATTAATGCTGTCTCAACCCAGGAAAACAAAACTGCCGTCCTATACAAGGACAAAGATATTCAACTCGTTCTGGAACAAGTAAGCGATGGTACCTGGAAATTTAGCAGGTCCACGATGGTTCATTTACCCATGACCTACCAGGCAGTTTTTGAAAAAATCAAACCCCAGTTAACCCAAAAATCACAATTTGCAGAAGGCTTGGGAGACCCCACCGAACTTACCACCACATTTCTTAGCCGATGTATAGCAGGGGATTTTGAAACTGCCGCTCAGTGCCTGGATCTTAGAGGTATTGCCCCCTCTAAAAGGCGCACGGAAGGGCAACGCCTTGCCTGGTTACTGGGAGCCTCCATGCAAAGGCTTGGTTATGTTTACCTGCAGGATATTCCTGTGGACCCGCTACGGCCACCTTATGTTTGGTTCAGCGGCAAAGAAGGCTTCGTGGTTTCGGAACGCATTCATCAGGAAAATATGCAAGATCGTTGGCAGTTTAACCAGATCACAGTGGCCCAAATTGAACAACTTTGGGAAACGGTGAAAAACCGCCCTGTGAATGATAAATGGATCATCATTGGAAATGTCATACGCACACCCGACAAATCCAACTTTGAAAAAGAACCCCCCAAAGGAATGAGCCCGGAATTTGCCTCCCCAAAGAAAATGATCCAGGCGTTTTTAAAAACCATGGATGATGCGGAAAACAATGACAAGATGCTGGAAAAAGCAACTGAATACCTTGATCTTTCCAACTTCTCGGATGATGAGAAATCCAGGCTGGCTTCAAAACTGGCTGAAAAAATGGAGGTTTTGCTGCGCAAGGTAAAGCTCGGCATCAGTGAACTGGATGACCATTACACTGCCCCCATGGTTGTACTTTCCGACAAGACCATCAAAATAAAGCTGGTGCGTAGAGCGGATGGAAGGTGGGGTTTCAGTGAAGATTCCGTGGCACGAGTACCCGCCATGTACGAAAGCCTTACCGCCGCTGAAAGAGGATTGGGCGATCATCTGTCAGGACGTGCATCACCCCGGGAGACATTTAGCACCTTCCTTCGAGCGGTAAACGATGGCAGGCTGATGGAAGCCGCCGAATGCCTGGATTTAAGCGACATTCCGCTTTCTGCCCGTGCCAATATGGGTCCAACCCTTGCCGTGAAATTAAAAGCCCTTATCGATCGCATTGGCAGGGTTTACTTTCATGAATTGCCAAGCGAATCTGACGGCCCAAGGTATCTCTGGCACCGCGGACCCATGGGAAGAATCATGTTGGCCCGCAGGCAGGATATGGCGAACCAAGGCTGGCGCTTCAGTAATTCCACCATCGCTCAATTAGACGAAAGCATCAAGAAAATGATCGACATGCCTGTGGATGCCACTTTATTGAACCAGAAATATATAGTTACTTTGCCTTCCTGGTGGGTCGCTCCCGGACTTCGCACCCGCATGCTTATGCCGAAAAGCATGGGTGAAACGATCGGGTTATTGGAAATCTGGCAATGGTTGGTCTTGGGAACCATATTGTTTGCCCTCTTCGCGTTTTACAAACTATTCAGCAAATTTCTGATGGTTGTTGTGTTTTACTGGTTCTCCATTCAGGATGAATCCACTCGCAAAAAAGCCGCGTTTTATCTTTCGCAGATCGGTGCATTTTTCACAGTGGGACTAAGCCTTCAATGGATGGGATTTGCGGACTTACCCATGCAGTTAGCTGCCTCCTTTTATTCCTTTGATGATCTTTTATTTGGGGCCGCCGCGGTTTGGGGCGGTTTTGGCCTGATTGACATGATCCTGTTAATTTCAGATCACACCCGTGAAGAGGGTACCGTGAGGGGATTTCAAGACCTGCTGTTACCCTTCCTATCCAAGTTGGTGAAGACCTCTATCATCATTGGTTCGTTAATCTATGTGGTTTCTTGTTTTGATGACGGAGCTTTGATGGGAAGATTTCTGGCAGGCCTTGGCGTGGCTGGCCTTGCAATTTCTTTGGCCGCCCAGGATTCCCTGAAGAACCTTTTCGCCACCATGCTTCTGATTGGTGATAGAACTTTCAGCGTGGGCGACCTGATCCAGATGGGTAGCGTTGAAGGCACCGTGCAGTCGGTGGGTTTTCGCAGCACCCGCCTTAAAACCAAGGAAGATTCCATCATCATCATTCCCAACAGCAACCTTGCCGGTGGCACCATTGATAATCTTGGCCTGCGAACCCATCGAAGAGTACATGGGTCCATTACAGTTCCTGTTCATTCTAACCCGGCATCCGTGCTGGAACTTAGAAACCAGATCGAATCTTGGATTCAAGGAATGGATGGCCACGACAACAAACGCTCGGAAGTGGTGATTTACGGCCTGACAGACCGGGGAATCGAGATTCGGTTCACCGCTTATGTGAAAGGTAATGGTGCGGTTGCCAATGAATTCCGCTCTGGAGTCACCTTGATGATGGTGGAAAAAGCCACGCAAATGGGGCTGGGCTCTGTTTAAGAAACCTCTCAGCCCAGAAGTTCCTCAACAACCGTGGCATCAGTGATGGTGGCACGTTCATCACGGCCGTTGTGCCTGAAGGTTAGAAGATCATTTTCCAGCCCGGCCATGCGGAGTATGGTGGCATGGATATCCTTGATGGGTGCTGGTCTGTCCACGGCATAAAGGCCAATTTCATCGGTGCTGCCAACCACGCTGCCGGCCTTCACACCCGCACCTGCAAACCACATGGTGAAACCATAGGGATTGTGATCCCTGCCATCGCCACTTTCGCTCATGGGAGTCCGGCCAAACTCGCCACCCCAGATCACCAGGGTTTCATCCAGAAGGCCTCGGCGCTTAAGGTCCGTCAGGAATGCAGCCACCGGCTGGTCGGTTTCCCTGCACAAACCGGAATGATTGCCTTCCAGATCGGTATGCGCATCCCAGCTACTGCCACTACCCAGATACACCTGAATAAAACGCACGCCTCGCTCCACCAGCCTGCGCGCAAGCAGGCAGGCTTTCGCAGCCTGGCCTGTGGTTTCGTTCTCCAGCCCGTAAAGGTTTAGAGTCTCTTTGGTTTCACGGGAAAGATCAACCACTTGCGGAATGCTGGTCTGCATCTTCCAAGCCAGTTCATAGCTTGCAATTCGGGCCTCCAACCGATCGGCCGCCATGGAATCGTTCTTACGGCGCTCGTTCATCCATTTCAGGTAATCCAGTTTCCTGCGTTGACGCGCGGGAGCAACCTGCGGTGGAGGCGCGTGAAACAGAACCGGTTCGGGGCCTTCAAGAAACCTGGTTCCCTGATAGGCGGCGGGAATAAAGCCACTACCCCAGTTTCGGCTACCACCGGGAACATCGCCCCGTCGGTCGGAAAGAACCACAAACGATGGCAGGTCATCACATTCATTACCAAGGCCGTAAACAGACCAGGCACCCAGGGAAGGCCTTCCAGGCAGGGTGCTGCAAGTATTCATCTGAAGCACGCTCGCAACATGGGTAAGGCCCTCACCCACGCAGGACCTTAGCACCGCCATATCATCGGCATGGCGGGCAAGGTTGGGCAGCCAGTCACTCATCCATATGCCGGATTTGCCATGCTGTTTGAATTTTCTTTTCGATGCCATGAGCGGGGTGTTGGCCGTGATGCCCATGGCAGTTTGTGGTCTGGGGAAACTGGATGGCAAGGGTTTGCCTGCCAGCTTTTCCAGCACCGGCTTGGGGTCGAATAAGTCGATGTGGCTTGGGCCTCCGTCCAGGAAAAACCACACGATACTTCGGACCTTGGAAGGAATATGCCTTAAGGGATCCTCGGTAATATCCAGATCAGAGGCTCTGGCATCCTTGGACAGCATGGAACCCAGGGCTAGCGCCCCAAATCCATTCCCCATGGTGGAAAGAAATTGCCTGCGCGAGGTGATTCCCTGGTTGCGGATCATTCAAGCTCCAGAAATTCACTGGTGTTCAGCAAGGCATGCAGAAGGTCCGTCAAACGGTCCAACCGATCATTCCCATTGGATTTATCCTCTAGGAAGACGCGGGATTGTTCCAACTCCCCAGCATCTGGCAAACGCCTGAGAACGGAAAGGAATCCATTCTCAATCTGAGACTTGGTCAATGATCCACTTTTCAAAATCACATTGGCCGCAAGCACCTGTGAATGTTCCAGCATGGCAGGATCGTTCAGCAGTGCAAGTGCCTGAAGCGGGGTGACTGTATCCGAACGCATGGCACAGCTAAGGTTGCGATCCGGGAAATCAAAAGCTTCCAAGGCGGGGTTAGGCAAATTCCTTCTCTGGATCAGATAAATGGATCGGCGGGCGAAACCCGCCCTGTCTTCATCCGGGGTCCAGGAATAACGGCTGTTTGCCATGGAAGCAGGCAACGCATAACGCACCACCCCATCATGTAAACCCGGGTTCAAGGTACCCGATGCCTGCAATATGCCATCACGAACCTGTTCCGCGGAAAGCCTGCGAACCTCGGCATGCCAGAAAAGATGATTATCCGGATCCACCTGTTTGCCTTTGCGAACCAGCTCCCTGTCCGTGGTTTTGCTAGCCAGCTTGTAAGGGGCGCTGTTCAGAATCAGTCGGTGAATCGATTTCAAACTCCATTGATTTCGAACCAGTTCGCTCGCCAGCCAATCCAGCAACTCGGGCTGGTGATAGGGTTCGGAAGCCTTGCCAAAATCGCTGGGGTTTTCCACCAAGCCATGTCCAAAGTAGCCCTGCCATATGCGATTGACGATTACCCTGCTGGTCAGTGGATGATCATCCCGGGTAATCCATTTTGCCAGGGTGGCTCGGCGGCCAGAACTGTTGGCGCTCTCAGATATTTCAGGTTTGCTTCGGTCGATCCATGCGGGGAAACCGGGCTGAACCTCCTCGCGTGGTTTGCGGGCGTTCCCTTGGGCCAGGCGATGCGTTGCGGGTGGCTTGGCAAACTTCTCCTCCACCCCCATGTACACCTCGACGGAAGGCTTCTCTTTCTCGATATTTTTGAGGTTCTCCATCTTTTTGTCGTAGACGGCCCTCTGTTCGGTATTTAGTCGTCGGTAAAGCTTGGTTCTTCTTCGCTCGATTTGCTTGCTGGCAAGGATGGCCAACTGGGTCTGGGTCACGGTTCGGTTTTCCGGGGTTGTCTTCAGGGCAACCTGGGTTTCCGGATCCAGTGCCACCACGATTTCCTCGAAGAGGTCCTTCTCGTGCCCTTTCATCATCTGGCTGATTTCTTCCCGTATGGGGCGGGCCTTTTCCTCAACGGTTTTAGCCATCACCGACATGGAAGGCGCCATGGGTAGAGAAATTGCATCAGGGTAAAGAATGCCACTGAAAAACGCCTGAAACTGAAAATACTCCTCCTGGCGGATCGGATCAAACTTGTGGTGATGGCATCGGGCACAACCCATAGTAATTCCCAGCACGGCCTGGGATGTCACATCCGTCACATCGTTCAAAATATCCTGGCGAATCAGGGTGTAATCGGCACCGTTCGATTCCTCGGGGGCCAACCTTAGAAAACCGGTGGCTATGCGGGCATCCCTGACCTCGGGGGCGAGTTCATCACCCGCGATCTGCCATTGCACAAAACGGTTGTAAGGCATGTCCTCATTCAGGGAACGAATCACCCAGTTGCGATACTTCCAAGCTTCCGGGCGGATTCGATCGATCTTAAAGCCCTCGGAATCACTGTAACGAACAAGGTCAAGCCATTGCTGGGCCCAGTGTTCACCAAAGTGGGGAGACTGCAAAAGTTTATCAACTAGCTTTTCATGGGCATCTATTGATGGGTCTTCGATAAATTCCCTGGTCTGTTCCGGGGTAGGTGGCAAACCCGTTACATCCATGTACAGTCTGCGAACCAGTGTTTTCCTGTCTGCAGGGGGGAAGGGAGTAATCTTCGCCTTATCCAGCGAAGCCTGCCAGAAAGCATCTATGGGGTTCGATGAACCTGTTTTTGAAGCTGGTATTCTGGGTGAAACGAGAGGCCTGTAAGCTGGTTTTGAAGACGAAGATTCGTCTGCCTTCATGAATGGCATGAAGGTGATGGCTGTGGAGATGGCTAGTGCCACCACGATGGTGTGGCGCAATCCTATAAGCCGGCGCATGCGATCCTACTGAGTATATCTGGAACCTTTTAAAACCAGGCGGGCCATGATGGCTTGAAGTTGCAATCCCTGCAAAAATCTTGATATAAGTTAAAGTAATTCAGGAAGCAATTCAAGCTTCAACCCTTAATCCCAAGCTAATTTCGGCAATTATTGAAGGGTAAATTGATAAAAAGCCGGCAAAGTTTACCTATTTGGCAACTTTACCGGCTTTTTTGAGGCCGCAAGTTATATCGGAGCTATTTGTTTCCCCCATCACCCCGCCCTCTTCCGGCGGAAGAGGGTTGGGTGTTGGCAAATGTTTCTGTTTTTTGTAACACACCGGGGAAAGGGTTCACACCCCCCGCTTGAAATGCAAACTTCGGGGGGATGGGGCCAAGTTCGGCTTTAGAAGTCTGCGGGTATCACCTCACCATTGGCACGGGTTACCAAAGCTGCGAAAGTTTGCACGGTTACCCCGCTTGCAATCGCCCTTACCGAGCCGTCCCCCATCAAGGCATTCACAATACCTGTGTGGAAGGAAAAGGGCTGGCTGGTGCCCTCGGTTCCAAAAGGCGCCATGTTATAGGTGGGGTAATCAAAACCGTTAGTGCAGTTTACCGCGCAGGTTCCGGGATAAGTGGTGCCAGCCGGGGTCGAAGAGATAAAATCCATGTCCGAGGCTGGGCGGCACCAACCACCACCATTCACCTTTTTGGTGGGTACCGCACCAATTACCACTCCTTTCTGGATCAGCGATGGCCTTCCTGCGGATTCCACAACCATCAGGGTGTTTGAGGTGCCATCCTTGATGTCCAGAATTTTCACGGTCTTGTTCTTTTCCATGATGCCGGGAATCGCCGCACCAGTGGTGTTAACATTGGTAGCAATCGCACTTACGCCAGTTGCCGCGGCATAATCTGATATGCCAACAATGTTCCACACGCCTGTCTGCGGATCACCATCCAACCGGGTTGGGTTAGGCGAGGATGGACATTGCAGAATCTTCAAGGGCTGTTTGGTATTGGGAAGGTTTGTCGCCGAACTCCAAGTGGAGTTCATGTCATAGGTTTTCACGAGATTTCCCTGTTCGATATAGGGAAGTAACGCCACCGCCCAACTAATACGTGGGGATGTGGTGACACCTCCCGGTCGGGTGCTTGTGGGAATCTCATCCCGATTACCGCTGGCGTAATTCTGTATGGCCAGCCCTAGTTGCTTCAGTGTGTTGGTGCACTGGGTTTTTGCGGCTGACTCACGCACCTTTTGCACGGCTGGCAGCAGCAGCCCAATCAAAATAGCGATGATCGCAATCACCACCAGCAACTCAATCAGGGTAAAGGCCTTCCTGGCTTTAATCCACTTGGCAATCATTTTGATACTCCTTGTTCATTAACGACTAAAACGCAAATCAAAGGTTTTGGATTGGGAAAGTTCCGGCCCCACCGAAGCAACCAGACGTGATGTATCCGGGTTGGCAAGATAGCCGGGAAGGAAGTTTCGAACCGTTTCATCCCCTTCCTGAACTTTGGATGGGTTCCCCAGGGAGCGGAACCAAGTGATGCTGACCTTGTATTCCCCAGCAGGCGCTCCATCGAAATCCTTCACACTACTCAGGCGGAATTTGCCCTCTTGATCCGTGGTTCCGGTAGGGACAACAGAAGCCTTGGAAGAATCCAAGGGATGAAAAACCACGGATGCACCAGCGATTGGCTTTCCATTGAGCCGAACTTCACCTTCAAAAGGAACCACCAGTAGGGAAGCTTCTTCTCCCTGACACCCAAGCACCGAGAAAAACAGGGGCAGAGCAAGAAAGGTGGTGAAAACCGCTCGTAAAGTGTTCATAAAAAAACCTCATATACATGATTATGTTTATGACACTAGTAGTGTATCGGTTGGCTGTCAATGAATGTTTATAAAATTTATGATTTTTGTAATATATATTCGGTAGCCGGCCTCTTCCATTGCTTCACAAGCTATTCTGCCATTTACCTTTACGACGCTTTAATGTATTCACTTCTCATGCCTCAATTCAGCAATTACCTAAGGCTTTCCCAGAAACCCTTGCATGTATGGCTATGGGCCATCCTGTTGATTGCCCTTTGTGTTAAAACCTTCCTCAAGCCCGCTTCGCATTCTGTTTTTCCCGTTTTCTTTTATGGTGGTTTGCACTGGTGGCAGGATGTTTCCCTTTACCAGCATTTTGAAGGCTTGGATTACTTCCGGTATTCTCCCCTTGCAGCCATCTTTTTCTCGTTCTTCTCCATGTTTGGGCTAACCGCGGGAAGTATCCTTTGGAATTTGACATCCAACGCCATCTATCTTTTGGGTTGCCGGGCTTTCTGGAAAAAAATCCAAAGTCAAAGCGGTGCTGATGAAAAACAAAAGTTCTTCCTCATTTGTCTGTTTGTGGCACTGAGCGGCATCTGGAATTCTCAATGCAATATCACGCTGGCAGGTTTGCTGCTATTGGCTTTGGTCGACTTGTGGGATGGCAAAGACCTGCGTGGCACTCTGTGGCTGGCGCTGGCGCTGTTTTTAAAAATCACCATAGCCCCGGTTGTTCTGCTGGTTGTATTTTTAAGACCGATCCCGCTTGCCAGCCGTCTGGCTTTCTGGCTTGGCCTTGGCACTTTACTGCCGTTCCTAACACGATCCCCAACCGTGGTAATGTTCCAATACCAGGAATGGTTCAATCATCTTGCATCGACTCAATCCATGCGATGGCCCGGTTTTCGCGATGGCTGGTATCTTTGGCTGGTGACCAAACAACAATTGGACTCTTCCTTGAACGATCCGGAATTCTGGAGAATCCCCAGCGCAGGCTGGTATCAACAGCTTCAGGCATTTGGTGGTCTTATCTGTGCCATGGTGTGTTTCTGGTGGAAAATGCGGGGAATGCCACCATGGGAATGGTTGCCTAGAACCCTGACATTGGGAATATGCTGGATGATGGTACTGGGTCCCGCGACCGAGTTCCCCACCTATGGCTTATTGGCACCATTTCTTGGGTGGGCTTTGGTCCTACGCAAACAACCGGGCAGTTGGAAACACCTTTTGCATGTGGCTTCGTTTTTGATTCTTTTCATGGGCTGGAAGGAACTACAGGCACCTTTTGTGAAATTTTTACCCATCATTCAGGGGGCGTTGCCGATTGGAAGCGCCCTGTTTGCCATCTGGCTGGTACAGGATTCTTACCAGATCGTGAAAAGAACTTTTTCGAATGACGAACTCGTGAAAACCGTCTAAAATGCGTTTTCAAATCCCGTCAAGCTAGTGGAGTATGGATCATGATTCATCGCCGTTCATTCCTTGAAGCCGCGGCTTTCACTACCGCCTGCTGGACCATACCTGGGGTGTTCGCGGAAGAATTGGTACGAACCCCATCCCAGACAGAGGGGCCTTTCTACCCAGACAAGCTTCCTCTGGATACCGACAACGACCTGATCATTATCAATAACAAGATTACCCCCGCAGTGGGAACCATCACCCATCTGACAGGGAAGGTTTTCGATTCCAAGGGGAATCCGGTAAGGAACGCCATGGTCGAAATCTGGCAGTGCGATGCGAACGGCGCCTACCTGCACACCCGCACAGGCAACAAGTCAAAGCAAGATTCCAACTTCCAGGGCTTTGGGAAGTTTCTGACCTCATCCACCGGGGAATATTATTTCCGTACCATTAAGCCGGTGCCATACCCCGGCCGGACCCCGCACATTCACTTCAAGGTCCGCCATGAAGGCAAAGATGTGCTAACAACCCAGTGTTATATCAAGGGCGAGGAGAGAAACGAAAAGGATGGCATTTACCGTGGAATTCGCGACGCCAAACAGCGTGATTCCGTGACGGTTGATTTCAGTCCGATGAAGAATTCGAAGGTGGGCGAACTTGCCGCCAACTTCCATATTGTGCTTGGCATCACACCCGAGATGCCCGGCTAAAGGTACTTTTCCTGTTTTAGCTCGGCAGCCAGAGCTTCCACCTGTTCCGTTGAAAGTGCCTGGTTGGGCAACCTTGGCGGCCCAAGTTGAGCAGCGGCCCGTTCGCATTGTAAACAGGGTTCGGCGTGAGGTCTTTAGCGCCAGCTTGTTTCATCCAGGTTTCGAGCCGCCATTTCAGATCGTTTATCCGCGTATCCTGACACAGTTTTCCCGCCAGCGGCGAAGGCGAATAGGCAAAGCAACGATCGTAACGGGTTCATGGCTCAAAGGTGCTTCCTGATTCGTGCAGTTCCTTCGGTAGTGCGCCTCTCGCATCATCGGCAATGAAGTCGAAGACGCTGCCTTCCGCCACGCCTTTAAAGGTGTTATTTACGACATGGATGTTCTTCGGCAGCAGTGGATACTCTTTACGGGCATAGATGCCTGCGGCGATGCGATTTTCGCAGCGCTCGAAACGGTTACCTATGATGAGGATGTCGCGGGTACGTCCGTATCCGCTGAGCCGGTCGGTTTCACCATAGGTCTCGACGTCACTCGCCATCAGCGAGATAGGCCAGAAGTAGTAGTTCTTTGGTTTTCTCAGATTGCGGAAGGTGTTGCCGATGACCACATGGCCATCGCCCTGCAAACGCACGCCGCCGGTATTCTCGCGACCCCTGCCGTCGAAGATGTTGTCCTGTACGAGCACGCGGCGTGCTGTGCGCAAGCAAAGCACGCCTTGGCTGGCGATGAACTTGTTAGCGCGCACGACAATGTCAGAGGCTTTCAGTGTGATCAGTTCGTTCTCGCCATCGCAGCGCTCGAAAGTATTTCCTTGAATGAGTGAACCGCTGGGGGCTGCACGTTCGCCACTCCAGCCGATCTGAAGAACCTCGTAGCCGTTTTGGTTGTCCAGATACGGACGGTCGCTGAATTGGTTGTTAAGGACGTGAAGCTGTTGCAGACCCTTGCGCGGTAGTTCGGCTGCTCCCAGCATCTGACCGATGTTCTTTAAATCGCGAAAGACGCTGTTCGCGACTGTATTGCCGCGGCCACGCATGGACATGAGCCACACCTTGAGTTTCGGACGGTCGGCCGGATTCACCGAGCCGCAGTCGTCGAAACGGATGCGATTGAAGATGCAGTGATCGGCCGGTTTCGCCTCGCCATTGCCGACGGCAAAGACAGTCGTGTTGTCCTTCATCACCGTGACGCCCCGAAACGCGAGGTCATGCACCACGAGGTGCTCGCCGTGAAAACGTACCGTTGATTCGCCACTGAAGGTAACGCTTCCGGGCTTCTCGGGCCGGATCAAAAGGGGCGCGTCTATCATGCCGTGGCCTTCGAAGGTGAACCGCGCGTCCTTCCACTCACCTGCGGCAAGCACAAGCTGATCCCCAGGAGCCAATTTGGAGGATAGGCGACTGATTTCACCTGCATTGCCCACGAGATGCTTCCGGCCGCGAAAAAGGCTGCATTTCGCAATGTCACCCGCTTCGATGCTCGCGAGCCTCGGGTCGATAGGGCGTTGAAGATCGGGCCGCAGTTGGTTTTTTATGCCAGCGTCCGCCAGCATCGCCGTGGTCGGATGCGCGTGATACTCGTCAGGCTTTGGCGAACCACTGGCGATGACAATCTGTCGCTGCGTGTCGTCAGAGAGGTCAATGTGCTTCAACGCATCCCGCTGCTGCTGCAAGCGCGCTTTCATTTCCGCAAACGCGGATTCCCAAGCGCGTTTCGCGGCCTTGCTGGCGTTCGCGACTTCTGGCTTCTCTTGAGCAAAAAAGGCCATTGGCGCGATCAGCAGGGCGGCGAGGAGTGTTAGGGTGAGTTTCATCGGATGTGTGAGGATCGGTTTCATGGGAAGAACACTGGCAAAGCCCATTTGCCAATGAGGATGGTTTCACCGGCAGTGCAGTCTTTCTGGTAGAGGGTGCAGAAGTTTGCGGTGGAGGTGGGATTGAAGAGCGGGACTTCGGGCAGGGCGACTTTCTCGAAGCCTTGGTCCATCAAAGACTGGGCAACCGAGTCGCGGTTGCGATCCTGCGCTGGCGTGAGGAAGAATATGGTACCCGACCGCTGGCACTTGACGGTCTTTTGGCCGTTCATCGCGATGGGGAGGAAGTGCGCGTTTTTGAGCGCGGGGGGAAACCCGGCGGCGATATAGGCGCGGTCGGTGAAAAGTTTTGCCCCGGGGGCGAGCGGTTTCGGTTTGGCCTCTGCGCACGTAAGCGTGCCGAGCTTGGTTTGGCGCAGAGGTTTGCCATTGGCGTTGTCATTCACTGGGGCGGCGGAAGGCTTGGGTTTTTCCTGACCACCGGTGGCTTTGCTGACGAGTTGTCGCAGGCGCACGGCATGGCTAACGTCCTTGCCTGCCGCCACGTCTTCCTCGCGAAAGGAAGCCATGAGGATGTTACGGTCGGCGGTGCGATTGTAATCGTAGATGATGCGGATGAGGCCGTCGGGTGTCTGCTGACCATCGGGATAGGACACACCGAGACGCTCATCGAGCAGTAGGCCGCCGCTCCAGGTCTTGCCGTCGTCTTTGGAAAGAAAAGCAGTAAGGTGCGAACGGCTGGTGCGCATGTCAAGCGGGCCGTGTTTGACGAGCAGCAGATTCCCTGATGCGAGCCGACGCACGAAAAAGCGCGACGGTGTGTGCAGAATAGCGGACGGTTTCAACTCCGGCCATGTCTTGCCACCATCCATGGAGACGCTTTCACCGATGCCGTAGTTGGTGCGTACGAGCAACCAGAGCGAGCGGTCTTTGCGTTCGACGAACATGTGCTCGTCGAACTGTCGCACGTCCTTTGGCACATTGCAGCCGCCGCGCCGCGTCCACGTTTTGCCGGCATCGGCGGAGACGACCATTTGGGCGCTTTCATCGTGCTCTTTCCAGCGTGAAATCGGCAGCACCCATTCGCCGGAGGAAAGCACCAGCGGCTTGCACATCATCACACCGTCGCCGAGGCGGCGTGGCTGCGACCACTTCGGCTGTGCTGCATCGGGTTCCCTCGTCTCGATGCACCACACGCCCAGTGCCGCATCGCGCCGCCCTTTCTCCATTTGTGCCCAGAAGAAAAACAAGCGACCATCCGGCGACACCCACAGCTCGGGGTCGAAACTGCGCACCGGCCCACCCGCATCGGGATCAACGGTGAGAACTTCCGTCCAAGTCTTGCCGTCATCGCCGCTCGTGCTGAGCACGACATAGTTATTCAGGTCTTCCGCAGGTGTCACGCCCGCATACCAGGTTGCCCAGAGCCGCCCCTTCGGAGCAACCGCCATGCTCGGAATGCCGGCAAAGGCACGATTCGTTACACCATGCTCTGCCAGCGGCGGGGCAATGTGCTTGGGTGGTAGAAGCGATGGCGCATCAGATGTAAGCAGCAGCGTAAATAGCAAGGCGATGAAGAATGGGAGCTTGAGGTTCATGGCTTGTTTCCTTCGATCGCTTTCAAAAATAGCCCAACCGCAACAGTTTTCTCGCATACGGTGATGTCCAGGCCGTGCAGGAGTTTCGCGGCAGCAGGAGATGCCAGGGGTCATTCTACTTTACCGGATCGCTAATATAAAAAATTCCCAAAGAATCTCGGTGGTGGCGTCACAGAAAAACTCACCCCGACGACCAAATACCTTAGCACAAAATTGAATGACCCCTCACAACTACCCGACTAAAAGATCTAAAACCCTTTCCCCGGTTATCCCAATTTATTTGTCTTTTTATTATCACTGAAAGTGGATTATCTCTCATTTAATTCACTCATCAAACCGAGAACCTTATTAAAAGTACTTTTCCTGTTTTAGCTCGGCAGCCAGAGCTTCCACCTGTTCCGTTGAAAGTGCCTGGTTGGGCAACCTTGGTGGCCCAACAGGAACGCCCAGCATTTGCATCATTGCCTTGGCACTTCCCATGTAACCACGGGTCACAAGAATATCCACCAACCGAATCGAACGCGCCTGTTCGGCGCGGGCAGTTGCCAGATCATTCTTTTCAAAAGCCTGCATCAACCTGTGGTAAATGCCAGCCGCAAAATTATAGGTGCTGCCCACCGCGCCATGCGCCCCAAACGCCAGCGCCGCCAGCAGCATCTCGTCCACGCCCCAGAGAATCTCGTATTTGCCGCCATCCATGTCCAGGCACTTTTTGAACGAGACAAAATCCACATTGGTGAACTTGAGCCCCGCAAGGTTGCTGATCTTCCTGGGCGCCTTGGCTAAAAACTCCGGCATGGAAAGGTTCACACCGGTCAGAACGGGAATATCGTAGAAGTAAAAAGGCAGGCCCGGCGCGGCACCCGCAATATGCTGGCAGCATTCCACCAGTGCATCGACATTACGGGGCTTGAAGTACGAGGGTGCCAGCGCGGAAACCGCCAGTGCCCCTAATTTTTGCGCCTGCATCGCCAGGGTGCGGGAATCCTCCAGGCAATTGGAACCCACATGCACCACCACCTTCAGGCTGCTTCCACGGGTAACCTGCATCCACCTTTCGGTCAAAAGTCTGCGCTCTTCCAATGTAAGGGAATGACTTTCCCCCGTGCTGCCACCTATGAAAGCAACCTGCACCTTGTTATCACTTAAATGGGCGGCCTGTTTATCCACCACATCCAGGTTCAGGGTGCCATCGGTGTGAAACGGTGTATGCGTTGCCGCAACCAATCCATGGAATAGCTTGCTCATTGATTGTCCCCGGAAGCAGTGTTCTCCAAATCCACCTTGGGCCGGATCAACAGAACCAGCACCACCGAAATCAGGGCAAGACTTGCGAACACACTGAAGATCATATTGATGGAAACCTGCCGATCACGCAGGATTCCGAAACCCCAGTCCGCCAACCCGCCACAACTGATGCTGACAAGGTTCATGATTCCATAGCCTGTGGCGCGCAGATGGGATGGAACTATCTGGGAAAGTATGGGCATATTGTTGCCGTCAAAAAGCCCCCAGCCAATTCCAAACAACACCAGCGATGCTATCGCCAGCCCAAGGGAGTTAACCTCCGTGGAATTTCCCACGCCAAACAACGCGGGAATGATCAGGGCCATGCCAACCGCGCTGACATAAATCCTGCCTCGGTTGGTCTGTTTCATCATGCGATCTGCCCACCAACCCCCCAGGAACGCCGAAATGATGGCAGCAAACTGCCAGAAAAGCGTGGCGCTGACACCAGCCCTACCCTGACTGATGTGGAAGGCTTTTTCCAGAATACTGGGCATCCAATCGCGTACCACCCAACCCGCAAGTGCAGGCAAAGTAAAGTAAAGGACCAGAAGAACAAACGAGACATTTCCCATCAGCAACGCCATGGCACTAAAAAAGCCCGGCTTGCTGGTTGCTTCCCGGCTGCCAGCATGCACAGGCGCATCCCGCAGAAGCAACATCAAAGGCAACGCGTAGACCACACCGGCCAGACCGGTAAAGTTGAAGGCAAAGCGCCAGCCATAATCGGGGTTCTGGGCAATGTAACCGCCAAACCCGCCAAAAATCACTCCGCAATAGATCGCCATCTGGTGCAAACCTACCGCTCGAGATCGTGTGCCGGCATTATGGTAATCCGCAATCAGGGCGAGCGCGGCTGGTATGTAGAACGCCTCACTTATCCCCATGAAGGTTCTGGCCCACAAAAGCTCTTTATAGGATGTAACCTGACCTGTCCACCAGGTGATGGCGGACCAGGCAAAAAGGCTTCCACATATGGTCAATCGCCTGCTGAACCGATCCGCAAGGTAACCACCCAACGGGCTGAGAATGGCGTACACCCATTTGAACTGCCCCAGCATATAGCCCCAGTTGGCCTCGCTTCCAACATCTTGAATATCCGCCATCACCGAAGTTTTCATCGATGAGATCATCTGGCGGTCCAGATAGTTCAAAAGTGCCACCGGCCACAGCAAGGCCACCACCATCCAGGCCGTTCGCATCATCGCACTCATGGCAACCTTTTAGAAAGGACTTCCGGAGTTCTTATTCCCGGCCGCATTTCACCGCTTACGATCACCATTTTTCCCATCCACTGCACCACGGGTACCGTGGCCAGCGAAAATGGTACTTTTTCTCCCTGGCTCCAGGTGTTGTTTCGAATATCGTACCGGATGCCATCGCGGGGAAACCCAGGATGTTTGGCTTTGGGTTCAAAGTTTACCAAGCTGCCATCATCACCACTGTTTATGGTAATCAAATGGTTCTCGGCCCATGCGGGGGTGGGGGCCGCCACCGTGGCTCGCGGCATATCCGCAAGCTTTTTCCAACCGCCCGCCTCGGAAAATGCATAGGCATCCTTCCAATAGTTGCGCACCGGCTTGCCATCCATCCCCCGGGAAAGCCCGGTGCCACTGAAAAGATAAACAACTCCATCATGTTGCGCGCACACCGCCAGCATCCTTCCGGGGCCGGGCCAGGGGGCAAGTTCTTTCCACCCGAGGTTCACATTACCAAGATCGAGAACCCAGAAATTGTGCAGCGCCTCGGTGCTGTCCGGCTTTTCCGTGCCACCCATCACATAAACCTTGTTGCCCACACGCAAACCAGACATGTTGGCGCAAGGCTTGGGCAGACTGGGATATTTTTTGAAGCTGGGCTTCTCACCCATGAATCCAATCTCAAAGCAATCGGCATAATGCGTTTTGGCATCCGAACCGCCCATGCACAACAATCCCTCGGGGGTGGAGACCGCCACTCCATACGCCAGTGGCACAGGTAGTCTGCCCACAAGACGCCATTCTTTTTGGGTTGCATCCAGCACAAACACCCGATCATGCCAAACCTTGGTGCCACCTTCCCAGGGTTTCTTGTCCGGGAAGTTGGCCCCGCCGGCCGCGACCAGTTTGTCATCCACCACTCCCGCAAACATGGAGGCAAAACCAGCCTCATCCGGCAAAGGTGGCAGTTTTTCCCACACCTGCTGCTGAAAAATCATCATGACAAATACCGTCAGCATGGATGGCATGGGGCTAGCCTTTCAGGTAACGGGCAAAATGTTCCCTGGTTAGCTTCCACATCTCATCGCTTAGCACATGACCGGTCTTTTCCTGAATGTACCAGGTGAACTTATCGCCCGCGTTCTTCGCTTTGTAGGCATTTTGGATGACGGGCATGGCGGCTCGAACCTCTTCAATCGGGCTGCCATCGTCGGTTTCACCAAAGTTCAGGTGCAGCGGCCTGGGTGCAATCAACCCGACAATATCCGGAATGTCGCCATGCTGGCGCCAGCCGGGCACATAGTTTGGGAAACAATGAATCAAATTAGTACGCTCCATGGCCTTGTAAGTCGGCATGCAGCAATTGCCCACCAGCGCCTTCAGCCGAGGTTCCCATGGCCCCACCTGCCAGGTGTGGGTGGAACCCATGGAATGCCCGTAGCAGCCCAGCCTGTCCGCTTTGACTTCCTGCCGTGAGGAAATGAAATCCACCGCGCGCCTCATGTCCAAAATATTTTTCCACGCCAGACACTTGCCCTGAACCACATACATGCCAAAAAGATAATGCTCCAGGTTTCGGCCATTCAGGTTCTTATTGTTTTGCGGGTTGGGCTTCACATTCCTATCCCCAAAGCCAGCGGCATCCGGGCACAACACCACATAGCCTTCACGCGCCAGCGCCTGGCCTGTCATGTGCATCTTGCCATAATTGGGGGAACGCACCCCCGCAGGTTCATCCTTACCCACCTCGTACTGGCCGGCATGTTGGTGCCAAAGACAAATTCCCGGGGCCTTGTTCTTCTCATTCACACCATCCGGAACAAGCAGCCAGGCGGCAATTCTCTCGGCCGGCTCGACCAGGTAACTCACCCGATGGAGCAGATAACCTTCCTTCTGTTCGGTTTTTTCCACACGCGGTTCCAGGGGTTGCCCCTCGGGCCAGGGTCCGCCAAGGCACTGAAGAAGCTTTTTGCGTTTTTCCACATCACTATCAGAAGACTGAGGTTGAGCCGCATTGGCGGGCTGCATGGCAGCCAGAGTGGCACCCACCGCCGCACCCAGAAATTTTCTTCTCTGCCTGCGCATGATAACTACTCCCCAGTTACTTGCCCCGGTTCATCTCGCGACACAACTTCCAGCAGTACCACATGGCACGCGGGTGATGAAAGAAACTTTTCCAAAGATTACCCTTCAGCGTGGTGGAAACAGTGCCATCCCGATGCAGGTAGCCATACCATTCCCCATATTCGGGGTCTGCAAAGTGCTTGAAGGACCATTCCCTGACTTGCTCGTGCCACCGCAGGTATTTGGAATCCGCGGTCAACTGCCAGGCCAGAAGCGTGGCGATCAGCGCCTCGTCATGAGGCCACCAGAATTTCATATCGTGCCAGTATTCCTGCACCGGCCTGCCATACACATCCCTGAAATAAAACAATCCGCCTTGCTGCTGATCCCACCCGCGCTTCCACATCCAATCCAGCATGTTGCAACCCAGGCGCACCCATTCTGGCCGCCCGCGGTTTTTGCCCTCTTCCAACACGAACCAGGCACACTCTATGGCATGGCCGGGGTTCAAGGTCCGCCCGTCAAAATGATCGATGATGCCGCCCGATGGGTCCACCTGTTCCATCACACATTCAATTTCCGGCTTCACGAACCATTTTTCGATTTCTTCAATCATGCGTTGGATGCACGCATCCAGTTCGGAATCGGCACCCAGGTTCAAGCGCAATTCCTGCGCGGTAACCATGGCTATCATGCGCGGCCCGATACCCATGGCGGGCCTTTCCGCGGTGAACTTTGCTGGCATCAGGCCGGGGGTGAAATTCCACTGCATGAATTGATCGAACAGGTCCTGCGCCCTGCTGCGGGACTTCTCGCTGCCAGTCGCCCGGGCATGGGCCGCGAAAGCGATCGCCGCAAAGGATTCACTAAAGGCATACCGCCGCTTGCGAATCGGTTTTCCCTCTCGGGTCACATGGAAGAACATCCTGCCATCTTCATCAAAACAATGGTCGTTGATGAACCCCAGACCGGATTCCGCCCACTTCAGCCACTGCGGATTTTTTTCCACCTGGTTGTACAGGGTCAGCAGCATCCATGCGATGCGCCCCTGCGCCCAAACCGACTTGTCTGTATCCACCAGGCTGCCGTCCCTGTCCAGGCAATGCAGGTAGCCGCCGTGCTGGGTGTCCACACACCGGGGAAACCAGAATGGCACGCAATCCTCCAGCAGTTGCCTTCGGTAGAAAGATTCCAAATCCCGCAATTGTACACTCACTGCTTCATCCAATCCTTCTTGCTAATAGAAAAGGAACCAAGGCTCTTTCCATCATTGGGGTTTGGAATAGGGAACACTTTTCCAAGTGACACATTTCTGAATCTTGCAACTGTTCAGAACGGTTCGTTTATAGCACGGAATCTATCACCCAACCAGCATGATCCATGCACTTGGTGTTCGGCACCTTATCAAGGAACTGCTTGGCCATTCCCCATGCCTAAGTGTACGATGCACGCCAGATACCAAAATTTTAAAGAGTCACAATCATGAATTGGAAACAGATTATTGCAATGTTCTTGCTGGTTGCAAGTTGCCATGCCCTGAACGCCGCCACCAAACCGAATATTCTGCTGATCTATTCAGATGACCATGGCTGGGCTGATCTTGGAATCCAGGGTGCGGACAAGCATATCCGTACGCCTAACCTGGATCAAATGGCCAGGGATGGTGTTCGGTTTACCCGCGGCTATGTCACCGCGCCCCAGTGTGTTCCATCGCGAGCTGGTTTAATGACTGGCCGTTACCAACAGCGTTTCGGGGTGGAAGACAACAGCCGTGGCCCACTGCCCCTGAAGGAACTTACGATCGCGAAACGGTTGAAAGAGGCTGGTTATAAAACCGGGCAGGTTGGTAAGTGGCACCTTGATATCGGCGGGGATAAGGGTGTTGGCAAGGCCCTCCGAGTTCTACCCGAGCACATGCCCCATCACCAGGGTTTTGACGAGTATTTCAGGGGTGAACTCCGGCAGTTTTACGCATCCCATGATTTACAGGGCAAGCCTTTCACTGATGCACCTCATCTGGTAACGGACAATCGATTTCGAGTCACCGTTCAAACCGAAGCCACGCTTTCCTTCCTGGAACGCCGAAAAGCCACACCGGAACAACCCTGGTTTCTTTACCTGGCATGGTATGCGCCGCATGTTCCATTAGAATCCGCTGAACCCTGGTTCAGCAAGACCCCGGGAAATCTACCCCTGGCACGGCGTCAGGCGCTAGCAATGATCGCTGCCATGGATGAGGGCATTGGACAGATTCGGGAAAAATTGCGGGAATTGAAACAGGAACAAAACACCCTGATCTTCTTTATTGGAGATAACGGCGCACCTTTGGGCAACGCTTGGAATGGCTCGGTGAATCTTCCCATGGTCGGGCAGAAAGGGATGGTTGCCGAGGGGGGCCTGCGAGTTCCATTCCTTGCCACCTGGCCGGGGAAACTGCCTGCTGGGACCATTTATGACCAACCGGTCATAAGCCTAGATGTGGCTGCAACCGCCGTCGCACTGGCTGGTAAACCTAAGGATTCCCTGCTGGATGGGGTGAATCTTATTCCCTACATCACCGGTGAGAAAAAAGATCCGCCCCATGAAAACCTCTTCTGGCGTTGGAGTTCTCAATCCGCAATTCTTGAGATGCCTTACAAGCTTATCAAGCTGGGAAACCGCCCACCTTTGCTGTTCGATATTCGCAAACCCGATGGGGAAAACCTGGAGCGCGATCTTTCGTTGAAACATCCCGAGATCGTCGGCCGTTTGGAACGAAGATTACAGGCTTGGACTGCCGAACTTCAACCCCCAGGACTATCCACGGATAATTCAGCATTCAGCAGACATCATGAGGAAATGTTTAAGGAACACCGAATAATCGATTCAGCACCCAAATCCACCAAACTTGGCTCACCCAATGCAACAGCCTCCGAAAAAAGCCTTCAAGGCTGGATTGCGCGCAACGGCGAACTTTCCATCAAGGGTGGGGCCATGGTTTTAACAGCTCCTGAAAAGCCAGATGCCAAAATGAGGCCATTCATCACGCATTCCCGCCTCGATTTTCAAGCGCCGGAAAGCATTGTCCTACGCATCCGATGGAAAGGTGATGCCAAAAACCACGGCATGATCACCTGGCGCACTAGGCAGCAAAGCTTCGAGGCCACCCAGAAAGCCGATTTTAAATTACAACAGAATAGCGAATGGCAGGAACTTAAAGTACCCCTGACCGAGAAGGCCCCGATACTTCATTTGCGTATTCATCCCCCCGCGTCTTTCACAAGCTTTGAAATTCAATCCATCAAGCTTGTCAGTAAAGACAGCAAAGAAAGTGTTTTCTCATTCAAATAAGGCAGCCCTGTTTTGTAAAAAAACAAACCGCTTATTTGGCCTGGGTGACCCACTCTAATGGAAAGCTCGCGAACGCAAGTTGTTCAACCCCGCTCTTGGGGCCGGTTTCATACAGCACGCCTATGCTGCCATCCGGCAGAACCGTCATCGAGGAATACTGGCAGGGTCGCTCGTCCAGAAGTTTTCCAGTCGACCAGGTTTTGCCACCATCGGTGCTGGCACGAATGGTAAGGGCAATGCGCTGCCTGCTGGAATTCGGGTTCGAGAACAGCAGTAATCCCCTGGGATGGCTTACCAGGCTTGCCATGCAGGTGGGGTCCGGGTTTACCCACCAGGGTTCGCTCCATTTGCCGCTGCCAAGATCACCTTTCCATTCATACGCCGACCAGGCCCGCTTGCCCGGCCGCGATTCATCCCGCATCGTCAGCACCAGGTTGCCATCAGGCAACTGCGCAATCATCGATTCACTGGTGGGTTTCTTGCCGGGGATGGCGGGTGCGCTTATGGCCCAGCTTTCGCCACCATCCTTGCTGTAGATGAAACAGGAATGCGCCACCGCGTCCGCATCACGGTACTGCGCCGGGAACACCAGCGTTCCATCCTGCAACTGGATGCCGCTTCCCGGCCCTTGGAAGCAAAGCCTCCATTTCGCATCGCGGCCCTTCAGGGTGGCGGAGATGTTCATCGGTTTCGCCCAGGTAAGGCCATCATCGCTGCTTTTGGCGATCACAAACTGACCGGTTTCCTCGGGGGTAAGGCCCGGGCCAGAGCCATTCCAGCCCCGGTTTCCCTTGCTCCAGAGAGCCGCCACGAAAATGTTCCCTGTTTTGCGGTCCACCAGAATGGAAGGGTCGCCAACTCCGTTGCCGCGGGCATCCTTCTCGTTCTTGTCGTAATCCATGACAACTTGCATCTTCTGCCAGGTTTTGCCCATATCGGTGCTGCGCATCAAGCCAACATCAATGTCTGCGGGAAGATCGCCGGAATGCTTGTGACGCAAATCAAATACCGCCAGAAGGGTTCCCTTGGTGCTGCAGGCCAGCCCGGGGATGCGATAAGTATGCACGTTATCATCACCCTGCTTGCGTACCACGGTGCGAAAAACAGCGGGATCGTCCGCCGCTAAACTTGCCACCACCGCCAATAACAGGAATGCACGCACCATGAATCTTCCTCCACCGGTATGAATTTCAGAATTGCCAAAATAACACGCCCGCCGGAAGACATCAGCAAATTATTTGTTATGATCATTCATTCTGGTTCACACTATTTTAGATGGAGAACATCATGCGTATTGGATTGGTTCGAATTCTTGTCAGCCTTCATCTGATTGGACTTACTCCATTGGCGTTTGCTAATGTCAAGCTGCCGGCGGTGTTTTCGGATCATGCGGTGTTGCAGCAGGATGCCAGCATTCCCGTATGGGGTTGGGCGGACAGCGGTGAGGAAGTAACCATCAGCATTGCAGGGCAGACAAAAACCACCAAGGCGGGCACCGATGGTTTGTGGAAAGTGAACCTCGAAAAAATCACCAAGGGTGGCCCTCACACCCTGGAGATCAAAGGTAAAAACACCATCACCATCAAGGATGTGCTGGTGGGAGAGGTTTGGCTGGGTTCCGGTCAATCCAACATGGCCATGACGGTGAACCGCTGCAAAGATTATGAAAAGGAAAAAGCCGCCGCCAACTTCCCTCAGATTCGCATGTTCAAGGAAGGTTCCAGCTCCAACACCAAGCCCCAGCAAACCGGTTCGGGTAGCTGGGTGGTCTGCTCGCCGGAGACCGTGGGTGGTTTCTCGGGCACAGCCTATTTCTTTGGCCGTGAACTTCATCAAAACCTGAAAGTTCCGGTGGGGTTGATCAATTCCTCGGTGGGTGGCACCCCGGTGGAATCGTGGACAAGCTACGATGCCCAAGCTGCTGTAAGTTCTTTGAAACCAGTGCTTGAAAACTGGAAGAAACTGGAAGCCGAGTATGAACCCGCCAAGGCCGAGGCCAAGTACAAGGAGGATCTTGAAAAGTTTCAAAAGGCAAAGGCCGCGGGCAAGGCCCCGGCGCGTGCGCCACAAAAGCCCACCCAGCCCAGGGAAAACAACCATCACCCCGGCAACCTGTTCAATGGCAAAATCAACCCGCTGATTCCCTACGCCATCCGTGGCGCGATCTGGTATCAGGGTGAAAACAACGCTGGCCGGGGCATCCCGAATTTGTACGGCGATCAGTTATCCACGCTGATTAACGACTGGCGCGTTCGTTGGGGCCAGGGCGATTTCCCCTTTGCCTGGGTTCAGCTTCCCAACTTTCACAAACTGCAAACCGAACCGGTGGAGAGTACCGGTTGGGTAACGGTTCGTGAGGAGATGACCAAGACCCTGCGCCTGAAAAACACCGGCATGGCTGTCACGCTGGATGCCGGTGAAGCCAACGACATTCACCCCAAGGATAAGCAAACCGTGGGGTATCGCCTGGCACTTTGGGCGCTGGCCACCGTGTATGGCCACAAGATTCCCCACCAGGGCCCGACTCTGGCAGGCCACGAAACCAAAAACAATGAGATCATTCTGCAGATGAAGAATACCGATGGCGGGCTAAAGGCGCAGGGCGACAGCCTGAGGGGCTTTGCGATTGCCGGGGCGGATAAGAAATGGGTTTTTGCAAACGCCCGGATTGATGGCAATAGGATCATTTTAAGCCATGCCAGCGTTAAGGACCCAATACATGCCCGCTATGCCTGGGCTGACAACACCGTGGGGAATCTGTTCAACGGGGCGAGTTTTCCAGCCGGCCCCTTCCGCACCGACAAGGATTAGGATTATTTTTTACCCGGCAAAAGGGCGTATTGAACCTCGAAATAACTTAGCGCTGCCGGCATGAATGGACTGTTGTAACCCAAAACCCTTAAGTCGCCGGTGATCTGGCCGCTTTCAGGATGCTTTTGCAGATACTCTACCAGCATGGATTTGGCCTTGGAGATCGCCTCCGGCGACATTTTTCCATTCATTCCAATGCTTGCCACCGTTGTTTTACTGGAATCAACCACATCCACTTTATCCTTGGAACCAGTGGAACCCAATGCGGTTGACTGATACAGGAAAGCCATCGAATTTTCCGACCACTTGTTCCCATTGGGTTTCATGGTCATTTCAACCGGTGCGGTCATCTCAATCTTGTTTTGCTGAATGTGGTTAAAAAGTGTCATAAATTTGTTGGAATTCCCCGAGTCGGCAACCTTGGCAAGCCTGTAAACAGGAAGCGTTTTAATTTCCACTTTACCAACCGGGGTGGGCTGTGGATAACCCTCCGGCAAAGGTGCTTCCATTTTTGGCTTGAAACTCAGCATCACAAAAGCTTCCAGCATCGCCTTGCGGATGCATTCGAATTTTTCCCTGCTATCTTCCATGTTTTTGATTTTTTCTTTTCCAGTCTTCAAGACATCCGCCACCAAGGGATAATCGGAAAACTGTCTGGTGATCTCATCACAAATATCAGAAAGCTTTTTAACCCTGAGATTCAAATCATCAATTTGAACCGCATCCTCAAAGTTTTGTCGAAACTCCACCACCCGTGGGTTTTGGGGTGGTTTCTCAAAGGCAAATGCAAAACTATAAACAAAAAAGTTAAGCAGACCCGCCAAAACAAAGTAGAGCATGTTGAGAAATTGTTTCATGATGGCACCTTTAAATGAATTACTTATTTATTTTAGCTATGCGCCAACTCTAAATTCCACAGCCAGATAACCATGCATTTAAAATGCTTTAACGGAGGATAAATTCCAGCGCGGCGCAGGTATCCCCGTAGTTGGTGGAATGGCCTCCGTTTTCCCGATGGAGGCTTAACACCTTGCGCCCATCCTGTTTCAGTTGCCCCAGCAACCGGAGAACGCTCTGGGGTGGAACCACATCATCCTTGCCACCGGTGGTGCAAGCCACGGGCATGGTGAACTTTTCGGGCCAGAACTCGGCGCTGCGTTTTTTATATTCTTCCGGGATCTGCTTTTTGGTTCCACCGAAGGAAGCGGTGATGGCATCTTGAAATTTTTCGTACTCCAGAAGGTTTGCGGTACCGTTCAGGCTGCATACCCCTGCGATCAAATCCGGATGCAACGCGGTAAAGATAAGCGCGCCTGTGCCACCCATGGAACCGCCCACGAGGTATATTTTGCCAACCTTGTGCCTTTGGCGGAGTTCACCAATCAATTGCACCATGTCGGCCTCGGCCTTGGGGCCCATCCAGGAAGTTTTGGCCCGGTAATCTGGTGAGACAAAGATCATGCCATGCCGGGTGGCTACATCGCGCGCACCCTTGCATTCACCACGGTTATCACGGATGAACTGCCAGCGATCCGAACCATGCCCATGCAGGGCAATCATCAGGTGGTGGGTTTGGTTTGCATCAAAACCTGGGGGCAAAATCTCGACATAGCGCTGTTCGGTTCCATCCACTTTCGCCTTGAAGACAACCTCGTTTGGTTCGCCGGCAACCATTGGCAATGAGCAAAGTAAAACAGCAACAATAGCCAGCATTCGTGCCATGGCGAATTACCTTGAAACGGGGATGAGGAAGAAAGAATGCAGGCCTGCAGCCAGCCAGATGGCGATGGAAAATCCCGCAACCAAAAGGGCAACCCCGGGCCACCGTGTGGAGCGAACCTGCCACCACATCCACACGCCAGAGCAAGCCCAAAACAGCATGGCCAGTGATACCAAATCCACAAAAATCGACCAAAACCAACGGGGACCAATACCCCCGTTGAAACCATGCACGGTGTGCAGCCTGAGCAGAAATCTTCGCCAACCCAGTTCGGCCGGCTGTACCTCGGAAAGCAGCTTGCCCTGCAGGGTACCTGTTAACGCGTTGAACTGGGCTTGCCAGGGTTGACCATCGAACTCCACGGAAAAGATCAAATCCGGAACCGAGGTTACCGTGATGGCACCACCAGGCATGCGAGTCCTTTCCAGTATGACGGGAATGGCGGCTAAAAACTTCTCGTGCAACCCATCAGGTACTTCGATCTTTTCTGCGGAGCTATCTGCCTTGGGTAAAGCACTGGAACCTTGTCTGGTAAACCCGCTACTGGTTTTGCCCACGGCAAAGGGTGCCGCAGTTTCTTTCTTGGGTGCCACCACCGTTTGGGTGCGAACCGTTCCCTGATTTCCAACGACATCCAGAAGGATGCTGGTTTCTTCGCCATCCCTTTTGCAAACGGCAAAGGCAAAATCACGGGAATATCTTGGGGTAATTTTGCTGGTGAGCTTCATGCCCCCTTTGTTCTCGCGAGTGGATGCATAAGCATCGACCACTTTTTGGGCTGTGGCCTGCAAATCTTCCTTCTTTACCAAAGTTGTGCAATGAAGGTCGGCGGGGCCATACGAAACATAAGGGGCATCCCCAAACCAGGTGGGGTGGTTGAAAAGCATGGCGGTAACAGCATAAAGGATCACCCAGGGCAGCATGATCAGACTGGAATACATATGCAACCTTCGGATCCAAAGCATGCCATCATCCCCTTACCATGCGAACTTTAAGTGCCATTTGGTGAACAAAAGCCCAAGTTTTCTTGGCAGAAATGCCGATTTTATCTTATGATAAAGGTCCTTCCATGAATTAAGGACAATACCATGCTCAGCTTCTGGGATCACGATCATAGGTTGCGAAGGCGCGACTTCCTAAAGGTTGGTGGTTTCGGGCTTGCGGGTCTGGCTTCTTCGTCGCTGGCGGGAATTGAGGAAAAAGCTGCACTGACCGGAAAATCGGTCATCTTCCTGTTTCTGCACGGTGGCCCTAGTCAGGTGGAAACCTTCGACCCCAAGCCGGAGTCGCCCAAGGAATTTCGCGGCCCCTTGGGAACCGTATCAACCAAACTACCAGGCGTACTGTTTGGTTCACCCTTTCCCAAGCTGGCAAATCATGCCGACAAACTAACCATAGTTCGTTCCTACGTGCCTGGTGATGCCAACCATGACATTAAACCAGTGGTCTGCCGGGCAACCGGCGGGGCTAACATAGGTAGCCTGTACGCAGCGGTTGCCGGAATTTCGCACCCGGAAAAAGCCATCCCACGAAACGCACTTCTTTTCCCCAGAGCGGTTAATCCCGAGGCACAGGCTGGCACTAGCAGCTTTGGAAGATTCGATGCCACGGGGCCATTCTCGGCTTCGCTTTCGCCGGTTCAACCTGGCGCGGGTAACGGAATGATGGAAAACCTGAAGATCAAGCTGCCACGCGAGCAACTGGATGATCGTTTGGGACTGCTTAAAACACTGGACAATGTACGCTGGGCGATAGACGACCATTTGCGCGCAGAGACTTCCGACAAGTCCCGCGAACTGGCACTTTTGGCGCTGATGGGCGGCTTGGCGGATGCCCTGGATCTTTCCAAGGAGGATCCCAAAACCATCAGTCGTTACGACACTGCCCCGCTCTTCGATGTCAGTAAGATTGACAAGAAATGGAAGAACCACAAGAACTACACCGACAACGCAAAAACCATGGGGAAGCTATTGTGCCTTGCTCGCAGAATGTGCGAAAGAGGCGCGGGGTTTGTCACGGTAACCACCAACTTTGTGTGGGATATGCACGCCGATGTGAACAATGCCACCATCGAAGAAGGCATGGGCTACATGGCGCCATCGCTGGATCATGCGGTCAGCGCGTTTTTGGAAGATGTCCAATCCAGGGGTCTTTCAGATAAAATATTATTAGTGGTGTGCGGTGAAATGGGTCGCACGCCCAAGATCAACGGCAAGGGCGGAAGGGATCATTGGGGCAACTTGGGTCCGCTTATCCTGGCAGGCGGCGGTTATCCCATGGGACAAGTGATTGGAAAATCACGCTACGATGCCTCTTCTCCTTCCTCGGAACCGGTAACTCAGGGAATGGTGATCAGCACGGTGCTTCAAACTTTGATGGACTATCCCAAGTTGCGGCTGCAACCCGATATAGCCCGCGAGGTGATCACTGCTGGTTCCCATGTGAATATTTTTGGTTAAACAATCGATGACTGGTGCTACATGAGAACAAGAGAAACTTTTTTCCTGGTGATGGTAATGTGGTGCGGGGTGGGTTTCATCCACGCTGCGCCCCTGGGTTACAACAAGGACATTCGCCCGATACTGGCGGAAAACTGTTTCGCCTGCCATGGGCCGGATAGTGCCGCCCGAAAGGCCGACCTTCGGCTGGATCGCCGGGATGACGCAATCAAGTCTGGCTCCATCATTCCGGGCAAGCCCAATGAAAGTCCTGTCATTGAACGCATTCTCAGCACCGAAAAAAGCAAGGTGATGCCTCCGCCCAAGGCACACAAAACGCTGACCGCGCAACAGAAGGAAAAACTCGCGCAGTGGATTCGCGAAGGTGCCAACTATGAACTGCATTGGTCCTTCCTGGCCCCGAAAAAGCCGGACCTTCCATCGGTGAAGAATTCTGGCTGGGTGAGAAACCCGATAGATCGGTTCATCCTTGCAGGTATGGAAAAGAACGGTTTGTCGCCCGCGCCGGAGGCTGATCGTCGCACCCTAGCCCGCAGGCTTAGCCTGGACATTACAGGCCTGCCTCCCGAACCAAAGGTGGTTGAGGCCTTCGTGGCGGACACCCGTCCGGATGCCTACGAAAGGCTTGTGGATGATCTGATGAAATCTCCCGCGTGGGGCGAGCATCGCGGGCGCTACTGGCTGGATGCCGCCAGATATGCGGACAGCCATGGTATTCATTTTGACAACTACCGTGAGATGTGGAGCTACCGCGATTGGGTGATCAACGCCTTCAACAGGAACATGCCCTTCGACCAGTTCACCTTGGAACAACTTGCGGGCGACCTGTTGCCCAACGCCACGCTGGAACAGAAGATCGCCTCGGGTTTCAATCGTTGCAACATCACCACGAATGAAGGCGGGGCGATAGCCGAGGAATACCTGGTGCTGTACACCCGCGACCGCACCGAAACCACCAGTCAGGTTTGGCTTGGCCTTACCGCGGGCTGCGCGGTCTGCCATGACCACAAATTTGATCCCATATCCATGAAAGACTTTTATTCGCTGGCGGCATTCTTCAACAACACCACCCAGAACGCCATGGATGGAAACATCAAGGATACCCCGCCCATCATTCCGGTTCCCAAGGGGGAAGACCGTGCGCGCTGGGAAAAGGCATCCAAAGACCTGTCCGATGCCCGAAAGAAACTGGAGGATCGTAAACAACAAGCCAGGCCCGATTTTGAAAAATGGGCCGCCGCCGCGAAGCCTGAAACCCTTCGTTCCAAGGCACCCTCGGAAGGTCTGACGGTGCATGCCCCCCTCAACGAGGGCAAGGGTAACAAGGTTGGTTTCAACATCTCTGGCGTCAAAAAAGAAATCGAGTCCGCCGATATCACCTGGGTGAAAGGCAATGCCGAGGACAAGGCGGTTTCGCTGACCAAACCCGGTGCGATCACCATCAGTGATGTTGGCGATTTCGAAAAGGACCAGAAGTTTTCCTTCGGCGCCTGGGTGCTGGCGCCCCGCCAGCCGAATGGAGCCATCTTTGCCCGCATGGACACAGGCAACAACTTCCGTGGCTGGGACCTTTGGTACGAGAATGGCAAGTTTGGCTGCCACATCATTAACAGTTGGCCCAACAATGCCATCAAGGTTGTCACCAACGCCAGCTTCAATCCCAATGTATGGCATCATGTGTTTGTCACCTACGATGGCAGTTCCAAGGCTTCCGGGGTGAAGGTTTATGTGAATGGTGTTCCACAGGCAACCGCCGTGCTGAATAACAACCTGAGCCAGACCATTCGCACCAAGGTGCCATTCAAGATTGGCACCCGCGACAACGACAGCCCGATCAACCGCATTACATTGGCGGACATCCGCTTTTACGACCGCGCACTTGCTGCCAACGAGGTGCATGATTTGGGCCCCATCGACAAACTCGCCCAGATTCTCGCCAAACCCGTTGATAAGCGATCCAAGGAGGAAGCCAACGAATTGTTTGACTGGTGGGTTGGCAACATGGATTCAGCATCCAAGGAACTTGCCTCGCTGGTCACCAAGCTGGATATCGAGGAAAAGCAGATCCGCAGCGCGGGTACCATCGCCCATGTGATGTCTGAGAAAAATGAACCAGCGATGGCGTTTATACTCAACCGTAGAGATTACGACAAACGCAAGGACAAGGTAACCGCCAACACTCCCGAGGTATTGCCTGCCCTGCCCAAAGACAGCCCCAAGAACCGTCTTGGGCTGGCCCAGTGGCTGCTTTCAAAGGATCATCCCCTGACCACCCGCGTGACCGTCAACCGCTTCTGGCAGGAACTGTTCGGCAACGGACTGGTGCGAACCAGCGGTGATTTCGGTATTACCGGGGAATTACCCACCCATCCGGAGCTACTTGACTACCTGGCCATCGAGTTCCGCGACAGGAAGTGGGATATCAAGGATTTCTTCAAATTGTTGGTGACTAGCGCGACCTACCGTCAGGCTGCCACCACCACCCGCGAAAAACTGGAGAAAGACCCCCAGAACCGTCTCCTGAGCCGTGGCGCCCGTTTCCGGCTGGATGCCGAGATGGTTCGCGATTACGCACTGGCTTCCAGCGGCATTCTGGTGAACAAAGTGGGTGGCCCCAGTGTAAAGCCTTACCAACCCGAGGGTGTGTGGGAGGCTGTCGCCATGATTGGAAGCAACACCCGCGACTACAAGGCCGACAGTGGCGAGAACCTATACCGCAGAAGCATGTACACCTTCTGGAAACGATCGGCTCCGCCCGCCAGCATGGAAATTTTCAATGCCCCCAACAGGGAAACCTGCACCGTTCGCAGGGAAAGAACCAACACCCCACTGCAGGCTCTGGTAACCCTGAATGATCCCCAGTTTGTGGAAGCTGCGCGCTACCTGGGTGAGAAAACCCTGAAAGAAGGTGGCAGCAGCCTGGATGAACAGCTTGACTTCATAAGTCTGCGTGTGCTTGCCAGAAAGCTAAACCCGACCGAAAAGTCGCTGGTGCTGGCCGAGCATTCCGATCTGTTGGACTACTACAGCAAGAATACAGGTGATGCCGGCAAGTTGATCGGCACCGGGGCTTCGAAACCCGATCCCAAACTGAACCCAAACCAACTGGCCGCCTGGACCATGACGATCAACTCGATCATGAACCTGGACGAAGCCCTCAACCATTAAAATGGACAGGACCTAACCATGAGCACCGAGCACCTTTTCAACGAACACAAGCTGAATGTCACTCGCAGATATTTTTTCAAGGCGGGTTCGCACGCGTTGGGTTGGGCTGCGCTGAATTCCATGATGCACGGCAAATCGCAAGCCGCTACCGTGGAGGAAGGCAGCGGGTTAAATCATTTTGCCCCCAAGGCAAAAAATGTGATCTACCTGCACATGGTGGGTGGCCCCGCCCAGATGGACCTGTTTGATTACAAACCCAAGATGCAGGACTGGTACGACAAAGACCTTCCGGATTCGGTGCGAAACGGCCAGCGCCTTACCACCATGACCAGCGGACAGAAACGCTTCCCGATCGCGCCCTCCAAATACAAATTCTCGCAACACGGCGACAACGGCATGTGGTTTTCCCAACTGCTGCCCTTCAAGGCCAGCATGGCAAAGGACCTTTGCTTTATCCGTTCCATGCACACCGAGGCGATCAACCACGAACCCGCCATTACCTACATTCAAACGGGCAATCAGGTGACTGGTAGGCCCTGTCTGGGCGCGTGGGTCAGTTATGGCCTGGGCAGCCTGAACAAGAATCTTCCCACCTTTGTGGTGATGGTTGCCAAGCCTTCCAACCAGGAACAGGTGCAGGCCATCTCCGCCAGATTATGGCAATCGGGTTATCTGCCTGGGGAACACGCGGCGGTTCCGTTCCGGGCAAGTGGCGATGCGATTTTGTATTTGAACAACCCCGCTGGTGTTCCAGCACAGGTTCGTCGACGCAACCTCGATACCATCCGCCAATTAAATGAGATGACCCTTCAACAGGTGGGTGACCCCGAAACCCTGACCCGTATCCAGCAATATGAGATGGCATTCCGCATGCAATCCAGCGTGCCGGAACTGACCGATCTTACCCGTGAAAATGAGAAGACCTTTAAACTGTACGGCGATGCGGCCCGCAAGCCAGGCACCTTTGCCAACACAGCCCTTGTTGCACGCAGACTGGTGGAGCGCGGGGTTCGCTTTGTGCAGGTCTACCACAACAACTGGGATACCCATGGGAATGTTGCCGGGCGGTTACCCGACCAGTGCCGCGATGTCGACCAGGCATGCTATGGACTCATTCAGGATTTAAAGCAGCGAGGCATGCTGGATTCGACCCTGGTGATCTGGGGAGGCGAGTTCGGACGAACCATTTATTCGCAAGGCGGTCTAAGCAAGGAAAACTATGGCCGTGATCATCACCCCAGATGCTTTACCATGTGGATGGCTGGTGGTGGTTCCAAAGCCGGTGCTGTCTACGGTGAAACCGATGACTTCTCCTACAACATTATCAAGGATCCAGTCCACATTCGCGATTTCCATGCCACCATTCTGAAGATGATGGGCTTTGATCACGAGCGATTCACCTATCGTTTCCAGGGTCTGGATCAAAAGCTGACAGGTGTGGAACCCGCCCGCGTGATCCCAGAACTGCTTGCATGATTACGATAATTCAATCTTCAAAAAAATGACAGAAGGGAAGGCAAAACTGCCTTCCCTTTGTGATTGCAACACTTTGAGGCTGGCTTAAACTTCCCAGCCCTTGCGGTAGGTTCTACGGAGCAGGTTCTGGGCCTTGCAATTGCCTTTGCAAACCAGATTGGCAGAATCCCATTCAAAGCCACCGGCATAGTAGGCTACATTCCTTAGAAGTTCTGCCATTCGGGTCAATCCATTTTATTGAGTAGGTTCCAAGATAGTGGCCCATCATAAAGTTGAATGACCTCTTATTCTTACCCATGGACAGGTTGTTTGTCGCCTGGATTCTAACTGTCGGGATCATTCACCGGTGACATTAGTGCGACCTCTGAGCGGCGAAGGGTGAAGAGCCCTTCGGTACGGCGGGTTGCGTACGCCAGGTCGGGATCGATCCGTCGCTCGGTTGCAATCGATTGTTAGGGCTGTTCAAGTTCGGGCATGGACTCAGAGGCCCTGTCCACGTCTACCACTATCCTTCCATTGCTGTCTCTGTATTGCGTCAGCTTGAATTGCATGGATTGACCGGATGGAACGCCGTCAACACCGATCCTCGTCCCGTCCTCCATGTCGATGAATGGATCGTCGCCAGAAACAGTTACAGTCCGCTGACCGACGATGATTGGTGGAGTATCAGGACGCAATTGCCCGCAACCGATGGCAAACAGCAAACTCAGCGCGTAAATCGCACACAGTCTTTTCATATCGAGCCTCCTTGCCCTAACGGGAAGGTCACCTGCCGGGGGCGAAGTGGTAAGGATATTATATACACAAGGAAGAACGTGCAAAGCGCGCTTGACCTCCCCCCGGTCAGGTGTAGCGGGTGGTTCGATGGCGCCTGCCGCGCGAGGACGTTCGAGCCAAGGTTCCTATTGCACTAGGTTTCCGGGGCTAGAAAATGGATAGGCCGCAACGGAAGCCGGCGTCTCGCGTCATCGTCAAGCTTTGGGTAATACTGGACCCATAAGTCAAATAACTTTTCCAAATTGACCAGTGTGACTTTCCGCTTTTCTTGGGTCCTGGCTTCTTCTTCAGCATCTTTCGTGAAGCCAGATGTTGTAACGAATAGCCCAACATCATCATCCCCCAAGATTGCCATAAATGAGCGAAGGCCATCGACGTTTACGTTTTGGGTGAGGCGCTTCACTTGAACTTTTATCCGAGGAGGGCGTGTTCCCAAGGGGTCGCTCCAAGCGACAATGTCTATTCCGCCATCTTTTCCAGGTGGCGCAATCCAAGAAACATGATAGCCCATTGCACGAAGCAACGCCGCAACAAGGTCCTGGAAATCATAAGGATTCATTTCGTGGAGGTATTGGCTAATTTCATGCCACGCTTCTTCCTCCGCTTGTTCAAAGGTAATACTGACTGATTTGCCGCTGGTAGTATCATCGATTTCGTTGTCGGGAGGGACCTCGGCACCTGGCTGGCTGGCTTTCCACTCGTTGTAGCGTTTCACCGCCTCCTTATAGAAAACCTCTGGATCGGGATACGTTTTGTAGGCTTCTTTACCTTGATCGGTTATTACCCAATTGCCCTTTTGTTTGAGGAGCCAACCCGCCTTGACGCAGTCAACTGTCGCAAACAGAACGATCTTTTCAAAGCGAGACCCACCGGATTCAAAGGTTCCCTTCTCGTATTCGGAAAGGTCGACCTTTTCGCGCAACGCAGCAAGGGCATCCCGGCCTTTTACACCTTCGGGATGAACCATGGCAATTTCGAAGAGCTTTCGGAGGAGCTCGCCAGTACGGCGGCGCGTAATTTCAGCCATCGGGTAAACCCCACGGAAAATGAGAAGCGAGGGAAAGCAAAAAACGCCTCCGCCGAACTAGTGTTTATGCAGACCTGAATAAAATCTGTCCCGGTCCGCATATCGTTACAATGACCAAGGGACTTTATTGGTCACAAAATATTACCATATAAAGGCTTATGATCTCAGCTCAGCCTTTCCCCTTGCCGGGTTATCAAGACCTGTGGGACCGCATAACACGCTTGAAGACATCTTTGTAATCAAACTGCCCCAACTCTCCACGGAACTGCGAACTCCTCGGCCACATTGAATGGGTACAAAATACTATTCGGGAAATTCTTCTTGATTGAGTAGCTTGTACAGTATTCCACCCAAGGGCCTCAAAAAAGGATTTATAATAAGTCTTTTTATACACTATGTAAGGCTAGATAACAAAACAAATAGTTAGAAGGGAAGGCTGACACGCCTTCCCTTTATGATTGCAACACTTTGAGGCTGGCTTAAACTTCCCAGCCCTTGCGGTAGGTTCTGCGGAGCAGATTCTGGGCCTTGGGATTACCCTTGCAGACCAGATTGGCAGAATCCCATTCAAAGCCACCGGCACGATAGGCGACATTGGCCAAAAGAACCGTTTCGGTCATCGGGCCGGAATAATCAAAATGGCAGGTCGCAGGTTTACCACCGCGAATAGCATCAAACCATTCCTTGTGGAAACCGGGGGAATCCTCAAAAGTCTTGGGAGCCTTCACGCCCTTGAACTTTTCATCCGGCAGCAATTTCCAGCCATTAAACCCACAGATCAGCATACCTTTGGAACCAATAAACAGGTTGTTGTAATTGCCTGCCTTCAAGCCATGTTCGGCAAGAATCTTCGGACCTTCCTTGGCGTGGTCCCAGTGCAGGGTAATCGCATCATGCTTGTCGGTCTTGGGAAACTCGAACGTGGTTTGCATGGACTTTGGCGTGGTAAGTTCGTGTACCGCGGGGCCGGAAGCCTCCACCTTGGTTGGGTAACGAAGATCGAGTGCCCAGTAGGGAATATCCAAGATATGGCAGCCGAAATTGCCTGTCTCGCCAGTGCCAAACTGCCACCAGAATCTCCAGCCATAAGGGCAGATGGTTGGTTGGTAAGGGAAGAATTCATTGGGCCCCAGCCAAAGGTCATAATTAAGGCCTGCAGGAGTTTCCGGTTTCTCGGTGGGGATGGGAGGCATGCCACGGTCACCGCCCATCCAGGCATACACTTCCTTCACATTGCCAATCATGCCAGCGCGAATGATTTCCACCGCTTCACGAAGTGGCTTCAAGGTATGGCGCTGGACACCCAACTGGGTGGCGACTTTCTTTTCGCGTGCCAGGTTGGTTAACTGCCTTACTTCCCACACATCGTGGGCAAGCGGCTTTTCCTGATAAAGGTGCTTGCCACGCTGAAGCGCCCACAAGGCGATATGGAAGTGGGTATGATCCGGAGTGGTGACCAGTACACCGTCGATTTGCTTTTCCATCTCATCGAACATCTTGCGGAAGTCGACAAATTTTTTGGCCTTGGGGTGTTTCTGGTAGGCGTCCCCGGCCCGGTTGTCATCCACATCGCAAAGGGCAACCACATTTTCCTTGCTGGCACCATTCAAGTTTGCCTTGCCCTGGCCTCCCAAGCCGATTACCGCCAGGTTCAGCTTCTCGTTGGCAGATACCGCCTTTGCCTGGGGTGCGGAACCCAACCAGAAGCCCGCTGCCACGGCACCCGATTTCTTGATGAAACTTCTTCGATTCGTTCTGGAAAACATGGTCACTCCAAAGCAATGAATAAAACTGGTTCAAACCAACATAACAATCCAACCACAAAACTCAACGAACTATTCAACACCTGACAAGCTGATTAGTTTCCCACCGGAGGGCCATCCAGCCTGCGGGTATTCTCACTTAGAAACAAGGAGAATGCCTGTTCGGCCTGCGCTTGTAATTCGAGTGTGGTGGCACCCGCCTTGATGGCCTGTTCCATCTGCGAACCAAGGCCGAGCTTTTCCACCTGCTTTAAGACCTCGGACAATCTAGGATCCGAACGAATTTGTGCCTCTGCGCGTGGCCTGGGTTGTGCGATGTCGCCGGATAGTTTCCCAGACCAGATCGGCAACAGCGAACCGTTCCCCAACCGGGCAAATATCGCATCCTCCACGGTCATTCTACCCGCGCTCAATTCCGGCAACACCCGGGTCACCCTTACAGCATCCACCTTCTTTTCATCGGCGATCTTTGCAGCCTGTTGCAACCAGTTGGAAGATGCGGCCCTGCCCCCGCCAGGTTCAAGGTCCTTGAACAAATCACCCAGGGCGTTCTTCCCCAACTGCTGCACCAAGCCCATGAGATCGATCTTTTTATTGTCCCCGGCGTCCAACAACGTCTCGCCACTTCCCTGTAGGTGCAGGCCCTGTTCCCTGCTGTAGGCAAACAACGCCTTGCGTTTGATCCAATCTGTCTCGTTTTCCACACCAAATCGGGGCAGCCGGTCTGCAAGGCTGATCTTTTCGCGCAACCAATCGATCTTCGCTTCCCTGAACTCGGCATCAAGTTCCTGCGCCGGTCGCCCCTCGATATTTTCCAAGCGCTGCTGCAAGGCTACCAGCAATAGCTGCTTAAAAGCGGGTTGCAAGGGTGTGTATTTTTTCACCTCGGAGTTTTTGAATTCCAGAACCATCAACTGCGTTTGCGGCTTGGATTCCTCGAGAAGTTTTCTTTCCGATTTCAGGGAATCAAGCCAGGCCCTTGGCTTGTTGGCTGCCTGTTCCTTTTCCATCCAAAGGTCCATGCGTTTCAGGTAGTCGCCAAGTATGGCTTTATCCCTTTCACTTTCCTTCGAGGCAAACAAATCAAACTTTGCGGGCAATGCCTTTTTCAGCCATGACCTTTGCACCACGAACAGCACGGTGGCGTTTCGTGTCTGCGCGAGGCGGAAACCTTTCAACTCCTCTCCCGATTTCAAGGACAGGGTTTCCACCGCGGGAGATTTTTTGGTTTGCGAAGTGGCCACTCCCATGGTGGCAAGGCAAGTTAGCAAGGCAATCAGGCAGAGTCTCATACCTTGCTCCGAAATAGATTCAAGATTTTTTCATGCTGGGTGGCAGATGGCAGACACCATCCTTACAAGGCACTAATCGATAGCGATTGCGGGCCACCCATAGGTAAACTTTCTGCCCGATCCATGGAACCAATGGCAGATAAAAAAAAGGTGCCAGCAAAAACAACAAGGGGATTCTCCAGGAAATCGACCTGAATGCCCGGAACCCCGCTGTGGTCCAGGTTCGGCCCGGATTTACGAAGTGCATCTCTTCCAAAAGCCTGTCCGGGTGAAGGGGGGGATCCATGGATGGAATGCCTGCGGGGTCGCGGGCATCGCGAAAATCGATGGCCCCAAACCAGTCCAGTTTTTTCAGGATTGCCACGCTGCGCTGGCACAACGGGCACAGCCCATCGAAAAGAACCAGTGGTTTGGCAGATTCCGGCATCAAAAAACTCCCTTGGATCACTCCTATTAATTCTAGCTTATTGCACAGGAAGTGATATAGATGAAGTGATTCAGGGGGCAAAACTATGTGAATTTTCAGCCTCCCGACCTATGTACTCCCTAAATCTTGAACCGCGATGGTTACCATGGCACAACACAAGAATCTTCTGGCATTTGACTACGGGGCAGAGAGTGGCAGGGCAATTGTGGGAAAGTTTGATGGTAATACCATCAGCTTGGATGTTGTCCATCGTTTTCCAAACCGCCCAGTCCGCACACTCGGCAACTTGAACTGGGATATTCTGGACCTTTACCGCGAAATGCTTCAAGGTATGCGAGCTTCGGCTGCCAACTATGGACATATCGACAGCATTGGCGTGGATACCTGGGGAGTGGACTTTGGCCTGCTGGGCAAGGATGGCACGCTTCTGGGAAACCCCCGCTGCTATCGCGACCCACACACCGAAGGTATCTTGGATCAGGCCTTCAAGATCATGCCCAGGGAACAGCTTTATTCACACACCGGCATCCAGTTCATGCGGTTCAATTCGCTTTTTCAGCTTCTTGCCATGTCCAGGGATCATTCCAGTGTGTTGGAATCTGCCCGGCACCTTCTCTTCATGCCTGATCTTTTCCATTATTTTTTGACTGGCATCAAATCCAACGAGTATACCGATGCCTCAACCTCACAGATGATCGACCCGGCAACCCGGGGTTATTCCCACAAGGTATTGGAGACTTTTGGCATTCGTCAGGAAATCCTGGGCACCATCGTCCAACCGGGAACCATGCTTGGCCCTGTTCGACCGCAGGTCATGGAAGAAACCGGCATCAATGCGGCACCTGTGATCGCCCCTGCAACTCACGATACCGCCAGCGCGGTAGCTGCCGTTCCCGCGAACTCATCCTCGTGGGCTTACATCAGTTCGGGGACCTGGTCCCTGATGGGAATTGAAACACCCTCACCATTGATGAACGAGAAAGCACTGGCTTACAACTTCACCAACGAAGGCGGGGTGGATGGTACCACACGGGTTTTGAAAAATGTCATGGGTTTGTGGCTGGTGCAGGAATGCAAGCGAAGCTGGCAAAGACAGGGAACCGACTACAGCTACGAGGAACTTACCCGCCTGGCCTCCGAGGCAACCCCGTTCGCATCCCTGATCCAACCGGACGATGAATCTTTCCTGTTGCCTTCCGATATGACCACCGCGATTACCAACTTTTGCACCAAGAGTGGACAGAAAGCTCCGTCATCACCAGGTGCCACAGTTCGGTGCGCTTTGGAAAGCCTGGCTTTAAAATACCGATGGGTCATGGAACGATTGGAAGAGTTATCCGGCAAAAGGATCGAAGTCATCCATATCGTGGGTGGTGGATGTCAAAACCAGCTTCTCTGCCAGTTCACAGCCGATGCTTGTGGCAAACTGGTGCTTGCGGGCCCCATCGAAGCCACTGCCATTGGAAATGTACTGATGCAAGCGGTGGGGTTGGGTTTGGTAAAAAACCTCTCTCAGGCCCGTGAAGTGGTGAAAAGGTCATTTCCCATCCAAACTTATATGTCTCAAAACACAAGAGTGTGGGATGAGGCTTACGCCCGCTTCCTGAAGCTTTTTTAATGACGGGTTTCCAACACGGGTTATGATTCTTCTTGTGAACCAACTTTAAGGAACCTTTCCAAGCATGGCGTTCGAAACCAAGTGTCCAGATTGCAGCCAGCTTTTTAATTCCCCGGATCGCTTGATAGGCGCGATGGGCAATTGCCCCAAATGTGGCCATGGATTTCGAATGCTGCCCTGCAAAGAATCCAAATCCAATGCGGAATCTTATGGGGTCAAGGATAGTTCGCCACCTCCAGCGGCTGAAGTAAGACCTAAAAAAGAAGCTGTCGAGGAAATGAAAACCACCAGCAAGGGTGGACCATACAATTCGTTTGATGTCGCGGACCTGAAGCGTGGCAGAGGTGTTAGCTTCGACCAAGATCCACCCAAACCCGCATACACCAGTAAAAAGCAAATCTTCAGTGGGGATGGTGGCGCTTTTGACAACGTTTATGGCTTTATAGCCGTGGTGCTGGCCAGCGTGGGTTTGCTGTGCGCTAACTTTCCCGTGGTTGAATACCTTGCTATTCCACTACTTCTTAGCGGCCTTCTGCTTGGAATTGGATCGGCCTTTCTGCCCGGAAGCGCGGTCCAGCGTTTTACAATGCCCGGCATAGTGCTGCTGATAGCCTTCCCCACCCTTTTAATTGTGTTGAAAGCTCCGGAATGGTTCCGGGAAAAAAGGGCCAAACCGGAAGAAGCCTCACCCAAGGATAAATACTTGTGGGTAAAGCCAGGTGAAAGGCCATTGTTACCTGAAAAGCAGGAAGACAAGATTAACGCTTCTCAATTTGCCGTACAGCGAAATGACATCCGTGTGGCAGTGGCTGAAGTCCGTTACAAACGGGCAGAGTATACTCAAAACAAACAAAAACTCTTCACCAAGGAACCCAAAGTTCACATACTTTTAAGGGTGCTCAATTCCGGTTACGAAAAGCCTTTCGATTTTGCAGGCTGGCGCACCTACGGCGAGGGTGCAAAACTTTTTGACCCGGAAGGTCAGGAACTGGGAGAGTGGTCACCTCCAAAGGGTGCGTTGCAAAAAGTGACCCCCACCACAACCCTATTTCCGGGAAAGACTTGTGAAGAATGGGTAATCTTTGATGCCCCCAAGGTGAAATTCGAAACTCTTACTTTGGATCTGCCGGGTAAGGCTTTCGGGGCTGAGGAAGGAAAAATTACCCTGTTTTTGCCTGCAAGTTTGATCACAAAGTGATGTTAGCAGGGTAAAATAGGTTATTGTTGCCGTTGGAGGCTAATCCATGAACCGAAGATCTCGCCTGGCATTCACCCTGATTGAGCTATTGGTGGTGATCAGCATCATTTCGGTTCTGATGGGTTTAATGATGCCCGCGGTGCAGAAGGCACGGGGTGCCGTCAATCGCATTTCTTGCAGCAATAACCTGAAGCAGATTAGTCTGGCAATGTGGTTGTATCACAACACTTTCGACACCTTGCCTGCCAGCCGGGTGGGTAACCAAGGGGCCACCTGGTCTGTTTTGGTTCTGCCCAACTTGGAACAGGAAAACCTCTATCGCAAGTGGGATACCTCCAAAACTTATTACCAGCAAAACCAGGTTGCCAGGGAAACCAACTTGAAGGTTTTCTTCTGCCCGGAACGCAGAACCTCCAGTGCAGCAGGCCTGAGTGTGCAGGGCGACCAAGATTCAACAGGTAATGCAAATGGAACCCATTACCCCGGTGGCTTGGGAGACTATGCTGCCAACATAGGCACGGTATCCAACACAACCGCGGTGGGTGGATTAGTCTTTTACAATAATGATGGTCCATTTGCGGCCCAGACTGGCCGAGGTTTTAACTTCAACATGATTCGCGATGGCCTTTCCAACACACTGATGGTGGGTGAAAAGCATGTGCCGATCTCAAAGTGGGGAATAGGAACTTGGGATTCATCAACTTACAACGGCGACCATCACAATGCCTATGTGCGTGCGGCGGGAAGGCTCTACAAACTGGCCACAGCACCGGATGACATTAATTCCATGAGCTTTGGCAGCTATCACTTTGGTGTGGTGAACTTTGGTTTTTGCGATGGAGGTGTTCGCAGCATAGCCACCAATACATCGGAGAATACCCTTCGCCTGCTGGCCAGCCGCAATGATGGAGAAGTCCTTCCGGATTATTGATTCCGACTGCGTGGATCGCATCAAACCCATGCCAAGTATAGGGTTATAATCCACTCAAGAATGAATGGATCGTTGATTCGCCCTCTGCAAGGATCTATACTTTAAGGAAGGAGCTTTTATTTGAAAGGGTCCGCCCATTACTGTCAATTTTCACAAAGAACTGGAACGAGCGCTTCGCAAGGGCCATTCCATTTTCATGCCCAAGGAATTGCAATCCCTTGAACCCTGCTTGGACCCAGCCGGCAAACTGATTGTCAAGGAAGGCAAAAGCTCTCGCGTTTATCAAATGCGCGACAAGGAAACCAATAAAAAGTTTGCTGTTAAATGCTACCATTGGAGTGATAATTCTCTCGAATCTCGTTACGCCTACCTGAAAGAGATCAAGGAAAAGAACGATATCTCGTTTCTGATCCCATGCACCTTCCATTTGGAAGGAACACTCATCCAAGGTGAAAAATATCCTGTTCTGGTTATGGATTGGATTGAAGGCGTGCCCTTTCGCGAATTCCTTTCCCGCGCAGCGGGTGTACCCCGCATTGTGGACAAACTTGGCAGGTTACTGGCCCGCATTGAAAGAAAAATGTACCGCGCTGGCATCGCGCATTGCTGCCTCGAGGCAGAACACCTGATGCTGGGCAGCAATTCTTCTGAAGAGCGAGGCGTGCTGGTTCTTTTGGATTACGACAATATCTGGACGCCCCAGCTTGCCCATCAGAATATTCTGGAATCCTCCGATCCGCTTTACCATCATCCGCAACGCGTCAGGGAGGGTATCTTTGGCCCGCTGGCAGATCGCTTTGCCTTTCTGCTTTTGTACACAACCCTTACCGCGATAAGGGTTCTCGGGCCGAAGTTCTACAAGGAAAAATCCAACGAACAGGGAATCATCTTTAACCAGCAAGATTTGTCCATGCCGGATGAAGCCCGCATCTTCAAGGAACTTCTTGGCCAGAAGGATAAATTCCTTCGGGGCATCACCCTGGAACTGCAAAATGCACTCGCCAAGCCCATGGGGTGGATATCAAGCCTGGAAACCATCATCAATCGGGTGAAGGATAAAGTGGAGCAAGGCGAATTCAGTTGGGCTGAAATCAATTTCGATGAGGAAGAAAAACCATCATCCACCGAATCTGACTTTGAGGAAGAGGGCGGGCTTAAGAAAGTTGTCGAGGAAATGGCGGCCAGTGGCGCCATGTATGCAGCGCACGGCAACTTTGAGGAAGCCATCAAGCTTTACACCGAATGCTGCAACCGTGACCCCGGCAACCTGGCCTGTCGCAAAAAACTTCGCGAATGCCAGATGAAAAATCTGGACAACAAACCACCCTCCGGGCTTTCAGCGCTTTCTGGTGGTTCTTACAGGTCCAAGGTGAATTCTTATTACAAATCTGCCCAACATGTCGAGGTTCTTGAGGTTGGCGAATCCGCACTTGCAGCCAACCCATGGGATACCGCAACCCAACGCACCATGGGCAAGTCTGCGGATGAACTGGGCTTCCATGATGTTGCCGCCTGGTTATTCCAGTCCGCCTATAAGATTTCCCCCAATGAACCGGATGTTCTGCAGGATCTTGCCGAGTTTCTCGAAAGGCAGTCAGACTTTAAATCAGCCAGGGTAATTTGGGAACGCATCGCCAAGCTGAAACCAGGCGACATGGATGCGGTTCGCAAGGCAAAGGAGTTGGGCGCTTCGGAAACCATGAAGCGGATGTCTGACAACAAGGATGTTGTTATAACCAACCAGAAAGAAAACCCGGCGGTCGCCGAGGAACAGCGCATGCGTGGCATGCTGCAGGATCAACCTCACTGGGCGCCTTTTTACATCGACCTTGCAACCATCCTGAAAAAGGCCAGCCGTTTGGAGGAAGCCGAGGCCACCCTGAAACGCGGCATCGTTCAATGTTCCGCGGACAAACGCTTGCTGTTGGAGCTTGCCCACCTGGAAAAAGTGATCCTCACCAAGCGGCTCGAGGAAATCAAAGAAGTGGTCCGCGAGGATTCCCAATGGCCCTATGCAAAAGTTGCAAGCGACAGCATTGAAATTGAACAGCGCAGGCGCGATTCCGAGGTTCTACGCCTTCGCACAGAGGCAGACCCGGGCAATACGGAAGCCCGCCTGAAACTGGGACTTATGCTTCTGGACCTTGGCGACATCGACAATGCCATCAGCGAACTGCAACTTTCGCGCAAAGACCCCCGGCTGGCATGGAAAGCTCTGGCCGCGTTGGGAAAATGCTTCAGCGCGAAGAACAATATCGCACTGGCCCGCCGAAACTTGGAAGATGCCCTCAAGGCGCTTCCCAAGGAAGAAGACGAGCCACGCAAGGAAATTCTTTTCACCCTGGCCCAAAGCCATGCGGCCACTGGCGATTTCGACAAGGCAGTGGAAATTGCCAACGAAATTGCCAACATTGATTTTTCGTACCAAGGCATAGGCAAGCTTTTGGATGAATGGATGGCCAAAGCCAGGCAGGCATGACTTGCCTTTTCCCCAAGTCCTTCCCTAGGGATATACCATGGCAAGGCATTACTTACGTTTCATAATCATCTTTATGCTGTCAGGCTGCTCCAACGATCAGCCCCTGAACAGAATTCCCCACGGAAGTTCCACCATGGAAAAAATTGTAAAATCGGATGCTGAGTGGATGACTCTTCTTACCCCCGAGGAATTTAGGGTGACCCGCAAAAAAGGCACCGAAAGGGCATTCACAGGCGCACTATGGGATAGCAAGAAAGATGGTATTTACACTTGTGTCTGCTGCGGATTGCCGCTTTTTGATTCCTCGGCAAAATACGAATCCGGCACCGGGTGGCCCAGTTTCTTCCAGCCCGTGCAGAAGGAAAACATCGCGCTGAAATCAGACCGTTCCTTTTTCATGACCCGTACCGAAGTGCTATGCAATCGCTGCGATGCCCACCTTGGCCATGTGTTTGAGGATGGGCCGAAACCAACCGGCCTTCGCTATTGCATGAATAGTGCCGCTCTTCGCCTGGAACCCCGGGAAGCCAAATAAACCCACCCGCTTGCACCTTGATAGCGTTTGGAATTGCCAGTAGAATCATCTTCTGCGCGGGATTGGTATATCGGCTGTGCCCAGCCTTCCCAAGGCTGTGAGACGGGTTCGACTCCCGTATCCCGCTTTTTACATATCTTTATCGCTTATTCGGGATCAAATTCATGAAAAACCCCCGCCTAAAGGCTTTTACGCTAATCGAGCTTTTGGTGGTTATTGCTATAATTGCCATCTTGATTGGATTGCTGCTTCCAGCGGTTCAAAAAGTTCGAGAAGCCGCGGCCAAGAGCCAGTGCCAAAATCACTTAAAACAACTAGGACTAGCGGTGCATGGATACCATGACACCAGTGGGTTTTTGCCTCCTGTCCGAATTACCGGCAACGATGGATGGGCCACTTGGTTGGTTTTAATTCTGCCTTATATCGAACAGGATGGCGTTTATCGCTTGTGGGATACAAAACTCAAATATGCGTCTCAAACACAAGCCGCGCGTCAGGCTCAGATTAAAACGTTCCTTTGCCCTGCCCGCCGTTCTCCTGGAGAACTTAGTACTGCGGAAGGGTTCGACCATTTGACAGCAACCGTTCCGCCTTGGACCACAACCAGCGCGCAATACAGATTTTCTGCCCCAAACCTGCCGGCAGGCTCTTTAACCGATTACGCAGGTTGTGTTGGTGATTTTCGAGGGACGAATAATGTGCTTACAGGTGCCTGGTTTAACAACACATCGAATGGCGCCCTGATTATTGGTGATGTTGCTACAACCCCGGCGCAAGGTGCTGCAACCAACAACACACCTATTCCCACTTTTCAAAGCTCTGTCAAACTGACAAGTATTACTGATGGCACCAGCAACACTTTCATGATCGGTGAAAAACACGTTCCCCAAGGTGCCTTGGGAAGAGCTTTGGCTGGGGATGGCCCGGCTTTCAGCGGGGCCTGGACAAGTTTTTCTGGCCGCATAGCGGGAATCGAGGATCCACTTGCCAAAGGGCCAACGGACCTTACACCCAGTACGAGTGGCGATGGTTTTTATGCCCGAAAATTCGGCAGTTGGCATTCTGGAGTTTGTCAGTTCGCCTTTGCTGATTGTAGTGTCAGGGCATTGAGAACAACGCTGGATACCACAACACTAAGAGCACTTTCGGGACGCGCTGACAACACAGTAATACCGAATTTCGATTAATATAAATTCTCAACCCGATTCCTCTATGGAATTCCCACAAAATGAAAAAGCTATTGCCAATAATATTCCTCTTGTTTTTAGCTGGCTTCTTTTCGGGTTGCGGTCCGTCCAAAGTTCAAGTTTCCGGAAAGGTTGTTTGGAAAGATGGAAAGCCAGCCACTGAACTTGCAAACGGCCAAATCATTTTTGATTGCAAAGAAACCCTGACATCCGCAAGAGGTGTGATTCAGCCCGATGGAACCTTTCGAATCAACACGGAAGGACCAAAAGATGGTGTGATGCCCGGCTTGTACAACATCGCAATTGTTGAACATCGACCCGCCTCTGAAGGTTCAACCAGACTTCCCCCTCAGCATTTGCCAGATAAATATTATTCGTTTGATACATCGGGGCTTACATTCACTGTCACACCGGGGTTGAATGAAACAACCATCTCCTTGGAACGGTTCTCAGGTTCCCGTTAGGAAATGAAATGGAAAATAAAAACAAAATCTTCCTGGGCTTTATTGCCTTGATGTTGTGCTTTCTGTTCCCTAAAGAATCGTATTCCCAGGCGAAGCCTCAGGAAGCTGAGATGGCCGGGTATCTTTTGGTTCCGCATGAGAAGGTGCCTGACAGTTTCAATGCGGGGTTTTCGATGTATGTCGCAGCCTGGCCTTTGCTGGACAAATATCCCGGAAGTCGATTTCAAACCGGCTTGTTTGGCACGTGGATGTTCGCGCAATACCAGGGAACAAAGCCAGAAAAGCTCTATTCGGATATCGAGGGCGGGTTGGGTTGGTGGCGGGACACCCGGTTCGCAACGGAAACCCCCAAGTTTATCATGGGTGGGGTGGCCTTGAATTTCAGCGAATGGGCGAATGGCCCGGGTGCTGGCAAGGGCAGAGATTGGGACAAGCCCAGAGGCAAATATGGTGTGGCCCAGCTAAGCCCATGGGTGGTCTGGCCACCGGATGGTTTGAACCTGAAACAGGGTACCTGTGGAGAGTTGGTTGGGTACGGATACCTGCCATTGCCACTTACAGATACCAAAACCACCACAGCCGGTAAAAATGTTCCCACGGGTGACCATTCGTGGACGCTTTTTCTTAATTCAGGAAACTTCAAAGGCCCGGTGGCGTTTTTCACCCCATATTTCTGGTCACGGGCAACGGTAGAAGAACCATCCCTTGCGGGAATGTTTCTGGATTCAAAACCTTCCAACCCCAATAAGGCCTTGCAGATGGAAACCCAGTATGTTCCCGGCTATCAGGCAAGGGATTCCAAGGGTGAACTATATGCGAGGATTGCCCCAACATTTTTCCCCAGTGATAGTGATGGCAAATCCATTCTTGTACATCAGGTAACGGCTTATGACAAAAGCGCACTTTGGAATTCAGTAAAAGCATGGTTCGATGGCGGTTCCGAGGCCAGCGGTGCCATTAACCCCAAAGGTTCCAGCGTTCATACCTTCCAAGACAAGGGTGGTTCCACTTGGAAAATTTATCCCCCGAACACCCCCCGCGAAAAAAAGATTTCCCTGGCTTGGAACTCCTTTGCAAACCCCATGGCAATTAATCCAACCACTTATGGATATCGCTGGAACAAGCAAATGGTTGAAAAAATTGATTCCGAAAAAGGTGCATTAGTAAACCTTCCACAATATTTTCATCTTAAAAAAGATGGAAACAACAAAGAGGAATGGGTTGTTGTACAGGCCAAAGATGTTCCCATGGAAACAGGATTGACCAAAGTGGAATTCAAAAAACAGCCGCAGAATAATGGCGAGGCATATATCACTCCGGATGATCCACAAAGTTCCTGGAAGAAACCAGGTCCGGTAGCCGGGCCATTTCAAGCACACCTCGGAGATGGCAGTGTGGTTACCTATCATTGGTATCGATTTGCGGACCAACCAGCTCTTTTGAATGCCGACCTGACAGACAAGGAACGCGAAGCCATGCAAACCCGGGTGGAGAAGCTTCACCGCGGTTGGAAGAAAGACAGGGAATACCTTCCAACTCCCACTATAGGAAAGCTTGCTGATCTTGATCCTGCACTGTTGGTAACACCCCCCAAGGGGCTTGAAATTGGATATGTACCCATAGCAACCCGCCAGTCAGCGAAAAAATAATGGGCTTTCATAAATCCAATATCGCAATCCCTCGAAAGTGTGCTTTCGACTCCCAATTTTTAACTAATTATCATAAAATTTATTTAGCCCTTAATAATTCCATTCTTTTTTGAGAGACTAACATGGCACCCAAGCTTTCTCGAAAAGCGTTTACGCTGATCGAACTTTTGGTGGTGATTGCGATCATCGCCATCTTGATAGGATTATTGTTGCCGGCGGTACAAAAGGTCCGCGAGGCGGCAGCCCGCATGAAATGCCAGAATAACCTCAAGCAAATGGGGTTGGCATTGCTGAATTATGAATCCACTTATAATGCCTTCCCCGCCGGCAGGCATGGCTGCGATGGTATCACAAATGGGCCTTGTGCCAACGATACACTTATTCAACGCGATGGTTCCAGCGCATTCCTGCAACTACTGCCTTTTATGGAACTGGAAGGACTTTATAAAACCTTTGATCAGAACGATCTGCCCTACAATCAGGCAAATACTTGGGTTGCAAAAAGCAAAGGTGTTGAAACAAGGCCGCCTGTCATGGTTTGCCCCTCGGATACCAGTGACAAATATATCGCTACCAGTGGTCTAAATGCTGCCACAGGCAGCTATGCATTGGTGCATGGCCAACTCGGGCCTTCACAGGGAATCAGCGCCACTTTAAAGCTTTATAACGGTGGAATCTTCAATTACAAAATCAATCAAAAACGTAACGAAATCACGGATGGCACCAGCAATACCATGGTGATTGGTGAAGTAATTGACGCACATACCAATTTGTCCAGAAACATTTGGTCGGAGGCTGCCAGAAACGAGAGCAGCATGCGCAACACAGAAAACCCACCCAACACCAAGCCGGGCACTGGCATTACCACCTCTCCCTATGGCATTCCAATTTTTGGTGGGTTCGGAAGCAAGCATGCTGGGGGAGTAAATTTTATTTTCGCAGATGGCCACAACCAGTTCATTACCGACTCCATAGCCCTTTCAGTCTACAAAGCGTTATCCACCAAGGATGGTGGCGAAGCGGTTTCCCCTCCTTGATTTTCAAACCATTGGATTCCCCTAAATGATTCGATACATAATAGGTTTTTGCTTGTCCGGCATTTTGGTATTTCTAGCTGGATGCGATTCCGGCCCCAGAATTGTCAAGGTTTCAGGCATCGTTCTTATTGATGGCAAACCTGTACCACTGGGCTTCGTTCAAGTGGCCCCAGCCGGTTTCAGAGCTGCATCAGGTAAAATCAATCAAGATGGAACTTTCACTCTCACCACCACGAATGACAACGATGGTTGCGTAACTGGAACTCATCCCGTGGCGGTGATTGCATTGGAAACCCTTGGGCCTTCCAAGCAGATGTGGCATGCGCCAAAAAAGTATAGTTCCACGGAAACCTCAGGGCTTAAGGTCACCATCGACAAACCCACCAACGATCTCAAGATTGAAATCACCTGGGATGGTGGAAAACCATTTATTGAAAAGTTTGACAAAGAATAAAAAAGGCTCTTCCGCAGGGTATTCCCCGGCATGGTTGACCCTAACCATGTGGATCCGGATTGAATCTTTGTCCCACACCCATTCAAGGATGCTACCAAACTTCCCGCGTTATTCGGTACGCCGAAGAGCCCGTTTTGACGGATAAACGGCTTTTGCAAACCGCTCGGAATCGAATTCCGACTGAACAAGAGGCGATATAGCGAGGGTGCTTTTTTCTGCCAAGTGCAATTTTACGTTTTTTAAAAAATACTTTTAAACGGCTTAAACAATGGCACTTTGACCCATTTCAAGGGCAATTTTCTCGCCTAATAACCGGCCTGATCGCATCGCCGTCTGAATGGATGCCACACCAAAATAATCACCACATGCGTATATGGAATTTTCCATCATGGCGTAACCTTCATGGGTGAACTGAGTAGGTGCCGCCTGCTCTGGCAGTGCATGGGTTACGTTAAATGTTTTTAAATGATCCCAACCATCCACCTGCTGGCCAAACCAGTCTTTCATCTGCTGTCGGACATCCCTAATCAAGTCCTCATCAGATAATTCAGGTGTCCCAAGAATCGAACAGGAAACAAGATGCATACCCGCCGGAGCATATCCCGTAGCAACAAGGCTGGGAACGCACATATTCATCACCAGCCCCTTGCCCTCACCATTCAGGCATAAGATAGGCTCAGACATCGGGCTAACCTTGGTGGCAAAATACATGGTGGTGACTTTTTTCATTTCCGCACCCATACTTTTGCCAAGCAAAGAAGATGCATGACCCTGGTTTGTGGCCAGCACCACCTTTTTAGCTAAAACCTTTTCCCCAGACCCAAATATAAGGCAATTTCCTTCCACTTGAAGGACAGGCTTGCTAAACAGAATATTCTGCTCTGGAATATCAGAGGCCAATTGTTGGGGAATTTCTGCCATGCCATTGGAAGGCAGGGTGGCGTCACCCAGAGCCATCATTCGAAAAATAAAATCAAAAAACCTGCTGCTGGTGCGCAATTCATCCTCAAGAAAAATGCCTTGAAGGAACGGTTTGAAAAACCTCTCAATCATTGATTGGGTGAAGCCGAACTTTTGCAACCTTTCTAGCGTTGTTTGCTCGGGAATATCTATTAACGCATCTTCCGAAGTTGCAACAAGCTGCCTGCGAAGTTCGGCAACCAAAAGTTTGTCTCGGAATGTTCCTATGGGGAAAAAGATACCCCGCAAGGCAGCGAATGGTTTTTTGAAAGGATCCGCCAGCTTGTAAAAACGCTTGTTGTAACGAACCTGGGAACCCGGATAAAAACTGCATAGCTTCAAAGATTTGTAATCGAGCTGTGATCTGGCTTCCGGATACGCAGAATGCAACACCTGGAAGCCATGGTCGAGCTTAAACCCCTGATAATCATCCGTCGCGACTCTTCCACCCGGCCTTGCTTGTGCCTCGTAAATGCGGAATGATTTACCACGCTTTTGGAGTGCCAAGCCACAGCAAAGCCCGCTCAGGCCAGCACCAATGATCGCAACATCCACCTGTTCTGGCATGAGCCTTCCAATCATCTTTGAAAAGTAAACTTACTGGGGATGTTCCAGGCAATGTGCTCCATGGGTTACCGCCGCTCCCAGCCTTAGCAGGCCTGCAATCATGATAGTCTCTGCAATTTCCTGTTCTGTAACCCCAGCGGCCTTGGCCTTTTCGCGATGAATTTCCAGGCAATAGGTACATTGGGTGGTCATAGCCACACCCAGCGCAATCAATTCCTTGTACTTTACAGGTATTGCGCCTTCACGCATCACCTGTCGGCTGAATTCTCGATACGTGGCGTAAGAATCCGGAACCAGTTGAGGCATCTTCTTCAATGCTTCCAGTTTTTTCATGTCATACATGCGCAAAAGCTCCCTTTTGAAAAGTAAAGATAGGCCGAATTTCACGGTTATAACTGATAAGTTTGTGCTTGGAAAAGGAAAAGAACAGGTGTCCATTTTTCGGTGCTATGAATCCCTGTTCTCATCAAAGCCCGCAACTTGCCAGTTTAAATGTTTCCACCCTTACCATTTATCAGCAATTTTTGAATCTTCGAAGTTTTTTCTCAAGCTGCGATTCAATTCAAATCCCAATCTGCGAATAATCAAATAGGGAATGCGAACAAGGAAAATTCAAGAGGTGTTCATCATGCGTACCGCGTACCGTTTTTCTTTGGGACTGCTGGGATTATTAGGAATGGCTGTGCTTGCAAAGGCACAGGTGGTTTCCGCACCTGCAAATTTCAAGACACCCAATCAGCCTAGGCCAGCTTATTCTTTTGATCCTGCGGCCAATATCCCCGGCCAGCAGGTCGGTTACAAAATCAAACATATTACCAATGGATTTGCCGCTGACAGGGCCGGTTTCAAAAACACCGATGTGATCATTCAGGTTAATGGTAAGCCTTTCCACAACGAAGGTGAGTTCAATTCACTGCTACGCGCTTCCTCAGTAAGCACCAAGATTACTTACTTTGAAGGCAATACCGGCTTGGTAAAGATGAAAGAAGTTCGCCATATTTTTGCCAGGCTTGGAATTGAAGGGGATATGGTGCCGCTGAGCGCACCCGTTGCCCCGCCGATGCCTGCCCTGCCCCCCGGACCAGTTGGTCTGCCGCCAGGCGCCATCTTGGCCCCGGTTAATCCAGGAACAGGATTGCCCGGCTAATTTAAACCGTAAAGCGTTCCAGCAAGGCCTCGATACACCTCCGGGTGGCATCGGGGCTTTGTTGTTTTTATGCGTTCGATTCGCGGTATGGAACTTGTTCAGAAAGCCATTTTTCAATGGCTACCCATGTTTCCTCGGAAGACGCATCCTGTAGCAAGACATGCCTTCCCCCGGGTACTTCCACATAATGCATCAGTGTTGAGGGTGCCATCTGGGCAAACTGCCTGGAACCTTCCACCGATGTGATCTTATCCGCATCCCCATGAATCAACAGCGTGGGGGTTTCAAGCACCTGAGGATTCTTCAAAAGCCTCTGCGCAGCCTTGGAGCACTGCAAATACATGCGTGCGGAAATCTTGCGATGAATCAGGGGATCCTTGCGAAAATCCTCTATGAATTCCTCATTCCGTGAAAGATCGGATATGTTCAGTCTGTTGTCCATGGAAACACTGGGGGCAACCACATTCAGTGTGTTCGCCAGGTTTTCCATCCACCAAGGCAACTTGAAGGGCAGTGTCAGCCACGGCGAAAGGGCGACCACACCCTGCACGCTTTGGGGATAATTCATGGAATATGCCAGGGAAAGTTGCGCTCCCAGGCTAAGCCCGAATAACAAGATTGGCGCATCCGGGTGAATCTTCTGCAGTTCGCAGTAAAAGATTCGCATGTCATCAATCAGCATATCGTACGATGGACAATGGCCGCGCGGTCCTTCCGATTTGCCGCACCCCCTGCGATCAAAACCATAGACTGCAAAATCCCTGGCTTCCAGCCTGCTGGCCACATGCTCGTAACGGCCGCTATGGTCGCTAAGGCCATGAACGCACCAGATCACAGCACGCGCCTGGCGATTGGGTTGCCAGCCTTGCCAATAAAGGCGAAGCCGGTCTTTCGAAAGCAAGTTCCCCTCAAAATGGTACATCACGAAAAGTGCCTGAAACCCCAATTATTCTGCCAGACTGGATATAACCTTTTCCAACCGCTATGATCGAATGGACATTCTTTAACATACTGATCTTATCAGACATTCCGGGCTTTTCCATGAAATCCACCACCCAGTATCTAACCTTTCAAATACCGGAACGCATGGGCTTTGTAAACATTACTCCCGAGGTGCGTGAAATTGTTAGTCAAAGTCAGGTTCAGGAAGGCTTGGTACTGGTAAATGCCATGCACATAACGGCGTCTGTGTTTATCAACGATGATGAACCGGGCTTGCATCATGATTACAAAAAATGGCTCGAACACCTCGCCCCCTTTGATGAATCGCCCCAGCGCTACCATCACAACCGCACCGGCGAAGATAATGCCGATGCCCACATGAAAAGGCAAATCATGGGTCGGGAAGTCGTCGTGGCGATCACCAAGGGGAAACTCGACTTCGGGCCGTGGGAGCAGATTTTCTACGGCGAATTTGATGGCCACCGCCCCAAGCGGGTACTGATCAAAGTAATCGGGGAATAAAGTCACTTAGAATTGCAGGCACGATGACTTCGATCCTGGAACAGCAGCTCAGCAGTTCACTTCGGACCGTTCTTGCCGACCTTCCTGCCAGTGCGAACATCCCTGACTCCGAGGCATACCGAGATGTCTTGACGGCACTCCAATACTATATTCCGGTCGTCCTCGGTGAACTCTACCGGGAATGGCTATTTCAAGGGTTGGATGACATTGTACCTATAGAGGCTCGAAAGACGGGCGAAGGTGAGGTAGAAATCCTCGGTATCTGCTGCTTCATTTGCGACCAAACCCTTACACCCATGCATATCCATCTCCAAGTCGCCGCTTCGGTTAATGAGATTTCTTGGCTCGAATGCAGGCTTGGAACGAAAGGACAAGACGGCATGGAGCGGAAACCATACGATTCCTTGGGTGAGATGACGAAAATACTCAAGCGATTGGATGGGCAAGCAAACCTAATCAATTGGGTTTACAAGGTGATTTTCGGCGAACGCCAACGCTAAGTTGGACTGCACGAGGATCACCGAAGGATACGATAATGGCGTGGTCGTCGGTAAATGCCTTCTCCGTCAGCCATCGCTGCGGAAATCCAGCAATAACTTGATAAATCCCCCAAGCGGGTTCTGGTCAAAGTGATCGGGGAATGAAGTTCCAAGTGCTTGCTGATCGTTGTGACCATGAGGATGCAGCCATGAATGGTGGTTTTGATCGGAGCAAGTCCCTCCAAGAACTTGAGCAGCAAGATTGGGGCGAGCCGACCTACCACTCGTCTTTGGTGACAACCTGCCACCGCTTGCGTCGGAAGCCCCTGAACCAGTTCACCGTGGAAGACCTTCGGATCATGATCGGGCAGCAAATCAGCCTCCCGTTTCTCGTCCCGCTCGCAGTTGAAATGCTGGAATCCGAGCCGCTAGCCGAAGGAAAATACTACCCCGGCGATCTGCTCGCTATGGTGTTGAAGGTCGATGAGGCGTTCTGGACCAGCCACGCCGATTCTTTCCAGCGGGTTCGTCGTGTGGTGGGTCGAGTCAAAGACTCCCTTTCCTCTCTTGATGAGATCACCGGTCCAACCGTTCAAAAGCTGCTGGAGGATGCCCCTCGGTCATGGACCTCAATGTAGCTACAGGTCACCATCTAACGACCGCAACAGCTTGATGATCTGTGCCGGGTGACGCCAAGGCTGGCAGTTGCGTGTGCGGAAGCCGAGGTGGTTGAGTTCATCCCAGACCTCCGGGTGCGTCATGCCCTGCTACCGAAGTTCAACGGCCTTCCCTACCAAATCGGCGTATACGGCCTGCAGCGTCTCCGGGATCAACTTCTTCCTCGGCTTCTTGGCCTTCGGGGTGGTAACATGTATGGAACGGAGGAGCATCCCAAACAGGGATGGTGAATGCCATGCACATAATGGCGTCTGTGTTTATCAACGATGATGAACCGGGCTTGCATCACGATTACAAAAAATGGCTCGAACACCTCGCCCCCTTTGATGAATCGCCCCAGGTGAGAGCCGGTCAAGGTAATTGAGGAGTAATTTGCATGGAAAAACCGCAGGGTAACACGATCCTGCATGTGGACATGGATGCGTTCTTCGCATCGGTGGAGCAATTGGATAGGCCGGAACTTAAAGGGAAACCGGTGATTGTGGGTGGCAGACCGGGTGGCCGGGGTGTGGTAAGTGCCGCATCTTACGAAGCCCGTGTTTTTGGTGTTCATAGCGCCATGCCCTTGAGAACGGCGCAAAAGCTGTGCCCCCAGGGAATGTTTTTACCCGTGCGTTTCGAACGCTATGCCTTTTTCAGCAAGATCATCCGGGAAATTTTTCACCGATACACGCCAATGGTGGAACCCCTCAGCAGCGATGAGGCCTTCCTGGATGTTCATGGCAGTGAAGCCCTGTTTGGCAATCCCGAGGAAATTGGAAGAAAAATCAAGGAGGATATTTTCCACGAGACAAAACTCACCGCCTCGGTGGGGGTGGCCCCGAACAAGTTCCTGGCAAAGCTTGCAAGTGATCTGAAAAAACCCGATGGGTTTGTGGTATTACCGTTGGAAAAGATTCCCGAAATATTGCATCCCCTGCCTGTGGGAAAAATCTGGGGCGTGGGCAGGAAAGCTGAGGCACGGCTGCACGCGTTCGGTTATCGGACCATAGGCCAGATCGCACAATCCAACCCTATCGCCCTGCAGCAGGCCTTCGGCGACTGGGCCCATCATTTGTGGGAACTGGCAAACGGAAAAGACTCCCGCGAAGTCACCCCGGATCGGGTAGCAAAATCTCTAAGTGCCGACACCACTTTCGCCCAGGATATCGATGACCCGGATTCCCTCAGGGAAATACTCTTCGGGTTGGTGGAGCACCTCGGTGGCAGGCTTCGTCGCAAAGAATGCAAAGCCATGGTGCTGGAAGTAAAGTTAAGGTCATCGGATTTTACCACTAAAAGCTGTTCACGAACCCTTGCTGAACCAATGGATCAAACCCTGCTGCTTTGGAAAGAAGCCCAGACTTTGCTCGAACAACTTCTTAGGCAAGATCTTTTGCCGGCAAGGCTGCTAAGCGTTGGGGCAAGCCGTCTGGCCCGCCCGGGTCAGGTACAGGGCAGCTTGTTTGATACCGAGGAAAACCAGAAGCAAACCGGCGTGGATACTACAGTGGATGCCATCAAGGAAAAGTTTGGTCCAAAGGCAATCCAAAGGGGCCTTTTGATCGAAAATGGGGGAAAAGGCCCTTTGGGTCTGCAGAAAAAGAGAATCGATTAACCCCCCTTGTTTCAGGCGGGATTTTTAGCAAAATATGTTTGTCAGCATTTGGCTGCAAATTCATGGCGGCGTAGCTCAGCCCGGTTAGAGCAGCGGCTTCATAAGCCGCGTGTCGCTGGTTCAAATCCAGTCGCCGCTACATTCTTTTCTCGAACTCCCAAGCTATTCACACCCCGCTTTCGGGTTCACGCCTGCGGATAATTCCATGTTTCCCAGGATTTTTGTATCTCTGAGCTTTGGCCTGTTTTGCGCAATGTATTGCCATTGGAACAAACCCACCTTGGATAACAGCCTTGTGGATTTGGACTGGTCATTTCATGCTGCCCAAGACCTGATCCATGGACAGAATCCCTACCGCCATGAACCCTCTGCATTCCTCATTCCCTATCCTTTGACTTCTGCCATTCTGGTCATGCCATTCAGCTTTCTCCCGGGTAACCTTGGGTTACTGATAGTTGTGGGGCTTGCAAGCGGAACCTTGGCTTTTTGCATTCTTTCCCGGGAACCTTATTGGCGTATCCTTTTGTTTCTTAACCCCTGTTTCCTGCTGGCAATCAAATTGGCACAATGGTCACCCATACTGCTGCTGGCATACTACTGCCCAGCCCTCTCTTTTTTGTTACTGGGCAAACCCAACATCGCTCTTCCAATCCTGACCCGTTTCACCCTCCGCCTGCGGTACATCATTCCATGTTTGTTGCTAATTATGGTTTCACTCCTTGTCATGCCAACATGGCCCACACGGTGGCTTTCCAGCCTTGGTCCATACAACGGGTTCATACCCATGCTAACTTGGGCTGGGCCGTTCCTGGCTCTTGCGCTTCTGCGCTGGCGTGAGAAACAAAGCTGGTTTTTCCTTACCCTTTGCCTGTGTCCCCAGCATCGATTCTTCTACGACCAGTTACTGTTATGGGTTTTACCGCAAACTCGAATCCGCATTCTGGTATTAACCCTTTCCTCCTGGCTGGGGTATTTTTTGATCAGCCTGAGCCATCAAAACCTTTGGCCGGCAGAACCCTACCTGTTACTATTTCTTTACCTTCCCACCTTGTGGATGGTTTTATTCCCACCAGCAATCGATGAAGTTGAATCAAAAAAGGAACCAATCCCATGAACAAGACCTTGCTTTGCATGATGTTCCTCCCGGGAATACTAATGGCGCAGGATGCCGACCTCATCATTACCAATGCCAGGGTGGCTACCGTGGATAAAAACTTCACCATCGCCGAGGCTATGGCCATCAAAGATGGAAAAATTCTTGCCACGGGTTCTACGGAAATGGTTCTCAAGCACAAGGGTTCTAAAACCACGATAAGGGATCTTGCAGGCAAACTGGTTTTGCCAGGGTTAATCGATTCCCATGTTCACCCCATGGGCGCGGCCATGCATGAGTTTGATCACCCGATTCCACCCTTTGAAACCATCCAGGATGTTTTGGACTACATCAAAGCCCGCGCAAAGGTTCTACCCAAGGGAGAATGGATCGTGCTCAGGCAGGTATTCATCACCCGTTTGAAGGAACAACGCTATCCAACCAAGGCGGAGATGGATGCTGCGGCACCGGAACACCCTGTTCTCTATTCCACAGGCCCTGATGCCTCAATCAATTCACTGGCGCTGAAACTGAGCAAGATAGACAAGGATTTCAAGGTAAACGATGGAGGTGCTGGCTATATCGAGAAGGATGCCAAGACTGGCGAACCGACAGGTATTTTGCGCAACTGCACCCGCTTTGTGAAAACATCGCAACCCTCCCAAAGACAACCCAACGAAAACGACCACCTTGAAAGACTTGAACTTCTTCTGAAAGATTACAATAGCGTTGGTATCACCGGGATTGTGGACCGGGGTGCTGGTGATTCCTCGCTTAATCGTTTCAAAAAACTCAGGGAAGCAAACAAGCTTACTGTAAGGCTGGCAGCTTCTGTTTCCATGGGAACCTCGGACCCAATGGAAAAACTTCAAGCATCCATCACCAAGTTATCCCAACACCCCCTTCGCAAGCCCGACCCATTCATCCATATCATCGGGGTAAAAATATTCCTGGATGGTGGCATGCTCACCGGTAGCGCCTATATGAAAAAGCCCTGGGGCATCAGCAAGATCTACTCTATCGAGGATCCGGAGTACCGTGGCCTGCTTTTCCTTTCTCGTGAAAAACTATTGGGCATGGTTCAAGCAACGGTGGAGGCAGGCATGCAATTCACCGCGCACACCGTGGGAGATGGAGCCGTGGAAACCTTGGTGGGTGTTTACGAGGAAGTTAACAAGACCAAACCTGTTCGGGCCACAAGGCCATGCATTACCCATTCAAATTTCATGAGCCGCGAAGCCGTGGAAGCCATGCCAAGGGTCGGTATTGTCGCAGATATTCAACCCGCGTGGCTTTATCTGGACAGCCATACCCTGGCAGCGCAATTCGGGGTCGATCGGCTCGAATATTTCCAACCATTGCAAAGCATCTTCAAGGCGGGTGGGATCGTGGGTGGTGGTTCGGATCATATGCAGCGCATCGACTCACTGAAATCCGTGAACCCTTACAATCCATTCCTGGGGATGAGCGTTGCCGTCAATCGCCAGGGCAAATACTTCCCACAGAAGCTGAGGCCCGAACAAGCCCTGACCCGCGAGCAGGCCATCCGCTTCTACACCATGAACAATGCTCACCTGATGTTCATGGAAAATGAAGTAGGTTCCCTCGAAAAAGGCAAACTGGCTGATTTCATCGTCCTGGATCGGGATATTCTAACCTGCCCGGAAGACCAGATTGCCTCCACCCAGTGCCTGGAAACATTCGTGGCAGGCAGACAGGTTCACAAGGCAAAATAAAACATCGTCCCCCGAATGATTGCGGAAGACGATGTTCTTGTGTTCAAAAACTGCCAAAAGGAATTACATGTGCGCAATCACGGCTGAGCCGAATTCGCTGCACTTGATCTCTTTGGCGCCTTCCATCAGGCGGGCAAAGTCATAAGTGACTTGCTTGGCACCAATGGCCCCATCCATACCCTTGATAATCAGGTCGGCTGCCTCGGTCCAGCCCATGTAGCGAAGCATCATTTCGCCGGAAAGCACCACTGAACCGGGGTTGACCCTATCCAAGTTTGCGTACTTGGGTGCGGTTCCATGGGTGGCCTCAAACACCGCGTGACCGGTGATGTAATTGATGTTTCCACCAGGGGCAATACCAATACCACCAACCTGCGCGGCAAGCGCATCGGAAAGGTAATCACCGTTCAGGTTCAGGGTCGCAATCACATCAAATTCATCAGGGCGGGTAAGAACCTGCTGAAGGGTAATGTCGGCAATCGCATCCTTCACAAGAATCTTACCAGATGCCAGCGCGGACTTCTGCTCTTGGTTGGCGGCATCCTCACCCTTTTCCTTCTTGGTCCGTTCCCATTGATCCCAGGTATAGGTCTTCGCGGCAAATTCTGTCTCGGCAAGCGCGTAGCCCCAGTTACGGAAAGCCCCCTCGGTAAACTTCATGATGTTACCCTTGTGCACCAGGGTAACGCTCTTGCGCTTGTTGATAATGGCGTATTCAATGGCGCTGCGAATCAGCCGGTCGCTACCTTCGCGGGAAACCGGCTTGATGCCAATACCCGTGGTTTCAGGGAAGCGAATCTTGGAGAATTCCTTGGGGAAGTTTTCCTTGAAGAGTTTCAGGAACTTGGCATTCGCCTCGGTTCCCTGTTCAAACTCGATACCTGCGTAAATGTCTTCGGTATTTTCCCGGAAGATGACCATGTCCACCTTGCCGGGATTCTTCACGGGTGAGGGAACACCCTTGAACCAGCGCACGGGACGCAAACAGACATAAAGGTCCAGCAATTGTCGTAATGCCACGTTAAGGGAGCGAATACCACCGCCAATGGGTGTGGTCAGCGGGCCCTTGATGCCCACCAGGAATTCGCGGAAAGCCTCCACGGATTCATCGGGCAGCCAGTTGTTGAACTGCTTGAAGGCTTTTTCACCGGCATAGACTTCCATCCAGGAAATCTTTTTCTTTCCGCCATAGGCTTTCTCAACGGCAGCATCCAGAACGCGTACTGAAGAACGCCAGATATCCGGGCCGGTGCCATCACCCTCAATGAAAGGAACTATCGGCCTGTCTGGCACGTTTAGCTTGCCATTGGAGATGGTAATCTTGTCACCCTGGGGAACCTTGATGTGGGTGTAAGCCATGTGCGAAATCCTCTTAAAACGGTTAACGGAATAACATTAGCCAATGAACTTAATATATGACCCGCAGCCGGAAGGATAGGCAAAGGAATTCTTCGAATAAAAGTGGGGGGCTTTCAGCGAACGTCTTTCAGTTGGCCTGCGGCTAAGCTTTCTTCTCGCCAAAGTGATCTTTCGTCGTATCTTAAAGGCTAGGAAGGGGTTCAGTCATGGCCAGAAATACGATCAAGTCTTTGTCCGATGGTGTTCAGGTTGAAGAGGTTTATGTAGCCCAGGAGAAGCAACTGCGGGCCAATCGAAATGGTAACTTCTACCTTCAGGTGGAACTTCGGGATCGTACCGGCACCATCGCCGCCAGGCAATGGAACGCAGGCGAGAGCCATTTTCGCTCTTTCGACAATGGCGATTTCCTGAAAGTGCATGGCAAGGTTCAACTCTTCCAGGGCACATTGCAAATGATCGTGAACTCGTTCGAGAAAATTCCAGCCGATCGGGTCGATCTTTCCGAGTTTCTGCCACACACCGAACAAGACATCAGCAAACTGTTTGAAAAGGTTCGCAACCACCTGCGAAGCCAGAAAAACCCCCACCTGAAGGCATTGGCGGAATCCTTCCTGATGGATGAGGCACTGATGCAGGATTTCTGCAGGGTGCCCGCGGGAATTCGCCATCATCACGCTTACCTGGGGGGATTGGTGGAACATGTCGCAGGGCTTCTGGAAGCCTGGGACAGGCTGGCGCCTTTGTACCCATCTGTTGACAGGGACATTCTGATCACCGGAATATTCCTTCACGATATTGGCAAGATTCGTGAGTTAATCTGCGACAAAACCCTTTCCTATTCGGATGAAGGACAACTTGTTGGCCATATAGTTCAGGGGGTGGAAATTCTAAATGAGAAAGTCGCAGTGGTTCCCCAGCTAACCGGTGAACCCTTCCCAGTGGAATTGCACTGGAAGTTGAAACACCTGATTTTGAGCCATCATGGCACGTTGGAGTTTGGCAGCCCGAAAGTGCCCATGACACTTGAGGCGATCGCATTGCATCATCTGGACAATTTTGATGCCAAGATTCATGCCTTCCAAAAGGAACTTGAGGAAGCAGGCAAGGATGCACGCTGGACTCCCTTCAACAACCTGCTTGGAAGAAAGTTGTTCAAAGGCGCGGTTGACTCCAATAACAGTCAGCAAAACAGCTAGAATAACATAAGTGGTTTCCATTCTCCCAAGGGGTAGTCGCCATGGGTCGCATCCACGATCAGATCCTGCAGGCGCTTAGCAAGCGCAACTACCAGCCTGTTAAAACCCGCGAACTGGCCCGCAAGCTAGGCCACGGTGGGGGTAGCTTTGGTTCCTTCCGGCAGGCTCTGGCTGATTTGGTACAACAGGGCCGCGTGGAAATCACCCGCAGCCAGACTATCCGAAAAGCCGGGCCTCAAGGCACCGTAGTGGGAACCTATCGTACCCTTGCAAATGGTGGTGGTTTTGTTCGACCCCATGCTGTCGATGGTAATCAGGCGCCGGAAATCCGAATCTTTCCGGAAAACGCCCTCGATGCCTCCACTGGCGACATCGTCATGGTTCAAATTTTGCGCAAGGCCACACAGGATCGCCCTGCCACTGGACAGATTTTGCGGGTTACCGAAAGACAGTCTCACCAGTTTGTCGGCACCTATTTCGAAAGATCAGGCGAGGGCTTTGTAAAGGTGGATGGAAAGGTCTTTGCCCATTCGATCCTGATTGGTGACCCCACCACCAAAAATGTAAAACCCGGCGACAAGGTTGTGTTTGACATGATTCGGTTCCCTTCACCCGAGGAAAGGGGACAAGGGGTAATCACCGAGGTGCTGGGCCCACAGGGTGCCCCGGGTGTAGATACGCTTGCCATCATGCGAGCTTACCATTTGCCCGATCATTTCCCCAAGGATGTGCTGGATGAGGCGCACCATGTGGCGGAAAACTTCTCCGAGGAAAACCTCGATGGCAGGAAGGACTTTACCGCGGACCTTGTGGTAACGGTGGATCCCATAGATGCCAAGGATTTTGATGACGCAGTGCAGGTTATTAAGGATGAAAAGACCGGTCACTGGAGCCTTGCGGTTCATATTGCCGATGTATGTGCCTTTGTAAAGCCAGGCGGTGTATTGGATAGAGAGGCCAGAAGTCGGGCCACCAGCATTTATCTTCCGGGCAAAGTTATCCCCATGTTTCCGGAAACGATCTCAAATCATCTGGCAAGCTTGCAGCAGGACAAGGTTCGCTATGTCCAATCCGTCTTCATGGAATTCGACCCGGAAGGCCGTAGAACGGAAACACGCTTCGAACGCGGGGCCATTCGGGTAAAACGAAGGTTCCATTACGAAGAGGTGCAGGCTTTTCTGGATAACGCCCCCAATGCACCCGCCTTGGATGATGCAACCGCCAACATGGTTAGAAACATGAGGGAACTCGCGCTGATTCTAAGGCTGCGAAGACATCGCAAGGGTTACCTGCAATTGGATATGCCAGAACCAGAACTCGAGATGGATCGTGGCGGCAAGGTTACTGGGGCGCACTATCGATACCAGGATTTAAGCCACCAGATCATTGAGGAGTTCATGCTTTGTGCCAACGAGGCGGTCGCAGAGCGTCTGCGTGATGCTGACTGTTTGTTTCTTCGCCGCATTCACCCGGAACCTGATCCGCTGAAATTGAAGGCTTTTGGAAGGTTTGCAAGCTCGCTGGGTTTCGAGGTGGAGAACCCGGAGGATCGCTTTGCCCTGCAAAGGGTATTGGAGGAATCCGCTGAAAAGCCGGAAAGAACCGCCGTGCATTATGCCCTGCTGCGTAGCTTGAAGCAGGCTGTTTACAGTCCGCAGGAAGAGGGACATTACGCCCTTTCCAGTTCCTGTTACTGTCATTTTACCTCGCCCATTCGAAGGTATCCCGATCTTACCGTGCACCGACAGTTGGATCGTCTCAGGCAAACCGGAAAAGGAACCTCCGATGAATCTGAACTGGCGTTTCTTGGCGAGCATTGCAGCGCCATGGAACGCAGGGCGGATCTGGCAGAGCGGGAACTCGTTAAAGTAAAATTATTGGAACTTTTAGCCACCAAGCTTGGCGACCACATGCCCGCCATGATCAGCGGGGTGGCAGAGTATGGGTTTTTCGCCGAACTAAAGGAACTTCCAGTCGAGGGTTTGGTCCATATCAGTAATTTGCATGACGATATCTACAGGTACGATGGTGAAACTCACACCCTTACCGGCATGAAATTCAAGCGCAGATTCCGACTTGGGGATGAGGTTACCGTGGAGATAGCCCGGGTGGACATGCCCAAAAGGCAACTTGATTTCCGACCGGTTTTGGCAATAACCAAACAGCCCAAACGGGGGCAAAGGTAAGTCGTCATGCCCTATCCGGATTATCCCTGTACCAAGTGCAATTCCTGGATTGATCCGCCGCCTGGAACCAAAAAAGGAATGAAGTTTATCTGCCCGCGCTGTGATGACCGGGTGACCTGGTTCGGGCCTGATATTCCTGAAGATGCGGTAGTATCTCCCCCGATTAAGATGGAAGTAACGGAAAGAAAAAAAATTACCGCGGGAAGCGTTGTGGCAGTAATGTCCTTCATGGCGCTTGTCGGCCTGATATTCGCCCTAAGCACCCAAAAAACCCGGCGTGAACGCGACCACGCACCCAGAAAGAAAGACCCACGCGAAATTTATCTTTCCTGGGTTCATTCCGACTCCACCCTGCTGGCCACTTTGGATTTGGAAAAACTGCGGGAATCCGAAGCGTTTGCACCATTGTTGAAAACCTTGGATGGCAACAAACAACAAGACATGGTGGCAAAGTACATCGGGTACAAAGCCAGGGAAATCCAAGTTGCATGTCTGGAACTAAACCCCGAAAAGATTATGGGGGCCACTCTGGTTTTGCGAACCAAACCCAAAATTGATCTTGAGATATTGGCCACACGGCTGAAGGCTTCCGGTTCCGGTTACCGAAACGGAAGGGAAACCATGCGATATCCCGTAGATTTTTTTCCAGTTGGCCCCACCTTTGCCAAACTTGAGACCAATACATTGGCCCTTAGTTTTTTACCCGAACGCCTCGATGCAATACCCCCCTTTGCCAGGGATGGTCTGCAACATTTGAACAAGCGCATCTCACCTTTGGTTATTGAGAGAATCCCGGGTCATGCAATGGCGTGGTTTGCCAGCCAAGGTGGCAAGTTAAACTTAAATGGTTTTGCAATTCCAGCCATCGAGGAAATCCCATTGCTGGAAATGATGGAAAAAGTGGATTCCTTTGCAATTTGGGTGGAGGATCAAGGCAAAATCATGCTGCGATCTGAAATCCTTTGCCAAGATTTAGAGTCTGCTCGAAATCTAGAGGAAGCTATTTCCTCCATGGGCAAGAAGAATGCAACGCCTGTCCAAGTAGCCTCCCGGGAGAAATGGTTAACCTTGCAAATGGAGCTTTCCGGCGAAAAACTGCGTATTTTGGATGATTCCTTGCCCAAAATACTCAAAAAAGACCGTTAGCAAAATGGGAATTCATCGTCTTCTAACCGTGGGAGCAAAAATTGCACCTTTTCTCGCTAAAGAGAATCGATTGGCAGCCAGACGGGTATAATTAATCAGTCCGTTTGGGAGAACATGGTGCAAAAAGAGTTCCAAAGCTACTACGATGCATATTCCCGCGAAGTTTGGGCTGTTGCCTACGGAAGGGGAACTAATGCTGAAACCGCCAATGATGTTCTTCAGGAAACTTTCCTGAGGTTATGGCGGGAAATGTGTAAAGGTGTTGAAATACGGGAACCGCGTGCTTGGCTTATTCGGGTTGCAAGAAATCTTGCGGAAGATATAGCCAGAAGCGCATTTTCCAGAAATGGAACCACGGAACCCGGCCTGATGGATCAGGTAAAATCAAGAACCGAACAGCCGGAATATGCGGTTTTGGAAAAAGAACTGCATGGTCAAATCCGGGAAGGAATGCAGGAGTTAACCACACAGGACCGCGAAATACTTACCATGCGGTATTCGATGGATTATGAAATACCGCAGATTGCCAAAGCCTTGGGCTTGCATACTTCGGCGGTTCATATGAGACTAAGCAGGGCAAGAGCCAAACTGGCAGAATGCCTGAACCAAAAGGGAATTCATACTGCGGGTATTTAAGATTTCTGGAGAATGGATGAACGAGCTGGCAAACGAACCTCTGGATGAAAAGCTTTCGGAATTCTTCAAATCAGAATTTCCCAAGCCTTTTCCAGCCGCCCCCCGGGTAATTATGCCTGTGCGAATGGCCAGGGGCGCCAGTCCAAAGGCAGCCCGATTTGCCCTTGCCGCCAGTTTGTTGATTCTTGCATGCTTGGCAATCTTCTGGCCTAAAAATATCAACAACAATAATTCCAGCCTTCGCAATGGCCCAGCCTCGGCTTCCGATGACAAACGCCATCAGCTTCGATTTTTGAACGGCAAAGAATTGCCGAAGAATATCAGCCCCACAAGTTCCAAATAGGCTGACTGCTTTAATCAAAATAAATTTTACTTTGCCTTGCCAGAAAGATGTTGGCGCCTTTTGCGAACGCTTTCCGCCAGACTATTTAACAACTTTTCAGAATCTTCCCAACCCAGACAGGCATCGGTAACACTTTGGCCGTAGGTTAGTGGTTTACCTGCAACGAGATCTTGCCGGCCTTCCACCAAGTGCGATTCGACCATAACACCAATAATGCGCCTGTCACCTTGGGCAATCTGGCTTCCCACTTCTGTCGCCACTTCCATCTGCTTTTTGTACTGTTTGGAACTGTTGGAATGGGAAAGATCTATCATCAACCTTTGTGGAAGTGAAGCACTTCCCAACGCCAGGCAGGCAGCATTCACGCTGTCACCATCGTAATTGGGGGTTTTGCCACCCCTTAGAATAATATGGCAATCTTCGTTTCCGGCAGTCTCCACAATCGCAACCTGACCATTTTTATGAACCGAAAGAAAATGATGCGGCTGCGCACTTGCAAGCAAGGCATCCACTGCGATTCGCATGTTGCCATCCGTTCCATTTTTGAAACCAATTGGCGCAGACAGGCCGGATGCGAGTTCCCGATGAACCTGAGACTCGGTAGTTCTAGCTCCAATGGCACCCCAGGTGATCAAATCACCAATATATTGGGGAGATATGGTATCCAGAAATTCGGAACCTGCCGGCACCCCTTCCTGATGAATTCGAATTAATAAATCTCGGGCTATGCGAAGACCTTCATTAATGCGAAATGTTCCATCCATATAAGGGTCATTAATCAGACCCTTCCAACCAACGGTAGTGCGGGGTTTTTCAAAATAAACCCTCATGACAATCTCAAGGTCTTGCGCCAACCTGGCACGAATCGGAGCAAGCTTGCGCGCGTAATCAGTGGCTGCAGAAGGGTCATGAATGGAACACGGCCCTATTACCACAAGAAGACGGTCGGAATTTCCGCGAAGGATGTCCTTCACTTTCTTGCGGGTGTCAGCAATCAGCTTTTCCGCAGGGGTACCCTGAACTGGGAAAAAACGAATGAGGTTTTCCGGTGATGGCAACGGAACCACATTGCGAATGCGTTCATCATCCGTTAGGGAGGTTTTATCATTTGGAACAAGGGGACGGAAATCTTCTTGGTTCATGGCACGCTCGGAAAGAATATATCCCATTAGTTTAGCATGAAAACCCCCATCTAAAAGGGGTAGAGCCCCATTAATAAGACTTCGGAGGATCCAAGGATTCCGGCTTCCTTGATTGTATGGGGCGCATTATGGGGTTATATTCAGGCTTTACACCCCCCAAGGAGTACTTTTTTATGTTGAATCGTCGTCAATTTGCACAAACCGCAGTGGCTGCCTCGGCAGGTTACATGGTGAACCATGGACCTATTCAGGCCATCGAACCTGTTTCCAGACATGGCAAACACCATATCAAGCTAAGCCTGGCAGCGTATAGCTTCCGTAAATATCTCGACATTAAGGGCAAAACTCCCCCCACAATGACCTTGCTGGATTTCGCAAAATACGCTGCCGAACAAGGGTTGGGGGCCATTGAACCAACTTCCTATTATTTTTCGGATGTATCCAATGAATTCATGTCCAAGTACAAGGTGGAATGCACAAAGCTTGGGCTTGATATCAGCGGAAGCGCCGTTGGCAATAATTTCTGCATTCCCGATGCTGCCAAGCTGAAAGAACAGCAGGCGTCTGTAAATTCATGGATCGAACGCTGCAGCATTCTAGGTGCGAAAACCATTCGAATATTTGCAGGAACTGTTTCCAAGGGGGATTCGGAGGAGAAAGCTCGTGAGCGTTGCCTAAATGCCATAGGTGAGGCCTGCGATTACGCCGCTAAATTTGGGGTGATCCTTGCCCTGGAAAACCATGGCGGCATTACCGCCAGCGCTGAGCAACTACTCTATCTGGTGAAAAGCATCAAACATCCTTACTTTGGAGTAAACCTTGATACTGGCAACTTCCATACTGCCGATCCTTATGGCGATCTGGAAAAACTGGCACCATACGCGGTTACTGTTCAGGTAAAAACAGAAATCCAAAAAGCGGGCCAAAAGAAGGAAGATGCCGACCTAAAGCGAATTGTGGATATGCTGAAAAAGATCAATTACCGTGGCTATCTTGCCTTGGAATACGAAGCGGCCGAGGAACCAAAGGTAGGGGTACCCAAAGCGCTGGAAGAATTGAAAAAGCTTGTCGGTTAGCAGTTAACAAAAAGCCCCCGGAAAACCGGGGGCTTTTTTATTGGAATTATTTTTAACCCAGCACCCATGGATGGTCCACCAGCTTGTAGTTGACCAGTTCATCAGCCTTGAACCAAAGTGCCAGCTCAATCTTGGCGTTATCAACACTATCACTGCCGTGAACCAAGTTGTTCTGGATGCTGATGGCGTAGTCGCCACGCACTGTGCCGGGGGCAGCCTTACTTCCATCAGTGGGTCCCATGATGTTGCGAACAACCGCAACCGCATTAGGTCCTTCCAACGCAATGGCCACAGTAGGGCCACCGGTCAAAAACTGAATCAGCGATTCAAAGAAAGGCCTGGCCTTATGAACTTCATAATGTTTTTCTGCAAGTTCACGACTGGCATGAACTAGTTTCAAGCCTACGACCTGAAGGCCTTTGCGTTCAAAACGGCCGACAAGATCCCCAATCAGCCTGCGCTGTACTGCATCGGGTTTTAACAAAACAAGCGTTCTTTCCATGAGAATTCACCTGCAAAAAGGAATATTTCGTGCCAAATCTCTTCAATGAAATGGTATGGATTCTACGCACGAGGTCGAGAAAGAACCCATTCTGTTTACTCGGGATCGTTCGGATACCCATCACCTCTTGCTGCCAATTTTTGCAAAGCTGTCATGCTAATATTTTCTTTCAAAGCCCTAACAGAGCCATCACCCATGGAGACCATGCATGAACCCGTATGAAATGAATAGAGTTCACCCTGGTTCCAGCCATTGACTGTCAAGGCTGTATTGACCTGAGCGGCAGTTGTTACCTTGGCGGGTGCTGTGGTTGCCCCTGAAAAAGTAATTGGTCCAACAGTGCCTGCACAAACAATATTGTTTGATTCGGAAGCCCAAGCTCCTCGAATGCCCCATGTAGCAGTAGTCGCCAAATCATTGTACTTTTTGCCTTGAACCCAACCTTCATTTCGCGCACCTGACTCACCCAACATGATCGTATTACTAAGCCCATCCGATATTTCTGCAAACCTGGTCTTCAGGTTTGCAGTAAGAACCCCATTGATGCCTGGTGTGCCTGGATAAGTCATACCCAATGCGGTCCAGACAACGGCATTATTATTACCTCGTGTGATAGGCCAGTAGTCTGATGTGGCAGGACCTTTTGTCCAGCCTGCAGGGTTGGGGCTGATGATATGCGGACTGGGAACCGAGGGACATTCAAAGGATGGAATTCTAGTGGCACTGACATTTTGATTTGCAGCAGCACTCCAGTCGACCTTGAAATTGTAACCCCCGTTGGCAGTCAACAGATTACCTTGTTCAATGTAAGGCAAAATCACAGCTAGGAAGCTTTGTTTCGAATAGGTAAAAGGGGCAGCATTCTGACTGGTAAATTCCAACAAATCAGGGATTAAAGTTGTGGAGGTGGTATTTACAACTCCCGGTGGCAACCCTCCAAAAGTTCCCTCAAAGTTATGACAGGCTAGGCCAAGTTGCTTGAGGTTATTCGTACATTTTGCCCTGGAGGCTGCCTCGCGAACCTTCTGCACGGCTGGCAAAAGCAACCCTATCAGAATGGCGATAATCGCAATCACTACCAGAAGCTCGATCAGCGTGAAGCCCTTCACGATCTTACGACCCATGATATTTCTCCCAATATTAAGAAATGAATGACAATATTATCATTGTCACTTGACTAGGGAGAGTTCAAGAATCAATTTGAAATTATTGCATGATTATGGAGTTTCGCAAGCATTAGAACCATCATGCTGTGGACATTTTCTCCAAAAATGCCTGGTTCGAAGGGAACTGGCCAAGCTTTTTCACCAAAAGTTCCATCGCCTCCACAGGCCCCATGGAAACCAACATTCGCCTTAGCATGTGGGCTTTTTTAAGAACCTCGGGTGGAAGAAGCTTTTCCTCTTTCCGGGTTCCAGACTGACAAATATCCATCGCGGGGAAAATTCGCCTATCGGCAAGCTTTCGATCCAGCACCAGTTCCATGTTGCCGGTGCCTTTAAATTCCTGGAATATCACCTCATCCATCTTGCTGCCGGTTTCAATCAGGGCGGTGCCCATAACAGTCAGACTGCCTCCCTCTTCAAAAGCCCTGGCGTTACCAAAAAGCCTTTTGGGAAGTTCAAGCGCCTTGGCATCGACCCCACCACTCATGATGCGGCCGCTGTTTGCGGTATTCTTGTTGTATGCCCGGGCCAGGCGGGTAAGGCTGTCCAATAGGATAAACACTTGCCTGCCCTGCTCCGCCAGCCTTCTGCTGCGTTCGATTACCAGTTCCGCCGTGCGAACATGACTTTGACTATCGCGGTCGGAGCTGCTTGCAATCACTTCGCCACGAATGGTGCGGCGCATTTCGGTGACTTCTTCCGGCCTTTCATCAATCAAAAGAACTATCAGGTGCAATTCTGGATGATTGGTTGAAACCGCCTGGGCGATATGCTGCAAAAGAACCGTCTTGCCGGTCCTTGGCGGGGCAACTATCAATCCACGCTGTCCCTTGCCAATGGGAGCAAGCAAATCCATAACGCGAGTTGTTACCGGTTCCTTGCCTGTCTCCAAGCGAATCTGCTCATGTGGGTCAATGGCGGTAAGTTCATCGAAGTTACGCTGCTGGAATTCTGCCGCCGGCTTGCCTTCGATGGTTTCAAGCTTCAGAAACTTGGGATATTGGCCCTCGCGGTAGGTTTCGCAAAGGCCCCCCAGAAGGGTTCCCTCGCGCAAGCCGTGTCGTTGAATCATGGAAGCAGCAACCGCGGGATCAGAAGGCTGTGGCAGATAATGCTTGGCAACGCTTCTAAGAAAACCATAACCCTTTGGATGCAATTCGAGAACCCCTTCGACAAAAGGGGCATCTGGCGGGATCACAATTTCCGTTTGAGACTTATCAAATTGTGGCGCGGATTGCGATGGTTGCTGTGGTCGCTGGTGCTGCGGCGGACGACTTTGCGAGCGTCTGGCGGAATACTGCTGGCCAGGGTGCGGTTTACCCCGGTAATTTGGCCTGCGCGAGGGCCTGTTGCCCCCTTGCGAGCGACCGCGTTGGTCGTTGTTCATACTTTGCGATGTTGGGTTACTGCTTCCATGGTGCCATCTTCAAGTGGCACCAATTGATAATCTCCAAAAAGATTGGGCGCCTCCACCTGGAGGATCTTGAGTACTTGAATAGCCAGTCTGCGAATTTCATCCTCCGCATGGCGATTACCACGCATCTCGATGAAATGCCTAAGCGACCTGGCATTGGCTGTCACAAATATCTTGGTTTCGGTGGCGTTCGGAAGAACACTTCTGGCCGCCTGCCTGGCAAGCTTTCTTCTCAAGGTTTTGTCCGGCTCGTCCTTGAACTTTTCAGCAAGAAGCTCCACCAGCTTCACATAACCGGTGTGTGCCGCCTGAACCGTTTCCAGCCAAACCTTGTGGGACTCGGGGTCGTTGGCGATGCATGGTGGTTCGACATATTCCGCGATCGATTCATCGACATAACGCTGGCTTAGCTGGGAATAGCCCATACCCGCGCGATGGCGAACCAATTCATGGGTCAAGGACCTGCTTACGCCGGTGAACACAAAGTTCCAAACCGCATGCTCTAAAACCGAACCATGTCCCACTTCAAGAATATGGTTCAAATAAGCATGATTGCCACCAGGCCTGGGTTTGGCAAAGCTCATGTAGCAAACTCTGCCTGCTACCTCGGTAAGGTATTCGCCTGCAACTTCGGTATCCGACTGCCAGGAAACACCATGGTCCACCAAAAATTGGTCCAGGGTGGCATCATCCACTGTTTGCCGACCCATCAGGTAAACTTTGGGTTCCAATACAACCTTCATCGAAGCAATATCGTGTCCAGTGACGGCCATGTATCCCTGCCTTGAGATTTATGAAACTCAACTTCCAATCGAAGGAATCATTCAGGAAATGAATCCAAGGTTCGTGGAAACCCTGGCGATTTTCATGTTTATATTAATCGCCATCTTACAGCCTACCCCCGGGAAGTCAACGAAGTAACCGGGTTTATGTAAGGATCGTGAAATTTAAAAAGGTTTGTGGAAACCATGGCAGTTTCTAGTGGGTCTTTCGCCCGGGTTGGATAAAATAAAGCTTAATATTTGCTTGTTAGGCTAGGAACCATCCATGTCTTCAGAATCGAAGTCCAGGCAGGTAAATTTATCCAAGCCGGTCACAGTACCAGATTTGCTTCAAAGTAAATCTCTGGGGCAAAAGATTACCATGGTAAGTGTATACGACTTCCCCATGGCACGGCTGATGGACGATGCCGGGGTTGACTGCCTGCTGGTTGGGGATTCACTTGGAATGGTGATTCAAGGTAACAATGATCCGCTTTCGGTCACACTTGCCCAGATGATTTATCATGGCACCATGGTAAGCAAGGCATCCAAAAGAAGCCTGGTAATCGTGGACATGCCTTTTCTTAGCTATCAGGTCTCAAAAGCACAGGCCATTCGCAACAGTGGAAAGGTCCTTCAAAAGACAGGTGCCCATGCGGTAAAACTTGAGGGAGGCCAAAAGATTGCCAAAACCATACGTGCGATCAGCGAGGCGGATATTCCCGTGGTAGGTCATGTTGGATTAACGCCCCAATCGGTCCGCAGGCTGGGTGGCTTTAAGATGCAACGAGATGAAAAAAGAATCCTGGATGACGCACTAGCGGTGCAGGAAGCTGGTGCCTTTGCGTTAGTGCTGGAATGTGTACCTCCTGAAATAGCCCGAAAGTTAACCCAGCAACTTAAAATTCCAACCATCGGCATAGGTGCTGGTCCACACTGCGACGGCCAGGTTCTGGTGGGACATGACATGCTTGGAATGACCCAGGGCTTTCACCCGAGGTTCTCGAAAAAATTCGCTGAGATCTCAAGCCTGATTATTGATGCAACTCGCTCCTACTGTCAGGAAGTTCGCTCTGGCAGCTTCCCTGGCCCCGAACACACTTTTGAATAGCGCTCCACCCATGAAATCATTCCACCTGGCGGAAGCTCTGACATTTTTCAGGCTGTCATTCCTGGTGGTGGTTTGTTTCTTGCAAGCCTTTCCCTGTCAGGCGGAAGATCTGGCAACGCAAAGAAAGCTTTTACTTCAGGGTAAATTCGAGGAGGCCCGGGAAGGCCTTGAAAAACTTTTATCCAAGGCTGCATTCAGGCAGGAAGCTTTGGTGGCGCTAAGCCACTTGCTCGAGGAAACGGGCGAAATCCAAAAAGCAGTTCAACTGCTGGCAGATGAGAAAAACCCCTCACCACAAGTGTTGGGTAGATTGGCTCAGTTGGAATACCAACTAGGCAAATGGGATCAAGCCCTGCGGCATTGTGAACAGGGATTAAAAGCCCAACCAGATGAATTGTTATGTCGATGGATTCGCGGAAGAATCTGGTTTGATTCCGGAGAACTGGAAAAAGGGCTGGCTGAGTTCCTGTGGTTTGTCCGCACCTACAGCGAAAGGCTGGACACACCCAAGGCTTTCACCAAGGCAGCCGATTTATGCCTGATTGCCCAGGCAAGCTTGGAACACGCAAACTGGAATGGCTTGGGGGATGAATTACCCACCATCCTGAAAGATCTTTTGGGAGATGCCATCAAAGCAGAGCCAGACTACTGGCCGGCTGAAGCCCTGGCCGGGCAGATACTTTCTAGCAAGTACAACAGGCCAGAATCATTGGCAGCATTCGACAAGGTTTTGTCCATTCATCCTGAAAATCCGTCTGCGTTAACAGGGAAGGCCCAGGCCGCCTTGGATCGGTTGGAATACGCTGAAGCTGAATCGCTTCTAAATAGAGCGTTGAAATCCAATCCCCAGTATGTCCCTGCCATGCTGGGCAGGGCATCTCTTTTGATCTCCCAAGGTGAACTTGAACCTGCGCGAAAAGAACTGGCCAAAGCCCGTGGCCTGGCTGGTCGTCATGAAAAGCTTTTGGGAATGCTGGCTGGCATAGCATGGCTGGAGGGAAAAACCGCCGAGCTCCAGACCTTGGAAACCGAGGTTCAAGCTTTCGACAAAAAGCCTGCGATGTTCCATGCTGAGATGGCGGAGATACTTTCGGCCCGAAGACGGTTTCAAGAATCCATGGCAAGGTATCAAAAGGCCATCGATCTACGACCAAACCTTCCCGAACCACATATCGGCTTGGCCATGTTGAACCTTCAGTTGGGTAACGAAGCCGAGGCAAAAAAACAGCTCGAGAAAGGTTTTTCCCGCGATCCATTCCATGTGAGGGCTTCCAATTGCTTGAAAGTCCTGAAGCATCTGGGAAGTTACAAGACCCTGGAAACCGAACACTTTCTAATAAGGCATGACCCGAAAAACGATTCGGCTTTGGCAGCTATTCTGGCCTTTCAATTGGAACAACTTCATTCTCAACTCGCAGCACGATTCCGCTTCACACCCAAGGGCAAAACCCTGGTGGAGATTTTCTCTTCTCAC
>Ga0255147_1000004_pt1 | contig 327899 bp, 265 predicted proteins | sample Atl_Miss_RepA_8h_FD_183034 | JGI IMG/M metagenome (GOLD analysis project Ga0255147, IMG submission 183034) | Freshwater microbial communities from Altamaha River, Georgia, United States - Atl_Miss_RepA_8h | ecosystem: Environmental > Aquatic > Freshwater > River | place: USA: Georgia... | reverse complement strand
GACCCGGCGGCGGACCTCACGTGAAGGTGTTCGATGGCAACGGTTTCGGCATGATTCAGGAATTCATGGCCTACACACTGGACTTCTCCGGTGGTGTCTATGTCTCCGCTGGCGATTACCTCTCCGACGGCAAGATGGAAATCATCACCGGCGCCGGCGCTGGTGGCGGACCCCACGTCAAGATCTGGGATTACCTAAGCAACCATCTTGATGGTGAATTGATGGCTTACACCAAGTTCACCACCAATTCCGGACAAGTGATTGACGCGTTGTTCTCCGGTGGCGTTCGCGTCGCATTGGCAGATGCCAACGGCGACGGCGTGAACGACCTGGTCACCGGGGCAGGCCCTGGTGGTGGCCCTCATGTCAAAGTCTTCGTGGGCTTCCGCCTGGAACTCCTCTTGAACTTCTTCTCCGGCGACCGCGACGACAAACGCGGCATCTTTGTCGGAAACTAGAAGTATGCCTTTATTGAGCCAGGCCTTTTACAAACCGCCTGGCTCATTTTGTATCCATTCAAAAAGGTATTCCTCCGATTGATCCAAGCCGATAATTGACACCGGCGGACCTTCCATATAATCGAGAGTGTTGGAAATCATCAAAAAAAAACCATTCGCATTCAATCGGATTTCAAGGCTGGAATGACTTCAAAATGGCAGTTGATCATCAAAATTCTGATGATCAGGTTCAGGGAAATAGTCATGCGATCCAGAGTAAGCAAGGACCAGATTGCTCTCGGTTGGTTGTTTTTACTTGCCCCCTGCTGTGCACTGGCAGTGGTACCGATTAAAACTGCACTAACAGCAGCAGTACTGGCTTTAAAGATAATTGCATCGATCTAGAATGATTTTTTCTTTGGATCCAACCATGAATTTTCAGCCTAAGACTCAACACCAAATAGACCATTATGAAATTTACTATCAACGCCAGGGCTTTTAACCACAAAAGAATCATAAGGCATTTAATGAAAAAAGGCACATTCCCAAAGCATAAATCAGAGGGGGCTTTTGTGAAAATCATGGGAATGGCTCATAATTCAAGGTTTCAAAACTGGTCATTCATCGATGAAATTGAGTAAGAGCCACCCACCGCCGCAAGTGTAATTAAAAACAAGCTGTAACCTATTTGTTCACAATATTTTAAAATCCTGACTGCTGATTTTGCTTTTTATCATTTTCCAGTAAAGATGTGTCAACAACATTACCGAAAAGTGATTTGTTGGGAATTAGGCAACGGATTCATGAAGGATGGCGAATGGCCGCTTTGTGGCAATCACCTTCACCGAGTAATCAATTGACAAAGCTTTTCAAATGAATCATAATGCCTCCATATGTTTAAATGTGGAGGTATTAAGTTTTGACCAGCCGAGCAGCTAACCTTTGTGAGGAATTTAAACCCGCGATAACAATTTTTCGCAAGCATCGGGCCATAATGCGCATGTCTGATGCCCTTCGAAAGGGAATAACAAAAAGCACCCTTTATAAAATGGTTCAGGAAAACGTGGTTCATTCAGTTGCCCGTGGACTTTATCAGCTATCGGATTCCGAGCCATTCCAAGTTCCAGACCTAGTTGCCGTGGCTTGCAAGATTCCAAAGGCTGTCCTTTATCTTTTTTCAGCCCTCTCTTTTCACAAAATGACCACCCAGATTCCACATGAAGTATGGATTGCCATTCCGCGAAATGCAGAACCAACCAGGCTTGAATATCCCCCTATTCATTCAATGCGAGTAGTTCCAGCAGCTTATGAAAATGGCATTGAAATTCAAAAGATTGATGGTTTTCCCATAAAGATTTACAGCAGGGAAAAAACGATCGCTGATTGTTTTAAGCATAGAAACCTTATAGGTACGGATACCATCATCGAAGCTATTCGAGCCTATAAAAGTCAAGGCGGCGTCAAGACAAATCAGATTATGCAATTTCTAAAAATATGCAGAGTGACCCAGATTGCAAAACCTTATCTCGAGGCACTTCTGTGAAAAAAGATTTAAGTGCTTCGGTGTGACAAAAACTTGCGAATGTTGCAAAATCCAATGGAATGTTTTTTCAGGAGATACTGCAAAGGCATGCCATGGAAAGGTTTCTTTATCGAGTGTCGCAGTCTAAGCATAAGCACCACTTAATCCTGAAAGGTGCATTATTATTCTCGGCGTGGGGTTTTCCCGGATCCCGCCCAACCAAGGATATTGATTTTCTTGCGTGCATTGGAAATGATTTGCAAACGATGGAAATGCTATTCCGTGAAATCTGTGTTGAAAGTGTGGAACCAGATGGTTGGCTTTTTAATCCGAAAACTGTGCAAGCCTTTTTAATTCAGGAAGAGGCCGATTACCAAGGAATTCGAATAACGCTGGAAGGCACTTTGTGTAATGCCAGAATAAGCATGCAAATAGATATTGGATTTGGTGATATTGTCACCCCAAACGCCAACGCTGTTGGGTTCCCAACCATACTTAGGTTTCCTGCACCTGAGATTCTCAGCTATCCTCGGGAAACTGTAATTGCCGAAAAATTCGAGATCATGGTAAGGCTTGGAATTTTCAATAGTCGCATGAAAGATTACTTTGACATCTGGTTTTTATCGAAGCATTTTGAATTTGATGGGGCTACTCTAATTAAAGCAATAGAAAATACTTTTGAAAATCGCAGAGTAACAATTGATTTAGCCCCTGTGGCGCTATCATCAGATTTTTCAACAAATGCGGAAAAACAGAAGCAGTGGAATGGGTTTATTCGAAAGTCAAAATTAAAAGACACACCAGACATTCTTGATACTATTGTTCAAGATCTAAATAATTTTTTGGGGCCATTAGTATTTAAAATGGTTGCCAACATAACGCCTCCTGGTAAATGGTCAGCCGAAGGCGGTTGGAAAAGTTACTAAGCTTATTAAATTCGATAAAACGGGTTGCATTTTACCTGATAGCTAAAAAAAGAGGCACCTTTCGATGCCTCTTTGCAGCCTGACATTTAATCATTCCCTCTTTTGGAAGATTTCCGTTCAAGAGATTTTCGCCTGGTTCTGCCATCGGGTACAGGTAATTCTCTTGAGGTATGCCAATGCTTGACCGCGGAAGTGATTGTATCCTTGCAGCAGCCAAGTTCCTTGGCAATTTCTTGTAACAACCAACCTTTATCCATCAGTGCCTTGGCTTGATCCGCAATCTTCATTGCCACGGTAAGTTTTCCCAGTCGCTTTTTTAATTTCCTGCCATCAACATAGGGGGTACCCGATTCTTCAGCATGGTGCTTGAGAGCCAGAGTCACCCAGCCACGGGGGCATCCCAAGGCCTTTGCAATATCTCGGTGCTTCATTTTCTTGGAATGCAATTCCAGTATCCGATCTTTAAATGTAATCCATTCAGGTTCATCAATGAAATCCAACAACATCTCCTCGTCGCAACCATCCGAAATAATTTTTGAACCTTCGTCAACCAGGTTAAGAAGTCGGGAAGTTTCAAGTTTAAGAAACCCTGCAAAGTGCTTTCGCTCATGGCCAATGGTGTCCACTTCCATTAATTCAATGTTGCCAAGGATTTTGGTCCATGTGATTTTTGAAAGGGCATCACCCTCAATAGCGTTGGCAATGAAATCCAGCTTGTCTTGAATAAGTTGCAAAGTGGGTTCTTGCACATTTTTCTTGGAACTGCCGGCAATCTTGTCCAGTTGTTTTTCAAGCAGTTTTTTTTCCTGAGTTCGAGCTTTTATTTTATCTTGAAGGTCTTTTTGCCCTTCGGGATCCCCGTCTTTTAAGTTTTCAAACAGATCTAATAATCGATTTATTTTTGAAGTTACAGCCTTGAGGTTTTTAGTTAAAGATTCAATTTCATCGGGCTTGTTTGTTTTCCTGATTTCGATTGATTTCTTTAATGCCTCAAAAAGGCACTCCGTCAAAGGTTCGTTTTTTCCAAGAGATCGTTGTAATTCCTTAAGTATTATTTTCTTTGCAAGTGCCCTAGGCAGACATGTTTTTACATCACAAAGGCCGTTTTTGTGCCCTTTGCATTGCATATATTGAAATCCTTGTGTAATGAATGGGCTATTGCATTTTGAGCAAACAAACAGTCCTTGAAGTTGATGCCTTGGATTTTGAAAATCGTTGGTAGGCCCGGTGAACCGTCCGGATCTTCCACGTTTACTGGCATAACGCGCACGATTTTCTTCAAGCTTTTCTTGCACTTGATCAAATGTTTCCTGATCAATAATTCTTAGGTCCTCACGAAATGTTATCCATTTGCCTGATTCTTCTGCCGGCCTAAGCTTTTGGCTGATTTTTCCTGTAAGTGGGTTGCGAATATTTGTTTTTTTGCCGTATGAGCAGACTCCAGTGTAATACTTATTTGAAAGCATGTGGGCTACTGATTGGTGACTCCAATGACTTACCGAAGATCGATGGTCCTTCGTAACCTCAAGCTTTGTTAATTCCTTCACTATTTTTTGGATGGGCATTTTGTCTTTTAAAAACCATTCAAAAATCTTTCGAACCCACTGAGCCTTTTCCTCATTTATCTCGACAACACTGCGAAGTTTTTTTTGGCGTCCGAATTCAGTTCCCTCTTTCGGGACCGATTCATATCCAAAAGGATAAGTTCCTGTTGAATAGCCGCTCATGTGTGCATGTGATTGGCCCCTGATAACTGATGATCGTAGAATTTTCACATGTTCCTGATTACCAAATCCCAATATCATTGATATCAATTCCCAGTTTCCCTGTGCGGAATCAATGCACTCGGAAACGCTGATAAAACGAATGTTGTTGACCATAATGAGATTCTTCAAGGTGCTCATTGTGAAGCACACCTCGCGGGAAAGTCTTGAAAGTGAGTCAACAATTATCACATCGATCAACCCGCTTTCGGCTGCATTGATCAAATCATTAACCCCTATACGATCAGGTTTAGTTCCTGATACGGCTGAATCGAAAAACTCCAGATCAGGGGAAATAGCCATGCCAAGTTGTACAGCTTTTTCTCTACAACGATTTTGTTGCTGTTCCAGTGAACTTTCATCCTGTAAATTGGTAGAATAACGAGAGTAGGAAGCAACACGCATCGTATTTTGCAAATTAGTTTTCATAACTTCTCCATGATGATAAAGATTGAATTTGATTGGCACACTGTGCCAATCAAGGTGGGTAACACGGAGAATCCTTGACTCTCCGTGCGTTCAGATGAATAGCCGCAAGTTGTCACTGGAAATAGACTTAAATACGCAAGCCTGATTGGCACAAGGGGTTAGAGCAAGGCTTTCTGAGTTTCCCCCCCTCTCCGCTTCAATTCTTTCTTGAATTACTCATACTCCTACTCTTGTCAAATCTTGGGAATTCCCAGACAATCATTTTTCCATTTTGAAAGATCGTACTCAGGAGGTTTGCTATGAGGCGTGGCGCGTTAGTGCTTGTGGTGGCTGGATTGCTGGGGCTGGTTTTGGTGTTATCCAAGTCTCAGGGGGAACAAAAACAGTCGCCGACCTTTGTAGGCGCTTTTAGTGCCAAGGTTGAAAAGACCAATCCCTGGACCCATTTGAAACCAAATGCGGGTCCGGGGCAGTTTCAGTTTGCTGTGGTTTCCGACCGTACCGGAGGGCACCGTCCGGGAATATTCTCCAAGGCGGTCCAGCAGATCAACCTTTTGCAGCCTGAATTTGTCATGTCGGTGGGTGACCTTATCGAGGGTTCCGGAGACCGCGACGTAACCGAGAAACAATGGCAGGAATTTAATTCCTATGCTTCCCAGTTTCAGATGCCATTCTTTTATGTCCCTGGGAATCATGATGCAGCCAATTTAAATCTGACCAATATCTGGAAGGAAAAATATGGTCGCAGAAACTACCACTTTCTTTACCAAAACTGTCTTTTTGTGGGCTTGAATTCCAATGATGAGGATACGGATGACCCCAAAGATAATGCATCTTACAAAAAATCACGCATTGGGAAAAATCAGCGCCAGCAACTGGAGGAGGCGTTGAAGGCCAATCCGGAGGTGCGCTGGACTTTTCTGTTTCTGCACCATCCCATTTGGAACACCAAGGAATTGGAGAAGACAGGTTGGTTAGATGTTGAAAAAATCATGGAAGGCAGGAAATACACCGTTTTCTGTGGCCACCTGCATACTTTCCGAAAATATGTTCGAAACGGTGCCAATTATTACCAGCTTGCCACCACAGGCGGAAGCAGTTCCATGCGTGGCATTGAATACGGGGAATTTGACCAGGTGGCTTGGATCACCATGAAGGATAATGGCCCCCTAATAACCCATGTGGCCCTTCAGGGAATTCAGAAGGAAGACCTTGGTGCCTTTGAATCGGACGAAACCGGCAAGGAAACCAAGCAGGCCAAGGGAAATGTCCCTGTGGGTGGAAGGGTGATCATGGAGGGAAAGCCAGTTCATAAATTACTGGTAACTTTTCAGCAGACTGAACTCAAAGCAGGCGAAAAGGGTGCTGTTGCAAGCGGTCGTACCAATGACAACGGAATGTTTGAGGTGTATTCAAACAGAAGTGGTCCCGGTGTGCCACCAGGGAAGTACCGGGTAACTTTTACAGAGGCGCCATCCTTTGTGATTGATGCCAATACCAAGGCCGAAAAATCCAAGCGAATTCCAGAAAGATACCAGGATAGCGCGGTTACCCCCATTGAGGTGGAGGTGCAAAAAGCCGAACGCAAGAACTTTGATTTTGATTTGAAGTAGGAGTGATTTCATAAGAAAAGGCGTCTTGGTAAAAGCCAGGACGCCTTTTCTCTTTTGAAGGAAGGTTAGTTGTCTTTGTTTTCGCCTCGGGGCCTGTTTCCTTCCGGTGGTCTGCCACCTTCCGGACGCTTTCCACCTTCAGGGGGTCGGCTGCCTTCTGGGCGCCTTCCACCTTCACCAGGTCTGCCATCCCTGCCACCTTCGCGCATGTCATGAAGTCGGTGTTTTTGTTCATTAGTCAGAATGGACTGAAGCTTGGAATCCACTTGTTTTTGCAGGTCGGCGAGCTGTTTTTTCTGGTCGTCAGATAAATGAAGGCTTTCCTGCATGAATGGGCTGAGAATTTGCCCAGGTGTTGGTCGCATGAAGCGGCCCTTGTCAAAATCACCGCCTTTGCCCTCGCGACCACGGTCGCCACCTTTACCCTCGGGCCTTCTGCCGCCTTCACCGGAAATGGCTGCCTCTTGTGCGGCCAGCGCGGTCAATTCTTCCTTGGTTACAACACCATCCTTGTTGGCGTCTGCTCTTGTGAAGACCCGTTGTGCTCTTTCCTCGGTGACTTCTTCTTTGGTTATTTTTCCATCCTTGTTTTTGTCGAAAGCCATCATGCGTTCCACCATAGTCTGGCGGGGTTCTTCCTTGGGGCGTTCCTGTGCAACCGAGATGGTCATAAAACCCAAGACCCCTGCCGAGATAAGAGTTGAAGCCAAAATTCGCATGTGAGTTCTCCTTGAAAAGTTATCTACCTTTTAACACCAAAGTTAATCTCATGGGCTTGTTGTCACGCAGAATCTCCACGGTAATGGTGTCGCCCACCAGATATTCCCTTTGAATCTTGCGCACAAATTGATCCACATCCATATGCATCTTTTGGCCTTCCAAGCCAAGAATAATGTCATTGGGTTTTAACCCGGAAGTCTTGGCGAATTCCGATATCTGATCGCTTTGCCTGAATGCAAGCCGTGTTGCCCCAAGGTTTAATTTTGCCTTTTCCTGTGAGGTTAGGTCGGGACCATAAACGGCAAAGTTGGGTTTCAGAAACCGCATGGAAGGTCGCCACGAGATATCTGATTTTTTCCAATTTTCTCCCAAAAGAACATTCGTTTTGGAAAGTTTGCCATCTCGATAATATTCCACAGAAAGCGAACCCTGGAGAGGAGCCTTATCCAGGGCGAAAGAAGCATCTGCAATCGAATGTACCGATATGGTTCCGATTTTTGCGAGCCGGTCACCCGCATGGATACCTGCTTTTTGCGCAGGCGAATCTGAAATTATTTTTTCCACCATGTTTCCCCTGTCCACATCGAGGATCACTCCAATATTATCGGGCAGGGGATATCGGTACACATGATCCCTGCTCCAATCGCCATCACTTACGATCTTGCGGTTGATGCGTTCTTTCACCTGATGGCAGTGCAGGCAGTGGCCGCCCTGAACACCAGTTTCCTCCCGAACGAAAAAAGGTTTGCTGGAGGAAAGAGGCGCGAAATCGGTGGAGTGATTCTTATGCGCCTGAAGCACCGATTGCATGGTGTAACGAAGTCCCTCCAGTGATTGGCGCGCATCGGCGTCTGTTGCATCACGCGCACCATAACGGGCGTAGATTTTTTCATGGGTATTCAGGAAAAACACCATGAAGGTTAAGTCGTAGTCAAATTCAAAGAGATTCAGGTCGGAAAGATCCACCCTACCCAAACGAATCCTTACAAATTGATCAGCTTCTGAAGCAATTTTTTCCAAACGGACAACCTGCCCGTCAAATTGCTGGCAATCCGTTCAGGGTATGCAGCGAAAGACAAGCATGATGGGTTTGCCAGTCTTTTTTGCGGTAGCCAGGCCTTCCTGGTAGTTGGACAACCATCCGAACTTTTTGGCGGCATTTTCGTCTCTGGGACCTTGTGCCAAAAGTTCGCCACAGAATGTCATGCAAACCATCAGCCCCAGCCAGGCATAGCGAATCAACACATTCATGATCATTCCCTTTTACAAATCATGGATCATATGCATTAGATTATCCCGATACTATGTGAATTTCATGAAATTCGAAAAAATGATATGTTCTTCAAGGTCTGCAAAAAAAATGCACATATCCTGAAAGACCATAGCCCTTCTCATTTTTACCCCAGCTTGGTATCTTTCAGGCCTTATTGATTGATGGGGGATGCCATGGACTTTTTCAGCGAAGTTGCACAAAAAATCGTGGTGGCGATTGCCATGTTCTGCCTGACCACGATTGTTTCCTTTTTTATCGGAAGATGGTGGGGGCCTACAGGGCGCGTTCCCAGTGGGAGAATAAACACTTTTTGGGGCAGTTGAATGTCAGTTTCAACATTCTGCAGGATAATAAACTCAGAATCCGAACTCTTTTCGAAAAACCCTTGGAGGAGATTTTCGCAAATTCAATATTGTGCAAGAATGTTTTGGAGGCTGCAAAATCCACCACTCCGGAGAATCCCATTCTTCCGCTGCCAGCCAAGGACTCTTGGTATTACCTGAACTTTGTGCTGAACTCGGTGGCTGAAAAGTTTAGCAGTGGTTTTGCGAAATTGGAGGCTGGCCAGCAGGTTGCCTCCACTTACTTTTATCTTTTTCTTACCTGTGAAATTGTCAGCGAGGACAGGCTGAAAAAAATCCGCGCCATGCTGGTTCGCAAGGATCTGCTGGATAATTTCCCCTATATGGAAAGCCTGCCAGAACTGGAGAAAAATTACCATGTGGATAGGATCAAGACCCTGCGAGTAGCCGCGCAAATGCTGAAAACAAATCCAAAGGCCTTTATTCCCATGGAAATAGTCACCTGATATTCATCTTTAGTCTTTGTTCTTTTTCTTTTTTCTGGTTTGCGTGGGGGAAGGCTTTGGAGTGTTTTTGGTGGGCATGGGGGCGTTAATGGCGGTTCTCCAGGCTCTTAATCTCTGGGCAAGTTCCGAGGTTTTGTCAGCGTTGGTTTTGGAAAGCTCGTTTTTCTCACCGATATCCTGGCTAATGTCGTACAGTTCCAGTTTGCCGTTCTCCAGGAACTCTAGAAGTTTCCAATTGCCACTGCGAATCACACTGACAGGAGTGGTGCGATAGGTGTTTGGCCCGGCACCCAGGTATCCTGGAAAATGCCAGAACATATCAGCCCTTTCTGAGATGGTTTTTTGTAAAAGGGCGGGCAAGTAGCTGACACCATCCAATTTGTAATTTCCCGGGGCCTTGGAACCACTTAGCTCCAGCAGGGTGGGGTAAAGGTCAACGCTGTTAATGCGGTGGCTGGAAGTGGTACCTTCTGGAATGGTGCCCGGCATGCGGAAAATATAGGGTACTCGAATACCCCCCTCGTAGAGCATACCTTTGCCCCCGCGAAGAGGCGAATTGTCGGTGGCATCGTGCGATTCACTGTTGATTTTTTCCCGGGAATAACCACCGACACCCCCGTTATCACTGGTGAATATGACGAGGGTGTTCTTGGACAAACCTTGTTCATCCAGAGTCTTGATGATCCTTCCCACGCTTTCATCCACACTGTACAGCATGGCTGCGTAAACCGGGTTTTTGTGGCCACCCACGCCAGGTTTGTTCTTAAACTTCTGGATCAATTCCGGCTTGGCTTCGTAGGGGGAATGCACGCCAAAATGATGAACACAGAGGAAAAATGGTTTCTCCTTGTGACGCTTGATGTAATCCACGGCTTTGTTTGTCAGGAAGTCGGCAAGGTAAATATCCTTGGGGTGACGGGTATCAGGGGTGGTTTCAAAGTTGAAGTGCTTGCCCATGGAAACTATGGATTCATCAAACCCGCGGTGATTGGGTAGGAAATCCCCTTTTTGACCCAGATGCCATTTTCCAAAAAGGGCTGTGGAATAACCCGCCGATTTTAAAGCATCCGCGATGGTGACTTTGCCCTTGGGCAACTGCTGGACATTTTCCACGGGACGAAGGGGCCGGCTTTCCCAGTCAAAACGATCGATGGACCCCACCGTGTACACGCCGGTGCGTGCCCCATATTGCCCACTCATCAGTGCCGCACGGGTTGGCTGACAATTGGGGCCACAGGAATACCCTTCCAAAAACCGCATGCCCTGCGAGGCAAGTTTATCGATATTGGGGGTCTCGTAATATTTGCTGCCGTAGCAAGCCGGGTCTGTATAGCCAAGGTCATCGGCCATAATGTAGACAATATTTGGCTTGGATGATGATGCGGGAAGGGCGGCAAAAAGAGTACCAACCATCAAAAGGGTATTGAGCATAGTTTTATTTCCTTAGTACTCGGGCAAAATAGGCCCCGCTGAGTTCATTGCCAGATTTATCCAATAGCCACGATTGCATGGTCAACTTTTGCCCTGCCGGCAACTGTACCGAAAAAATCGCTTCTCTGTCAGAAGGTTGAATTGGAATAACCTTGTCAAATCCTGGCACTTTAAGCCGGATACTCGCAACGGGCAGGGCTTTACCTTCCGGTAGAGTTCCATCTACTGCCATGAAAGGAGGAACTTTTTCAGCAATACCTGTGTTGGCCTCCCTTGGCCAGCGGCTTAATGCGATTTCATAAGTGCCTTCTTTTTCAGCAAGTATGTTCCAATAAGAATTTACTCTCTTTCCATTACGAAGGTCATTCATGTTATCGCAATAAACATTGGCCCAATCTGCCGAGGTCAGGGTGACAGGATTTTGTTTTTCACTTCCGATGATGATGGGTACAAAATCATTTAGATGAGGTTCAAGCCTGGACCACCACTGATCATAGTGGGATTGCATGCCTCGTATTATTTCCGGGTGTTTTGTGGCAAGGTCCTCTTTTTGCCCGGGGTCAGTTTTAATATTGTAAAGTTCCTTGCCTTGAACTAGACGCCAATCATTCCAAAGCACGCATGAATCATTCTTTTTCGGGTTTTGACCATATTGAACAACCATCTTTCTTTCAGGCATTTGGGCATCATTTTTTTTAAGAAGCGGAGCCAGACTTATTCCATCCAATTTCGAGTTGGCTGAAGGAGAAAGTTGGCAAAGATCCAAAAGGGTAGGGAAAATGTCCTGTACTTGGGAAGCGTAGCTTATATCCCTTGGTGGCCCGAATTTTCCATCCGGCCAGCGAACAAAACAAATTGCACGGTGGCCTCCATCGTAATAGGTGGTTTTTCTTCCGCGCATTCCAGCATTAAAAACTTTTTCCCCCGCGGTGGCACCGTTGTCATTCATGAAAACAAGGATGGTGTTTTTTGACAGGCCGGACTGAAGAAGAAAAGCCTCCATCTTTCCGATATTTTCGTCCAGATTGGAAATCATCCCGAAAAATTTTGCAGGACCTTTGTTTTGATAAGGATTGGAATATTTGTCAGCTACCCAGTGTGGTCCATGAGGTGCATTGGTGGGAAGATAAAGAAAAAAAGGTTCATTTTTCTGCTGGCGTTCAGCCATCCATTCCATGGAAAGTCGGAAAAACACATCGGTGCAATAGCCTTTGAACTGTTCAAGTTTTCCATTGTGGTAAAACTTGCCATCAAAATAATCATTAAGCCAGGTATCAGCTATCGAGGTAATCCCCCAGCCGAGATGAATCACGGATTCTTGAAAGCCTTTGTATTGGGGAAGGTTGGGAAAACTGTCGCCGAGGTGCCATTTTCCGAAGATTGCAGTTTTATAACCTTGTCGGGAAAATAATTCTGGAAGGGTGGTAATGCCGGGCCTTAAAAGTGATCTGCCTGCGGTAACAGATGTGGCACCGTTGCGAAGCGCATCCATTCCGGTTAGGAGTTGACCCCGCGTGGGTGTACACATGGGTGCAACATGAAAGTCAGTAAACCGAATGCTTTGGCTATGTAGTTTGTCCAGATTGGGTGTTTTTAACACTGGGTTGCCATGGCAGGAAAGATCGCCATAACCCTGATCATCACTCAGAATTACAATCACGTTTGGTTTTGCAAAAACAAATGATCCATTTATAAATTGCCACAAACATAATGTTGTAGCCAGCAGAGGATGGAAGTGACTCATGAGTTAATCTTCCTTCTCGGCGAGAATGACAGGTTTGCCCTCCCAAGTGGCTGTTTTAGTCTTGGGATCCCAGGTCAAAATGCGGTGGGCGCTATTAGCTATGGGTAGAAGGTCCAACTTGGGCAGCCATTTGGCATGGTCTGCCACAATGGATTTGAATGCGGGGTCCTTGGCCAGGTTTTTCCATTCGTTGGGATCTTCGCAATGGTCATAAAGTTCCTCGGAACCATCGGCATATCGAATGTAGCGCCAGCGTTCCGAACGAACCGCATGGTTGCCTTGGTTGTGGCTGGTGATGGCAGGCCATTCCCTGGCAGCGGAAGAGTTCTTCAAAAGCGGCGAAAGGTCATGGCCCTCCAAGCCTTCAACGGGTATAAGGGAACATAATTGAATCAGAGTGGGGAACATATCCAATAATTCGGCAGGGCGGTTGCATTTGGCATCTTTGGTGATACCCGGCCCTGAAAATATCAAAGGCACTCGTGTGGATCTTTCCCAAAGAGAGTTCTTGCCCGTGATGCCTTTTTCTCCCAGATGCCAGCCGTGATCCGACCAAAGAACCACAATTGTGTTTTGGGATAATCCCTTTGCTTCCAGAGTGTCCAACAGCCTGCCCACCTGGCTATCCATAAAGCTGATGCTTGCCAGGTAACTTTTTACTAGAGGTTGCCATTGGTTTTCCTTCTTCAGCCAGGAAAGCCGTGGTTCTGGTAATTTCCAATGCAGGTACCAGGAAAATTCCGGGGTGTCATTTCGGTCGTCCTCTTTTACCGGCGGCAAGGCAACTTCTTTTGGATATAGATCAAACCATTTTTGCGAAGCATAACAAGGTACATGGGGAAGCCTGAAACCTACCCCTAAAAACCATGGTTTTTCATGTTTGTTGGAAAGGATATCGCAGCCCCACGACGCAATCTTCCAGTCTGCTTGTTCGGAATCATCTTTGGGGAATATTCCCCAATCCATGGCTGGGTGCTTGCCAGGTGTTATCACAAAAGGTTTTGGGGGCTTTGGCATTCCGGGGGCCGGGCCCCAAGTTTTGCATTCCTGTTCCCGTGCCTTGGGCGGAATAGAACCATCGTGGTATATCTTTCCACCCACAAAAGTTTCGTAACCATTTTCCATGAAGGCCTGGGTAAGACTTTTGGCATTGGCAAGAACAGGGGCAGAGCGCGGCCCGGGAACCAAACCGTAAACCCCCGTGGAAGTGGGGCGCTTTCCAAAGAGAATACTTGTTCGGGAGGGATTGCAAAGCGGTGCCTGGCAATGTGCGTTGGTAAACAGGGTGCCCATTCTGGCAAGACGGTCGATTTGTGGGGTCTTTACCTGAGGGTGCCCATGCAGGCATCCAATCCAGTCATTCTGATCATCAATTGCAATGAATAAAACATTTGGTTTTCCAGAACCTGCTTCAGCCCCGGTCACCAAACAAGGAATAAAGAAGGTAATGATGGCAATAATTGTAAATCGCATATCAAAAAACCTCGCACCAATACCTTAAAGTAATCGCATTTCTAGGAGCTTCATTGTCATGAGCAATTCAAAAATTATCAAATGAATACTCGGCCTATTTACAGCTACTTGAGGAAAAGCCATTTGAATGCAAAAGATGGTTGATAAAATATTTGGATGTATGAGGATTTCAATTTTTCCCGATGGCACCTTGCAAATGAAACCTTGGGGGATTTCATTCGGCATGGGTCAATCTTTTTTGACGCAATACTAATTAATACGACTTCCGTTGAGGGGTGGGCTGACCTTCATGCAAGGTTTAGTTCCAATAATCGTTTGAAATCACCAGTCATGGTGGCAACTTTGTACGGACCCAGTGGTTCGGGAAAAAGCACCATTTTCAAAAACCTCACTGGTATTGAAGTGCCGGCGGGGGGAGCCATTCGCCCATGTTCCATGGCTTGCGCAGCGGCAGTGCCCGAGGCACTTTGTAGCAATTTGGTGGTGGGTGATTTGTTTCCCATGCATGAACCTCTGCCTTTGGAGTCGCCCGCGCAGATACGCACCCCCTCAACCCCCAGCCAGATTCTTTTTGCCAGTTATGTGAACCAGACCAATGCACCTGTGGATTTAGTGTTGGTGGATGTGCCTGACTTTAACACGGTGGAGACAACCAACTGGGATAAAGCGGAAAAGATTTTAGAGCGTTCCCAGGTGGTGATTTTTATCGTGTATGACAATGGCTATTCGGACGAGAAAGTTGTTCGCGAGTTGATGCGCTGCTGTTCCAAATCGGCATATCTGGCGTATGTGCTCACCATGACCGAAAAGGAGAACGCCATCCAGATTTGGAAAGACCTCCTGACAAAAGTCACCAGCCGCTTTGAGGGTTTTTCGCAAAAGCGTTCAGATGGAAAGTCACTGGCGCAATTTCTGGAACAATCTCCGGTATATTACAGTCCGCGAACAAATTCCCCAAAATTATCGGATGTTCAACCCCTGATCGAAGGGACGCCACCCTTTGAATCGTTGCTTCGCGGCCTGCAGGCAGAGGCTATTATTCTTTCGGGTTTGATGGAGCCTGCCAGGCAGGCTGTGCAATCCTCGGAAAGGGTTTTGGAAAAGTTTCAGACCGAACTTACAGCGAACGAACTTAGGGAAAAAAAATTCCTAAAGGATCTCTCAGACTGTGCCAGCAAGGTTGCCTGCCACGAATTTCCAACACCCAGGCTGGTGGAAATTATTCTCGAGGAATCGCGTCGAAGGCGCGCCTGGTGGTTGAAAGTGGTCACCAAGCCATTGGAGTTTCCAGGCATTGCCTGGCGAAATTCGGGTAAAAAGATTCTGGATTGGTTCAAGCCGGGCAGTTCTGAAAGCGCGCACATTGTGGACAGGGAAACCCTCGAAAGGCAGCGTATTCAGGAGTCCATCGAGTGGATGGAAAACCGCTGGCGGGGTGATAACCCAGCCATGGCTGGTGCGGAAGGTGAACTTTCCGCTTCTTGTTGTTCCAATGCCAGAGTGGTTTTTCAGCAAGCCAACTGGCCCCCGGCGGGATTGGATTGGGAGAAGGAAGCCAGAAGCGAATTGGAAAAGTGGGCATCCGAAAATCGGATGAAGTGTGCTTTGTTGGCCACGATTCCCGAGGTCGCCATGGGAAGTGGCATGCTTGTGCTGGTGGCCGATTTGTGTACAACCGGTGGGGCGTTCACTTCCATTCTGGCAAACTTGGGGATGGGCGGTGTGATAGGTGGCGCCCTGACATCCATAGGCTTGGGCGCAAAGTTTTTGGAGGAGTATCACCTTAAGGCTGTGGTTAATCAGGCCCAGGAACGCTGGAATGAACAACGCGCCAGTGAATTAAGGTGGCATCTTAACCAAAATTGGATGGTAGCATTGCTGGGAGATTGGCAATCACAGTTGGAAACATTCCGCAAGGCACCCTTTAAACAGTTTCAGCAAACGATCCAGAAGGTGAAAAGCTTGCTGCAAAGGGATCAAAATCCATGAACACCCAGACCGTACTGGTAAAGAACCTTCGGAATCGCATCGACAGGATTTTGCTCCTGGGTGCAAGATTTCCCCTTTGGCCCGAAGTGCTTTCCATGGATGTCCGCCTGCGGATGGCTATTCAAAAGCTGGAATCTTCCGAGGCCGGTGGCAGGCCCATGGTGTTGGCGTTACTTGGCGGAACGGGTGTCGGCAAGTCCCATCTGTTCAACGCACTGCTTGGGCTGGCAGAGGCCAGCCCTGTTTCACATACCATTCGGCCTTGTACTGCAAAGCCAAAGCTTGCGGTTTCCCCGAAGGATATTGCAAGCCTTAGGATGGTGTTGGACCTGAACGATGTGGATGTGGTGGAGGCGCCACTTTCCGGTGTGGTGCTTATTGATTGCCCGGACATAGACAGCTTGGAAATTGCGAACAGGGAAAAAACACGCAGAATCCTGGCGATGGCAGATGTGGTGGTTCTGGTTTCCGACCCGGCGAAGCGATCCAACTTTGTCATTCATCAGGAAGTATCGGAATGGAAGGAACGCAAACGCTGGTACTTCGTGCTTACCAAGGCGGATCATGTGCGCCAGGAAATGGATGCGGTCAGGTTGGATTTTGACAAGCACCTTTGCAGTCACGGATTTCGGCCGACGAGCTCAACCCGTTTTCTTGTCTCCTGCCTGGAACCCCATGACTTTGAATTCGGCAGGTTTCGAAACACTCTGTTGGGGGAACGATCGGAAGCTTTGCGGGCTTTGCTACCCCTGGATGGATTTTTGGGACAAGTTTGTCACGCGCTGGAATCCAAGTGTGTGGAGGGTATTGGAAAGAATCACCAACTTCTGCAGGAAGGCGAGGCCAGAATCGAAAGTGCCATCCAGTTGGCGTATCTCGAGGCCCTGGGCCAGCAGGATTGCGCGGATGCCATGAAGGCACTTTTGCGAGAGCAAATTTGGCAGCTTGCCCAGGATCGTGTTGGCTTTCTCATGGCGATTCCTGTTTGGATACGCAATCGGCTTTCCGCGCTTGCCTTATCCTGGTCGCTTGGCCAAATGTTCATGGGGCGTGCCAGCCTGGTTGGCATTCTCGGCATAGGACTGGGATCACTTGTTTCCCTATTGAAAGGTCAGGCCCCCTACAGAAAAGTTCTTGGGGCCTTGGGAACAAAATTTCGCATGAGAATGCTGGAGCTTCGCGGGGATGCTAAAAAGGTTCTGGAAGATGCCAAAGTTCCGGTCGCCACTGAGCCGGTTCAGGAAGAAAAGCTTGAACCCGCCCCAGGAATGAAAAACTGGGGATTATTTGGCGTAGGTGCCGGCATAGAAACTGCTATTCGAGCTCTTTTGAAACAGCAACCGGAAGATGAGGTCGTGGAACTTCTGAAGGCAGACCTGGACCGCCTGGCCGCAAAAGCAGGCCGCGAGATATTTGGCCCGCTTACCATTCTGCTGGTCAACCTTCTCCCGTTGGTGGCGGTTGGAGACATTCTTTACCGGGTCGGCAAGGCTTGGATGGAGGGGAACTATCTGCCATGGAACTTTTACTCGATGGCTGCCTTGGTGTTCCTTGCCAGCTTGTTGCCGGGGTATTTGATTCTTTCCAGAAAGATTTGGAACAGTGCCATGCTTCCGGACCTGCGGGAAATAGTCCGAAATATTCACGGCACCAGCGTGACTTCGCAATTAAGAACTGCCAGGGAAGAATCCCGGGAAATCCTTGAGAACATCAAGATTCTTGAAAAGCAGGTGGGGCAGGTCAGGTCGTCACTCGCCCATGAAATGGATGTTCCCGAATTTGGGGAACGGGTCCATTCCATGGGGTGAAAGCTTTTCCTACTTTTTACCTTCCAGTTCGTCGGCGATGTTTTTGGCATCGTAAACTTTTCGAAGGGCCTCGATCATGCCCTGAGAATGCACGGAAACTGCCCGGCCTTGTTCTTCGGTGAAGGCAAAATCCAGAACCAGTGACTGGATATTACCATCGAAGATTAGACCAACCACCTCGGCATCCTTATTGACCACAGGGCTTCCCGAGTTACCACCGATGATGTCGGCGGTGCAAACAAAATTCAAAGGAACCTTCATGTCCAGATTGCCCTTCTTTTCTACCCAACGGGGGGGAAGGTCAAACGGAGGTTTGTCATGGTGTTCGGCAGCCCTTTCATAAAGGCCGGCGTAGTTGGTCTCGGCGGGTATCTTCTTGCCGTTTTCCTCGTAGCCCTTCACCACGCCAAAAGCCAGTCTCAGGGTGAAGGTTGCATCGGGGTAAGTGCTGGTACCTTCCAGGGCGAACTTCACCTTGGCCAGTTCGGCATAAGCCTGACGCTTTGGCTCCTCGACTTCCACTTCCATGCGTTTGCGAACCTTTCTGGATTCCGCATCCACTGCCCGTGCAAGCTGGATCATGGGATCCTTCGAGGCTTCGATGGCTTTTTGACCATCCTTGTAAAGTGTCTTGCGAACCTGCACATCTTTCACCTTGGTTCCTAAAACCAGTTCAGCCGCGCGGATCTGGGGGGACTTCCCAGCCAGGGCGGATTTTACGATCGGGTGTTGGTAGCCAAGTATTTCCGAGAGGAAGGTCAAGCCATCCGCAAGCTTTATGATTTCATATTCAGCGTAGATAGGCTCCTCGGAAAATAGCTGGAGTTCCATGGATTCCAAGCCGGCGTCGCTGAACTCCCGAAGGCGTTCACTGTTCTTTTTCGGCTTTTCCTCCGCGGCCCGAACCAGGGTGCGGGCGATGGTGAATAGTTCGCTGTTAAAGCCTGCGGCTCCTTCAAGGGCGGTGTATGGCTTGATGAGTTCCGCGCGAATCTTCTGGGTGCGTGCTATGGTTTCCCAGGATGATCTGGCTTCCGAAAGCTTGGCATCTTTGGCTGCTGCTTCCTTAAGCCTAGCTTCGTATTCCTGCTTCCTTGACATTAACTCGGGATCCATCAATCCTGCCAACCCGCCAATTCGGGCCTTACGGCTATTCTGCACGCTGAACAGGAACTCCTTGGCCTGGCGGGCGTTTTCCTCGGTTCGGCCGCTGAACGCATTCAGCAGCACTTCCCAGCGGTTCAGCCTTTGCAGCAGGAACGGGTAACCAATGTCGCGGAAGTATTCCAATTCCGCTACTGTGTTCAGTCGATTGGTTCTTCCGGGGTGCCCGGATACAAACACCAGTTCACCATCCTTGGCGCCCGACTTGCTCCATTTCAAATAGTGCTCCACCTTGGCAGGTTTGTTGTTTTCATAAACGCGGAAGAAAGCCATATCCAAATCGAAACGCGGGTACTCGAAGTTGTCCGGGTCGCCACCATAGAAAGCAATCTGCTGTTCGGGTGCAAACACCAGGCGAACATCCGTGTATTTTTTGAATCGATAAAGATGGTAGGCACCACCCTGATAAAGGGTGACAACATCGCTGCGAAAGCCGGTTTTGTCCAACGATTCCTTCTCAATCTCGGACATGACAGCCCTGCGTGCGGCAAATGCCTCTTCGGGTTTGGCACCTGCCTTTACGGCTCCATTAACCCGGGCGGTTACATCTTCTATGCTCATCAGCACATTCAGTTCCATGGCCTCGCATTTGGACTCTTCCGCGTGGGTTTTTGCATGGAAGCCATCGCGATAGTAGTTGCGATCCTTGGTGCCCATCTTCTGCAAGGCGTCTGCGGCGACATGGTGATTGGTCATAACCAGTCCATCGGCACTGACAAAGGAACCGGATCCACCGCTGTTGAATCGTACCGAGGATTTTTGCAGATGCTCTAGCCATTTGTCGGTGGGTTCGAAGTTGTATTTGGATTTAAGATGAGCCTTGGGCGGGTTGTTGAACAACCACATGCCCTCATCGCCCAGGAGGGGTGAAAACGATGCCATAATAGTTCCCATGACCGCCAGGGCCAGTTTGCGTTGAAGTTTTGAAAACATAAGTTCCTCCGTTGGAATGTGAATATCTGTTATTCTTGAGGGTTATCCTTTTCCTTAAACAGCCATCCGGCACCAGTGATGCCCAGAAGTACAATCAACCCTGCGAACCAACCCAATGCGGGAATGGTGCCCGAGGGTAATTTTAATTCCGCCCCTACGGGCAACATTTGGGGTAACCGAAGTTTTTCGGCATTTGCCTGGAACAACTCAGGAGCCTTGTATGCCCTGCCGAGTTCCTTCTGAGCTATGCTATTCAGGTATTCTTCCTTTTCGATGCGTATTTCGCGTTTGTCCGGCATCCTTAGTGTGCTTCCGGCGGGTACCTTCACCCATTGATAGAGAATACCCTCTTCCTTGCTTAAGGAGGCGATTTCCCTGGAGAGTTTTTCCACATCCTCTTCCTTGGCGGTGGCACCAAGCTTGATGCGGGCGGCATCACGGCTTAGCTCCTCAAGCCTGGCCTCACGGGTTACCGGCACCGAAGCATACTGCCACCGCGCCAGGTCTCGGGGAAGCGTGTCACTGAAAGCGAAGAAAGCCAGAATGACACCTGCGAGCGATCCGCCGGCAATGTAACCAGAGGCTAGCAGCACGCCGGGGTTGGTTTCTGATTTTCGAAGCGCCTCGATTTCGGCTTGCGCGCGGGCTTCCGGGTCATCGGTGTCAATTGCTTTGGCGTTCTTGCGGGCAAGCCAGGCATCCACCATCCATCGAATAATTCCACCCGCGAAAATTGGCACCGAATACTGGATGGGGACATAGACACCCACCGCAAAGGCAAGCGCGCTGACACCGCAAAGCTCCAGCATGAATGCGATCATGGCGCCAATCGCCACCATCGTCCAATTCAGGTCTCTTTTTAATACGCCGTTGATAATGATTCCCATCACCTGGGTCTTGGGGGCTTCAAACTCGCGGTTCACCCGGGTGCCATCATCCCTTTCTGAAAGTTTACCCATGATGGCGGAATCTTTCAGAAACTCGGCCTTGCCTGTGGTGGTGTCAAAAAGGAAGGGTCCACCCTTTAGCAGTAGAATTTCCTGTCTGGGAACATAATTAAGAGCAGGTTCTGGCGAAGTAAGAATGTCGTTGCGGGAATCGTACATCTTGTAAGTCTTCCCATTGTGTTCCTCAACCTCGGTAAGGCGATCCAGTTCGACTTTGTTCAGCGTGATTGTGGGAAGGTACTGGGGCTTCGAACTGTAAATGGTGCCAGCTTGGTTGAAAATGAGAAGTGTTCCCCCGATGACAAGTGCTGATATGATTGCGCCAATAAGGATGGCATACTGGGCATAGCGGGGCGTGCAGCCGAGAAGGAAGCCTGTTTTCAAGGATTGTGCGGTGGTGCCGCCATTGGAAGCCGCCACGCATACCACTGCCGCAACCGAGAGTGCCAATACTCGATCCTTCGAGCTTGTCCACCCAAGGGCCAGGAAAATCAGGCAGGTTAGCATCAGGGTGGCAACGGTCATGCCTGAAATTGGGTTCGAGGAAGAGCCAATTTCACCAGTAAGCCTGGACGAAACAGTAACGAACAGAAAGCCAAAAAGAACCACCAGCACCGCACCCGAAACAGCACTTACCAAGGGTACCTGGCTTGCAAGAAACAAAGCCAGCAAGCCAATAAGTCCAAGACTTCCCCCGATAACCACCAACATGGACATATCGTCTTCGGTACGTTTCTTTTCCTGCGCTTCCCCGGTGGATTTTAGGGAGGCCAAACCCGTCGCGATGGAGCGGAAGATCATGGGCAAGGTGCGAAACATGCTAATGATCCCGGCAGTTGCCACGCAGCCTGCACCAATAAAGAGAAGGTAATTATTGCGAATTTCCCCCAGAGACATTTCCTTGATGGGTTTCGTTCCCGGGGCAACAATCGCAGTGGAGTTTTCCCCAACGAAATAAATCAGGGGAATAAGGATCAGGTAACCTAAAATGGCTCCCGCCATCATGATGGCACTGGTTCGCAGGCCGATAATGTAACCAACTCCGAGAAGTTCACTGGCCATTTCCCCAGCGAAAACAGCGGCCTTGTTGATGAACCCAAGGGGGATTTTCGCAGATACCGCAAGAAGGTTCATGCCCTCGGTGATGAACTTGTGAACAAAGGCGACTCCAAAGCCAAGAAAAACGGTGGCCCCGGTGGTTCCACCTTTCTCTCCAGAGATAAGAACCTGGGCGCAGGCGGTGCCTTCCGGGTACAAAAGGGTTCCGGGTTGGCCCGGCTTGCCATGAAGTTTTACGATGAATGCCCTTCGCAGCGGAATCATGGCAAGAATACCCAATAACCCACCAAGGACAGAAACCACCATGACCCTACTAAGGTCCATGTTGAAACCAAGAAGCAGGAGTGCTGGCATGGTCACACCCACCCCAAAAGCGATGGATTCACCGGCTGAACCAGCGGTTTGCACAATGTTATTTTCAAGGATGGTTGCCTGTCGCATCTTGAACAGCTTGGACAGCGCCCGGAATAGCGTGATTGCCAGCACCGCCACGGGGATGGATGCGGAAACCGTCATCCCAACCTTTAATACCAGATAAAGGGATGATGCGCTGAAGATCAGGCCCAGCAAGGTACCCGTGACAACCGCTTGGAGCGAAAATTCCGGAATAGACTCGGAATCCGGCACAAAGGGCTCATGGGGAGTGGGTTCGGAAGCATTCGACATAACATTCTCCAGCGGTATAACCAGTACTCAAACCACTAGCTTGCTTTTGTTGGAACAAGTTTGCAAGTGGAAATGGATGCGAAGATTTGATTTGGAGCCTCTATTCCATGGATGCTCTAATGGATCCTGGGATGAAACGAAAGAATAACCGCTGGAGAAACCACTGTGTCCGGACCCTATATGCCGATCGATCGCAGAAAAATGCTGGCTGGTGCTTCCCTGGCGGGGGCCGATTGGGCCTTTCGTGATGTCCAAATTGATTCGCCTTTGAGCTTGGCATGTTTGTACCGCCATCGCGGGAAGTGATCGACTTGCTCAACTTGGGCTATTGAATGAGAGTACAAGGCAAAGCAGGCGAAAATGGGGCATGTTGAGAGCCATCTGCAATTACACCGGCGAGGCGCCCGAGGACGGCGTCTAATACTTCAGAAGGAGTTGCCATAATGAATATTTTTGCCAAGAGTCTTGCCGGCTTGATTGCGGCGGTCTTAACCTGTAATTCTTTGTTTGCGGCGGATCCTATCAAGCCACTGGCCTTTAATACGACCGCCCCGACCAACGATTTGAAGGGATCTTTGGCAGCTCAGGTGCAATTTGCCCAGAGCCAGATACTGCCGGCACACCCTCGCAAGGGTGACAATCAGCCACATTTGACTGGTTACCGCAAAAGCCTATTGCTGGTGCGCCCGCTAAAGGCCGATGGTGCGACGCCCATGTCTGTTACCGCCCGGGATAGTGCGGGGAAGCTACTGGGCTCCATAGATCTAAAACCGCCGGAGAAGCTGGCCAAGACTGCCTACTTCTTGGATGGCGTTCCCGATGGCAAGCTTGATTTCACGCCGCAAGCGGGCCCCAATGTAGTCATTCACGAAGGGCGCGACCTGGAAAAACTCACCCAACCAAATGGAACATTCCTTACCGATCGACTGAAGCAGAGCGCTCTCGTGGAAATTCAAACCGCAGACGGGCGGTGGGTCCGTGATATCTATGTCCCCAAGGGGCCCGCACTCGAAGGGAAAATGGTCCGTATTCGCTCGAAAGCCAGCTATAACTCGACAGTCCACTACAGTGGTCGTGGGGTCACCCTCATTCGCGATCAGACCCTACAGTTCAAGTACATGGGTGGCCAGTGGATTCGTGAAGGTGAACTTGATAACAACCGCATTACATATGCCAACGATACCTGGAGCGGTGTGCTCCCCGCGGAGTGGATTGTGCCAGGTCTGAAACTAGATTTTCGACAGGGCAACCTGGGCGGCGAACTAACCGATCTCAAGGTGGGAGCGCCGAGCGAGTTGCTTATTCACACAATCGACTTGGGGATGCTTATTCCGCCACGCAACCAATTCGACTTTGCCAAGGATCCCGAAGCCCATCGGGAATACTTCCAGACAGTGCCTACCAGCAGGATGATCGTGAGCCAGTACCAGCCGCTGTTCCTTCGGGAAGTGATGCTTCCGGATGGAACCTTCCTCACGGATCGTGATCCGAGCAAAGGAGACTGGCATAATGGCAAGATGCGCCAAAGCATCGGCAAGGAGTTGATCTCCCTAGGCATCGACAATGCCAACTACGGAATCAACAGCTCTGCAGGCGGGGGAGAAGACTCCCATCCTTATGTGGTTGCTCAGTTGGCTGCACACAATAGTCGCGGCAAATACGCAAATGGAGAAGTGGTGCATGGTGGCTCGGGCGGCGGTGGAATTGTCACCCTTGACAGTTCCATTGGTAACGAGCTCAGTCACGAAGTCGGCCATAACTATGGGCTCGGCCATTATGTGGGTGGCTTTAAAGGATCAGTTCACCGTAGCGCCGACCAAATCAACTCCACTTGGGGTTGGGATGCTGATAAAAACCGGTTCATCCCGAATTTCTCGCCAAGCCGTAGCGGCAAAGACGCCAGCCTTGATGGTCAAAACCAAAGTCCATTTGACGGTCGCACTTTCGGCATGGATGCGATGGCAGGTGGCGCACCCCTCTCGAGTTTCAACCGATTTACACTCTACACCCCTAACACTGCGACTATCATCCAGAATTTTCTCGAGAGCAAAGCGGTATTCGACGCCGGTTCGCCTACCGGCTTCAGCAAGTGGAACGCCGGAAATAGCAAGATGGAGCCCTACAGCCACAAGATCGACTCAGGCGACCGCATCACCGCTGATGTCAAAGATCTCAGCGAAGCGAAGATTGCTTCGCTGCTTAAGGACTACCAACTCATAAAGGTGGCGATGCAAGACGGCAACTGGACGCAAACCATCCAGGTGCCTGCCGCCTCGTCCGCAAACCGTGGTCGGGTCATAGCCATCGATCACCAAGCGGGTTACAATAGTGCGCTCTTCCTGAATGGCCAGAAAATTACCGTTTCTCGCGGATTCAAAAAGAGCTACACCTCCGACGGGAAGCGTTGGAATGAATGTGGGGATGCGGTCCAGAAGGTTGAACGCAAGCCTCAGACATTTGGTGTGCCGGTAACAACGCTCGTCGGTTACTACGATCCACAAGTGCAATTGAAGAGCTACATTTATCCCGCGCTGCATGGAGCGTATGGCTTCACATACAGCGATGATCACAATCGATTGAATGAGGGGGATTGCTATCTGCTGGTGGAGACTCGCGATGGCCAGTTGCGTTTCCGATTGGCTAACCATCGACTTGGCGCGAACATGATGAACAAGTTTCATGTCAACATTCCCGAGGCCAGCCTGCCGCGTAGTGTGGCCGTGGTTTGCCGCGGCAAAGTGGTGTGTAAGGAACAAGTGTCGGCGGTGGCCGCAAAGCTTACCTTTACAGTCAACGGCAGCTCTGCTCACACCGGGGCTCCCGTCAAGGCCCAGCCTGTTACTGGCAAAGGGTCCTAAGAAGTGAAAAAGGGGACATTTCGGCCTGGTCAGGCAGGGATTACCAGCTAATCCGCCAGCGGCTGGCTGAGAATTTGAGTCGCCGGTCAGGAAGGCGGGGTAAGTGAGTTTGGCAATTAGCAGATAAGCAAACAGTATGGAATGCGGTGAAACAAAAGTCCAAATGCTGGGCCCAAAACTATTGGCGCCAGCCTTACAAAGACCAAAATCAATTTGTGGCGCAAAAATGTCCTCTGCAAGGACACACTCGTTTGCACCCACAACCCCAGCCTATAGGAATCTTGCTGGGGCAAAGCCACTGGATAACCCAAGCACCTTGGAACTAATCATTCCATTGACTTGTGAATTTTTCCATGGGTGGGAGGGGCATAACTGGTAATATCAAGCCAACCAATGTGTTTTCAGAAAGGTGCCAGTTCCATGTCCGGACCCTATATGCCGATCGATCGCAGAAAAATGCTTGCTGGTGCTGCCCTGGCAGGGGCCTCGCTTTTTCAAGGCACTGCGGATGGTGCGCCAGCACCCAAGCGCAACCGCCTTCCCATGAAAAAATCCATCAATCAATGGGCGTTCCCATATCCCGAGAAGATGAGCCTGGAACAGTGCCTTAGGCTGGCGAAGGATGCCGGCTTTGATGCCATCGAATTGAATTACGATCTGGATAACGATCTTTCCCCCAAGGCAACCAAGAAAGACCTTTTGGCCATTCGAGCCTTGGCGGACAAAATTGGTATCCAAATCAGCGGATTGTGTTCATTCCTGTTCTGGCCTTACCCACTTACCGCAAATGATCCCGCGAAGCGCAACCGGGGCATGGAACTGGCGGGTCTGATGACCCAGGCGGCCCATGATCTTGGCGTCGAAAACTTGCTGGTGGTTCCTGGCGCGGTGCATATTCCCTGGCGAACCGATTATGAACCGGTGGCCAATCAGGTCTGCGACAAGCGAGCCAGGGAGGCGATCGGCAAGCTTCTTCCCACTGCGGAAAAGCTGAAAGTTAAAATGAATATTGAGAACATTTTCTTTAATGGATACCTGATGACGCCCGGGGAAATGATCGACTTTGTCGATTCCTTCAAGTCGGATCATGTGCGGGTTCATTTCGATACAGGAAATATCATGATGTTCCAATTCCCCGAGCATTGGATATCCCAATTGGGCAAGCGAATCCAAAACGTTCACTTGAAGGAATACACCAAAAAGGGAACGGATTATTCCCTGGAGGCATTCCGACCATTGCTGGATGGCACGACCAACTGGCCGGCGGTGATGGATGCCTTCGTGCAAACAGGCTATCAGGGATATCTTACCTTTGAATACTTTCACCCTTATGCCCATCACCCCGAAGCGCTGATATACCAGACAGCCGATTCGCTGGATCGATTGCTGGGCATCAAGTAGACCTTAAAAAACGAAATATCCGGGAGATTGGAGCATGGTAAATACAAAGTTGGCCAGCCTTTTGGCTTTGGGAATGTTTGTGGGTGTTGGGTACCCGGTGGTAGCAGCACCAAAGCCTAATATTGTGTTTTTTCTGGCGGATGATCTTGGCTCGGCTGATTGTGGTTTCATGGGTGGCAAAGAATGCAAAAGTCCAAACTTGGATAAGCTTGCATCTTCGGGCACTATCTTGGAACAACTGTATGTGCAACCTGTTTGCACGCCGACCCGCGCCGCTCTGATGACCGGTCGCTATCCCATGCGTCATGGCTTACAGGTTGGGGTGATTCGCCCCTGGGCAAACTATGGGTTGCCATTGGATGAACGCACCATGCCCCAGGCATTAAAGGAATTGGGATACAACACGGGTATTTTTGGCAAATGGCATCTCGGTAGTTTTGATAAGGCATATTGGCCTAATCAGCGTGGTTTTGATTATGCTTACGGACATTTGTTTGGCGCGATCGACTATTTTGACCATACCCGGGATGGGAAAATGGATTGGTATCGCAATGGGGAGAACATCAAGGAAACGGGTTACTCGACTCACCTGCTTGCGAAAGAGGCGGTGAAGTTTGTTCAGGCACAGTCCAAGGAAAAGCCATTTTTCCTGTATATGCCTTTCAATGCGGTGCATTCGCCCTATCAGGTGCCTGATTCCTATCTGCAAAAGTTTCCTGAATTGAAGGGGCCGCGAAAAACAATGGCTGCCATGCTATTTGCGCTGGATGAGGCAGTGGGGCAGGTGGTTGATGCCATCGAGGCAAAAGGGGTTCGCGAAAACACCATCTTTGTTTTTTCCAGTGATAACGGTGGAGTAAGCCCCGGGAAAGTAACCGACAATGGAATCCTGCGCGCTGGGAAGGGCACCTTATACGAGGGTGGGGTTCGCTCCACCGGTTTTATCGCATGGGACAATCACATTCCCAAAAATGCAAGAAGCAAAGCCATGATGCATACTGTGGATTGGTTTCCGACATTACTCGGCGTGGCTGGCGCGGATGTGTCATCCCAAAAACAGGTGAAGCCTCTCGATGGAATGAATATGTGGGAAAGTATTGCCGCTGGAAAGGCATCACCCAGAAACACGGTTTTGATGAACACCGCCCCCAATAAGGGTGCCATTCGTGTTGGGGAGTGGAAACTGGTGCTGAATGGAGGCGCATCGGATGATGCCGAGGAAGCCCCCAAGAAGGGAAAGAAAGCAGCCGTGCAGCAGGCGAAAAGCGTGGAGTTATTCAACCTGAAGGATGACCCTGGGGAAAAAGAGAATCTTGCAGCCAAATTCCCTGATAAAATCAAAGAACTTAGAAAAGAATATGAAAATCTTGCAAAGCAGGCATTACCTCCCAAAGGTGGGCCAAAGAATTAGCAAAAGGAGTGATTGCTTGTTAAGCATTCCCAAGTTGAAAAAAGGTTTTACACTGATAGAGCTTTTGGTGGTGATCGCCATCATAGCCATTTTGATAGGATTGCTTCTTCCCGCGGTTCAAAAAGTTCGTGAAGCAGCGGCAAAAACCAAGTGCCAAAATAATCTCAAGCAGATTGGCCTGGGGTTGCAGAATCACCTTGTCACCCTTGGTACCTTTCCCTGCATATCGGAGATGCCCAAAAACCAACTTTCCCAGCCATGGTCGGCCCATGCAAGGTTGCTTCCCTATTTGGAACAAACAAGTTTGCATAACCTTATCGATTGGAATACAACGCCAAACAACTTCACATCCCGGCCGAATGTTGCCAAAATGCGAATTTCCATTTACATGTGTCCAAGTGAGATCAATGACCGTGAACGCCCCACCGCAAACCTTACTTATTATCCCCTTAATTACTGTTTTAATGAGGGAACATGGTTTATTTATGACCCGGTGAGCGGTCAATTCGGAGATGGAGCTTTTGCCCCTAATTTTAAAATGCGCCCCGAGGATATCAAGGATGGAACCAGCAATACGCTTGGTGCCGCTGAAACAAAAGCTTATCAGCCAAATTATTGGGATTCAGGCAGGCCCGGGGCTTTGAATGTACCGCCACCCGCGAACCCTGCCGCCCTTAGTTCTTATCTTGGTGGGACATTTGATTCCAATGGTCATACGGAATGGGTTGAGGGCGATGTACATGAAACAGGTTTTACCACCACCTTTACTCCCAACACTAATGTGCAAGCAGTTGTTAATGGGAAAAACCAAGATGTGGATTTTACTTCCATGCGAGATGGGGAATCTATAACTCTTCCCACCTATGCCGCGATTACCGCAAGAAGTTATCACTCCGGCATGATAAATACCCTATGGATGGATGGTTCCGTTCGTCCCATTACGAATGCGGTGCAACTGTCTGTATGGCGGGCCATGGGCACCAGGTCTGGAACCGAGGTGATAAGTGATTAAGGGTGGAATTGCGTTCAGACTGTTTATGCCTGCCGTTTTGTTTTGCCTGGCCTTGGGATGTTCTTCGCAACCAACTCCAGAGTTTGGTTCCGGTAGAAAAATCACTGAGGAATTCCTGAAAGAAATTCAGGCGGGGAATACGGATGGGGTTTGGCAAAAGACATCGTCCGAATTTAAATCCTACATGGGAAAAGAGCAGTTCAAAGCTTTTGTGTTTTCCAATCCAGTGCTTAGGGAAAAACTTCATTTCCAAAAAGAGGAACCATTTCCCGAGGGGGGTAAATGGATCCTCTGTTCTTTTAGCCCGGATAAGCCATCAAAAACGGTAAAGGTATTTGTCGGCAGGGATGGAATGGATTGGTTGGTTCATGGCATGAAGGTCGAATGACTTTTAAAGTCCATGGGCTTTTGCAGATTCAAAAAGCTTAAACCAAATCTACGCCGGGTTCGCCTTCAATTACTTCCCCGATAGCCCAGGTTTGGATGCCTTCATCGCATAACTGGCGTGCAATGCTGTGCGCAAAATACTTGCTTACAATCATGACAAACCCGATGCCCATGTTGAAGACTTTGAACATTTCTTTTTCATCGACATTACCCAGTTTTTGAAGCCATCCAAAAATAGGAGGCATGGTCCAGGAGTTCTTTTTGATAATCACACGCCTGTTGGCGGGAAGAGAACGTGGTACATTCCCCTCTAATCCTTCTCCGGTAATGTGGGCCAGGCCTCGAACGACCCTTCGCTTCACGGGGTAGTTTCGAAGCACATCCAATACTTGCTTGCAATAGATGCGGGTGGGTTCCAGCAGAGCTTCGCCTACGGTTTGCCCTAATTCAGGAACATGGTCTGTGACTTTTAAGCCTGCCTTTTCAAAAACGATTTTCCGGGCAAGGCTGTATCCGTTGGAATGCAAGCCGGTGCTAGCCAACCCGAGCACTACGTCCCCAACCCGGGTGCCTTTGCCATTGATGATGTGTTCCCTCTCTGCAATACCAACGCAGAAGCCAGCCACATCGTAATCGCCTGGGGCATAAAAGTCGGGAAGAATGGCTGTTTCACCACCGGTCAGGGCACAACCCGCTTGAATGCAGCCATCGCTTATACCCTTGATGATGGCTGTCGCTAATTTTGGGTCATCCTTGGGCATGGCAAGGTAGTCAAGGAAGATGGCCGGTTCTGCCCCCGTGCAAAGACAATCATTCACAGACATGGCAACCAGGTCGATTCCCACGGTGTCATGTTTGTTCATCATGGTTGCAACTTTCAGCTTGGTTCCAACACCATCGTTGCAGGTGACTAGAACCGGGTGCTTGTAATTGCGGGCAAATAGACGATTGTTAAAATCCAGGCTGAAAAGACTTGCGAAGCCTCCAAAACCATCCATTACCCGTGGAGTGTGAGTTCGCTTTACCAATGGAGCCATGGCATCGATGGTCTGTTCGTATAGCTCAAGGTCCAATCCTGCCGCCTTGTAGTTTAAAGAATCGCCTTTGCCAGTATTGCCTGCCATGTTGTTTCACCTTGATGAATCAGAATATTCATTAATGGAAATGATATTGGAAACAATCAGGAATGAAGGTGTTTGGCCAACTTTTCATGGGTTCTGTTGATGAGCAAAGCTAGCGCTACAAAAATGCATCCAGCAGGCATTTTTTTTAAACATCCCAATCAGGAATCGGGTACAACATAGGTCTTCCTGTTTGTCTTACTTTCCGTTTGATGGAGTGAAAAATGTCGAAGACCAATCCAAATCGCAGAAGTTTTCTGCAAACCAGCGCTGTTGGCGCTTCTGCCCTTAGCCTTACTGCTGCCAGTGCGGCAAGAGTCTATGGCGCAAATGAGAAGACTCGAATCGCTTTTCTGGGCGTAGGCGGTCGTTGCCAGCAGCATATTGATGTCATCCTTCAGATGCAGAAGGAAAACAAACCTGTTGTTCCCGTGGCTGTCTGCGATGTTTGGGATGGTGATGATAAGCTTGGCAGTGGCAAAGGGCGTGGCCTTTACCCATCCGCAAAGCGCTGCGGAATTGATGTGAACGATAAAACCCGTGTTTCAAAGGATTATCGTCGCATTTTGGATCTCAAGGATGTGGATGTGGCTTGTATTGCCACCCCGGATCACTGGCATGCCCGCATGTCCATTGATGCCATGAATGCTGGCAAGGACGTTTATTGCGAAAAGCCAATGACCCGAACCATTGCGGAAGCCCACGAAGTTGTGGACGCTGCAAAACGCAATAATCGGGTTATGAGTGTTGGTGTACAGTCCATGGCCGATCCTACCTGGCAGGCGGCTTACGATTACATTCGTGCAGGCAAGCTTGGCAAAATTTTCCAAGGTCAGACCAGCTATTACCGAAACTATATTGGTGGCCAGTGGCGTTATTATCCACTTACCAAGGATATGTCCCCCAAGACCATCGATTGGGATATGTTCCTTGGCTACAAGTTTGAATGCGCTGGAGAAAAGCTTGGCCCCACTCCCAGCCAAATGCCTTTTGATCGTGCGGTATGGGCACAATGGCGCTGCTACTGGCCCTTTGGCGGTGGTATGTTCACCGATTTGTTTGTGCATCAGACCACTCACCTTATTAAGGCTATGGGTGTTCGTTACCCAGGCCGCGTGGTTGGTGGCGGTGGTATCTATCTTGAATACGATGGTCGTGATGTGCCAGATGTTGCAACCATCGTGGCTGATTACGATGAAGGTTGCCAGGTGATCATTAGCGCGACCATGTGCAATGACACGCAGCTTGGTGAAATGATTCGTGGCCGACTTGGCACACTGAAGTTCACCGGTGGTGGCGACTACATGAAGGGTTTTGATGTTTACGGCCAGAATATCGCAGGTGGCCCCGCAAAGCCCAAGGAAGGCTTTGACAAGCCCATTCATACCTTCGAGAACACTAAGAAGGGTAACGCAACCTACGATCTTTGGGCCAACTTCCTGGAATGCGTCAAGGATCGCAAGCGCGAAACCCTTAGCACACCAGAGCTGGGCGCGGCAGCATTCACCACTGTTGCCATGGGCGTTCAGAGTTATCGTACCGGCAAGGGATTGTTCTGGGACAAGTCTGCCCGCAAGCCCATCGAGGCGGATGGTTCTTGGTCAGCCAAGCTGGAAGCTCGCAGCAAGCAGCGTGGCAAACCCAATCAAATCATCGGTTGGCAGGGTGGAGAGAGTGGTAGCGTTGTTGTTCCCCCAGATTACCAGAAGCTCGGCGGTCCTTGGATTAATGGTCAGGATCCTTCCGAACCAGGCGCCAAGAAAACTGCAGCACCTGCCGAAGCTAACACCAGCGTGGAAGCTAATGAAGTTTCCCAAGGCCGTCAGGGTGTTCTTTCCAAGATCCGCAAGCGTATTCGCAAGGATGACTAACCTTCTTGCCTTGCGAATGGTTGACCACATCGGCCGGGCAAACCCCGGCCGATTTTTTTAAGGAGCCATCACCATGAGAATGTTTTCCAACATCGCGGTTTGTTTGCTTAGTTTGCTAATAGCCGTCTCTGTTCCCGCCCAAGAGGAAGGCCTTACCCGCAGGGTGTATGTAAGCTTAGGTGGTGAAAACAAGCTGGTTTGGCTTGCACTTGATGAAAATGGGAAATTGAAAAAGGAAGGTGCCATTGAAACAGGTGCCGGACCTGGTCCCATGGCGCTTCTTGCCAAACAGCGGTTGCTGTATGTGGGAACTCGCTCTGACAAAGGAGTAAGGCTGTATAAATTGGGTTCTTCCGGTACGCCGGAATTCATTGCTTCCAGCCCCTTGATTGGAAATCCAGTGTATGTGACGGTGGACCCTGCAAGGAAATACTTGATCGCTGCGCATTATGGGGAAGGCAAGGTTTCCACGTACGCGTTGAATGCCAATGGTGTTCCTTCCAAAGAGCCAACCCAAGTTTTGGATACTTTGAAAAATCCGCACAGTGTTCAAGTGGACGCCAGCGGAAGCAGGGTTTATGTTCCCAATACTGGTTCCGATGTGATATTTGACCGGGGCTGGAATGTGGAAAAGGGAACTCTGGCCACGGAAAATGGAAACGATGCCAAATCACAAACTGGCAGTGGCCCAAGGCATTTTGCTTTTCATCCGTTTTTGCCCGAAGTTTATTTTGTGAATGAAAAGGATAGCACGGTTGGAGTGTATGAAAAATCCGGTTCCAGCGGAAAGTTGTTGCCCTTGCAAGTGATTGGAACCCTGCCACAGGACTTTAAGGGGAATAATACCTGCGCGGATATCCATGTAAGCCCCAATGGCAAATTTGTTTACGCTTCCAACCGAGGTCACAATAGTATTGCGGTGTTTCGGGTGGATGCGGGCAGTGGAAGGCTGGAAATGGTGGAAACGGTTCCAACCGAAAAAATTCCCCGTGCTTTTCAGATTGATCCCAGTGGTGAATTTCTGGTTACTGCGGGCCAGGAATCAGGCGGCATATCCGCTTACAAGATCGATAAGGCCACTGGAAAACTGACTTTGACCGACACCATGTCGCTCGGTAAAAGTCCTTCGTGGGTAGAAATTACGTTAGGTAGGTAAAGATTTATTACTGGATAACCACTTCTAAGATAGAAAAGTCATCATCAAGGTTTCCCGGACCATGTAGGCGAATTGCATGGTCGTGTAGAAGTTCTGGTATAAAGCCTTTTTGGTTTTGAAGAGTGGAAAGATAATTTACAAATTCCTGGAATTGCCATTCAGTTCCATCGGGTTTATGAATTTCATGGCACCCATCGGTGTATATGTAAAGTTTGTGACCTGGAAGTAATTGAAATTGGGAGCATGTAAACTCCTGAAAAGCGGGTAGACCCATCATAGGATTTTGTGTTTCTAAAATTATTGGGCTGCTTTTTTCAGATTGAAACAGTATTGCAGGCGGGTGTCCGCCGGATGCGTAATGCAACAGTCTGGTTGATTTGTTAATGACTCCATACCAAATAGTGAAGAATTTATCACCGTAGTTTTCAGATGGGAAAGCATGATTTAATGAGGAGAGAACCTGATCGGGCTTTTTAAAATCGGTATCTGGCAGTGATTTAGATCGAAGAATATTCATGATGGACACAGCCAATAACGCGGAAGCCATGCCATGGCCTGTCACATCCACCATGTAAATGGAAAAATGATTTTCGTCAATCCAGGCATATCCAAATGTGTCACCTCCGAGCGCGGAACAAGGATAATAACCCCAATCAACCTTGAACTCTCCATCGCAAGGAATTGGTAAAAGTGAAGATAGATATTTTGCGGCAGCTTGGATTTCCTGTGCAAGAAGTTGCCTGCTCTGGGCCAGGGCAGTGTATGCTTGATTTCTCTCCAACAGACGAATGTAGCTGGAACTGTGATATCGGATTCTGGCAACAAGTTCGATCTTGTCTGGAAGTTTTACCAGAAAATCGTTTGCGCCAAGCGCAAAAGCTTCGGCTTTTATCTGGGGATCTTCCTTACTGGAAAGAACAATAAGAGGTATATCCCTGAGAGTGGGGGATGCCTTGTAAAACCGCACCATCATCAATCCATCAACATCCGGCATCACCAAATCTTGAAGAATGACCGTTGGTTGGAATTCAGTCAACTGTCTTAACGCGCTGGATGGATCCGGGCAAAATTTAAATTGGATATCCTTTTCATTTTCAAGCAGCTTTTTAACTGATTCCCCTATGAAGGTCTGATCGTCCACTAGAAAAACCTTGACAGGAAATCCATTGGTTTGCGTGTTGGAAAAGTTGGTGGGTAATTGGCTCATTAGGTGTTAATTGTCTTTAAATGATTGAATTTTTACGCGAATCAATTCCCCGATTTCCAACCCGTTTCCCACCGCTTGTGTGGCACCTAGGTCAATCGCGCTTTGGGGCATCCCTTTGGCGACACAGGTGTCCGGGGATTGGGCAATGGTAAACCAGCCTTTTTTCCTAAGGCTTAGCAGTCCCTGACTACCATCCTTGCCAATGCCGGTTAGAATTGTTGCCACCCCTTGAAAACGATTGCACAAAGCAAGGCTCTCAAAAAGCAGATCAATCGAAGGCTTATAAGAATGGTTGGTAACATCGTGCTCATAATGAAAACTACCGTCACGGTTTATAAGGAGATGTGAGTCACCCTCGGTGACCATAACGGTACTACTAATAGGCTTTTCGCCTTCTTTTATGATTCTTATTGGCATGGCGCAGCTTCTTTTAAGCCATGAAACCAAATCAGGCATGAAAGTTTTCCCAATATGCTGGGCAATCAAAACAGTGGCCTTGAGTTCAGCGGGGAGCTGTGAAAGAATTTGTCCAAGGATCGCAGGACCACCTGTGGATGAGCCGATTGCAGCAATAAGTTTTTTTTCGGCAGTTGGCGAATTGCCCGATATTGCAATCGATTTGGAGGATAGGCTTTCAGGAAGATGTAACTTTGCAGCGTCCAGACGACTGCTGATTTTTTCCACTTTTTCAATTTTTGTAATGAAGTCATCCCGAAGCATTTTTGAATTCGCCCCTGCCAGGGAAGGGACTTCCACCGCATCAATGGCACCCAGACTCATTGCTTCGCAAGCCATGCTGAAGTTGAGCGATACACTGGAGGTAACCACTAGAATAGCAGTGGGATTTTTTTCCATGATTGCTTTGGTTGTCTCAACCCCATTCATGGCAGGCATGATGAGATCCATCAGGATAACATCGGGTTTGTCTTTGGAACATAATTCCAGAGCTTCTTTGCCATCATAGGCAACCCATGCGACACGATGCTTGGAATCTTGGACAAGCTTTTTCAAAAGCTCTACCACAGAACGAGTGTCATTGACAATTCCCACCCGCATAGAACTATCCTGGCAAGGTTATAAATGAATCATTCACTATACAGTTTTCTCAGGGTTTTCCTATCAGTTTTTCGATTGCTAAAATCAATGAATCGTCATGGAAGCTGCTTTTGGTAAGGTAATGGTTTGCCCCGGCTTCCAGACCCTTGAAACGATCCTCTTCACGATCCTTGTGCGACACAATAATTACCGGCATTTTTGCCAATCGATTGTCCTGTTTGATGTTTCTGGTAAATTCAAGGCCATTCATTCTTGGCATATCAATGTCCGTCACCACAAGATCAAAAGCATTTTCCCTCAGGGCATTCCACCCGTCTGCCCCATCCACGGCGACCGTGACATCATAGCCCCTGGATTGTAGCAATTGTTTTTCCACTTCCCTGACAGTTATGGAATCGTCAACTATAAGAATTTTCTTTTTTGCACTAACCCCATTTGATTCGATTTGATTGGTTTGCTCTACTCTGTCCTCCTCGATAATTCGTTCTATGGACCGGCTGATGTCGTCAACATCAACTATTAACACAGGAGATCCGTCATCTAAAATTGCCGCCGAGCTTATATTGGGTACTTTTCCAAGGCGGGCATCAAGTGTTCGAACTACCAGGTCTTGTTCGCCACGGAAGCAATCTACGACAATCCCAAAAGGATTATTGTTGCTGTTACGGAAAAGAACGATGAAAAGATCCCCTTCTGAAAGAACACCGGAAGCCCGAAAAACCTGATTCGCCATGAGAAGGCCGATATTTTCACCATCCAGTTGGAAATATTGACGATTTTCCAAAAAATGAATCTCATTCCGTGAAAGTTTTAACAGTCTCTCAATTCGGTTATGTGGAAAAGCGTAGGGCTCGCCGGCAATTTCTACTAAAACCGCCCTTATTACTGAAAGAGTTAATGGTAACTGAAGCTGAAAAGTTGTGCCTTCTTTTGGTTTATTGATGATTCGAACGGAGCCTCCAACCGACGTGATCATATTATGTACAACATCCAATCCAACCCCCCTGCCCGAAATCTCAGTTACTGTTTCGCGGGTTGAAAATCCGGGTAAGAAAAGAAAATCAAGGATTTCCCCGTCTGACATACGGGAGATCATTTCCGGTGTTGATAATTTTCTCTGGCAAATTTTGTTTTTAAGCAATTCCATGGAAATGCCGTTTCCATCATCTGCCACGAAGATGGAGAGCATACCTGAGTTGTGCCTTACCTCGAGTCTTATGGTTCCAGTTTCCGGTTTTCCAGAAATTTGTCTTTTTTCCGGAATTTCGATTCCATGATCGACCGCGTTTCTTAACAAATGATTAAGAGGTGCATCAAGTTTTTCCAGGACATCTCGGTCAACTGGAGTCGATTCACCGATTATTTCCAAGCAAACTTTTTTCCCCATGTCTCTTGCTAAATCACGAATCATACGGGGGAAAGATTGGGCACCATCGCCAAATGGTCTCATTCTGCTGGTAATAACCTCGTTATAAAGCCTGCTATTCAAGTCGTCAGATCTTCTGGCATGGTTTTCAAATTCCTGAACTCTGGAGTTGAGTTCCAAGATGCACTTGGCGAGTTTGTCCCTTATATCAAAAATCAGATCTCTTTGTATTTTGATGTTTTTTTCGGATTGGTTTTGGGCAAGTTCATTCATTTGATCGAGAAGGCGGTCCTCCTCTCTTTTTAACTTCAACAAAGACTGGGAAAAAGGTGCCAACCACCTCGCTTCCACAAGAGACTCGCCAGCAAGCCCCATAAGTCGGGTAAGGCTCTGGGCTGTGACACGAACCACGCTGTCCTTGGTTTCCTGCTGGCCTTCCCTGTTTGAAACATTTTTTGCAGGGTTGTCCAGGTTAAGAGTTGTTTTTCTCTGGTTGAGGATGGCAGAACTTTGAGGGTTAATGGTTTCTTGGGAATTGTTTGTAATGGTTGGTGGGTGGGATTGAAATAAACCTTTCAGCTCCTGTTTTTTTGAATTGAAAAAAGATTGAACTTTTTCTGGTTGCTGATTTGACAACTCCATGAGGAATTTTGTGAAAAAGATCAAGCCTTGAGAATCTTTCATACTTACGGCATGACCCCGGATCAATTCGATGGCTTGGGTAAATTCTGTGAACTCAACCAGGGTTCCCGCGCCATAAATTGACTTAAGTATGGAATCAATTCTGGCTTTGTCAGGTTGCGGATTTGAAGATTCTTTTTCAAGTAGGGATGAAAGACTTTGCAATTCCTGCAAAAACAAACTGGCAAAAACCGGAGAAAGTTCTTTCTGGCTCCGGATAAGGGATGCTTGGTCTTGGGTATTTGAAGCAATGACTGCCATGTCGTTTGGGTTTGTGAAACCCAAGTGAGCGGCAGGAACGTTTTCAGGGGAATGACAGATAAAAAGTTTTTTTACCGTGTCTTCAATCTCGCTTTTGTTTGATGCCAGCCAAGGATCAAAATTTTCCCCAAATGCTTTCGCAATATGGCTTATCAAATCCGTGGAATGAAGAAGAATATCTATGGTTTTCTGGTTGATGGTAAGGGTGCCTTTTTGAGCCTTGACCAGAATTTCCTCCATCTCATGCGCAACTTTTTCAGATTCCAGAAGCCCCATGGCCCTTGATGCACCTTTAATTGAGTGAGCTGCCCTCATCAGGGAATCAAGCAGTGTGGGGGATGGACTTTGTTCGAGGCTAACCAAACCCTTGTTAAGGCTTAAGGTTAATTCCGCAACTTCCTCTTTAAATAAGCCAAGCAGGTTTGAGTCAAAACTTCCACTCATGAGATGCTCTTTTCAAGTATTTCAAAGAAATGGGTGTCATCAAGGTGGCCCGCCTTTTTGCCATTCCATTCAAAAATGCCTTTAGTAAACCTTGAAAAACTGTTTTTTACAGTGGCGGGGGTTGGTGAAATTTCTTTTTTAACGATCCTGAACACCGCAAACACCTCATCCACTTTGGTGACCCAGCGTTGTCCGGATTTTTCAAGCACCAGCATTTTTTCCCTTGATTGTGTTTCATCCCCTTGGTTTTTTTCTATTCCAAGGAATTTTTCCAAAGAAACGCAAAGTTGTAATTCTCCCCGAATATTAACAATACCCTCCAAAAGGCCTCCCACCCGGTTGGGAATTCCATGAACCACCCTGGTTGAGGCAACCTCCACCAAGCTGGTAGCCTCCAGACCGAAGTACTCCTGCCCAATTCGAAAAATTACCATGGGAATGGAATCACCCTGCGTTTCTGCGATAGAAGTGGCCAAAGCTTTTGAAAGTTCATCTTCCCAGTTTTTTGGTGGGGTTCTTTCAAAAAGAGTTCTTCCCGCGGAAGAATATGTGGGGCAGTTTCTGCAGTGCACATGTTCTTTTAGAGATGGGCAGGTGTGGTCACCTTGCACTCCTGTGCGGTTCCAGCAATCATCCAGTATTGGTAAATCTTTATCCATGGGATGGATTTCCTCTGTTTATTTCACGAAGTCTTCTGGTGTAATTTTCCTCGTTTTTTTTATCTCCCATGCCTGTGGCAATTGCCAGGAGGCCAGACAATGCATCTTCATGATCCGGTTCCAAATAAAGTGCTTTTCTGAAAGCAACTTCGGCCTCTTGTAAATTACCCTTGGCAAGAAGGATGCTGCCCCAAAGTATAAAAAAAGCGGTTTTTGGAACGCGCATCTTCGCCAATTGGTTGCAAATTTCCAGTGCCTCATCCAGCAAGCCCAAGTTTGCTTTTTGTTGGGCAAGTTCAAAAAGGTTCAAAGATTTGGACTTTGGTGCCACATTTGGCACTTTAGTGCCTAAATTTTGGGGATATTTACCAATAGGGCTTGAAACAGTCGGTTTAGGTGTAAATGAAACAGAAGCTGTTTTTGTTGAATTTAAACTTGCTAATGGGAATGACTGGGAAAGATTTTTCCTCTTGCAAAATGCGGCTGGAAATTCTGTCATCCAATTTTCAAAATTGTTTTGGCTGGCCAAACGGGTTTCAGTGTGGCCAACATAAAGGATTCCTTCAGGTGAAAGTAATTCCCCGAGCCGTTTCAGGGTTTTTTTTCTGTGATTTTCATCAAGATAAATAACCACGTTTCTGCAAAAAATAACATCGAAAGGAGCTTCGCCTGCCAGGAATGACGGTTCCGCAAGGTTGACAGTTTGAAAACTCACCAGTTTTTTAATTTGTGCCGATAGATGAAGGTATTTTTCCTTTTTGGAAAAATATTTGTTTGGAAGTGAATTCCAGGGGAGTTTTTTTTCTCGAAATGAATTCGCGCCAAAAATTCCATCCCGGGCTTTTTCCAAAAGTTTTTTGCTGATGTCCACTCCAAGAATTTCGAACCCACTTTCAAAGCCAGTTTCTTGAAGCCAAATGGCCATGGAATAGGGTTCTTCCCCTGTGCAACATGGAATGCTTAACAGTCTTAATTTTCGATTAAATCCCAAAGTTTTCCAATGATTGGCGTATTTTTCTAAACAATAAAAGGGTGTGCCGTCCCTGAAAAACCATGATTCTGGAACGATTACGTTATCAATTAAGCTTGCCAATTCGGTGGGATCTGTTCTTACTTTCAGGGCGTAATTTGCCAAGTTCGAAATCCCTGACTTTTTCATCCTTTCATGGACTGCATCTTGCAAAAGATGTTTTCCGAGACTATCCGGATTAAGTCCGATCGATTGTCTTAATAATTCTTTGATTTCAGAAAAATCCTGGTTTTTTTCTATCATACCGTTTGGAACTCTTGATCTGAGGTGGATAATGCCCAGGAAGATATTTTCAATGTTATGGCAGAGAACCATTCGTTGATCTCAATCAGTCACGATTCCTCTGGTTCAATTGCCAATCAATGGAAATAGCTGTTTCATATCCCCGGGTGAAAGTAATTTTTTGATGTCAAGCAAGTGGAAAATCATGTTGTCCTTAAGATAAGTTTCTCCCCAGAGGAAAATATCTCCCTGCGAAGAAATTTTCTGGGAAGACTTTTGGCAGTTGATTTTCTCTGCACTTGCCCGATCAACAATCAGGCCTACAAGGAACTCCTCAGGACCATTTCCCGCTTTGATGATGGCAACCCTGTTGCAAAGGAGTTTATCACCAACAGGTTTGCCGCATATTTTCATGCCCAGATCGACTACCGGCAAAGGTATGCTTCTGTAAATAAAATAACCTGAATACCAGGTTGGGGAACCTGGCAGGGTAATCAAGGTTGGTCGGGCCACAACTTCAACCAAATTTGGAATTTCAATGGCAATCCGCGTTCCACCCGCTTCAGCCATTAATACATGGAGTTCAGGCATTTAGTCATTTACCGTAAATTTGCCCACATCTTTTTGGAGGCTATTTGCAGACTCCCGAAGGTTTAGGGCTGTGTTGTTGAAATCTTTCACCGAGGCAGTCACTTGACGGACCGCAGTAACCAACTGCCCCATGGCATCATCTATTTGTTTTGCCCCAATCGTCTGCTGTTCCACACCTTCCCTTACCTCTCGGAACTGAATGGTAAGGTTCTGAACATGGTCAATTACCATTCCCATTTGCCCGCTAATTTCAGTCACCTGGTTAATAAGAGATTTGACAGATTGATGAAATTTATCCATTTCCATGACACCTGTTGCAACTGCTGATTGCATGTGCCTGACCATTTGTTCGATATCCAGGGTGGCCACGGCTGTCTGGTCCGCAAGCCTTCGGATTTCTCTGGCTACAACCAGAAATCCTTTGCCAGCATCCCCGGCTTTTTCAGCTTCAATGGCAGCATTGATGGAAAGAAGATTGGTTTGATCCGCAACCTTGGTGATTGTTGTAACTACTGTTCCAATACCACCTGCTTTGTCCCGGATCATGTCAAGCTTCGTCGAAATGGAACCCGTCGCATCCGAAAGCTGTTGCATGCTTGATTGCATATTGTTCAGCGAATTTCTCCCTTCGCCTGCCAATGCGGAGGTATTATCCGAGCTTTCGCGGAGAGAATTCACCGTGTTCATAAGTTCCTGACCAGTGTTGGAAATTTCCTTTACTGCGCTGGCTATTTGATTTGAGGATGCGCCAAATTCTTGAATCGCACTATCATGCTGCGCTGCTGCCGCGGCAATCTCCGTACCAGTGGCATGAAGTTGCACAGTAGACAGGCGTACCTGCTTTACAACGGTGTGAATATTTTGAACCACGATGTTTACATATTCCGCAATTTCTCCAATCTCATCCTTGGTGGAAACCTTTAACCGTTTTGTTAAATCCAGGTTTGCAATGGATTTCATGATTTCAACCAGATTTTGGGTTGGATCTATGATCGATTTTGAAACTTTGAAGGTTATGACAAGAATCAAAACAATCAGCGAAATACTGAAACCAAGTTGTAACCTGTTCCAAAAACTAATACTTTTTTCCGCATATAGGGCATCTTTATCATTTCGATCGTTTGCTTGTTCCACAGCCTTGTCTATTGCCTGGCGATGGATTTCATATTTTTCCTTAATTTTAGTGGCCATGATGGTTTTAATATCGACAGTGTTTTTTCCAGTTCCCAAATTTGGGAAAACCTGTTCCTTGGCAATTTGAAAAAATTCCATGGCAGGCGTGTATGATGTTTTTAACAACAATTCCTTAAGACTACCTGATTCCAACTCCTTGCTGTATTTGTCATGCTTTTCGATGTATTGGGTTTCTAATTCGCGGAATTTTTTTTCAAATTCCCGAATTTGCACGCCGTCCTTTGCTTCGGATGCTTGAAGTAAAACAGCATAAGCCTCAATTATGTAAAGTGGTGGAGGAAGAATATCAGCAATGATGTCTTTGCTTTGGGAAATTTTTTGATCTATGGGCCCGTTGATTTGAACTTCTTTCAGAACATACCAATGCATGAATTGGGCTAAAATCATTCCAAATAAGAACAATCCCGCCAATAAAGCCATTCTTCCGTTGAATTTAAGCTTGGTAAGCATTCAAACTCCCCCCGTTACTTTCCTAAACCGTGCAAAGCAGAAATAATTATTTTCAAAACCATCATCATTTTTCTTTATGATTGAAATTATTCAAAACAATAAAATACACAAAACGTTAAAGATGGCTGTTTGGGGCTAAATAATCGTTACAAACGGATTATTCCGAATTCAAGAATTTTCCCAGAGACAGCAATTTCTAGCTTATGTTTTCAAATAAAAATCTTTTGCGTTTCCAATAAAAACATTTGCCTGTTCTTCCGGCGGTTTGGTCTTTAGAAAATCCCGGGGTAGATCGAAAATGTTTTTCAGGCTTGCACCTTTTTCGCCTACCGGCCAGTCACTACCTACCACCAGGCGTTTGCTGCCAAACGAACTCCATAATACTTCCATTACGCCGCGGCAATAATCAAGGGGAACATATTCACCCTTAAATCCGCCTGAGCGGGCAGAACCCGTGAGCGATGAAATCTTGCAGTATACATTCTCATTTCTGGAGGCTAAATTCATGCCATCCACCCATAGTTTTTGGGGTTCTTTACCATCGTTGGGCATATTTGCGGCATGGTTGACCATGATTTTTAACTTGGGGAATTTTTGGGCGGTCTTGTCCACTGTCATTAAGAGGGGTGGCCCTCCATTGACTTCCAGTCGTAATCCGAGGTCGGATAGAAGTTGTAGATTTTGAACTCCTTTTTCATCTTCGAGCACTTTTTTAAGGTGGTTGTCGTTTATTCGAAACCCGCGAAACTTGGTTTGCTTTGCAAAGCGTCTCAGGTGTTCCGGATATTTTTCTTCCAATGGATTCAGGTTCCCAATGATGGCAGGGATAAAGGCATCATCCTTTGCCAGATCAAGCAGCCATTGGTTATCTTCGACCCACGGGCTTGCCTCAATAATGATGGTTCCAATAACTCCTAGTGGCCTGGCAATTTTTTTATAATCCTCGGGTAGAACTTTACGGTACAAGCTTGAATCCTGTTTGCCAGGCCACGGCACTCCCTGAGGTCGTGTGGGGTCATAAAAATGGGTGTGGGTATCCAAAATCTCAACCTGTTTTTGATTTTGTTGCCCAAATGCTACAGAAGCAAAACAAGTGCCCACAAATTCTCTACGGTGTACAAGCATGTTCAAGCCTTCTCGTCTGGGAAGTTTTATTCATATTCCAAGCTTTTTTTCATCAACTTGATAGCCTAAAGATATAAAGGATTAAATATTGCAATATTTTATTTCAAGTTCGCCATGGAATCCCTTGAAAATAAATAAAGCTTGCCGTCGAACATCTGCGAAGATGCAAGGAAAGGGAAAGCCATGGTTCGCCAAAGGATAGATTTTCCGGGTGTAAACACGGTTAGAGAATCTATTCATTCCAAGGAACGAATTCGGCAGTTTTTACCGGGGTTAATGTCTTTTACCTTGCCTTTGCTGGTGTGGTTGGTTTCACTTTTTGGAATAGTGCTTTTGCCTTGGTGGGCAAAAATTCCGCTTGGAATCGTAAACGGATTTGCGATTGGTGTCATGTTCATTATTGGTCATGATGCCTGCCATGGTATTCTCTTTCCCAGAAGATGGATGAACAGACTTGCGGGAAGAATATCCCTTATGCCTGCACTGCATCCTTATGCAGCATGGGTTCATAATCACAATGGTTTACATCATGCCTTTACAAACATTCGGGAAAAAGATCCTGGTTTTCCGCCGATGGATATCGCGGAATATGGCAAGATGTCTTATTGGAGTAGATTCAGTTACCGGCTTGGTAGAACTTGGTATGGTCTGGGTTGGTTATATTTTCGCGAAATGTGGATGAAGTGGGAGTTCTTCCCGAGTAAGGCCCGTTATCCAAAAAACCGGAAAGCGTTTGTAAGAGACAGAATTCAAATTGTGGTTTTTGTTGCATTATGGATTGGAGTGCTTGTTTGGGGTGCCTTGGAAAGTAATGAGAATATTTTTTTGATGCTTGGTGTGGGATTCGTTTTGCCACAATTCATCTGGAACTGGTTGATTGGCTTTATCATTTTGCAACAGCATACCCACCCGCGAGTTGCTTGGTATTCGGAGTTAGATTTGCCATCCCCAATGTTTTTCCAGGCGCAGTTACATGCTACCCCACACCTTATCTTTCCGTTTTTATTCAGATTTATTATGAGACATGTCATGGAACATACAGCGCACCATGCGGATCCCGCGATTCCTCTTTATTCTCTTTCAAATGCTCAAAAAAGTTTGGAACATTCCTATAGAAGGGATATCGTCAGGGTTGTCTGGACGCCAAGGGGCTTTCTGAAGACCTTAAATACATGCAAACTCTATGACTATACGAACCATTGCTGGACAGATTATGAGGGTAAACCCACCACGGGGTGCCTTTATGAAAAACCCTCGCTATCATTGAGTGATTCCTAATTTCTTTGGATTGTTTTATGGTTATCAGCAAGGCAAAAACAGTCACAGAATATCTTGAATCGCTTTCAGAAGAACAGCTTGGGATTATTGCCCCGGTTCACAGAATGTTATTAGGAAAATTGCCGAAAGGCGTGATGGAGGTCATGAATTGGGGCATGATCTGTTACCAGATTCCCTTTAGCCTGGTTCCAAAAACATACAACGGCCAACCACTCATGTTTGCGGCGCTTGCTGCACAAAAAAACTATTGTTCGCTTTATATGATGAGTGTCTATCAAAATGAGAAACTGCTGGCAGAACTTCAAACTGGCTTTGAAAAGGCTGGTAAGAAATTGAATATGGGGAAATCCTGCCTTCGTTTCACGAAACTTGAAGACCTGCATCTGCCCACGCTGAGCAAGGTCATTCAAAAACAGTCGCTTAAGAAATTTATTGATTGCAGTCTTTCGCTGGCTTCCTCGGGTTCGGTTGCGTCCAAAAAGAAAACATCTGGGAAGCAATGCAAATGACCCCAATCAAAATCGCAGACCAGAAAAACATTCCATAAATGTGCGCAAATACCAGGTTGTCCGCCTCATAGTTCATGGCTTTGAACATTAGACTACTTGAACCATGGGAAGGGGAGGAAAACCCTGTCCTTGCCAGTTCACATTGCAGCACCTCTCTATAATCATCCACATTGGCTTGTTGGATGGAACCTCTTTCCGAGGTGTAGGAATATTGTGCCTGATGCCCTATTAGCAGATAGTTCACCAGGAAGCCGATGGATAGGGCACCGCCAAGAAACTGAAAAATGGTGATTTCAGCGCGAATGCCCCGTTCTTTTTCTACGGGTACATCGTGCACCTGTTGCATGGAATAAAGCACCCAACCCACGCCAAGACCCATGCAAAATCTTGCAATGGCAAGTTCCCAGTGTTGGGGCGCTGCAAACCAGTTGAATTCGATTTGGTTCAGTGGGTTCCAAAAATTCCACCCCAACGTTCTTTCATGAGCTAAAAACATCCCAAGCGCAACCATGAAAAGTCCTGCAATATGCAGCCAGCGGTATCGATGGAAAAATTGTGCTGTGAACAAAGCTGTGGCAGCGCCAAAAGACAGTGACCATACAAGCCATGCTCTTTCCCAACTGCTGAAATTGATGAGCAGACCACCATAAACACCCATATCCGAAACATTGAAGTATTGCACGAATCCTGCGTAAAAAATCAAAAGCAGTCGGGGAAACAGATTGCTGGCTAACTCGTTTATCTGGTGGGTTCCATAGAGCAGAAAAGCCAACGAAAACATGAAAAAGGCAATGGTGGCGCTGCGTAAAATACTTGTGCTTTCCCACCAGCCATCTAGTTGTCCCCTGTGCTGCACATGCCAAAAAAATCCAAACCCTACAGCCAAGGCTAAAATCGCAAGAGCTTTGCGTTTGTTGAAAGTGGTTATCCCCGGGATAGTTTCACCCTCGAATGTTGGAATAAAGAGGAGTAAGGCCAGAATTGTCAGAAATCCTTCAAAAAGAAAACCGCCCTCCCAATTCGACCATCCATAAAGGAAAGTGACTCCTCCCACTACTCCAGGTGCGGTTGCCGGAAGAAAAATCCCCAATAGACCCGAAATTCTTGAATAACTGGAGGGCAAAAGACTGGGAGCCATCCGAAGAATAAATCCAGACCCCAGCCCTGCACAAATTCTGCCAATGATCAGAATTGGATAAGGTGCCAGTAAAAAACATCCATTGAAAAACGACCCAATTGCCAAGGCAAAAAGGCCAATTCGGGTGACCTGAAGCGCGGAGATTTTATTAGGGAGGCATCCGGCAAGCATAAAGCCAAGCGCTATGGAAAAGAGGAGGGCACTATGTAACCCATACCCTTGGGCTGGAATCCAGCCACGGGCTGCATCCATCTCACGGAAATTCATGGTATGCCCGGCTGTTGTAATCCAGACAACAGCCAGCGCGAATATGGGTCTGCCACGGAGGAATCTTTCCCCCTGGTCCCCGGCGTAGCAGAGGCTATTCGTCACCAAAGACAAGTTTTTGGCCTTTCTGGATGTCATTTACCCAGGATATCTCCAATCCTTGTGGGGTTTGTAGCGTAAGACTTGGCTTTCTGGGAATTGAGCACTGTTGGAGGATTTTTTTGAATTCCTCAAAAGCCTGGGTTACTTCCTTTTCTTTCTCCTCGGATTGCAGGCTTTTCCAACCCATTGCCGTGGTAAGAATGATTGGCACGCGCATCTCTTGCTGAAACATGCCCACGCCATAAGGCATTACGATGCTGGCAGGGGCCAGGATTTCCGTTTTGCCAAACTTCGGGACTCCATCGGCAGTTTTTCTAGAGTCCACCCATTCCCTGATGGCCCTGCCTGCTTTTTGCAAGTCTGCATCCTGTGTTTCACCCCTGTTGAAAGGGGTTTGGGTCTGAGCCGGGAAGATGAATTTTGATTTATCCTGGTCGCTGGGATTGCAACCCGCAATGATCACCATGGCACCAAGAATGATGGGCAGGTTTTTCATGGTTTATTCTTTTTCTTGCTGGGGTTTGCTGCCGGATATACCAAAGTTTCGGTTGTCTGGGTGATCGGACGATACTGCAGGCTGCCGATCTGAAGTTCAAAAACGTCGCCAGGATCCAAGCTTGCCTCTGAACCCTTTTGAAAACCAGCGTATCCCAAACCAAGTATCAGACCTGCACCCGCGCCAATGCCAATAATCCCGATATTTCCCTGGGTGTATTGTGTGCCAATGCTGGCACCTATCCCGGCACCCTCGAGAATGAATAGGGTGTTTAACAAGTTTCTGCGCATGCGTGTGGTAAAACGGTTATCTTCCATTTGAATCCTGAAGGGGGAGACTTCGTGATCCTCGGAATTTACCAATTGGGATAACTCGATTTTCATTTTGCCATGCTTGCGAAAATAGCCGGGGGCATCAATCTGCACGATAGTTCCACCAACTATTGCGGGCGGAACCCCTTCCGGCCTAAGTTCCACTACCTCAGCCAAAAACTTGTCCCCGGGCTGAATGGGTGGCAGGCTGTTTAGCAACCTTTCACCGGGGCTAAGACCATCCTTGGGAATAATTTGCCTTACTTTTAGTCGAACAGTCTGGCCGGGAACCAATACCGATTCCTCAACCTTGGATGGAAGTTCGGGCGTTGTTTTTTGAACAATATCAGCCTGTGTCACGAGGTTTGTGCCCAGTAGCAAGGCGGTTATCAGGCTTGTCATTCCAGGGGTTCCTTTCGTGCGAATACCCTGTGCAGTACTTTTGTCCAGAAACCGGGTGCTGGGGTGCTGCGGTTCTTGTCCAGGCTGGCGATACCGGCTTTCTCGACATAATCCAAAAGCAGTTCTGTTGAACGAAGAATATCCAATCTTGCGAGTTGCAGGTTGTACCATGTGCTCCATCGATTTGCCTGTGCCTGGTAAAGGCCAACCTTGGCAGCAAGCACATCCAATGGAATGGCTTGCTTCTGTTCCAGCAGTCTTTCCTGCCTCTCCAGCAATTCGGTTTGAAGAGCCTCTTCACGGGTTTTCTGATCGTACTCCTTAACAGATTGCTCCCAGCGATCCCAGGAGTTTCCCGCATCCTGTTCAACTTCCAATAGTGCTTTTTCCAAGTCTAGCTGCGATTTTACAATATCAAGCTTCGCACGACGGATGTTGGACCATAGCCCGATATCCAAGGCTGGAATATCGTAAAGAGTACCGAAGACGATGCCAAGGGTTGCGGGTCCACCATCGAAACCCGGGCTGGTTCTTTTGAACGACATCGAGAAAGGGAAGTTACCGACACCAAGCAATCGCAGCCAGTCGCGTTTTTCCTGAATCTGGGCTATTTTTAATCCTATCACCAGAAGCCTGACTTCCATGCGCTGTTTTTTTGCCCTTTCAATCGCCTCATCTCTGCACTGGGGAAAATCAGGAATTACTGAAAGGTCAACCAGGTCAGGGTCAAACAGGTCGAATTGATAATCATCTTTTAGGCCGATGGGAATCGGCTGGCCTTCCTGGGGCGTCAGAAGGCGGCTGGTGTGCATGGTTAGTGCCAGCTTGCGCTGGGCAATACGCACATTCTTTTCCAACTCGCTTAAAAGCACGGAAGCCTTGTTTCTGGAGGTTTTTGCCTCGGTCAGTTCGACATCATGCGCCTGCTTTTCACGCAACTTGTTTTCCACATGCAATTCGGATTTTTCCGCAAACTCAAGCCCCAGTTTCGCGGTTCGAACTCCGTAACGGAGTTGCTTGGTCTCGAAATACTGCTGGGCCGCAAGCTCAATCTGTGACCTGCGTATTAGCTGTTCCATGATCCATTTGGCCCGGATGCCCTCTTCTGCAATTGGCAGGCTTGCAACATGTCCGGCAGGATCCAGCGGGAAGAACATATTCACACGGTTTAATTCTGCCCGATCCAGGCCAGGTACACCCGCAAAGGGAGTACCACCAGTCACATCCGGGTAAATAATGCTGCTTCCAGCGCGCCCTGCCACAGTGCGAAGGCCGACAAATAACTGCGGCATATTGGTTACGGGGATGAAATGTTTAAGCGCTTCAAACTTCGCAACCGAGGCGGTGCGGACAGAAACATTTGCCTGTATGCTTTGAACATTTTCCAGGCTTTGGGAAATCGCGGTGGCCAGCGTGGTGGCAGGTGTCTCTTGCAATTCAGTGGGCGTGGGAAGAGCCTTGCCTTCCTGGCCACTCATCAAGAACAGGGTTGCAAGCAGCAGACTTTCCATCGTTTCAAATCACCAGTCCCTGGCCAATTTGGCTGCAGCGGCTTTTGTGTCTATGTGAACCTTGCACGACATACCAGGGCGAATCCGCCCTTCCGGATTGTCCTTTTCCAAAAAGCGAAGTCTTACGGGAAGGCGCTGAACAATGCGAGTGAAATTGCCAGTCGCATTGTCTGGTGGAAACAGGGAAAAGGCAGAACCAGTTCCACCCGAAATGCTTTCTACCCAGCAGGGGAAGGTTCGGTCTGGAATGGCATCGATCGTCAGGTGAACGGTCTGGCCCACGCGGGTTTTTGCAAGTTGATCTTCACGCAGATTTGCAACCACCCAGACGTTTCCAAGATCCAAAGGGGAAATGCTAAGGAAGGTTTGGCGGGCATTAACTGTCAAACCTAGTTGAACGGTACGCTTGCTGATGATTCCTGCCTGGGGCGCGCGAACCAAGGTGTTGGATAGTCGCAATCGGGCGAGATTTAGTTTTGCCAGCGCTTGGTCAGCTTTGCTGTCCAAACTTTTGCTGGTGGCAATGGCGATGTCTGGCTGGATTTGGGCGGCCATGGCTTTTGCCACTTCTGCGGTGGCATCATCAAACTTCCTGCGAGATTGTGTTGCATTCACCATCGATTGTTGAAGCAGAAGTCCGCTGGCAAGAACCTGTTTCTCCAACGCGGCTATCTGGCTGGCCAGTGCCTCCACCTTGGCATTTGCTTCACGATAAATGGCTTCCTTGTTATCTTTATCCTGAATGGGAATATCACCCGAGTTGGCCAGGCGGGTGAACCTGTCCAGGTAATCCTTCGCATTGGTGCGCAAAGCTTCCAAGCCTGGCATTTGGGCCTTGGATGCGGCAAGGGTTTCTTTCTCCTTTTGATGAATCTGTTCCCGTGTCTTTACTTCGAATTCAGCGGCTTCAACACCTTGTTCTTGATCTTTCTGGCGGGCCTTGGCTCCATCCAGCAAAGCTTTGCGATCTTCGCGGGTTAGTCGGATGTTTAGTCTGGCAGCGTCAGCCTCGGATTTTGCCTGCTTGAAGTCTGAAAGCGCCTGCTCTACTTCCAATTGGAATGGAATGGGATCAATCTGAATTAATGGGTCACCTGGTTTTACCTCCATGTTGTCATCAACATACATGGCAACCACAGGGCCGCTGACCTCGGAAGAAATTGGAGTCACATTTCCCACAACATACGCATTTTCAGTGCTGACTTGGGTTAGTCTAAACCACCACCAACCAAGCAAAATTGCAATAACAAGGAAAAAAAGAATCCATGGCAAAAACCGCCACGGCGTTGGCTTGGCTTTAGGGTCAGCATCGGGTGATACACTAGCGCCAGCAGTCATTTTGTAAGCAATTCCTAATGCGGTTCAGTCAAACAGGATCCTTCTTTTCATCGGCATTTTTGGGGAAATAGTGAAACAATTCCTTTTATAAGGAAGGTAATGGTTAATCTTTGAAGGAAAATTGGGTTAAAGGGGCAAAAAGAGGCGTTAAATGAGGAAAGCTTGGAAAGGTGGCCCTTCCCAAGCTTTCCTTTGTTTTGGCAGTTTGTCTTATTACTGGCTGATGACTGGCAACTCGTTTTTTTCCGCTAGTTTGCGAATATCCTGGGTTACCCTCATCGAGCAGAACTTCGGGCCACACATCGAGCAGAATTTGGCCGACTTGAAAACATCCTGTGGCAGGGTTTCATCGTGCATTCTTCGTGCTGTTTCAGGATCCAGAGAAAGTTCAAACTGTTTGTTCCAGTCAAACTCAAACCGTGCCTTGCTTAGGGCATCATCACGATCTCTGGCACCTTTGCGGCCACGGGCTATGTCCGCGGCGTGTGCTGCAATCTTGTAGGCAATCACTCCCTGACGAACATCGTCCTTGTTCGGAAGTCCCAAATGTTCCTTGGGTGTCACATAGCAGAGCATCGCTGCTCCAGCTTCACCGGCCAGAGCTGCACCGATGGCAGAGGTTATGTGGTCATATCCAGGGGCTATGTCGGTGACCAGCGGGCCAAGAACATAGAAAGGCGCTTCGTGACACATGTCGCGCTGCTTCTCCACATTCATCTTCACTAAATGCATGGGAATATGACCCGGGCCTTCAATCATGGTTTGCACGCCATGTTCCCAGGCTTTAAGGGTAAGTTCGCCCAAGGTTTTAAGTTCTGCAAATTGCGCATCATCATTTGCATCTGCCAGGCTGCCCGGCCTAAGGCCATCACCCAGGCTGTAGGTTACATCATGGGCGCGAAGAATTTCACTCAGCTCATCAAAATTGGTGTACCAGGGGTTTTGTTCGTGGCGAACAAGCATCCATTGCGCAATCAACGAACCACCCCGGCTTACTATTCCAGTGACACGCTTGGTAGTCAGGGGGAGATACTCCAGTAATACCCCGGCATGAATGGTCATGTAATCCACGCCTTGTTGCGCCTGACGTTCCACCATGTCCAGAAGATCGCGAGCTTTCAGGTCCCCGATATCCTTGATATTCTGAATCGCCTGATACATGGGCACCGTACCAATCGGTACGGGTGAAGCATCGATAATTGCCTGGCGAATCTTGTCAATGTCGCCACCGGTGGAAAGGTCCATTACGGTGTCTGCGCCAAGGTGGACAGCGGTGTGAAGTTTTTCCAATTCATCATCAACCTTGCTGGTGACGGCAGAGTTGCCGATGTTGGCGTTGATCTTGCATTTGGAAGCCACCCCGATGGCCATGGGTTCCAGGTTTTTGGCAATGTGGTGAATGTTGGCGGGAATGACCATTCTGCCGCGGGCCACTTCGTCCCTGATAAGTTCCGGGGTAAGTTCTTCCCTTTTCGCCACGAATTCCATCTCAGGGGTAATTATGCCTTTGCGGGCAGATTCCATCTGCGTCATGAGAGTATGCTCCATTTTTATGTAAACTGGCAGTCAGGCGGGAAGGGTTGGCTGATGCTTCAAAAAGAAGAACCGCTTCCTCACGCCGGTACAACCCGGATCGAGTTCCAAGGGTTTATCTCAGCCCGACTTCCAATTGCAGGCACCCCTAGCGATATAAATCATTATAACTTTGTATCAAAAGGTCGGCTACAAACTTCTTGTGGGAATCAAACAAAGGGATATTTTCTCCCGTTTTTACAAGGTACAATTAAAGGATATTCTCAGGCCCGTTCAAAAAGGTTTCAGGATGAACTATCGCCAACTTGCAGCCGTAATTGCTTGCATGTTTTTTTTCGCCTCAACTGTAACTGCCCAGGAAGCTCCCAAGGAAAAGCTTGTGGACAGGGTTCGCAAATCCATAGATCGTGGTGTGCAATACCTGCGTGATATGGAGCGTGGAAAAAGCAACTGGGAGTTGGATGCCGAGGCACGGGCAGAGCACGGTGGAAGAACTGCCCTGGCCATGCTTGCCCTGATCAATTGTGGCGTTCCCATGGAAGATCCGATGATGAAGCGCGGCCTTGATTGGCTGCGTGAAATCAAACCAGAAAGAACCTACACCGTTGGTCTGCAAACCATGGTGTTCTGCCTTGCCAGGCAGCCTCAGGATAAAGACAGAATCCAGAGAAATGTCGATTGGCTCACCAAGGCCAAGGCCAAAGACGGTTGGACTTACACCGACAAGGCAAACTTCGGTGCAGCAGATAACTCATGTACGCAATATGCCCTGCTTGGCCTTCACGAGGCGTTGCTGGCCGGCGCAAAAGTCGAAAAAAGACTGCTTGAAGAGGTCCGTGATTTTTACATCCGGACCCAGGTGCGTGGGGATGGTGGCTGGACTTATCGTGGCGGTGGTTTTACCACCATGACCATGACAACCGCTGGTTTATGCAACCTTTTGATCAGTGGTATGGATCTTCAGACTGGTAAGCAACGCTTAAAGGATGATGGCAGCGCGGACCTTTGTGGAGTTTACGATGAAAACAAGCCGGTCGCCGATGCCTTGAAGTGGATTGGGAATAATTTTCCCGGCAGACTTACGATGGATCGCGCCAGGGCGGCATTTCAACATCCTTATTATGCCCTTTATGGTGTCGAGCGTGCGGGTCGCCTTACCGGCCAGCGGTTTATCGGTGGACATGACTGGTACCGGCTTGGCTGCGAAATGCTTGTGGATTCCCAGTTGGCGGATGGCCGATGGGATGGGGAAGGCAGGCAGTTGGATCACTGGCCCATCGTGGCGACCAGTTTTTCTTTGTTGTTCCTTTCCAAGGGACGAACCCCTGTTTTGTTGACGAAAATGGCTTACGGTAGAGGCGATGATTGGAACAACAAGCGAAGCGATTGCAAAAATCTGGTGGAGTTCAGTTCCAAGGAAATCTTTAAGGGTATGCCCATGGCTTGGCAGATTTTTGATGCACGTGGGCGTGCCGCGGAAAATGAAGAGGAAATTCGTGATCTGGCAGCCGACCTTTTGCAATCCCCGGTGACTTTCTTTAACGGCCACTTGCGTGCCCCATCTGGCAAGGATCGACAGGTTTTGAAAGAGTATCTTTCCAATGGTGGCTTTGTCTTTGCGGAAGCCTGCTGTGGCAGACCCGAATTTGATGCTGACTTTCGCGCCATGTGCAAGGAAATGTTTCCGGATAACCCACTGGTGCCATTGCCGGATTCTCACCCTGTATGGATAGCCAGCGGACAATTTCCGGTTCCACCCACCGAGTTTCCCCTGTGGGGTATTCAACAGGGGTGCAAAACCATCCTTATGTACAGCCCCAAACCCATTAGCGGCTATTGGGAGGCAAACCAGAACAACTTGGGCAGGGGTAAAACCGCGTTTCAGCTTGGTGCCAACATCATTGCTTATGCCACCGGTTTGGAAGCACCAAAGCCAAGGCTTACTGAGGTGGAAATTCCCCGTGGTGACCTGCGCTCTACCATTCGCAGGGGATTTTTGCGGGTGGCCCAGATTAAGCATGATGGAGACTGGCAACCAGCACCCCGGGCCATGGTGAATTTGATGACCGAGATTCAGAAAGGTGGAATGGATGTATCCTTGGAGACCATTCCTATTCCGGTGGCTTCCGAGAATATTGTGGATTTTAAATTTCTTTACATGCATGGCCGGGGCAAGTTCGAGTACAAGAAAGAACAATTGAACCAGTTGCGATTTAATCTTGAGAATGGCGGACTCTTGCTTGCGGATGCCTGCTGTGGTTCCAAGGCATTTGATGCAAGCTTCCGCCAGTTTGTGGAAATGCTGTTTGCGGATAAACAGTTAAAGCTGCAGCCGGTTCCATTCACCGATGAATTGTACAGCCATCAGTTGAATGGTGAAGCTATTCGGGAAGTGCGCCTTAGGCGGGAAGGTCCGGATGGCAGGCCAGAGACGGAATTCAAACAGACCGCACCAGCATTGGAGGGGATCAAGTGGAATAATCGCTGGGTGGTTCTATACAGTAGATATGATCTTGGTTGCGCCTTGGAAAAGCACAAGTCCACGGATTGCCTTGGCTACAATTACGAAAGTGCCCTGAAGATTGGCAAGGCGGCTGTGTTTTATTCTTTGAAACGCTAGGGGAAGGGTTTACGCATGATGGATAGCTGGCAATTGCCACAAGGGTTCAGGTTTTCTGGTGTGGCGTGTGGGGTGCGTGGGGATAACGGCCGAAAAGATGTTGCCTTGATGGTTTCTGATGTGAACGCAGCCGCGGCAGGCGTGTTTACCACCAACAGGGTAAAAGCCGCTCCGGTTCATGTTTGCAAGGAAAAGCTGCCTTCCGATTCCATTCGTGGTCTGGTTGTTTGCTCGGGTAATGCAAATGCATGTACCGGTCAGCAGGGACTTGCAGATGCCCGGAAAATGATTGAGATGGCCGCCGCCACTGTGGGCGCAAAGCCAGCGGAATTCCTGGTTTGTTCGACAGGGGTTATTGGTCGCTTTCTACCGATGGATGTCATTGGGCAGGGAATTGAACAAGCGGGAAAAGCGCTTGGTGAATCCACGCAGGCACTTAGCGATGCAGCCCATGCCATTCTTACCACCGATACCCACATCAAAGTGGCGTTTCGTGTGATCGAGATTAACGGAAAAGAAGTCGTGGTTGCAGGGGTGGCCAAAGGTGCCGCCATGATTGGCCCAAACATGGCTACCATGTTAAGTTTTGTTTTTACCGATGCCCAGGCATCAGGCAGCGAGCTGGGGCCTTTGATTGCAGAGGCTGCGGATCAATCGTTCAATTGCGTTAGTGTGGAAGGCCACACCAGCACCAATGACAGCCTTATCATCATGGCAAATGGTGCCTCTGGTGCAGGAAAAATGCTTGGTGGAGCCTGGGATACTTTTGCAAAAGCAGTTCACGAGGTTTGTGGAGAACTTTCCAAGGCCATTGCTGCCGATGCGGAAGGTGCTTCACATCTGGTAACCATTCAAGTGGAGGGGCTTCGAGATTCCAAGGATGCACGTAAGGTTGCGAAAACAGTTGCCGATAGTGCCTTGGTAAAGACTGCTATTTTCGGTGCAGACCCCAACTGGGGAAGGGTTGTTTCTGCCGCGGGTTATTCCGGGGTGATCTTTGAAGAGAAAGACCTTTCCCTGTGGATGGGCGAAATGCTTTTATACAAGGATGGAACCCCCCAGAATTTTGATGCCAAGGTTGCCTCTGATTATTTGAAAAATAATCGCCACGTGCATCTTCGATTGGTATTCAAATTGGGCAAGGCGACCTGCACCTTCCAGACCTGCGATCTGACTTACGATTATGTGAAATTGAATGCGGACTACACTACCTGATCAGGGGTAGGTTTCCGTTTCCCCTCCATTTTTTGTAACAATCGCCGCCAGGGTTTTGATGGACATTCCATGCCGCAAAAAAACGGCGTGACCATCGCAAAACATGGCGGCTGCACTTTGATCGTGAAACCCGTAGAGTTCGTGTTTGTTGTAACAGTTGACCGCACAGGGACCATAGATGTCGCTTCCATCAGGAAGCGCGCCATCCAGATTGATGAATGCGTTGGGCACCGCCCAGCCGCTTAATCCTGTAAATTCCCCAGTGTTGCCCATGGTGTTCCAGAATTGCGGCCTTCCGGCCACCTCACCCAGTAGAAGGGTGTTCGATAGTCCATCCTTGATATCATCGTATCTGCTCGATCGGTCTGTGCCGATGGGGCCTAGAGGATCGCCGTTCCAGGGTGCCAGCATGCCCGTGGCAATTAAACCGGAATCCACATCATAGATGATGGTGTAATCGCAAAGTCCAAAAGTCAGGTTGAAATACTGGCTTATTCTTCCGGAAGGTGCATTGGGGCAGATAAAGATTGGCAAATTCTTGGAAACCTGTGGCTGGATGGAAGGATCGTCCCAGGCTTTGGTTCGGGGGATTTGCCTGGCAAGGTTTTCCTGTTCGAGGTAGGGCAATAAAAATAAAGGCCAGCCATGAGCTTGTGGCATGGTAACCGTACCGGGAGGCAGGGAGTTTTCGGCGGCATGATAGTTTTGGAAAGCCAAACCCAATTGCCGCAAATTATCCAGACAGGTGATTTTGCCCGCAGCTAGCCGTGTCCTTTGTACCGCCGGCAAAAGGAACCCAATCAAAATCGCAATGATTGCGATTACCACCAAAAGTTCGATAAGCGTGAAGGCTTTACGCATATGGAATTATAACATGCTCTTTACATCCAGATTTAACGCAATTCAGGGTTTGGATAATTTGTTAAACTTTAGTTTGGGGCAATACTTTTTCTATAAAGCTGGCGAATTGCCAGAGGTAGGGCATGGGTTCCTGGGGGAATTCTTCCGTGCCAAGCAGTTGAATTTCACGGGTTTTAGCCAGTTGGGAAAATTTCTCCAACGCCTCTTCCAGTTGGCCAGTTTCCTGCAAATGCAGGGCATGTTGATTTTTTAGCAGCATGGATTCAGGGAAAACTTCGCAAGCTGTGGCCAATAAACTGATGGTTTCAGCGTTTGGTGGTTGGTTTTTAACACATTCCATCACTGCGGATCGAAGTAGCCTGAGGGCGTGATGATACTCGAAAAGTGCGAGCTTTCCACGAGTTCTTTCCAAAATTTTTTTAAGGGCCAGAATTTTATCCCTCGGGGAAAGCGCTCCAATGGCAATCATCGCAAGAGGGTGACAATTGGGAAAAGCTTCGAGGCATGCGGAGGCTTCTTCGTTGCTTGCACTGTTTTTTGTTATGGCCAGTAATCGCAAATAATACTTCCATGTTGGCACATGACCCGGATGTTTGCGGGTGAGTTCCCTTAATCCTTGAACCGCAGCTTGCGTGTTATCCCGCAGGTATAGGGCTCGGTTTATTTCCATTTGCCATTTGACAGAATAGGGCGCAAGCTCGCGTAATTTAGGTTCCAACTGCAATGCCTGGTTGGATTGCTTTGCATCATTCAACCGCTGGGAAAGGATGATCAAAGCTGGCACATGATCCGGCTGTTTCTGCAAAATCCCCTGAAGTAAACAAACATCCTCCCCTACATTATTTTTAGGCAGGCAGTTTAAAAGCTGTTTTTCATTCTCTCCAGCGCGCAAAGCACAATAGTTACTGTCTGAAAGTTCCTTGAAAGGTTCAAGCTCCACCAGAAAACACTGGCTGGCAGGGAGGCCTTTGTTTTCAAAAGAACGGTACCAAGCCAGACGCTCTTGGATGTTGTTTGCCAGTATCCTGTTACCATGGACAAACGCATGTGCATTTGCGCGTATGCGATTTCGCAAGTTGGCATCGGCATAAAGCAAATCCAACTTGCTCGCAAGATCCTTGGTTGAATGGAACAGTATGCCATGAACGCCATCACGCACTATTCCCTGGTATGGATTCAGGTTTTGGTAGATTCCCGGAACACCCTGCGAACTGTATTCCAGGAATTTCACATCCGACCGTCCCCGGTTGTAATCGGTGGGGAGAAGGGGTGCCAGGCCCACATCGAGTGATTTTAAAAAATCAAGGTATTGCTCCAGCGATCCAAAGTTTCTGAAAATAAATCTTTCCTGGGGAAGGTGGAAGAAACTCTTGGCCAGTTCATTGGTCATGATGGCCAAACGAGTTCCCGGGTGACTGGCAATCCAGTTTTGCAGCGTGGGTGCAATATGCAGGAGGTCTGCGAAATGGCCCGGTGAACCAGCCCAGCCAATAGTGAAAGGTCGCGGTGGCAATGGTGACAGGTCCGGAACCTGAACCAGATGGTTTTTGAAAACCGCAACCTTCCGGGCCCCCATTTCATGCCATTTACCCGCCAGAAATTCCGTGCTGGTTTGCACCCCATCCGCATGGGAGAGAAGCTTTTTGTAAAGTTCCTGAGTCTCGCGGTCGCTCCAGTTGGCGGCGATGGGGTTCCAGGGTTGAAGATCGAAAAAATAATCGTTGGCTTCAAAAATGGTAACCTTGCCAAGGCTTCTGCGGTAATCGCATATGGAAAGCAAATCCCAATCGTTTACGAACTGCAAAACCAGCACATCCGCGTGTTCAATCAGTTTGTAGAGCAGGGGGTGTAAGAAATGGCTGTCCACGGCGGTTATGCCGGGGATTTTGCCCAGTTGCATACTGGGGGCATGGAGGCGATAGTGGGCATCGCCATCATTTCCAAAATCGCAAATCTGGCCGATCAGCATTGGGTGGCTCGCATGGCACTAAAGTGGCTGTGGTTCATCCATGCTTAGCAGTTGTGCGATTTCATTGGTTTTGAAACCCAGTAACATGGGGCGAACTGCATTTTTCAGAGTTACCACGTCGTAAAGTTCCGTGACGATGCCTTGCAGGCGAACCCACTCAATCACATTGCCAGTGGAAAGCTCAATGATTTGAATACCGCACCAGGCTTCGGCATCGCGCTTGGCAAGTTCCTGATCCAAGGCAAGGCCGCTGAATGTTTTGTCTTTTCGAGGGCCGGACAAGCCAACGATGGCATAATTTCCTGAGAAGGCCAGTCCACGCAGATACCCCGGGCAGAATGCGATTTTATCCACCGCCCCGCTGGTAGGATTCACCTTGCAGAAGTAACCATTGCCGGAATCATGCACATACAGGTTGCCTTGGTAGACCCTGGGTGAATGTGGCATGGAAAAACCGGATGCCACGACATTTCCCGTGGGGACTTCCAAAATGCAGCCACCATCGTGCCTTCGATTGCGCCAGCCATCCACAATGTCCGACTTGCTAACCACGGTGACGTATTTGCATTTGCCATTTTCCATCGCCAGGCCGTTCAAATGGCAACGATCTTCCGGGGCAAGTTTGCTAAGGAATGGTGGTTTCCACAAGGGGGTAAAACTGTGGGTATCGCTGAAAGTAGCCAGGCATCCAAACGAGGTGTTTACAAACACAACCCTGCCCGTGGATTCGACCACAATGTCGTGAACATCAAGGTCGCCAGTCGTGTATCCAACCCTGGGAATGTAAAGCCTGTCGTGGCCTTGGTGGGTTTGCCCCGGTTTCAGCGCGTTTTCAAACCGCCAGACCTGGTACATGGAGCTAAGCCAAAAACCGTTCTCAGTCGCATAAAGACCCATGCAGCGGTTAAGAGTTCTTTCAAAGACCGCAATTTGACTGTCGGGTTTTCTGCCCAACAGAAAAATCTTCCCAGCTTGGTAGGTTGAAAATGCCAGGCTGATCTTTTCCGCTTCAAGCCAGTGATGAAAGTTGCGGGAAGAGGTGACTTCCAGCCAGGGTTCTTCGGGGGGGCTGGCAGCCGTGTAGCTTCCAATGGACATTGAAAATCCTTAGGCGGAATGAATTATTACTGACATTATTGTACGAAAAGGGATGTGTTTTAAAACCGAAGAGGCCCCTCCCGGATTCGAACCGGGGATAGCGGATTTGCAATCCGCGGCCTTACCACTTGGCGAAGGGGCCTAATCGTTGGGGTATCTTAATGGTAAGCATCCATTTGGTCAACCTCTACCTTGCCAGTTGAAGGAACATAAAGTTGTTGCCAAACAGGATTTAAAGCCCTATCTTGCATGTGATTGTCATCCCTTAGGAGCCCAAAATGGATGCCCGCATTGTCATGGAAGCTGGAACTGCTTATCCCAGCCAGCTCGATTTTGATGCAAGTTCAATCGTAAAAATAGGCAGAAGCAAGGAAAACAATCTTGTTCTTAGGGATGAGATGGCCTCAAGGTTCCATGCTGAAGTGTATTTTCAGGATGGTTCCTGGTTTCTGAAAAACTTAAGTCAATCCAATGGAACCCGGGTGGAAGAGGAGTTCGTACAAGGAACCGTTGAACTGGATTTGCCAGTGATCATTCAGATTGGTGATTCCCAGTTGCGGATGGAAATGGCGGATGATTCCCAAGCCACCACCAAAAGGAAATCAAAAAAAACCTCTTCAGAGCCGGTTGAAGATAGCGCAGTCGACTCTCATCTTTCGGGTGAATTTGGCGCATTGTACGGATACATGTTGGATTGCCTGCTTGGATCCACCCCCCGCCTGTTGGTGGAAAAAGCCCTGCAACTTTTGTTGAAGCAATGTGGTGCCGAACAAGTTGGCTATTCGGGCTTGGAAGGCGAAGGGGTTCCAAAAATTATTTTGCCTGAAGATGGCAATCCAGATGCTGAATTAAGTACATCGCTGACTCGCGAGGCGAGAAATAGAAAAAATTTCGTTTGGCTGCGTGGTGATGGCGGGGATATTGCCGGAGATAGTTTAGCACCCATTAATGATGCTATCTGCATCCCGCTTTTTGTTCAGGAAAATGCAAAGGATCCATTCATCTGGATGGGGGCAGTTCATCTCTATCATTCCTCCAAGGTTTTTCGCCCGGGTAACATTGATTTTGCAAGGTCGGTTTGCAAGTGCCTGGGAAACAGCCTTAATGCCCTGAAAAGGCGGCTGGTGATTGAGTCCGATTTGGTTAGGTTGAAAGTCCATAGCGGCAACATCCATGAAGAAATGATTGGCCAAAGCCCGCAACTGAAAAAAGTGCTCGATTCCGTGTCCCGGCTGGCCCCCAGAAACAACACGGTACTTATTACCGGGGAAAGCGGCGTGGGCAAGGAGTTGGTCGCCTTGGGATTACACCGCATGAGCAGCCGAGCCAAGGGCCCTCTTGTTTGTGTCAATTGTGCCACCTTGAACAACACCCTTGCGGATGCGGAACTTTTTGGCCATGCGCAAGGTGCCTACACAGGTGCGGATCAATCTGGCATGGGTTACTTTCAGCAGGCGGATGATGGCACGCTGTTTCTGGATGAAGTTGGTGAGCTTACCCCCGATGTTCAGGCGAAATTGTTGCGTGTTCTTGAAACGGGAAAATTCAGGCCGGTGCGTGGCAGGGAAATTTCAGTGGATGTGCGGGTGGTGGCGGCTACCAATCGTGATCTTGAAAAGGAAGTAGAGGAGGGGCGCTTCCGCAAAGACCTTTACTACAGGCTTGCAAACATCCAGATTGAGGTTCCTCCGCTCAGGGAGCGCATGGCGGATATTCCCAAGCTGGTTGAGCATTTTCTGAAGATGTTTGCGATCCAGTACCACAAGCCAGTCAGTATCACACGGGAAGCCATGGATAAATTAAGCCGGTACCATTGGCCTGGAAATATTCGGCAGCTAAAGTCTGTGCTGGAATCATCCCTGAACAGGTCGGCGGGATCGATGATCGAGGAAACAGACATAGAGGTGCCCCGCGAACGCCGGGAAGGCCCTGATTTACCCGGGGTGATGAGCCTCGAAGAACTGGAGGCCTGGGGAATTGAGCGCGCACTGGAAAGCACCGACTGGAACCAGACACAGGCCGCGGCAGTGTTGGGTATCCACCGGGAAACCCTGATGACGAAGATGCGCAAATACGGTCTTCGAAAGAAATAGCCACCAAAAGGATATAAAAGTACAATTAATGACCAAAGCTTTAAACTCAAGGTTAACTGGCGAAGCTTTAGGCAGGTTGAGGTTCGGAATCCTCGGGTTTGGATTCGGTCGTGACTTCCCTGCCATGGATGGCATCGAAAATTTCCTGACGGTGAACTGGAACATCCTTGGGGGCGATAATCCCAAGGCGTACCTTATCACCACGGATTTCAACCACCGTGATGGTGATGTCATTGTTAATGACGATGCTCTCGTTTTTCTTTCTGGACAGCACTAACATTGCGACTGTCCTTCCTTTGGGTGTGACACCTGTCAGGGAATCCCATTAGTTTTCTGCAAAGGCGAGGGTGATATTGCAGAAAAAACCACCTTGAGAGAAGGTGGCGGAGTCCGCTGCGTAAGTATTCAGGTGATAGCTGTCAACCGCGCTGAGGTGTGACAGCTTCATGCCGCCTAGTTCTCGCCAATTGAATGGTATCAGACTTGGGATGGTCGTCAAGCATGCAAATCAGAAAAATCGATATTATTTGGATATTTTAGCAAGATCGCTTATCTTATTGATTAATTAAAGTGGTGCTCGCTTCAGCTGCCTGAACTTTCTGCGCCATCTTTCGATAGTAACTGGCCAGTTCCACCACCGTTTTGCTGGGATCTGTTCTCGACATCTGGTCGATTCTGTCGCTCATGTCCACCGTGGTCTGTGCTGCCATGGCCCTTAATGCACCGACTCTTACCGCCGCAGAAGGGTCATGGCTGAGTTTGCGCAGCCAAACACTTTGGTCTAACTCGGGATCTTCCAGCATGTAATCCAGCACTTCAAGTCGCTTGGCAGGATTGGAATCGGTGATCAGTTTTCCAAGTTTGATATGTTCCGGCCTAAGTCCTCTGGCACCTAGGGCCGTTTCACAAAGGGATCGAATTTCAGAATCTGTATCGTGCAGGCTTGGCAATAACACATCCACGGAAATGCTTTCAAGGGCCGGGGCACATGCCAGCATGGCTGACTTGCGCACCTGCACCGATGGATCCTGAAGTGCTTGCACTGTTAAATCCACCATTCCGGTTTCAGGTTGAATCGCCAGTTGAATGGCCCTTACCTTGGTATCTTCATCGCCGGCTTGAATGGACCTGGAAACAATATCGGCGCAAATAGCCTGAAATTCCCGGTCCGGGGAAGTCTTTAGTATTTCCGCAACGATGGAAACAGAAGCATGAAGTGCGGGTGCCTTTCCATTCTTTGCGACGATTCCAAGAATCCATCGCGTGCCCCCTGAAAGATCCTTTGCAGGGGTGAATTCCCTGGTTTGGGGATCATCCATTCTCAACATCATCCGCAGAACTTCCGTTTTGGCATCTTCTGGCAGGTTTTGGAAACGCCTTGCCAGGTGATGGTAAAACTCCTGCGAAGCCTTGGATTTTGAACCACCCCAGTGATCCATCATGGCGCCTATGGCAAAACAAAGGTCGGGCGCGGATTTCGCATCCGATGTTTCAAGATAATCCAGCAGAGGGTACTGAGCATGCTCCCCTAACTTGGATAGTGATTCCACAAGGTGGTTTTTTTCCTCTGGCTTTGCCATGACCAGTTGATGGGCCAAATACCATCCCATCAGGTAATCCCTTTGCCACCATCCCAGAGCAAGAATTGCTGGCAAACAAACCACCAACGCCACGGTTCCAACAAAGCGCATAGTGCGAAACATGGGTCTGAATCCTCAAGAAAGCTTGGAAGGCTGAATGTGCCCGGAAGAACAAAAAAAGGCAAGATGAAGGTGAGAATTGGAAAAATCGGCAAAATCATTCATGCTGGCATTTCAGGAAAACGATGTATTAAAGGTAAGGCTTATAGGGATTTTAAATTGGGAGAGATGGGCGAACCCATGGCACGTATTCATCAAAACTTGACGGTTCTTGGCCTTTTGATGCTTTCCTGCTTCTCGCACGCCGCCGAACGAAAAATTGTCGGCAACGAAGATAAAGCGGAAGGGTCTTGGCCCGGAGCCGCCATTAGCCAGACTGCTTTTCCTGAAATAGACCCTGCCCGGCTTTCTGCGGTTTCCGAGGAATGGTCTGATCGGATTGCGGAGATCACTGCCAAGCCCACCATTTTTGTAAAAGGTCAGGCGGAAACTTTTACCTGTGATCCCAACACCTACGAATGGTTGCTGGAAAATCCGCATCGCGCTGTAACCATGTGGAAGCTTCTGGGCGCGAAATGTTCTCCCATCGAACAGGAAGGATCAGGCAAGTATTATTCCAGGGATGGTTCCGGAACCGATATGAAGTTTTACCTTTTGGCCAATGCTGAGGGCTTGAAAGTATGGCTGGCGGAAGGGCAGGGCAAGGCTGGACCTTTGATGCCCGTGGTACCCATCAAAGCTGTGATTGTGCATCAATACAAGCGCAGAATGCAGGAAGGTACTGTAACTCACAAAACCACTGTTTATGCAATCACAGATAGCAAGAGCCTTACACTTTTAACAAAGGCCCTCGGCCCTTCAGTCCCCATGTTGGCAAGAAAGTCGGTTTCCCAGATGCAAATGTTTTTCGGTGCGCTGGCTTGGTATCTGGAAAGAAACCCGGACAGGGCGGAGAGTATCTTCAAGGCAGCCATGGTGCAGAAAAATTCCGAGGCTAGCATGGTGGTGCCCGCAAGCCGCTAGGGGTTTTCAGGCAAAGTTTGAATTAATTCAGCTTGTAACCTTTCGGTTCGATTCCTACCAAGGGGGAAATAGTAGCTTTTCAAGTGTTCCAAATTAATTCCTTCCAGCATGTCTGGCGGGCTATCATTCAAATATTCACCCTGTTCATCTTTGCCGGCCAGCCAAAGCCAGCGCCATGGTAAGACTTTGCCTTTTGTTTGAAATTCATCAAAAGCCATCCATTTCAAATGACCTTGGGTTGTTCTTAAATACCATTCAATTCCAGGGTCTAATTGTTCTTTTGCGCGGGTGATGACAAGGGGTTTTTCCAAGGTGGTATCAAGTAGAGAACTTCTTACCATGGAACGCACGAGCGTATCTTCACCGGATTTATAGGGATGCAGTACATCCCGCCCCAAGAATAAAAACCCAAATCCCGAAAGAATAACGAAGGCAGATCTTAAAAGAGCGGATTTTACCTTTGGCTTGGAGATGAATTTCAGACAAGCTGCCAGCCCAAGTGCAATGATCATGCAAATGGCTGGCGCAAGGTGTTGCGCCACTCGGGCGCTGCCTCCATACGGATACCTACCCATGGCGGCCGCAACCAAGTTTAGAAAGAATGGCGCCAACAATGCGACCATTAAGGCCCATTGTTTTCGTTTTGCCAACACCATGATTCCCAGCAAGCAAAGCATAGCTTGGATAGAGCTGGCCCAGTTTTTACCACCCATCGGGTAAGCACTCATATTCCCAGCGTGTGTTCCCAAGAACCAGGGGAGAAATCTTATTGGGTTGGCGGGCGGGAAGGTGGAATCCCAGTAAGCTTGGTGCTTTTGCTGTTCGTTATGGAACTGTTGGTCTGCGACGAGTTGCAAGTGGCCAAGGAAAGCCATACAAATCAGCAGAAGTGCCAGGCCCGGCAGGTATAGGCTTCTTAGATTCCATGGTTTGGTGTTGCAGACGATCATGGCGGACCAAACACCCAAAGCCATGAACACCGCGGGGAACGAAAGAAACAAAAATATGGGGGCTAAAGTGGCAAGTAATATCCAAGCGAAGGCGGATTCCTTGTGTTGCAAATGGATGGAGAAAATCCATAGAAGCACCGAGGATGCCAATAGGTCGTTGGCGTAAGGTTTTATCTCGCATGCATGGCGTATCGGGTAGTAGGAAACCGCAAGGATGGACAATGCCCAAAGCCCGACCTTCCACGAAAACATTCGACAGCAAGCTTTCCAGAAAAACCAAAGGGATGCACACCCTGCCAGGCAAGGTAGTGCGCGAAGTGCCAATTCGCTGGTTCCCAAGAGGTTGAAGGAAAACTTTTCAGACCAAAGAAAACCCAAAGGGGCGATTTGGTAATGCCTTAGTGGTTGCAAAACGCTTAGGTAATCCCTGTCCAGTAAATTTACCGCAACAAAAGCCTCGTCCCCCCAAAGTGGGAAAGCAAGTGCCCACCGGACCACTCGGACAGTAATTCCCAGAAGCAGAAAAAACATGGGAAGGTTTCTGGGGGAGAACATAAAAAGCTCTGCTTGGAATTTGCCGATAGTTATGGAGATGGTTTTTACCCGAAAATGGGTATTTGAGGGAATACAGGTTAAGGTGGAAGGCAGGGGCGTTTTAGTGGCAATCGGGCTAGCTTGAATTTCCCCTTTTTGGCACATTAACCATGCCGTGATATTTGGCGTAACGCAAGGATGCGGAATGACGCAAGAGTTGATGAATAATGAGGTTCCGTCCTCCCGTAATCGATGGGGATGGACCCGTAAAAAGCTTTTATCCTTGGCAGGTTTCCTGCTATTGGGGTGGATTGCTTTTCATCTTCTGTATGTGTTTGCCCTGGGAAATTTTTATGAGGTTAAGCCTGGCCTTGTTTACCGCTGTTCCCAATTAAGTGGCACCAAGCTTGAATCGGTGATTCGTAAGAACAACATCAAGACGGTAATCAACCTGCGCGGGTGCTGTGACACCGTGCCCTGGTACACCAAACAATGCGAAGCGATCAATCGCTGTGATATCTCGCAGGAAGACCTAAGTTTTTCCGCGGGCCGTCTGCCTTCCACAAAAACCATTCGCATGCTGATGGATGTGATTGACCATTCGGCAAAGCCGATGATCTTTCATTGTCACAAGGGTGTGGATCGCACGGGGATGGCAGTGGTCATGTCATTGCTTTTGCTTACAGACACTTCGCTGGATAATGCGCTTAAACAACTAGGGCCCTACTATGGTCATTTAAATATTGGCCGCACCGCACATATCGATGAGTTCTTTGAACTATACAGGGAATGGCTAGAGACAAATGGCAGGCAGCATTCCAGTGAAATCTTTCGCGACTGGGTGATGAACCATTATGTGCCGGGGGATTGCTTTGCCCGGTTGGAACTTCAGGAAGCCCAATCACCCATCCAGATGGAACCCGGGAAACCCAGGCAGGTGCAGGTGAAGGTAACCAACATTTCCCTTCGCCCCTGGACATTCAAGCCAGGTTCCAACGCCGGAATCAAGCTGGAGTGGCGGGTTTCTGACAATACCAGGCGCACTCTTGCAAGCGGATTTGCCGGCCACTTTAACGCCACGGTTCAGCCCGGTGAAGCCCTGGACCTCGCTGTAGTCATACCACCCCTGAAACAACCGGGCAGTTTTCTCCTGAGAATGGACATGAACGACAGGCAGCATGCTGCCTTTCATCAGACTGGTTCCGAGATTCTTGAAGCCGAGGTGTTGTCTCCATGAAAGTTTTGGTAAGAGTCTTTGGCACCGTGCTTCTGCTCTGGCTGATATTCAGCCGGGTGAATTTCTCGCATTTATTGAACTCGTTTTCCAGCATGAATCCGCTGTACTGGCTTGCTGCCTTTGGTTTGCTGGTGTTCACCCAGGTTCTAAGCAGCCAGCGCTGGAGGATTCTCGCCCGAGCCGTGGGTTTCGAGGGTGGCTTGGGTTTGTATATCTCCTACTTTTTCATCGGGATGTTCTTCAACCTCGCGCTGCCAACATCGGTGGGGGGTGATGTGGTAAGGGCGTGGTACCTAGGCTATCGTTCCCCGGGTGGGCCGGTACAGAATCGTCGCAGCAAGGCATTTCTGACCGTGTTTTCCGACCGATTCAGTGGTGTGCTGGTGCTGGTGGCCATTGCCGTGATTGCGACATGGGCCAGCCCGACCGAGTTGCCGGCATGGATGAAGGGCACAGTATACCTGATTGGGGCCGGGGCCGTGGCATCCTTTGCATTTCTGCCTTTGATTGCGAAATTCGGAGATCGCTTCACCAAGATCAAGGTGGTGCTGAATAGCGCCAAGCTTTGTTTCGGAAACATCGGGGTGCTTGCCTCCACCACAGCCATGTCCATGTGGGTGCAATTTGCCAATATCTCCATCATGGTGCTGGTTGGCATGGGGCTGGGGTTGGATATTCCTGTTCCCTATTATTTTGTCATGGTTCCCCTGGTGACATTGATGACGATGCTGCCGATAAGCCTTGGCGGCATGGGCCTTCGAGAAGGCGCAACGGTGCTGATGCTTACCCCGCTTGGCATCGAGCCGGCAACCGCGGTGGCGCTGTCGCTTTTGAATTTTTCTGTTTATGTGGTATGCGGACTGTTGGGGGTATTTTTCTACCTGGGGGCAAGGGCCAATCCTGGGGCATTAGCCTCTTCCGAACAGTATTCCAATAACGACCAATTTTCTAATAACGAGGAGGCCAGCGATGGCAACCCTTTCAGTGATCATTCCGGTCAAAGACGAGCAGGATAACCTTCGCCCGCTTTACCAGAGATTGTGTGAAGCCTTGGAACCATTTTGCGCCAGGCCCAACCGCGTCCATGTGGATGGATTTGAAGTAGTGCTGGTGGATGATGGCAGCACGGATGATTCCATTGCCATCATGTCAGACATAGCCAGCAGGGATTCCAGGTTCAAAGTGGTTGTGCTGCGAAGAAACTTTGGCCAGACCCCGGCGCTTCAGGCGGGCATTGACTGGTCAACGGGTGATTACATAGCAACCATGGACGGTGATTTGCAGAACGATCCCTCGGACCTGCCCATGCTTCTGGAACGGATTCCGGATGGATACGATGCGGTGCTGGGCCAGCGTGCCAAAAGGCAGGACGGCTTTTTCCTCCGCAAGTTTCCCAGCATGATTGCCAACTGGATTATCCGCAAGGTAACAAATTGTTCCATCAAGGACATGGGTTGTACCATCCGTGTCATGAAAAGGGATCTGGCGACAGAGCTGCCCTTGTATGGCGAGATGCATCGCTTTATTCCCGTGCTGGCACAAATGTGCGGTGGTCGCATGTTACAGGTGCCTGTTAAGCATCATCCACGCACCGCGGGAAAAACCAAGTACAACCTTACCCGCACCTTCCGCGTGGTTTTGGATCTTATCACCGTGAAGTTCCTTTATTCCTACCTGACTCGTCCCATGCACTTTTTGGGTTTGGGTGGGTTGGGCTTCATTGGAATGGGTTTCTCAAGTCTTTTGGCAACTGTGGCCATGAAACTGGTTTCGCAGATAGATATGACAGGCAATCCGCTTTTGCTTTTAAGCGTGATGATGATACTTGTGGGAATCCAGTTTATTTCCATAGGTTTGCTGGGTGAAATCATGAGTCGAACCTACTTTGAAAGTCAGGGCAAGGCCTCTTATCTGGTAAGGGAAACCTTCAACCTTGCCAAAGATTCGGCCAGAAAGGCTGCCTAAAAGCAATTCTCATCATTCTTTGAATTGCCCCAACGAAAATGAAGGGCTAGGATGTAATAATCCTAATTCTTCTTTTTCTGGGGGGGGTAATTATGAAAAATCTAATGCGAAGGCGTGGGTTCACGCTGATAGAGCTATTGGTGGTGATTGCAATCATCGCCATTCTGATTGGTTTATTGCTACCCGCGGTGCAGAAAGTGCGGGAAGCTGCTGCCCGGGCCAGTTGCCAGAATAACCTCAAACAAATTGGCCTGGCGACCCATAACTTCCATGAGACTTTCGGCTTCCTGCCTCCGAGTCGCATTGGGGACAACTATGCTACTTGGGCGGTACTTTTGCTTCCTTATGTTGAAAATCAGGCAGCTTTTAACCTTTGGAATTTGAACGCCACTTATGGGGCTAACTCCCAAGCTGCAAGAACCGCCATTGTTAAAACGTATCTTTGCCCAGCCAGGCGAACGGGTGGGGCACCCAACATAAGCATAGACGGTGACCAGAACACGGTTCCATCTAGTCCCGCAACCAATGTGGCTGGTGCTTTGGCGGACTATGCTGGAAATGGTGGGGATAATAACACAACTCCAGCTTGGTATGATACATGGACTGCAAAGGGCACAATTATTTGGTCAACTGCGAATTCCGCCACGGGTATACCCGTTAGCCAATGGCGTGGGCAGGTGCGCTTTGCGGATATTACCGATGGGCTTAGCAATACGTTCCTTTTTGGCGAAAAGCATGTTCCCCGCAATCTTCTTGGTATTGGGCGGGTGACGGCGGCAGGTTCTACCATGGGGGGTGATGGATCGGTTTACAACGGGGATGATGAGGAATCTTTCGTGCGTTGTGCCGGCCCCGGTTACACCATTGTGGCAGACCCAAATGCGCCTGTTGCGCCTTTCCGCTTTGGTAGTTACCACAACGGTGTTTGCCAGTTTGTCTTTTGCGATGGAGCTGTGAAGGCTCTAAACGTTTCTGTTTCAACGACTGCTCTTCAGCGATTTGCCCTGCGGGATGACGGACAGGTAACCATCGACAATTGAAATAAGAAACTAGTTCTTGTTAGGTTGAACCTTCAATATGACCTTGTTGGCGGTGCCTGGTTTTACCTCAAGGGTAAGGTCTGAACTGCCATAATCTTGGTATTTGATGTCGAATTCACGGCGGGGTTGCTTGTCAATGGGCAGGTCGGAATTGCCCGGAGGTCCGATTAACACCACTTTGTGAGTGCCCGCCACGGCCCCTTTTTTGCCAACCGTTTCCAGCGTGAAAGTTCCATCCTTATTGATCTGTGCAGAGGCATTAACTTTCGCCCCGGTTGATCCATCGGACATGGTTTCAATCGTGCCCTGTGTGACAGGCTTTCCATTTTCCAGGGTCACCGTGCCAGTCACTTCATGCAGCTTTAGCGAGTCCCCGCAACCAAGGGCAAAAATCAGAACTCCCAGAGAAAGAAATCGTTTCATAGCGTCACCGGAATGCAAAAATTATCGATTGGCTACCACCGCAACTTGCATATTACGGTAAAAATCAAAAGCCTCGCCGACTTTCCTGCCCTGAATGCTACCACGGGATTCAAGCTCGCTCCAGCGGGTGGATGGGATAAATACAAAAGTGGGAAGCGGGCTTTCCAAGAATGCCTTCAGGTTTGCCTCGCTGGGGATGGTTACGATTTCCCTTTTGCTGTAGAAGGCGGCGCTGGGCTGGAACCATTCGAAAGAACCCAGGTTGATTTCCTTTTGCAAATGATCCTTGGGAAGTAACTCGGCCAGTTTTCTTGGGGCCTTGATCTGGTTCAAGTGACTTCCATTCCAAGCCCCCAGCGCGCTGCTAAAGCCAATTCCACCAATGCAGATGCATAGAACCGCGGCCTGTTTTCCAAATTTGGTGTTCAGTGTCCAAGCCAGGGTTCCCGCCAGAAGTGGAATGCTGGCAATCCATACCATGGAATCCACTCCGGGAATAATTCTCATTTTCGCGCTAATCTGTCCAAGGGAACCCGAGGCTATCAACAGCCCGCAAGCCACCAGAATTCCAATCCCGATCACAATTCCAAAACCGGTTTTTGGCAACCAGTGTGGCAGGGGAAGCTTTCCCTCATTCCACCGAACCATGGCGCTGGCAAACAAAAGTGCTAGCGGGCCGTAGGCGGGTAGTATGTAGTTGGGAAGCTTGGTTCCCGAGAGGGAAAAGAAGCCCACCACGCATAGGAATGCCACCAGTAGAAACCGTGCGCCACTGATCGTGGCAGGCGGTTGATTCTGTTTGGTTTGAAAGAGGTTGTACAGGTCGCCAAAAATGAATCCCGCAAAAGCCGACCATGGTGCCGCGCCCACTGCCAAAACCAATAAATAGTAAAACCATGGTCCGCCATGGTTTTCCATGGCAGAGCCAAACCTTCCCAGGTTGTGTTTCAAAAAGAATCCACGATGCCATTCAAATTTGGTTTCTACGCCAACCCATGCATACCATGGTGCTGCCACCAGCAAAAACAAAAGAACTGATCCAAGCAGATGAACAGATAGCAGCCTGCGTGTTTGTTTTTCCCAGACAAGAAAAACAAGAATCATCAAGCCTGGCAAAGCTACCGCTATGGGGCCTTTGGCCAGCATTCCCACTCCGGTGGTAATTCCTGTCCAAAGCATCCAAGTGGAAGTGCCTTTTTGGTAACCGAGGTAAAAAGCAAGTAAGGTGCAAAGTATGGAAGCATTGAGAAGTGAGTCAGGGTTGGCAAAATGGGCTGCCCCAACGAAGGCTGGCATCCCCGCCAAGCTTATCGATCCCAAAAGGCCCGTCTGCCAGCCCAACATGGTTTTTCCCAGATAATACAGGGCAAGCATCGATACCAGCGCACCCAAGGCACATGGAAATCGGGCTGAAAATTCATTTACCCCAAAGCTCTGGTAGCAAAGAATCTGCATCCAGTAGAGCAGGGCAGGTTTGTCCACACGAAGCTGGTAATTAAAGGTGGGTACAATCCAATTGCCGGACTCCATCATTTCATAGGCGCATTCCGCATTATTGCCTTCATCGATGTCCCAAAGCTGGGCTTTGCCGAGGTTGGGAAGGCAGGTTGCCGCCCAAACCATCAGAATCAGGGCACAATGGACATAACTATTGGATAACCAGCGATTCATGGAAAGATCCGTCTTCCTGTCTTGGATTCTTTCAAACATGGCGAAGCATAACCAAAACCCCTTTTGAAGGCGAGTCCAGTTGCCTAAACGAGGTTGACTGGGAAATCCGGTAACGTTATGGTTCCGCCCCTTGGCACAATTCCAAACGAAAAGGCATCTATGGATTTGAAAGTTTTCCTACTTGCCGGCATTCTCTTCGGGCAATCCACTTTGCCCGTTACGGATGTTTCGCGCTTAAGGGAACAACTTGCCGACAGAAAGCAGCCTCAGGTCCAGGCACAGGCTGCCATGTTACTTTTGCAGCAAAAGGGTGCATTGGCCGAGGAAACTATCAGGCAGTATTTTCGGGATGGCAGAAATCCGGAAGCCTTTGCGGCGCTTGCTGGCGCGGTCCAATGGACTCGCGATCCCAGATTTCAGCAAGAACTCCTCGAGGCAATGGCCTCTCTGGAGAATCCTGTAATTCGGCAGGCTGCCGGTGAGGCGCTATCCCAATGTGCCGATGGCAAAACCCTGTACCAACTTCGCCAGATGGCTGAATCTCCCAATTATTCCGAGGCGGTTCGATTATCCGCCATATATGCCTTGGGAAAGTCCTCAAGAAAAATTGCCTTTGAATCCCTCCTTAAGCTTTTGAAAGATCCCAAGGAAAACCTTCGTGGCACTTCCAGAAAAATGCTCACACTGATGGTTGGGGAAGATCTGGGTGAAAACCCAAATGCATGGAATGAATGGTACCTGCCCAGGCGGGATTTTTCTCAGGAGGCCTGGCTGGAGGAAAGACTCGCGCACCGGCAGGCAAAATTACACCGCATCGAAGGTGAGTTGGATTCCACCAGAATCAGAAACCGTAACCTTTACCAGCAGCTTTATGCCCGCATGACTCCCACGGAAAAAGTCCCGTTTCTTCTTGGCCTTATAGAGCATGAGGACGATGGTGTACGGTTGCTGGCGGCCAATTGGGCGGGGGAATGCCTGCCTGAGGAAAATATGCGCAAGCCCTCGGGGGAAATGCTTCTGAAACTTAGCAGTGACACAGCAGTAGAGGTTCGCAAGCAAGCTGTGCTGGGTCTGGGCCGTTGGACGGAAAAGGTCGCATTGGACAGGTTGTTGCTGGTGATGCAAACAGATGCCGGACCGGTTCGCGTGGCGGCGGCAAGATCGCTGGCTAATCAGGCTCGCAGTCAGGATGGAACCTCCAGGCTTTCGGTGGTTATGCCCGCGCTTCAGTCCGGGCTGGGCGATGCCTCCATCGAAGTGGTCGTGGAATCCGCGGAGGGCTTGGGGGCCCTGGGAGTTCCCGCTGCGGTTCCATTGCTGGCCGGTTTGCTCAGACACAAGGCCACACTGGTTCGCAAGACTGCCTCGCAAGCCTTGGAAAGAATAGCCGATGCCAATGCCTTTGAGGAAATTCTGCAGGCCATAGATGATCCAGAACCTGAAATAAGGCTGTATTTGCTGGGTGCTCTATCCCGGTCGGCCAATTCCTACAAGAATATGAAGGAACCTGACCTTCTTCGCCTGCAAAGCCGGCTGGAAATAATGTTTCTAAGGGATGGGGATGCCGGCGTGCGTTCCAGGGCGGCCACCCTTCTTGGTGATTTTGGCAATGCCAATCATTTGAATAATCTTTACAAGGCCGCTGTCACTGAAGGGGATCCACGCATACAGGAAAAATCTTGGGGAGCCTTCCTGGAAATTATCGTGCGCACTTCCTCCCTGAAAATGATTCAGGAATGGAACCTGGTTCTTCAAAAGGAAAACCCCCAAAGACAACTGGCGTTTCTGGTGGAAGTTTTGAACCGCTTTCAATCCAAGCCTGCTCAGGGAAGATTGGATTTGACCCCTGTCAGGGAATGGATGATTGAATGCGCCTTGCAGAATCAGAAATGGTTGCCTGCCTGGAGCGCCTGGCGGGAATTGCCACCCACCGTGGAACCCATGGAAATGGATCGCAGGTTGCAGTGGCTATTGGCAGCGGCAGAACTTGCCTTGAAAGAAAATTCAATTAACGATGCCTTGCAGATTGTCGAGAGGGCACGCCCGCACCTTGCCACAAGAAAATCACTGCAGGCAGACTTTGAAGCCATTTCCCGCAAGGCAGTTGAAAACCAGCAACCGCGCAGGTGATCAGGTCATACGGATTTGCTGGCTTTCGCAGTATGTGCGCAATTTTTCGAGTAGCCGTACCTTTTCCTCTTTGTTAAGAAATGATCCCCTGATTGAATTTCTGGCGCTAAGGGCGAGTTCTTCCCTGGTAAGTTGAACCAGGCTTTCGCATTGGGAATAATTTTCCAGCACATACCCTCCGAAATACGCGGGATCATCCGAATGCATGCTGGCAAGCAGGCCAAGGCTCAGCATCTTGCGTATCGGGTGTTTGGAAAGATCGGGAAAAACCTTCAGTGCCTTATTGGATAGCGGGCATACTGTGAGAGGGATTTGCTGCTGGATAAGCCGTTCCACCAGTTGATGGTCTTCCAGGCAGCGGACGCCATGGTCGATTCTTTCCGCCCCCAATAAATCCAGGCTATCGCGGATATAGGAAGGCGGGCCTTCCTCGCCAGCATGTGTGGTTACACGAAAGCCCAGTTCTCGTACTTTGGCAAACGCCTTTTGAAATTTCTGGGGCGGGTTCCCCAATTCGCTGGAATCCAACCCAAATGCCACGATGTTTTCGCGGTAAGGCAGGCATTGATAAAGTGCATCCAGCGCGGATTCCTCGTCCAGGTGTCTTAAAAAGCAGGGAATCAGCAAAATGGAAAGATGAAGTTCTTGTCTGGCCTTTCGGATGGCGCCTAGCAATCCCTCCATGACGGTAGCCATGGAGATCCCCCTGCTTATGTGGGCCTGGGGGTCCAGAAATATTTCCGCATGCACGATTCCCTGGGATGCGGCCTTTTGAAAATAAGCCCAGGCCAAGTCGTGGAAATCCGAGGCATCGCGCAGCACTTCCATCCCCAGATAGTAGATATCCAGAAATGATTGAAGGTTGGAAAACTGATAGGCTTTTTGCACTTCCTCCAGGGATTGATACTTCAGTTGGATCTGGTGTTTATGGGCCCTTTCCAGAAGAAATTGCGGCTCCAGGGTTCCTTCGATGTGAAGGTGCAATTCAGCCTTGGGTAGTCCGGCAAGGAAATCCGCCATGGTAAGTACCTCGTCAGGAAGGGGAAAAGCAGTTTGCGCTCATTATATTTTATCTATCCCCGCAACCCACAGTGCCCATATTGACAACGGAATAACCATAATTGACGGAATTCCCGATTTATTTTGAACCTTTGATGGCAACCTGCCGATAGAGAAAACAGGATAAAAGATAAATCTGGAATATTTTGCCCTTTTTAACAAAGGGGCAAAACAGGAAAGGTTCCGGCAGGAAGAGAGCGCGAGATGAAGCCTAGAAAAATATTGGCGATAGTTGCGCTGCTGACCACAGTCACCCTTGCACAATCGCAATCTCCGGTGGATGGTGGAAAAGCAGGCAATGGTCCTCTTCTAAGCCCGTACGGCCAGATTGGTTCACCTCTGCCAAAGGTTGAGGAAAAGCCAGCAGAGAAAAAAGCATTGGATCTGGAAGCACCTTATCTGGAACCGGATAAAGTTCCCCTGGGTGCCATCCCAAGAGATGAAGTGCCAGCACCTTATTCAAGGTTTTTCTTTTCGGGCGAATACATCGGTTGGAATTTGAATAACACCACGGTGAATCCAGTGATTTTTAATGCACCGGTTGGAATTCTTCAAATCTTGCCTAACAATTTGAATTTCAGCCAAACTGGAGTTTTAACATCAGTAGTAAATATATCAAATCAAACAAGTTTGATGCTTCAGTCAAACACCCAGTTGTCACAAGATGGTATTGTTGATTATGGAATTCAATCAGGCACAAGATTAACTGCAGGGGTATTTATTGATCAAGAAGCTGGGTCAGCAGTTACCGGGAATTTTATTTATCTTCCAAAAAGCTCTTTTTCGGTTTCGAACAATTTAGGTTTCAACCAATTTCCAATTCTTCTTCAAACGGGTTATTCGAATACTTTGACATACCTCATCCAGCCAACTGTAGTTGGCACAGATTCCCAAACTCCAACCCCTGTTTCAGAAGACTTTCAAATAACATTAGCAAGGCAAGTTAATTCAAGCGTTTTTGCAAGCATTAATAATTATGTCGTGGGTGGCGAAATAAATGCTAAGGGTAAAGACTTGTACATTGGGGACATGATGTTTAGTGGATTGCTAGGGTTTAGATATTTTCAATTTAAAGAAGCACTTTCTGTAAATAGTAATTACGAGATATTTAGACCTGATGGGGTCACTGATGTTGAAACTGTTGTTTTGAATGGTGCAACGATTCAGCAGCCAATAGTTGGAAATTTCCCCAATCCTATTCAAATTAATTCAACTAGTGTTGATTCGATAAAAGTCTACAATCATTTTATTGGCCCCCAGATTGGCTTTAATGGTGAATTTAAATATAACCGTTGGTCCGTCTTTGGTACTGGAAAATTGGGCATAGGTGTTTTGCACCAGGTCGCAAAAATCCAATCCGTTACTAGTCAAACTATTACTAAAGAATATTCGACAACCCAAAATAACCAACTGATAACAGCTACCAATACGACTACTACTACTGGTAATGGTGGATTATTGTTTTCCCCTTATGACAACGGTAAGTACGATAGGAATCAGTTTGGCTTACTTCCAGAAATCAACGTCAAGTTGGGCTATAATGTAACCGACCGTTTTAAGATAACAGCCGGCTATGATTTTCTATTAGTCTCAAATGTTTTACGTGCGCCTGGACAAACGCAGTTCATTCCTTACGGAAATCAAGTTAACTATTCGGCTAACGGTCAAAACGTAAATAGCAATCAAACTCTTCAGGTGCCGGCCTTTCAGTACAACAATTCCAACCTGATTATCAATGGTCTTAATATTGGAGCCCAGTTGGATTTTTAAGTCCGCAACCAGCTTGCTTTCTCGCCAAGTGTCCTGCGTCAGAATAAGATGACTTCATAAAACCATCATGCGGGGCATCGTACTGTGAAAATCACAAGCATTATTGCAAACCAGGTTCGAATTCCATTTCGAAGGCCGGTGAAGCATGCCTCGCATACCCGCACAGATACCGACTCCGTGGTCGTCCAGTGTGTCCTCGAGGATGGTACCATTGGCCTTGGTGAGGGCCTGCCAAGGGATTATGTCACTGGCGAAACCATTGAATCCAGCATGCAGGCTTTGGTTCAATCGGATATTTCCTCCCAGCTTCAAGATTGCGATACTTTTCTTGGCGCCTGCAATCTCGCCGAGCGTTTGAAAGTGCCTGCCCCTGCCTCGGATGATCGACAGTGCAGCACCAACGCCGCCCGTTGCGCCCTGGAACTGGCGGTTCTGGATGCCTTTGGGAAGGCCTTTCATGAGCCCATTTCCTCGGTGACCAAGACTTTGGCGGGAGACTTGTATTACCCCAGAAAAAGTGTGCAATACAGTGGCATCATCACCAGCGCCCGGGGTTGGAAGTTGCGTCTGGCGAGTATCATTTACAGGCTGGGTTGGTTTCGCCAGGTGAAGATGAAAGTTGGAATCCCGGGGCAGAATGATGAAAAAAGAGTGCGCCTGGCCCGTAGGTTTCTTGGAGGTGGCATAGACCTGCGGGTAGATGCCAACGAGGCTTGGTCTTTGGATGAGACTGTAGATCGTATTTTGCAACTGAAGCCGTTTGGTGTTTCCTCCGTGGAGCAGCCGGTTCCACATGAACAGGCGCTATTGCTTGGGAAAGTGCGTGAGAAGACATCGGTGCCCATCATGCTTGATGAATCGCTTTGTTCCATGGTGGATGCCGAAAGGGCGGTGCAAGCCGGGGCGTGCGATCTGTTCAATTTGCGACTTTCCAAATGTGGCGGGTTTATTCCCTCGCTAAGGCTGGCACAATTTGCCCGCAAACATGGCCTGAATTACCAACTAGGCTGCCAGGTGGGTGAGACCGCAATCCTTAGTGCTGCGGGAAGGCATTTCGCTTGCAGCGTTGCCGACATTCGATACCACGAAGGTTCTTATGATCGACATTTGGTTCGAGAGTCTCTTTCCAAAAAAGACATCACCTTTGGCTGGGCTGGGCATGCCCCGGCTTTGTCGGGTTATGGACTTGGTGTGGAATGGGATATGGATGCCCTGAAAAGGGTGACCACGCGCCGGGAGGTGATTCTTGGCTGAGGTTGTGATGGAAATTCTTGCCCATAACGCTGCGGATGGCTATCCCCTGAAGTACCGATTGTTTCATGCCAACGGTGAAACCAAGGCCACGGTGGTTTTTGTGCATGGCATCCAGAGCCATGGAGGTTGGTACGAGGCTTCCTGCAAGGCCCTTGCGAAAGCGGGTTATCGCGTCATATTCCTAGACCGTCGGGGTTCCGGGTTGAATGAATCTGCTCGGGGTGACAGCCCCTCTTTCAGAACTCTTCTGGATGATCTGGCGGGTTTTATCCAAGACCAGCGCAGCCAGCTTCCCCAGAGCATGAAACTTTACCTAGGGGGGATTTCCTGGGGAGGAAAGATTGCACTGGGCCTCGAAATTCGCAAACCCGGTCTGGTGGATGGATTCCTGCTGATAGCGCCGGGATTTTGCCCCAAGGTTCAGCCTTCCCGAAAGGAAAGGATCAAGATCGCCCTCAGCAGAGTGACCAATCCCCGCAAGCTATTTAATATTCCATTGAATGACCCTGAGTTATTTACCGCCAATCCGGCGGCCCAGAAATTTCTACGGGAAGATCCGCTGGCATTAAGGCAGGCAACAGCAAGGTTTTTGCTGGATAGCGTTCGGTTGGATTTGTATCTGCAAATTTTTCCAAGAAAGGTTCTGGTGCCGGTGTTTCTTGTTTTGGCCGGACAGGACCGGATTATCGACAATGAAAAAACCAGAAAGTTTGTTCAAGCCACGGTGAGTGGGCCTTTGCAAGTGGTTGAATACCCAGAGGCACACCACACTTTGGAATTTGAGCCAGAGCCAGGCAGGTATATCCATGATATGCTTGCCTGGCTGGATGCCCGTCAGAGCGGTTGATTATTCCAGATCTTTCCAAATGTTCACGGTGCGGGAAACGGTGATTCCGTCTTCCTCGTAGGTGATGCTGGCAATACCTTTGCAGGTGCCAAGCACGTCCAGAACCGTTTTGACCTGGCTGCGAATGCCAAGGGCTTCATCCAGACCCGGGGGCATCTGGTCGAGTCCATAGCCAATCCACGCACTTAAAAACTTCAGGAACTCGGTGTTGTCGTAAAGTAAAAAGCCACTGGCATTCTTGTTGGCACCAGCAAGCTTTGCAGCAGCGGAACCAAGAGGGGTTTTCTTGAGTAGCCGTTCCGCATGTTCAAAAGAAAGCGTGAAGGCAGAAAAATCCTTACCAACCACGGCGCCGGGTTGAAGGCGATTATCAACCACACCCAGGTCCGGGATCGGGAAGTAATAGCTCTTGGCGCCCGCGATTTCCTTCGTGGCTGGTGTAGGAATCTTGTACACACCCAACATGCCGCTTGGGTCCAGTTCTGCCCCGGCTTTTATAAGCTTGTTAAGGCCTTCGCGGTATTCGCTAATGGCCTTGGTGAACTTTTCAGAATCAGCCAGGCCGAAGAATAGCCCAAGCTCCAGCATGGGCAGTTCTTTCTTGGACTTGGGCATCATCGGGCTCCACTGCTTGCTGGTGATTTTTCCATCCAGCACAAGTCCTATTTGGCCGTCCTTCATGGCAGGGTTCAAAAGGGTTTCCGTGGTTTTGGCCAGCGAGGAGAAGATCGGTTCGGCCTTCTTCAGGAATGCCTCCACCTTTTCCTTGTCATCCCCGGGAATGTTGGGTAAACCAAAATCCTTGAAGTAACCGTAGGCAACCTTTGCCCACTTGATACCCAGTGAGGCAGCGGATTCATCCACTTTGCCACGCATTACCGCTGCCAAAATAGGGTTGCCGCCCATGTTTTCCAGTAGGCCGAGCGCCTTTGATGAATCCAGATAAGTATTGCTGGCGTAGTTATAAAGCAAAGATTCGCAACCATCCTTGGTGTTGAAACCAATTCCCACGAACGCACCTGGCTTAGGAATGTACTTTTCGAAATCCTTGAAAAGGTTTTTCATGTCCTTCTCAAGCCTTGTGGTAAGTTCCTTGGGAAGGTTGGCTGCCTTTAACTGTTCAAAAAGATCCTTGGAAAGTTCGTTCAAGTCCTGATTGGTGCTTTGAAATGAGGAGATGAACTTTTTGCTGACATAGCTGATGTCCGTGATCTTTTTGCCGGCATGCTTGCCTAGAACCTGAATCTCCTTGACCGAGGTCACTGATTTGCCCTGGCCCAAGCTGGCAAGAAACTTGGTGTTCGGGCCGGTGGTGAAGACAAGGTAATCCTTGTGGATTCCGATGGCTGCAACCACCGATAGTTTTTTCAATTTGGCTTTCAGCTTCTTTTCCAGTTCCTCATCCAGATCGGGTATATCCAGATCGTCCAGGGGTAGTTCAGCTCCCTTGATGGTGACAGTGATGAAGTCAGATCCCTGGATTTTCTCTTTCTTTGCGCTGATTTTAGCAGGGCCTTTGCCAACCTTGTCCATGTTCTTTTCAAGGAAGCCCATCACTTCCTCGCCAACCTTGGAGCCTTTCAGCCCAAAGGCCACCAGAATCTCTGGTACCTGAAGCTTATCGGCATCTTCACCAAGGGACTCGATCATCGCCCGAATTTGGGCCTGACTTTTTTCCTTGGGGTCGGTGTTAAACTTACCCTGCAGCAGGTCGGTAAGTGGGGCCATTCTTCCGGCGTTGGCAGCATTCATCAGGGTACTAATGGAATCCGCGGTGTTCGGGCCGCCCGCTACCACAAGTTCATGCGAGGCAAGTTTGGCCAGCGCATTAAGAACTTTCATGGCAACGGCTTGTTTCTTTTCAAAATTCTCGTCGCTGGCTTTGGCGCCTTCAAAGGCTTCATCCATCTTTGCCTTGATCATCTTGGTGACATTCAGATCCTTCAGCTTGGCCCAGGCCTTGCTGTTGATCAGGGTGTCGCAGGCTTCCTTCAGGTTGTAATTAATGCTGAAAAACGAGGTGTTTTCTGGAAGCAACGGCAGGAATCCGCCGGGTAGCTTGGAATCCTGCTGGGCTTTTAAGGTTGCCTGTGAAAGAGGACCCGCCAAAAGCAGTCCGATGGAAAGACAAAATAATGCGGCTATGGATTTTTTGAACATGCTTCACTCCAATGAAATACCCGCCATCCGGTGGCAAGAAGGGTTGTATTGTTGAAGTTAAGCTAGCAGGAACGGCCCAAATTCACAACATGGGAATTCAGGCCGTTGGGGAAATCTGTGAAGAAATGATTAGAAGTCTCCTGTGCCACGCTTGCTCCACCACGGTAGCATTCCACCGCCATCAATGGTGATAAGGCTACCGGTCATGTATTCGGAAGCTGGGTCTGCCAGAAACACAATTCCCCGAGCGATTTCCTCGGGTTTTGCAAGCCTACCCATGGGGAGGAAAGAGCCTGCCTTTTGCAGGGTGTCCTCGGTGAAGAATTTACGTTCTCCCGGAGTGTCGGTCCAGCCAGGGTAAACGGTGTTCACACGAATCTTGTGACGGATCAGTTCAATGGCGGCGGTTTTTGCCATCATGTCCAGGCCGGCTTTGGCCATGTTGTATGCCATGCAGGAAGGATAGGGCACCACCGCATGGGGCGAGCTGACAATCACCACGCTGCCACCTTGTTTTCTCTCTATCATGTGGGGGGTTACCGCACGCAGCACATGAAATGCACCCCACATGGTGACATCAATAGTCTTGTGGAATCCTTTCATATCTGCCACATGGAACATCTCGCGGTCGCTGTACACTGCGCTGGAAACCAGCACATCGATGTGAGAATAATGCTTCACCACATCTGAAACCATGTTTTCCACGGCTTGCTGGTCCACTATGTCCACTTTGTAAAGCAGGCACTTTCGACCCAGGGCCTCAATCTGTTTTTTTGCATCAAGGGCGGATTCTTCCATGGTAAGGTAATTCAGGGCGATATCGGCTCCCTCACGGGCAAGGGCGATGGCTCCCGCCTTGCCAATGCCAGAAGATGCCCCGGTTACCAGCGCCACTTTTCCTGCAAGCTTCATGAAGCAATCTCCCACAAATGCCCTAAAGTAAACTTGGAATCATCCTATGGTACGATGGCCGTTCGGGGGAGGAAAGACTTGAACAAGGATGAAAATCAAAAAATTGACCCACCCTGGAGAATTCCAGGCGCGGCGTATGTGCACATACCTTTTTGTGCCCATCACTGCAGCTACTGCGACTTTGCCATTGCCACGGGCAGGGATGATCTTCGGGAAGATTATCTGACAGCGCTGGAGAATGAGTTGCGAACCTTGGGAAATCCCCGCCCCGTGAACACCTGGTTTCTCGGAGGTGGTACCCCCACGCAGCTCTCCCCCACACAGTTGGAACGCCTGATTTTAATGCTAAAGGAATGGCTGCCGCTATTGCCCGGAGGGGAGTTTTCCATTGAGGCCAATCCGGATGATTGCAACCCGGACCGATTGCGAGTTTTGTTGCAAGGTGGGCTTACCCGTTTAAGCCTGGGTGTGCAGTCCTTCCAGGAACCGGTGCTACAGTTTCTGGATCGCAGGCATGATCCCGGCCAAGTAATGCGGGCCATCGAAAATGCCCGCACACTGGGTTTGAAAAACCTCAGCCTGGACCTCATCTTTGGTTCGGCTGGCATGACCCTTGATATGTGGAAATTCGATCTTCAAGCCGCACTGGATTTGAAGCCAACCCATCTTTCCACCTATGGCCTTACCTATGAGAAGGGAACACCCCTTTGGAAGAAGATGCACCGGGGCGATCTGATTCCCCTGGGTGAAAGCGAGGAGCTGCATCAGTACGAGTTGGCCATGGATCTGCTGGAGGAAAAAGGATTTGAACACTACGAGATTTCCAGCTTTGCCCAGCCGGGATGGCGCTGTGCGCATAACCAGGTCTATTGGGCTAATCATGCCTATTGGGGTTTTGGCATGGGCGCGGCAAAATATGTGGCGGGGGTTCGCTCGGTAAACAGCAGAGATCTTGCCACTTATATCCGCAAGGCCACCTTGGGTGAGGATGCGGCCTTTCAATCGGAACAACTCGAACCCCACGAAGAAGCCCGAGAAACACTGGGATTGAACATGCGCAGAATGGAAGGCGCTTTTAGGCCGGAATTTCTGCAGCGCACCGGTTACGAATTGGACGATGTTGTGGGTGTGGAAAAAAACAAGCTCGTGGAGCAGGGCCTTTTGCTGGATGATGGCCAGAGATTGAGGCTTAGCCGCAAGGGACGACCACTGGCGGATTGGGTGATTACCAGATTGTTCCAGGATGCCCATTAACCCCGGCTTCATTCTTCCGGGGTTTCTACCTCTTCATCCTCAGGTGTAAACTCCCGCAACATCGGGGCATCCGGTGGATTCCAGATTCTGGTGATGTAGATCAACGCAATGGCATCGTAAAGAAAATGAACCATCATGGGTGCCAGCAAGTTTCCTGTCCAATGGTAAAGCCAGCCAAGGTATACCCCCATCACGGTAGCCAGCAGAAAATAAGCGGGTGTCAGCGAATGCATGAATCCAAAGGAAATGCTGGAGGCGAGGATGGCACTCCAAATCGGAGTATCCTTGGCGAGCCATCCTTGAATGACACCGCGAAATATCATTTCCTCGCCAACACCGGCAAGCAGGCTGATACCTATCAGGTCCACCATGGTGCATGGGGACATCATGGGGCGAAGGGTGTGCAGGCTGATTTTTCTTAAAGGTTCCAGGAACCCAAGCCGCAGATGAATCAGCATTAAAAAAAGTGGAATCAAAGGCAATGTGGCCAGGACTCCCCAGCCAAGATCCGATGCTTGGTACCGGAATTGTTCCAGCGGATGCGACCCCAACATCCATCCCAGCGGATAAGATCCCAGAACCAATCCGCCTTCCACAAGGACTGCAAGGATGACAACTTCCATCCGGCTGCGGGGCAATTCTGGTTCTTCGTCCATGGGCTGGTTGCTCTGGATTGTTTGGCTCAATTCCTCAAGACTCATTCTGGGCAGTATGGCATCAGGGGGCAAGGAGGAATCAGGAAAGGATTTCCTTAACCACCCTGCCATGGACATCTGTCAGTCTGAAGTCGCGCCCTGCGTATCGATAGGTGAATTTCTCGTGGTCGAAGCCCAACAATTGCATGATGGTTGCGTGGAGGTCATGCACATGGACCTTGTTTTCTACGGCTGCGAATCCAAATTCGTCGGTTGCTCCCACAACAGTGCCACCCTTTACACCACCACCCGCCATCCACATTGAGAAACCATGATGATTATGGTCGCGACCATTGATCTTGCCAGCGTTGGCGCCTGGTGTGGGTAGTTCCACGGTGGGGGTTCTGCCGAACTCACCGCCCCATACCACCAAAGTATCCTCGAACATTCCCCGTTGTTTCAGGTCGGCAAGCAAAGCCCAGATGGCCCTATCGCATTCTTTTGCCAGCCTGCGGTGGTTTATCTCAATGTCATCATGGCTGTCCCATGGCTGACCAGCGCCATGCCAAACCTGCACAAACCGAACCCCGCGTTCGAGCAGCCTTCTGGCAATGAGTATCTGTCTTGCCTGTACGCCGGGGCCATACATATCCAGAATATGCTTTGGTTCCCGGGTTACATCGAAGGCATCGGCGGCATCCATTTGCATGCGATAGGCCAGTTCGAAAGATTGGATGCGGGATTCCAGGCGCTTTTCCTCGGGGCGTTTCTCGGCGTGAAGTGTGTTGAGCTTTTGCAGCAGATCCACTTGTTTGCGTTGTTGGGGTGTGGCGAGTTGTTTGTTGCGGATATTCTCGATGAGTTTATCGATCTCGGTATGGCGTGTATCGATGTAGGTTCCCTGGTAGATTCCCGGAAGAAAGCCTGCCTGCCAGTTCTGGGATTCCTGAATGGGATAACCCCCCGGGCACATGGCTATGAAGCCGGGCAGGTTTTGGTTTTCGGTGCCAAGCCCATAGGTGACCCAACTTCCCATGCTGGGACGAATCAGCCTGGCTTCGCCGCAATTCATCAAAAGTAGTGACGGCTCATGATTTGGCACATCCGCATGCATGGAACGAATGACACACATGTCATCAATGTGTTGTGCGGTGTTCTGAAAAAGCTCGCTGACCTCGATGCCGGAGGCTCCGTATTTTTGAAACTTGAAAGGGCTGGGGAAGGCGGCTCCTGTTTTGCGTTCGGTGCGAGGGTTTTCCACGGGAAGGGCCATGCCGGCATATTTTTCCAGCGACGGCTTGGGATCAAAGGTATCCACATGGGATGGGCCCCCATTCATGAACAGGTGAATGATCCTTTTTGCCTTGGGTGAAAAATGGGAATTACGTACCTGAAGGGGGGAAGTCTCCGCGGCATAAGACTGCTGAAGCATGCCGCCCAACGCCAGGGCACCCATCCCCATTCCACTGCTTTTCAATATGTCCCTTCGGCTGAGCATGGCGGTGTTCCTGTCAGTCAATGAATTGGAATTCGTTGGATGCCAGCATGACCTGCGCGATCTGAAAAAATCCCGCGGAGGGGCCGGAGGCAATGAATTCTTTCAGGGAGTGTAATTCTTCGCTGGTTGGATGTCGCTGGTATGCCTGCCTGTACATGGCAACTAGCCTGGCTTCTTCATCGGGGGCATTTTCAAAGCGCTTGGAGAATGCCAAGGCTTGTTCCTGCACAAACGGCGAATTCATCATGAACAATGCCTGTTGGGGTACGGTGGTTTCAAATCGCTTTGGGCTGTGGGTGTCCGGCAGTGCGAAATCAAATGTGCGTAGGATTCCGGGAAGATTCTGCCTGTCGATAAAGGCGTATAGCGCCCTTCGGGTGTTAAATGGGGCTGCGAACATTTCCACGCTTTTGCCACATACCGATTCATCCAGCTTGCCTGCCACTTGCAACAGGCCATCGTGCATGGTCTCAAAATCCAATCGATGGCGGTTCATGTGGCTCAGAAGAATGTTTTCAGGGTCTTTGGATAAAGATGCGGCACTGGCTGTGCTGGTCTGGCGGAAGGTCTGGGAAAGAAGTAGTTCCCTTAGCAATTGCTTGGTGGACCACCCCTGCCGCACGAATTGCCCAGCCAGGAAATCCAACAGTTCCGGGTGCGTTGGAGGATCACTTCGAATTCCAAAATCGCTTGGGGTTTTCACCAGGGCAGAACCAAAGACATGCGACCAAACCCGGTTGACCCAGACCCTTGCGGTGAGCGGGTTTTCCGGGTTTGCTATGGCCTGAGCTATTTCAAATCTGCCACTACCAGAGGTGACGGGCTTTCTTGTGGCACCGCTTATCAGTTCAAGGTATTGCCTGGGAACTTTGGGGCCGCGGTTGCCTGGGTTGCCACGAATGAAAACAAATCCCTCGGCGGGGTTGGCATTGTCCAGAAGAGCCATTGCCTTGGGTGGAGAACCCGGATGCGTATTTACCAACTGTTTGATGCGATTGTCATAGGGCTTGATCTTCTCGCTGAACTTGCGGGGTTCCTTGGCTTTCATCTCCGCGTTTTCTTCGGTGAATTTTCTTTTCTCTTCCTCAAGCCTGGAAAGCTCGGCACGAAAGGATTCACCCTCGGGACCCTGTATTTGAATTCCCAAGTCTGGAAGATCGCCAGGTTCATGGCTGCTGGCAAGGATTGAATAAAGCGAATAGTAATCTTTCGTGGGAATGGGGTCATATTTGTGGTCGTGACATCTTGCACAGCTAAGGGTCAGCCCTTGGGTGGTTCGGCCAATCACATCAATACGGTCATCGATAATGTCATGAATATTGTTGATGAACCTTCTACCCACGGTTAGGAAACCCAAGGCTGCCAGGTCTGACTTGCGGGCACCCGACTTGGGATTGTCCGCGGCGATCTGGTACATCACAAATTTGTCGTAGGGCAGGTCTTCATTGAACGAATGGATCAGCCAGTCCCTGTAGGTGTAAGCGTAGGGATAGGTGCGATCTACTCCGACCCCGATGTAACCTTTGTTGTCGGCGTAACGGGCCAGATCCATCCAGTGCCTGGCCCACCTTTCCCCAAAATGTGGGGAATCCAAAAGCGAGCGCACCAAGTTCTCATAGGCGTTCGGATGGGTGTCTTTCTCAAATGTTTCCACTTGTTGGGGAGTGGGCATCAGTCCCAAAAGCACAAGGTAAAGTCTTTTCACCAGAGTTCTACGATCTGCTTCAGGGGAAAGCGAAAGACCTTTTTCCTCGAGTTGCGATTCAATGAACTTGTCCAGTGGCCTTTTTGCCAGATCGTTTCTTGAAACTTGTGGAAGGGGCTTGGATTCGATTTTTCGAAAGGCCCAGTGAGAAGAGAAGTCGATTTTGGTGGCGGCGGTATTCTTGGGGCTCTCGTCCGGCCAGGGGGCATTGCGAGATAACCAGGTGCGGATATCCGCGATGACCGGATCAGGAAGTTTGCCTTTGGGGGGCATTTTCTCTTCGGAATTATAATGCAGCACTTTCATGAGCCGGCTTTGATCCGCAGGCTTGGTGGCATCGAAGAGAGGGCCGGAGTCTCCTCCCTTTAAAAAGTGTGACTTGGTATCCAACCTTAAACCGCCTTGCTGTTTGGATTCTCCATGGCATTTGGTGCAGTGTTCCAGAAACACCGGCCGGATTTTCTTTTCAAAAAAATCCAGTTCCTCTGCGGATGCAGGGTTGACGTTGGGTAACAGGATGGATGTTAGAAGCAAGTTTAGCATTATTCTAATATCGGCAAGGCTTTATGGACTTCTGTCATTATAGGGGAAGTAAACGATTTAAATTCATCGGGCTTTTACAAATCTGCGGGATTTAAGGTGGGTAGAAGCCATCCTCACCTTCCCGAAGGTTACAATTGCCATCCAAGGCCTTCACCAAGGCCATCTGCCCGAAATGGGTGTTGGATAGAATCCGCAGCGAATTTCTTGCTGCTTCGGGGGTGCTGGCTCCGAAACCGCCATTGCTATCGTGAAATTCCTGAACCACAACTACCTCCGGGCCTATGCTCAATATTTGTTCGGCAAACCTTTTCGGGTTCTCGATTGGCAGGGTGGGGGTGACACACACTCCAACCCGGATGTTAGCTTTTCGCAAAAGGCGAATGGCTTCCCAGCGTTTTTCCAAGGTAGGAGCCTTGGGTTCCAACTGGCGGAAAACCTCTTCGCTGTCGGTGGGTACGGAAAAGTTCACTTTCAGGTGCTGGAATTGGGGCAGCAAATCGATGTCCCGAATGATCAGGGGCCCTCTGGTCTGGATGAGAACCCTTGGTTGGTTGGGAATAAGCTGCTGAAGAATTCCCCTTGTAAGTTCCAGGGACCTTTCGATCGGTTGGTAGGGATCGGTGACGCTGGAGATGTAAACTGACTTGTTGGCTATCTTGTGGGCCTGTTTTTTGGCCAATTCCACGGCATTGGATTTTGCCTGCACCCATTTTCCCCAATCGGATTTGGGTCTGCGATTTTGCGGAAGGAACATGGCATAACAGTAAACACAGCCAAAAGTGCAGCCCACATAAGGGTTGCAGGTGAAATCGAAACCACCCCGTTGAATAAAACCGGTGGCTGGGCTGAAAATGGATCGGGAAATAATGCTTTCCATGTTCTTATTCTTGCATCAGGCCCGGCTTTAGCACAGAATACTTTTTTGGTTTCAGGAATTTTAACACGGAGTGATCATCATGAAGGTCGGAATGAACCTGCTGCTTTGGACAGGCCATGTGACTGAGGAACATTTTCCGGTATTGGAGAAAATCAAGAAGGCAGGTTACGACGGAGTGGAAATTCCCCTTTTTCAAGGCGACGAAGCCCACTACAAGAAAGTTCGCAAAGAGTTGGATAACCTGGGGCTGAAGAGCACCACCGTTACAGTGGTTAACCCGGAATCCAACCCTATAAGTCCGGATGCCTCGATTCGCAAAGCCGCCTTGGAAAGAATTCAATGGGCATTGAACATGACCAGCATTCTTGGCGGTGACCTGATGGCTGGTCCCTACCATAGCGCGATTGGCGTTTTCTCCGGACAGGGGCCAACCCCCGATGAGAAGAAACATGCCGTGGATGTGCTGCGCCAGGCGGCTGACCATGCCCAGAAGGTGAATGTGAAAATTGCCATCGAGTATCTGAACAGGTTTGAATGTTACTTTCTAACCAACGCGCTTGATGCCAAGAAACTAGTTCGCGAGGTAAACCACCCCTGGTTCCGCACGATGTACGATACCTTCCATGCCAACATTGAGGAAAAGTGCATATCCAAGGCCATCGAATCGATGGAAGACACGTTTATCCACGTGCATATCAGTGAAAACGACCGGGGAACCCCTGGAAGTGGCCATGTGCATTGGGATGAAACATTTAAGGCGTTGAAAAAGGCCAAGTATGATGGTTGGTTGACCATCGAAGCCTTTGGGCGATCTCTGCCCGATTTGGCCGCCGCCACGAAAATCTGGCGCGATATGTTTCCAAGCATGGAAGATGTGTACCAAAATGGCTATAAGTTCATTCAGGAAAAGTGGAAGGCTCATTCCTAACGGGTTGAATGGCTAAAACTCCTATTCCATGAAATGGGAGCTTTCGCTAGCATAGGCGTTTTGATGGGATTAAGGGTTGAATCCTGGGAGGGGATCATGGCTCGTTTTTGCCATGTTTTCGCAATGATTGCGGTTCTTTTTGTCACAGGCACTGAGGTTCGCGCTCAGGCTTGGGCTGATAAGATGTTTAAGGATGGCTTGGTGCATGATTTTGGCGTGGTCCCACGCGGTGCCCAGCTCTTTCACAAGTTTACCATCACCAATATCTATGCCGTGAAAATGGAAATTACCTCCATTCGCAGCGGGTGTGGTTGTGTCAGTGCAACTTCTGCCACCAAGGTTCTTGAACCAAAGCAATCCACCACTATTGATGTTTCCATGGATGGACGCCGTTTTAACGGCGTGAAAACTGTGGCTCTTTACATCACAGTGGGGCCGGAGTTTGTTTCCACCGCGGAACTTCGAGTTACAGCAACCAGCCGAAGCGATGTGGTATTTAACCCCGGTCAGATTTCCTTTGGGGTTGTTTCCCAAGGGCTAAAAGCCGAGCAAAATGTCGAGGTGGAATATGCCGGGGCTCAGGATTGGAAAGTGACTGAAGTGGTCGCAAAAGATTTGCCTGTGGAAGCTTCCATTAAGGAAACTTACCGAAAGCCCGGGCAGGTTGGCTACCAGCTTCAGGTTGCCCTGAAACCCGATACAAAGCCAGGAACCATCAAGGACTTTATTTACCTGAAGACCAACGATCCCACATCCCCCATGATTTCGGTTCTGGTGGAGGGAACGGTTCAATCCTCACTCACGGTTTCCCCTGCCATTCTTGCCTTGGGTACCGTGAAAACTGAGGATATGCTCACCCGAAGGGTGGTTGTGAAGGGTAGCAAGCCATTCCAAATTCTTGGTGTTGATGGATTGGGAGATGGTGTGGAGCTAGGCGGGTCCTTAAACAAGGAACCAGCACCCGTCCAAACAATCACCTTTAAATGCGCCTTCAGACAATCGGGTGATTTTCGCAAGCAACTCATGATCAAGACGGATGCTCAGGATTCCCCTTTGATGGTCACCATCGAGGGAAGCGCAAACAATAACCCATGACCCATGATCCGTGTCTAATTAACTTCCTGCTCAAGCCACTTGGCTGGAGGGCGGTGGCTGATTGCCTTGTGGTGGGGCTGCAGTCCCTGCTGTTCTGTTTGTGGTTCTTCTGGTTTCTGAAACCGCATCCCTAATGCGTATAAAGGGCTCTGCCAAATCAAAGTCCATGTTTTCAAACAGAGTAGACCAAGCAGGTATATCTTCGCTTTTTCCGGAGTATATGAGTCCAATACCACGTGGCCCGGTGATAGGCTGGTAGCCTTCAGGGATTACAGTTTCTGCTTTCGTTAGGCACGCAACCGCAAGATCCATTTTCTTTCGAAGTTCCAAAACTTCCGGCTGATCAGTAATGACCATATTCACGGGGTTGGAGCTTTTTTCGATAAGGGCTTTTGCGATAACCTCCGCGAAAAGGAAAGGCCTCAGGGAATCACCGTAAAGGATCTGCTGAACCTTGTTGGGTGAAACCGCACTGCTGATTCGAAATTCGAGAGGCCTTAGCCATCGATTTGTGGCCAGATAAGCACCCACAAAACCAGTGGTGTCCTGGTAAATGGTCAAAAAGCCAAAATGAATGGAACCCTGAACGGCTAGTAGGCTGTTGTCCTTCGTATCACTCACCTGCAGCTACTCCATCAACTGTTGTAAATCATTACGGAGCCGTAGCTTCCTGCATAAGTATTTGTTCGGACGAAGGGGAAAGGAACTTGAATAAGCAAAATATGGGGGTTTTGGGAGGAAATCATGCGGGATTCAACGGTCCTCCGCGTAAGGAGGATGGGAAGGGGGGCATTGCTCTGGAATTTAGGGGTCTAAACGCCTAAATTGACAGCATGAAGTAAACTATGACGAGAAAAGGGCTTATTTCGGCAAATAAATTTTGGAATAGGAATCGCAGGAGCATAAAACATGAGCACAGAACAACCAGTAAACCCCGCAACATCTGCAGAGTCAGCCCAGCCTACGCGTTCCGCAGTGGAAATTATCAAAGAAAACAGCAGGGCTCTTCGCGGAACTCTGGCTTTGGAGCTTGCCTCGGATTCGGATCATGTTTCCGATGATGCCAAACAATTGATTAAATTCCATGGTTCTTACCAGCAGGAAGACCGCGATGCCCGCAAAAATCGCAGGCAGGATGGCTTGGGAAAATACTACATGTTTATGGTTCGGGGTCGCATCCCGGGTGGCAAACTTACCGCCGGCCAGTATCTGGCGTTGGATGCGATGGCAGATACCCATGCCAACGGAACCATTCGCCTTACCAGCAGGCAAAGCATCCAGTTTCACGGCATTTTAAAAAAGAACCTCAAGGGGGTTATTCAGGGTATTAATGCCTGCATGCTCTCCACGCTATCCGCATGTGGCGATGTGAACAGAAATGTCATGGCCTGCCCGGCGCCCATCCATGGTGATCCGGTGCACAAAACCCTTCAGGATGATGCATACGCTGTCGCCATGCATTTGGCACCAAAGACAACCGCGTATCATGAAATCTGGTTGAATGGGAAACCGCAAGAACCCACCCAAGAGGATGTCGAGCCGATTTACGGCAAGGTTTACCTGCCAAGAAAGTTCAAGTCTGGCTTTGCGCTTCCCCATGATAATTGCATAGACATTTACAGCCAGGATCTTGGCTTTTTGGCGGATATCAAGGATGGCAAAATTCTTGGTTACAATATTTTGGTCGGCGGTGGCATGGGTATGACCCATGGCAGGGCTAACACCTTCCCACACCTTGCCAAGGCTATTTGTTATGTACCGCGTGAAGACCTGCTTGCGGGCGCGGAAGCAGTTATTAAGTTATACCGTGATCATGGCAATCGCGCAGACCGCAAGAGAGCCAGAATCAAGTATCTGGTTGCAGACTGGGGTGTGGAAAAATTCCGCGAGATGCTGAAACCTTATCTGCCCAAGCCTTTGGTTCTTCCCAAGGATATTCAAGTCACAGGGTACGACAACCACATGGGTTGGCATTCCCAGGGTGACGGTAAATTCTTCTACGGAATCAGCGTGGAAAACGGCAGAATCAAGGATGAGGGCGACTTCAAGCTTCGTTCCGCCCTTCGCGAGATTGCAAAGCGTTTCAATACCGAGATGCGCCTCACTGCAATTCAGGATATTCTTGTTTGCGACCTTAAGGAATCTGATAAAGCGGAGATTGAAGGCATCTTGAAATCGCATGGCGTGAAGCTCCCCTCAGAGCTCAGCCAGGTCCAGAAATATAGCCTGGCATGCCCAGCTATTCCCACTTGCGGGCTGGCGATTTCAGAGTCTGAAAGGGCACTGCCCGGGGTTATCGACGAACTTGAGAAGACACTTTCCGACTTGGGTCTGGCGGGCGAACCAATTAATGTGCGCATGACAGGTTGCCCCAATGGATGCGTGCGACCCTACCAAAGCGACATAGGGTTGGTGGGCAGAAGTGGCGAAAAATACATGTTGTTCGTGGGTGGCCATGTGAACGGTACCCGCTTGAACTTCATGCTTAAGGATTTGGTCCTTAAGTCGGATGTGGTTCCCATGCTTCGTCATTTGCTTGTTGACTTCAAATCCAAAAGAAATGGTTCAGAGACATTTGGTGATTATTGCCATCGTTTGGGCAAGGACCAGCTTCTTTCCCTGATACCTGCCTAATTCACCCTGGAAGGACACGGAAATCGATGAATGTTTTAGTCATTGGCAAGGGGGGGCGTGAGCACGCTCTGGCCTGGAAGCTTTCCTTGTCCCCGCGTGTGAAGAAACTTTTTTGCGCCCCCGGGAATCCGGGCACAGCAACCATCGCCTCGAATATTCCCATTGAGGTGGATGATATCCGAGGGTTGGTTAAATTTGCCAAAGAAGAGAATATCGGCCTTACAGTGGTGGGACCGGAAGATCCACTGGCCAAGGGCATTGTCGATGCCTTTGCCAAAGAGGGCCTGAAAATATTTGGCCCAAGCCGGGAAGCCGCCCAGTTGGAAGCCAGCAAGGTATTTGCCAAGACCATCATGCGCCATGCGGATGTTCCAACCGCCGATTTTAAGGTGTGTGATCATCCGGACCAGGCCCGCAATTGGATCAATACCCGCGATTATCCCCTTGTTGTTAAGGCAGATGGATTGGCGGCAGGGAAGGGCGTGGTGGTTTGTTCCTCTCAGGCAGAGGCGCTTGCCGCGGTCGAGCGAATCATGGTCAAGGAAGAATTTGGAAGGGCCGCTGGTCGTCAGGTGGTTTTGGAAAAAAGAATGGTCGGCCAGGAACTGAGTGTGTTGGCGCTGGTTTCTGGCAGAACGATCATTCCCTTGGAACCTTGCCAGGATCACAAAGCCATTTTTGATAATGACCTGGGGCCAAATACCGGTGGTATGGGTGCATATTGCCCGGCGCCTCTGGGGTCCAAGGAACTATTGGACCAGATTGATGCCGAGGTATTAGTTCCCACCGTTCATGCCATGAAGCGTCGCAGAACTCCTTTCCTTGGGGTTTTATATGCGGGCATTATGGTGACTGCCCAGGGTCCAAGAGTTCTTGAATTCAATTGTAGATTGGGTGATCCTGAAACACAGCCACTCCTCATGCGCCTGAAGACCGACCTGCTTGATTTGCTTGAGGCCGCAGTTGAGAATCGACTGGATGAGTTTGAAGGAAAGCTGGAATGGGATCCGCGGCCATCTGTTTGTGTGGTTCTTGCCGCAAAGGGCTATCCCGGTGTCATTGAAAAGAAGCAACCCATCACAGGATTGAACGAGGCCGCCAAACTTCAGGATGTTCAGGTGTTTCATGCCGGAACCAAGGTTGATGGTCGTGATATTGTTACCGATGGTGGCCGAGTGCTGGGTGTTACCGCCCTTGGCAATGACATGATCGAGGCGCGTGCCAAAGCTTATGAAGCCGTTAATCTCATCAAGTTCAACGGTATGCAATATCGCACGGATATTGGCATGAAAGCTTTAGCACCCCTGCCGTTCCCTATTAAGGAAAAAGAAGCCATCCCTGGTTCGGATTGATTCACTTTACAGTTAATATTGCCGCTTAGGTTTCAAACCCAAGGGCATTCAGGATCAGGTTTCGCACCGAGGTCATGGGGATTTTTCCATCTGGCGGGTTGGGGCCGTCGCCTATTAGCATGGCGCAATTTTCATAGTCCGTGGAAATCAGGCCATGGCTTCCCTTTACGATGGAGGCCTCCAGCGGAATCACATCCATCAGATAGCGCATTCCCATTTTTTTTGCGACTAGCTTTCGGGCGACCCTTAGTTTGGGAAACATGAGCTTTGGGTCAAGAAAAAGTTCGCAAGGATCGTACCCAGGCTTGCGATGAATATCCACAGTGCGGGCAAAATCCGGCGCGCGTTCGTCATTCAGCCAGTAGGGGTAGGCAAACCATGCATCCGGGTTGGAAAGGGCAATCAACTCACCAGACCGATTATGGCTCAAGCCCTGTTCCTGTTTTTCTTTTTCCCCCAACACTTTGGAAACCCCGGGCAGTGACGCAATTAAGTCGCGGGTCTTGGGAATGTTTTCAGGGTCTTTTACATAAACATGTGCCAACTGATGATCGCAGACAGCGAAAGCTTTGGAATTGAAGAAGTCGATGTTTTCTCCGAAGGGGCCATCGCGAACTTCCAAAAGTTGATGTTTTCGCAGCAGGCGGTTTGGCTCCACGACCCTGATTACATCCACATGACCATACTCGCTAACGACCCAGACCCTGGCCCCGGTTTTCTTTGCTGCATCAAGAATTGGTTTGCAGGCTTCATCCAACTCGCCAACTAGTTTCCGCATGTCACATTTGGATGGCCCAAATCGCTGGGGATCATAGTCCAGATGAGGAAGGTATGCCATGGTGAGGTTTGGCTGGTGCTTTTCGAGGATGGATGCGGTGGCCCTGGCAATCCACGGGGTGCAAGCCAAACCAGCCATTGGCCCCCAGAAGGTGGAAAATGGGAATGGCCCGAGTTCTTTTTCCAAGTCTGAGGAAAGTCCGTTGGGTGTGCCAGTGATGCCGAATGCCTTGCTTCCATCCGCACCGTAATAGGGTTTGGGAGTGACGCTGAAATCAACTTTTGCACCCTGGTTGTACCACCAAAAAAGTTTGGCACTTGAAAAAGGTTGGTTCTTCAGCCTTGAGAGCCTTTGTGCGGTGGCATAGAGCGGTTCGGCTTGGATTAGCTGATTGGCTTGCTGCCAGAATCGTACTTCCATGGTATCCCGGAAAAGCCAGCCATTTCCGACAATTCCATGAACGTTGGGATTTTGCCCTGTGAGAATAGTTGCCTGAGCGGAGGTTGTGACCGCCGGCAGGCATTCAGAAAGAGGCCTATACCAGCCTTTTTGCGCAATTGAGGCCAGATTTGGGGCGAATTTAAGCAGTTTTGGGGTCAATCCCACCGCGTTGATCAAAACCAGAGGTTGCATATGGCTCATGAAAATTCCTTTTCATGTCAGGCTGATATTGGTTTTCCGGACGATATTTTCTTATAATTTCGCCAGCATGATGGATCATGCATGTCTAACAGCAAAGAGGGTTATTGTGAATCAAAATTATCTTTTCACGAGTGAATCAGTTTCCATGGGGCACCCAGACAAGGTGTCTGACCAGATTAGCGATACCATTCTGGATTTTTGCCTGCAGCATGACCCCAAAAGCCGGGTTGCCTGCGAAACCCTGGTAACCACCGATTATGTGTGTGTGGCCGGTGAAATTACCACCCTAGCTCCATTGACCCGGGCTGTGGTGGACAAGATTGTTCGTGAAACGATTCGTGAGATTGGTTATGTGGATCCAAGGATTGGTTTTGCGGCGGACACCTGCCAGGTAGACTGCAAAATTCACTCCCAATCGCCTGATATTGCGGTAGGCGTGGATAGTGGTGGTGCAGGTGATCAGGGTATGATGTTTGGTTTTGCCTGTGATGAAACCAAAAGCCTGATGCCCTTACCAATTCATTTGGCTCATCGATTGATTGAAAACCATGCCAAGATGCGTGCCAGCGGTGAACTGAAATTCGTTCGTCCAGATGCAAAAAGCCAGGTAACCATTGAATATAAGCCCGATGGCACTCCTGACAGAATTCATACTGTGGTTCTTTCAACCCAGCATGATGAGTCAGCCATTGAAGACAAGAATGGTAAGAAAGTATTCTCTGACAAGGCTCGCGAAGAAATCTTAAACAAACTTATTATTCCCACCTTGAAAGCCGAACGGCCAGATTTGGTGGCCAAGGGTAAGTTTTATATTGTTCCGGTTGGTGAAACTGGAAAGACTTACGGCAATGATTTGATCCTGTGCCATATCAACCCGACTGGTATCTTCCTTGAAGGTGGCCCCCACGGCGATTCCGGGTTGACCGGCCGTAAAATCATCGTGGATACCTATGGCGGCCGTGGTCGCCACGGTGGTGGCGCATTTAGCGGCAAGGATCCAACCAAGGTGGATCGTTCTGCTGCTTACATTTGCCGCTACATAGCAAAAAATGTTGTGAAAGCGGGCTTGGCTAGCCAGTGCGAAGTGCAGCTTTCTTACGCCATCGGTTATCCAGATCCCATCAATATTTGGGTAAGCACCTTTGGTTCCGCGAAGGGCGGTCTTACCGATGATAAGATTGCAGACCTCATTCGCAAGACATTTAAATTAACGCCAAAGGGAATCATCGAGACCTTGGATCTTCGAAGGCCCATCTACAAAGAATCTGCCAGAAACGGCCATTTTGGACGTGAGTTGCCCAACTTTACCTGGGAAAAGACCGACAAGGCAGAAGAATTGAAAAAAGCCGCGGGAATCTAAGTTCTAAGTTTCAACAAAGGCCTGTGTCCTTCGGGGCGCGGGCCTTTTTATTTGGACTTGCAGCTATGGCAACTCCCCTTGGAGCAGCTATTGCAACCACTTTTGCTGCCACAATTATCTTTCCCGCACCCAGCTTCGACAGCAGGTAATTCCTCTTCGAGGAAAAATTGCAAACCTGTACTCTCGCCAAGCTTTTTAGTCAGGGAATTGATAGAAATTGCAGGGAGTTTTGCGATGCGAAGTATGGCATGGACCTGGTCCATTAATATTTCCGCATCCAGAATCAATAGGTTTGCCTCAAGTTCATCCGCAAGAGCTTGAGCCCTTACTGCCAGAGCAACGGATTGATTTTCCAAGCTTTGGTCCAATTCGAGGTCCGAGTCACAAAAACTGCGCAGGATCCTGCCAGATTTTGCATGGGGAAAGAACTGGTCATGGTTGGAAAAACAGGGCCCCACCACTTCACCTTTTTCAAGGCCGCGATGGGTTTGAACGACAACCATCATACCCCTGCTTAAATCCAGGGATAAGTCGGTTTTAAACCGACCTATCTCCCGGGAAGCGGAAAACCGTACAAGGTAGGATGATTCCATGACCGTGTTTTTCAGTTTATGGGTTGATGCCAAGGTACTCGTGCATGTGCTTGTCGTATTCCGCCTGGCCTCTTTCCGAACTGAGATCAAGGCGAAGCTCATTAATCACTTTGATGCTGTAGTTGCGCAGCCAGTCGTTCCAACAATCCGCGCAGACATTTTCATAGACTATTTTGCCAAGTTCATCCTTGAAAGGTGGTGTTGCAAGCTGCCTGGCTCGGGAACCTAGCATGCAACCGGGCCTCTGGCAGCGCATTCCACCAGCACCGGTGGCCAGGTTGTTTTCAACGGGCCGCTTGGATTCGGGAACCTTTTCTCCCATCTCCCGAAGCATGCGGGCCATCTCGTCCCGGGGCATATTGTCACCCCGTTCATCAGCAACCTCGAAGCCCTTGGTAAGGGTTTGGGCTGCCTTTTCCTTTTGACCCAGTTGAATCAGGCAGGAACCCATGAACTGGAATACCTTGGAAAATTGAGGGCTTAATTCCAAGGTTCTTTCAAACGACTTGATGGCCTCTGCCAATTGTTTGTTTTCCATCAGCAGTTGCCCAAGCCGGTAATGCCCCAATTCGTTGTCCGGGTCATCATTTGCCATCTTGCGAAACTGGGCGATCCGATTTTCGATATCTGACATCTATTGCTCCACTGCGAAGTTTCAAAAAAAATACAGGCAGACTTCCAGAATCCTAGGAAGACTGCCTGTTTTTATTCTACAAAGATTTCTGCCTTATTTGGGTTCAAGAACCATAAAAGGAACTTGCTGCTTGATGGTGGCACGGTTGCGAGTCATGTTATCCACCACAGATACCTCGATTCGGTAGCTGCCAGGCCTGTTGGGCCGAATGGGAAATGTGATTGGCAGGATATCTTTGAAATCTTCCGAAATTTCCTTGGCTTCGCCTTCAAAAGGCTTGGGAAGGGTTGGTTTTCCATTTTCATCCAGAATTCGAACATTGAATGACAGGTTTGGTTTCCTCGTTTTCTGGTCAACCTCGAATCCAGTCACACAAAAACGTAGAACGAAAACCTGTCCTGGAACACCCACCGGAGGTGCTGGAAAATTATCCTCATAGGTCATGTGCCAGAGAACGAAGCCCAATGATTTCGGAACAACCTCGAAGGTGCGGCTTAGAGTCGCGCTACGCTTGTCCGCCAAGTCGGTAAGGGTTAGCTTGTATGTGTATGTGCCCGCGGGCATATCCAGTTTCAAAGGTACGGCAGCGTAGGCTGGAAGCCTGTTTCCACCTAGTGGGTTGAATGTTTCGGTTTCTTTTGCCGGGGTTTGAAGCACCACCTTGTTGTTCTTGTCTAAAAGTTCCCCTGCCAGACTATAAATTGCGTTACCCTCCGGGCTGATTTTCAAACCTTGGATGTCGAAGGAAAGTATGAAATTATCGCCAGTATGGTATTTGTTTGAATCTGGCCTGTTCGAGCCATAAAGTCCCAGTGGATTTCGAACATTCAAAAATTCAAGCTTGGACGGTTCCTGTGCCAAGGCTGTCAGTAGTATCAATCCAATGCTATTCCACATGAAAATTCCTCATTCGTAATGGTGAACAATAGATATTGTGCCCTCGAGGGGGAAAGGTTGGCTAGAGCAGTTTGGGGTTCTGGGAAAATAAACTTGAAAAAGATGGTTTAGACTTGCTAAATATATTTTTGGCTGAACGGCTCGTGCTATCGTGGCACGAGGGACTATAGTCCCAATGTGTGTCCGGGCTGGACTTCGGAACATAACGGGAGAGTTCTAGAATGCTAGGAGGTGGTCAAGTGTGTAAAAAGATCCAGGTGAGGCTGCTTTAAGGTGGCCGACGGGCTGTCCGTCGAAGCAGCCTTAAACCATAAGAGCCCCGGGTTGTATCTACCCGGGGCTTCTTTTTTTAGCTCTTTGGGAATTTACGATGCGTTGGCAAAAGGATGGTGGATTTTTATCTTTTCAGCACTTTGCCTGATTTTAATGATGGTTTCCCGGTGGGTAAGCGTGTACGAACCGCAATGCGGACAAGGGCACGATTCCTGCCTTTGCTTTTCATAAACCGAATAAGCCTTCGGAAGATTCCAGCTTTTCTCGCAGGCGGAACAGTGAATAACGCTTTTTGTATTGGCCATAATTTTGCTCAAAATCAATTCCTGAAACACAAGCACCATATTTAATCATCGGCTTTCCAGAGCAGGGACTTTACTCGTTTTTCATGGCTGGGAAAAATATTCCGATTGTATGGTTAGGCTGAGCCCATCTAGAAATTTTTGCCACCTGCGTGTTTTTCAAATCCTTTGAAACCCTTGCAGTAATGGAAATACCAAATCCCAATGGGGTTACCATTTTCCTTGTATAAAAAAGATGGAAGCTCAATCACTTCATCAAAGGCTTTTCGCGCCGCGGGTGACACTACGCCTACCACCAGAAAGTTTTTGCCCTGGAATTTTTCCGGATGATCAATCGGGTTGGGCCATAAATCATATTGGCTATGCCTGTCTCCGTTGGCAAGACCTATGGAATATGCCTGTGGATTACCTTTGCAGTAAAAACCCAGTTCACCGGGAACATTCCAACTTCCACCAAAAAGGACAGGATCCACACCATCTTTAGCCCTGATGGTGGCAAGGATTTTATCCACTTCCTTTCCAAGTTGATCCCAGCCCCGCAATCTGCAGGTGGGATCCAGCTTGCGCAAGGGGAATGGGTTTTGTTGGGTGGCAGGGCCGGTAAATGCACTCAACAAAGGCCTTATGATTTCACTTCTGTGGATGCAAATGGAAAGTAGCAATCCCAGGGTGACAAAAGTGGCAGGCAGTACCTTGGCTGCATTTTTAAGGAATCGGTTGTCCTCTTTGGTTACAAGATAAATGTAATATCCAACCAGCATCAACCCGGAGAGATACGAGGTTACCGGCCAGTTGATTTCACCCCCGCCAGTTTTTGGACTGAATGCAAGGAATACTAAAAAGGTTCCTGCGGACATCCACCATAAGTAGTTAATCTTGGGATCTTTCTCTACAGTTGGGCGGAATCGCCACATTGCGGTGGCCCAGACAACAAACCAGTACCCCAGAAGCAGTCCGAATTGCTGCCCGATGTATACCAATGGTCCGTACCATTTGTATTTGGGTCCATCGTGCAAACCGGCGAGCGCGCTCACATGGTGGAAAGAAACCCAGCCGTTCTGAATGTTCCAGATCAAGATGGGCAAACAACAAAATGCCGCGATTGCACCCATGACCCAAGGCCCACGGTGGAAAAAATAATATCTGTAAGTGCTGCTAAAAAGAAAGAAACACACCAGTGAAACTATCCAAAGCACCATGGTGTACTTTGCCAGGATGCCAATGCCGATTGCAAAACCAAGTGGAATCCAGGCGTAATTCTTGCCTTCGAAAATGGCCATGAAGCCAAATACCAATGACCAGATCCATGCGCATGTAAAAGGGGCATCTATGGTCATGATGGAAGATGCGGCACTAATCGGAGGCAGGGAAATGGCAATGATAAGAACACCTATCGAAATTTTCGGCTTTCGAAAAACTTTTTGGGCGAGGACATAAGAACCCCACAGCAGAAGTGTTCCACAAATAACGGCGGGTAGTCTTACCGCGGGCATTTCCGAACCAGAAATTGCCAGGGAAATCGGGCCAAATAATTCAAGCCCGGCTCGTATCATCCAGGCAACCAGGGGCCCTTTGCTGTAGTAACTCCAATCCAGATGCCTGGACCAGTCAAAATAATGGGCTTCATCAGGAGCCAGGCAAAGTGGGCAAAAGAAAAGCAAATAGGCAACATGGATCAAAGCCGAACCCAGCACCAGAAATATGGCTATTCTTGAAGCTTTGGCTTGGCTAATCTCACTATTTTCCTTCGATAATTCCATGTCGTTCATCGTTCCCCAACTGGATTTAATGCCAATCCGGCTTTTACGAAAGCAATCCATCGCAGGTCAAGCCTGATCCGTTTTTCGATAAGCCAAATGGACTGGTTTAAGTTGCGGTGGTTTGGTAAGTAGGTCTTTTGATTGCTGTCTTCATCGGAGAGAAAGAATCATGCGAAACCTGCTTGCGCTTGCAGCCTTTTGTGCCCTGGCCTTTGGTGGAGCCGGGTATTTTCTGGGTTGGTACAAGGTTCAAACTACCACCGCAACCGATGGATCCACCAGCGTAACAATCACCTTCAACAACAAGAAAATCAGCGTGGATGTGGACAAGGGCAGGGATTATCTGCAGGAAAAGATCAAAGCCGTGGAAGAGTCGGAAAAGAAAACCGCAAAGGTGGAAGAAACCGGACCTCGCGCCCAGCGTTAGTTCTTTCTGGCCAGCATCTGCAATAACTTGCTGGCGCAAGCATCCGCAAACTCTGCATCGTTGATGTGGTAATCAAGTTCTAAGACCGGAATCTCAGGCAGTATCCAAAGTTTCAGGCTATCCAGCAAAGCCTTGTTGGCCTCGGGCCACCAGAATGGTTTGCCGGGCGCATCCAGCGCGGAAATACCCTTCAAGGGAAACATTACCACTACCGGCCCTCTGGCAGCGCTTGCTTTCCAGGCGATTTCTTTTCCCAGAGCATCGTTTTCTTCAGGCGTGGTCCTCATCAAGGTGACATTTGCGTTGTGGACATGGAATAACCGGTGGCGAAATTTTTCCGGTACGGTTTCTTTTGGGCCAAAATTCACCATATCCAGTGCTCCCACGGAAATAACCTGGGGTATTCCCGCGATGGACGCCGCAGTAAGACGCTCTTTGCCCGCACTTAGGATTCCACCCACCAACTCATCAGCCAGTTCCGTGGTGGTAATATCCAGCACTCCCTGGATTAACCCATCCTGAATAAACGATTCCATCGTGGCACCTCCCGTGCCTGTGGCATGAAATACCATGGTTTCAAGGTTGGCTTGCTCAAGGTTTTTTCTAGCTCTTTCCACGCAGGGAGTGGTGACTCCAAACATGGTGGCACCTATGACAGGCTTTTGGGTGTAATCGGGTAACCGAACTCCCTGAAGCATTCCCGCCATGGCGCATGCCGCATTGGCAATCACAACCCGGCTTATGCGGTTGATCCCGCTGATGTCCACCACGGAGTGCATCATGGTGATATCCTTCACTCCGACAAAAGGCCGTACCTGTCCGCTTGCAAGAGTGCTAACCATGATTTTGGGAATACCAAAGGGCAGGGCACGCATTGCGGAAGTCGCAATAGTGGTGCCTGCAGAGCCCCCCATGCCAAGCACCCCTGCAATTTTCCCTTCCTGATAAAGTCGCACGGCAATCTGGCTGATTCCTTTGGCCGCTGCCTCAACGGCCTTGCCGCGATCATTCTCCAGCAGAACTTTTTCAAGTGTGGTGCCGCCGGCAAGGAAGAGATCCTGCCGTGGAATATCTGGTATGAAAGAAGGTTCCCCTAGAGCGCCTGCGTCAGCTACCAGGCATTCCACACCCTTCTTAAGGAGTAAGTCTTTTAAAAATGCAAATTCTTGTCCCTTGGTATCCAGAGTGCCAACCAGCAAGACCTTCATGGGAACCCTTTCCAAACAATTTTGTTGTCAGAGAAAGAGTATAGAGGGCTGGAAGCACAAAAGGAAATGGAACCCTCTTTTGGGGTTCCATTTGGATTAGGAATGAAGCCGAAGTAGGATTAGTAACGGATACAGGTATCCAAGGTCATACGGAAATCTTCAAGGAAGTTATTCCCAACCACGGCCCAATCCAGGCCGAGGCCTGTCTGAATTCGTTCAGACCATTTGTAACGGAAGCCGGGGCCCAGGGTCAGAACACTTTTACCACCTATGGAAGTGCCACCGAAGTTCACCAGATCGACACCATCAAAGTTGAAGTTGCTTTGGCCACCTTTGGTGTAGATGTTCCAGTTGAAGTTGAACATTGGGTAAAACCTGTGCCAGTTAAGCACATCGTAATCAAGTTGGGCGGAAAGATTTAAAAAGTTAGAGCGGGCGTTTGAAGTGGAAATATTCCAGTTCAAATTGCTCATCACATCAAAGGCACCATAGGAGCTTCTTCCAAAGGAATACGCAACCGAGGCATAAGGTGTAAGGGAAAGATTGCCCGTATTCTGGAAGGCACGCTGTGGGCCCGTGGGTATTTCAAATATCAAACCGCCGGCGGCAACCAGGTTGTGCTGTTCGTCTCGCAGGAATGTCCACTTGGGTCCCAACCAGAATTCTGAGAAACTTAGGTCACCATTGAACCCATCTTGTTTGTCGGTTGGGTTCAGCGAGATCCAGCCGAATTTGTTGATCACCAGCGATATTCTTTCGGTGATGGCAACGCGGGCCTGGGTTCCCAAATAGTTCACATTTCCACCTTGCAGGGTAGAATTCTTTCCGGGAATAGTCTGGAAGATGTACAGCGGACGAATTTCAGTCAATGCCCTGGGATCTTCAAACAAGAAGATATTGGTGGTGGGGCTGGCGAAATTGTCAAAGGCATGATCGCTTTCAAATGGCTTGCGATGGTGCGAACCTGAAAAAGGCCCATTACCAATGTAATTGCGGAAGTTATCCATGAAACCGGTATTGCTAGGTGCTGCAGCTTGATCCAGTGGCATTCCTGTAGAGCCGGGAATGAACGGGGGAGGGTTCCCATATGCAGGCGGTGGTGTGCTGCCAAAAGCGGGAGGGCTTCCAAACGCTGGTGGAGGTGCTGGAACTGCGCCACCCGGTGGAACCGGGGGTGGGGCCTCACCCTGTGTAAGTACAATTGGGGACGTTCCCGGTTTGTATGCTGGCGGAGATATTATCGGAACCGGCTGGCCCAGGGATGCCGCCCCTGCTGTCAGTGGTGGACGGTTTGCACTCATCCAGATTCCATCTTGCGCAAACCCCATGGCGTCCCAGGATGCCAGAACCATCCAGGCAAACCAGAATCTTGCGAGTGTTTTAAGTTTTCTCATATCCGTTTTAACCCCACCAACAGGGAGTTCCCCGGTTTTTACCTTGGGAGCTTGGCGAAGAATCTTTCATTTTCTTGAAATCCTTCTCCTCCTGACATAATTTCCCAAGTAGACTGATTCAATGTGCTCTAATGCCATGTTTTTGAGGTTTGACAAGATGAAAATGAAAATATTTTTCAGACTGACTTGGGTACTGATGGTTGGGGTAATTCTGGCAAATCTGGCAAAGGCCTGGTGGGTTCAGGGACATGCCACCCTTACTGAAGCCGCTGCGATTGCGCTTCCAGACGACATGCCAGAGTTTTTCCGCAAGGGGGGGAAGGCCCTTGGTCATTATGTGGGTGACCCCGATCGTTGGAAAAATCCCACAGCAAAGTTCCTGCGAGCAGGTACCTCCGCGGAGCATTTTCTTGATCTTGAGGATGTTGAGGGTAAGGATCTTCCCTCGGATCGTTACAAGGCAATTGAACTTCTTGAATCCATCCGCAAGCGTCCGGAAAAGGTGGGCATGCTGCCTTATGCCATTATGGAGAATTATGAACGGCTTGCCTGTGCCTTCTATGACCACCGCCGAGAACCTGAAAACGAGGCCATCCGTTGGAAGTGTCTTTTGCATGCCGGGGTGCTGGCGCACTACACCACTGACCTTGCCATGCCGCTGCATACCACCGTTAACTATGATGGGATGAAGGTGGATGGGAAGATCTTGCAGAAAGGCATTCATGCCCGTTTGGACGCATTCCCGGAAAAATTCAGCTTCAAGGCGGATGATCTTGCCAGGGGTTTGAAAGTGAACAAGCTGGATCCAGATTCGGTCTGGAACAGGGTGCATGAGGCGATTCGTGAATCTCACCGTCATATTGCCACAAGTTACGAACTCGACAAGAAAGGCGCTTTTGCCACCCCGACAGAGGAAAGCAGGAAGTTTGTCACAGAACGATGCCAGATGGGCGTTCAGCTTACCATGGACATTTGGTACAGCGCATGGATCAAGAGCGCGACCATGCCAGCGCACTATTAAAAATAAAAAAGCCCCCAGGAGGGTGGGGGCTTTCGGGCGATGGGGGGAAACCTTTAGAAGTTAATCTCGAATCCCAGGTTGACTCCTTGCAACCAAAGTTCCGAGCCGTTGTACTGGAAGGTGGGTTGGGTACCGCCAATGTTCAAATCTATTGCCTGTCCTGGGCGCATAACGCTGGACCAGTACAGGATGTTGTACCCAGCGTAAAGTTTCAGATAATCCAAAGCCTGCCAGCCGACATTCACACTTAATTCAGGCAGGAATGTGAACACCTCTCTGCCGTATTGGCCGATATTGGACGGTTGTGCCAAAAAGCCTTCGTTAAAGGTGCTGCTTGCCCCGTTTGCCGTGACAGTTCTCAGCCCCGTGATGTTCACGCCTTGATGAGTTCCACCGATACCAAACTTGGGAGTGGCCAGAATGGACCATCTATTCTGGTGGTATTCAAAGGAAGCACCAATCTGGGCCCCATAAAAATCACTGTTGGTCTTGAAGTTATCCACGGATCCAACGGTTACCGGCCCAGGATTCGGGTTAAAGGAAGTTCCGGCAACGCCAAGGTTTTCCTTCAAGCCTAGGTAACGGAAACCTCCAATCGCATCGATGGACCAACGCGCATTGCTTTCCATGTTGTGCCTTAGATTCGCCTCGGCACCCCATAGGTTGCTAGCGTAGGTGCTGGAGAAAGCTCCCGGTGTGGTGTTTGGGCTGGCAAGTATCGCAGCCGAGGATATTCCACCTTGGGTGGTGTTGAAGAACGGTTGGGCCAGCAGCGGAGTACCTCCAGATACCAGATTGGAAGTTTCCCCATTGTCGCCAACGAAAAGGAAGTTCGCTTCCAAGCCAAGGGTGTGTTCGCGGTTAAGCCAGTAGCCCACCACAAATCTGGCGCCAAGTCGCAAATCATCGCCTAGTGGGTCGTTGCCCACCACAATACTTGTTCCAGGTGCCCCAAGTATGCCGGTGGTACCGGACGTCGCCAACGGTGGAACTTTGTTACCATTCATCCACCAAAGGAGCAGTTCGGCGTTGAAGCTGATGCGTTCCGTGTCGGAAGGGTGCTTATTCACTTCCTGCAGGGCTTCAGCAACCTCGGCTGTTGGTTTGCTTTCCGCCGGTGCTTTTTGTTCCACATCCGGAAGCTTGGCGGGTTGTTTGGTTTCCTGACCAAATGCGGAGCAGGTTGCCAGCAATCCTGCCGCGATGGCAAAACGAAGAGTCCTTAAACGATTCATGATCGTTCCCTCCTGAAAGAAAAGCCCATCCTTGGGCAAACTCATGGGATGGTTCTCAAGTGCGTCTGAATGTCCCCCCGGACAACGCACAATCGAAATCATCCGCAATATTTCTCGTCAGGCTGGTAACGATTGAAACACAGGAAAAGAGCATTCCGGTTGTAGGAAAAACGCAGGACCCCCGCAGGATGGGATTTCATGGAATTGACAGAAGTTCAGGAATTCCAGTGATTATTGGACTAACCGGCAAAGTTTGCCAATCTTGACATCTCAGAGGTGACATTGCTCTTACAAGGGTTTATATTGTTGGGAACCTTCCTTAAATCCTACCTTTTTGTGGAGTAATCAACATGGTTCGGAAAAAGCTGCTATCACTCGCGGGTGCCTTGTTATTTGCCATAAACACTCATGCCGGTTCGTGGCCAGAGTTTCGCGGCCCTGATGGCAACGGCCATGTCTCGGGCGTTGTGCTTCCAACCAAGTTTGAGCCCGGGATGGAAGCTTGGAAACAATCCATTCCTGGAAAAGGATGGTCCAGCCCTGTGGTTCATGAAGGCAAAATCTACCTTACCACGGCCATTCCGCAAGGCGATGAAAAGCAGCCTGACCAATCCCTTGAGGCATTATGCATGAATGCCAACGATGGCAAGAAAGTCTGGCAAACCAAAGTGGTTCTGCAGAAAGCGGAAACAGCACCCAAGATTCATAACAAGAATAGCCATGCCAGCCCAACCCCGATCTACAAGGATGGCAAAGTTTATGTGCATTTTGGCCACATGGGCACTGCCTGTCTGAATGCCAGTGATGGTAAAATCATTTGGCAAATTCCCGGGCTTTATACAAAGCCAACCCATGGCAATGGTGGGTCACCCATTCTTTACAAGGATCTTCTGATTTTCAGTTGCGATGGCATGGATGCCCAGAAAGTTGTGGGCTTATCCATAACCGATGGAAAGGTTCGTTGGTCGGTAGAGCGAAATGCAGGCCCGGCAAAGCCATTTTCTTTCTGCACCCCAGCCTTGATTGAAGACAACAACCGTAAAATGGTGATCAGCCCCGGTAGCGACATGGTGGGTGCCTACGACCCTGAAACCGGCAAAGAGCTTTGGCGTGTCAAGTACAAGGGGTATTCCGTGATTCCAAAACCCGTGTACTCCAATGGTTTGGTTTTTATCTCCACCAGTTATGACAAACCTGTGCTTTATGCGATCAAGCCAAATGGTAACGGCGATGTTACCGAGACTCATGTTGCCTGGAAACTCGACAAGAATGTTCCACACACCGCTTCCATGCTGCTGCACAAGGGCAACCTTTTCATGGTAGCGGATAATGGCATGGCAAGCTGCGTGGAACAGGCTACTGGCAAGGTGCTCTGGCAGGAAAGGTTGCAAGGAGCTTATTCCGCATCTCCGGTGCTTTCTGGGGAAAACCTTTTCTTTCAGAGTGAAGATGGAAAGACTACTGTCCTTAAGGCAAAAAGCACCTTTGAGCAGATTTCTACTTCCGAGATGAAGGATCGAACCCTGGCATCCTATGCCATTGCTGATGGGAAGCTTTTTGTTCGCACGGAAAAGCAACTATTTGCTTTTCCGATTAAGTAAGGTTCCTTCTTTTGCCTGAATTAGAAAACTGGTGGGTTTTAGTAGCCGCTAAATAAATCGAGGGGGGCAGTTTATCTACCCCCCTCAATGTTTACATCTGGTTCGAAAAGCAAATTACTTCTTCTTCACAAGAATGTAATCCGTTCCACCGTCGGGCAATTGAATCTGGAAAAGCATTCCTTCATCGAAGTTCGCATTTTCCGTTATGCTTTTCAGCTCGGAAGATGTTTTTACGCTTTTCTTATCTACCTTGGCAATCAGCATTCCAACTCTTAATCCGGATTGAAAACCAAGGCTTTCACGATCCACCTTGATGATGGCCACACCGCGGGTTCCGGGTTTATACCCATACTTTTCAGCAAGGTCTGCATTCATTTCACCCACTTCAATGCCAAGCTTGTCAAGGTTCATGTCCCCTTCAATTTTTGGTTTTTCCGGGGTTCTCTGGGGAATCCCTCTTGAAACTCCAAATTGTTTGGGTTGTTCCTCAATGGTCACTTTCAGGGTCATTTCTTTCCCATCGCGTACCACAAGAAATTCCGCTGGCTTACCCAAAGGAAGTGAGGCCACTGCAAATTGCAATGTTTGGCTGTTCTTTACAGTCTGCCCTGCGACCTTTACTATCACATCGCCGGACTGCACACCACCCTTACCAGCGGGACCATCATCCAGAACCGAGGTGATGAGAACTCCCTTGGCACCTTTAACGCCAAGCTTCATGGCGACCTGTTCATCCTCAATATCCTTGATCGTTACACCAAGGTAGCCCCGGCGAACCATGCCATCCTTCAGAAGTTGTTCCTTGATAGATTTGGTGAGCTTTGAGGTGATGGCCATTCCAACACCCTGAAAGCCACCAGTGCGGGTTTTGATGGCGGAATTCACACCAACTACCTTGCCTTCGAGGTTGACCAGCGGGCCACCGCTATTGCCGGGATTAATTGCAGCATCGGTTTGTAGGAAATCTTCGTAAAAATTCAGGCGCAGGCTTCTGCCCTTGGCACTGATGATTCCCGAGGTTACCGAACCAGTAAGGCCGAATGGTGCGCCCAAAGCCAGTACACGGTCGCCGATTTCCATGGCGTCAGAGTCACCAAATTCAAGAATTGGAAGATTGCTTGCCTTGATCCTGACGATGGCTAGATCCGTCTTAGGATCACCTTTAATGTCGGTGGAAGTGAATTTTCTGCCATCGTGCAGGGTGATTTCAACCTTATCCGCGCCTTCAATCACATGGTTGTTTGTGACAATAACCCCGGAAGGATCAACAATGAAACCTGATCCAAAACCACCGGCTCCATCTTCTGGACCTTCGTCCTCGCGATCCTTGAATTGTTCAAAGAATTTTCGCAGTTCATCCGGAATTCGGGGATCATCCATACCAGGGTTTCTTTTGCGGGAATCGCGAATTTTGGTGGGCTTAGCCTTGGATTCGATGCTTACAACTGCAGGGAGAACCTTCTTCACTACATCGCGGTAGGAAGTCAGGTTGATCGTTGGGCCCGAACTTTTTGATTCCTGCTGGGCATTCAAACCCTGAAACGCTGGCGAGGCAACAATGCCGGCCAAACCTGCCAAAAGCAAACCTGCCATCATCATCCTTTTCATGGTTTCCTCCAATTTTTCAAATTAAACCTGTCCCTCAGGTGGTACCTCATTGTAGATGGTGTACCAATACTTCTCTACGATGGGCGGTCATGAAAAGTTCACCATCCATTCATTTTTTTTGAACTTTTTCCATGAGTGATTGTCTATTTGGTACCATGGCAAAAATGCCATATTCCCCTGTGTAATCTGTGTAAGTTCTTATAATACTTATAGTTCTGGTTGGTCAATCAATTTCAATGGTGGTTGTACCCAGAGATTTCAGCGATGGCGCCCGGTTCATTTTCAAAAAAAGAAATTCAAGTAATGGAGGAATGCCAAGAAGCCATTGGCTACCGTTTTGGACAGTTGGATTTACTGAGAAGCGCATTGGCCCATGCTTCGGGGGTAGATTCCAGATTGTCCTCTAACGAAAGATTGGAATTTTTGGGGGATGCCATCTTGGGCTTGGTATGTTGCGAACGGTTGTATCTCCATTTTCCGGAGTTTCAGGAAGGGGATATGACCAAAGTAAAGTCCGTGGTCGTTAGCCGGCCGACTTGTGCTGCAATCAGTTCCAAATTGAATCTCGGTAAATACCTCTTCATGGGTCGTGGTTCCACACGTGAGGTTGAAAACTTGCCAGTCAATGTGCTGGCAGATGCCTTCGAATCTTTATTGGGGGCCATCTACCTGGATTCTGGTTTTGATTCCGCGAGGGAATTCGCCCTGAGGCATTTGGTTCCAATTATCGACGAGGTGGCTAACAGTGACCTGAAGAACAATGCCAAATCCCTGCTCCAGCAAATGGCACAGAAGGATTATGGTTCCACACCCCAATATATATTGCTGGATGAAAACGGGCCGGATCATAGCAAATGCTTCAAGATGGCTGCAGTGGTAAATGGGAAAACCTTCCCCGGAGCCTGGGCAAAGAATAAAAAAGAAGCAGAACAAAGAGCCGCCATGAACGCGCTTGCTGTCTTTCAGGGTCAACAACCTCCGTTTGAGCACTAACCTTTATGCCAATGAAACCTTATACCATTCGATGCATTAATCCTGCTTGCGCGGAACTTGCCCACTACAAAATTGCATCGCACTGGACCGATGGTATTATTTCCGAACTAAAGACCTATTCCATCTGTTGTGATAAATGCCTGGGCGGGGAATTTGCAAGCAGCATGGAAAGGCATAAGAAATGCCGAACCATAGCAGGAGAGACCCTCGCAGTGCCCGGGGTTTTTGACCTGGCGCGTGGCAAGTCTTCCAGTGACCTGAAACGCCGGCTGGATTTGGAGGCAAATCTTTTACATTCGCTGAACATGATTAGTTGAGTGTGGTTTTTTCAAAATCCATGGGCAGACCATAAACATAAAAGCCATTTGCCTTGGTGCCAACACTTAGACAAATGAAATCACTGAACACTCGAAAAAGACCAATGCATTCAATGTCGGCAGGGCCCTCGAGGGTGGTGATTTTCTTCATATCTTGAAGCCGGAAGATGTGGATTTTTGAATCTCCCGCCGCCGCCAGGATTTTTCTTTCCACCAGCGCCAGCCCGGTTACTTCATGACCCAGGTCTAAACTGCCGGTTTCCCGGTTTCCCTGAATGTCCCATGTTTTTACATACCCATCCGAGCCTGAAGTAAACAGGGTTCTGCCATCCTCCATGCAAATGGTTCGCCAGACTTTTCCAAGGTGGCTTCCAAGATCTTTTTTTTCACCATTCATCAGGTTCCAAATGGATATTTTTCCATCCCAACCACCCGCGGCTACCCATTCCCCAGTGGTACCGTAGACGCAGGTAAACGCAATGCGACTGCTGGTTTCGAACGAGAATAATTCTTTCTGATTACGATGATCCCAAATTTTCACTCTGCCATCGCAGGCGCTGGAAACCAATCTGGAACCCTCGGGAGAAAACCGCACACAATTGACCGAGGACTGATGGCCTTCCAAGTCACATACTTTTTCCAATGTGCGAAGGTTCCACACCGTAATGGTTTTAAGGTCAGATCCCGAGGCAGCCAACCCCATTTCCAAGGGTGCAACGCAGGCGCAAGCACCGCCATAATCCTTGCCAAAAGCATGAACTCTAACGCCTTTGCGCATGTTCCAAAGTGCAGGGCCATACGAGCCATTCGAAAAACCAAAAACATCGCTGCCATGTTTTTCATCGGAAAGCAAGGTGAAGGCGATTTCCCTGGCAGGTGATAAATGATGCTGGGGGGTTAGCCTGAACAGGAACTTGGGTTCCTCCAGCTTTTTAGGCCACATGGGTTCTTGATGCTGCTGGGAGTTGCCAAACCAACTTTTGTAGCCTGCTATTCCTGTGGCTGTGGCGGCCAATACTCCCATGGCTGAAAGCACTCTTCTTCTTTCAAAAAATTTCGTGCCTGTGCCTTGGTCCAAATGGTGGATGAATTCCTGGCAGGATGGCCATCGGTGTTTTGGCTTCTTGGCCAGAGCTTTTGCCAGGGCAGATTGCATGGATTGAGGTATACCTTCAAGGTTTGGTTTTCCATGCAGATGCCCCTGCGCCACTTGGGCCGAGGTTCCCTCAAAAGGGAGATGTCCGGACAATAATTGAACTATGGAACATGCCAGGCTGTACTGATCGCTGTGAAGGTGGGTTTTGCCATCCAGAAATTCGGGGGCAGCATAACCAAGCGTAAGGGCTCCAGTGTGGCTTGTAAGGCTGTTAGCGTGCAACCTGGCAAGACCGAAATCAGCGACTTTTAACTGGCCATCCACAAGCAAAAGATTCTGGGGTTTCACATCCCTGTGCTGCAGGGATTTTCTTTCCGGGCCGTGGATGGATTGGTGAAGGAAGTCCAGTGCCATGGCGGCTTGTTGCATCCATGGCTTTAGTGTCTCCCATGGAATACCTTGCTGGCCTTGGGTTCTTAAATTTTGGAAATATTCGTACAGAGTTTCCTGGGCAAGTTCCATCAACACAAACAGTGAATCTTTTTCCTGAAAGGTTTTGAAAATGCGTAAAAGGTTCTGTTGTTGCAATTGGGATAACCACTCCATGGCCTGGAGTTCGTTATGTGCGGATTGTTTATCCAGTGGAACAATTTTTATGGCAATTTTTCCAAGCTCCTGGCTTGTGGATTGCCAAACCTCTCCGGAACCACCTTTGCCAACCAGTTTCTCAAGTCTGATTCCAGGAAGGGGAGAATCCCCAGGGTTATAGCGGATGGCCTTCCGATCCAAAGTGGTGTTCCCAACCCAGTTCATTTTTTTAAGAGCAGTGATTTTTGCCTTCAATTCTGGCAAAAGATGGGGATAGTTTTTGCAAAGTAACTCTGGATCGGTTTCTTCGCCATGAAGCGCTTTGGTTTCCCAAATGCTTAATAGCAAATCGATCTGCTGGGAATCAGAAGAAGGCATGGTGGTTGTGGGCTCCGGGCATTAAGACAGATACTTTAACAGCTTGAGGCATTGTTTAAAGCGTTTTATGGCATGGTTTTAAAGAAGAATTGATCCCCAAGGGAACTTTTGTAATATATTGGTATTAATAAAGCACCTTCTTGGGGAATGGTGTAACGGTAGCACGACTGGCTCTGAACCAGTTAGTCTAGGTTCGAATCCTAGTTCCCCAGTTTTTTTATAAACCAAAATAATTAAAAATATTGGTGAACTTTGGACGTACACTTCGTCTAATGAAAAGACAATATTTGCTTGGAGAAGAAATGACTAAAAAGAAGGCGTTTACACTCATCGAGTTATTGGTGGTTATAGCCATCATTGCCATTTTAATTGGGTTGCTTTTGCCTGCGGTTCAAAAAGTGCGCGAGGCCGCAAGCAGAATGCGGTGTGCCAACCACATCAAGCAAATATCACTGGCGCTGTTGAATTATGAGAACACAAATCAGAAGTTCCCTCTGGCTTATACGGATAAAGCAGATCCAAACATCATGTGGCATAACTGGGTGGTATTCATTCTGCCTTATCTGGAAGAAGCCAATCGCCTTGCCAGCTACAATTTGTACTACAACTGGTGGGTACCCCCAAACCAGGATATTGTAAAAGCCCAATTGAAGATCATGAACTGTCCCTCAACACCGGTTCAGCCCCGTATGCAGAATAAACCTGAAACGGTGGCTGTAATGACGCCAAATGGCATGCAAGTGGTGAACAAAGAGGGTGGCTGTGGAGACTATTTCGCTCCTACAGGCGTTTTCTGGGAAATTAACAATGAACTGACAGTTGCTGACAGGATTCCCGCAGGCAGGGACCTTCGCGGTGCCCTTTGCTGGCATGGTCAGGATACCACCACCACGCCACCCTGGACTCCCAACTACACGAATCGAATTAATGATATAACCGATGGCACCAGTAATACTATTTTGATTGGTGAATGTGCAGGGCGTGAGGATGTTTGGAGAGGCAGCACCATGTACCCTGTCACTTATACAGGAACACTTCGTTATCGTGCACGGGGAGGGGCTTGGGCAACTACGGATAACGCATACGGTATTGGGCAGCGCGCGCCCTGGCATGTTTCGGCGGGTAACATACCAGGAGCCATGAAGATTAATAACTCCAATGAATGGGGACACCTCTTTTACAGCTTTCATTCGGGCGGAGCTAACTTTGCATTTGCGGATGGTTCAGTTAGGTTTTTAGGTGAAAATGCATCCCTGAAAAATCTTGCCAGCATGGTTACCCGAGCGGGTGATGAGGTAATCCCCAACGAGTAACCTTATTCGGAAATAAAAGTTTCATGCGAAGCCCGGCATTACTGCCGGGCTTTTTGTTTGTTTGCACGTTCTGGCTGGGTTAATGTTCTTTCAGGTTTTGAATCAAAAAATCCAGGTTATTACTATGAAAAAGTCACTTGTGTTACTTGCTGTTGCTGTGGTTTTTGGAGCCATTCTTTTAGTGGAACAAAAATCCCAGGGTGAATTTGCTTCCTTGGCGGTTGGTCCCAAAAAGTACATGAAAGGCAATCTTCACACGCACTCCCTTTGGAGTGATGGGGATGATTACCCCGACATGATTGGTGATTGGTACAAAAGCCATGGATATCAATTCCTTGCTTTGACCGAACACAACTTGATCGCCGAGGGGGAAAAATGGAAAGAGGCTTACAAGGGAGAAACCCCGAAGGCCAAAGCTCTTGAAAAATACCTCAAGCGATTTGGGGAAAAATGGGTCGAAGTGAAGGAGGTGGATGGCAAAAAGCAGGTGCGCCTGAAAACGCTTGCGGAATGCAAGCAGCTTCTGGAAGAGGAAGGCAAGTTCAAGTTCATCAGTGCCGAGGAAATTACACATAAGTTTGCCAAGAACCCCATTCATATGAATGCCATCAACATTCAAAAAGCCATCAAGCCGGTCGATGGGCCATCCATTCGCGAAACCATTCAAGTGAACCTCAGGAATGTGCAGCAACAGGCAAATCAGAATCAAAAAGTCGCGATTGGTTTTCTGAATCATCCCAACTTTCAGAAAACCACACCGGCAGAGGATATGGCCGCCTGTGAGGAATTGCGTTACTTCGAGGTTTATAATGGCCACCCCACTGTTCGCAACAAAGGTGATAAGGATGTTCCCTCTTGCGAAAGGCTTTGGGATATCACCAATTCTCTCAGGCTGGGCAAATTGAATATGCCTATTCTTTATGCGGTCGCAACGGATGACTCCCACACGTACCACGAGTATGGACTTGGAAAGGTGAATCCCGGTAGAGGCTGGGTGATGGTGCGTTCAGACAAATTGAACGAAGAGGATTTGCTTATGGCCATGAACCGTGGAGACTTTTACGCTTCAAACGGGGTGGAGTTGGAGGATGTGACATTTGAAAATGGCACTCTTTCGATTAAGGTAAAGGCCCAACCCAATGTTCAATATAGAACCCAGTTTATAGGCACCTTGAAGGGTGCTGGCTTGGAGGGCAAGCCAGTTTTAGACAAAGATGGCCAGCCAGTTCTGGTTTCGCGCTCTTACGGTGATGATATCGGTCAGGTTCTGAATGAGGTGGATGGCGCCAATCCCACTTACAAGTTGAATGGCAGGGAACTCTATGTCAGGGCCAAGGTGATTTCCACCAAACCGCATCCAAATCCCGCGGAAAAGGGCGACATGGAAACTGCCTGGACTCAACCGGTAATGCCTTTGTCAAAGTAGCCAGTACTTTGGTGCTTCCTATATACTCTGGAAGCATCTTTGTATTCTGGTACAGTTATAAACCCTGCCTGATAGCTGAAATGGAAAGTGAAGTTTGCCATGTTGAGATGGAGTTGTTGCCTTTTTGCAAGTCTGTTTGGTGCGGCCCTGCAGGCTGCCGAGCCTGCCACGAAAAATGTGATTTTGTTTGTGATTGATGATCTAGGTCGGAATGACCTTGGTTGCTATGGCAGCAAATATTACCGTACCCCGAATCTGGATGCCTTTGCGAAGACAGGGTTGCAGTTTCAGGATTTTTACGCGGCCTGCCCTGTGTGTTCGCCTACTCGCGCCAGCATCATGACCGGAAAATACCCTGCGCGCTTGAACCTTACAGACTGGTTGCCCGGCCGTGGCGACCTACCCGCGCAGAAACTGAAGCGTCCGGAAATAGCCCGACAGTTGCCATTGGGGGAAGTCACCATTGCCGAAGTGTTAAGGCAAAAAGGCTATGTCACCGGCCATATTGGAAAATGGCATTTGGGGGGCGAAGGTTACGGCCCTTCCGAGCAGGGTTTTCAAGTAAATATTGCCGGCGATCATACTGGTACCCCTGCCAGTTACTTCGCGCCGTTCAAGAATGCCCAAGGTAAATTCATGCCCGGTCTTCAGGATGCTAACGAGGGTGAATATCTTCCAGATCGCCTTGCGCTGGAGGCGGAGAAATTTCTCCAAGCCAACAAGGATAAGCCCTTCTTCCTTTATCTGCCTCATTACTCAGTGCACACGCCTATGCGGGCAAAGCAGGAAATGATCGATTCCTATCCCAAAGGTGGAAAGCCGGGTTCCCAGAGTAATCCGGTGTATGCCGCTATGGTTCAAAGCATGGATGAAGCGGTAGGCAGGGTGATCAAAAAGGTGGAGCAGTTGGGGTTGGACAAAAATACCGCCATCTTTTTTACATCAGATAACGGTGGTCTGAGTGTGGTTGAGGGGCCGAACACTCCTGCCACAAGCAACGCCCCATTAAGGGAGGGAAAAGGCTACCTTTATGAAGGTGGAGTTCGGGTTTCCATGCTGGCTCGTGTGCCGGGGGTAACAAAGGCAGATACGAAAACCAAAGCGGTTGCGTGCAGTGTGGATCTTTTTCCCACCATCCTGGACTTGTGCGGGGTTGCTAATCCGGGAAAAGTGGATGGTGTTAGCCTGAAGGGTGTTCTGGCAGACCCTGCGAAAAATCAGGAGCGAACCTTGTACTGGCATTATCCTCATTACAGTAATCAGGGTGGCCGTCCCGGCAGCGCCATTCGTCATGGAAATATGAAACTGATCGAATTCGCTGAGAATGGTCGAACAGAGCTTTTTGATTTGGAGAAAGATCAATCCGAAAACCGTAATCTGGCCCTGGAAAAACCCGAGGTGGTGAAGGAGTTATTGGCAAAGCTTAACCTCTGGCGTAGCGACGTGGGCGCAAGGATGATGACCCCCAACGAGGCTTACAAACCCAACCCGCAAGATGCTAAGGGCTTGGTTACCCTCCATGGTAAATCAGCCCAGGTGCATGGCGTGATGCTTCGTTTTGAACCTGCGGTTCACAAAAATACCCTTGGCTTTTGGGTGAATGACAAGGATTGGGCCAGTTGGGAATTTGAGGTTAGCAAGCCCGGGAAGTTCAAAATAGAGGTTACCCAGGGATGTGGAACAGGGCAGGGCGGCAGTGATGTGAAAGTGGTGGTTGGCGGTAATGAAATACCTTTTGTGGTGGAAGACACTGGTGGATTCCAGGCATTCAAGCCCAGGATTGTTGGCGAAGTCAACATTGACAACCCGGGCCGAAAAACTTTGGAAATTCGCGTGGTGAAAAAGGCCAAGGCCGCGGTGATGGATGTGCAACAGGTGCGCCTGATTCCTGTTTCCTAGAAGGTTTCCCATGCTTACATTGGGGGCAAAAACCAGTATTCCCGTTTCCCGCAGAGGCGCCATCCAGATTGGTGCCAGTGCGGTTCTTGGAATGTCTTGGGATCGGCTTCTAGCCCAGGAACCCAATGGTCCCGCAAAGTCCGTGATATTCCTGTGGTTGTGGGGTGGCCCCTCGCAGTTGGATACTTTTGACCCCAAACCAAACGCACCTTCCGAATTCCGCAGTCCTTTCGCCATAATTCCAACAAAATTACCTGGCGTGCATTTCACGGAACTGTTTCCCATGCTTGCCCAGAGGTCGGATCACTTTTCGCTGTTGCGAAGCATGCACACGCAATCAAATGACCATGGTGTCGCCGGTACCATTGGCCTTACGGGCAGTATTGCCGGGGCTGTTGGTCTGGATGGAAAACCCCGGCCGGGACAGGCCAGACCAACCTTGGGAAGCACTGTGGCAAAGGTGCGCAAAATGCAAGGTGGCCTTCCATCGTTTCTGGTGGTCGGAGGTAAGCTTCATCAGGGAAAGAAACCCATCATAGGCGAATACTCGGGCTTTCTTGGTGCCTCGTGTGATCCGTTCCGACTTGAATTCGATGAAGAAAAGGGAACCCGGGTGAATGCTCTTGACCTGGGGCAGGGGCTGACACCAGAGCGTTTGGATGATCGCCAAAAGCTGGCTGGTGCCCTTGATGATATTGAACGCAAATTGCAAAAAGGTTCCACCCCTTGGACCGAGCAAATGCAACAGGCTTACGCCTTGTTGTTGCGACCGGAATCCCGAAAGATGTTCGACCTTGGCCAGGAAAGCCCCGCTATGCGTGATCGTTATGGAAGAACCCGCTTTGGCCAATCATGCCTGCTTGCCAGACGATTGGTGGAAAAGAAGGTTCCCTTTGTTCAGGTCAACTGGAGCGACCATGTCGAGGCCGAGGAAGATGCCGGGGATGGTGGTTGGGATCACCACTATCGAAATTTTCAGATCATGGTGGATCGTCATGGCCCATGGTTGGATCGCTCTATCTCCACTTTGCTGGATGATTTAAGAGATAGGGGTTTGCTGGAATCCACACTGGTGGTGGCCGTGGGTGAGTTTGGCAGAACTCCCAAGATCAATGAAAAAGCGGGGCGAGATCATTGGGAGCATTGTTACTGCGCGTTGGTGGCGGGGGGTGGAATCAAGCCGGGCAGGGTTATTGGAACTAGTGATTCACGTGCTGAAAGGCCTGCTGAACGCCCTCTTACCCCGGCAGACCTTGGCGCAACCATTCATCAGGCATTGGGAATAACCAGCGAGCAAAGCCAGTCATTTGGTTTAGCCACCGGTGGAGAGGTGATTGGGGAGCTTTTCTAGATGTTTGCTTTTTGCCTTGTATGGAACCTTGTGCAGGTGGTTTTGCTGCAAACCGGGCAGGAGGAAAAAGCCCGCCAGATTACCAGTGATGGTTCTTTCAAGTCGCATCTCAGTTGGTCGCCTGATGGTAAGAAGTTGCTGTTCACCCGAATTCATAAAGGCAAAATGGAGCTTTGCACGGTGGAGCCATTGCAAGGTTCCAAGGTTGAATCGCTGGTTCAGCCGCCACCAAATACACCACATTTTGATGGAAGTTGGTCGTTGGATGCAAAACAGATTGCCTATGTGCACGACATACTTCAGGGAACAGATGGTAAATTACAGATTAATATGGTGAATGCGGATGGGACCCAACCCAAGATCATCATCCCTCACAAGGCGTTTGAGGAATCCCCACGGTTTACCCCGGATGGACAAAATCTTGTCTGGGTAAGCACCCGGGATGGTAATCAGGAAATTTATTCCTTTGAAATTAACTCTGCCAAGGTAACCCGATTAACTCAGAGCCCTGGATTTGATAATAACCCAAATGTTCGTAAGGATGGGCAAAGGGTGGTCTTCAGTTCCTCCCGTTATGGTAATTTTGAAATTCTTTCCATGAAGATGGATGGTTCGGATGTGAAAAGGCTTACCAACCATGGAAGTTTGGATGTTTGGCCAGCTTTTAGCCCTGATGGGGGTAAAATTGCCTTTACCTCAAACCGCACAGGGAATTACAACATTTTTGTGATGGATGAAAATGGCGGTAATTTGGCGCAGATTACCAATAATCAGGGGGTGAATAACTTCGCTGCCTGGGGTCCTTCCGGTGAAGAAATTGCTTATATTTCCAACAAAAACGGTGCCTACGAGGTTTATATTCACTCTTTAAGAAAATGAATTTTTGACGAAAAAACCTTGAATAAGAAGGTAAGAATACCCGAGAATATGATTAAGTTTTGATTAACCTGTCTGCTCAAGAGGTTTGCATGCCTCAAAAGTTTTTGGCTTATGTTGTTTGTCTTTTGGTTCCAATGCTGATCATTGGTTGTGGCGGTGATACCGTGAAGGTTCCCAAGTTCAATCCATCCGCAATTGCGAAGGCGGCAATCGAAGAATACGACCTAAACAAAGATGGCTTTATCGACCAGGAGGAGCTTAAAAAGGCTCCCTCTTTAAAGGATGCCGAATCGGTGATTGATACCAACAAGGATGGCAAGCTGGATCAGGAAGAGATATCCGAAAGAATTGCCTTTCACCTGAAAGCTGGTTTTGGGCTTATGTCTTTTAGTTGCAATGTAAGCCGATTTGGCCAGCCTTTGGCAGATGCGGATGTGGTTTTGGAACCGGAAAAATTCATGGGTGAGTTGCTTAAACCTTGCAGAGGTAAAACAGACCCCTTGGGTGTGGTCAATTTTAAGGCGGAGGGCAATGCGGATTTTGGAACCCCGCCGGGTTTTTACAAGATCAAAGTAACCTCGCAAGGCAGTCCTGCTGTTCCAAAGAAATTTAACGAAGAAACTATTCTTGGCAAGGAGATCGCAGCCGACCGCCTGGGGCGTGGTGGCGATTCTTTCAAGATTCAGATAACCGCGAAGTAATTATGAAACGAGCCCTTCATGCATACATCCTTTAAAAAAGTTAATCGTGAAGGATTACCCAAAAAAGGTTTTACGTTGATTGAGTTGCTAGTGGTGATAGCCATCATAGCCATTCTTATAGGTTTGTTGTTGCCTGCAGTTCAAAAGGTCAGGGAATCCGCAAGCCGAATGCGATGTACCAATAATCTTAAGCAGATTGCACTGGCTGTGCATGGATATGAAGGGGTTCATTCTCAACCGCCACCAGCGATTCAGATTCGAACCGGAGTAAGTGACAATGATCCTAATGCCAATTTCGGGCCTGGTTGGGGTGTTTTGCTGTTGCCTTTTCTCGAGCAACAGGCGCTTTACATGCAAGCCGAGACCGGAGTTAGAAACTATATGGCAAATGGTGATAATACATGGAGAACGATCAAAGGTCAGGCTTTGAGTGTTTTTCGATGTCCATCGGATAGTGGTCATGAAGTTTTATGGACTGGGGCCGGTGGAGGTTGGGCCAGGGGAAATTATGCAGCCAATGCCTCGCCTTGCTATTATTGGGGAAAAACTTATACCGATGGGGCCGCATCTAGCAATCCTCCCACAGGAACTCCGCCACCGCCCAACGAACCCAATTTTCCATGTGGAGGAATTTTCGGGGTTAACTTTGCCCAGCCTATGTCTAAGCTTACGAACGAGGATGGTACCTCCAGCACAATTCTTTTTAATGAAATCAGGAACAGTGGGCTTTTGAATGCCGCTGATGGTCGGGGAATTTGGGCTATAGGTATGAGTGGTGCCAGCGTAACCATGGGGCATGCAACTTGGTGGATCAAAGGGCCAAATCATCTCGGGGGCGGAGCTGATGATATTCCCGGTTGTGCTGATCCAAATGGTTTGAAGGATATGGGGTGTTACCAGGCTGCTACTTCATTTGGGCAGGCAGCGGCTAGAAGTACTCACAAAGGTGGGGTGAACGCAGCTTTTGCGGATGGAACGATACGTTTTATCAAGGATAACATTAACTCGGTTACCTGGTATTGCATGAACAGCCGGAATGATGGGCAAACCTACGCGGAATAAGGCATGTTGCAAATGAAAAAATGTGTTGCCTTTATCGTTTTAGCTTCTTTGGTTGCTGGTTGTGGCGGACCATGGAGTTGGAGTGGTTCGGGGGTTGTGGGGCCGGAAAAGGTTGAAAGTTTTCTCCTTAAACCACCTGTCAGAAGTGAAGAACAAAGATATAAGCTTTATTTGAAAAGCTCGGATAAAGTGAATGTTTATGTGGTTCCAGCAAAGGATGAACAACAGGCGTTGAAAACCTTGAGGGAGGAAGGCAAGGTTGAATGCACAACCTTGGCTCAACCTTCCCACCAAACTAGCGAAATGGTACTAGGCGTATTGCAGGTGGCACCCACGGAAAACTTTGCTGTTTTGATTGTTAACCCGGGAAAGCAGCAGGTTAGCCTTTCCATGACAGCGCAAGAAAGATGATTCACCAATATTTGATGAATGGTGAGGGGATAATAAGACAGTAAAAGGCATACTATTTCTTTTTAATAAAGGGGTTGATCATGGTCGTTTTTTTGAAAATGGGGAAAGGTGGTTCCTGGCGAAGAACCGCTTTTACCCTCATAGAACTTCTGGTGGTGATTGCAATTATTGCCATTCTGATTGGCTTACTGCTTCCCGCGGTGCAAAAGGTCCGTGAGGCTGCCAACCGTATGCAGTGTGCGAATAATCTCAAGCAGATATCCATTGGTCTTCATGCCCATCATGGAACCTTTAATCGGTTTCCTTCCGGGGGTTGGGGTTGGAATTGGGTTGGTGTTTCCGGCAGGGGCACTGGTATAGAACAGCCCGGTGGATGGGTCTACAATATGCTTCCTTTCGTGGAACAAAACGCACTTTTTGAATTGGGTGGTTCACCCGGTACTGCTGCTGCACAGGCAGGAAGTTCCAAAAGATGTGAAACACCAGTTGGTATTTATAATTGCCCCACTAGAAGAAACCGTGGGCCATTTCCCAACGGCATGGGTTACTCTTATTATGAAACAACGCCCACACCTGCTATGCTTGCAAGGACCGACTATGCCGCAAATGCCGGAGATTCAGTGTGTGAATTGAGCGGTGGGCCCTCTTCCTTAGCCCAGGGTGATACTCCATCCTTTTGGACGGCTGCGCCTTACACCACCATCCCAACGATTACCGGAGTGGTTTATGCTCGAAGCGAAATCAGGTTTTCCGACATCACCCGAGGCACCAGTAATACTTTCTTTGTGGGTGAAAAGTACATGACTGTCAATAATTATCTGACCGGTGGTGATGCAGGCGATAATGAGTCTATGTACACCGGTTTTAATAACGATGTGTATCGGCACACCAATACCAATGGTCCGACTCAGGATAAAATGAATGTTAGCGACCAAAGCCGTTTTGGCAGCGCCCATGCCGGCGGTTTGAACATGGCCATGTGTGATGGTTCGGTTGCGTTTGTTTCCTACTCCATCGACCCTGCGATTTTCAAGCTGCAAGGGCGAAGGATGGAATAGCTCTAAGATCTTAAATCGAAACTTGAAACCCCGTGCCTGGCAGGTGCGGGGTTTCTTTTTAGCCATTCATTTATCGGATGGATTCGACTAAAATAAACTTATTCTGTTCCACGGAATACCTGCCTGACGGAGAAAAATCGGTGAAATGCCTTCCCATGTTTTTTTATATGATATGCGCCAAGCAATTGTTTTCCGCGGCGCTGTTCGCCGAGACCCCTAAGATCGATTTTGTCCATGAAGTGGTGCCAGTGCTGAAAAAGCATTGTGCTTCCTGCCACACGAATGGAACCTATAAAGGGTCCCTGTCCATGGATACCAGGGAAGCATTATTGAAAGGCAAGGCTGCGATCCCAGGTAATTCTAAAAATAGCGAAATCATCAAGCGAATTCACTCTTCTAATGCTGAAGACAAGATGCCGCCGAAAGGTTCGGTATTGGATGACAAGGAAAAGCAAATTCTGGCCCGCTGGGTGAATGCTGGCCTGCCTTGGGAATCCTCTTTTTCCTTCAAGATTCAGGCTTATATGCCTCCCATAAAGTTTCGGCCGGTTTCATTACCAGCGGGCAATGGTCATCCAATTGACCGCTTGGTGAACCAGTATCTTCAGGGTGGCAAATCGATGCCTCTGAAGAAAATTGGCGACCAGGAATTTTACCGCAGGGCTTCCATGGATTTGGTTGGGCTTTTACCCACACCGGAAGAACTAGCGGACTTTGCTGTGAATGGTGACTCTCAAAAAAGAGAAAAGCTTGTTGCCAAGCTGCTGGCAGACAAGCGCGCCTACGCAGACCATTGGATGAGTTTCTTCAATGATATCCTTCGAAACGAATACAAGGGCACTGGTTATATTGATGGTGGCCGTAAGCAGATCACGCAATGGCTTTACCCCTCATTGCTGGAAAATAAATCCTACGACCTGATGGTTCGCGAGTTGGTTAATCCCAAACCTGAAGCCGAGGGTTTTATCAAGGGAATCAAATGGCGCGGGAATGTGAATGCCAGTCAGGTGACCGAGCTTCAGTTCTCCCAGAATATTTCGCAGGTGTTTTTTGGCGTAAACATGAAATGTGCCTCATGCCACGACAGTTTCATAGATACTTGGAAGCTGGATGATGCTTACGCGCTTGCGGGTATTGTTTCCGATAAACCGCTTCAGATTTTCAAGTGCGACAAGGCCACTGGGAATTATGCCAAGGTTCGTTTTTTATGGCCTGAACTTGGCAATATAGACGCAAATGCCAGTAAAGAAAAACGCCTCGAACAGTTGGCCGGGCTGATCACAAGCCCGGAGAATGGTCGCTTTGCACGAACCATGGTGAATCGTTATTGGCAACGCCTTTTCGGCAGGGGTATTGTTCATCCGGTGGATGTCATGGCTAATAAACCCTGGAGCGAAGAACTTCTCGATTACCTGGCTAATTATTTCAAGGAAAACCAGTATGATCTTAAAAAATTGCTGGCGCATATCGTCGCATCGAACACCTATCAAGCGATGGTGGATCCGCATGCCGAGGATATTTCGGCAGATACCTATGTATTTCATGGACCATTGATCCGGAGGCTGAGCGCTGAGCAATTCATGGATGCGGTCTGGATGATTACAGGAACCGCGCCTGCGAAAATGGATGCTCCGTTGAAGGATCTTCCCGAGGCTACGGGGCCTTCCGCTAGAAAGCTAACCCGGGCGGTTTTGGTTCATTCCAACCTTCTTATGCGATCTCTGGGTAGGCCCAACAGGGAACAAGTGGTGACCACTCGCGCGGAAATCTTTACCACGCTGGAAGCATTAGATCTTACGACAGGTTCCATTTTTAACGATACCATCAATCGCGGGGCTAAAAATATGTTAGAGCAATGGAAAATGAAAACGCCGGATCAGATGGTGAGTGATTTGTTTTTGCGAAGTCTGTCCCGGGAGCCATCTGCGGAGGAAAAAGCCAAGGCGATGGAACTTCTGGGAAGTAAACCTGGCTTGGATCAGGTGGCTGATTTGCTATGGGTGATTTTCCTGCTACCAGAATTTCAACTGATTGGATAACCATCATGAAAAACCATATCGAAAGAATGAAAAGGCTTACAGCCAGACGCCAGTTCCTTGGCGAAATGGCGGCAGCAGGGGTGGCAACTTTGGGATTGGGCGAACCCATGGTTCTGGCAAATGAATCACCCTTATTACCAAAGGCGACTGCCGATTGCTGTATTTTACTTTGGATGGGTGGTGGAATGGCTGCGCCGGAAACTTTTGATCCAAAACATTATGAGCCTTTTGAGATAGGTTTGAAGGCTGACAAGATTGTCAGCACCTTCCCTGCCATACCAACGGCCGTGGATGGCGTTCAAATTACCGCTGGCCTTGAGAATATTGCCAGCGTGCTTAACCGGGGTACGCTTGTGCGATCCCATCGCATGCCGGATTTGGGTTCTATTTTGCACTCCCGCCATCAGTTTCACTGGCATACGGGTTATGTCCCCCCTCAAACCGTTGCAGCACCACATATCGGCGCCTGGATGGCGAGATTTCTAGGACCTCGCAATCCCGCAATACCACCTTTCATCAATATAGGTCAACGGTTGGAAGGACATGGTGAATCCGAAGAGCTAAAGGCTTTTACCACTGCAGGCTTTCTTGGAGCGGAATATGGCCCGTTTAACATTCCATTCCCAGAAGAGGCAGCCAACTCGGTGCAGCCCGCCAAGGGGGTTACACCCCAAAGGTTCGAGTCACGCATGGCACGCTGGCGTGAATTGGCCAAGAGCGGACCTCTGGGTGAAAAAATGAGCGATTTTCATCGTGAATCCGTGGTGCGTTCGATGGAAAATGCCCACAGATTGCTTAGTTCCCGAGACCGGGATGCCTTTGATATTCACAAAGAGCCCAAGGAAATTTATGACATCTACAACACTGGTAGATTTGGTCAGGGCTGTCTGCTTGCCAGGCGATTGGCAGAAGCGGGTGCGCGCTATATTGAGGTAACCACCGAGTATGTTCCTTTTTTGCATTGGGATACTCACGAAAATGGTCACACCACCGTTGAGAACCTGAAGAAGCAAATCGATAGGCCCATAGCACAATTGATATTGGATTTGGAGAAGCGGGGCATGCTGGATCGCACGCTGGTTGTGCTGGCAACTGAATTCAGTCGCGACATGATGATAGAAGGTGTGCCAGGGAGTGCCGCCAGGGATCAATCCCGCGCCAAGTCGGATGTGATGCTTGAAATGAAACATTATGGTTTGCATCGCCATTTCACGGGGTCTTGCAGTGCGCTACTGTTTGGGGGTGGAATCAAGGCTGGTTATGTGCACGGAGCCACCGCGCCCGAACGACCCCTGCTGGTAACCAAGGATCCTGTTTCGATATCCGATATGCATGCCACCATCTTTACTGCCATGGGTATCTCGCCAAAGGCTGGTTTGGATATTGAAAAGCGCCCGTTCTATGTCACCGAGGATGCCAAGGGCAGGGCGGTGGAAAAGATGTTCCAGCGTTCCCTGTAGGTTGGGCATGATTGAATTTCCATTTGCAGCATGTGTTGCTTTTGTGTTTTTGCTGGCTCAACCGGCAGAGGCAGCCATGTTGGAAAATCTCATGGCGGAGTTCAGACAATCGACTGATCAGGATCGCAAGCTGGAAATCCTGGTAGCGGTATCGAAGCATGGAAAGCCTGCATTAGATTTTCTACAGTCCCAGGGATTGGGGCCACCTTCACCAATTCGTGATAAGGCTATCACCCTTTTAGGAGAGGTGAACCCACCTGCGTTAAATGCGCTGGTAAAGATTGCCAATGAGGGGCCCAAAGGGGCCAGGATCCGGGCGTTGGAAACTCTCTCTAATCTGGGTGAAGTCGCCAGCACGGTTGTTGAATCCATGGTTCCTTTATTGGTTCATGATGAATCCCAAACCAGGCTTCATACCATACGAATGCTTGGCAATTGCGGGCCCAAGGGGTACCCTGCAATTCCAGTTTTGTTAGAGGTGATGCGTTTTGGCACTGCTGAAGAATTTACCGAGGCAAGGCTCGCATTATTAAAGATGACTCAATTAACCCTGACCATGGCCTCTGATGTGAACCAAGTCATGATCAAGCATTACCTTGGTGAGATCAAAGATCCTCGCAAGGGCTTGGAGGAGCTTTCAAAATCCAAATCGGCATCCATTCGCAGGGAGGCTGTAAGGCAGGTCGCAAATCTTGGGTTTTCTGCCAAAGTTGCGTTGCCAGCCTTGCAAAAGCTTTTGCAAGACAAGGACCCCGATGTTTCTCAAGAAGCTTTCGCTGCTATTCAAAAGTTAATGCCTTGAAGTCATTCAGGCAGAGTCTTCTCCCGAAATTAATTGGAGGGCAACTTCTTCAAAGATGGATAGTTTGCCTTGCCAGTCGAATTGGCATGGGATTCTACTTTGCCCATTACTGCCAAGTTGCTGACGTAACGATTCATCCTTAAGAAGGTTTTCCAGCGAAGAGGCCAATGCGCTAATGTTATCGCAAGCGCAGACCAGGCCATCTTTCAGGTGCTGGACCAAACTTCCGGGGCCACCAGCCTTGTAAACCACGCATGGTTTGGCGTTGGCCCAAGCCTCCAATAGCACGATGCCGAAGGAATCAGATCTGCTGGGCAGGGCGAAAAGATCGATACTGGCAAAGAAATCCTTTTTTTCTTCAGGTGAAAGTGGTCCGGTGCGGATTACTTTTTGCTTCAATGGAAATCGCTCCCATGTCTTTTCAAACGATGGCATCGAAGGGCCGGCAAGCACCAGTTGAAAATCCAAACCCTGCTTCCAAAGTATTTCGCAGGCCGTTAATAGATCGGTGCTGCCCTTATCCCAGCTAAGGTTCGCCAGATGGCCTATGATGGGGACATTCTTTCCACCCCAGCGGTTTTTGCCGGCAACCGGGTCGCCTCCGGTGCATTCATTTAGATCCACTCCCATTCCCTGTAAGTGAATTCGGGTGGTGGTAACTCCTAATTCTTCGACCGCCTGAAACTCCGCATGGGTCTGCACAAACACTGCATCAGCTTTCATTAATAGCTTTGCCAGTGCCGGGTGAGTGTATCCGCGTCGAACCTTGTTGCCAGGGTTATCAAGATTCCCCAGGTGGAGAAAGGGGGTGATCAATAAGGGCACTTTTAGTTTTTTGGATAGTCTTGCAGCCATCCAAACAGGAAATGCGTACGGGAAACATCCCGCATGAATGGCGTCGAACTTAAACTGGGCCTTTGAACATTCCCGCCACATTTGGGGCATGATGGGGTTATGACCGAAACTGAGTGCCTGCCAGGGTCTTATTGGAATTTTTGAAAGGATGCGCAGAATCTGTCTTTGAAGAGGCAATTTTAGCAGCTTGAAGCGCCTGACTTCTATGCCTTCTTCCACGAATGTTCCCTCTGGCAGGGTCTTTCCATGGTTGGACCAAAAAGCCTCCAGATCGAGGGCGTTACTGGTCCAAACGGAGACCTGGTGGCCTTTTCCGATAAGAAAATGGGCCAGCTTTTGAAAGTATTTCTCAGAGCCGCCCAAGGCAGGTGGGTAGCGTTGTACGATCTGAAGAATGTTCAATGTCCCACTCTTTCCACCTAAAGACCTCCTCTTGCTCATGCGGTACGATACAATGCCTAGGTTGATAAGACAATTCCTGAAATGGTCCGGAAGTAGCCGGGCAGGAGAATCTGGATGTTAGGAATTAGCAAGCTGGCTTCATCGGTTCAACCATCTGCGACCCTGGCAGCGGGGGCAAAAGCCCGTCAATTAAGGTCCCAGGGAGTAACGGTATTTGATTTCTCGCTGGGTGAACCTGACTTTCCAACACCCGCGCATATTTGTGATGCGGCACTTGCCGCCATGAAGTCGGGCCAGACCCATTACACACCGGCGCAGGGCACTGCGGAGCTTCGAAGTGCGGTTTCCCGCTGGTACAAGAAGTTTTATCAGTTGGAATGTACAGCCGATCAGGTAATCGTTTCCAATGGTGCGAAGCACTCTATTCATAATGCCCTTGCAACGCTTGTTGGTCCGGGCGACGAGGTTATTATTCCCACGCCTTATTGGGTCAGTTACAGCGATTTGGTGTTGATGACCGGTGCAAAGCCCGTGTTGATTCCTGGTTCCATGGCCAATGGTTTTAAAGTTTCCGCGGAACAGATCAAGTCGGCCATCACCTCTAATACCAGGCTGTTGCTGTTGAATTCCCCAAGCAACCCGACCGGAGCGGTCTATTCCCGCAAGGAACTCGAGGCCATTGCCGATCTTGTGGTTGCCTCGAAGATCGGTGTGATCAGTGATGAAATTTACGAACAATTGATTTATGGGGATGCTCAGCCGACTTGCTTTGCCACGCTAAGGCCGGAATTAAAAGAACTTGTCATCACCATTAGTGGTGTCAGCAAAACTTACGCAATGACTGGTTGGAGAATTGGCTGGGCCATTGGGCCTGACAAGGTAGTTAAGGCCATGGGTAACATCCAAAGTCAGGAAACCAGCAACCCTTGCAGTGTAAGCCAGGCGGCTGCGATTGCTGCTTTGGATGGGCCGCAGGAATGTGTCGCCGAGATGCGCAAGGAATTTCATGCGCGAAGGGATTTGGTGTGCAAGAGGCTGGCCGCCATTCCCGGGATTCAGTGCCCGGTTCCTCCCGGGGCGTTTTATGCATTCTTTGATGTGTCCAGTTTCTTTGGCAAGTCGTTTGGTGGTAAAAAAGTGACGGATTCCGCGTCGTTCTGTCTGTTGGCATTGGAACAAGCCCATGTCAATCTGGTGCAGGGGTCAGCCTTCGGGGCGGAAGGTTTTGCAAGGCTTTCTTACGCCACCAGCACCGACATTTTGAACAAGGGCATTGACAAACTTCAGGAATGGCTGAAAACTGCTGTTTGATTCCAGTTTCATTTTGATCTGAAGGGGGATCTCATGGGCGTGCTCCTATTAAGGGAAGATGATGTTCGCAAGGTTCTTACCATGGAAATGGCCATGGAAGCAGTCGAGATCGGCCTTAAAAAGGTTGGCATTGATGAGGGAATGAACATTAACCGGGCCCGTGTAGTGACCGATCATGCCGTACTCCATACCATGGGTGCTTCCGCTAAAACCCTGGGTGGCATGGGTTCCAAGGTGTATGCAACCAGCCGGCGGGGAAACGCAACCTTCCTATTCAGCCTTTTCGATGGAAAGACTGCCAATTTGCTTGCACTGATACAGGCCGATTATATGGGGCAGGTGCGTACAGGTGCTGCTTCGGGGGTTGCCACCAAATATCTGGCCAAACAAGATGCTAGCACGGTGGGTATTTTCGGCAGTGGCAAGCAGGCCAGAACCCAGGTGATTGCGGTTTGCAAGGTAAGGCCCATCAAGCGGGTGGAAGTTTTTAGCCCCAACGAGGAGCATCGCAAGGCTTTTGCAGCCGAAATGTCTGGGGTTTGTGGCGTGGAAGTGGTTCCGGTAGCTAGCGCGGATGAAGCCGCCGCCAACAAAGATATTTTAATTACCGCAACTTCCGCCAGGGATCCTTTCTTCAAGGCTGAATGGTTGCGCGAAGGTATGCATGTAAATGCGATAGGCTCAAATTTCATGGGAAAAGCCGAGCTTTTCCCTGAAGCTGTAAAGAAGTTCTCGCGCATTGTTGTGGATAGCAAGGATCAATGCCGTATAGAAGCTGGTGACTTCCAGCAGGGCTTTGAGGATTCCTCACTAAAATGGGGAGAGGTAAGGGAGCTGGGGCCAATTATTGGCGGCCGTTACCCGGGCAGAACCGATGCCAACGAGATTACCCTGTTCAAGTCGCTTGGAATTGCCATTGAGGATCTGGCTGTGGGCTTGAAAGTCTTTCAAAAGGCCCAAGCCGAAGGCTTGGGGCAAAATATCGAATGGTAAGCAGTAATATTTCCAACAAAAAACCCCGGGCATAACCCGGGGTTTTTTGTTGTTGTTGCTTTACCACATGAACACACTTAGCAGATTGGAATAATCATCACTCCAAACACCTACATCTTTGCGAGCCTTCACGGGTGCCCATGGCGCATCCACGCCTCTTAGCACACCATTCAGCATAAGACTAAAGCTACCGGGGCCGGGTCCCTGTTCCCAAGAAATTCCCGCAAGTTCCTTAAGGGGTGTTTCCCACTGTTTTCGAATGGGTTGCAGTTTTTCCACCGTAAGAAGCTTGTCCATGGCTTCGTAGTTTCGCGCCAGTACCACCCAAGTGGATCGTGCCTTGCCCGGATCGGTTTCATCATCATCACTGAAATACATGGCTTTTAAATTTTCTGCCTCTGCCAGATTGGCCAGTACCGGCCTGAGGTCCAGATAACGGTTTGAAATATGGAAGCATATCAGGCCATCCGGGGTGATTTTGGTCTGATACATTTTCAGAGCCTCCACCGTGATCAAGTGAATGGGGATCGCATCCGAGCTGAAAGCATCAACCACCACAATCTTGTATTTTTCATCCTCGGCAAGCTGCTTGCGTTCCATGGTAAGACGGGCATCACCCAACACCAGTTCCACATTTGCCCCGCGTTTTTTCGCATCTTCCACAAAGGTGAAGTACTTGTCGTTATCAAAGGAAATGCGTTTGACGATGGGATCTATATCGTAGAAGGTCACGTGCTGACCCTTGTTGGCGTAAGAAGCCATGGTGCCTGTGCCAAGACCAATGAATGCGCAATTTGGGTATTTGCCATTTTTGTCCGGCACACTATATGCTGCCATCACCTGGCCAATGGGGCCGGTTTCATGGTAGTACGTAAGGGGGATGGAATGGCCATCCGGATCCAGAAACTGCTTTCCATGCAAAGTGGTTCCGTGAACAAGGCGTTGGAAGAAACGGTCCCTTTCCACTTTTAATACGCCGAAGAAGCTTCTTTCCTGGTAGGAAACCGAGGAATCCAGCAGGGTGTTAAACCCTGTAGCCAGAATGATGGCGCCCACGCTTAGCCCAAACCTGAACGAGCGTTCCACAAAGGTGTAGCAAAGTACCGTGGGAACCCCGTAGGTAAGTATTGCAAGAGTTTGCGCTGGTTTCAGCCTTACAAGGTCTGCCAGACTTTTCACCCGAACCCAAAGCGTATCGCTGAACAAACCCCAGATCAGACCAATGGTCAGATAGCAAAGGGTTAATGGAAGAACAATGTCCAGGGCCCTCTCCAAGCGATTTTCCTTCTGCTTCCAAATGTAATAAAACCCAAATGCCAGAAAGATGGCAAGGATGCCGGCATGCCAGTACCAGTGATGGTTGGCCTTTAGAAGTTCAAAATCCAAATCCTTATCCTTGGTGCGCAGGTAGATAAGCACGGTGCCACCCACCAGGAAAAGCAGTGCTAGCGAAAGGTCCGCGTAATTGTTCCACTTGTTGGGCTTTGCCTTGAACATGGCGGGAAGCATGAAGCAGGCCAGCATGAGGATCAGTTGGTATTCCACAATGCCATAGAACACGATGGGGGCCAAAAGACCGTTGAACAAACCACCAACCACACCGCCAAAAGACATCCAAAGGAAGTACTCGGTAAGGTACTTGGTGGAAGGACGATCCTTGGCTAGTTCTCCGTGACAAACCATGGCCACCACAAAAAGACACGCCAGATGAATCGCAACGGTCCAGTAAACTTTCGGAGGGCGTATGTCTGACAGCATCATGAATACCAAAAGCAGCACCAGCATCGGCATAGCCATGACCATGCTGGTTTGCACCCACGATGGAACCCGCGCAAACACAATGATGAAGCTTAGAAGGTAAAGACCTAAAGGCAAAACCCAAAGAAGGGGAATGGCTGCGATGTCCGTGGTCATGTAGGTGGTTGCGCCAAGCATCAGGCTTGAAGGTACCGCACCCAGTAAAACCCACCAGCTTCTGCGTTTCCAGTCCACCACATCGGAGGACTCGGGGGATGCGTTAGAATTGCTGGTTTCCAACGCCGGGCTTTTGCATTGGAACATAAGCCAGCCACAAAGCGCCGTGATTGCCATGAGTAACCCGTAACCGATAACCCAGTATTTTCGCTGATCCGCAAGAATCATGTTGGGTTCCACGAAGGCTGGGTAACCCACCAGGGCAAGCATGCTGCCAAGGTTGCTGGCGCCATAAAGGAAGTAAGGGTCCTTGGCGGCGGGATGGTCTGTACTGGAAAACCACTTTTGAAGAATGGGAGCACTGCTGGAAACCACGAAGAAGGGAATACCCACCGAGGTGAAAAGAAGCATCAAAAGGCCCGGAATGGGGTTTAATTCACTTCCTTCAAGGAAGGTACGGTTAATGCCAATGGGAAAAAACAAAATGGGAAGCAGCATCACACCCATGTGAACAATGGCTTGCTTCCGGACACCGAGAAGGGTGGTGCTGATATGTGCATAGCCATAACCTGCCAGCAACAGCGCCTGGAAGAACACCATGCAGGTATTCCAAACCGCCGGGGTACCTCCGAGAAGTGGTAAAATCATCTTGCCAATCATGGGTTGGACAAGGAAAAGCAAAGTCGCGCTTGTGAAAAGGGTGAAGGAAAAAACACCCAGCATGGCAATTTGAAAAGGAGACAAGGCCCGTACTCCAGCAGGTAATTAATTTCAAAGAGTTATATTATCGACTCCATTTGAAGATGCTCGGAAGATTGGAATAATCATCGGTCCACACCCCAAGCTTGGGGTTGGATTCCAGTGATCTCCAGCTTTCGACCCATTCTTCGCTGTCGGTCTTCAATTCCGCCTTAAGAGTGGGAAGCACGCCAAAATCCTCGGTTTTTCGTGCCATGACCACCCAGTTGGTTCCATATTTGTCAATTTCCCGAATCTCGTACCCACCCTGAATCATGCCCACGATTCCCCGATCAATCGTCATGTTGCCCAGCACATGTTCAAAATTCAGATATCGGTTGGCGATGTTGATGACAATGATCCCCCCCGGAGCAAGCTTTTTAAGGTAAATGTCAAAAGCTTCTCGGGTAAGCAGATGCACGGGTACGGAATCCGAGGAAAAGGCGTCCATGAAAATCATGTCATAGGTGGAATCCGGCGCATTCAAAAACTTAAGCCTGCCATCCCCCAGATGAACCTGAACATCCACGCCGCGGTCTTTGGCATCCTGGATGAAAGAGAAATAGTCTTTGCTGTCAATCGAGGTATGAACCACAGCGGGGTCAATCTCGTACATGGTAAGCTTCCAGCCTTTTTCCGCATAAGCCGCAAGGGTACCTGTTCCAACACCCAGCACCCCCATATGAACAGGTTTGCCATCGGCTTTCTTTTTGACGGCCTCGAACAATTGGCCAATTGCGCCAAGCTTATGGAAATAGGTGAGAGTGTCTCGCTTGCGGTCGGCAGGTTCGACACACTGCATACCATGGTTGGTGGTGCCGTGGTACATGGTGTGAAAAATTTCACCCGTTGCGGGGCTTTCATACTTTTGAATGGTGAAACATCCAAAAAAGTTACGCTCCTCAAACAGGAGGTTGCTTCTGTCGTTGCAACCTCGGGCAATCATACGGGCAACCGGGCGGGTGAATTCTGGTGTTTGGTTGACAAACTCCAATGCCTTTTCACGATCCACACAATTTTGCACTACCGACATTACCACGGCGAACAGGCCAAAGAGGAAACCTGCCAGTCGAAGCGGGGGCGCAAGATAGCGCAGGAAACCGGGCAGATTGAAACCTGGCACCAGGATCAATGCAAACGCCGCGATCATGGGGTACTCGAGAATGCGCTTAAATAATACTGGTGCGAAAAGGGCATTGAACATACCGCCAAGCACGCCCCCTAAAGACATCCAAAGGTAGAATTCGGTAAGGAAAGAAGCCGATGGCCTGGTTCTAGCCATTTCACCATGGCAAAGCATGGCGGTGGTGAATAGTAATGCCAGGTGCAGGCCTATGATTTCGTATTCCCGCAATTCCAAGTTATTTTTGATCTGATATTGAAATAACGCAAAGCAGAGTAGTACCGGCATTAACAAAAACATGCCGATGCGGATGCGATTATGGCAGCGGAAAAATATTCCAATGAACAGGAAGAGCAGCAGCCCGTAAAGAACTTGAAACGAGGAAAGGGTAGAATCCTTCTTCAAAGCTTGCCCAATTTCTTCCAGCCATCCCAGCCAGCCGTCCAAATCCAATCCTGGAAATGCTGGGATATCCAGGCTTCGCACCAAAAAGAAGGTTGGTGCCAGCAATGCCACACATAGGTAAACCGACGCAGGTATCTGCGAGAAAACAAGAATGAAGCTAAGGATGTACAACCCCAGGGGCAAAATCCAAAGCAGTGGAATAGCAGCAATATCGGTTGTGAGGTATGTGGTTGTCCCCAACATCATGCTGGAGGGGATAAATGCCAGCAATACCCATCGTAAACGAGTCCAATTACCCGGAGTGGGTTCGTTTGTTGAAAGATTCTTGGTGGTTTCGATGGTTGAAAGTGCCGAGCGAACTTTGGTTCCACATAGGAATGTAAGGCCAACCAATAAGGCATACCCAACCACCCAAAAGATAACCTGAGATGTAACACCAATTCGGGGTTCAATGAGAAACGGGTAAGCAACTAACGCAAGAACGCTGCCAAGATTACTGGCCCCGTAAAGAAAGTAGGGATCTTTGGCATCCGGGTGATCTGATGATGAGAACCATTTTTGCAGAAGTGGCGCGCTGGTGGATACCGCAAAAAATGGCAGACCTGCAACCAGAGTCAGCACCAGTAAAAGCCAAGGGGCTGGGTTCATGGAAGTTGGTGGGGGAAGAATGCTTTTAGCGAGGATACCCGCATCAAAACGCATCAAAATTAGAGGTAAAAAGGCCACTCCCAGAAGGATCATGTGAATTTTCATTTGCTGGGCAATCTTCCGGTTGGTTGTAAGCCAGTGGGCATAGGCATAGCCTCCCAGCAGGGCAGCTTGGAAGAAAACCATGCAAGTATTCCAAACGGAAGGGGTGCCTCCCAGATAAGGCAGAAGAATCTTGCCCACCATGGGTTGCACCAAAAATAAAAGGCTTGCGCTGCTAAAAAGTGTGAACGCAAACAGAATGGTCATCTGAAATGCCAAGGAAGCCTCTCCCCTTAAGTTCATACCTGACGGTATCGTACCGTTGCAAATTTGGGAGAAACCCACCCAACAAGCCACCTGATTCCCTGGTGACAGGCGATACGATCATACCAGAGCAAATTGGCCTCCGCAAAGAAACAAAGAGGTTGATCTTTAAGAATTTGGGAAGACAATGTCAAAATATGCATCCTGTACAAGAACCCCGTAGGATGCAAATGCTCATTCTCTTCTCATGTATTTAGATTTATTTGGGGTTTGTAAAGGGTTGAATGATGGCTCCCCCTCGTATTCTTGCAATTGGCGCGCATCCGGATGATGTGGATTTGAAAGTTGGTGGTACTTCTGCGCTTTGGCGTAAAGCCGGGGCGGAAGTTCTTTTGGTTAGCGTTACAGATGGTGGTGCAGGCCATCAATCCATGAAGGGCAGGGAGCTCGCAGATCGTCGCAAGGCCGAGGCCCAAGCCGCTGGCAAGGTGATAGACACCGAATACCGGATATTAGGTTTTCCGGATGGCGGGCTTTTACCCACCATGGAGGGAAGGCACGCAATTCTTCGGTTGATAAGGTCTTTTAAACCCGACTTGGTACTTACCCATAGACCCAATGATTATCATCCAGATCACCGCTATACCTCTCAATTGGTGCAGGATGCAGCTTACATGGTGACGGTCCCGGCAGTTTGTCCGGATGTTCCCCACCTGAATTACAATCCTGTTTTTGGCTACTTTTGTGATGATTTCAAAAAGCCAGTGGCTTTTCAGGCTGATGTGGTTGTGAATATCGAACCTGTTTTTGACAAAGTGATGAGCATGCTGGACAGCCATGTATCCCAATTTTATGAATGGCTGCCTTACAACAATGTTTTTGTGGGTAACATTCCAAAAGATTGTTCGGATCGAAAAGCCTGGCTGGAAGGTTGGATGCGGCAATGGATCGGGCCTATCGCCAACAGGTTTCGGGATCTATTGATCCAGACTTATGGTCCCGAGGTGGGGGCCAGTGTGCAATTGGCAGAAGCTTTTGAAATATCCGAATATGGCGGAAAGCTCGACGATCAAAAAATGGCACATCTGTTCCCATTTTTGCCTTCCAGTAAAAATCAGGCAGCCAAAGTTCCTGATACCGATTGGGTAGATGTCCGGGACGATGAATAGCAGCCATTGTTCAGGTATTTGAACCAAAGGAAGCCACTTGGCGGTAACATTATGGCTTTAGGTTTATTACCCACCATTCCGGTACTGGTTGGTTTTGTTGCAAGTCTATTATTAATAGTTACTTATGGCGCTTTTTTGCCTGGCGTGGCTGCCATTGCCTAATTTGTTGGCTCTGAGTTAAAATCTTTTAATAGCGAAGCCATGGAAGGCTTTGGTCTCAACTAGTGAGGCAGGATGCCAGAATCATTTGCTATTCCCGGCGTGGAAATTCCTTTCACACCTCTGATCAAAAATAAAAAGCTTCGCAAAGATACTTTTGTTTCCACGGTTCGAGTGTCCGTGGTGATAGTGAACTATCGGCAGTGGAAATGGACAGAGCAACTGGTTCGCAGGCTTTCAAGATGCGCCGCCGTAAGACAAGGCCGTGCGGAAATTTTAATCATCGATAATAATTCTCCGCACCATCCTGCCATTCGGAAATTGCAATCGAAGGAATTTGTCACACTTCGTAGATGGAGGCGCAACCGCGGCTTTTCCTGTGCTGTAAACGAAGGTTGTAAGTATTCCTCGGGCGATTGGATTCTTATCCTGAACCCTGACATTACGCCCGCACCAAGGTTTCTCGACCAAATCGAGGAACTGCTTGATCAACCCGGCAGAATTTCCGCCAAGACAGGCATCATAGGCTTTGGGCTGAGGAATCCGGATGGAAGTTTTCAAGGTTCCACAGGTCCCCTGCCGACTTTTTGGGGCACCATGCTTCGCAGAGTTCTCCCAAGGGCCTGGCGCAAATACGACCTACATAACAACAGCGAGGCCAGAAAGGTTGACTGGCTGACTGGCTGTTGCATGTTGGTTCGCAGAGAATGCATCCGGGATTTGAAACGATTCGATCAGGATTTCTTCCTGTATTACGAAGATGTGGATTTTTGCAAACGTGCCACGGATGCGGGCTGGGATGTGCTGCATGATCCATCCCTGTTCGTGATTCATCATGAACCTCTGCATACCAGACGAGTGCCCCCCCGATTAAGGGTAATTACACGGCAGGCACTTATGACTTACGCTGCAAAGCACTGGCGTGGCTCGGAGGCCCGCTGGATGTGCAGGTTGATTCGGATTGAGGCAAAAATACGTCTGGCGGTGGCCCGCATTCAGGGTGATGGCAGAAGTGCCAAATGGTACGACCGACTGGCGAGATATGCCGCTTTGATGTGCAACGGCAGCCTGCGTGTGGCTCGGGGTGAATTCCTTGCGGCACTGGCGGAACCTGTTCATTGATATCACCTCTTGGAAACCAAATCCTTGAACTCATTTGCGATTATCATTCCCAGTTATTCACGCGCGGATTTGCTCTCTAAATGCCTTTCATCGCTGCGCAGGCACGCCCCTCTGAGTACGGAAATTCTGGTCGTGGACGATGCCTCAGCAGATGGAATGATTTCGCGTGTTGCTGAAAAATTTCCCGGTGTTCGGGTTCATAGAAATGAAACACGGCAGGGCTTTTGCAAATCTGTCAACCTTGCGGCAAAGCTGGTTCAGTCCCCAATCATTCAGGTGTTGAATGATGATACCGAGGTTTGTGCCGGGTGGGCGGAATCCGCACTGGATGCATTTGGCGATAACAGGGTTGCGGCGGTGGCCCCTCTGGTTTTGCGCTGGCCGGGAGCAATAGCCGGGCAGGGAGTGGTTGATAGCGCAGGGGACGCGTATTTTCTTTCGGGTGTTGCCACCAAGCGGGCAAATGGTACCGAACTGATGGAAGCAAACCTTGAATCCTGCAGGGTTTTTGGTGCCTCGGGTAGTAGTGCTTTCTACCGCAGGGATGTTTTTTTGGCAGTGGGCGGCTATCCCGAATACTTTGGAGCTTATTTCGAGGATGTCGATCTTAGTTTTCGTTTGCATTGGGCAGGTTATTGGGTTCGTTTTGAACCGGCCTCACGGGTGTTGCATCATGTGGGTTCCAGCTATGGCAGGGTAACCATGCCACGGGCACTTTTGCAAAGCCAGGCACTTAATGAAGAGAGGGTGTTCTGGCGAAATCTGCCACTGTCTTTGTTGGTGAAAAGTTTGCCCATACACTTTATGGCACTGCTTGCAAAAGCGTTCAAAAGGGGAGCAGAGGGAAATCTTCTGCCTTTTCTGCTCGGTAAAATGCGAATGTTCTTGGAGATACCCCAAGTCTTGCTTCACCGGCTTGCATTAAAAAATAAATATCCCCAAACCAATCCAACCGCTCAAGAATGGTGCCTGGAGGGGCTTACCGGATTAAGAGGGTTCCTGGTCAAACAATTATTCGGCCTGCAAAGCCACAAATCGGCCTGAATGTGCGGGTTTTCAATGGCCTAAGTGCCGAATTCAGGCTAAATCTACCTTTACAATTATTCCTCGTTCACAGGGGTAAGCCATGGGTGCGGTTGTTGGCGTCATCATGGGTTCTCGAAGCGATTGGGAAACCATGCAGCATGCGGTTGCCGTGTTAGAAACTTTAAAAGTGGAGCACGAGGTACAGGTGGTTAGTGCGCACCGTACGCCCGAACTTTTAAGGGAGTATGCCACCCAGGCGGAAAAGCGAGGCTTGAAAGCCATCATTGCAGGTGCGGGTGGTGCGGCACATTTGCCAGGCATGGTATCTGCCTGGACAATCCTTCCTGTGCTGGGAGTACCCGTGGAATCCAAGGCGCTTCATGGAATGGATTCACTTTTAAGCATTGTTCAAATGCCTGGTGGCGTTCCGGTGGGTACACTGGCAATTGGCAAGGCTGGGGCCACAAACGCAGGGCTTCTTGCGGCTTCCATTATTGCAAACGCAGATTCGGCAGTGCGTGAAAATCTTCGTGCCTACAGGGTTGCCAGAACCCAGGAAGTACTCAATCATCCTGACCCCAGGTTACCAGCATGAAGATGATCGGTGTACTTGGGGCAGGGCAGCTTGGGCGCATGATGGGCCTGGCGGGTATTCCGTTGGACTGTCGGTTTCGCTTTTTGGATCCAGTGGAGAATTCCCCCGCAAAAGTTATTGGCGAGCAGATAGTCGGGCCTTTTTCCCAAGGCACACATCTGGACCAGTTTTCCTCAGGGCTCGATGTTTTAACCTACGAGTTTGAAAATGTTCCTGTGGAGCTTGCGAGGCATATGGCAGGCAGACGGCCTGTCTATCCACCGCCGCAGGCTTTGGAATTTAGCCAGGATCGCCTTATTGAAAAACAATTGTTCCAACGGTTGGGTATTCAACCAGCTCCTTTTCATGCTTTACAGAATTTGTCCGACCTCGAGCAAGTCATCAAGGCGTTTGGTTTTCCATTCATCATCAAGACACGCCGCATGGGTTACGATGGCAAGGGCCAATTCCTGGTGAAATCAGAATCCGACGCAAAACAAGCCTGGCAAGATGGGCTTGGCCACGACCTGATTGCCGAGGGATTTGTACGTTTTCAAAGGGAATGTTCGCTGATTGCGGTTCGATCTAGGGATGCTCAGACAGCTTTTTACCCTTTGGTGCAGAATTTTCATCATCAGGGGATTCTCAGGCTATCATTGGTACCCTGTCAGAAACTAACAGGAGAACTTCAATTGCAGGCTGTAGAGTATGTAGGAAGGATTCTTAAGGAGCTTGACTATACCGGTGTGTTGGCTGTGGAATTTTTTGTTGCTGACAACAAGTTGATTGTCAATGAAATGGCACCTCGAGTGCACAATAGCGGTCACTGGACCATGGATGGGGCTGAAACCAGTCAGTTTGAAAATCATATTCGTGCGATTACCGGCCTTCCACTGGGGTCCACAAATGCTATTGGCGCAAGTGCCATGATCAACCTGATTGGAACCGTTCCAGATGTGCACAGGATGTTGAAAATACCAGGTTCTCATTTGCACCTTTATGGGAAGGAACCGCGAGAAGGCCGAAAGTTAGGGCATCTCAATATTCGAGCGGATTCCATTGATAAATTGATGGAGTTGTTACAAGAATGCAAAGACCTGATGCCCGCTGAAACCTTTCAGCAATTTCAGCAAACATGTTGTTAGAGAACCTCCCAGAGTTACCATCTTTCCTCGTCGGGTAACCGGCTTGCAACAATCCTCTTCTCTTCTCATAATTCTCCCTTCTATTGTTTCACGGAAGGGCGGCATCATGGATGATGTCTTTGAGATAAATGGCAATCTTCGTGGGCAGATTTTCGCCCCAACGGCCTGGCAGGCCATGCAGGCTGCGGTCACAGAAGCGTTGGAAACCAGAATTCCCCAGCTTCGGGCCCCTCATCTTTTCATGGGGTTGATCTCCCAGTGTGATCCGGCAATCTTGAAATGGGGGCAGTTTCTTCGCGCAGACCTCAAGAAGTTGCACACCCAATTCCAAGAGCTATTTTACAATTCTGAAGTGCAGGACAAAATTCTGGTTCGCCTTCATCGGGAGTTCCTTTCCGACCAAGTGATTGCCATGCTGAGGTCTGCCAACCGTCGTTCTTGTGAGCATTCCAGAACCTATATAAGCACCATAGATATTCTTACTAGCGTGATTTTAGACCCTGATAGCGTTGTGGCAGATTGTTTCGAACGCATAGGTGTTCGGGCCGAAACACTTCATGATTATGCCCTGATTGCAGAGAATTCGGTTCCCCCAACCCGCAAGGCAGCCTGACAGGAACTAGAATGGCAGACAGGTTAGTTGCTATTGGGGATATACACGGTCACCTTCGTGGCTTTGATTGCTTGCTGGATATTATTCAGCCTGATCATGATGATATTGTTGTAACCCTTGGCGATATAGTGGATCGCGGTCCAGATTCCTGCGGTGTTATTGAGCGGATGATCCAGATCAAGGATTCCTTCAATCTCATTCCACTCCGTGGAAATCATGAGATCATGTTTGAATACTTCCTGAAAAATCAGCATGCGGATCCAGAATGGCTCGCGTGTGGGGGGGCACAGACGCTGGCATCCTTTGGTATGGATCCTCTGAACCCAGACATAACTCTTGTAAGCCCTGAAATCCTGGATTTTCTGAAAGAAGAACTGGTGCCCCTTTTTGAACACGAACATACGATTTGTGTTCATGCGGGTCTTGCTCCCATCAAGAACCTTCTTTTTCAGCCTGATGAGGATCTTTACTGGAAGAAGCTGGATCCGGAAGAGCCGCCACACCCTTCTGGCAAGATTGTGGTTTGCGGACATACAAGACAAAAGTCTGGGTTGCCACTATGGTTGGGCCACAGGCTTTGCCTGGATACCAATGTTTATGATGGTGGCTGGCTTACTGCCTGCGACTTAAATTCCTTTGAATACTGGCAGGTGAATTCCGAGGGAACAACTCGCAAGGGCGAGCTTGAAATAAAAGGCTTGCTGAAAAATATTCCTATTCGCCGATAAGCCTTAAAAAATCCTCCGGAGCAATTTCCTCAAGAGATTCAACAACACGATCCGCACCTGCATCTTGCAGTTTATCCGCTTTATGATGCGCCACAAATCGCACCGCTATGCTTTTCATGCCACCAGCCTTGGCGGCTTGGATACCTGCCACCGCATCCTCAACTACCACGCTGCGAGAAGGAAGGACCTTTAGCCTTTCCGCACCAATTAAAAACACCTGGGGGTCTGGTTTTCCCCTTTGGGTATCTTCCATGGTTACCAGGGTGTCCATGTATCTGCCAATTCCTGTAAGTTCCAAAATCAGGTCAAGATTGCCCCGGGGTGCGCTGGAACCAACCGCCTGCCTGGCTCCCAATGCTTTAAGCCCTTCCAGCAAATTCTTTACGCCAGGTAGCAAGTCTATGCCGGTTTTACGGGCCTCGGTTCGGTAGTAGGTTTCTTTATGTTCAGCAAATCGATGGCTATCCGCCCCGGTGAGTTTGCCATCAAAAAGGTATTCGATAATTTCCGGATTTCGCTTGCCGAAAGTGTCTTGGAAATCTTGCCGTGTAAAATCCCTGCCGTGTTCTCTGCAAATGCGCACCCAGGCATGAAAATGGTGCTCTGCCGTGTCCACTAATGTTCCATCCATGTCCCAAAGCACTGCAAAAGGTTGCCTGCTCATGCGTTTGCTCTCCAAGAATATATACATTTTCTATCAAATTGGGGGATTCTTAGAAGGCATTTTGGGTTTAATCAATTGCATGGATTTTCAGCAGAGGTTATTCTAACTCCATCTTAATAAATCAGGGAAGGCACCAATATGATGTCTTACAGATCCAAACTGATTGTTATTTGCCTTCTTTCAATGGCCGTTGTTATTTCCGGTTGTAAATCTGAAAAGAAAAGGTACCCGGTGCAGGGTCAGATATCTTTTCAGGGTAAGCCTGTTCTTGAAGGCAGTATCATGTTCCATCCATTGAACCCTGCTGAGGGTTTTTTGGAAGGATCGCTCATAAGTGATGGAAAATATCTTGTTCCTGCCGACAAGGGGCTTCTGGAAGGCAAATATCAGGTGCTTATTACCGCACCGGATTACAAAGGAAAAAGACCGGATCCCAATTCAGCCCCGGGAGCAGTTTTTCAAGTTAAAGAGCTGTTGCCTGAAATTTATAACACCAAATCCACTCTGATAGTGGAAGTTACTTCCCAAAAACCAAATACATTTGATTTTTATCTTAAATAAGGGCAAAGCATCAATCCCGGAGTTGAACATGAACGCAAAACATGGAATTTCCAAAGGTTTTACCCTGATCGAGTTGCTGGTGGTGATTGCAATTATTGCGATTTTGATTGGCTTGCTGTTGCCTGCGGTTCAGAAAGTGCGTGAAGCTGCTGCCCGGGCTAAATGTCAGAACAATCTCAAGCAATTGACCCTTGGAATGCATGGTTACCACGATGCCCATAAAACCCTGCCCGCGGGTATGTCGCCCGGCACTGTAAATTATGGCGATCAGTATTGCTGTTGGGGAACCTGGCAGGTGGCTATTCTGCCTTACATAGAGCAGGAAGCCGCTTACAAGATTTACCAAAATTATGGTGGGGATGACAGTACCGGTCCAAGGTATGCTGCCGGAGTGAACCTACAGGTAACCCAGCGCAGGTACGCAGTAATGACTTGTCCTTCCGATGAGCCAAATTCACCTATTAACAGCATGACATCGCATAATTATGGTGTGAATTACGGTAACACATCGATTTACCAGTTACCTACCATCACCATCGGTGGGGTAACGGTAACTTTTGGTGGAGCGCCATTTGCCCCGAATGTTGGAACACCCTTGCTTCACATTACCGATGGAACATCAAATACTTTTATGTTTGGCGAAATGATTCAAGGTAAAAGGGCTGACCTCAGGGGATTTGGTTGGTGGGGTCCCGCAAGTGGCTTCACCACGTTTGCCGGTCCTAATTCAAGTACTCCGGATGTTCCACCACAGAATTGCGATGCCAACAAACCTAACCCACCATGCACGGCAGCCACTACCAGCAATGCATCCTCCATGTTCCTTAGGAGCAATCATTCTGGAGGGGTTAATGTGGGTATGGCAGATGGAGGAATTCGTTTTATTAATAATAACATAGCCATCGCCACCTACCGCGCCTTGGGAACAGCCAAGGGAGGTGAAGTGGTGGATAATTACTAACCCAGTTTTTTAATGCTGGGAATCTCTGGAATAATCCTATCTGTCCATCCATTCCAAACCCGATTTTTACCAGTGCATCACCTTATTTAGACACCATTTCCGCCATTTTCATAGAATTTCATTCATATGCGATGAAATCTTTGAAGAGGTTGTACCCGTGAGCAATTCCAGTCTTGAAAACAATTGGCGCCGTTCCATAACTTGCGATGGCATAAGAGCTTCAGACGTTGGTAACGAGGTCACTTTGAATGGCTGGGTGAATGCGTACCGCGGTTACGGCCAGCAGGTTTTCATTGACCTGCGAGACCGCTACGGAATTACTCAGGTGGTTTTTGAATTGGATGAGAAAAACCCCGGGCTCTATCAAGCTGCTGAGAAACTCGGCAGGGAGTTTGTGATCTCGGTAAGAGGTAAGGTGCGTCGCAGGTTGCCGGGGAAAGAAAATCCTGACCATGCGACTGGTGAAGTGGAAATTGTTGCTTTGGAAATGCAACTTTTGAATGCATGCCCAACCCCGCCTTTTGAAGTGACTGAATTTCCTGGTGAGGAACTTGCTGGCGAGGATATTCGGCTTCAGTATCGTTATCTCGATCTGCGCAGGCCAAGTTTGCAAAAAACCCTGGTGATGCGACATCGCATGAACAAGGTGATTCGAGATTTTCTGGATAAGCTAGGTTTCTTGGAACTGGAAACGCCACTCCTGGGTCGCAGTACTCCTGAAGGTGCCAGGGATTATTTGGTTCCCAGTCGTGTGTGGCCGGATGCTTGGTATGCGTTGCCCCAGTCGCCACAGATTTACAAGCAACTGCTTATGGTGGCTGGCTACGACAAGTATTTCCAGATTGCCCGCTGTTTGAGAGATGAGGACCTTCGTGCAGATCGTCAGCCGGAATTCACCCAGCTAGATCTCGAAATGTCCTTCGTGCAACAGGATGATGTTCTGAGGGTGATTGAAGGTCTTTCCGTTGAGGTTTTTGAACAATGCCTTGGCGTGAAGATTCCCATCCCTTTCAAAAGACTTTCTTATGCGGAAGCCATGTTGAAGTATGGCAGTGACAAGCCTGACCTAAGGTTTGGAATGGAAATCGTTGAACTGAGTGACCTTGCACCTCGCACTGATTTCAAGGTGTTCAAGGATGCGATTGCGAGTGGTGGCAGACTGCGTGGTATTTGTGCAAAGGGAGGGGCTTCGAAATTCTCCAATACCGATCTTAAGCCGGGTGGAAAACTCTCCGAATTTGCGGCACAGTCCGGAGCCAAGGGCGTTGCCTGGCTGAAAGTGGAGGGCGATAAATTTGTGTCCTCTATCGAAAAGTTCTTCCCGGCGGATGTCCAAGCCGACCTGAAAGCCAGGTTTGGTTGCAAGGATGGCGATCTTATTTTGATGGTTGCTGACAAAGAAGATGTTGTGGCAGGGGCATTGGGTGCCCTGCGCCTTCATGTGGCGCAAATTATCGGGCTAATGGACAACCTTCAGGGTGTTTACAATATATGCTGGGTTGTGGATTTTCCCTCGTTCATTCACGACGCAGAGGAGAAACGCTGGGTGGCAAACCATCATCCATTTACTTCACCAAGAGCCGAAGATATTTCCAAGCTGGAGTCCGACCTGGGTGCAGTTCTTGCACAAGCTTACGATCTGGTCATCAATGGTTATGAATGTGGCGGTGGCAGCATTCGTATTCATAACCCCGAGGTTCAGGCGCAATTGTTCAAATGCCTTGGCATGACGGAAGAACAGGCAAGAGCCAGGTTTGGATTCCTTTTGGATGCGCTGAAGTTTGGTGCGCCCCCGCATGGTGGCATTGCACTGGGTTTGGATCGATGGGCAATGATTCTGGCGGGTACCTCCAATATTCGCGATGTAATTGCCTTCCCAAAGAATCAAAAGGCTCGCGACTTGATGACCGGGGCTCCCGCGCCTGTGGATGCCAAACAGTTGAAGGAGCTGGGGCTTTAATCCCCGGTGGAATCCATAACGGGGCATGGTATAAACCTAGAAATCTCGGCGAATTATTAGTGTCCTTTTTTAAACTAGATTTCTCCAAGGCATTCTCATGAGTGGAAAAACCTGGGGCGGAAGATTTACTGGTGGAACCGATCAGCGGGTCGAGCAATACACCGAATCGATCAGTTATGATCAACGGCTTTGGAGGCATGATATCCAGGCATCCAAGGCGCACGCCACCATGCTTTCCGAGTGTGGCTTAATCACCCCGGCTGAGGCCGGACAGATTCACAAGGCCCTGGATGAAATTGGCGACCTGATCGACCAAGGTAATTTTGAATACTCCACAAGCCTGGAAGACATCCACACGCACATCGAGTCGGCGCTAATCAAGAAGCTTGGGGATGTTGGCAGAAAGCTTCATACAGCCCGAAGCCGTAACGATCAGGTGATCACGGATGTGAAACTTTGGGTTCGAGAGGCGATAGGCGTTTTGGATGAAAAGTTGAAGACACTTCAGCGTAGTCTTGTGGTATCCGCGCGGAAAAACCACGAGGTGGTGCTGCCGGGTTATACCCATCTCCAAAGGGCCCAACCTGTTCTTGCGAGCCACTATTTTCTGGCTTATGTGGAAAAGTTTCAGCGTGATCGGGATCGCCTTGCAGACTGCCGCAAAAGGGTCAACATCCTTCCTTTGGGCGCGGCGGCTCTTGCGGGCACATCCTTGCCCATCAACCGACAACGGGTTGCGGAAATTCTGGGGTTTGATGCTGTTGCTGCCAACAGCTTGGATGTTTCGTCAGACAGAGACTTTCTTATCGAATTCCTTGGCTGTCTGGTGCAGGTTGCCCTGCATCTTGGCGCTTGGAGCGAGGAGTGGATTCTTTGGTCCACTACGGAGTTTAATTTTCTAAACCTGCCTGATTCGTTCTGTACGGGTTCCAGCATTATGCCCCACAAGAAAAACCCAGATGTTCTGGAGCTGATGCGTGGGAAAACCGGCAGGGTAATTGCCAGCCTGACCCACCTGATGGTGATGGTGAAGGGATTGCCCCTTGCCTACAATCGTGATCTGCAGGAGGACAAGGTTGCGCTTTTTGACGCGTTCGACACGGTTTCGGCCTCGCTGGATCTGGCTGCACCCCTGGTGGATGGCACCACTTTTCGACTTGAGAGTATTCGGGCCAGATTGGAACAGGGATTTCTGGATGCCACCACATTCATGGAATATCTGATACAGCAGGGAATGCCGATGCGATCGGCACACGAGGCAGTTGGCAAACTGGTAAGGTCGTGTGAACAAAATGGGTGCACGCTGGCTCAATTACCCCCGGAAGCATTCGAAGAAGTCCACGCGGGGCTCTCCCGCGGGGTATACAACATATTAGGAGTTTCCCGCGCGCTGGAGGCTTTCAAGTCCTATGGGTCCACTTCACCTGCCTTGGTGGCAAAACAAGTGACCCTTTGGCAAGATCGTCTGGCCTGATAACATGGGCCTTGTGTGACGATCTTAGCGTCTGTAGCGCCGAGATTCATCCAGGGACCCTTGTTTAACGGACGGACACTCATGGATCATTTTTCCTACCGCAATCGCATTCTTCACTGTGAGGATATTCCGGTTTCCAAGCTTGCTGAAAGGTATGGCACACCGCTTTACATTTACAGCAAGGCCACGCTTCTTCATCATCTGAAATCCATTCAGGAAGCCTTCAAGGAAGTGGATCCACTGATCTGCTATTCCGTGAAGACAAATGGCAATATCTCCATTTGCAAGCTCATGCGAGAGCATGGTTCTGGTTTCGATGTTACCAGTGGCGGGGAACTGCATCGCGCATTGGTTGCCGGTAGCAAGGGTGAAAACATTGTCTTTGCCGGCGTGGGCAAGACGGATCCTGAAATACGCACAGCGCTTGAAAACAATGTGTTTCTCTTTAATGTCGAAAGCGAGGAGGAACTTCACAACCTTGGCAATGTTGCAAAATCCATGGGCAAGGTTGCACATGCCGCGCTTCGTGTAAACCCCGATCTTCCACCCAAGACCCACGCCAAGACAGATACCAGCGTGAAGGGTGTGAAGTTTGGCTTGGATATCGAGACTGTTTTGGATGTGGCCAAGGGAATTCTTGGGCATCCAGGTGTGAAGGTGATCGGCCTTCACATGCATCTTGGGTCACCAATTCTTTCTGTGGAACCCTACCGCCTTGGTGTTGCAAAAGCACTTGTGCTCATCGAGAAGCTTCGCCAGCAGGGGCACCAAATAACGGTCATGAACATGGGTGGCGGATTCGGGATTCACTATCGCAAGCAAGAAGCGCAACCTGCCAAGGCTTTTGCCGAGGTGATTGTTCCCGCGGTGAAGCAGGCCGGATGCAGGCTGGTCCTTGAGCCAGGGCGTTTCATTGTTGGAAATGCGGGCCTTTTGCTCAGCAGGGTGATCTTTAAAAAGGAATCAGGTGGCAAGAACTTTGTTATTCAGGATGCCGCCATGAATGACCTGATCCGGCCCACTTTGTACGATTCTTTTCACCGCATCTGGCCGGCGGAACCATCCGCGCAATTCCCGAATCTGCCCGAGGATTACGAGGCGGAGATTCCAGGCACCATGAAGGTTGATGTAGTGGGGCCGGTTTGTGAATCTGGTGATTTCCTGGCAAAGGGACGTTGCCTGCCCCCATTAAACCGGGGGGATCTGCTGGCAACTTTCAGTGCGGGTGCCTACGGCATGGCCATGAGTTCCAACTACAACAGCAGGCTTAGGGCCGCGGAAGTTCTTGTGGATGGAAATCACAGCACACTGATTCGCAGAAGAGAAACTTACCAGGACCTTGTGGGACCAGAATTGGATGCTATGTCTTCCGCTTCCTGAACGGTGCGAAAGACTTCTCCCGGAGTATTGTCATGAAGAAGATATGGGCTGCCCGGCTTGGGGCTTGCGTTTTGGGAGTCATATTCCTGGCTTTTCCCGCCTCCTCTCAGGAAGCTAAGGAGGATGCTCCAAAAGGGCCCGACGCTCGCAGGGAGGGGTATCGTCAGTTCTTTAAGGCGCCCATTACCATTTTGGATTTCTGGGAGGCGATCGACTTTGAAGTAGATGTTGGCAAATATGAGTTTGCAGCCAAATATCTGCATGAGATGATCGAGAAAAAATTCCCCGATGAGGATATTGCCTCGCTGGTGGACAAGGTCACTCTGAATTCCATCTTCAAATTAAGGCTTGTGACTCGATGGTCGGATGACAAGGCAATTCATGAAAGGGCTAAAAAGGAAGCCGAGGAATTTATCCACCTGGCCGGAACAACCTCCATGAAGAGGTTGCAGGATCCGGAGCGTATTGCCAAGCTGATTTCCCAGTTGGCGGGTAATGCCCAGGAGAGAGCATTTGCCTACAAGGAACTTTACAGAAGCGGGGCAGGGGCGGTTCCGCTGTTGATCGATGAAATGAACAGGCGTGGTGCTGGTGAGAGGGCCATTTTGGTGGATTTATTCCGGAAGCTGGGTTCCGAGGTGGAAGGTCCGATTATTGCAGCCTTGGATGGGGCTTCCGCGGAAGTACAGGCAGACCTGATTGATGTTCTGGTCTCACGTGGTTCCATGCAGGCTGTGAACGAACTTTGGTTTGTATTTGGCGATGAAAGACGCAACGAGGCGGTTCGTAAGAAGGCAAGGCAGGCCATAGCCACCCTTACCAACGCCGACCCCAGCACACTTCCCAACCCCAGAACTGAGTTGGTGGCACTTGCGGAAAAATACTACAAGGGCAAGGTGCATTTTCCCAACCCCGCCAGTGTGAATATCTGGCGTTGGGATGGCATGAAGGTTGTGCAGGGCTGGCCTGAACTTAACACTGTGGATGCGAAACGGGCCAACGCCTATTACTGCCAAAGGTATTGTTCCCAAGCTTTGATTCTTGATCCGTTGAATGTCGATGCCCAGGCACTTCAGCTATTGAACAACATTCAGGGCCATATGGCACAGACGGATATCCGGGTGCCTTTGATTCGTTCCAACCCTGCCTTGCATCAGTTGCTTAGTGTGGTAAACCCCGATCTTCTAATTCGAGTCATGGAAAGGGTCCTGGCGGAAAAGAACACCCCAGTCGTTCTTGCTATAACCCGTGCCTTGGGCGATATCGCTGAAGTAAAAGCCATTATGCCCCGTGGATCCAGAGTTCCTGTTTTGGTTGCCGCGTTAAATTATGGTGACAGGCGGGTTGAGTTAGAGGCTGCTTTCTCCATGCTTCGCATTCCTGGAAGCCAGAAAGCGAATGCCAGCGCACAGGTGGTGGAAATTCTTGGCAGGGCGTTGCGGATGGAACCTGTCAGCATGGGCAAGGCCCGTGTTCTGGTTGCGGTTAATAATCTGGACTGGCGACATCAGGTGGTAGCGGCGGTAAGGAATGCCGGCATGGATCCGGTGCTGGCTGCCAATGGTTATGAAACATTACGAAGGCTGGAAAAAGCCTCGGATATTGACGCGATCTTTCTAGATTCCACACTGGCGGAACCCGGTCTTCACCATTTATTGAGCGGTATTAAATCGGAATCCTATGCAGCTAGGGTGCCGATTTTTCTGGCCGCGGTACCTGAGGGGAATGCTGCAAGGGATTTGGTGGATCGTTATGGCAATGTCATGCGCCGCTTGGAGCAGATAGAGCCGTTGGTGGCGCAATACAAAAAAGACAGAAAGCCCATCGAGGAGGAATTTCAAAGGGATTTGAATAACCTGGAAGTTCGCCGCCAAAAGGAACTCAAAGAAGCCCGCAAATCGGAAGATTATTACAACGCTTTGGGTAAGATTGAGAAAGATTATGCTGAGGCTGTTGAGAACGCGGAGGAGGCCTTTAAAAATGCTCTTCAGCTTCTTCGACGAAATCACCTTGGTATTATCAAAACCATCCAGGATGAAGAGGCTTTATTCAAAATTAAGGCGGCGATTGGTGATGAGTATGCGCTAGAAGGCCGGAAGCGTGCGGATTCGCTAAGAAGGCATTTCGAGAAGGAATCCAATATACGGGTGGTTTCTTCAGGCCACTTGACCGATCCACAGGCCTTGGGAAGGGATATTCATCTGGTTGTGGACGAGATAGGAGCTCCTGTTCTGTCTGAAGAGGAAAGAAAAGTCTATGCTGAAAATGCTGTGTACTTTCTTTCCAGGATCACGAAGGGCGAGTTCCCCGGTTATGATGCCCGACCAGCAACCACTGCGTTAATAAGTGCTTTAACCCCGGGTAGGCTTTCTGACCATGCAATGATTCCCCTGATTGAGGCACTTGGTCAGCTATCCTTGGGCAGAATACAGCCAGAACTGGCTGCGATTGTCATGGATGGAAAGCGCCCGGCGCCAGTGCGTATTGCCGCTTCTGGTTCTCTTACCAGGCACATTCAAAAGAATGGAATTCTGATGTCCCTGGAAGAGGTGACCGTGCTGGAAAGGGCATGTTTGCAACCTCAGGGAGACCCAAGTCTTACCCTGTTCTTCTCCAGTATTGTTGCGGCATTAAGGCCGGGGCCTGCAACCACGGGCAAACGCTTGATTGAATTCCCTGGACCCGTGCCAGGATTCGCGCCTCCAAAGGCCCCCATGGAAAAAGAAGCCGAGGCCAAGGAAAAAGCTCCCCCGCAGGCAGAAAACAAGAACCAAAATTGATATGACCATTCTTTATCGAAGCCCGGTGTTTCAAAAGCACCAGACTGGCAGGCATCCTGAAAGAGTGGAGCGCCTGGTGGCCTTGGAAGAAATGCTTGAGAAATCAGGCCTCGGGAAAAAATGCACAGAATTGAACTGGAAGCCAGTCACCGAAAAGGAACTTCTGGCACTTCATGCTCCCAAGCAGGTGGAAACCATCAGGCAAATAGCCAGCCATGGCGGTGGCAACGCGGATCCGGATACGGTAGTTTGCCCGGATTCCTTTGAAGTTGCCAAGCTCGCAAGCGGTGCATGCATCGACGCTGTCGATCAGGTGCTTAATGGGAAATCCAAAAACGCCATGGCCCTAATTCGCCCGCCAGGGCACCATGCAAATGCGACAACCAGCATGGGTTTTTGCCTGTTTAATAATGTGGCTTTGGCTGCAAGGCATGCCATTCGAAAACATCAACTAAACAGGGTGTTGATACTTGATTGGGATGTGCACCATGGCAATGGAACCCAGGACATCTTTTATGAGGATGACCAGACTTTTTTCATAAGCATTCATCGCTATGGAAATGGTTTTTACCCGGGGACCGGTTCCGAGAAAGAAACTGGCAGTGGAAAAGGTCTGGGCTTTAACCTGAACATACCAATCAGCTTTGGCACCACCAGGGATGATTACCGAAAGGCATGGAGTAATGGTTTGAGAAAAGCGGAGGCTTTTAAGCCTGAACTGGTTTTGATTAGTGCAGGCTTTGATGCTGATCGTCGTGACCCGATTGGAAGTTTGGGGTTGGATACGGAAGACTTTGGCTTTCTGGCCGATTCGGTCTGCGAATTTGCAAAATCGCTTTCAGGCGGAAAAGTAGTTGCCTGCCTGGAGGGTGGGTATCACCTTGAAGCGCTTGCCAATGGTGTGCAAGAGCTTTTGAAAACCCTTTTAAAGCACTCTGCCTAGCAACCTCCCGATTTCGAATTAACCTTTTCATCAGCGCGCTGAACATATAGATTCTTAAGGTGGGGTTAGTTAGCTACCCGTTCCCATTCTCTCCAATTCAGGGTTGTTTCAAAGTTAAAACACAGGTGTTTGGGAGCCTGATCCATGAAAATGATTCTGGCCATCATTCAGCCATCCAAGCTGGAGGCAGTAAAAGAAGCGCTAAACAAGGTTGAGGTGTTCCGGCTTACCATAGTGGATGTGCAGGGTTTTGGCAGGCAGAAAGGCCATACAGAGGTTTATCGTGGCCACGAATTAAATGTGCAGCTTCTTCGCAAGGTTCAGCTTCAAATCGCTGTGAATGAGGATTTTGTGGAACCCACAGTAAATGCCATCATGGAAGCGGGGCGTACAGGTCCCGAAGGGAGGATTGGGGATGGCAAAATCTTCATTTTGCCGCTTGAGGATTGCATTCGAATTAGAACCGGCGAGCGTGGCCCGGAAGCCATTTAGGGGTCAGGAATGAAAATCGAAAAGGTCAAGAAGATCACCAGTCAAAAGTGGTTGAACCTTTACAGGGCGGATTATTCCCATGAAGGACACAAGGGGCAGTGGATTTTTGCCTCGCGGAAAGATGATCCGTATCTGGAAAAGGAGGTGATCGAGGCTGTGATCATCGTTCCCATACTCAAGCAAAAGGGCAAGCCAAACAAGCTGGTGGCAATCAGGGAATTCAGGGTGCCGGTGGGTGGATATACCTATGGGTTTCCCGCTGGGTTGGTGGAAAAGGGGGAATCTCTTCGCAGTGCCGTGGAAAGGGAAATGTTGGAAGAGACGGGTTGTGAGGTGACCAAAATTCACAGGATAACCCGACCCTTGCACTCCTCCATGGGGCTGACAGATGAAGCCATTGTCATGGTGTATGCGGATGTTCGCCAAAAAAGAGGGGCAATGCCTGAAGCCTCTGAAGATATCGAGGTGATGTTTCTAGATTTTGAGGAAGTTTGCCAGATTTGCGACAAACCGGCCCTTCCAATTGATGCTAAAATGTGGGCTACTTTGCATATGTTTCAAAGATTGGGGAAAATTGAATGAGCGAAACAACAAATGGAAGTGAACCAGCGAAGCCCTCGGGAACCATATTAATTCTCACAGATGACCTGATGTTTGGAAGCAGAATCAGTGCTGAGGCCCGTGCCGCGGGATTTACAACTCGCAGTTGCAAGACCGTGGAGAAACTTCTCGAAGTGGCACCAACCTTGAACGTTATGGGAGCTGTAGTCGATTTGGGCGTGGCTGGCTTGGAACAATGTAAACCACTGTTGGATGGATTGCGAGCTTTGAAGCCAGACTTGCCCTGCATGGGCTATGGTTCGCATGTGGACGCCCGATTATTGGGGACTGCGCGGGAAAACGGCTACCATCCGGTGCTGCCCCGAAGTCGATTTGTCGAGGAATTAGGTGGAATTATGATTGAATGGTCGAACAAATGTTGTTAAAACAATTATATCCTTCATGGGGTATAATTCATGCAAGATCACTCTCCTTCCAGCATCGCCTCGAAATCTAGAAAATTTGATACCCCCCAACAGGAAGCCTATTTAAATCTTTGGCGAACTTACGACCGCCTTCGCATTCTGGAAGATTCTCTTTTTCAAAAGCATGGCATTACAGCGCAGCAATACAATGCTTTGCGTTTGCTAAGGGGCAATCAGGAGGCGGGAATCCAAACCCTTGATTTGGCCCGAAAACTTGTTTCTCGGGCACCTGATATCACTCGTTTGCTGGATAAATTAGAAGAGAACGGCTGGATATCCCGGGATAGACCTAAGGAAAACCGGCGCGTCGTTTTGGTGAAAATTACAAATGCCGGTTTAAAGTTATTAAAAACCATCGATCCAGAGGTTTTGCAGTGTGGTATCCAGCAATTGGGGCACCTTCCAGAAAATGATGTGCAATTGCTAATCAAACTTCTGAAGGAAGCCAGAAACCCACACGAAGACCCTGAAAGTATTTGGTCTTGAAAGGCTATGTATGTTTTTATCTTTCGCATCGGTGCAAATCGAAAAACTAATGTTGCCTCTTTTATGGCAACTGGCCCTGATAATACTTTCCGCCCGTTTGATGGGATTGTTATTTCGAAAAATTCGCCAGCCTGAAGTGGTGGGGGAAATATTTGCAGGCTTACTTCTTGGCCCTAGCTTTCTGGGGGCTTTGTTCCCAGAAATATCAAACGCTGTTTTTCGGCCTGAAATAGAAGGAATTCCCCCCGGCACTATGCACTGGATTTTTGTCAGTATCAGCCAGATAGGCCTGATAATGCTCCTTTTCCTGGTGGGAATGGAGTTTGAATTTGGGCACCTCAAGGAGTTGGGTTTAGCCACCGGATTTATTTCCCTGGCAGGAATTGTTGTTCCATTCACGCTGGGAATCCTTCTTTCATATTGGATTCATCCGAAATTGTTTGTGGGCGCCACAAAAGATGTGCCGTTTTGGGCATTTGCACTGTTTCTTGGCACCGCAATGTCCATTACCGCATTGCCAATTCTTGGACGCATGCTGGTAGAGTGGAATTTGGCACGGACACGTATCGCGGTGGTAACAATTACCGCTGCTGCATTCGATGACGCTGCCGGGTGGATTTTGTTGGCAGGGGTTGCTGCTTTTGTTGGCACTGGATTTGAATGGTCGAACTCAGCGTGGATGATTTTACAAACCTTGCTGTTTGGCTTGGTGATGATATTCCTTGTCAGGCCCATGGTAAAAAAAATCATTCCTTACCTGATGGTTGGAGGTGAGTTAACCGTCACAGGTTTGGGCCTGATTCTGGTTCTTTTATTCCTTTCGGCAATTGCAACAAATCTAATTGGCATCTTCGCTATATTTGGTGCATTTCTTTTTGGGGCCTGCCTATGCGACGAGACCGCTTTTCGAATTGCCATGCAAAGGCGGCTTAGGGATTTTGTCACGGCATTCTTTCTTCCCGTGTTTTTTGCCTATACCGGCTTGCGTACCAAGATAGGAACCTTGGATTCCATGGATTTATGGCTTATGGCTGGTGTGATAATTCTGGCATCCATAGTAGGCAAAATTGTGGGATGTGGGCTGGCATCCAGGCTGGTCGGTTTTAATTCCAGGGAATCCACCTGCATAGGCGTTCTCATGAACACCAGAGCCCTCATGGAGTTGATAGTTATCAATCTTGGGAAAGATATGGGCGTTATCCCTGATAGTGTTTTTTGCACTTTGGTGATGATGGCATTAATTACAACTTATATGACCACCCCTTTGATCCAGTGGCTCGGCAGGGGGACGGAATTGAAAGGGCAGGGTTCTCTACTTTAAAGGTTTGTTGTGGATTCTTTCCTGGCTTTCTCAATGTCTGCTATGCCAACATTGATAATTCCCTGCTTATCCTCCACTTCGCAATCATCAAGAACCGTGTTGTCGATATGCACATCATGGTAAGTCTTTTGGGAATAAGAATCACCAAGAACATCCACAACAGTAGGGTGAATCCTTTGTTTTTCAGGCGAAACAAAGTAACCATGCACTTCAACCGCCTCTTTTTCGTATTCAGGGTACTTGAGAAGGATTTCATGCAACTTGCGTAATCGGTAATGGGGAACAGTTGAGTACAAATGATGGGGCAGGTGATAATCCTGTCCCATGGGGAATACGCAATATTGAATCATCTTGTTTACAAAGAAAATGCGGGTATTTGTAAGCCAACCCCTGTCACCATTGCCGTGCTGTACAACCTGCCTCAGGATCATGAAGAAGGAAAAAGTGGTAAAGATCGGAACCAGCCAAAGTAAAAAATAATAGACCGGTGCCCAAACTGAAACGGTGTGATAGAGCCAGGCAAGTGCATTGAATACCAGACTTATATAGGTGATTCTCATAAATGTGGTTATTTGTGAACTAAAGACGGAGTGAACTTTGGATTGTTGGTAGCAATCGTTGGGCAATAAAAGAAATATGGCACTGGTGACAAGCCACATGATGGTTGGGATAGTGGCGAGCAAAGTGGTATTCCCGATCCAAGCCAGGTAGGCTAGCACAGGAATCATGCCGAACACATAAATCATTCCAATTCGAATGGCTAGTTTATTTCTTTCCGTGCTCTTTTTTACATAAGGGTTTGCATCTGTTCCTGTCGAGCTGTAAATCGCTCGCACAAGCATGAATTTGAATACATTTGGAAGCCATAGCTGTTTCAGAAGAAAAGCATAAAACTTATTGGGTTGTGCCGGGAAGCCAAGCCAGTGTCCGCTTGCGATTAGCTGAGAAACATCTGGATCCTTTTCAGGGTCATTCACAAATTGGTGGTGCGCCAGGTGCTGGAGTCTGTAAAAGTGGGTGGTGCTGTAAACCGGAAACATACAGAAGACATCCGAGGCGAACTCGTTCCACTTTTTGTTTTTGAAAAGGGAATGGTGGGAACCCTCATGGCCAAGTCCTGTCAATTGATGCTGGCCAGCACCGATCATGAATACAGCAAAAATAGTGATGGGGATGGTTGTCCACCAAGGCGCGCCAAACAGTTCCCGATATTCATAAAAAGCTATGGTTAAACCAATGGTTGTAATGAGGTAAATGTATGAAACTACGATGTACCAAAGATTGGTGATATTGTCCGCCTGCCTGAGGATTTGAAGCTGTTCCTTAAGATATTGGTCATTAAGAGCTTTAGCGGTTGTATCCGTTGCCATTGGTTACCTCACGAATAAGTCATAAAGACTATTCTATCCAAATTTCATAATAGGGGTCGGATTAGTTAAAAGAAAAGGAACCCACCAAGGGTTCCTTGAGTTTACTTGCATTTTGAATGGGAAAATCAATCAAATTGTTAAACTATGCAGCCTTGGTGTGGAAGTGAAACAAACCGTGGTGCGGTTGAGTTTGAGGTGCTACAGTCGGCGCATGTTGTTTGGGCTGTGCTGCGCGTGAATGTTCCTTGTGATGATGAAACCGGTCCTTATAAATCCCAACCAATTCAGAATGCCCTTTGATGATTAAAAGGTTTTCGGCGTTTTCCTTTTCAGCCTGGTTGGTGAAGTTAAAGCTTCCCGTAATGATCGTTTTGCCGTCAATGATCATGATTTTGTTGTGAGCGATAGGGTGGTGGGCATCAATTTGCGGTTCCAGGCCATGTTCCAAAAAGAAATGCAGCTCGGTGTATTGTTCCCTCTCGTTGCTGCCATCCAGAATGATATCCACCTTTACCCGCCGCTTTTTTGCATCAACAAGAGCTTGCGAGATATCCTTGGAGGTAAAGGAATAAGCTTGTACCAGGATTTCCCTCTTCGCTTTTTTTATCTCCTGAACAATGGCTTCACAACAGCCTCCCGCAGGTGAAAAATGTGCGAGAATTTGCCGGGCTGTTCCAAACTTGTGCTGAACAGTCTTTGCCAGGAACATGAGTGTGAATGCACCGGTGAAACCGGTGGATATGAGTAACCAAACCATGATTTATCTCCCCCTAAATCGGTGGGGAAGATAACCTAAATGGAAAAGATTTCAAGCCCTATTTTATGGGGCCTTTCCGGCATCCGTTGGAGGAACCAACTGTACCCGAACACGCTGTCCAATACGAAGAATGGGTTGCCCCGGGTCAAGGTCGATGATGCATTCCAGGGTTCGAACATCGTTAAATTGCAAAGGTTCCAGCAAGATAGATCTTCGATGGGTGTACCAGTCCGAAATTCGCACTACTTTTCCCCGCCAGGTTTGGGTGGAGGTGCTGCAATCATCTTGCATAAGTGCAAGTTGATTCAGTGAAATCTTTCCTGCGAATTCCTGTTCCACTTCAGCCCTTACTATTCTCTTTGTGGAAGGGCAGAACATAATTGCTGGAAGCTTAGGGTTGGGCCCAAGTGTTTCACCGACGCTGGTGTTAATTCTTAATACCGATCCCTTGAAAGGTGCCACCAAGGTTGTTTCTTTTAGGGCATATTCAGCCTTGGATAGCCTTGCTTTGCGGGCATTCAAATCGTTCATTGCAAGTGTGACGCCAATGTAAGGATCAACGGCTTCCAGTCCATTTAGCTTGGTGGTTTCCCCCTCCACGGCGGATTCCAGAGCCTTCACTATTGCCTGTGCGGCCTTCACATCTTCGTTGCTGGCAAGCTTGTTCAATGCCAAGCGCTCCGCGCCATCTCTTTTTGCAGCGGCGGCGGTCATTTCTTCTTTCTTGGCCGCTACCACAGCTTTCTGACCTTTGATTTTTAAATCATGCTGTTTGAATAAAAGTTTTGCCTGTTCCAATTGAGCCTCGCCAGCATGAACATCCGCCTTTGCTTCCTCTAGCTGGGCTTTTTGCAGGGTATCATCCATGCGAATGAGAACATCGCCTGGTTCCACTTCCTGGTTTTCACGGACTGGAATCGCAACCACTTTTCCAGGTTGCAAAGGGTAAAGCGGGGTGACCCCACCATCCACATCCACGTAAGCAATGCAAACAGCCCTTCGGTCTGATGCATCCTCGGTGATCTTTGCCTTGCCATCCTTACCGCCCTGCAAGGCGGTGAAGTTCAGTGGAATATTTGGCGAGAAGGATTCCGGGTCGCTGGGTGGTTTTTGCAGAAACCAGATTACAGCAGCCCCTGCAAGCAGGGCGCACATGACGCCAAAGCTAAATAATCTGGGCGCAATTCTGGTCCAGCTTGTTATAGGTTGGTATGTGTTAGCCATAAATCAATCCTTGTCCTTAGTATTGCTACCCGAAGTTTCAAATTTCAGGGGCAGAATGAGGCCTCATGCCTTTGCCATAACTTCTTTGAATGCCTTCCATGGCATCTTTCTGAAGCTTTCCATCTTCCATGTAGAACACCCGGTCAGCGAAAGGGATAATTCGGGCATCGTGGGCAACAATAAGCACCGAACAGCACCGTTCGTGGGCAGCACTTCTTAGAATGTCGATTACTTGTTCACCTGTTGTCCAATCCAAGGCGCTGGTTGGTTCATCCGCAAAGCAGAAATCCGGATTTTTAATCAGGGCCCTTCCAATGGCCACCCTTTGTTTTTCCCCGCCGGACATTTCCCCGGGTCGCAGGTGGGCCTTTTTAAGCATTCCAAGCATGTCGAGAATTTCGTCGGCTTTTTTAGAGGCCTCTTTCGCGCTTAGGTTGTCACCCCACCGGGCAACGATTTCAAGTTGCTGTCTCGCGGTAAGGGACGCAAATAAATTGTAACCTTGAAAGATAAAGCTGCAATGCTTCCGGCGAAAACGCTCCCGGTCAAGTTCACTCATGTTCCAAATGTCAGACCCCAAGGCAACCACTTTACCACCGTTGGGTCGTAGCAATCCGGAAAGCATGGCAAGCAAGGTGGTTTTACCGGAACCAGAGGGGCCCATCAACAGCGCGATTTCACCATGGTTCAGGGAGAGGGAAACACCGTTAACAGCGGTGGATTTCATGTCCCCTTCACCAAAAGTCTTCAGTAAATCCGCGCACCTCATGGATTCTGTTCCAGGTACATAGGAATTACAATTGGTGCCTCGGGACAACCGCATTATGCTGAATCCTCGTTACCTTAAGAGTGCCGCTGGTTCTACATTCCGCAGCGAACGCAGGGCAAACAGGCCGCTTAATAGTGCCATGGAGAGTGTTACCCCGGTGGCACTGCCCAAAAGCCACATGGGTAATTCCACCTTAACCCCAAGGTAATCTGCAACCTCTGCAAGTCCATGAACCGCGGGTAGCGCCAGGCCAACCCCAAGCAATCCAACCCAGAGGGACTGATTCATGACCAGTAACTGCATACGCCAGCGGGGAATTCCCATGGCGCGAAGTACTGCAAATTCCCGCAGCGATGCCGCAGTTGCAGCATACAGGGTTTGGCTGGTTACCACAGCACCAACTAGTAATCCCAAAGCTGCTGCGTAACCCAGGGCAATACCTGCCTTGGTCTTTGTCAGCCAGTGCATTCTTGAACGGAAAGAGAATTCCCAACTTGTGAAGGCTGAGATGTTTGGGTTCTCTCTAAGTTTTTCCACCACCTTGGTGGCATCTTCTTTCTTGTAACATTTGCCAAGGACATAAGTGATCTGGTCTGGAAACACCCGAAGCAGAGGCCTTGCGGTATTCACAGAACAGAACACATAAGGACCGGCCAGGCTTTTCAGTCCCTTGGTTAGCCCAACCACCCGCACACGAGTGCCAGCTACTTCTGCCACATCATTGATTTTTTTGATTCCCAGCCTGTCCATGTCCGATTCATCGATCACCACCGCGCCGGGCTCGGAAAGCTGGCTGTAAAGGTCAGGGGTAAGTTCCTTGACCTTTCCCAAGGCGTTTTCATCCAGCCTGCAGCCAATCACCATGCAGAGTTCTGTTCCGCCATCTGGTTTGGACCAATAAGAAAAGCCCTGAAGGTAAATTTCGACACGCTCCACGGCAGGTTCATTGGCAAGAAGGGCAATAGTGGCTTCGCGGATGGGTCTCCCAAGGTCGACGCTAAGGACTTCCGGGGCCCCAACCCAAATGTCGGCGTTGGTGTGGTCCACCGGGATGGAAGTGATCGAGAACAATCCCAATAGCAAGCCGCATTGCAATGCAATTAACAATGCGCTGAACGCAACTGCAAGAATGCCAGGCAGATACCTCTGTCTGTCATACCAGAGAGTAGAAAGAGAATAAGACATCCCTAGAAGGTATCCGGATAGGCAATTCCGGGGAAGCTGAAAAGCTTCAAAGGAGAAAATAAAGAGCCAAGACCAGTGAAGATTTAACGACTAGGCGAGATGGAAGCTGTGATTTTCCAATGACTTAGGTCAATCACAGCTTTGGTGTACAAAAGTTACCTATTATTGTTGAATCTTTGGAGCCTTCCAGCTTGGAAGGTCCGCAAGTGATGAATCGATATAGGTTTGGTGCCACATTTGGGTTCCCAATACGCCCACTAAACCCATCTCCATGGAAACACGCGCCAGGCTCCAAGAAGGAAGTTGTTTGAAGCCTTTTCTCCAGTACATGACTTGCTGGGGGTCAAAATACCCGGTTTTCTTTAAGGATTCCTCACTTAACAATTGTTCAATAAACGGTGGTACCTTATCCAGGTGGAAGCTATCGAATGGGGCTCGGAACATGGCTTTTTTCCTCCATGCGATGGAGGAGGGCAGATAACGGTCCGAAAGGTGACGAAGAATGTATTTGTCTCTCAAACCTTTAAATTTATACTTGGGGTGAACTGTTGATAAAAAGTCAAAGACATTCTTGTCTAGGAATGGATAGCGGGTTTCAACCGAGGAATTCATAGCTACCCGGTCACCCTTGGCGTTCAAAAGTAACCCGGCAAGGTGAGCCCGGCCGCTAACATAAAGTTCGCGGTTAAGAGGATGCCAAGTCTTCATTTTTGCCGTGGGAAGGTTCAAATCCTCAAAAGAGGAATGATCCCTGGTTGCTTCCGCCATGGCAGGACTGTAAAGCCTTAGTTTCGAAAGGCTAAACAAGCTGTAAATGTCGAACCAGCCATTTTGGCCAGCCATGGCTTTGATGGCTCTTTCCTGCAATTGCTGGTTGTGGCGGGGAGTCTTACTGATCCAAAGGAAGAACCTGCGAAAAAGATTGCTGACCTTGAACCCTGGTAGGAAATCGATCCAAGAAGCAATCCTATTCACCTTGTGCCACGGATAACCCGCCAGCCATTCGTCGGAACCTTCGCCAGTTAGCGCCACCTTGAATCCACGGTTATGTACCTCGCGGGCCAGCAAAAGAAGTGCGGCGCACGACGTATCCACTACCGGTGCCTCGGCAGCGCGAATCAATTCTGGGTAGGTGTTCAATACTTCCTCGGCGCCCACATCCACAACAATTGGAGTGGTTCCAATATGTCGGGCAACGATATTAGCTTCGTTGGTTTCATCGAGGTGGGGCGACTTGATGCGGATGGTGAACGATGGAATCGGATTGCCACGGATTTTTGATGCCATGGCGACCACAAGACTGGAGTCGACGCCACCGCTTAGATACGAAACCACTGGCACATCGGCACGCAGTCGTTTTTCCACTGCGGCGAGCATTTCCTTCTCAAAGTCATCTACCAGTGCCTTAAAGGAGGGACCGGTTCTTTCCTGCCCCCACTGAGGAAAGCTCATTTGCCAATAGGTTTTGTCCTCAATGCGAGGCGACTTGCCCTCTTCGCCAAGATGAATGTCCAGGAAATGTCCTGGTTCCAAAGCATAGATACCTTTGAAGCAACTACGAGGCCCAGGAACACCGAAAAAGGTGAAAAGATTGTTGATGCCAAGCAAATCTGGCGCTGCGTCAATCATTCCGGAGGCAAGGATGGCCTTTATCTCGGAACCGAACAAAAGCCAATCGGTGCCATCGTACTGAACCCTGGCGTAGTAAAGCGGGCAAATGCCCATACGATCCCGCGCAAGGATGATTCTTCGGCGCTTACTATCCCAGACAGCTATTCCAAATTGTCCTTCAAGAGTATCGAGCATTCCTTCCTGATGGTCTTCGTAAAGGTGTGGAATCAACTCGGTGTCGCAGTGGGTGGCAAAGCGATGTCCTTTCGATTCAAGCTTCTGCTTGATTTCGGGATAGTCAAAGAATTCACCATTAAAAACAGTGGCTATGGAACGGTCTTCATTGAAGATGGGTTGCTTGCCATCTGCCAGGCCAACGATGCTCAGTCGCCGGTTGGTGAAGGCAAGGCCTGGAACCTCCAGATAGCCATCCTCATCGGGGCCGCGATGAAATATGGCCTGCGCCATGTTTCGAATGATATTTGGTGAAGGGCTTCTTTTTCCTGAAAGGTCAACCACGCCGGCTATGCCACACATATTCCCGTTCCTCCTGAGGCAAACTCATATTCTAGCAAAACTAAATATTCCAATTCCCATTCCACGGGAATAGGCTACGCCTTGGCGTAAAGTTGTTTAACCCTTCTTGACAACAAATAATTCACCAACCTGGGGAAGAAGGTGTTGATTCGAAGCATCCACTTTGCATCCCATCCAAGAACGGTCTCTGTGGAGTTTTTCTTGATGGCATTCAGAATGCCTTTGGCAGCTTCAATAGGTTGCATTCCTTTTTCAACACCCAAATCCGCTCTGCCTGTTTTCATGGCTAGATTTTCCCAGAATGGGGTGATGGTAAGGCCCGGAAGAATCAGAAGAACATCAATCCCAAAGCGGGTCATTTCCCCTCTGAGAGCCTCGGTTAAACCAACCAAGGCATGTTTACTGGCGGAATATTCCGTCCAAGATGGCATGGCTCTACGCCCTGTCATCGATGCAACATTTACGATTGCAGGCTGGTTGCCAAGTTCCAGCATCGGAATAGCTTTGCGAATCATTTCCGCAGGGGCAAAAAAGTTGATCTCCATCAGATTTCGAACCACTTCCTCATTCCCGTCCACAAAGTGGTTCCAGGAACCCGCGCCAGCATTGTTCACGAGAATATCCAGTTCATGGAATACCTCGCCAATACGCCTGAAAAGGTTTTCCCTTTCTGCCTCGCAGGTGATATCCGCGGGAAACACATGAACTTCAGCGCCTTGGGATCTTAATTCATCTGCCAGGTTTTCCAGTTCATCTGCCCCGCGAGCCACAAGTGCCAGTCGGGCTTTTTCTTTGGCTGCCAACCGGGCCAGTTCTGCTCCCATTCCGCGGGAGGCTCCGGTAATCAACATCCGCTTTCCAGCTATGGTTCTTTTCATGATGCAATCATGCCTGTTGTTTGAAGTGAAATAATATCCATTTGTTAAATTTAAACCAAAAGATACTCCTTCTCACAGAGTAGAACCCTAATTGCCTTAAATTCTCTGCCCAAGGCAGGCATTACAGTTGCCCTAGTAATCAGAATCGTTCAAAACCATACAATTGATAATATTTGCATGATGTGTCCTTTCGGGGGATTGTTGCTTGAACATTGTCACAGGGGCCACCGGATTGTTAGGAAGCCATGTGGTGGAACAATTAGTTCGCCAGGGCAAACCAGTTCGTGCCTTGATCCGGCAAGAAAGTGATGCCAGTTTTCTGGAATCGCAGAAGGTTGAGATTAGGAGAGGCAGCCTTTTGGATTCAGCGTTTCTGGACGACGCCCTGAGTGGAACGGATACCCTGTATCATACCGCTGCCAAGGTTGGGGAATGGGGGCCATGGCAACAGTTTCTAGATAACATCATCCATCCAGTGGAATCTCTTTTGGCAGCCAGTCGCAGGCAAAGGATTCGCCGTGTGGTTCATGTCAGTTCCATCACGGTGTATGGTCATCCTTTAGCCTCCAGCTTTCCGATTGATGAAACTATGCCCACGGGGCAGAGGCTTTGGAAAGCGGACAATTACATTCGCGCCAAGCTGCGTACCGAGGAACTGTGGAACCAGTACGACCGTGAAGTGACCATTCTTCGTCCGACATGGTTTTTTGGTCCAAGAGATAGAACCACTTTACCCAGGGTTCTGGCTGCTTTTGGTAATGGCAAAATAGCCCAGGTCGGCGATGGTTCGAACAAGCTAAATGTGCTTTACGCAGGAGATGTTGCCGATGCCGTTGTGCGAGCGGGGACCTCGGATAAATCAGTCGGCAAGGCTTACAACATCAGTAATCCCGGTGAGTTAACCCAGAAAGAGTTTCTAGGCTACCTCGCGGATAGCCTTGGCTTTCCCCGGGTCAAGAAAAGCTATGGCATCAATATGGCTTACATTGCCGGATACATGGCGGAGCTGATCGGCAAGACTACCTTGCTGGGAAGACCACCGCATATCACCCGCTACTCGGTAGCCCTGATGTTGCGCAGTAATCAGTTTTCCATTCAAAGGGCAAAAGCCGATCTTGGATGGGAACCTAAAACCCTTTTAAAGCAGGCCGTGGATAACACTCTTGCCTGGAGATTCGGCTCCTCCGGCATGCCAGGCCCATTAGCCAGGAAATAACCATGCATTTTGCAGACCGTCTTGCGGAGATAATCAGAAAGAAGCAAACCCCCCTGTGCGTAGGCTTGGATCCTCGTTGGGAAAGCCTTCCAAAAGAACTTCGCGACCGCCATGGCAATCAGGGGACCGAAGGCATAGCAAAGGCGTTTGAAGTGTTTGGTCTGGAAGTGCTTGATATTGTTGCACCGATTGTTGGCGTGGTGAAACCGCAAAGTGCCTTCTTTGAGCAACTGGGCCCACACGGGATGGTAGCTTTGCGAAAAATTCTTTTGCGGGCGAAAGAGCTTGGCTTGATTACCATTATGGATAACAAGCGCGGGGATATCTCCACTACCGCGACTGCATATGCCGAGGCAATTTTTGGCCCTGCTGCTGGAACTTATGATCAGGCGGGCTGGCCTGCAGATTCTATGACCATCAACCCCTATCTGGGCCAGGATGCTGTGGAGCCTTTCCTAAAGGCGGCCAGAGCCAGAAATGGCGGATTGTTTGTTCTGGTTCGCACCAGCAACCCTGGGGCTAAACTGTTTCAGGATCTTATTTGTGAAGGCAAACCCGTTTACCATCATGTGGCGCGTGCCTTGGCGAAATGGAATGATGGTTATTTGGGTGAGTGCGGTTTGGGAGATGCCGGTGCCGTGGTGGGAGCTACCTATCCTGCCGAGGCCCATGCACTTCGGAAGGAATTTCCCCAGCTATGGTTCCTTGTGCCCGGTTATGGTGCCCAGGGTGGCGGAGTTGACGAGGTTCGTCCATCTTTCAGGGAAGATGGCCTTGGAGCCATCGTGAATAGTTCTAGGGGGGTTCTATTCCCCACCAACCCTGAAGATTCGAATTGGAAACAATCTATTCTTCATGCGGCCAAAACTTCGGCACAAGCACTGGGCTCCCTCTTGAAACCATGAAAAAGATCATCCTGTTTGTTGGATTGGTCTTCTTTCTTGGATCCAGTGTGATTTTTATTTCTACCTTTTTTCACAAGCCTGAATTGGTTCAGGTTCAGCTTTTGCACGAAGGAACACCCATCCAAAACGGTCAGTTGGTGTTTTCTTCTACCGTTTATCCAGCAAACCAATCTGGGGTAATCGCCCTTCCCAAAAACCTAGTCGGCAGTCAGGTTAGTGCCAGTGCGCCTGGATACTTCATCGATCAAATCGTGGTCAAGCCGGATCAGTTTCATTGGAATCTCCGCAAGATTGGGAAGGATAATCCAGATTATGAATGGATTTCTGCCTTGCATGGGGAGGGGAATTGCTCGGAATGTCACCAGGGCATTGTCGAGCAGTGGCAGAGGGGGGCTCACTCAAACGGTAAGACACAATCAGGTTTTCTTCGCATGTACAAGTCTGATCACAAGGAATGGAGCCTTTGGCATGATTACCCAGAGGGTCGCACCGTGTGTGTGGCTTGCCATGCCCCGCATTTGGGGCCCGAAGACCCTGCCTTGGAAGATGCGACACTCTTGAAAGAGTCGCGTTTGCAGGGCATTGAATGTGATTTTTGTCACAAAGTGAGTGGAATCAAGGATCGTGAACCCGGGCTTACCCATGGGCGAGATATGTTTGTGTTGCAAAGACCTTCGCAAGTCAACGGGCAGGTGTTCTTTGGTGGGTTGGCGGATGCGGTGAGAGGGGATAATGTCTACGCACCGGTATTTCACCAGAGTGTTTTCTGTGCCAGTTGCCATGAAGGCACAATTTTTGGCCAGAAGGTTTACAGCACTTTTTCTGAATGGAAGGCAAGCCCATCGTTTGCCAAGGGCGACAGTTGCCAAAGCTGTCACATGAAACCGGATGGCAAAACCAGAAATATTGCGCCTGGCAAGGGGGGAATAGACCGGCATCCGGATTCCATGGCATCGCATGATCTTATGCCCGGTGGCAAACTTTCCATGCTTCGTAAGTGCATGACTCTTTCTGTTTCGGCGGCTGAAGTGGCCAATCATCAAAAGGAAATCCGGGTAACCCTTCTTGCGCGGGATGTTGGCCACAAGGTGCCTACCGGCCATGTGGATCATCATCTTTTAATCCTGTTGGAAACTTCCAATCATGGAGTAAAAGGCGCTCCAATCCAGGGCCCGTTATTTCCCGTTTGGGTGGATGAAAATCTTCGAGGCTGTTCAGGGGTAATTCTGGGGAGACCGAATCTTAATGAGGCAGGTAGCCAACTGGTTCCATTTTGGAAGGCTATACAAGAACCGGTGGACAACAGGCTTGAGGTGGAAACGCCAAGGGAATATCGCTGGGTGGTTCCAAACGATGCTGGCGAAATTAGCGTCAAGTTGTACTACAGGGCAGGCTGGCACCAGCAATCAGAAAAGATTCTGGTCCATGAAAGAATCATCAGACCTTGAGACCCATCGATGCAAGCAACTGGCCAACCAGTTCCGGCAGAAACCGTGAGCTTTGGCAACTTACCAAGTTGCCATCAAAGAGAATGGCTTCATCCCGCAAGATGGCCTTTGAATTGGCTAATGATGTTTTCATGCCTTTGGGTGTGGTAACCATGCGGTCCTTAAGTACCCTGGCCATGGCTAATGCCTGAAGCCCATTGCCGATGCTGATTACTCTTCGATCAAGCTCCATGAAATCGCGCAGAATTTCCTTGGTGATTGGTAGCGAGGCAAACTTTTCCATGTGAATTGCACTGGGAATAATGACCATATCCCAAGCCGGTTCACGAATGTCATCCAAGGCAATGTCCGGAAATATCTTGTAACCATGCTGGCCTGTAAGCGCTTCTGTATCTTTGGAGGCGATTTGTATTTCAAAACCTTCTTCCTGAAATCTCATAACAGGGTAGAAGAGTTCAAGATCCTCGAAACCTTCCGCGGCAAGAATGAGGGCATTCATAATGGATGCTCCTTTTTTTTAGAGCCAGATGATGTGCTGAAAAAATATACCCTGTGTCCTTATAGATGCCATGAAATGCGGGCCATGAAATGAAAATCCAGGCACAGGACTATCATAAATATGACGAAAAGAGGGTTCTTAATGAGAAGTCTGTTGGAAGTTGGAACCAAAAGTGCAAAAACGATGAGATTTTGTGAAGATTTAGGGGCGTTCTGGAAATCCGTACCTGTTTCCCTTGCATCAGGGTATCAGTAGCCTTTAAACTGCGGGATCTCGGAAAAATGATCTACTTGGGAATTGTTCGGATGGATGGTTCAAAGGAATGACATACGACCCAACCAATCCCCTGATTGTTCAGGGTGATCGCTCTGTTCTTGTGGAAGTGGATAATCCCAAGTACGCCAAAGCTCGTGATGCGCTTGCACCTTTCGCGGAGCTTGAAAAAAGCCCGGAGCATATCCACACTTATCGTCTGACCCCGCTTTCGCTTTGGAATGCGGCTGCCGCCGGTCATTCGGCAAAGTCGATGATTGATGTTCTTTCCACGTATTCCAAGTTTCCACTGCCCACAAACCTGACAACAGACATTACTGAACTTGTCAGTCGCTACGGTAGAGTCAGGCTTGAACGATCAGAAGAAAAAGATGAAAAGACTGGCGCCAACAAATTGATGCTGGTGTGCAAGGATATTCCCCTTTTGGAGGAATTATCCCGTCAGCCCAAACTGAAGGAATACCTGAAGAACCGGATAGGCAAGACCAGTTACCTTGTGGATCCTGCGTTTCGTGGTGTGCTTAAGCAGGCGCTGATCACCGTTGGTTACCCCGCGGAGGATCTAGCAGGTTACACCGAGGGTGCCGGCCTGGAGATCGGGCTAAGGACAGTATGCAGTTCCGGGGTTCCGTTTAATGTGCGGGATTACCAGCGCGAGGCATGCGAGGTTTTTCACGCGGGTGGGGATGTGCGCGGGGGCAGCGGTGTTATTGTTCTGCCTTGCGGTGCGGGAAAGACCATTGTTGGCATTGTCGCCATGAGCATGCTTAAAAAGAACACCTTGGTACTTACCACGGGCATTACCGCGGTAAAGCAATGGCACCGGGAAATACTCGACAAGACCGACCTCGCTCCGGAAACGATTGCGGAGTACACCGGAGAAACCAAGGAGATCGCCCCGGTTACCATCGCCACCTACCAGATTTTGACATATCGGTCTGAAAAGTCGGATGAGTTCCCACATTTCAAGTTGTTTGACAGCAAGGACTGGGGATTGATCGTCTATGACGAGGTGCACTTGTTGCCTGCGCCAGTGTTCCGCGTGACAGCGCAAATCCAAGCAAGAAGGCGTTTGGGGCTTACTGCTACCCTGGTGCGCGAGGATGGCAGGGAAGCGGATGTTTTTAGTTTGATCGGACCCAAGAAGTATGATGTGCCCTGGCGTGAATTGGAAACCAAGGGTTGGATCGCGGAAGCTTCCTGTACCGAGGTTCGCATCGCATTGCAGGAAGACCACCGCATGGAGTATGCGGTGGCTGAATGGCGCAACAAATACAGGCTGGCAAGCGAGAATACTGCAAAAGAAGATGTGGTGGAGGCCCTTCTGGCCCATTACCCGGAAAGCCGGGTTATTATTATCGGCCAGTACCTGAAGCAACTGCGCCAGCTTAAAAAACGCTTCGACATTCCGATTATCACAGGTCAGACCCCCCAGGATGAACGGGAGGATTTATACGCCAAGTTTCGAAAAGGCGAGATTCGCAAGCTGATCCTTTCCAAAGTGGGCAACTTTGCCATCGACCTTCCCGATGCCAATGTGCTGATCCAGGTGTCGGGCACATTTGGTTCCCGTCAGGAAGAGGCCCAAAGATTGGGAAGAATTCTGAGGCCCAAGCCATCCGGGGACACGGCTCACTTTTACACGCTGGTAACCCGGGACACCCGGGAACAGGATTTTGCCCACCACAGACAGATGTTTTTGACTGAACAGGGCTACAGTTATACCGTGGTGGATGGAACCGAGATTCTTGAAAAAGCCCAGTGCGCCGCCAGGGAATGACCAGAGATAAAACTTTATGCTGATTTCCAATCCAAGAACGCAAATCACCCGTATACCGGTGAAGATTCACCGCCGGGTTTGCCTGATACTTACCGAAGACGCCGTGCTGGCGGAGGAGATTCTTGCTCGCAAGAAACTTGGTCAGGAAATCTGTGGAAGGCTGACGGACAGGGTGCTGCTTCTTAGAACAGGACGCCTGGAAGCGGTGCTTGAGGAATTGCAAAAGATGGGTCACACGCCCCAAGTGCTGGGTCGCTGAATATGGCAGAAGAAATCAGGAACCCTTGGACAGAAAAAACTCGCCTGACCCTTGGCAGGTATGATGAAAAGCTTCTGCGTGAAGTGGCCCAAAAACTCTTGCGTCCCCGTAGTCAATGGCCGGTGGAAGAACTCATCGAACGCTGTGTGGAAACTTTCGAAAACACGGTTCTGGTGGATCGCCGTATCAAGGAATTAAATGATCCGGCCAGGAATCTGCTTGGGGTAATATCCCGGGCCATGCAATATCGCTGGACCCTCGCGCAGCTTGTGGAAATATCCATGATGATGGGGGCCGAGGATGGAATTGCCCCGGTATTTGAACTGTTGGGCTGCGGTCTTTTGTATCCGGATTTTGTGGATCCTCTATCCAGCGAACCACCTCCCAAACCATGCAAGAAACCGTTCATCAAGAACTTTGAGCAATGGCTCGGAACCCCGGGACCGGAAGGCTACCAGCTTTACTGCCATCCCCTGATTTCCGTCCGGGCAAGCAAGGTAAGCCTGGCGTTACCCACCGTGCTTCCGCTGAATGAAACGGATGAGCTTCAGGAAGTGGATAAACTTGCTGTGGTACGAAAGGCCGATGGATTCGAATTTTTGTTGAGAATCGCCGCCATTACTCAGCGGTCCAGGAAGGACCCGATTCGCAAAAACCAGCAAGGTGGTTTCTTCAAGCGTGACTTGGAATGGCTGAAAACAGATCCTCTGATTGCTCAAGCCCCTGCGGATTATTTTGCGGACCTGCCAGACCAGGGACCATTGCTCGCCGAATTGGCCATTAGTTTGGGAATATTGAAAGCCACGGATGGAGAGTATGTTTTTGCCAGTTTCCCGGAAACCTGGAAGCAGGGGTTGATAGATGCAGTCGGCGAATTATGGGCTGAATTAGTTTCCCAGAAAAACTGGAACCCGATTCAGGGTGTGAAAAATTCCCTTGAGGATGCCTCAAACCCTGCCATGACTGTGTGCATGATGTCTGTGCTTATGCTGGGTAACCTTGAAAAAGATGCCTGGGTGTCCATTCCTCACCTTGAAACCTGGTTGCTTGCCAGGCATCCTCTTTGGAAGGGCAATGAAAGTCTTCGCCCCTCTGTTGCACAGGGTTGGGTTCAGAAATACCTGCTGGGAATCGTCTATCAGTTGGGAATGTTGGAAGTAACAAATGATGGGCAGAAAAACCATCTTGTTCGATTGTCAGAACTCGGAAGAAGAGTTCTTGGCTTGGAAAAGGTACCACCGGCCAGTCAGGAATTTCCAAAGACCATTTTGGTGCAGCCAAATCTCGAGGTGCTAGCGTTTCGGCAGGGGCTTACCTCTGCCATCGTGGCGGATTTGACACATATTGCCACCTGGAGAAGTATTGGTCCTGCTTGCCAGTTGCTGCTGGAACCGGACTCTATCTATTTTGCGCTGGAATCTTCCTGGCGTTATGAGGAGCTTTGTTCGTTTCTGGAACGCCACGGCACCAGGTCTACCCCCCAGGCTGTACTGGATTCCCTGAAAACATGGGCCAACAAGCACGAACGCATCACTATTTATACCGGTGGAACCCTTTGGGAGTTTCCAACTGAAAAAGATTTGGATGCCGCCCTGAGCCGTGGCCTGCCGGCTTTGAAGGTGTCCGACAGGTTTGCCATATCCAAAACCGAAGCGGGGGTGGATTTTCGCAACTACCGGCTTACTGCCACCAGAGATTATGGTCTTCCACCTGAAAAATGTGTTCTCTTGGATCCGGATGGTGTGACTTTGATGGTGGATATCACCAAATCCGATCTGGTGATGGAAACGGAACTTCCCAAATTTTCCGATTTTCAGGAAGCCTTGACCACCCAGCAACACCGCGCCCATCGTATCACCCCGGATTCTCTGAAAAGGGGTCTTACCCAGGGATACAGCCGTGAATCATTGGAAGAATGGTTCATGCTTCGCGCGGGACATGGTTTAAGCGCTGCCATTGTTTTGCTTCTGGACCACCCTGAGGATAAACCTGTTTTAGAACCCATGCTGGTAATTCACATTCCCACGGAATTGATGGCGGATGGAATCATGCAATGGCCTGATACCTCTAAATGGATATCAAGCAGGCTGGGTCCGAAAGCATTGACGATTGAAAAGGCAAATCTGCAAAGTTTTAAGCAGGCCTTAATGACCGCCTCCATAGAATTTGAAATTCCAGAGAATTAATCATCTGGGTAATCAAATGGTTGGGAGATGGCATTGAGACGCTTTTTAAGGCTTGTCTGTATTCTAATGGTGGTCTTTGGAAGTTTTTATTTTGCCAGGGGATGGCCAAAAAAAGGAATCGCAACCATTCTTTTTGAGGTGTCTTCCATCTTTTTTGGAATGTTCGGCTTACTGCTTCTTTGGATTACCAGCTTGTTTAGTGGCAAGAATAATTCAAAAAACAATTAAGGCAATGAGGCAAGCGGGCTATCCTTGCTTTTCTTTAGGACGTAAAAGCATGGAGCGTCCGGGTTGGGGTTGGGGATGAAGCCAACAAGTTCCCAGCCAGCTTTTCCTGCTTCATTCAACGAACGCTGCAAAATGAGCATGTCTTTTCGGGAGGTAACCGGGGAAGTCCCTATTACTTTGTATTTCCATTCTCCGGTTGGTTGATCAGCCATGATTCCTATTCCAGCATGTAAATTTCTTTGAATTAAATATATTTAAAATTCTACGCTTTTCCTTGCACAAAAACGATGAAAAAGTTTGATTCTTCCAGCAAAATTTCAACCTATTGCAGATTTCCTTCCACTGTTAGATAGGCTTCCAGATTGAGGAGTTTAAAAAGCCAAAGAAAAGTTTTTTTTCAACTGCCTTTTGAAATGATCTTTCCAGCAGCATGGTATGCAAATCGGTCAATTGGGTTGCTGAGATGCCAGCGGTTTTTTCGAAGAATACATGCATGATTTTTAGAATAAACTCTCCGATAAATTTCCCGAAAATGGAGTGAGGTTTTCTGAAATCACCCACAACGAGCAATCCGCTTTCCAAGAGCATTTGACGGAAAAGCCCCAAAAGGTGCCCGATTTCAGAACTTGTAAAACAGTCCAGAAAGAAATTGCACACAATCAGGTCAAAGGTTCCTGATAGGGGAAGTATTTCAAATACATTGGCGCACCAGAATTCGATTTGATTATTAATCGGCGGGTTTGCGTTTGCGATTCGCCTTTTTGCCAAATCTAGCATTCGTGGACTTTCATCAATTACCAATATCTCGGCTAGTGGATTTGCCTTGCAAAAAACCTCTAAAAATCTGCCATTGCCTTCCCCCAGCACTAGCACCCGTTTGGAATTAGTCAGATGTGAAATCATGGAAGTGCGGCATTTTTGCAACTGGTTGCCAAAAGTGATTGTTTCCAGAAAAAGATAACTGCTGGCCACACCATCAAAGTTTTTTTTCTTCATGGCATGATTCTGGTTATTAGGGGCACCAGTAGTGCACAATCTGCCAGTACACGAGCCAAATCCCTGTTTCGACTAGCTATATAAAAGTGAATCATCATCAAAAACAGCAAAGCCATGGCATGACAAATCAGAATGGCCATTGGAACAGCAGCCATGCAAACCAGGCTTCCCAGGAATAATACCACGCATTCGAAGGGGTGCCAGGGATGCTGATTTTCCCAGAAGTCAATCAGGCGGCAATTAGTCCAGCAAAGTAAACCAAACAAACCAACGCTTCCCATCCAAAAAATTGGATCCAAGCCGCTGGACCAAAAAGGCAGACATACTCCGAGTGCAAATCCAAAACCTACCATGAATTCCTTGGCGGATGGAAGTTGCATCAACCCTGGTTTGAATCCATGAACGATTGCCAGATAAACGCAAATGACAAAACCTGTCTTAAATCCGTCTTGAATGTAGGTTTTGGGAAGCTTGGATATGCCGACTAAAACCAGAATAAAACAGCTTGTTAGCAACATTTTGATAAGGGAGCGGTGCCTGGCGGTGAAGCGATGCCTGCAAGTTGGAGGTATTGTTTTTTGAGTGTCCAGCAGGCGGTCAAACAGATAAATGAACCACACGACAACCCCCAGGGTGATTGGCGCAGCGGGGGGTAATTGGATCTGAAATACCCCGGCCAGGAATATTTGCCAGACTATTGCCACCACAGGGGCATCCAGGCCCAGCACATGGGGAGTGTTCCACCATTTCAATCGCAAAGCATTGCCAGGGGAAACCTGTTGGTTCAAAGCATGGTTCCTGATCGTGGAATTATTCGGCCGATGCCCGTCTGCCTGGAAGTCGGTAATCCAGAGGAGGTTTTTGATCCTTTTCCAAAAGCGGTTTAAATTGATTTTCCTTTAACCTTAGGGCGTGCTCTTTTTTTGCATCTTGGATTTTTTGCGGATTAAGGATCAGTTCCATTGCGGTGGCTGCTAGGGTTTTGGAGGCAAGCATCATGCCTTGTTTGGCGATAGTGGTTGCTCCACAGGCCACGGCCTGCCAGGAATGCCCCGGGGTTCCGGGTACCCAGGTGGCTACTTGAAAACCGGTGGTGGGCACCACCCAGGAAACATCCCCCACATCGGTAGAACCCATGGTTGTTTTGCCGGAAACATCCATCACCTCGCGGATGGATTCTAGAGCGGGAATGTTTTGGTCCGGAAAGGTTTCCCGCAAACGAATTGCAAACTCGGTTTCTTCTTTGGTGTATTTCAGGTCATTTAAGGCTGTAAGATTTTTTCGGGTTATCTGTGCCAGGGTGTCGTTGGGAAGAATCTGCATGGTTCCACCCAGAGGGACGACCTCAAGCCGGGTTTCCGTGGCAAGCGCACCTGCCTGGGCACATTTTAAAAGCCTGGGCCAAAGGGATGCAACAACCTCTGCCTTGGGGTGACGAACATAGAAAAAACCCTCGGAAAATTCAGGAACCACATTCGCGGCGCCACCACCCGAGGTGATGGTATGGTGTAATCTTGTGCCTTCAGGGGTGTGTTCCCTCAGAAGTTCCACGGCATGGATGGTCAAAAGAAGTGCATCCAGGGCAGATCTTCCTTTTTCAGGCGATCCAGCGGCGTGGGCGGCTTTCCCATGAAAGCGGAACTTGACTGCTATGCGTGCCAGGCACGAGGAATCCCCGGCGGAATTTCTGCTTCCGGGGTGCCAGTGAAGTGCCACATCCACATCCTTGAAAAGGCCTTCACGTACCATGAATGCCTTGGCGGCGCCACCTTCCTCGGCCGGGCATCCATAAAAGCGGATGGTTCCTTGAAGCTTCCCCTGCTTGATAGCTTCACCCAATCCGATGGCGGCATTAGCGCATGCCACACCAAAAAGATGATGGCCACAAGCGTGCCCGTAGCCGTTACCTTCCGTTCGGGGTTTGCGATTTGCAACTGGTTCTTGCGAAAGTTCGGGCAGGGCATCATACTCACCGAGTATTGCAATGACTGGTTTTCCCTTGCCGATGGTGGCGGTGAATGCGGTGGGAATTCCCGCAACCCCCCGTTCGATCTGAAAGCCATGCTTTTCAAGATTTTCTGACAATAGCCTGAAGGATTCCTTTTCGAGATACCCTGGTTCCGCCAGTTCCCAGATTTTTTTTGCCAGGCCCCAGGAGGAATCCTCAAGCCCTTGGATGGTTTGCAGAACACCCGCCTGTATATTTTTCTCACTTGTCGCAGTCTGATTCAAAACAAGGCCATGACTGATGCAAATGAATAACGTTGTGGTGAACATGGAGGCTCCAATTAAAAATATTCTTTACAGAATGTAAACTCTGGTTGATTTGCTTGGAAGCAATTTGCGTTCATAAAACGAAGTCTTTGCTAATACTTTCAGAGATCGGTGTCTGATGTTAAACTGCGATTATTAAATGCCTAAAAGGCAATCATTGGAGGCTTTCCATGCTGAATCAACGGTTTTGGACCATATTTTTCATTAGCTTGGGTTTGTTCGTCCATGCAGAAGAGGCTGGTGATGTGGAAAAATTGTTTCAGAAAATCAAACCTTACACCGAGGTGCCAGCCAAGTTTGCCAAAGATTTTGGCGGCTATCCTTCCATGCTGGCAGGCGTGAAAAATAGGGAGGATTGGGAAAAGAAACGCCTAGAAATTCGCAAGACTTGGAATGATGCGCTGGGGCATTGGCCGCCTGTCATCATGAATCCCAAGTTGGAATACCTGGAAAAAGAGCAGCGGGAGAATGTAACCCAGCACCATGTCAAAATTGAGGTCGCTCCGGGAAAAATCACACAAGATGCTTATTTACTGGTTCCTGATGGCAATGGGCCATTTCCTGCGGTAGTGGTGGTTTATTATGAAGCCCTAACTGGTATCGGTAAAAAAGGCGAACTTAGGGATTTTGGCTGGCAACTGGCCCGGCGTGGCTTTGTCACACTTTCTGTCGGTAGCGATCCGAACAGTTACTATCCAAGTCCGGAAAATGTCCAGCTTCAGCCTTTGACTTATCATGGATATGTTGCGGCCAACTGCCATCAGATCCTTGTCAGTCATCCGGATGTAAACCCTAAATTGATCGGAATTGTTGGTCACTCATATGGTGGTAAGTGGGCGTTATTTGGATCTTGCCTGTACGATAAATTTGCTGCTGCCTGCTGGTGTGATCCAGGAATTGTTTTTGATGAAAAAAGGCCGAGCGTTAATTACTGGGAGCCTTGGTATCTGGGGTATGAAAAGGGTACCCAACGCAAGCGGGGGGTAATTTCGCGGGATAATCCCTCTTTCGGACCATACAAAACACTGGTGGAGCAGGGGCACGATCTTACAGAACTTCATGCTTTGATGGCTCCAAGGCCTGTTTTGGTTTCAGGAGGCTCGGAAGACCCACCGGAACGCTGGAAAGCGTTGAACCACTTGATTGCTGTCAACAAGTTACTTGGTTACGAAGGCAGGGTTGCCATGTCCAACCGCCCCACCCATGCGCCAACCCCGGAATCCAACGAAATTATCTATCAGTTTTTTGAATACTGGCTGAAACATAAAAAGGTTTTGACAAGATAGCCAGGGGTTTTCTTTTTTACGCCAACCACCCATCTTTTCCTTTCTTGGTAAAAGTAAGCAGAAGATGGGTAATTTGCATTTCAGGCAATTCTACAAGTGTTTACATTTTCAATTCATATCCTTATAACTCGAGCTTACTGTTCAAATAGCTTAAGGTTGGTGAAATGCATTTTTGCTCGGTGGCTTATTTGCTGTTTTTTGTCTTCATATTTTCAGCGTACTGGTTAATTCCCTCGAACAAGATTCGCAACTACCTGTTGGTGGTTGCCAGCTTTTACTTCTACGCCACCTGGAATTCCTGGTTGGCTGTTCTGGTGGTGGCATCCTCCAGCCTGGATTTTTTCCTGGCTATCCAATTGGAAAAGTCTTCTAAGTCTGGCATTCGCAAGGCCTACCTCACTGCAAGTATATTGGCAAACATGGGGCTGCTTTGTTATTTCAAGTACGCGAATTTTTTCCTGGAATCCTTGAAGGAGGTTCTTGGCAAATTGGGGTTGGAAACCCATTTTTCATTCTTGAGCATCCTGATTCCAATAGGGATTTCCTTTTATACTTTCGAGGCAATCAGTTACATGGCGGATGTTTATAAAAGTAAAATATTCGCTGAAAAGAGCCTGCCAAATTTCCTTTTGTTTATTCTTTTCTTTCCACATCTGGTTGCAGGCCCAATTGTGCGTTCCAGGGATTTTCTTCCCCAGATTAGAAAAACCAAGAAATGGAACTGGTCAAGAATGCACCTTGGCCTCCAGATGGTGTTAATGGGGCTGTTTAAAAAGTTGGTGATTGCGGATCGCATGGCTTTCTATGCAGATCCTGTGTTTGCTGACCCGGACGGCTTTCGTCAGGGGGCTTTATGGATTGGAATGATTGCCTACGCACTCCAGATTTATGGTGATTTTTCAGGGTACACCGACATGGCAATCGGCTTTGCCCATATGCTTGGTTTTAAGCTTACCAAAAATTTCAATATGCCCTATTTGGCAGTGAATATTAGTGATTTCTGGCGACGTTGGCATATATCCCTTTCTTCCTGGCTGAGAGATTATCTTTTCATTCCGCTGGGTGGAAGCAGAGGTGGTCTGTGGTCAACCTGTCGAAACTTGATGATTACGATGGCGTTAGGTGGTCTTTGGCACGGGGCAAGCTGGAATTTTGTGGTGTGGGGAGTAATTCATGGAGCTTTGCTGGTATGTCACAAACTTTTTATGCGCTTCAGTGAAAATTGGTTGATCATGCAAAATTTACTGCTTACACGGGTTGGCACAGGCTTTCGCATGGCACTTACGTTTTTGTGCGTGAGTTTGGTCTGGGTGTTTTTCCGGGCCCAGAATTTTTCAGACGCCATCAGTTTTCTAAGGGGGCTTTTTCTGCCCCATGCCGGAAAAGCGGAACCCATGAATGCTGTTGGCTTGGTATTGGTTATTTTTCTGATTACTGTGGCGCATATGTTTGGTGTTAAAAAATACTGGCAGTCCGTGTATCAAAAAATACCCGCGCCTGTCCTTGGGTTGGCGTACGCGCTGTTTTTGAATTTCTGCCTGTTTATGGCTCCGCCTGTCGGTAAGCCATTTATTTATTTCCAGTTTTAAGGCGGTTAAAATGGGGCAACCGGCCAGGAAAAATGAAGTCCAGGTGTTTCCCAAGGTTTGTCTTTTTGTGGGCCCGCGAAAAGAATCGCTTTCCTCAACGGAAATGAAGCGCCATGGGTTGGGAACGGTGGTATGGTTTTTCGTGGGGGCATTTTTCATCCAGGCTGTGGCCAATGGCTGGATGTTTTTTAATTACTCCAAGTCATCCGATGATTATTACCATAAGAGGGCGGCACTTTTGCGGGACCGCACTCCCACCAAGTCTGCTTACCCAAAAAACATGGTAATTCTTGGCAGTTCACGGACAGAACTCGGCGTTAATGCCCCGCTAGTGGAAAATACCATCAGAGAAAAACTAACCCGCGACTTTGCTGTTATCAACTTCAGCGTTACTGCCTGCGCCCAGGAAACGGAATTGCTCTATTGGAATCGCCTTCTCAATGAATGCAAGGCGCCCGACATGGCTTTGATTGAGGTTCATCCCGCTTTTCTGAATACCAAGGCTGGTGGTGATGGCGTGGAATTTAACTCGGTTGTTTGGCCGGTCGAAAGGTTCTTGCGCACTGATATCAATTATGTGGAAAACCGTGCGCCGGATGTCAGGCCGAATATCCGGGCAGAATGGACGAAAATGGCTTTTTTCTCCTTTTATAAGAATCGGACTTCACTGCTTAACTCGGCTTTTCCCGCTTTGGTCCCCAATGAATTCAAGGGCCAGGTTTCCATTTTGGACAAGCATGGCCAACTGATTATTCAGGATGAATTGCTCACTTCCGAGCGTAAGGCCAAAGCTATGGATCACACCCGTGAGCAGTATTACCACCTGGTGCAGGAAATGGATTTGAAAAGTTCCCGAACCAGAGCTCTAAGGGAATTGCTTCAATCCTGCAGAGAGCGGAATGTCGCTGTGGGTATGTTGTTGATGCCCGAGGGGCAGCAATTTCGTTCCTGGTATGGTCCGGGAGTTTGGGCCAGAATCGAAAATCACTTGCAAAAATTAGCGGGAGAATTTGGGGCGGAGATTTTCAATACCCATGATTGGATGGATGAGTCCGAATTCAAGGATTCACACCACCTATACCAGTCCGGGGCCTTAAGGTTCACACGCAGGTTGACCGATGAAAAGATTATGCCTTGGGTGTTGGGGCGCGAAAAAAAACTGGCAGCGAACTAAATTCATGGAATCTAGAACTTCGTAAAAAAGGGAATGCATGGGATGCATTCCCTTGGATTTAAAGTGCAGTAATTTCAATTACTTTTGCGATTCGATATTGAAATTGGCCTTGTCGGTTCCACCAGTGGGAACATCAAATTCTTTGTCGCTGCGGGAATTCCATTCTGGCGGAATGGGGTCTACCTTTCGCTTGGAGTAGTTGACCTCATCAGATGATGAACCTTTGGTGGGGTCGATGGTTGCCACATCACCTTTGGTCATGATGCGAACCAGATGTTTCCCTACCACGGCACCTGTTTTGCCATCACTTTTCAACACAAAGCGGCCATCCTTGTCGGTGTAGGCACTGGAACCTCGCCCGGGATTCGGGTTTTCCTTGGTACCTTGAGGTTGAAAGGAGACCACTGCTTCACCGTAGGGTTTCCCGTTCAAGGTTACCACCCCGGAAACCGGGGCAAATGTCGGTTCACCGGAACAACCAATAACAAAAGCCAGAAGAAAAAGGTTTGAGGAAAATATTCTTGTGAACATGGTTGGCCTTTCAGGCTCGAATGATTAAGGCAGTACCAGAGCTTCACCACCAGCCATGGTTGCCATGTTTTCCAGTAGATTGGTGGCTACACCGTAACTGATAAAGCGAACCGAACCATCCGCCATGGTGAAATTGGCCCCGCCGGTATGCCCACTGTTGAAGGCTCTTTTGCAAGGCTGGTCGCCGTACAAACCCGGGGAGTTGAAGCATTTATCATAATCTGATCCAAACAACCGACTCTCAGCGCCAACGGAAGATTGATTATAGGAAGCGTAGGTATAAGCCCAAAAAGTTCCCCGATTAGTGGTGGTTCTGGAGGTGTATTCACCAATCAGCAGGGTGTTGGATGTTCCATCGGTTGCGGCATTTAGTTTTTCCGCTCCACCAAGCGAAGAAAGGGGTTGGCCACTAACCACGGTATTGGGCGGGGTGACCCCGTTGTATGGCAATCCTGTTGTGTGAAGCAAGGACCGATATGCGGGATCCATTTTGCCACCTGGCCAAAGCCCGGGTTCAAAACTGTCCCATGCACCATGACCAACCGCCAAGTTCATCTTTCCACTAACTGCTCGATAACTGCCATGCATCCATGGCTGGGTGCTTGGGCCAGAAGCAGGAACTTCCAAGGTTCCATTTAAAGTGTCTGATGCGCACTCGTAAGCTTTGACACGCTTTTGGCCGACGGCATTATTTACTGCCGCGGAATTCAACTGGGTTTGTTGGTACTGCTTGTAAAGGGAATCCATTTCAAGGTAAGGCAATATTTCAATGGCCCAGTTCGTGTAGGTGGGCGGGGTACAGCAGGCCCCAAAATAGGTGCTACCCACCGGCATGGTGCCAATGGTATCGTGGTGATTGTGAAGTGCCAGGCCCAACTGCTTCATCTTGTTGCCACAATCCATTTTCGCGGCAGCTTCTCGTACTTTTTGTACCGCCGGAAGCAAAAGGCCAATCAAAATAGCAATGATGGCAATGACCACCAGCAATTCAATCAGGGTAAATCCCCTGTTTTTGGATCTCATGTTGAAACCTCCATTAAAATTTAAAGAAGAAGAGCTTGTATATGCATTCACCAGATTTTCACAAGACCGCATCGAAATCAAAAATTTATAAACTATTGAAATAATATAGCCTAAAGGTTTGAAAAAGGGGGCTTTTCTAAGAGATTCTGGGCCAATGTTTCATTTTTAATGTAAGAGACTGTTCTTTTGAACACTGTTTTGGCGTATGATAAATTCCTTTCCGTAAATGCCGGGAATGTTGTATGCGCGAATTTTTCCCTTCAATATTTTGTAAACAGCTTTGTTGCTGGGTAATACTTTTGACTTTTGCTCATGCCGGAGAATCATTTGCCCAAGATAAGGATGCAGTATCCAAATTTCTGGAACAGGGCGAGGATTTATTTAAACAAGGCAAGTACAGGGATGCCCTGAGGTTCTTTGACCAGGTAATTCAATTAGATTCTGAAAACGTATCTGCCTATTACAGGAGAACGGTTTCTAACTTTTTTTTGCAGGATTATTCGGCCGCAATATCTGATGCAACCAAGACCACGGAAATAGTTCCCATGCATTATCTGGCATACAATTTTCGCGGCTTGTCTTATTACCATGTGAAAAATTATCCGGATGCCATTTTGGATTTCAGCCAAGCCATTTCCTGCAACTCAGATTTTTCGGAAGCGTACTCTTACCGTGGTTCGGCTTATTATTGGCTGAAAAAATATCCCGAAGCGATTGATGATTATACCAAGGCTTTGGAGCTAAACCCGGATGAAGCCCGCAGTTGGTATAATCGTGCGTTGGTTTATCATGCCGTTGGAAAAACCCGGGAAGCCGAATCAGATTTAGCCAAAGCCAGATCATTAAAATTAAGGTGATTAATTATTACATTGAAATAGATAGATCTATTCTTCCATGATTTTTTGAAGATGGCATGGAAGTTAAAAACTTATTAAAATCATAAATCATATGAAGCATAGGTTTTTCAAGGTGATGAATGAAGCTCCGAATTTCCCTAGCGTTGTTGATTACTTGCCCTCTTATATTATTCGCCCAGAGTGAACCTGAAGGAAAGAAAATTGAGAAAGGCGTGGCTGCCTATCAAAGATCGGATTTCAACTCCGCCATTATTCATTACACAAATGCCATAGAGCTGAATCCCAAAAGCGGTATCGCTTATGGTTATAGGGCCGAAGCTTTTTTGCGCATCGGTAGATTTCACGAAGCTATTGCGGATTGCAACAAAGCAATCGATTTGAATTCCAATTTACCACAGGCTTATTTTGTTAGGGGTAAATCCATGGAGGCTATTGGAAAATATGAGAATGCCATCATCGATTTTGGGAAGGCTTTGGAACTAAGGTCAGGGAACAGTGCAGCTTATTTTCAGCGGGGAAATGTCTTTCACCAATTGAAGCGCCACCTGGAAGCGATTGAGGATTATAATAAAGCCTTGGAATTAAACCCAAAGCTTATTCAAGCATTACTTAAAAGGGGTTTGGCCTATCGCAGTTCTGGGGAATTACCGAAGGCCTTAGATGACTTTCGGAATGGGATTGCTCTCCATCCAGATTCTACTTTTTTTCATCATGAATTGGGAGCCACGCTTGTTGAATTGAAAAAGTATTCGGAAGCTGTTCCATTCTTTACAAAAGCCATAGAGCTATCACCGAACAATGAGTCAATTTATAATGACCGTGCTGTTGCCTTTCAAAAGGCAGGGGAAAGTGACAAGGCCTTGGCTGATTTTGATAAAGCCATTGAACTGAATTCCAGAAGTTCAAAAGCTTACAAAAAGCGAGGGGATTTTTATCTGCATATGGGGGATTACCCTAGGGCGGTGCTTGATTTTAATCAGTCCATCAAACTAAATTCCCGAAACCCGGGTGCCTATCTTTCCCGGGCTAAGGCCTATCAATCCATGGGCAAAAATGTCGAGGCCGAGGCTGATTTTACGAAGGTAAAAACCCTGGCAAAATAATCAGACTGCCGTCTTTTATGCAAAAATTGCCATTAAAGACCCGGTAATTGGTATCCAAGAAACCCATTCATGGTTAATATGCAATTCCGCAAGCGGAGATTAACCATGCACCATATTACCCGTCGCAATATGCTTGCCTTGTCAGGCATGAGCGTAGCCGGGTTGGCCCAGGCTCGACAGCCATCGAAGGCGTTTGGTCGGGCGAAGGCGTGCATTTTTCTTTTTCCTTACGGATCTCCGCCGCAGCATGAAATGTTTGACCCCAAGCCGGATGCCCCTGCCGAAATCCAGGGGGAGATGAAATCCATAGCCACCTGTTTGCCCGGTGTGCGGATTGGTGAAGGTATACCTGCGCTCGCGCCCATCATGGATAAACTGACCGTGGTGCGCTCGGTCAACCATCCGTACCCGGAACATGGAGTGGCTTATGCTGTCAGTGGTATTCCAACCTATACCCCTGCATTGGAAGATAAGCCCCGTGATGCCCGGCATTGGCCTTTCATAGGTTCCGTGGTGGACTATATCGGCGAAATGCGGTCGGGTGGAGCAATCCCCGCAATACCGCGAAATATCGGTTTGCCATGGCTTTTAAATTCCAAGACAGACCTGAATGTAAGTGCCGGGCCGTACGCCGCTTTTCTGGGACAAGCCCATGACCCCATATGGACAGATTACGATGGCCAGGGTACCAAAATTGCTCCCCGGTACACAGATGCCCAAACCAAGGATTTTCTAGACCCTTTTCAGGAAACTACCTTTGATGGGCGCTTTCGCCTTTCAACCTTGGGTCAAAAAGTGGATGGGCTTTCAAGCGAAAGGCTGCAAGCCCGCCGCGATTTGTTGAAAAGTATGGATCTGATGCCGGCGAAAATTTTCGGCAAACAACGCGACATGGCTTTTTCCATGCTAATGTCTGGCAAGTTGCTTCAGGCTTTGGACCTTGGCAACGAACCTCAATCAGTTCGGGAATGCTATGGCAAAACGCTATTTGGCCAATCTTGCCTGGCGGCACGCAGACTGGTCGAGGCGGGCGGCAAGTTTGTTACCGTATTTTGGGATGGTTATGGCCAGTTTGCCAACTGTGCCTGGGATACCCACAACAACCATTATCCCAGACTGAAACAATATCTGCTTCCTGCTTTTAATCAGACCTATCCCACACTGATTCAAGATTTGGAAACAAGGGGTTTGCTGGACTCTACGCTGGTCATGTGGCTTAGCGAACATGGGCGCACACCTAAGATTGATAGCAAGCCCAAGGGAGCGGGTAGGCACCATTGGTCAAAGGCCTATTCGGTGGTATTGGCGGGTGGCGGAATCGCAAAGGGAAGGGTGGTTGGCAGTACCGACAAACACGCTGGCGAAGTCAGGGATACGCCGGTTTCCCCCAAGGATCTTCTTGCTACAGCTTTTTATTTGCTGGGTATTGACCCTGAAACCAGGGTTTACGACACACTTCAACGACCGATGCCAATTGCTGGAGAAGGCGTAGTCCGGCATGAATTGATAGCTTAATTGCATTTGAAACGAAAATCCCGGGGTTATGCGTTTTAAAATACACTTAAAAGTAGTAAAAATATTAAATAAATATAAAGACAATAAGGCTATTCTAAAAGCTTGTGGTGATAATTCTGGTGGGCTATCAGAGTTAATAATGATTTTTGCAAATTAGACAAATCCTGGTTTTTTGAATAGGTTTGCTTGAAAAGCAGAAGGACTGGGTCTTTCTTGTGACCATTTCAAGGGGCATCTCCAATATTTTTTCCCAACAACATTACGAGAATCTTAGGGTTTGAAGATTCCGGGTTTAGCACCTGTGAAAAAACACAGGTTGCACCAAATTTGCATTTTAATTTAGACTTTGTCTTGAAGAAGCAACTGGATTTTATTGGCAGGTGAATTATGTCCCGACGAGAAAAGATACTGCCTTGGATTCAAACCAAAGGTGTTGGGTTGGAGATAGGACCGGGTCCATACCCGGTAATGCCGAAGCGCGATGGTTTTCGAGTGGAGATCGTTGATTGTGTTTCCAGAACTGAGTTGGTGGAAAAGTTCAAGGATCACAAAATCCAAGTTCAGGAAATCGAGGAGGTCGATCACCTTTGGACAGGGCAGACTTATTCCGAATTGACTGGAAAGGAAAACCATTACGATTGGATTGTAGCATGCCATGTTATCGAGCATACTCCCGACCTGATAGCCTTCATTCAAGATTGCGAAACTGTTTTGAATGAAACGGGTGTACTTGCTCTAGTTGTTCCCGATAAGCGGTATTGTTTTGATTACCACAGACCTCTTTCCGGTTTGGCTCGGGTGGTAGATAGCCATACTGCTGGCAACCGGATTCATACGGTCGGCACTGCTGCTGAATATTTTATGCATGTGGTATCGCGTGGTAACGAAACTTCTTGGGAAAGGTTCAAAATGGGTGAATTTAGGCACATTCACACCCTCGATGAAGCCAAGGTGGCAATTCAGGCGATTCGCGATGAGAAGGCGTTCCTGGATATGCATGCCTGGTGTTTTGTGCCCAGTTCCTTTCGATTGCTAATGCATGATCTTTACCTGTTAGGTTACACAACAATGCAGGAATTAGCATTTTACCCGACTGAGGGCATTGAGTTCACAATACTTTTGAGCAAAACGGGCGCCGGGCCAGGAATCTCCAGGATGAAACTTTCTCAGAATGTGGCGAAGGAATGCAGGGATTCAGGCTGGTTAAAAAAACAATGGCTACGAGTATTGTTTAAACTCAAAAAACTCTTACTCATGGCAAGTTAATTTTACAAATGGCTTATTACCAAAGTTGGAGATTTCTCATTCAAACCGGCTTGCAAGCTTGCTCTGCAATTAAAAACAGATTCAGGTCTCATTAAACACATGGAGTCCGGCTTGGAAATGTGTGCTAAGCGCCTTCATTCTCATCCATAGGTGAGGTTTATTTGGGGACGACTATCATTCAAATTTTGAAATCAATTTTCGGAAGGTTGAGAATAGTAACAATTCCAGTTATTTGAATATTATGCAGAGAAATGCACTAGCAGGCAAAATTATGCATAAAAAAACACAACCCCATGCGAAACATGAGGTTGTGCCTATTACTGCGGGTGTGTGCAATTCCTTGCAAAATGCCCCAGTACCCCCAAGGGGACTCGAACCCCTGTCTTAGCCGTGAGAGGGCTATGTCCTAGGCCACTAGACGATGGGGGCATTGCAGTCATCTTACTTTCAAGCAGTTTGATGTCAAGAAGTGGCCCGTAACGCGTGATGGTCATCACTAATCGGGGGATTCCATTTGCGTTTCCCGTGGCAGAAATTACCATTAAAGTGTTAATCAATAAAAACAAGGAAATTGCAATGCTTTCCAATCACGAAGTCAATCGCAGGGAGTTTATCAGGCAGGGAGCCATCGGGGCAGCAGCAACCGGGTTGTCCGCAGGCGGCTCTGTGGCTTTGGGAGGCAAAACAAATGCCAAGAACTGCATTTTTGTGTTTCTTACCGGTGGCCCAAGCCAGTTGGAAACATTCGATCCCAAGCCGGATGCACCTGCTGAAATTCGCGGACCTTTCCGAGCCATTTCCACAGCGGTGCCAGGATTGGCTTTTTCGGAGTTACTGCCCGGTTTGGCAGCTCGCGCCAATGACCTTTCGGTCATTCGATCCATCTTTCATGATCAGGCCCCGATCCATGAATCCGGCCAACAGTTGGTTCAGACAGGAAGCTTGGCATGCGAAGGACGGGAATATCCACATTTGGGTGCGATGGTAAGTGCCACTTTTGGCCGCAGAGAACCCAACATGCCAGCATTTGTCATGCTTCCCACTGCATTGGGTAGCACAGGTGTGAATATGTATCAAGGGCAGGGCGTTGGACATTTGGGACAAGAGCATCTGCCTGCGACGTTGCAATTGGATAAAACCTTTTGGGGTGGTCATCCTTCGGTTGCCAGCAGTTTGAATCGCAAAGCCAGCAATAGCAGTTTTGGTATGAATGCGTTTGGCAGATCATGCCAGGCTGCAGTAGATCTAGTGGAAGCCGGTACTCGGTTTGTCTGTCTGAATATGTTCGAAACAGTGTTTAACAGTTTAAGTTGGGATTGCCATGCGGATGGTGGTTCTTTGGCCACAAACCTGAAAGAATACCGAACCAGCATTTGCCCCATGTTTGATATGGGCATGAGCACCATGCTGGATGAATTGAAGCTACGAGGGATGCTGGAAAGTACGCTGGTGGTTGCGGTGGGTGAGTTTGGCCGTTCCCCTGTCATGAATGTTCGTGGTGGCAGAGATCATCATAGTGGTGTGTGGAGCGGAATTTTGGCCGGCGCAGGTCTTCCCGGTGGTGCGGTTATCGGCAGTTCAGATGCAATGGGAAGCGAGCCTGCAGAAAGGCCGGTGCATGCATCCAGCCTTCACGCAACCATTGCAAAGGCTATTGGGATTGCGCCGCAAAGCCACATGCCTGCAATCAGCGAGTTGTTCTAGGCGCGCAAGTTCGAAGGTTAGACTGGCGGGGTCCAGTCCCTGCTTGGCATTTTGGGTTTGCCCCAAGAATCTAAAATCAATCCGATGGGGATACCTGCCAGAAATCCTCCGATGTGGGCACCATAGGCCACGCCGCCACCCTCTTTCCCATCGAGTAATTGGGAGCTGCTTACAATTTGCAATAGGAACCAAAGCCCCACGGCAACAAAGGCCGGAACCGTGGTTATGAATCTCAAGATAAGCACAGTTACATTTCTGTGCGGGAAAAAGAACACATACGCACCCATGACACCAGAGATAGCACCAGATGCACCCAGGCTTGGGATCAGCATGCTGGTGTTCAGGAAGTAGCAGGTGCCAACATGCGCCAGTGAGGCGGCAATTCCTGAAAGCAGATAGAAAATCAGATACCCGAGGTGTCCTAGTTTGTCCTCAATGTTGTCGCCAAAGATCCACAAAAAGAGCATATTGCCAATGATATGGCCCAAGCTTCCGTGCATAAACATGGAGGTAATCATGGTCAGGTACACGGGAATGGGGGTCTTTTCCAGGCCGGGCATTACAATTTGTTCACCAGAGCGAGTGCGACCCAATACAGAAGGTTCAGTTTGAATGTCGTGGCCTGAGATTATTTCCTGAGGGACCGTGGAAAAAGTATAAGTGAATCTCTCGTTTTCGCCGAAATTCTGGAACAGAACAAAAACGAGTATATTTAGTGCGATAAACAGGTAGTTGATGTAGGGGGTGGTTTGGCGGTCGTTGTTGTCATCATAAAGGGGCATGATCATGGCGATGGTTCCAAGAATCAGGAGAAGACTTTGGTGATGACATTCCCGGCAACATCCGTCAGGCGCTCGTCTTTGCCGGAATGAAGAATGGTAAGTTTTTCATGATCCAAGCCCAGCATATGCAGGATGGTGGCATGAAAATCATTAACGGAGATTCTGTTATCCACGGCGTAAAGTCCAAGTTCATCGGTGGCGCCGATCGACTGGCCACCCTTGACCCCACCTCCGGCCATCCACATGGTAAAACCGTAGGGGTTGTGGTCTCTTCCACGGCCACCCTGTGTGGTTGGCAGTCTGCCAAATTCGCTGGCCCAGATAACCAGAGTCGTATCCAAAAGACCACGTTCCTTTAGGTCTGTCAGAAGGGCGGCGATGGGTTGATCCACATGACCGCACATTTTTTCATGGTTCGTTGTAATGTCGTCGTGGGCATCCCACTGCGTTACCAGCGGGCCACCTCCAGAATAAAGCTGTACAAACCGCACCCCGCGCTCCACCAACCTGCGTGAAAGAAGACATCGGGTTCCGAAGTCCGCTGTTGAAGGCTTATCCAGTCCGTAAGCTTTTCTGGTTGCTTCTGTCTCCTTGGAGAGGTCCACTGCCTCGGGGGCATGACTTTGCATGCGAAATGCAAGTTCATAGGAGGCAATCCGAGCCGCGAGATCAGATCGTGAGGGATCCGCATCACGCTGGTTGATCTTTTTCAGAAAATCAAGAGTGGCTCTTTGCCTTGCGGGAGAAACATCCGCTGGCGGTTTCAGGTGCAGAAGAGGATTGGCGCCCTTGCGAAGAAGAGTACCCTGATAGACCGAAGGTAGGAAAGCATTCGACCAACATGGTGCTCCGCCTTCAGGGGTGCCTTCCGGTTGCAGCAGCACGCAGTATGCGGGAAGGTTTTCGTTCTCGGTTCCCAAACCGTAGGTAACCCAAGATCCAATGCTGGGGTAGCCCATAAGGGTTCTGCCGGAATGCATCTCATACATGGCGGGGGCATGAACACTATTATTGGCCCAGCAGGATTTCAAAAAGCAGATGTCATCCACACAGTTTGCCAGGTTTGGCATCAGGTCGGAAACATACTGACCAGACTTTCCATGTTTCTGGAAATTGCGCTTCGATGCCAGCAGAGGGGTGTCGCCCTTGGTGAACTGGCTGACTGGTTTGCCAAAGCTTTCTGGCAAAGCCTGGCCATCTCGCTTGTTCAATTCGGGTTTGTAATCAAACAAGTCCATCTGACTGGGGCCACCAACCATGAACATGAATATGACAGATTTGGCGGTGGCAGGATGGTGGGTTTTCTTGGGAGCAAGCGGGTTGACGGAATTATCTGAAGACGCTCCAAAGCCATCTTTGGCAAGCAACCACGAGAGCGCAAGCGCTCCACATGGCCCCATGGGGTGCCTAAGAAAATCCCTGCGATTAAATCCGGAAAAACTTGGCAGGTGGGAATTATTCATGCCTCAATATTACCAGAGGCCTAAGAGAAAGGAAAGCTCTTAACGACCTCTCTTTAATGCTGCCTGAAGGGTAACGCCAAGGTCTGCTGGGCTGTCTGCGGTAAGGATTCCGGCCTTGCGAAGAGCTGCAATCTTATCCTGCGCGGAACCGCTGCCACCGCTGATGATCGCACCTGCGTGGCCCATGCGCTTGCCCGGGGGGGCGGTTTGGCCGGCAATGAAAGCTGCCACTGGCTTGGTAACATGCTTTTGAACATAAGCAGCGGCTTCTTCCTCCGCTGTTCCACCAATTTCACCCATCATCAAGATGGCTTCGGTGTTAGGATCGTCTTGGAACATCTTCAGAAGCTCGATCTGGGTGGTGCCGATGATGGGATCGCCACCAATGCCCACGCATGTGGATTGACCCAAACCAAGGTTGGTAAGCTGCCAAACTGCCTCGTAGGTTAGAGTGCCGCTGCGGCTGATCACGCCGATGGTGCCTGGTTTATGAATATAGCCTGGCATGATACCAATCTTACATTGCCCGGGAGTGATCAAACCGGGACAGTTAGGGCCAATCAACCTGCTCTTAGGCTTGGTAACCAGGAAACGCTTGGCCTTGGCCATGTCCAAAACCGGAATACCCTCGGTAATGGCGACAATAATTTCAATTCCGGCATCTGCAGCTTCCATGATGGCATCTGCCGCACCTGGAGGTGGAACAAAAATCATGGTGGCATTGGCGCCAGTCTTCGCGACTGCTTCAGCCACGGTGTTAAAAATGGGGAATCCTTCCTTGGTGGTACCGCCTTTGCCGGGCACCACTCCGCCCACCACCTGAGTGCCGTATTCACGACACTGGATGGCATGGAAAGTTCCTGCCTTGCCAAGACCCTGACAGATAACGCGGGTGTTTTTGTCAACCAGGATGCTCATCGAAAATGCTCCGTGGAAGTACGGGTAAGTTTGGGGTTTATTTGCCAGCCTTTGAGGCTGCGACAACTTTCTTGGCAGCGTCGGTAAGGCCTTCTGCGGCTATGATCTGCAAGCCGCTTTCAGAGAGAATCTTTTTCCCCTCGGCCACATTGGTGCCTTCCAGGCGAACAACCAGGGGCACATGAAAACCAACTTCTTTGTATGCGGCAAGGATGGCATTGGCGATGGTGTCGCACTTCATGATGCCACCAAAAATGTTCACAAGCACAGCCTTCACACTGGGGTCGGAAAGAAGAATTCGGAAAGCCTCGGTCACTTGATCCTTGTTGGCGCCACCGCCCACATCCAGGAAGTTGGCAGGTTCGCCACCATGGTACTTGATGATATCCATGGTGCTCATTGCAAGGCCGGCACCATTCACAAGGCAGCCGATATTACCAGACATCTGCACAAAGCTTAGGCCAGACTTGGCTGCACGCACCTCCGCGGGGTTTTCCTCGGCAAGGTCACGCAGCGCTTCCACATCGGGGTGGCGGAAAAGGCCGTTATCATCGAAGGTTATTTTTGCATCCAACGCCAGCACTTCGCCCTGTGGGGTTACCACCAGCGGATTGATTTCCGCAAGACTGCAATCCTTTTCAAGGAATACCTTGGAGAGTGCCATCATGATGGCTTCAGCCTGAGGAACTTGATCTCCTGTGAAGCCGAGGTCGAATGCAAGCCTGCGGGCCTGATAGGGTTGAAGTCCAACTTCAGGGGAAACGGGCACCTTGAGGATTTTTTCCGGGTGGGTATGTGCCACTTCCTCAATTTCCACGCCACCTTCTGCACATGCCATCATCACCGGCATGCCATAGGCCCTGTCAAGAACCATTCCCAGGTAAACTTCGCGGGCAATGTCGGCGGCATTTTGAACCAGAAGTTTTGAAACCTTCTGACCTTCAGTACCGGTTTGAAGGGTTACCAGAGGATACTTCAGCATTACCTCGGCAATGGGAGCCACATCTTCCTTGCTTTTGATGAATTTAACCCCGCCAAAATCTTTGCCGCTATCTTTGAAGCGACCTTTGCCACGGCCACCGGCATGAACTTGGGCCTTCAGCACAACGGGTTTGCCACCCATGCTTTCAAACGCCTTGACTGCTTCTTGAGGATTGTTGACGACAATGCCCTGAGGAATCTTCGCGCCTGCCGCTGCCAAGAGTTCCTTGGCCTGATACTCGTGGATTTTCATGGTGTCCCCTGGTTCTTCCACGCTTGATTTTTTGCCATGACGAGAAGATCGTCACGTTTTGTATTTATAGGATGAATACAGGCCAATGTCACAGGTATTTTTGGAGGAATCCCATGGACGTGGTGCGATTGCTTTCCGAGTTGGTTCGCATTCCCAGCGTAAACCCGATGGGAAGAGCACTGCCGGATGAAATCATCCTGGAGTCCCGGGTGACTTCCTTCATGGAAAAATACTTTCAGGGGCTTGGTATTCGTACTCAGCGATTCGAGGCCCTGCCAGGCAGGGAGAACCTGGTTGCATTTCTGGATCCCCCGGGCAACCCCAGCCAAACCATACTTTTTGAAGCCCATCAGGATACCGTTCCTGTGGATGGCATGGTGATTGAGCCGTTCTGCGGAAAGGTGGATGGGGGGAAACTTTTTGGGCGCGGCGCCTGCGATGTCAAAGGTGGAATGGCTGCCATGGCCACCGCGTTTACAAAAATCCATGCAAATAAGAGGGCTGGAATGCCCCAACTCATCATGGCTTGCACCGTGGACGAGGAGCATGGCTTCTACGGGGTGCAAAATCTAGTTTCACAAAACTTTCTCTCCGGCAAGAAGGCTGAAAGTATCTGGGCGGTGGTTGCGGAACCCACCCAGTTGCACATTGTGAATGCCCACAAGGGAGCAGTGCGTTGGGATCTTGTTGCCAAGGGTGTTTCCTGCCATAGTTCCACCCCGCATCTTGGTGATAACGCCATCTACAAGATGGCCAGAGTTCTTCCCTGTGTGGAGGAATACGCGAAGATTCTCATGGATTCGAGAAGTCATCCCAGGCTTGGAAAGCCAACCATAAGTTGCGGCACTGTTCGGGGTGGAACCAGCGTGAATACGGTACCGGATATTTGTTCGGTACAGATGGATCGCAGGCTGTTGCCGGGTGAAACACCCCAGGGAGCCTGGAATGACTTTAACACATGGATGAAAAATAACTGTCCGGTTGCCTTCGAGGTAACCGAACCCTGGCTTGCTGCCCCCGCACTGGGCGATGAATTATCAGGGCAATTGGTGGATCATCTGGGCGCTGTGATAAAAAAACACATAGACACACTGGATGTGGATGCAGTGCCCTATGGAACTGATGCCGCAAGCCTAGCGGAGGCGGGAATTTCCACGGTGGTATTCGGCCCAGGCAACATTGCTCAGGCGCACACCAAGGATGAATGGATTGACATCCACCAGCTTCAGCAGGCTGTTGACATTCTTGTGGATATGGTGCTCGGCATCAAAGATTCCTGAGGTTGTGTTTTCAGGAAGATGAATCACGCTTCATTTCAAGTTCCTGCCAGCGGGTGTAGAGCTTTTCCACATTGGCCTGCGCGGCTTCAAGTTCCTGGCAAGCCTTGGCTAATTCCTGATGCCCGGAGGATGCGGCCTGCTGGACTTTTGCCTGAAACACACCAACAAGTTCCTCTGCTTCCAGAAGTTTGGCTTCTATCTGATCGAATTCCTGTTGTTCCTTGAAGCTCAGTTTCTTTGGCTTAGGTTTGGAAGCTGGCTTGGGGGATGATTTATCGGTTGTTTTCGCGGCTTCCTTCTCCTGCCTTTGTTTTTTTGCCATGAAGGCGTTTAACCATTGCCCCACGGTGGCGAAGATTGCCGCACCACCCTCACCGTCCAACCCAACCACCTCGGTACAGATCATGTCCAGTAGTTCACGGTCATGGCTGACAATGACCAATGCTCCCGAAAATTCCGATAGCGATTCTTCAAGAACTTCCAGGGATGGGATGTCCAGGTCGTTGGTGGGTTCGTCCAGAAAAAGTAGGTCGGCAGGCTGAAGCATCATTTGTGCCATGCGTAGTCTGGCCTGTTCCCCACCCGATAGCGCGCTTACCAGCACATCCAACTTTTCCGGGCCGAATAAGAATTGTTTTGCCCAGGCGGCAACATGAATTTGGCGGTCACGAAACTTCACCATGTCACCATTGGGGCAGAGGGCTTTTTTCAGAGTGACCGAGGTGTCCAGCGCGGTTCGTCCCTGCTCGAACATCACCATTTTCAAGTATTCGGCCCGGACAATGTTTCCTGTGTCTGGCTGGTGTTCACCATGAAGTGTTCGAAGGAGCACGCTTTTGCCACTGCCATTGGGGCCCAGCAGCCCAAGCTTGGTTCCCGGAGAAAGTTGTAACTTGATACCATCGAATAGCTTTCTTCCACCCATGCTTTTGGAGAGATTCTCCGCTGTGAGCAGCTTGCGGGTTTGCCTGCCGGTTGCAGCAAAATCAAGGTTGGCGCTTCCCGAAACCGAGGTTCTATCGTTTAATTCCGCAAGTTCCTCGCGGCGACGCATGGCATCATCAATGCGGGATGCGGCTTTGCGTGTCCTGGCCGCCGCTTTGCGCCCCAACCATTCCGTCTCCCTGCGAACCTGGTTGGCCACGGAATCCCTCAGGCTTTCCTGCCCGGCAAGAAAATCCTCACGCCTTTGGCAGTAGGTTTCGTAGTTGCCATCCGTTCGGAAGTACCCACTGGGAAAAGCCTTGTTAATCTCAAGGATTTCATCAGCCACCGCCTGCAGAAATGCACGGTCATGGGTGACCACCACATACCCAAACTGGCTTGAGCGAAGAAATTCCTCCAGCCAGACTATGCCAGGCAGGTCGAGATGATTGGTTGGTTCATCAAAAAGCAGCAAGTCTGGTTGTTTAGCAAGTTCCCTGGCGATGCTAAGCCTTTTGCGCCAGCCACCCGAGAGAAGGTGAGCGGGTTTTTCCAAGTCGGTAAAGCCAACCTTGCCCAGGATGATTTTTGCCTGGGTTTCCCTGTCGTGTTCTTCCTCGATACTGTCCTTTAACCCCTCTAGCATCACATCGAGGATATTTAAGCCCTCAGGAAAGGTGTCATCTTGCGCCACGAAACCAATTCTGGCAGAGCGCCTGAGAGAACGGGTTCCAGAGTCCGGAAGATCCTTTCCGGCAAGTATTTTCAGAAGGGTGGATTTGCCCGCGCCGTTTGGGCCAATAAGCCCGATTCTTTCCCCGGCCCGAAGTTCAAAGGAAAGATCCTGGAACAAAGGACGAGGCCCGAACGCCTTGGTAACACCAACCACACTCAGCAAAACCGACATCTTTGACAACCTCGCAAATGCATGGGAAGAATCCAAAGTTCAGCTTATGATGTTCATGGGAATTATTCCCTATTTCCCCAAAAGCACCCCGATCGTTCTGGCATATCGACATGCCCGACAATACAAGCTAGAATAAAATTGGAATGGCGATGGGCGCCATCGATGCTTTTTTCAGGAGTTTTAGCCAGTGAGTATCATTCGCGTCGGTTTGGCAGAGACCAAGAACTTTTCAGATGGCTATGATGCCATCTTTGGCAAGAAAAATGAAAAGGCTTCGAAGCCCAAGGCAAAGGCCAAGGCGGCTCCAAAGAAGAAGCCTAAGAAAAAGTAAAAGTTAGTTATTCTCAATGGCCCGCGGGATAATTTGTCCTCGCGGGCTTTTTTATTCGGCACTCTTTGGACCAATGTCCGGACTGCTTGCAATTTTGAATTGTGACCAGGGGGACTTCCAGAAAGATTCCCTGTTGTTAAACACAGTCAGTGCGTCATAGTTGTTACTTTGGGAATCCTGATAGTTTTCCTGCCAAGAGTTCCAATTCATCGTTTTGAGGTTGGTATCGCCGCCTTCCGACCATTCCATGAGTGATGCTGGGGCACAGAAGATGTTCTGGACAGAATCAATCCTCACCATGTCCGGAATTTTGGCCTCGGTAGTTTCCCCACCTTCAAAACGCATAAAGGGCATTCCCTGCGCGGAGGCGAGAATGCTTTCCTGCAGCCGGATTCCTAGAGGTGAGGTCAGTGGCTTGATTCCCTTGAAAAGCATGCAAGGACCACCGGTGGCCACGCTTGTATGGTGCAGCTTTAGTTGAAAATTACCAGCCTGTGGCGAATTTTCCGCGGGGGGATCCAGATAAGCCATCACACCAACCAGCGCCAGATAAGAATCAGTTATCTGCAGGTCTGCGATTCGGTTGGTGCGGTTCCTGAACAGGTTGCATTCCCCCCTGATTTTGCATCGATCAATCAGGATATTGCTGGTGCCTGCGGGTGGTTTTGGGGTGGAGGCATCCATGGCCATCAATTCGGTGCTGGTTCCGATGCTGATCAGAGAGGGTGGATTGCGGGAGGACCCTTTTTCCAGTTGGATGTTGCAGGAACGAAGCTGGATGGAACCGTTTTTTCTTAGCACTGCCAGTGTTGGGGTTCGTTCGCGAGTTTCATTTGGTCGAAGGTGGATTTCCAAATCTTCCAGTTTTAAGGTTCCCTCGGTTAATTCAAAGAGTGGATACTGCCCACTTTCCTGTGGCGGGCCTGCGACAAGAATTGGTTTGAACCCCGGTGCAGGTCTGATGGTAACTTCGCCGGAAAGTTTTTCCATTTTGGTTGGCTGTAGTACCACTTCTCCATCGTGCTTGATCTGGATGACATCGCCATTTCGCAATTGGGCCAGTGCCATATCGATGGACTTGAATATGTTCTCGGAGTTTTCGTTTGCCGAGGGATCAACCATTCTGATTCGATTTTCTACAGGTAGGTTTTCCAAGGCTGGCAGTGGGCGGGAAATGTAGGATTCCTCCAGGCAGTGTTCAGCACCTAACATACGACTGGCTAATGCATCCTGTCTGCGGAGGTCGCGTTGATTATCCTTGATGGCAAAGGCTTGGGCGATTTTGTTTTCCTCGAGCAGTTTCCATGGGTCAGACTCTTTCCAGGGCAGGAATTCCAGGATTCTGGAGTCGTCCGCGCCCATCTTTCGTTGCTGAAGGTTTTTTGAAAAAGCAGTGTACTCACGTATGTTTGCCGCCGTGCTTGCTGTTTGGAGATAGCTGCCAATTTTGAAATAGCGATTGTCCTCTCCGACGAATCGGATTCGCGAGTTTGAGTCCGTTTGGCGGATCAGCGTGGCATTGTTTTCCTCGCCAATTTCGTCCCTTGGGGGGATGGTGGAGACAACGGAATGCCTTAGTTCCAGCAAACCCTCCGCGGCATCGGCAAAAGTGCCCAGTGCGGAATTTCGCCCCAAAAGAATGCTGCAATGCTGAAGGGATACTTTGGAGCTTTCGCTAGTCCTGCCTTCAAACCATACCATGCTGTGATGCGGCGAAAAGGCACAATCCTTAAGCTGGATCGTGGAATTTCCCTTTCTAAGGATGGCGATGTTTCCCGCATTTTCGGGACGCTTGAAAGAAAGGGGTTCGTTTTTATTCTGCGAATCGGAAACTGGCGCAACTTCGGCATAACCCAGGAAAACACAGGCCTCCACCTGAAGGTTGGGCCGTAAAGTGTTTGAGGGCTCCACCACCAACGAAACAAGTTTTTTGCCATCACCGCGGGATGCCTGGGCTTGGATGAATTCGCACCTTTTCAATGTCAAGTTTTTACCACCCCGGAAGGTGAGGGCATGCAATTCGGATTCCGCAAGGCTGCCATCCACCATAAAATTGACATCCTGAATGGTGGCAATCTCAGATTCGATGTGAAGTGCCACCCATGGTCCGTTGAGAACCCGACTGTCATACCGAAGTTTGATCGTGGGCCGGTGGTTTGGGTCCTTTCCGCGTATAGTGACCTGCTTGGAATAAATGTCGATGCTGTTTGCCTGGTTTAGACCAGTGCGGGATAGATCAAGGTCTTTGGAGAGAGTGATTTCTAATTCTTGTGCCTGACGGTTTCGTGCCAGCCATTCCTGCAGATCATCCAGGGAGGGGTCTTCTGAATCATAACGGGCAATGGTGGTGGTTTTATTCTCGGGTAAATTTTTGGGAATGGGGTCCCGCATGGAGGGTACCGGGGGTTCCGGAGTGGTTGTTTCCCGGGTTAATGGTTCCTGCACGGTTAATATGGGCCATTGGGTGGAAGGAGTGGTCTTTTCCGGTCCTGCGCCAGGAATGAACACAAATAAGAGAATCATCAACAGGCAGGATAGCGTGATGGTGTGCCTGGGTTGCCAACCCCTTGAAATCCGGAAGGTTCTGCTAAATCGTGGCCGTTCCTGAACCACGCCCAGTTCATTTCCTACCGCCAGCAAGGCGTCCAGCATTTCCTGCATGGTTTGGAAACGATCAACAGGGTTCTTTGCCATCATTTTGTCCAAAAGCAGAATGATTTGCTCCGGAAGTTCTGGCACCAACACGCGTGGATCTGTGGGCTTTACATGCTGATGATGGTAAAGTTTGCGCGCGGCTGTTCCCTCTGGCACGGGTGGGTGCCCCGTTATCAGATGATAGAAAGTGCAACCCAGGGAGTAGATGTCGCTACGATGATCCGCGTCCCTTGGTTCCAGTGCCTGTTCGGGGGAAATGTAGTCAAAGGTTCCCAAAGTCATGCCGGATTGGGTGAGTCCGCCTTCCGAGGGTCCAAGGGTGCGGGCGAGTCCCATGTCAACAATCTTTGCGGTCCCTTCCGGCGTAATGATAATGTTGGAAGGCTTGATATCTCTATGAATAACACCTCTTGCCGAGGCATGGTTCAAACCACGGGCAACTTGAATCATCCAGTTTAATACTTGGTCAAAGGGCAGGGATCTTCTTGATTCCTGAATCACCCTCAGGTTTTTGCCATCGATGAATTCAAACGCTATGAAATGCAGTTTCTGGTCTTCACCGCAGTAATAGACCCTTGCGATGTTTTCATGATCCAGCCTTGCGGCGCTTTTGGCTTCCTGGTGAAACCTTAGGATATTTTCCGGTTCCGATGCCATCTCGGGGGGCAGAATTTTTAACGCCACCAATCGATCCAATTGGGTGTCGCGTGCTTTTAGTACCGTGGCCATTCCCCCTTTGCCAATGGCATCCACCAATTCAAAATGAGCCAGCATTTTGCCTTGGAAGGATCTGGCAAGGGTTTCATCCGGTACTGCAACCTGGCGGGGCGGCGCCTTAGATTGAACGGTGGGTGAATCATCCGTGGAGGGTATCGGCCCTGTAAAGAGAAGGGCGGCAGGGTCGTCGGGGTCCAAAGGCGCGGAAGGCCTGGGTAATGGCAGCGCACTTCCCAGGGGAACCTCTCGAATATCATTTTTTTCCTGCCGGCTGTCGCCCATGCACATGAATCCAATGGATGGCGTTGACATTTGCCTCACATGGATTATCCGTGATTGGGAAATGAAATCAACCCGGCTTTAGGAGTTATTACAACAGGTTCAGGGTGCCCCGTGTCAGGCCCACCTGGTTGGATGCCTTAAGTTTGCGCCAAAGGTCTGTGCCTGAATCGGTTCCACTCAGGGCCCCGGAGTAACCATTGAGAATATTCCTGGTTTCCTCACCTGATTCCCTGAGCAGTTCAATACGGAACCTTCCAATGCGCAACTGGGAAAGTTTCTCCAGGAACTGTGCGGCAGATTGTGCCACAGAATTAAAAACCGTATTTCTGCAGCCTGCATCAACCGCAACGGGGAATTCGGCCTCGGTTCGATCCCTAAGGGAAACCTTGTGTCTTTCGCAGGGCCTGCCACAATCCCGGTGATCTTTTCCCTTGGAAAGAAATGCCGCAAATACGCAATGCTCCATGTGAAACATGGGCATATGCAGATGGGCACATACTTCCAGTCGGCTAGGGTCCGTTTTCGCGGCAAGCAGTTTTAGCTGGTCAATGTTCAGGTCATTACCTGGAACGATGCTTTCCAGGCCCAGTTTTAACAAAAAGTCGATGCTGAGTTCATTCACGGCATTAAGGGACCAATCGCCCAGTAAACGAATGTGAGGGGCGACTTTCTGGGCATGAAACAGCGAACTGGGATTCCTAACCAAAATCGCATCCGGTTCACATTGAAGCACCTGGTTCAGAAAGCCATCCTCACTGGGTTTCAAAATTCTAAGGGTTGCAAGCGAAATGGCCGTGTTCTTTTCCCGGGCCAGCTTCACTGCATCCTTGTAAAGACGGGTTTCCTCGAAATCACAATGAACAATATCCAGCGTCTTCATACTCCGGGATGTATTCCAATCCAGGGCGGCGTTCAATTGTTCCATGTTTCGGACTAATAACGTGATCCTGGGATGATAAGAATCTTCTTTGCAAGAATCCTTGGCGATTTCGTTTCTCAGATGATCTAGTGCGTTTTTGTCTGCAATCATCTTTCGGGAAGCGGATTTTCTTTTGGCAAGAAGGTCGTCCACCACATGCCTGCGTAATTGATTCAACTGGCTGGGCCCTACGAAAATATTGGAGGGTATTTCTGCCTTGAATTTTCCCATGCAAAACGGTGTGTTACCGAGGCGTGACAATTGTTTGATCGCGTCTGCTTCTTGAAATGCCCTTTCCCTGGATACTTCAAGGTTTTCAGAGGATGTTGCAGTGGACTTTAAACCGTCCTCCAAGGTTGCCTCCAACCGGAGTGGGCCACCAGCAACTCCGCTGAGATGAAAATGAAGTTTTTGCCGGTTTATAACCTCGTCACGTGAAAAGGTGGATTCCATGCGCCTGAGGAATTCCGGATCATCGGTTTTCCAAACGATTGCTCCGTCCAATGAATCGTGGGGCCAATCCAATCCACCGTGTAATTTTGCCTCGATTACTCCATGACCTTTGCCTTTTTGCAGCCAGGAAACTCTTCCGCCTGGTTCTTTTTCCTGCGGTTTGGCAATATCCAAAACTATTCCATCCCCCACCTTGAGGGGGTTGTCTTTCCCTGCATGCGATGGATCCATGTCAATGACAAGCATTCCGGAAAGCACTTTGCGAAGTGTTCCAATTCTTACGCCCCTGCTTTTCGGAAATCTGGCCCGGACCAGTTTTTGATGATTGTTCCCCTGAAGAAATCCCGGGGTGAAGCCTCTGGAAAAAGCCATGGAAAGATCGTGAAGTTTCTGCTCGTCGGGGTGGTAGGGCTTTCCTGCAATTGCATGGTCAATGGCCTCGCGATATAGGCGCGTGGTGGCAGCTACATAGGGGGCGTTCTTCAGCCTGCCCTCAATCTTGAAGCAGGAAACCCCGGCATTCAACAATTCTGGAATCAGTTCGTGTCCCGCAAGATCCTGTGGGCTAAGCAGGTAAGCTTTGTCTCCCAGATCAACTTTTCTGCCGTCCACAAGCATCTCATAGGGTAGTCTGCAAGCCTGTGCGCATTGCCCACGATTTGCGCTTCTACCACCGAGGGCTTCGCTGGTAAGGCATTGCCCGCTGTAAGCCACGCAAAGTGCGCCATGAACGAAAACTTCTATGGGAACATCCACGGATTCGTGAACCCGGGAAATCTGCTCAATGGACATCTCGCGGGCCAGCACCACCTGGCATGCTCCAAGATTTTTGGCGAACTCCGCACCCCTGGGGTCTGAGATGGTCATTTGCGTGCTGGCGTGCAATTCCAGTTCTGGGAATGCTTTCTTCACAATTCTGGCCAAGCCAAGATCCTGAACAATCACCGCATCGGCACCCGCCCCGGCAATCTGTTTCAGGTAGTCAAAGGCCCCGTCCAGCTCCTCTGGAAAGATAAGTATGTTGAAGGCAACAAAAGCCCTGACATTGTGATCATGCAGGTAATCAACCACCTTGGGCAAGTCATCAAGTTGGAAATTTTCTGCCCTGTGCCTGGCATTAAACTTGTCCAGTCCAAAGTAGACCGCATCCGCACCATTTGCAACCGCTGCGCGAAGGCAGTCCCAGTCCCCTGCGGGGGATAGCAATTCTGGTTTCCTGCGGTTTGAAGGCATCATTCATTCTCTGTTTACTTGTTGATGAGTCTTTATTGGGTTATTCTTCAACTATTATCCTAACGAAAGGGAGTCCAGAATGAACATCAATAGGGCGGTTCTAGTATTTGGGTTGCTATTTTTGGGCGTCATGGGCAACGCTGCCGATTTGCCTGTGTTGGTTGAGGAAAAGTTTGAAAAAGGCATGATAGGCTGGGAAATCGGCGATCCGACCCCGTGGAAAATGATTGATCTGCCCGAAGGGGGAAAGGCCCTTAGCCAGTTTGATAAGAAGAGCAAATTCAAGCCGCCCCACCGAAGTCCTTTTCACATGGCAATGCTCAAGGAACCTGTGGTTACTGATTTTGTGCTGGATGCCACGATGCGAAGCACGGTTAAGGATTACGGTCACAGGGATCTTTGCCTGTTTTTTGGCCAACAGGATAACGGCCATTTCTATTATGTGCATTTTGGTAAAAAAACGGACGATCATGCCAACCAGATCTTTATCGTGAACGGTGCTGACAGAAAGAAAATATCCACCAGTACAACCACTGGTACCAACTGGACGGACAACTGGCACAAGGCCCGCATTAAGCGGGATACCCAATCAGGGGACATTCAAGTTTATTTTGATGACATGGCAAAGCCGGTAATGACTGCCAACGATAAAACTTTTACCTGGGGAAGGGTAGGTATTGGCACCTTCGATGACACCGGGGATTGGAAAGAAGTGACCCTAAGGGGTAAAAAGAAATAGGCTTACTTCCCTGGTCGGATTTCCGCAAGAATTTCGTCGGCGCCCTGTTCCTTGAGTCTGGCTGCGAGTTGTTCCCCCACTTTTTGGGGTTTGCTGCCGTTGCCTGTACTAGTTGCTTCGATCCGTTTTTTTCCATCGAGCGATAATACAACGCCGCGAAGTTGTAGTTCATGACCATGTACAGTGGTTTGAACCCCTACTGGAACCAAACAGCCCCCACCTAGAGTTTGCAAAAAGTGTCTTTCAGCCAGAACTTGCTGGTGGGTGGCATGATCGTTCAGGGATGCGAGAATTGATACGGTGGTGGAGTCTTCCTGCCTGCACTCCAAGCCCAAGGCGCCCTGGCCAACGGCGCTTAACATCCAGGAAGTGTCCAGAATTTCGCGGATTCTGCTGGCGAAACCTAGCCTTACAAGCCCTGCTTCTGCAAGGATGATTCCATCCAGCTTTTCCAATTCGATTTTTTTAAGGCGTGTTTCAACATTTCCGCGCAGGTGGACCAGTTGAAGATCCGGCCTGCGATAAAGCGCCTGTGATCTTCGGCGAAGGCTGGTGGTGCCCAGAACTGCGCCCTTGGGAAGTTCATCAAACGAATTCACCGTGTTGGACACGAAAGCATCGCCCGTGGATCCACGTTTTGGAACTGCAGCAAGATGCAAACCGGCAACAGGGGCGGTGGGCAGATCTTTTAGGCTGTGTACCGCAATGTCGATGCGGTTTTCCAAAAGCGCCACCTGAATTTCCTTGGTGAATAATCCGTCACCACCAATCTGGCTGAGGGCTCTATCCCTGACCACGTCGCCAGTGGTATCAATAAGTACAAGTTCAACCTCGGTGTCGGGGTGGGATGCGTTGAGCAAATCCCGCACATGATGAGCCTGCCAAAGCGCAAGCGGGCTTCCCCGGGTTCCCAATCGTATGATGCTCATCCCCTAGGTGCTCCAAGCTGTTTCAGTTTTGCCTGGATCATTTGGATGGTTTTTTCGCTCGTGCCTTTGCCGGTAGTTGCAATGGCATGTTCGGAGGGAACTTTTTCCGCCTGGTCTAGTCGCAGCCAAACCGGAGAAAGCGCTTGTGGGTCATCCTTGTATCTGGGAAATAGGTGCCAATGCAGGTGGGGCACCTGATTGCCCAAAAGTTCATAATTCATCTTGGCAGGCAAAAAGGCGTCAAATATAGCGCGTGCACTGAAGTTTAATTCTTCCAGAAACGACTTGCGGGTGTTGTCGTTTAAGAAAAACAATTCTTTTTCATGTGCCTTGGAAACTAGAACGCAATAGCCGTGGTAGAACTGCCATTTGCCAAGAAAAAGGTGGCTGTTGGGAAAAGTCCATACCAAGTCCCCGGAGGTGGAGGTTGGTATGGATTGAATCTTCTGGCAAAAATGACAATCGCTCAAGGTGCAGGGCTTTCTGGGGTCTTAAGGTTGGGAATGGCGAAATTAGAAATCTCCGCCACCACCTCCGAAGTCACCGCCGCCACCGAAATCTCCACCTCCAAAATCGCCCCCGCCAAAGTCGCCACCGCCGAACCCGCCACCGTTGTCATCGGAGCCGAAATCACCACCACCGCCAGAATAATCAGTGTCTTGACCGGAGAAACCCTGATCGGAACTGCCATAGCCCTGGTCTGAACCCCATGCAGAGGTTCCGTGGTTTCCGAAAAAGTGATCGTACATCCACATTCCCGCCGCGGCGCCAAACATGCCCCCCAGCAGAGAACTAAAGAAACCGCCACCACCATAGCCGGGTGCCATTCCTGGTCCACCTGCGTAGCCACCACTTCCGCCAGAAGTCATGGCTCGGAATAAACCAATTACCAGCCATATTCCGCCGATTACAAGTAGTACAGTGATCCAGTTGATGCCACCGCCGGCGTTTGCACCGGGGTTATCGTTGTTGCGAGGTGCCGCAACAGGTGCAACCGCGCGTTTGTTGTTGCCAGCATGACTTTCCATGGCACGATATACAAATTGAACTCCATCCAATAGCGCCTGATCGTTGTTTTTGGCTTTCAGCTTATCCAGCATCAAGTTGGATAGACTTCTACGGTCTTCATTGGTGAAAGCTTTTAATTGGGTATTGTTGCCAACTTCGATGTGAAGGTGCGCAGGCTGCTTGATAATCATCAGGTAAACACCATTCACACGAAGACTATTGGCATTCCTGGAGCCAACCTGGTGATAGACTTTTTCCATGGCTGCCTTGTCCTTGGTATCCACACCCTTGAGGGCGTCTTCGGGGAGGTTTTCAAAGGTTTCAATGACAAAGTCCTTGCGGAACTTTTGCTCAATTTCAAGAATGCGACGATTGGCTTCGGACCGGGCGTTTTCGGAAAAGAAGTTGCCCTGATCCCGAACGGGACGGTATTCGGCCTGGGATACCGAGGTCCACCCAAGCAAAGCCCCCATCGATAGCAGTATGGCCAAGCAACCCATATTCTTCTTCATATTGCACCCTTTGTGTTCAAGGTTGAATCTACACCCTTATTATAAGGTATTCGGATTCAAGTACCTGTTATTCACAAGATTTTCTAAAATGTTGCGTAACTTACAAGGGGAATCTGAACAATCTCCGGAAAGAGCTTGAAAATGCAGGAAACTATCAAGGCAACGACCATTCTGGCTGTCAGGCATCAGGGAAAAATAGCCTTGGGCGGGGATGGCCAGGTTACCTTGGGTAATATTGTCATGAAGCAGGATGCCCAGAAGATTCGCAGATTGCATCAGGGCAAGGTGCTGGCCGGATTTGCTGGGGCTGCCGCGGATGCATTTGCCCTTATGGAGCGTTTTGAGGCAAAGCTTAGGGATTTTCATGGTGCAGTTCCTCGAGCTGCGATTGAACTTGCCAAGGAATGGAGAACCGACCGCATGTTAAGGCGGTTGGAAGCCATGCTTGTTGCGGCAGATCGCGATAATGTTTTGTTAATTAGTGGAGGAGGGGATGTGATAGCCCCTTCCGATGGAATTGCCGCCACAGGTTCAGGCGGGCCCTATGCGCAGGCTGCTGCCCGTGCGTTGGTGGGCCATTCATCACTGGATGCCAAAGGCATTGTTCAGGCCGCCATGGAAATCGCCGGCGATATGTGCATCTATACCAACCGAAATATCATTGTTGAAACCTTGGATTAACCAAACTTAGGAGCACTAATGGATTGGACCCCCAGGCAAATAGTTGCCCAGTTGGACAATTTTATCGTGGGACAGGCCGCTGCTAAAAAGGCAGTGGCTGTTGCCATTCGCAACCGCTGGCGCAGGCAGAAATTGTCCGCGGATCTCCAAAAGGATGTCACCCCAAAAAATATCATCATGATCGGGCCGACAGGTGTGGGTAAAACCGAGATCGCCCGTAGGCTTGCTCAATTGGTGGGAGCCCCATTTTTCAAGGTGGAAGCCACCAAGTACACGGAAGTTGGCTACCATGGTCGGGATGTGGAAAGCATGATCCGCGACCTGACTGAAATTGCCGTGGGTATGGTTCGCAAGGAGGAAAAAAAACAGGTGGAGTCCAAAGCCACTGAGAGAGTGGGGGAAAAGCTATTGGATTTGATCCTCCCCGCCACGGCTTCCTGGAATCCGGAGGATGCCGAGGCCAGTGAAAAAAGCGGCAGGGTTAGGGAGAAAATGCGGGAAAAACTTGAGGCGGGGGAAATGGAGGATAGAGAGGTTGAAATCTATGTGGAACAAAAGGTTCCACAGGTTCAGGTGCTTTCCAATGTCGGCATGGAGAACATGGAATCCGATTTTCAAAGCATGATCGAGAAGATGATCCCCCGGCAGGGACAGACCAAAAAAGTTAAAATTTCCGAAGCGAGAAAAATCCTCCTGGAGCAGGAAACAGAGGCCCTGATTGACCGCCAGACATTGTCCGACAAGGCAATCCATCTGGTTGAAAACCATGGCATTCTCTTTCTGGACGAGATCGATAAGGTTTGTACCACCGGGCAATCGCATGGGCCTGATGTGTCACGACAGGGGGTGCAAAGGGATCTTCTTCCGGTGGTGGAGGGAACTACGGTTAATACCCGTTACGGCCCGGTAAAAACCGATCATATTCTGTTTATCGCCGCGGGGGCGTTCCATGTTGCCAAGCCTGCGGACCTGATGCCTGAATTGCAAGGTCGATTTCCCATTCGTGTCGAATTAACCGATTTGCACCGGGATGATTTTCTTAGGATTCTCATTGAACCTAGAAATTCGCTTACCAGACAATATGCCGAGTTGTTGAAAACTGAAGGGGTGAACCTGGAATTCACTCGTGATGGCTTGGAAGCGCTGGCTGATATTGCTTACGAAGTGAACTGCAATACCCAAAACATTGGTGCCCGAAGGCTGCACACCGTGTTGGAAAAAGTGGTGGAGGATATCAGTTTTCAGGGTTGCGATCTGGAAAACAAACGCCAGATGATCGATGCGGCCTACGTAAGACAGAGGCTGGGAGATGTGTTAAACAAGGAAGACCTTGGCAGGTTTATCCTTTGAAACCATGAACCGAGCCGGGGAAGCTCTTTTCAATGTTGCTCATGATCCAGCGATTGGCATCTTTCAGCATATCAAGGTGGATGCGGTGGTTGGTGGCATAGGTTCGCCAGAAAGGATCGATACCTGCGGTTTGGAAGCTCTGTCGATCCTGACAAGCCATACCCATGGGAATTACCGAGTTGGCAATGCCATGGCCGATAAACACCTTCAGATCGCGCATTTGTTGAACACGCCAAAGCGGTTTTTGTGTGCGAGGCAGGGCGCCATTCATGGATAATACCCCGGCAAATCGATCCGGGAACTGGACGGCCATACGGTAAGCCATGGCAGCGCCTTCACAGAAACCGGCCAGGTAGATGCGGTTAGGGTGAATGTTGTACGAGTTTTGTGTCTTTTCAATGGCGTTAAACAAATAGTCTTCCACCCACATTTCGGAACAACCGTCCTGACCCCAGGAATAGTTGCCTTTCGCGGTGGCGGATTTTCGTGTGGCTTTTTCAATTCCTCGAAGCGAAATCGCAATAAAGTTCCTTCTGCTGATGTAAGGAGCATACCTTAAAACATGATCTTCGTTGGAGCCATGTCCATGGAAGAAGACCAGAAGGGGATAAGCGTAATTGGGTTCATATTGGGTGGGCAGAAAAGTTCTTACGGGAAGTGCAGCAGGGGCAATGACCTTTGAATTATAAAAGCCCTCTGTGGATTGAGTATGAAGAGGGGAGATATTCGAAGGAGTCATAGGCACCCCGAGAGGTATTTATGGTTCTAAATCGCCCAAACTTCCTGTATGGGCCAAATTGTCAAAGTGATGACAATTATCTTGTTGGTGGAAGTCTACGGCCTGATCCAATTCCAGTCAACGAAAGACTTTAATCAAACTTTCAAAAAACCTCGGGAAAACTGCGGTTTAGTGATGGATGTTCCGGTTAGGTCAGTTGGGGTGAAAAAGGCGGTTCAGAAGGAATGGGTCGGCTCTGCCGGTCATGGCAGCCATAGGGCCATTAAAATAATTAACAAAACCAATCAATTTAACCAAACATCCTATTTTGTTGTTTTGCTAAGGATAGCTTGTTTTGCTTATATGCTGATTTTTCTGGGAAGATTACGCGCGTTTTTAAGGCACTATCCGAAGATCCATGGATCTTTTGCAGCTTCTTCCTGGGTTCTGATCTCCGGATGGTTCATCCACCTGTATCCAAAGGGTGTATAGCCCGGGTGGTAATTTCGGTGGCACACGAAATTGAAAGAAAAGGTAATAGTCGTTTCGTGGTGTTTTTGCCCTTTCCACCTTGGGTGGAAACGCCATGTTGATTACTTTTCCCTGGCTATCATGAATTTCCAAATTGCTGGAGAAGGTTGCTTCATAATCGCTGCCTTCCTTTTGCCAATTTACGTGGTGAACTTCGACATAGATTTGCACTTTTTCACCAGGGTTTATGCCCCTGGCTTGCTTAAAACCGTAGTTGGCTGGTAGCGGATCCAATGATCCAAAACCGTGAATGTTCTTGCAATACTGCATATTTTCCAGACTTAATTCAGCTTTGTTTCGCAATAACGATTGAACTTTTGTGGTCGCTTGAATCCATTGTGTGGCTTCCTGAGACGTAAAACTGTCAGAGCTACCCAACGAGGCAACCAGAGGCAGAAGTTCCGAGATGATCGTTTGATTTCTTATGGATGGGTCTTTCAAAAGGCTTTTGGCCTTTTCTGAGTTGTTATCCAGCAAGTTCTGCAGCGCAAGGGCAAGTGGTGAAAGAGGTTCTGATTTTTGGGGCGTCACTGCTAGTGATTCAGCTTTTAAGCTTTTTTCTTCCAATTTCTTTGGTTCATTCTCGTAGGATTTTGTTTCCACGGTTTTTGGAAATTCTTTGGGAGGTTCCGGAACAGGGGGCGGGGATTGCAAAGGTGTTTCTGGAGGCTTGGCGGTAATCAATTGTAGTGCAGGGGGCAAAATGACCTTGGATTCCTTTTTATCATCCTGTTTGGAAAGTTCCTTGTGGGGAACCGTGGCATCGCTTGGCTTGGGAAGATCGGAACTGGCTAAAGTTGGGCTCACCTCACCCTTCCCATCTGTATGAAAAGCCAGGGTGTTTTGACCTTTTTTGGGGCTAACTTCCACAATGCTGTTTCTGCTGGAAAAAAGGCTTCCGCACCCTGTGATTGGCAAAATCACAAGTAAAGCAATCCATACCCATGCTTTCCGCGCAAGCATAAGAAACTATGTCCTTTCCAACGAAGGACGAACCCATAACCAACCTTCTGGCTTAGGTCAACCCAATCCAAATAGCTTCTTGGTTGAATGGGCAAAGTGGGGTGATTTTGGACTCTTGAAAGGTTACTAGATCCAGATTTTCATCTTTTGCAGCAGTGTTGCTGGGATTTTTCTTTGCGTGACCCTTTGAATTTCCTCAGGGTGGTAGCGGGTGCTTTGGTGCCCAACCACAATCAATTCGTTTTCGAACTTCTGTTCCCGTTCCACGAAATCATCCAAATGCATATGGCCGTATTTGTGGATCTTGTCCCTTTTATGGCGGGATCGAATAAAACTCATTTCCGTGATAAGGATTTTACTTTGATAGACAAAAGGATTGTCATCCAAGCCTTGCGGGCTGGTATCGCCGGTATAACAAAGAAGAGGTGATCGGATTGCCCGGGTTACCTCGGTGCCCGACATGCGCAAGTCTCGAATCTTGTCGCCGGGCAATCCCTGAAATTCTTCTTTTAATTTGTTGCGGCGATGCCAGACCATGTAACCCACCGAGGGAATGGTGTGCGTGGTGGCAAACACTTGAATGGCATGGTCGCGGCCAAGCTCGATTTCCTGGCCGGCTTCAACACCCACGAGATTGCAATTCATGCGGCCCCGGTCCAGCCGTTGAAACAAAAGTAAGATTTTGCGCACATCTTCCACCGCATAGGCCGGCAGATAAATGTTGGGAGGTTCCATTTTCATCATGCGTCTGCGGGCAATGTACACTGGCAGGGTGGCAAAATGATCCAGGTGCGTATGGGTGATGAACCAGTTTGGGGTTCCCATGAAATCCCAGGGTTGGGCGCCCAGGTCGAAGCCCACTTTTAATTCTGGTATTCTCCAGTAAGACTGAACGGCTGCGCGGGAATACCCTTCTATGGTAAGCCCGGCATGACAATGTCGAAGGTATGGTGCGTTTTCAACCATTACAATCCCGTGAAGAGAAACAAGAAATCCAGAAAGTCACTATAAAAGTTATCAGGTCCAAAACCAAGGCCGTCATCCATTTGCTTGGAAATATTATGATTTTGGAAGGATTGGTTACCACCACGGACGAGGAAGGAAAAGTGCACGTCGCACCCATGGGGCCCCGTGTGGACTCCGACATGCAATCCTTTCTGCTGAGGCCTTACCCCTCTTCGAATACTTGCAAACACCTCATGAACCGCCTTGAGGGTGTCTTGCATGTTACTGATGATGTAACCCTGATTGCACAAGGGGCGATTGGCAAGGTGGTTGCCCCGGAATGCTTTTCCGCAAAAGTTGTGGAAGGGTTTGTTTTAAAGGAAGCTTGCAGGGCTTATGAATTTCAGGTTTCCCGAATTGATACATCTGAGGAAAGGGTTCGGCTTGAATGCAATGTTTTGGAAGTTCACCACCTGAGAGATTTTTTTGGGTTTAACCGCGCAAAGCACGCGGTGATTGAAGCTGCAATTCTGGCGTCTCGAACGGCTTTCCTGAACCCCGAAGACATAATTTCCGAGTTTCGCAAACTTTCTGTCATTATTCAAAAGACAGGGGCAGAGAGAGAGATTTCCGCTTTCTCGCTGTTGGAAAACCATGTCACCTGCAAGCTGCAGGAAAAGCTTGGGCTTGGAGGTTGAAAATGCCTATTCAGCTTCTAAACCCACTTTCCATACCGAAGGTTCCAAGGCAACCCGGCGCTCATTATTGTCAATTGTTGGAAAAAGGCGCGGTTCGGGTTATTACAGGCAGCAGGCTTCATTTTGGCTTTTTGGATCTTTCTCCCGTAACCATGAAGGGTTGGGAAAACCGTAGCAATGCCCCAGTGCTTCCCATTCGCAGGTTTGGTGGTGTGGGGTTGATGCTGGAATCCCCGGGTATTTCAGTCCAAGTTCAACCCTCGACAAAGTGGGATTTTTCAGGGTCTATGAGCCAGGTCGCCCAAAAGCATTCTCAAGCTCTGGCAGAGCATTTTTCATCAATACACCTGGCTCATTTTCCTTGCAGGGTAATGGTGGAAAAATCCGCACCCCACCATGTTGGATTGGGAACAGGAACTCAACTGGCACTTGCTATTGGCAGGGCTTTGACCATTTGCTGGGGGTGGGATATGCCAACCCTCGAGCTTGCAGTTGTTTTAGGGCGCGGCAAAAGGTCTGCTGTTGGGGTGCATGGTTTTGACCATGGTGGTTTGATTGTGGAGGCAGGCAAAAAAGAGGGGGAGGCGATTTCTCCCATGATTGGAAGTTACCCCTGGCCAACCGAATGGAAAGTGGAGCTAAGCAATTTAGAATCTACCCCGGGGGTGCACGGTAAGCAGGAGGTTGACGCCTTTGAAAAAATTCTGGCTGGTCAGGTGCCATCCCATGTGCTTGGGGATAATGCCCGCAACGTGTTAATGGGTTTGCTGCCAGCACTTCTCCGCTTTGATTTGGAGGCTTTTCAGGCATTTGTTATGGATATGAATCATCGAACCGGGATGATTTTTGACCCATTGGACCAAAAGAAAACCCCCGATGAAAACCGGGGGTTGGGTGAGCACTGGTGCCAAAGTTCTTGGGGGCCGGCAAAGTTTCGATTTAACAAGGTTACTGAATAACCTTTGGCTTGACTTCCTTGCTATCTTTATCACCTTTGTCAGAGCCCTCAGGTTTAATTCTGGGTGTATTAGGATCCACGGGTGGCAACTTTTCGTTGTAAGTTTGAGTGGAATCTTTACCACAACCCAAGCTGGCTAAAAAGCAAATGGTAGCAAAAGGAATGAGGATCTTTTTCATTAGGTTCTCCTTGGTTAAATTAATTAGTCAAATTTCTCGGTATCGCCATCTGCCTTACCAGCGGCGGCTTGGAGGGCTGCCCAAGGTGCATTAGTTTTGTTAACAATTTCAGTGGCTGAAGAAGGAAGAGTGATGCCTTTTTTGATGGATCGCACGGAACCGTCCGCCATTGCAACTCCAACTTGACTGGTGTGGTAGCTGAAAATAGTGTAGAGCATATTTGCACCACCTTGTTCCCAAATGGACCAATAAGTTGAAAAACCTCCGGCAGCCATCCAAGGTAGTGACCTTAGTCTGGTTCCAGAATCTGTCCTACCACCATATTCTGCGAACATCATCGTGTTGGATGTGCCATCTGTTATGAAAGTAATCGGAAACTGATCATCTTGGATATAAACACCCTCATGATTAGCGTAATACTGCTGGGTCGTTGAGGCGGGGTTGGTGACTGCATAGCGACCCAAAGTTCCGCCAATAGGTACATAACTTGTAAGACCTGGAATACCGCCCACACTCTTAAAAGTAGCGACAGAATAAAAAGTTCCAGAACCTGTAGGACTTATGTAATTATTAATACCGCCTGAATCAACTACATCATATGCAGTATCAGCCGAGCATTCAAAAGTTTTAACTCTACTTCTTGAGTTGGAATAAGTATTAGGCCAATCGTGATTTACCCAATCCATAGCAGCAGAAGTAATTGGGTCTTTGGCATAAAGGTCAGGTTTAAATTTTTTAAATAATGCTTCCTGTTCAACATAAGGTAAAAGTTGAACAAGAACACCGGCCTTTGTCCCGCGATCCGCGGTTGTAACTCCGGCGGTTGTTTTAGCACTATATTGTTGGCCCAGCGGTAGTACCCCATAGGTGGATACAAAGTTCATGGCGGCTAGTGAAAGCTGTTTCAAATTGTTTTGGCAAGTAGACCTTGCTGCCGCCTCACGCACTTTTTGAACTGCGGGAAGCAGTAGGCCAATCAGAATGGCGATGATCGCAATCACCACCAGGAGTTCGATCAGAGTGAACCCCTTTTTTCGCATAGAAAACCGCATGGAATAACTCCTTAGAGAGAAAAAGAAAAAGGTTATTAGAGAGGTATGATTATTATTGGCTGATTAATTGATTAATTTCAACAATTTTTGAAGAAATAATGAAGGCCGTGAAGGTTTTAAGCCCTCACGGCCTCGCTTTAATAGTTATAATCGTTAAAATCGTTAAAAAACCACTTTCACGTCTGGGTTGACAACCTTTTCAGCAGGCCATTTTCCGGTCAGAAGATCCACAACCGCATGGGCAGCGCTCAACGCCATGTCATCCCTCGATTGAATATCCACTCCTGCCATATGGGCGGTCATGGCGATGTTTTCCAAACCGAAGATGGGTAATACCTTTGTAGGTGGTTCTTCTTCAAAAACATCCAAGCCCGCTCCGGCGATCTTTTTGTTTACCAAGGCATCATAAAGATCATCGGTGTTGATCACACCGCCTCTGGCGGTATTCACCAAAAACGCGGTAGTTTTCATCATGCCAAGACTGTTCTTGTTGATGATGTGATGGGATTCCTTATTGTAGGGCAGGTGCAGGGAAAGAAAATCGGAACGCTTCAGAGTTTCATCCCAACTTGTAAGTTCAATTCCATGCTTTTTGATGAAGTCGTGATCAGGGAAGGGTTCGTAGGCGATCACTTTCATTTCAAAGGCTTGAGCCCGAAGTGCTAAAGCTTTTCCGGCGCGACCCAGGCCGGCAATTCCCAGCGTTCTGCCACGCAGAGGAATATTGGTACCTCGAGGGAATTTTCCTTGTTCGATGGACTTGTGCTGTGGAACGAGTTTTTTGGCCAGTGCCAGCATGAGGCAGAATGCATGTTCGGCAACCGCACCATGGTTGGTGCCGGGTGCAATGGTTACAGCAGTCTTATTGGAAGTGGCAGCTTTCAGATCCACAGCATCGTAGCCCACACCAACCCGGGCTATAACCCTAAGTTGTGGGTGCGCGGCTATAACTTTTTGTGTGTACGGTTCAGAACCTGCAAGAACGGCAGTGATGCCTTTCAGGCCATCCAGAAGCTCATCTTCTGAAAGTTGGCGACCTTTTTTAGGGTAAACCAGATCATGGCCCGCCTTTTTCAAAACGCTGGTGAACTCTGCCTCGACCCCATCCAGAGGGGAGGGTGCCATCAAAATTTTTGCCATGGTTTTTTCCTCATTAATTCAAGTGCTGACTCAGATCATCCTACAAAAAATCCGCGCTTGCAACGCTCAAACGCAGGCAAAATGACCCAAGCTCGGATTGGAGTCTATTCCAAAGGATTTCTGCCTGTTCCAGAGATACATATTCAAAGGAAACTTTCTGGCCGGGCCTTAGCTGGCCCATTTTGTGCAAGTCTGAACGTATGACTTGAGCAATGCGCGGGTAGCCTCCAATGGTTTGGCCTTCCACTCCCAACAGCAACAAATTTCCATCCTTTGCAACTTGGATGGTACCCGGGCAAACTGGTTCAGAGAGCATTTCCCCCTTGGGAACGGCAAGGGGTCCTCCGGAAAGGCGGATTCCCATACGGTTGCTGGATTGATCCACAGTAAATGGCACCGAATGCAAAGCATGATCTCTGAAAAGATGAGCTTCAGGGCCTGCCGTAACTCGGATAGTGCTTGCATCGGGGTAATATTCGCAGTCGGTCGGAACAAATCGGATTCCGCAGATACTGGCGGCACATTTTGCCAGATGGTTCTTTTTAAGCGATGTTTGAGAACACTCAAAACCACCGATTGTGCTGATATAAGCCCGGGTGTTGGATTCGCAATCCAACAAGCGTAAGGTCTGGTCTTTTTTAAGGAATATGGTGTTGGAACTTTTGATGGGTTTGTGGTCCAACTCCATACGGAAACGGGCACCAAAGATCCCCACCGCGGTGTTTTCCCTTGCTTCCAGGGTTGGTCCTGCCAGGCAAACTTCCATCGCTGGAGTATCGTAAGGGTTTCCCATCAGGGAATTGCTGATAGCCATGGAAACCCAGTCTGCCGGCCCACCCCAGGGAATCCCCTGATTGCGGAGCCCGAAAGCTGGCTTTCCCACCAATAGCAATTGGAGTCCGGGGTCTAGCACCTTCAAGCTCATGATGGTTTTCCTGTATGGATCCCCAAATTTTTCAACTCGCTTTTCAGACCATGTAAAAAGTTCACCACCCCGGGCGAGTCTCCATGAACGCAGATGGTTTGAACCTTATCTTGCTGGATTAATTGCTGTACTTGCAAAGCGGCTTTTTCTGGTTCATGAAGGACTGCATTGGCTGACGACCTTGGTGCAAGGGTGCCATCCGGCAGATATTTTCGATCTGCGAAACCTTCCCTGAGAAAAGGAGTCTTGCCCTTGGCGGCATTCTCCAGAGCAGAATCTTTCATTCCAACCAGTGTCAAATTCCATCGAAGGGCTAATTGGGTTAGAAGATTCGCAAGTTCGATTTCCTTCATTGCCCGATGGTAAAGGGCGCCATGCGGCTTTAGATGGGATATTTTCAATTGGGTTAACTTGGCCAATTCCATGAATCCGCCCAATTGGAAAAGCAGGTCAGCCTCTAGATATGCGAGGGGTTGTTGGAGTTCCACCCGGCCGAAATTTACCCGGTCAAAATAACCCGGGTGTGCCCCCACATGAATACCTAACCTTGCTGACGCCTTCATAACTTCAAGCAGATTCGCGGGGCTCCCCGCATGGGCGCAGCAAGCAAGATTGATAGAGCTGACCAGTGGGAGAATATCCAGGTCATTGGGTTGCCCTTCGGCAAGGTCGCAATTCAGGTCGATGTGCATTTCAATCTGTTTCACTTCTTGGGTCGGAAGGCCTTAACTACAGTTTCTTTGGTGGTAAGGAATGGGCCGTCGATAAGGTCGATGCAATAGGGAATTGCGGGAAATACCGCCATCAGGCAATCGCGAATGGCGCTGGGTTTGCCGGGAAGATTCACAATGAGGCTGTTACCACGAATGCCGGCAATCTGTCGGGAAAGAATGGCAGTGGGTACCACTTTTAGGGAAACCGCGCGCATCTGCTCGCCGAAGCCATCCAGAATTTTGTTGCAAACGGCCTCGGTGGCTTCCGGGGTAACATCTCTTAATGCTGGTCCAGTGCCACCGGTGGTCACTACAAGACAGCACTTCAGGTCGTCGCAAAGATTTCTGAGGGTGGATTCAATCAATGGGCGTTCATCAGGGATGATTTTTGCCACAGGTTCCCATGAACATTCCAAGATTTCATCCAGACATTCCCGTATCGCAGGACCTCCAAGATCCTTGTATTCCCCTTTGCTTGCACGATCGGATATGGTCAAAATGCCTATGCGGATGTCTTTCATGGGAAGATTTTTTCCTACGGATACTTCTTTGGACAGACCGATGACAATATAGCAAGACTATGGCTGAATGACACAGGATAACCGGGGACAAATCATGAGAACAGTATGGCGATTTCATAGCGCGGGCGAGTTAGTGTTTGGCTGGTGCGCAGTGCGCGAAACCGGCGAAATCTGCCAGCGACAGAAACTGCGAAAAGTTTTTGTGCTTACCGACAAGGTATTGCTGAATGTTGGGGTGGTACACAAGGTCCTGGAATCTCTTAAAGCAGCGGGGGTGGATGCGGTGGTGTATCCGGGTGGCGAACCCGAACCAACCCTGGATGCCTGCAATCGGGCGATTGAAGCAGCCAAGGGTTATGGCCCCGATGGCATTATCGGGTTGGGTGGTGGCAGCAACATGGATATGGCCAAGATAACAGCCAAGGTCCTGGCCCATGGTGGAACCCCGATGGATTATGTTGGCGATGACCGGATACCCGGCCCAATCATGCCTCTTATTTGCATTCCAACCACGGCAGGCACCGGCTCTGAGGTTTCAGGGGCGGATGTGTTTACGGATTCTTCCACACAACTGAAGCTTGGCAGCCTGAGCAACTACCTGCGACCCCGGGTTGCGATTGTGGATCCGGACCTTTCCTCTACCTGCCCCAAGAAAGTAACTGCGGACAGCGGAATCGATGCGCTTACCCATGCGATTGAGGCATTTACCGCAGTGGATAACGAGGTATTCCCTCTGCCAGAAGGGCAGAAGTCCGTTTATCAGGGCAGGCATTTCTTTGGCAGCATGGTGGCCGAGAAGGCGATTCGCCTTTGTGGTTCATACCTGAAAAGGGCTGTTCAGGATGGCAGCGATCATGAAGCCCGGGAAGGCATGGCCATGGCGGCCACCCTGGGTGGGTTGGCGTTTTCCAATGTGGGGGTTGCTGCGGTGCACGCGCTTGAATATCCAGTGGGTGGTGCCGTGCATTGTTCCCATGGCGAAGGCAACGGTCTTCTTCTTCCATTTGTCATGCGGTTTAACATGCCCAACCGCAAGAAGGAATTTGGTTGGATAGCTAACTGGCTGGGAGTGGACACGAATGGAATGAGCGAGGATGTTGCAGCCGAGGCGGCAATTACCGCGGTGAACCAACTTAAGCGCGATATTGGAATCCCTGAAAGGCTGAGAGATTTGGGGGTTCGTGAAGACCAGCTAAGAACATTTGCTGAAAAATCTCATGCGATTGTTCGCATCATGCGAGTCAATCCCCGGGCGGCAACCGTGGAAGATTTGGAGGGAATTTTAAGGCAGGCGTGGTAGTTAATAGATGGGCTTTCCGAATAGAAACATCAGGACCTGATCAAATCGGTCGCGCCAGTCGTTTTCATGATGATTGCCCCCGACAATTTCCTGATAGTAATAGTTCCAGCCGGGCATCAGCCCAACCTGTTCAAGTCTTCTGGCTAAACTGCGGGTAAGTGCATAGGGGGGATGGTAGGCATGCGGATAATGGCCTTCTTCTGTCCCCATGTCAAACCATAGCCTGGTACCTGTAAGCCTGTCTGCATGGGAAAGAATTTCGTAAAGGACACGTTGGTTGGCCCACCACAGGGACGGGGAAATTCCCGCGCACAGTCCAAAAACCTCGGGATAATCCATCGCCAAAGTCAGGGATACCAAACCACCCAGGGATGAGCCAGCAATCCCGGTTGATTCACGTTCTATCTTGGTCCGGTAATGCAAATCGATGAATGGCTTCAATTCCTCGGTAAGGAACTTTCCATAAAGCCTGGACTGCCCGCCTTTTTGTTCCCTGTCATCCCGAAAGAGTGTGTATTCATCATCGCGATGGATGGTGTTATCGATTGCGACCAGTATGATCGGTTGCAACTGGTGATTGCTGACAAGGCGATCGGCAATCCGGTCCGCTTCCCAAATGGATCCATAAGGAGCCCTTTTACGGTCGAACAAATTCTGGCCATCCTGCATGTATAACACGGGATACAACCGATCAGACTGGTCGTAATCCGGAGGCAGCCAGACCGTGATGGTGCGAAGGTTATCCATGTTTCTGGAAGCGAAACTGTGATGGAACTCAAACCTGGATGGATACTTCAAGATTTGGCCTCCCGCGCTTTGTTAAGGGTCGCGGGTCCAAAAGCCTCTGGCAAAATTTCCGAAAGATGGAAATACCTGTGAGTGCCACGAAGGTTGCATGTCCATATTTCAAGGTCGCTGGCAAATTCATAGATGAACTGCCTGCATGCCCCGCACGGTGGGGTGGGGGCGTCAGTGTCGGTGACAATAACCATCTGGGTGAACTCCAGGATTCCCTGGGATACCGCATGGGATAAAGCCACCCTCTCTGCACAAATGGTCAGGCCGTAACTGGCATTTTCTACATTACATCCGGTAATGATGGTTCCCACCTTGGTGCGAACCGCCACGCCCACCTGAAACTTGGAGTAAGGGGAGTAAGCCCGCCCTCTGGCGCATATTGCTTGTTCAAGAAGATCCTGGGGTGCCTGCATGTTGCCTCACAAAAGAATGCCTGCGATGGCAGCGTTGATCAGGGTTGCCAAAAAGCCTGCCAGCAGAGCGGTAGGTCCAAGTTGGGCCAGATCTTGTCTGCGACTGGGTGCCATGGCCCCAATGCCACCAATCTGGATTCCTATGCTGGAGATGTTGGCAAAACCGGTCAGCGCAAAGGCACTTAGCATTTTGGAACGCTCGCTTAGCATTTCATTGGCCGGCCCGGTAAGTTCCAGAAAGGCCACAAATTCGTTCGCCACCAGTTTGGTTCCCAGAAGAGACCCCACCGCCGGGGCTTCAGAAGGCTGCACACCCAAAAGGAATGCCACAGGGCTGAAGACCCATCCAAAAATCGCCTGAAGGCTAAGGGATGGATTCATGAATTTCAACACCGAGTCTACCATGGCTATCAGCGCGAGAAATGCGATCAGCATGGCTGCGACATTGATGGCGAGTTTCATGCCTTCCGATGCGCCGCTGCTTGCCGCATCAATGGCGTTGCGGTGTTCTTTCTCCACTTCCACTTTCGAGGTGCCCAGGGTTTGCGGGGTTTCGGTCTCTGGAATGAGAAGCTTTGCCAAATAAAGGCTGCAAGGTGCCGCCATCACACTGGTGGCCAGAATCCCCACCGCATCGGCCTTCATTTGAATGTAAACGGCCATCAATGCACCGGATATGGTTGCCATTCCACCCACCATCATCGCCAATAATTCCGACCGGGTCATTTTTTCCACATAAGGTTTGATGATCAGGGGGGCTTCTGTTTGTCCCATGAAAACATTAGCGACTGCGCTAAGCGTTTCTGCTCCGCTGGTTTGCATTAATCGCATCATCAAAAGGGCCAGAATGCGTACGATGAATTGTAAAACCCCGAAGTGGTAAAGGATCGTGAAGAATGCCGAGACAAAAACAATGGTGGGAAGCGCGTTAAAGGCAAACACAAAGCCATTACCTTTTCCAAATACCTGATCCATGGCGGCAGGGTCTGCCAGCTTGCCAAAGACAAATCTGGAGCCTTCGGAGGTGAATTCGAGAAATTTCGAGATAACACCCGCTATGTGGCTGAATAACTCATACCCCGGCTTGCTACCATTGATCTCGAATTTAAGGACAAACAGTGCCAGGATAAACTGAATGCCGACACCCCAGGCAAAGGTTCGAAACCGAATGGCACGAAAGTTGGAAGAAAACCCAAGGGCAACTCCCAGAAAGCAAAGCACGCCCAGAACTGCCACGCCTCTCATGCCAAGAATGCCCTGAAAAAGCCAGGCGCTTACCCCCACTAGGGCAATTCCCAGAAAAATGAGAGACCTAATTTTTGTGTTGGATAATGTGGATGTGCTCAAGATATTTCCTCTTGGATGAGACGGATTTCTTGGAAGGGGGCTTCTGAAATTTGCATTGCCTGTTCACACAAGCTTCGGGCTTGTGCCAGCCCACGGTTTTGGCGATGCCTGATCTCCAGAATGGGTTCACCCGCACGGACCAATTCCCCGGGTTTGCGACGCATGAGGATACCAACGCCGTGGTCGATGGAATCTTCGGATCGATTGCGCCCCGCACCCAGATGGCAGGCCGCATAACCCAGCTTAAGTGCATCCACTTTTTGAAGTGTCCCGCTGGTAGTTGCTATTATTTGTTCGCATTCACGGGATACTTCCAGAAGTGATCGATTTTCAGCGATATGTGGATTGCCACCCTGTGCTTCCACCATCTTCAGGAAGATTTCCATGGCCCTGCCATTGGTCAGGTTTTGTCTGGCAAGTTTCAGGGCGGCCTCCATGCTGGACGATACCTTGCCAACCACAAGCATTTTGGCTGTCAGATAAAGGGTAAGTTCCAAAGTGTCTGCGGGGCCTTTGCCTTCCATCATGTCCAGGCATTCCAGAACTTCCAGGGAATTGCCAATGTGGGTGCCAAGGGGCGAATCCATGTTTGAAATGGCTGCCTGGCAATCAACACCTGCAGCCTGTGCAGTGGCAACCAGTGTCTTTGCAAGTTCCCTCGATTTTTCGATGGTTGGCATGAATGCGCCACAACCTGTTTTCACATCCAGAACAAGCCCGGTGATTCCCTCGGCGATCTTTTTGCTTAGTATGGATGCTGTAATCAGCGGAATGGATTCGACGGTTGCGGTTACATCGCGAAGGGAATACAGAGCCTTGTCGGCGGGAGCTATCTCGGCAGTCTGGCCAATCATGCAGCATCCCAGGCTTCTGAGAATTCTGTCAAAGTCAGTCAAGGAGAGACGGGTTTGAAAACCCGGGATGGATTCCAGCTTATCCAGGGTTCCACCGGTATGCCCCAAGCCTCTCCCGGAAATCATGGGTACGAAGATTCCGCATGCGGCGGCAAGTGGTGCCAGAACTATGGAAGTTTTGTCACCAATACCTCCTGTGCTGTGCTTGTCCACAGCAGGCCCGCCAAGCCCATCCCATTTTAATACCCGTCCGGAGTGAGTCATCATACGGGTAAGAGTTGCTGCTTCGGGGGCAGTCATTCCCTGAAAATAAATGGCCATCAACAGTGCACTAAGCTGGTAATCAGGCCAAGTTCCCTGTGCCGCTCCTTCGACAAAAAAGGTGATTTCCTTTTCCGTCAAGGGCTTACCATCACGCTTATTTCGAAGGATTTCCAGAGGGGTCATCTTGTTCCTGTGATCTAAACCGGTGTTTTCATGAAAGTACCAGATAATGAAGTCTTATGGGAACCGGAAATCGTTTTTAAGTAACAACAGTTTGCTAAGAAATTGACCTGTTTTCTTTTGGAGTGCATTTAGGGTAGGATATTGCTTTAGAAATTTAGCCTAAGTCTATTTGGGAAAAGGATATGGAATGATCAAATGGGTCTCCCAAATTGCTGGTTTTGCCTGGTCAGCGATGCCAACTGTTGTTGTCATGGGCATGTTGTTGGCGACTGCCTACTGGGGAATGAAAACCGAGTGGACTTTTTCGCACCTTCCTTTTGGGGAGCATCCCAAGGAAATATCCAAGACTGGTGAGGAAGAACAGGCTGGCTGGAAGGTGGTTGCTGGGCCTGACAAGAAAAAGATTTTTCACAAAGCTGAAATCATTTCCCCAAGCAAGGAGGCCATGGAGCAGCTAGAGCTAAATTTTGAAAAAGTAAAGAAAAACGACATACTTGATACTGTTTCTGCCACAGCAAACCTTGAGTTTGATCCCCAGATCAAGGGAAACATCAGCGCAAGAGCTGCTGGAGTGGTGGCCAAAATCCTGAAAAAGGCGGGGGACCAGGTTAAAAAAGGCGAAACCATAGCCATTATTGATTCTCCCGAGGTGGGAAAAGCCAGGTCTGATTTCATGCAATCTATGGTGCTCATGGATAACCGGAAAAAAAACCTGGAACGAGCCAAGAACGCCTCGAGTGTGATACCCGAAAGACAAATTCGCGAGCAGGAACTTGCATTCCGTGAAACCGAGGTGAAAAACCTCGCGGATCGCCAAGTGCTTGTCAATTATGGCATTAACATCCAGGCCGACACCTTGAAAGGACTGTCGGATGCCGCGGTGTTTCAAAAAATATGCGAGGCGGGTTTGCCTGGGGAAGTGCTTAATGGCAAAGAAGGTGAAGGCCTTAGTGCAAACTATCTTTCACTGGTTGCACCTTTTTCCGGTACCGTAATAACGGTTTTCAAAGGCATAGGCGAGACTCTTTCTGCATCGGATGCACAATGCCTTTTGGCAGACACTAGCAAGCTCATTCTTTCCATGAGGATGCCCCTTGAGTCCATCAATCAGATTAAAAAAGGTCAGAAGTTTGTTTTTTATTCCGACCAGGCGCCGGAAAATTCCATTGAAGGCACCCTGGACTGGATCAGCCCTGAAGTGGATGAAAAATCTAGGACTGTTCAGGCGCGATCGAACATAGACAACAAAGCCGGCCTTCTTCGTCCAAATACATTTGGCAAGGTAGAGGTGGTTGTCAATAAGCTAGAACAGGTGATGACTATTGCAGAAAAATCCTTGCATCATCTTGAAGGTAGAGACCTCGTATTTGTAAGAACCAAAGAGGATCGATTTGAAGCCCGTGTGGTAAAGATTGGCGTGCGATCCAAGGCTGAGGTGCAGATTTTGGAGGGTGTTGCCGAGGGAGAAACAGTGGTGGTTTCAGGTGGCCACCTGCTTCGATCCGAGCTTTCCAGCAAACTGGAACTGGAAACCAACGAGTAAACAGGGGTTGGATGAATGATCGGATCGCTGCTGGAAATAGTTTTAAAACACCGATGGTTGGTATTCATCATCTTTATCGGATTTGCAGCCTTTTCCCTGTGGCGCCTGCCTAACCTGGCGATTGATGCCTTTCCAGACACAACTCCGGTTCAGGTTCAGGTGAATACTTACGCAGCCGGACTGGCGGCTGAGGAAGTGGAGCGGCAGGTTACCTTTCCTATCGAGCAGGAAATCAGCGGCATTCCCAGACTTTCCGCGTTAAGGTCGCTTTCCAAATTCGGACTTTCTCAGGTGACCATAACCTTCGAGGAAGGAACCAGCATTTACTTTGCCCGCCAGCAGGTGTCTGAAAGACTTGGAAATGTCACATTGCCATTGGGTGTTGCCCGACCGCAGCTCGGCCCCATTGCCACAGGTTTGGGCGAAGTGGTTCATTACATGGTGGAAAAATCCGGACCCGGAACCACTCTTTCGGATGTCCGCACTTTTCAGGATTGGGTGGTCAAACCCATGCTGCGCAAGGTTCCCGGGGTGGCCGAAATTAACACCTGGGGTGGAGAGAAGAAACAGTACCAGATTCGCGTGGACCCCGCATTGCTTGTTAAATATGAACTTTCCTTTGAACAGGTGATAGAGGCGGTGCGGGCCACCAACATGAACATCGGTGGCAGCAACATTGCCAAGGGTTCCGAAACTTTGATCGTGCAGGGGCTTGCCCGAACCAACAACCTGGAACAAATCCGTGCGATCGTAGTCACCTCAAGAAATGGCAAACCCATCACCATCGCGGATGTGAGTACTGTCATGGTTGGAGCCGACATTCGATTGGGTGCGGTTTCTTTCCAGGGGCGTGGTGAAAGTGTCATGGGCCTTGGCTTCATGCTTATGGGGGAAAATAGTAACAAGGTTACCAATGACCTCAAAAAGCAGATTCAAGTGGTGAAATCGAGTCTTCCATCGGATTATCGATTAGAAATCGCCTATGATCGCACCGAACTGGTGGATCAGGTTATAACCACCGTCAGGGGAAATCTTTTTGAGGGTGGCCTGCTGGTTATCGCCATCCTCTTCCTGTTCATGGGGAACCTGCGTGCCAGTCTTATCGTCGCCCTCGCGATTCCATTCTCGATGCTTTTTGCCTTCAATGGAATGATTGCTTTCGGCATCGCAGGAAGCCTTTTAAGTCTGGGAGCCATCGACTTTGGCATGGTGGTGGACAGTTCCGTGGTGCTGGTTGAGCATGTGATGGCCCGGCTGGCAGAGACAAAAACAGAGGGTGCCGCAAGGCTGAAGCTGATTTACGAAGCAGCCATGGAAGTTCGAATGCCCACATTGTTCGGGCAGTTCATTATCATCCTTGTTTATCTGCCAATTCTTAGCCTTGAAGGGGTGGAGGGAAAACTGTTTCGTCCCATGGCTTTAACTGTGGTATTTGCCTTGTTGGGTTCACTGGTTCTTTCCATGACACTTACCCCGGCGCTTGTAGCCCTTGGTTTGCCTAAAAATCTCCCCCATCAGGAACCTTTGCTGGTTCGCATCATTCAAGCCATGTACCGTCCCTTGTTGTTTTTGTTGATGAAAAACCGGTTCCAAGCGGTGATTGCCATGACAGTGATTTCCGTGGTTACAGTGGCCATGGCGAAAAACCTCGGCTCCGAGTTTATTCCAAAACTGTCCGAAGGGGCCATTGTGGTAAACATCATCCGCCCGGTGGGTACCAGCGTGGAAGAATCGGTTCGCTACAATCACCTGCTTGAAAAAATGGTTCTCAAAAAATTCCTGGATGAGGTTCGAATGGTATGGTCCCGGGTTGGATCGCCTGAAGTGGCAACTGATCCCATGGGGCCGGAAGAGACGGATTTATTTATCACCTTGCACACTCGGGATAAGTGGAAGAAAGCCACCAACCAAAGTGACCTCGTGGGATTGATGCAAAAAGAAATGGAAACATTCCTGGGGCAGGAACTGGCTTTTACTCAGCCCATTGAACAGCGCGTGAATGAAATGATCTCCGGGGTTAAGGCGGATGTTGCCATCAAGATTTATGGTGATGATTTCGATGTGTTGAAGAAAAAGGGTGACCAGGTGGAGGGAATCCTCAAGGCAATCCAAGGTGCGGAAGACATTGTGGTGGAGCCTATTGGTGGTCAGCCGATGCTTCAGATTCGGCTCAGGCAAGACCAATTGGCCCGTCATGCCATTCCAGCACGCGTGGTTCTTCAGCACATAGAGAGTCTTGGCAATCAGCCATTGGGCGAAATTATTGAAGGTGAGCAGCGTTTTGCCCTTATAGCGCGTCTGCCTGAAAATATTCGATCTAATCCCGATGCCATCGGCAATATGCTGGTTACCACAACTACAGGAGAAAAGCTGTTCCTGAGATCGCTGGCAGATATCGAGGAAGTTCGCGGCCCCTCGAGAATCTCTCGTGAGTGGGGGCAGAGAAGAATCACCATCCAATGCAATGTTCGCAACAGGGATATTGGTTCCTTCGTGAAGGAGGCCCAGGAGAAAATTCGCAGGGAGGTTGGTTTTCCCAACAGCAGGTACCGGGTCGAGTGGGGTGGACAGTTTGAACAGTTAGCCCAGGCCCAGGCCCGCCTGATGGTCATTGTTCCCATTGCATTAGTCTTGATCATAGGCCTTCTTTACATCACCTACCATAGCGTGCGCGATGCGCTGATTGTTTTCACCTCGGTTCCGCTGGCCTGCATTGGCGGTGTGGGTGCGCTTTGGGTAAGGGATATGCCTTTCTCCATTTCCGCTGCGGTTGGGTTTATTGCCTTGCTTGGGCTGGCAATCCTTAACGGCATGTTGTTGGTGACTTTTATCCGGCAACTTCTTGCAGCGGGTGTGCCACTTCAGCAGGCCATAGTCCAGTCGGCACAAAGTCGACTCAGGGCGGTTTTGATGACCGCACTGGTGGCTGGCTTTGGCTTTGTGCCCATGGCACTTAGTCAGGGAGTGGGGGCAGAGGTTCAAAAACCTTTGGCCAGCGTGGTCATAGGCGGTATCATCTCGAGTAGTTTCTTAACCCTGTTCATGCTTCCGGTGATTTATTCATTCTTTGGGCGTGAACTTACTCCGGATGAGATTTCCAAAAGCCATGCAAAGCCTGTCCATTAAATCCGAAAGAAGAACATTTTTGATGTCATCCATTGCGATGGGCATGGGTGGAATTCTAAATGCCGCGGAGGGACCTTCCCGGAATCGTGGCGAGGTGGTTGTGTCGGAAAAGGCACTTGCCCTCCATAATTCCTGCCTGCTTGTGGATGGTCATAATGATCTTCCCTGGCAGTTTCGACAAAAAGAGGATATGTCGTTCCTGAAGCTTGATCTCAGAAAGGAACTCCCCCAGTTACACACCGATATTCCAAGGCTGAAAAAGGGTAATGTTGGCGCCCAGTTGTGGGCTGCTTATGTTCCCACCGAGGCAACCAAAAGAAAATCCGCTGTTCGCGAAACACTGGAACAGATCGATGTGATCCATCGCATGGCTGCCGCCTATCCGGAAACCTTTGAGTTTGCTAGGACCAGTTCTGACATTCGGGCCATTCGCGCCAGGGGTAAAATTGCCTCTCTGATAGGCGTCGAGGGTGGACATTCCATCGATAATTCCCTTGGGGTGCTTCGCACTTTTTATGATCTGGGTGTTCGTTACATGACTTTAACTCATTCCGAAAATACGGAATGGGCAGACTCCTGCACGGATGAACCCAAAAACCATGGCCTAAGTGCGTTTGGCGAGGATGTGATTCGGGAAATGAACCGCTTGGGCATGATGGTGGATATTTCGCATGTTTCACCCGATACAATGCGGCATGCCATACGCATCAGCAAGGCGCCCGTGATTGCTTCCCATTCCTCCGCGAGGGCTGTTGCCGACCATCCCAGAAATGTTCCCGACGATGTACTGCGACTGATAAAGAATCAGGGTGGGGTGGTGATGGTGAACTTTTATCCCGGTTTTGTATCGCCGGATAGCGCGGTCCGTTGGAAGGAACAGATGAAGGTTTACAGGCTTTACCGGCAAAAATATCCCAACCCCTCGGATTTTCAGACTGCTATCAACCAATGGCGTAAAGAGAACCCCAGCCCCAAAGCCAACATACACCAGGTGATGGATCATATCGAACATATCATCAAGGTTGCCGGGATTGATCATGTGGGATTGGGATCAGATTACGATGGGATAGAAAGCGTTCCCATCCAACTGGAAGACGTTTCCACCTATCCCAAGATCACGCAATGTCTTTTGGATAGGGGCTATTCCGAAGATGCCATCCGCAAGGTGCTGGGTGAGAATTTTATGCGTGTGATGAAAAGAGTGGAGGAAATTGCCAACCGGAAATGATTAGTCATCCCCTTCTTCCGGTGAACCATTGGCTGATTCGATTTCCGTGCCCATGTAGAAAATCTTGATACGAACACTATCCCGGGTGAAGTCAATTCTTCCAAGTTCGATTCGGTGAATGGGAAGCCCGGTTCTAGCCTTAAGGTCTTCCAGCAATTCCTGTCGCAGGTTGGGTGAGAGTTTATCTATCCGCTCATAAATGATGGTTTTACTGTTTTCGTGGGGCAGATTGTCCGTTCGATCCATCAACCAAGTAACCATTAAAAGCATGGCATTCGAGAAAAGAAGCTCAAAAAAACCTTTCGCAGGGTCGTAAAGGGCATTCAGAATTCCGAGTGTCACACAGGCAAGCAGATAGGCCATTTCCCGTATGGGTACCGCAACGGTGCGGTAGCGAAGGATCGAGAAAATGGCAAACAGACCAAAAGCAAAACCTATGTTAAGTGAGGAGTTGCCCAAAAGGTAACAAATCAGAAAGATGATGATGTTAAAAATGGTGAATGAGAAAAGGAAATCCTTGTTGCGATGGCGCGGGTAATAGATGTGCCTAACCAGGGTGTAGATCACCACAAGGTCCAGAACCAGTCGCCAGGCCATGTCAGGGTTAAACGGGCGAAAGTTCATCTTGAAATTTCTCCAACTGTAATTTGGTCCATAGGAAGGAATTGTAAGGCACTTTTTCGAGGGATGAAATACCCAGAGCGTACTTGCTGACAGGAATTTGCCGGATTTGCAAACTGCGCAGCAACTGCCTGATATCAAAGGGTGGAGTTCTGCCTCGATGTTTCATCTCGAGGATAACCACTCCGGGAAAGCGCGCCTCACCTTTCTTGGATTGAAGTCTTAATCCGAAATCCATGGTGCACTTGATGCCTTTTGAGACATGCAGCAGGGTGCAACGTTGGTAATGTACCTTGAGCGATGCTTGCAATAAATGTGGCTGGGGAAAAAACTCCGCCAGAAATTCGAAGTGCCTTGGTTGCAATGGTCCGGGTTCACCTTGTTCTGAAAGGCGGTACTTTTTGGTTTCCCCCCTGGGAGTGCTTTTCTTTACCTCTAAAAACAGCCTGTTGTCGGTTTCATAGGTGCGCCAGCGTACCTTTACCCTGTTGGGGCGACCATTATGGTGCAATCTGTAAAGCTGAAAGTCCGGCGTATCAAGATAGATACTTTCGTAGCGGGTCCACTTTCCTTTTTCCGTTTCCAGAACGGAGAAACCATCCGGCAGGCCTTGCAAAAATTGATGGATATTTTTCAGGGGGCAGAGGAATTTAGTGTCAAACCTGGATGCCAACGGCACCGTTTCCAAGGTTTTCAAATCAATGCAAGGAAGATGGGCAAGGCCTTCTGGCAGCAGCGAGCTTATAAGTTTGAAATCTTCCTGAATTGTGTTATCCATGAGCTTTAAAAGCAACACTTCCCATTAATGATGTGATTTTCGACCTTTTTCAGGTTCGTATGCGTTGAGTATTTTTTGAACCAGTGGATTTCGAACGATGTCCGCCTCGCCAAGGTGTACCACGGCTATATTTTCGATGTTGCGCAGACGTGTAAGCACATCTGTAAGGCCACTTCGTGTGTGGAGTGGCAGGTCGACTTGCGTGATATCGCCAGTCACGATAATTTTTGAACCATATCCCATGCGAGTTAAAAACATTTTCATCTGAGCGGTGGTGGTATTCTGGGCCTCATCCATGATGATGACTGCCTGATTCAGGGTTCTTCCGCGCATATACGCTAGGGGTGCTATCTCGATAATATCGTTTTCCAGATAGCGTTTAACCTGTTCGGGGTCCATCATGTCATTCAGGGCGTCAAATAGCGGTCGCAAGTAGGGATTTACCTTGGCGGCGATATCCCCCGGAAGAAAGCCGAGCCTTTCGCCAGCTTCCACCGCGGGGCGAACCAGAACGATTTTCTTGATCAAACCCTGTCGGAGATAGCTGACCGCCATGGCGACTGCCAGCCATGTTTTTCCAGTGCCAGCAGGGCCAACGCAAATAGTAAGGTCGTTTTCCCGCATTGCTTTCACGTACATTGCCTGGCCATCGGTTCTTGGCCGGAGAAACCTGCCAGTGGATTCCGCGGGTCTGTCAGGTTGAACAGAGGCTGAAATTACAGGCACCCCGGTATTGATAACCTCGATGATGGTTCGAACCTCTTCCAGGGTCAGTGAGCTTTGCCGGCGAAGTTCCTCTCGCATTTTGTTTAAGATGCGAACAGCCTTTTCAATCTGTTCGTCAGAGCCTTTTAAGAGAATCTGATCGCCACGACCCAAAACCTGCATGTCCAGTGCCTGTCGAATTTCCTTGAGAAATTGGTCCCGGTTACCCGAGATCAACATAGCCTCATCCCTGCTGTCAAGTGGTATCGCCAGTTCCTTCATAAGTACAATCCTTGGATCATGAGAAAAACAGCCAGGCGATTGGGCCGGCCACAAGCAGGGAATCCAGAACATCCAGGCAGCCGCCAAAACCGGGAAACAGACTGGACGCATCTTTGATTCCGGAATCTCGCTTCAGCATGCTTTCAAAAAGATCTCCCATAACCCCGGTTCCACCAACACAAAAACCAAATAAAGCCGCACCTGATGTGCAGCAGAAGGGCGTTTCAGGAAGAAAACGGTACCAAAGGCAAGCTGCCACTGTGGAAAGTGTTAGCCCACCCGCCAAACCTTCCAGGGTTTTCTTGGGACTTAAAAGCGGTGCCATGGGTGTTTTCCCAATCAGCCTGCCGGTGAAATAGGCTCCGATGTCCGCGCATTTTGTGCAGGTAATGGTTGCCCCAAGGCACAATAATCCCGTGGAGGGCAAATGGTGGATGTGGCTGGTGATCCAACGGATTTGAATCAGAAACGAAGGCAATAAGCCAAGATATACAACAGTGAAAATAGCTTTTAAAACCCTGCCCGAATTCGTGCCATCATTTTGAAAGGACCTTAATTCCAGGGTCATCAGTGCCAGTATGGAGGCGACAAAAAGTCCACCCACAACTCTGGCTGTATCCAAGTTGGTAAGCATGGATTGGCAGGGCAGGTGCGGCAACCAGTTTGAAGTTATGATCAAGCCAACCAAAATGTGAAGGGCGATGCGCCGCGGCTTTTCCAAAATGCAAAGAATCTGGTTGAGTTCTTTAACTGCAAGTTGAGAACCCGTCATGCAAATGGCATAGAGAAGGGGATACCAGGGGGCGAATCGTAAATCCAAAAGCATCAGGCCCACAAGGGAAACGATCAGAATGATTCCCATGAGGATTCGGGTTAGCATGAAGGAAGACCTTTCCAACGGGAATAATGAATCATCCTTTCAAACCTCCGAATTTCCGATCGCGCTGGCTGTAGCTGCCGATGGCTTCATGGAGCGTTGGAACGGTAAAGTCCGGCCATTCTTTTTGGGTAACCCAAATCTCGGAATAGGAAATTTGCCACAGCAGAAAATTACTGATGCGCATTTCCCCTGCTGTTCGAATCAAAAGATCGGGGTCTGGCATTCCATTCGTGTAAAGAGACGAGGAAATCACCGATTCATCAATCTGATCCGGAAAAAGGCTGCCTTGCATGACTTGATTGGCTATTTTTTTAACGGCGTCCACCATTTCCTGGCGGGAGCCGTAGTTAATGGCCAGGGATAGCCCCATACCGGTGTTGTCCCTGCATATATTGATGGTTTCCTGGATCTGCGTCTGAACTTCATCAGGAAGCATTCCCATTCTTCCGATGGTGGAAAAACGGATATTTTGTTGTAATAATTCAGGCCGTTCCTGGATGAGATAAGTCTGCAAAAGCTCCATCAGGAAATCCAGTTCCTGTCTGGGGCGTTTCCAATTTTCGCTGCTCAGGCAGTAAAGGGTAAGTTGCTGGACGCCCAGGCGTGAACACTCGCGTACTATATTACGCACCACATCAATGCCACGCGCATGGCCCTCGATGCGAGGTAAACCCCGTTTTTGTGCCCATCTCCCATTTCCATCCATGATGATGGCAATATGTGAGGGTATATTATCCATTCCCAATGGCTGTGGGGAGGAGCAGGAATCTGTGGTTTCATGAACCGACTGGAACATGGGGTTAAAAAATCTCCACCATCCAAGATTAAACTTGGCCGGTAAAGATGGTCTGTGCCCTTTCCGGCCCAACAGATATCAGCTTAACAGGAAGTTTGAGGATTTCACCAATTCTGTCCGCATATTTTCTGGCATTTACCGGAAGGTCGGAAAGCTTCCTGGCTTGGGTCAGAGGTTCGTTCCAGCCCGAAATGGTTTCGTAAACGGGTTTGCATTTTTCCAGTTCGGAAGCGTCCGTGGGGAAATAATCGATGCGCTGGCCGTTTAATTCATAAGCGGTGGCAATTTTTAGTTCGGGAAGACCGCTTAAAACATCCAGAAGCATGATACAAATTTCATCTGTCGCGTTAATCAGGGCGCTATGCCGGGCGGCTACAGCATCAAACCAGCCGCATCGCCTTGGTCTTCCTGTAACCGTGCCATATTCCCTGCCAATTTTACGGATACGTTCGCCAATGCCTTCTGGGCCATCATTCAACTCCGTGGGGAAGGGGCCTTTTCCAACACGGGTAGTGTAAGCTTTTAGAATGCCGATCACCTTGGTGACATACCGGCTGTTTATCCCTGTTCCAGAACCGATTCCAGCAGTGGTGCTATTGGAACTGGTCACAAAAGGAAAGCTGCCATGGTCCACATCCAGAAGGCTGCCTTGAGCGCCTTCAAAAAGAATTCTCTTGCCTGCTTTGAGGTCGTCATGCAAAACCCGCATGGTATCGGTCAAATGAGGGCTCAAAAACTCGCCATGCTCATAGTATTCCTCGGCAATTTTATCGGCATCCAAGGGAGTGCAGTCGGGATTGAAACCCTTTAGAAGCTTGTTCTTGAATTCCACCACGGTCGCAATCTTTGCCTGAAGAAGGTTTTTGTCCAGAAGTTCACCGGTTCGTATGGCATGCACACGGCCCACTTTATCCTGGTAGCAAGGGCCTATTCCGCGGCCGGTAGTTCCGATTCCCTGGCCCTCTTTCGATTCGGTGATTTTTTCCTGTTCAATGTGATAGGGGAATATCACATGAGCACGGTTGCTGATCAGCAGGTTTTTTCCGACTTCAATGCCGTTCTTGGTTAGCTGCTGGATTTCTTCGCGAAGGCGCCCCGGGTGAATGACAACGCCATTCCCGATCACAGATTTGATGTTGGTTTTGATAACCCCGGTTGGCAAAATGGAAAGTTTAAAAGTCTTGTCGCCCACGACCACGGTATGGCCTGCATTTGGGCCTCCATTATATCTTGCAACAACATCGTGGTGTTCCGTTAAAACATCCACAACCTTGCCTTTGGCCTCATCGCCCCATTGAAGTCCAACCACACAGGTGCAGGCCATGACTAAACCACCGTTCGTTAGTTTAACCTTAAAATGTACCTTAAACAAAAATGCCCAAGACATCGAGTCTTAGGCAATCAAAAACAATCCATACGACATGATTTCTTATTCCTAAAGTTACCCGAAGTCAAGGGTTGCAACCCAAGCCACTTCAAGGGATGATACTCAAAGCTTGTAAATGTCCGTACTTAAGAGGATATGCCTTTGCTAAACACATCCTGTCTGGTTCTGACTCTTTTGGCATTAAGCCCGTTTCAAGACAAATCCAGCGACCCCGAACCCTCCTTGCAGGGCAAAACCCTTACGCAATGGATGGAATTACTTTCCCGGGAGGATGTCGGCCAAACCGCAGACGCCCGGATGAAAGCCAAGCGTGGCGCCTTGATAGCCCTGGAGTTGCTAGCTGGCAGCTATGAACCAAAAATTATTGAAGCAGTTTCCAAAGTGATGGCGGGCGATTCTGATCCAAAGATTCGCGAAGCTGCCGCAGGTGCCTTGGTGAGAATCGCGCTGAAGATTTCTCAAAAGTCCAAAACCGAGGAACCCAAGGACATGGCGGTAATTTCTCTCCGCCAAGCGCTCAAAACCGACAAGGATTCAAAAGTTCGAGAAATGGCGGCCCAAGGATTGGGAAAGTTGGTTCCCCAGGCTGTTAAAGCTCTGGATGTTTTGGCTGCCTCTCTGGATGAAAAGGAAGCAGGCATTCGCATTGCCAGTGCGGATGCTATCCGCAAGCTGGGTGAACAGGCAAAACCCGCCTCGAAGCAGTTACAAAGTCTTGCTTCCAATAAAAACGCGGATATTATCTCCCGCGCTCACGCCTGCCTTGCGTTGGGAAATATCAGGGAAGAAGCAGCATTACCTTTTCTGCTGGAGATTATGGAGGCCAGAAATGAGGCACTGGATCTGCAAGTTGCCTCCGCCAAGGCTTTTTCCATGATTCCACTTAAGGACAAGGAAATACCCGCCAGGCTTGGAAAAGTATTAATTGCCCCCAGTACCGCAAGGGATTTAAAGCTCGCCTTGGTGGTTAGCCTGGACCAGATGGGAAAGCTTGCCCAGCCTGCAACCGAAGCTTTGATAGCAGTTTTGGCGGACAGGGATGGGGCAATCCGAGCGATAGCAATTCACGCATTGGGAAACATGGGGCCAGAGTTGGGTCCCATGCTGGATCGAGCCAGAAATGCCGTGGGAAATATGCTGATGGATTCCTCCGCCGATGTGCGCCTTTCTGCGCTGGAAACCTTGGGCCGATGGGGACCGTCTTTGGTGGATATGGCCACAGCTAGTAAGGTTGAAAAATTGGAAAAGGATAGTTCCAAAGAGGTTCGCGAGACCGCAAAACTGGTTTTGGCCAGGTTGCGCGGCCCCGCACCCAAGTAATTAGCCGGCAGCACCCTCGCAGGCAGCTAACATTTTTTCCTCTTCAGGGAATTTTCCGGTTGCCAGCTTGGAATAAAGAAGCTTGCCGTTCACGGTAAGTTCAAAGCATCCACCTGTTGAAGGGATAAGCTTCAAGCTGGAAATACGGGTTTTGAAATGGCTCAAAAGCTTGGCTGCCAGACCGACAGCCTGAGGTTCATAGTTTCACTTGGAACAATACTGCAATTCAACTTGCATGCTGGTAATCCTCCGGGGTAATTGATTTACTCCTCAATATGTTAGTCTTAGATAGATTGGTTATCAAGAAAGGTGCTCAGGGTGGATGAAGTTTTTCCTCCAACGGTGATCATTCGACACACTAAGGAAAACCCCAGAAAATGTTCCATTATGCCTTTGAAGGGCAGGCCGGGGATTCAAATCTATAACCATCCAATGGCCCGCCCATTGGATTTGCGCAATTACATACGGCTTGCTGCGGAAGGCCCACCCCTTTCAAGGGAGGATGAACAGTTCGGGGTATTACTACTTGATGGAAGCTGGCGTTCGGCGGATTCCATGTCCCGCGATTTTGAACATGTTACACCAAGATCTCTGAGCGGATTTGTTACTGCGTACCCCAGGGTTTCCAAGCTTGGCACGGACCCTGATAATGGCTTGGCTTCCGTGGAAGCACTTTTTATTGCGCTTAAAATTCTCGGCAGACCCGTGGAAGGTCTTCTGGATCATTACCACTGGAGGGATAAATTCCTCGCGGCTAATTCCAGCCTGCTGGCAAACTACGATTGAACTCCGGGCTATTTGGATTTGGATACCTTGAGGTATTCCTGCAGGCTTCTTGCCAGGGCGGTTGAGCCCGTGGGTGATGTTTTGAACCGCGGTGCCAAAGCTTGAAGGCATTCGCCGGCAAGCTTCAAGTGCTCCACGTTTTTGGTGAAATGGTAAAGCCTTACCATGTTAAGAATAGCGATGCTGTTTCCGGATGGTTGTGCGCCATCGTATTGGTCAACAGATCGTGCAAAAAGCTTTTCATGGTCCGGTGATGATTGGTAGAAAGGGCCTTTGCCATCCCTGCCATGGTGTTGGATCATTTCCTTGTTCAGGCGGATGGCCTCGGTAAGCCAGGTGTCCTTTTGTGTAACCTCGTGCAGGGTTAACAACCCGTGAATAAGAAACGCGTAGTCTTCCTGGAAAGCCAGGATTCCCGCCTTCGGGGTTTCGCCGGGCGCTGCGCCAAAACTTCTCAAAAGCCTGCCTTGTGAGTTCTTGCAGTTGGTAAGAAGAAAATTTGCGGACTTGGTGGCGGCCTCCAGCGCCTTGGGGTTCCCTGTTACCCTATGGGCCGAGGCAAGCCCCGCAATCATCTGGCCGTTCCAGCAGGTTAGGATTTTGGTATCCAGGAATGGCCTGGGCCTTTGAGTGCGTATCTTTTCCAATTTGGAGCAACTTTTTGCGATGGAAATTTCCAGGTCTGCCTGGGAAAGTCCCAGTCGTTTAGCAACTTCCGCGGGATTGTTGGACCGGTTCAAAATCAGTTGTTTTTCCTCGAAGTTGGGCCCAGCATCGAAGGCTGCCAGAAAGATTTCGGAATCCCTTCCGGGGCCAAGGATTTTTTTTAATTCGGTGGGTTCCCACACATAATATTTCCCCTCGACCCCTTCAGAGTCTGCATCTAGGGATGAATAAAAACCACCATTGGGCGCTGTCATTTCACGAAGCACAAAATCGACCGTTCGGTTAAGCGCTGCCTGGATATGCGGGGCGGGTTTTTGGGCAAACTGAACGGACAATGCTTCCAACAGTTGAGCGTTGTCGTAAAGCATTTTTTCGAAATGTGGAACAGTCCAGGTTCTTTCAACGGTATAGCGGTGGAAACCGCCAGCCAGATGATCAAAGATTCCCCCCAGACATATTCTGTTCAGGGTTAGCTCAACTGCCTGGGCGGCCTTTTCTTTCAGGGGGGAGTTTCTATCAGCTTGGAGAAATAATAGGTAGCTGGGAGTGGGGAATTTGGGACCCGAGAAACCTCTTTGTGCAGATCCAAAACCTCCGTGTTGGGGGTCGAATTCATCAAGCACCGACTCCACGATCGAATTCAACAGGTTTTGACCCAACTCGATGTTGTTAAAGAGAAAGAGTTCGCCAGCTAGAACCCGTTTGGCGGAATCAGCCAATTTCGTGGATTGGCCTTTGATGGTCTCAGGTTCTTTCTGATAGAGGTCTTGAATGGCTTCCAAAATGGTCTGGAAACCACGCATTTTCTGCCCTTGGATTTCCTTGTCATAGGGAGGCCAGTAGGTTCCTCCAAAAAAAGGATTACCATCCGGGGTAAGAAACATGGAAAGCGGCCATCCACCTCGCTGGCCCAGAACATTTAACGAGGTCAGGTAGGCGTGATCTATGTCCGGCCGTTCCTCACGATCCACCTTGATGCACACAAAATGCTTGTTCATGTAACTGGCAATTTTCTCATCCGAGAAAGATTCTTTCTCCATGACATGGCACCAATGGCACGCGCTGTAGCCAATGGATAGGAACACAAGCTTGTTTTCTTTGCGGGCTTTCTGAAAAGCCTCTTCACCCCAAGGATACCAATCAACAGGGTTGTGGGCGTGTTGGCGCAGGTATGGACTGGATTCCTTTGCCAGACGATTTTGTTTTGCGTTGGGAAAAGCAAGCCCTGGCGATTGCAATGCCGCCGTAATCGCCAGGGCTGTTATGAAATGGATTTTCATTTGGAATCGCGCTGACTATGGAAGTTTTAGGTTTGCAACAGCAGGTGCAAGGCAGGATTTTTCGTTGCAGGCTTGGTATTTGACCACCACCTCGGGTGCCTGACCCTGATTGCGGGGAAGGGGAGCGGTAACCTTTATTTTGACGGTTCCTTCGTAGGTGGAGTAATTGCCCACGATGGCATCTTGTACCAGCATGCCTGCCGGGTAGGTGACCTTTGCCGGCAATGTGGTTCCCTCGGATTTGACACTGATATTGGTCTGCACCGAAGCCAAGTCAGGATTACCCACGGGGTTGGCATAAACATGCCAGCCTTTTGATATTTCCAAAGTTATGGTGAACGACTTTTGCTCGGTAGTGGAAGATGCTTCCGGCTGAATGCTAACTTTAACCACCTTGGAACTATCATTGGACTGGGCGGAAGCCGAGAGCGCAAAAGCCAGTACTCCAAACAACCCCGATAATAGTAATTTTTTCATGATTCCCTTCTTTCTGGTTTTTAAGTGACTGTTCTTATCTTCATACCTTATCATTTTGAGGGTGTTAACAACAAACCGAAATCGGATGTTATCTACCATGATGAAAAACGCCAGGCTGGCACTTTTTTGCACTCTGATCTTCTCATTTTCCGGAATTGGTCAGGAAACCACTACAAAGGCGGTTGCAACCACGGCCATGGCGGCGGATCTGTGGAAGAAGATGAATGCCGGGCCATACCATGTTCACGAATCCAAAAAAATTATTCTTGCGGTTCCCAAGTCCATGGAATCCAAGGCCAGAGATATTGCGGCCAATCTGGAAAAACATCAGGAAGCTGCCATGAAGCCAATGGGTTTTGATGAGGAAACCCCGCCTTGGGCTGGCAAAATCATGGTTTTCATACTTCCTGAAAGAGAGCAATTTGCGGGCTTTGTTCGCAAGGTGGAAAAGCGCTCTCCCATGAAGGAGGAAAACAGTTCCTTTGGTTATCTTGAAAGTATTCCCCACCTTGCGGCAACGGCTGCCAAAGGTAAGGAACCTGTTCCAGCCGAAGTGGAAGCCAGTGTGGAAATATCCGCTGCGGTTCTTCGTTCTCGCGCTGGTCAGAAAACACCGCTGCCAGACTGGATTCCGGATGGTTTTGGACGCGCTGTAAGGTGGAAGGTATTGGGGGGGAACAATAAAAGTGTTCAGGTAGCCCGTAGAAAGGTATTGCTTGCTTCCAAAAATGTCAAAGGATTGGGGGATTTGTGGAACTATAGCGATACCGAGATCGGGCCGCTTTTACAGGCAAGCCTTATGGAGTATCTGACCTTTGGTCCGCAAGCCGCCAAGGTAACCTCTTTTGTGAAGGCATTCAGTCCAGATGATAATGGAGATTCAAAATCGCCGGAGCAGGCGCTGGAAGCCGCAATGATTATTCCCGGGCAAATTGTTGCATCCTGGCGGTCTTGGATTCCAGGGCAGAAGTAGACTTCAGCGGCTACTTTTTGGCAGCTTCCACGATTTCTAACCGGATATCTTTGAAACGAACTTCCATCGCTGGACCGGAGTGCACCTGAAAAGCTATTTCCCCCTGACGAGAAACCCTGTCGTCTTTCAGGTCAGCACAAAGCTTGCCATTAATCCAGGTTCTAATCTCGGAACCAATGGCCTCGACCTTGTAATGATTCCATTCCAAGGGTTTGACATGGGCCTCTCCAGAATCTTTCCATAAAAGGCCACGGCCACTTTCCTCGTAAAGTTTGCCCCACCAGCCTTTGCCGATGTCTGCCTGTGGGCCGCGCATTTCACCGTCAGGCAGCGGTTCGCTTCGGAATTGCACACCACTGTTGCCAGAGTCCGGGGCAAGTTTCACCTGAAATTCCAACCGAAAATCAGCAACTTGCATTTCGGATCGTAGAAAGGTATTGCGCTTTAATCCACTGGTGGCCCCTATGATTTCTCCTTTTTCCACTCGCCAAATTTTCTCGTCCCCATGCCAGCCCGACAGGTCTTTTCCGTTGAAGAACAGGTTCATGTTTTCCTTGGTGGCAAGGAAGCCGGTCTGGGTTGGGTTGCGAAGATAACCCACAAGGTCGCGAATTTCAGGACCTGACAGGTTTTGCAACAAATTATCCGGCATCATGGAAATCTCGGATGGTTTTCTGCTTTCTATGTCTTTCTTGGCCAGCACCACAAGTTCATTGGCTGTTTGCAAGTTCAGGGTGGCTGGTGTTTCATCCTTCACTATTCCGGTGACAACACGACCATTTTCCAAGGCGATAGTAGACATGGAATATTCCTTGGGAATAACAGCGGATGGGTCTACCATGTTTTCCAGGATGTAATCCAAGTTGGCGCGATTGGAACCTGTCAGGTCGGGGCCGATTTTTCCACCCATCCCATAAAGCGTATGGCATTGGTGGCAGGCTTTCAGGAACAAGGTCCTGCCATGGGCCAGATTTGGGGACTGATTCTGCGAATTGATCATCTTGCGAAGATCGGCAATTTTTTTCTGCTTCTCGGCTGGTGTGGAACGAACCAATCCCCAGACTTCGGCTATGCGTTTGTCCAAGGTCTTGTTGCCCAAGGAGGATAATTGCCTGACCAATTCCGCAGGTACGTCGGCAGGCTGAATGATTTTTTTGCCGATGGCATCCAGCATGGTTTCCGCCCATTCAGGTCTTGAGGCAAGTGTTGCAAGTGCGTCCCGGCGGGATGTCTGGCCAAGATTAGGCCACAAATCAACAAGAATTTTTGCAGTGCCGGGTTCGGCAAATGTGGCCATCGCCCGAATCATCGCTCCTTGAAGTGCGGTATCCAGGTTTTTGTCGGCAATTAATTCCGGCAAGGTGGAACCCAGATCCTTGGATTTGACACTTACCAAAGTGGCCAATGCCTTTTGTCGGGCAGGTAAATCAGTCCCAGGGTCTCGAAGTGCTTTCAGAAGTTGCTGGTATGCCAGCGCATCTCCAAATATGGTGGCCAGGGAAAGGGCGATATCTCTCACCTCGGAATCATTTGAAGTTGCAAGCTTGGCGTAGGCAACTTGCCAGCCTTTTGGCATTTCCACCTTGGATTTCCCGGCCATTCCTTCCTTAAGGCCCAAAAGTATATCTCGCGTAACCGCCGGGTTTTGAAGCTGCTGAATCACCGCGGCGATGGAGTCTGATGTTCCAATAACACCTAATTTTCTTGCCATGAAATTTGCAAGCGGGGCAGGGCCATTCGATGCCAGCGCCATGGCTCGTGAGGAATCCAATTCAGTAAGTGGTTCGATTGCGTACCAATAAAGCAGGGGAAGGTTGTGGTCGCCCGCATCATTTTTGTGGGTAAGCAAGCCTTCCAAATAACTCCAGCGATCCGCCATGGGAAGCCTTTGCAGCATGGAAGCGATCTCCCTGCGGACAATCGCTGAATCGTCCTTGGCGGCCATGTTGGAAATATTTGCGGAGATAATGGGCGAAATTAGTCCATTTTCCTGAGCCAGACGGATGGCCCAACCCCGAACATGGGCGGAATCGTCGGCAAGCAGTTTCTCCACGGTGGAAGCGGTCAACCCCTGTGTGGCATGCAGTGCCCACAATCCCCGCAACTTTCGGGTGGAATCCTTGTGTTGAAGGGCAATCTTCTCCAGGGCTTCCCGAGTTTCCTCCCTGGTGTTTCGTTCTGCAAGAACCCTGCGGGAATGCCTTACAAACCAATCATTTGGATGAAGCTGGTTCTCGATCAATTCGGCATTGGTTGCCTTGGCTAAATCCACATGAACCGCCTTGGAGCCACGCAGTGCTATTTTGTAGATGCGGCCATTCGAACGATCAAATGCTTGCACATTACCTGTATGGCAGGCCTGTTTATCGTACCAGTCAATCAGGTACACATTACCATCGGGGCCGTAGCGGAAATTAATGAACCTTGCCCAGGCATCATTTGCGAAAAGAAAATCTTTGCCGTGAGATGCCACATAGCCAGAGCCCTTGGGAGTGAGAATATCCATGTTCAGGCGGCGACCATGGATATTACCCATGAAGAAAGCGTTGCGGTATTTCTCTGGCCAGGTTCCTCCCAGATAAATCATGGTGCCACAATGTGCATGGCCGCCGCCGGCGGAATCCGATTTATTATTTCCACTATGAGGCATATTCCCCAAGTAATGAAAATGATCAGCAATGGTCTTAATGTCGGCATAGGTGTGGGGGTTGAAATGGTTTCCCGCCTGACGGTGATAGCGTGCGCCGGGAATAATATGGAAGGCATGGGGGATCACGCAGGCTTCCACAAAAGGTTCACCCCAGTCATTAAAATCCAACCCCCAGGGATTGCTGGTTCCCTGAGCCACAATATCAAACAGATGCTTGGTGGGATGATAACGCCATACACCGGCATTGATACGAACCCGATCTTCCGACTTAGTACCGGGTTTTCCAACTTGGGAATGGGTGAACACACCATGGCAACCCCATAGCCATCCATCCGGACCCCAGGAGAAGGTATTCAATGTCTCATGGGTATCCTGGTAGCCCCAACCATCCAGAAGGATTTTTGGCTCGCCTGCCGGTTTGTTCCCAGACGCATCCAGCGGAACAAACATCAGGTACGGGGCGGCTCCAATCCATACTCCCCCATGGCCTACTTCCAGACCACTTACCAGGTTTAGTTTTTCCATGAAGACAGTTTTTTTGTCAAATTTTCCATCCCCATCCACATCCTCGAAAATGAGGATGCGATCCTTTCCCTCCCCCTCTTTTTGCCTGACCGGATAAGTGTGAGCCTCTGCTACCCATAGACGGCCCCGATCATCGATGCATAGGGCCACAGGTTGCTGAATGTCCGGCTCACCTGCAAAAAGGGTAACGGTAAACTCCTCTGGCACAGTCATCTCCCGGGCTGCATCTTGCGGAGAAAGTCCCGCGTTTTTAAAGGAATCGACTGCCACTGGTGCCGCGGCTTTCCTGGGCGGAAAGGACGGTTTGCTGGAATGAAAACGAAAATCATCGAAGTTCAGATGACCCCAGTGTCCCGTATGGTTGTCCACCAGGCGAATTTGGATCTGCTTGCCCATGTATGGCAGAAGTTCCACTGCCACCCTTTTCATATCTTCTTCTTCCAGCCCTGAAACCCGGGTAATGGTTTTGTTTCCATCCACCAGGATTAGTTCCACCGCGGTGGAATCATGAGGGCCACCGCCTACCAAGAAAGAGGCCCAAGGATGCGTGACTTTAAAAGGAACAGAGGTCAGGGCTCCAGTGGGAAGATCCTTGAAATGTTCGTAGCCACCTATCCAGAACTTGCCCTGATGGTTGCTTTTCATTCCAGGTCTGCGGGCGGAAACCGTGTCGCCAAGGGTGGGCTGTTTGCCAAAGGCTTTGCCAGTAGCCTTCCAGTCCTTCAAATCACCAGTTTCAAAATCAAAGTTCAGGGGAGAGCCATTCTCACCCAAGGGGCGAATGCCCTGATCGACGTTTGGTTGCGCCAGAAGCAGGCTAGCGGCTGTAAATGCAAAGGAAAAACATAAAATGAGGATGCGACGAATCATGAAAACCTCCACGCAAGGAAGGCATCTATCCTTGAGGAAAAACAGGAGGAATGCAACAAGTCTTTTTGAGAAGGCTGGTCAGGGCCATTCTCCGAAACAGAATCTGCTGATCTGGGGCATTATGCCCAAAAAACGAGGAAGTCATGCCAGGAAACAAAATGACCGAAGATACTCCGGCCCCGTGGTACCGCAAGGTGGGACTGGTCATCCTTTGGCCTTTCTTCCTGCCAATCTTTCTGCTCAGTTCAGCAATCATCTTCGCCATGGTGCTGTATGTGTTCGTTCATTGCTTTGTTTTGGGGCTTTTCTTATACGTTCGTATGATGATATGCGGAAGATCCCTTAGCTGGCGTCGGTTCGTTGCCCGTATCGCCATGCAAGGTCCCGGAACTCTGATTATAGAAGCTCCAATGCTGGGTGGTGGGTTCACGCGTGCTTGGTGGACTCCCGAAAAAATTCTGACGGTTTGCCCATACTCCGAACCTACCAAGGATGAATGGCGCCGTGCTGGCGAGAAAATGCAGTGTCTTAATTGGGATCGTTGGCATTGGGAAAAATACATAGATCCTGCCAAAGGCAGAGGGCTATTGTTGAGCCTTTGGACCGGCCAGTCCTGTGAGAAATGGGTGAGGCGGAACTATCCTTCGGTCGAGGTGGTAAATACATGGACTGCCCTTGTTCACTACCCTAATCCGGAGCCTGAACCGGACGGTGCTTAAGGAAGTTTTGTGCTAGACCGGGTGCGAAGAATTGTTGTTCGGGGTACAGGGAGTAGTAAGGTTTGAAGTCGCAGGTTAAACGCTAAGAATCTCTTTCAGTGCGGTCACGACTTTATCGATATCAGCGGGAGTGTTGAATGCGCCCGGGCTAATTCTGACCAGGCCATCCGGAAAACTTCCCTGGGCCTTGTGAATATAAGGTGAACAGTGAAGTCCGGAGCGAACGGCAATTTCAAATGCCTGATCCAGAATGCTTCCAATTTCCGGGGCTGGAAGCATATCCGAGCGAAAAGATACGGTCGCCACCGTTTGGTGAAGGTTGTCGCTGCCCATCAACTGAATGGCTTCAATTGAACGAAGGCCTTCGCGCAACTGGCCAACCAATTCCATTTCACGCTTGTGGATGGATTCCACGCCTTCCTGTGTGACCCATTTCAAGCCTGCATTTAACCCGGCAACGCCAAGCACATTGGGAGTGCCTCCCTCAAGCCAGTAAGGCATCAGGGTAGGCTGGGTCTCGGTGGAAGAATCGCCACCAGTTCCGCCTTCACGCCAGGTTCTTAGCTGGAGGGAAGGGGCAACGTAGAGAAAACCTGTACCTGTTGGGCCAAACAGGGATTTGTGACCGGGGCAGGCTAACAGATCAATATTTTGGGCGGCAATATCAATGGGGACGACACCGGCGGTTTGGGCTCCATCCACCAGAAAGGTAACTCCGCGGGATTTGCAAATGGATCCAATATCGCCAATCGGCTGGATGGTTCCCAGTACATTGCTGGCATGCGTGATTGCCACAAGGCGTGTTTTGGGGGTGATTGCCTGTTCGATGGCTTTTGGATCCAGAAATCCTTCCGCGCTGGAGGCAATGCGTGTAAGCGTGATTTTTCCAGCAAGTTCCATCACCCGCAGGGGGCGACTTACGCTGTTATGTTCCAAGTCCGAGGTGATAACATGGTCGCCTTCATTAAGAAATCCCTTGAAGGCCATGTTGAGAGCATCGGTGCAATTCAGGGTGAATATGAAGCGTTCTGGCCCAGCGCCTTTTAGGAATTGATTGAGGCGATGCCTGCAATCATCGAGCATATGCTCAGCGGAAAGGGCCATTTTGTGGCCGGCTCGACCAGGATTGGCGAGGTCATTGCGGGCAAAATTATCCAGCGCCTGATAAACGCATTCCGGCTTTGGGAAGCTGGTCGAGGCGTTGTCTAAATACACCATGCCTTGAATCCCCGAATGTTAATGGCCGATATAGCGGGCGTAAAGAGTTCGGGCACGGTCCACATCGCTGGTGCCTTTGATGATGGCCCTGCCATCAGGGAAAACCGTGAATTCGCAACCTTCAGCCTGAAACTTTAGCATGAACTTGTTGAAGCTGACTTCACCCAGGGTTTTAAGCTGGGTTGCCATATCATCGAAATTAAGCTTGGAACTGCTGCGATGCGAAACTTGAACTGCATTTCTTCCGCAAAGACTGGTGGTCTGGGAACCAAAGTTCCCCTCAAGCCATTCAAAGTTGCGATGCTTGCAGCAGGGGCAATCCACCTTGCCGAGAAGTGGTGCAATCTTCACCCTTCGAAATGTGTTTTCCCAAACATCAAGCTGAATCAATTCTTTGTTGATGGTTTCTGGCTGCCCCGTGAGAAGCTTCATGGCTTCGGTAGCCTGCATACTTGCGACAATGTTTACCACGGGCCCCAAAACGCCCGCGGTTTCACAGGTGTCTGCGGCGCCGGGAGCAGGGGCAGCCTCAAATACACAGCGAAGGCAGGGAGTTTTGCCGGGAATAATAGTCATCGTCATGCCATTGCTGCCAATAACACCGCCATACACCCAGGGCTTATTGAACTTTACCGCGATATCATTGATCAGATAGCGGATCTCGAAATTGTCGGTGCCATCCATCACCAGGTCGGCGTCTTGGCAGAGAGCCTCGATGTTCGTTCGATCGATGTCGGTAACCACAGCCTCTACGGTCACACCGGAGTTGATTGCCCGCAGTTTTCGCGCCGCCGCCTCGGCCTTGGGCAGGTTTTCCTGCACATCGTTCTCATCAAACAGAACCTGTCGTTGCAGATTACTTGGCTCGATAAAGTCTCTATCAATGATTCGTACAAATCCAACCCCGGCTCGCACCAGGTTATTGGCAAGGACAGTTCCCAGGGCACCGCACCCGCACAATGTCACGCGGGAAGACATCAGCTTACGCTGGCCTGCCTCACCCACACCGTGAAAACGCATCTGCCTGCTGTAGCGGTCGATGCCCTTGAAATCGGTCATTCGCCTTCTCCCACGCCCATGTCGTCAAAAAAGCTTTCAAGCACCTCAATGGTACCCTGGCCCCATTTTTCCTCGCGGGCAAAGTTGGCAAGTGTTGCCAAATCTTCCTTAAGGCGGGCGATTTCCTTCGAACTCAACCTTTGCAGGTAGGAGGCAACCTGATCTAGCACTGCGGCAGAAGCGTTTTCGTTTACCACTTCTTCGTCAGAACCAGCGAGGAATACCACCATGCTTAGAAGGGAAAGCAGAAGCGGATTAACTCCCAACTGATCGGGAATGTCTGGAAAGAGAGCCGTGCCTTCCGGAACCTGGATTTCTTCTTCGGATTCATCAGCCATTTCAACCTCCTGCGACTGCCGGAATGATAGCCACTTCGTCACCATCCTTGACTGCGGTGGCAAGATTATCAAGGTAACGGATGTCCTCATCGTTGATGAAGATGTTTACAAAACGGCGAAGCTGGCCGTTATCAAAAAGCCGTTGTTCCATGGAAGGATGAATCTTGCAAAGACCATCCAAGGCTTCCTTCACAGTGGAAGCTTGGACTTCCACTGTAGCCTGGTTTCCAGCATGCGGACGCAAAGGCGTGGGTATTTGTACTTTCACTGGCATGGTAAATCTCCTCCGGTTTTCCCGGGTTGCCTGTTTTATTGTTCTATCAGGTTATACGAGAACAGGCTTTTGGGTAGGTTCCATCAGGCTTTCAAATTCCTCAAGCGCGGTGCCGATGGTGGCAGGTTCGCCCAACTTTTCTGCGACAGCGTCCTGAGTTTTCAGGCCATTACCCGTGATACAAAGCACAATGTCCTCGTTGGCGGGGAGTTTACCCTGTTCGATAAGTTTCTTGGCAACCGCAACGGTTACGCCGCCTGCGGTCTCGGCGAATACGCCTTCGGTCTTCGCCAGAAGCAGCATGCCTTCGCGAATTTCATCATCGTTCACATCCTCTGCCCAACCGCCGCTTTCGCGAATGAGCTTACCGGCGAAGAATCCATCAGCAGGGTCACCAATCGCAAGCGATTTGCAGATGGTGTTTGGCTTGCGGACTGGGCGATGGGCTTCCAATCCATTCTTCACTGCGCCACTGATTGGGTTGCAGCCTGCCGCTTGGGCACCGTAGAAACGGGTGGTGGGCTTATTCGGAAGGATACCAATGTTATGGAGTTCGTTAAACGCCTTGTGAATTTTGCCAATGAGCGCGCCACCCGCCATGGGACTGACCACGTGCTGGGGAGTTTTCCAACCTAGTTGTTCGGCAATTTCAAAGCCCATGGATTTGGAACCTTCCGCGTAGAAAGGCCTGAGGTTGATGTTCACGAAACCCCAGCCAAACTTGAAGGCAACCTGGGTACAAAGGCGATTGACCTCATCGTAGGTGCCACGCACCTTGATAACTTTGGCCCCGTAAACACTGGTGCCAAGAATCTTTGCTCTTTCCAAGTCGGCGGGAATAAAAATAAAGCTTTTCAGGCCCGCCGTCGCGGCATTGGCAGCAACGCTGTTCGCAAGATTGCCTGTGGAGGCACAGCCAACGGTCTTCAGGCCAAATTCTTTTGCCTTGCTAAGGGCAACCGCCACAACACGATCCTTGAAGGAAAGGGTGGGGAAGTTTACCGCATCATTCTTAACCCATACATTTTTCGCGCCGATCGCCTTGGCAAGTCGGTCTGCTCGAATCAAAGGAGTTCCACCCACATGCAGGCCAACGGTCGGCTCTCCGTCCAGGGGAAGCAGTTCCTGGTAGCGCCACATGTTGAAGGACCGGGCTTCTATTTTCTCGCGGGAAAGAACACCACGTAGCCCTTCATAATCGTAATCGATTTCCAAGGGGCCAAAATCATCAGCGCAGAAATTCACTGGGGTGACAGGATAGTTTTTTCCACAAACACGACACTTCATTCCCCGGACAAAACTCGAAGACACTGCATGACTCCTACCAAGGCTGGTAAATACCAGTCATCTTTAAAGGCAAGACTTGTCCAGAGGAGGGTTCGGTGTTGGGTTTAGAGAAGAAGGCGTGTGCTTTACACGATCTTATCTCTCCTGACTTTCGTCAGGCAGGATGTAGCACCAGCATCGCACGGTTTTAACCGTTACGACCGGTTGCTGTGGCTTCAACGGGCCTATTCCCTCTGCCACTCTGGATAAGAACCTTACCAAGTTATATGGATATGATAGAGCAGTGGTTGTTCTCAATCAATCCTGAAACCTTGAAAAAGTGCAAAAAACTCGGTTTCTTGAAGCTTGGATGCCCATACCTCCAGCAAGGTTTTCCCGGCTTAAGGATGGTAACCTTCAAAAGTGATACTGGAATTAACTCCAGAGAGCTTTCAATTTCTCTTTCTCACCCACACCAAGGGGGAATTTTTTGGCATGGTTGTGGCCTTCAATACCCGCATATTCCCGAAGGGCCTCGTGAATATGTTCCGGCCTTAATCGAATCCCTTTTTCCTTGTCGATGGCGAGGGTTTCCGGATTGAAGGGAATTGCGAATTGTTTTTCGTCCGTGGCACCCAGAACCCTGTTTCCCTTGATTTTTGGCCCCAGGAACATGATCGATCCAATCGACCAGTGATCCTTTCCGTTTCCCTTGTTGTAATCCGGCGTGCGACCCATTTCACTTTGTGCAACAAGCACCAGTTTTTCCCGAATCTTAAGGTCTTCCGACCTTCGGAGGATGTACGCGATTCCAGCCAGCAGTTCGGGGAGCAATTTCATCTGGTCCACATCGTTGTTGGCGTGGCTGTCGAATTGCCCTATGGAAAGATTTGCGGATACGCAAACCCCAGCCTTGAAAGACGCCAGGGCTATTTCTGCCTGCTGGGCAATGCGATCCTTGGGGGTGTTGGTGGGGATAAACGGAGTGATTCTCTGCATTGCCTTGGAGTTTGTTTGGGCAGCATAGAGCATATTCTCCGCACGATATTGCCTGGGCAGACTTGGCGCGTTTTTTTTGGAGTTTTGTTGTTCCTGCAGTGCCTTTTCGATTCTTGCCAGAGCAAAATCATCATGATAAGGCGACTTGGCGTTGCCTTCGATGGCATCCGCATTGGCGATTCTTTGGAGCGATGGAAGATATGGTACCCGCGACATGGCCACAATATTTCCCGTGGCGGAGTAGTTGCCAAAAGTTAGAAACGATAATGGGCAGGCTGGGCCCTTGCAGGCTGCCACCAATGCCGCGAAGGTGGGATAGGCGAGGCTGTCCAGCTTGCCTGTGGCCATATACCTGGCGCCCGGCGAATGGTTGTTAACCGAATAATCCAGCCCATTTATAACCAAAAGCTCACGACCGAATTGCTTGTAAAAGTCTTCATTCGACATGCCGCCATTCTTATTCTTTGCTGTGGGTGCATATTTGTGCGCGCCTTCCGTAAGAATATCACCTTCCTTGTAGAGTCGGTTGATTCCACCAATCCCCTTGGGGTCCATCAGATAGGTGGTATCCCATCCACCAGACGCGTTGATAATCAGATAAAACGGCCCTTCGTAGGGTGCTTCTTCCTGCATAGATGCTGAAACAAAAGGGTTAACCGGGGCTGAAAATCCCAAACCGGCTGCGGCGCATATTTTCAGGAAATCTCTTCTCATGTGCTCATTCCCTATTCGTAAAGAAATTCCTGCTGACGAAGCAGATAAGTTACCACTGCCCGCCATGCCCGTACGGTGTATTTGGGATCTGGAACAGGCGATAACAGGTTTTGCCTGCAGGAGTAATTTTCCCTGGGATCCATACCTTTGCGCTCGCTTGCATCCTGCACGATTCCGGAGAATAGTTCAAAGGTGCGTTTCACTTCGGGGGACTCCTCGGAATCGTACCTTCCAAGCACCCGTTGGTAAAGATGGACGATTGCTTTGCGGATGGCGGTATCCGCATCGGATGAACTTCCGGGTAAAATGTCGGGTTCGATGCCCGGAAAGAGAATTCTTTCTCCCGCAGGCCGGCTGAAGTCCAATGCTGTTTGTTTGCATGCCACATCGTTAGCCAGAATCCGTTGAATGGCCCCCATGGCACCACTGGGGTCACTGGCTCTTTCGGTTACCTCCTTGGAATCGATCCCGCCATAAAGCATCGCCATCTGGTCGTGCAACCGTCCCCAGGGTTTTCCAAAAACAGCAGCAACCTTGCGCTCCACCTGTTCCGGTGCGAGCATCCGAACCAAACCTAAATCGTCCAATTCCGCTTTACGCCCGGGACTTTCAATTGCCGTAGCCAGACCATCAGCTCGATAGAATTCCGAAAGTACCCAATCCTTGATGACCTGCTTGAAATTGAACCCTTTTTGAGTGAAATTCCTGGCTATCTTCTCAATCTCCTTGCGTTGTTCAAAATAGGCGCGTTGCCTTGCATGGTATAGAGAGTCAGAGATTTCCTTGGGTGGTAAAAGTGGCTTTCGGCCTGTAAGCAGGTACCAGCCATGTTCGGTCATGGCGACGGCAAACCTAGGGTCGCTGGCGGTATGTTCCCCTAGCCATTGTAAGGCACGCCACCTTTCCTTCTCGGGAAGTTCCTCACCTTCAAAACCCGGGCTGAACATATCCTTGAACCAGCCGCCCTTGCGTCTGCCGTAGACTCCCTCAAATTTCCAGTAATCCTGAAAAAGTCCCGCCACAGGGTCCAGCGTCTTGTGACAGACCACGCATTCTGGCGCCTGCATGGTTGGAATTTCATACTTGGAGGAAGCCGCCGCGGCATCAGTCACCCTGGCAGCCAGTTCCAAAACATCGATGCCGAGAAACTGCTGGAAATACATGCGCGCCCGTAGCCGATTGCGATTAGTCTCGGTGGTGGGGTAACGTTTCATGTACTGGAATGTACTTAAAATCCCCGCATGGGGATAAAACCCCGTGGCCGATTCCTGATCGTCCGCTTTGTTACGTCCAACCAGGGCCTTGAGTTTGACAGGGATGTACTCGAGAGGGTCTTCAGGATTTTTGAACTTTGGTTTTAACTCTTCAAAAATGCCATACCCCCTGGAAGTATAGGGGGTGACCATGATGTAATCCGCGGTTACAATCTCAGTAAATGGCCTATCATTACGGACAATATATTCCACAAGCTTCATTGGTTCGCCGAGCATTGCCTTGCGATAATCGTTCGCAAGCTTATAGCCTGCTTGTCTGCGTTCCTTTTCATCCTGAATATGGCTTAAATCAAACTTCTGGGTCCAACCTCTTGTGGTGCTAAAGTGTTCGTAAGAAAGAGCGTTCTCCGGCACATCGTCATAACCAACCGTAAGGAAGATATCGTTAAAACCTTCGCGAATGCGATCAAGGAAGGCATCCTCTTTCATCAAAGAATCAAGGATACCTGAGAGGGCGCCAAAACCTTCCTTTTCAACCCGGGATAATTCTTCTTGGGTAGGTAGCCGACCTGCCAGACTAAGGGCAACCCTTCGCAGCAGTTTGCGGTCCTCGAGCATTTTAATTCCCGAAAAGAAAGGCAGGGCATTCTTCTCTTCCACTATGGGCATTTTTTCTTTGGCGCTCTGATGGAGAACTTTGATGAAGTTAGCAAGCACCTGATATTCTGGTGAATCTGTTTTAACCTGTTCTTTGCCGCCATGGTTAAGCTTGCCAGTTGCCTTTAAAAGCAATCGGGATTGGTGAACCATGGCTTCCTGGCGCGCCATTCGGATGAAAATATCCCGGTTGTAACGCATGTCTTCGCTAGGGTTTTGAGAGCGCCTTGGGTCACGGAGTACAAACTTACTTTCCTCGGCGTCGCCACCAATTCTATGGCATTGCAGGCAAACTCGTTCACCGACCTTGGCCCAAACTTCATCCCTGAAATAGTTTTCGGACACTTCGGCACTGGAAGCGCTGCTCGCAACCGTCATCCAGGCCCAAAATAATAAAAATAGGGATCGCGTAAGGTGCATGTTTGGCGCTCTTGGAACACCATGGGGAGGGATAAATCCAGCCTTGGGCACTCTCCAAGGTGGGAATTACCGATTGCTTCCGCGTGGATGGTGCTTTCCAGCACAGGTATTCAATTTTAAATTGGATCACTTGCCAAGGCCATACGATAGTTAAGCAATTAAGCCCATTTTAATCTTTTGAGAAATGACTGGCCAAATGATTGGGAATTTAAAGGATGATTAATCATCCTCTTCATCGTCTTCAAGATTGGCCCATGGGTTTGCTTCCTTGCTGGCCAGCAAATCTAATTCCAAAAGCACTGTCATTGCGGAATCTGGGCGCTTGTCCTTGGTCTTGTTCATCAAGCGTTCAATCAACTCGATAAACCAGTCGGAAAGATCGGAGCGAAATTTGGAAATAGGTTCGGGTTTGGCTCGCCTTTGCGCGTGAATCTTTTCCTTTTTCTCCAGACCGGGAAAGGGTAGTTTGCCGGTCAGGGCGTGGTACATGGTGCAACCCAAACCGTAAAGATCGGCCCGGCAGTCAATTTCGATGGAGTTGTAGGATTGCTCGGGGGCAATATAGTCCATGGTTCCAACGATATATCCTTTGCCACCAATCACCCGAAGGTCTTCCTCTTTTTCACCCTGGATCATGGCAAGACCAAAATCGAAAAGCTTGGCTTGGTTTTCCGGGGTCACCATGATGTTGGAGGGTTTGATATCCCTGTGAAAAATACCCCGCTCGTGGGCATGGGCCAGAGCCATTAAAATGTCACGCATCAAATGAATGGCAAGTTCCTGATCCAGCACGCCTTTTTCCTGAATGATCTTGAGTAGTGACTTACCCGGCACGAACTCCAGCACCATATAGTTAAGCGTGGCAAATTCTTCCAAGCTGAACACTTTCACGATATTCGGATGGTCCAGCTTTTGTGCAATGTAGAATTCCCGTTTGAAGCGCTCTAGCAGGCGGTCCTGCCGATCTGTCTTCAGGGTGCGAAGAACCTTGATGCTTAGGAACTCCTTGGGATTGTCGTTCTTTCGGGCAAGGTAAACCGTGCTCATGCCACCCTTGCCAAGAAGCGAAAGTACCTGATAGTTTTTCATCACCAGGCCACGGGATTTACCCTTAAGGATGCGCTCGGCCTGAAACTTAGTGATTTTACCACTTTTGATCAGATGATCAGCAATTAGAATAGGGTCAGATTTGATCGCCTTTTCAAGATTGTTGAACAGGACAACCACTTCCACTTTATCCATCAATCCACTGCGCATAAGCGACATCAGGAAGTCGCCTACATTATGTTCCGGATCTGGCTTGCCTTGGGGCTGGGTTTCCATGGAATGGCTCCAAAACCGGCATTCTAAGCATCTTTGCCACGGATTTGTGCTTTCAAGACATGCTTCAGGCGATCCTCGATTTTCTTGTGAAGCTTGTCCACTTCCTTGTCGTTCAAGGTGCGATCAGGTGCCTGATAAGATAATGCAAAGGCAAGACTTTTGGAACCACTTGGAATCTGGTCGCCTTGATAAATATCGAAAAGCCTTGCGTACTGTAGCATTCCCCCGCCGGCAGCTTGCATTTCCTGTTGGATTCGGTCGCAGGCTACCGCCTGGTCAACCACTACAGCAATATCACGCAGTGCCACAGGGTATCTGGACACGGGTTTGGATAATTCCCGTTCGGGCAAGCCCATGCGAAGAGCGGCCATGTCCAATTCGGCTATCAGAACTTCAAATCCCTCAAAACCAAATTGTGAGGCAAGCTTTGGATGCATCACGCCGAACCATCCTGCATCCTTCTTACGAACCATAACTCTGGCGGATTTACCAGGATGAACACAAGCAGGCCCACCGGTTTGGAAAGAAACATCCTGCAAATGAAGTTGGGCAAATAAACCTTCGAGAATGCCTTTTAGGTCAAAGAAGTCCATTCCAGGCAGTTTTTCTTTGGGCCCATCCCAGGTTTCCTGGGCGCGGGTGCCAGTCATGGCAACGGAAAGTTTCCATGGTTCGCTGGGGAGCTTTTGGCCCGCAACTTTAAGATAGACTTTGCCTACTTCAAACAGTCGTACTTCCTTACAATGGCGCGAATTCAGCAGAGTGACCGGAACCAGACTGGCGATCAGGCTGTTACGCATCACAGTTCTTTCAGAACTGATCGGGTTCAGCAGTTCGACATAGCAAGTCGCGGCAGAGTTGGTGAACGGCTTTTCCACTTCTGGTGAGGTAAGCGAATAAGTGATTGTTTCCTGCAGGCCAAGCCGTGCGAGGGCATCCTTCACATCGCGTTCAAAGTCCATCTCCGGGTCAAAGAGTGGAGGTGGAAGTTGTTCGGAAAGAAGGGTGGCGGGGAAATGGTCGTAACCATGCAGCCGGGCGATTTCCTCGAGGATGTCTGCCGCACCAGCCTGAATATCCAGTCGATGGCCAGGTACTGTGATCTTGAGAATTTCCGCGTTCAACCTTTCAACTTTGAATTCGAGAGTTCCAAGCAGTTGTTCGCATATTTCGGCTGTTATTGGAATGCCAAGGATTCTACTAGCCTTGGAAAGCGAAAATTCGATCACTTGAGGGGAGGGTGGTGCCGGGTATTTGTCCACAACGCCCTTTGCGATGGATGCCCCTGCAATTTCCTGCATCCATTTGCAGGCCCTTAATGCTGCGGGTATAACTTGTTCGGGATGAACACCCTTGCTAAACCTTAGTGCCGCTTCGCTGGGAAGTTGAAGTTTTTTCATGCCTTTGCGAATGCAAAGGAAGTCGAAATTGGCGCTCTCCAGCAGTACCGACTTGGTGTTGGAGGTGACTTCGGTATCTTTGCCACCCATCAAGCCCGCCAAAGCAATGGGGCCCTTTTGGTCTGCAATTACCAGAATATCTTCAGTCAATTCACGGTCTTGCCCATCAAGGGTGATCAGCTTTTCGCCCTGCTTCGCGAACCTTACGGTGATCTTGGGTTTGTTTCCGCCACTGCGTTTTAAAAGAACATCATAGTCGAATGCATGAAGTGGTTGCCCAAGTTCCAACATCACATAATTGGTGATGTCCACGATGTTATTAATGGGGCGCATTCCGCACTGCACAAGCCTGCGCTTAAGCCAGTTGGGGGACTCGTTGACCTGCACGTTTTCCGCAAGCATTGCGGAGTATCTGCCGCACGCGGTGTTCGCCGTTATTTCCACCTCGACCTTGTTGGATACTTCCGGACCAGTGGCACTTATTTCCAGCGATGGAGTTTTCAATCTGCCATGGGTAAGTGCTGCGACTTCCCTGGCGATGCCCACCATGGAAAGGCAGCGAGCCTTGTTGGGAAGAATATCCACTTCCAGAATGCTGTCACCAAAGTAATCCACAAGAGGCATTCCCACGGGGGCTTCTTCCTCAAGAATGATAATACCTTCGTGATCCTCGGAAATTCCAAGTTCAAAACCGGAACAGACCATCCCCTCGCTGACGACTCCGCGGATTTTACCCGGTTTAAGTTCCTTCAAAACCTTGGGAGTTGCATGACCGTCAAAAAGCACGGATCCGGACAGGGCCAGTACCACTTTCTGCCCTTTGTCGCCCACGCTAAGGTTGGGGGCCCCCGTAACCATGGTGATGGATTTGCCGTTGCCGTATTCCACGGTGGGTAGTTTCAAGCGGTCCGCATCTGGGTGCTTGTCTACTTTGCTTACTTGGCCGATGAAAATCGTTTCAGGATTCCATACTGGATATGGTTCTTCCGCTCCAAGGCGCAGGTTTTCCGGAGGGGAAACGCCCCAGTGCTTGATGGCGGAAACTTCCAGTCCGCCCAGGGCGAGTCTTTCTACAAGCTGCGCCAAGGGCAGATTGTATTCCACATATTCCTTAAGCCAGCGAATAGGTACCTTCATGATTCAAACTTCCAGTTTGTTTTGGTCGCAAAGAACAACCGAGAGCCTGACCAGCTTAGAACTGGGAAAGAAATCTCAGGTCGTTGGTCCAAAATTCCCGAATATCCTCGATGGCATGGCGAAGCATGGAGATGCGCTCAGGACCCATTCCAAAGGCAAAACCCGAGTACTGGTTGGGGTCGTACCCGCCATTCTTCAGGACTTCCGGGTGGACCATGCCAGCACCCATGATTTCAAGCCAGCCCGTTTTCTTGCAAAGTGAGCAACCCTTGCCGCTGCAAACGATGCAATCCATGTCCACTTCAATGCTGGGTTCTGTGAACGGAAAATAACTTGAGCGGATTCGAACCTTGCGAGAGTCACCAAACATTTTTCTGGCAAAGGTGCTGATGGTGCCCTTCAGGTCTGTCATGGTGATATTGTGGCCTACAACAAGGCCCTCTACCTGATGAAACATGATTTCACTGCGAGTGGTGATTGCCTCGTAACGGTAGCACATTCCGGGCAAAATTACCCTGATTGGGGAGGGAAAAAATTTCCGCATCACATGGATTTGACCGGGTGAGGTGTGAGTGCGGAGGATAACTCCCTGATCTTTGGTGTGAAAGGTATCCCACATATCGCGGGCAGGGTGGTGCTCGGGCATGTTCAAAAGCCCAAAATTAAACTCATCATCCTCAATTTCCCTGGAACGGAAAACCTGAAAGCCCATTTCGGCAAAAATGTGCTGAATATCGCGAAGAGTTTGGGTTGCAACATGAAGTTTGCCGGCAGAAGGAGTCCGACCCGGCAGGGTGATATCTAGTTTTTCTGTTTCGAGGCTTTTAAGAAGGGCAGTTTCCTGCACAGATTTCAGAGCTTCTTCATAAGCGCTCTGAAGGCTTTCTTTGACAAGGTTGGCTTCTTTGCCGTAATCTTTTCTTTGCTCGGGGGGAAGCTCGCTTACTTTTTTGAGTGCAAGCAGCATTTCTCCGGTCTTGCCAAAATACTTGGTATTCCAAGACCGAAGGATGTTTTCGTCACTGCAAGAAGAGAGTTCACCTAGCGCTCGCGATTTGAGGGCATCCAATTCTGACATGGTTTTGCCTTCCGTTGCGCGCTAATTCATGAATTATTACTTCAGCCCGACGGGTTGGTGCTTCTTGGCAACTTCAACAATCGCGCTGAAAGTTTCAGGATCGTGAATGGCTATTTCAGAAAGCGTCCTGCGATCCAAAATCACATTGGCGTTGGTGAGTCCGGCGATCAACTGACTGTAGCGAATACCGCGCATTCTGCAGGCGGCACTCACGCGCACAATCCAAAGACGACGGAAAAGACGCTTCTTGGCTTTACGGTCGCGGAAAGCATACACGCCAGCTCGGATCAAGGTTACCCTGGACTGGCGAATTAGATTATGACGGCTAGCCCTGTAACCTTTGGTCAGCTTACGAAGGCGCTTGCGATCTCTAAGAACTGTCTTGCCGCTTCTTGCACGAGTCATGGCTCAAAAATCTCCGCTGAATTTCTTATATTTCTTGAAGCTGGTGGGAAAAGACCTAGGACTTTCCACCCATCATTCTGATGTACTTCTTTGCCAATTTTCCGCCGTCAGTCACGGTTCCACGCAGACGACGCTTCCTCTTAGAGGTTTTATGGCTGTTTAAGTGCTTCTTGCCAGCCTTGTGGCGCTTTAACTTGCCATTGGCTGTAACGCGAAATCGTTTCTTGGCGCCTTTGTGTGACTTCATCTTGGGCATGGTTCTACCCTTATCCCATTCCAAATTTAAACATCCGCGGATTCATCAAAGTGGCGAAATTCTGCCTGGAAACCGCGCAAATACCAGCAGATCGAACCATAAGTGGGGAAAATAGCAGTTTTCCTCACAACATGGCAGGAAAAGATGATATAGGGAAAAAAGTGCCCGATGGCACCAATGCCTTGAATTAATTTTTTGGGGCAAGCATTGCGGTCATCTTTTTGCCTTCCATGGAAGGGGCTTTTTCCACTTTGGCAACATCCTGAAGCTTTTCCAGAATGGCATCAATGATGCGTTTGCCTTCCTCTATGTGCTGTAACTCGCGACCTTTGAAAATCACATTAACCTGCACTTTGTCCTTATGCTCCAAGAACTTGCGTGCCTGATTAATCTTGGTTTCAATGTCGTGGTCGCCAGTTTTGGGGCGAACCCGCAATTCCTTCAGTTTTTGATGATGAACCTTGTTTTTGCTGTTTTTTCTGGATTGCTGATAGCGGAATTTACCGAAATCAAGGATTTTGCAAACAGGTGGTCTTTCGTTGGGATTCACCTCAACTAAATCCAAACCTGCTTCACGGGCCATTTCCAACGCTTGAAAAGTAGGGATAACGCCTAGAAATTCGCCTTCTGCGCCAATAACGCGAATGGGGGAGATGCGGATCTGTTCATTGATGCGCTGGCCCCTCTCCTGGGGGGCATTAGGACGGTCGTTGATACGAAAATCTCCAGAAAAACTAGTGTATGCGGGGTCGGCACCACGCTGAATTCAAGCATTTTTACGGTAAAGCCGACTTCAATCCCCCGGTGGGTTCAGCCATTTGGGGAATTAGTTAAATAATATCACTTTTTCCTGTGAAAAGGAAAGAGAAAACCAACTTTATTCACGGAATCGCCTCGACGAATTCAATTTCAGGCAAATGTTTCCTTAATTCAGTCTCTATTCCAAACAGCATTGCCTGAATCGTACTGGGGCAATTTCCACAAATGGTTCCCAGCCTTAATTGCAAAATTTTTCCATCCAATCCAATCACTTCAATGCTGGAGCCATTGATTTCCAGCGCCGGGGCTACATGGTCCAGCAAAACTTTTTTACAGGCTTCCAGTAATTGATGATCATCCATGTTTTTTTGTCCTGAATCAGTGGAAATTCCCAAAGATTTTCCTGGTGGCTTCTCTATCAGATTCTAGTTGTTTAATGAGCGCTTCTTTTCCTTCAAACTTAAAAATATCTCGAATTTTTTTGAAAAAATGGATTTCCAAGCGGGTGCCGTAAAGGTCTCCCGAAAATCCCAATAAGTGAATTTCCACCTTTGCCGCCTGTTCTCCAAAAGTTGGGTTTGGCCCAATATGAATCGCGGCTGGGTAATTTGATTGCCCCCATTGGCAAAATCCGGCGTAGACACCAGATTGGGGGATTGCGGTGGAAATCTTTTCAAGATTTGCGGTGGGGAATCCCAGTGATCTGCCTCTTTGGGCACCTTGAACCACTGTACCAGTTATCGAGTAATTCCTTCCAAGCCATCTGTTTGCACAATCCAAGTTCCCTTGATTTAAGGCATTTCTGATTCTGGTGGAGGATAAAATGCCACCATCCATTTCAAACGGTTTTGCTTCGAAAAACTGCATTCCGGCAGATTTGCAAAGACTGTCTAGCAGATTGGCGTCCCCGGTGCGGTTTTTACCAAAACGAAAACCGGGGCCCTCCAGTAAGGCTTTTGCTCCAAGGGACTCAGCTACGACTCTTTCGAAAAAGTCTTTAGCTTCCAAATCCAGCAAGCCATCGGCAGTATTCAGGGTTAATACATGGTCCGCGCCGGCTTTTTTTAGTAACGATATTTTTTGTTCCAGGGTGGATAAGGCTACAGGGGCTTTCTCGGGTCGCAATATTTTTGCCGGATGAGGATGAAAGGTGATTGCCACGCATGGAATCGCCAGTTTTTCGGATAAGTCACTGGCTTGGGATATCAAATTCTGGTGTCCAAGATGCACGCCATCAAAATTTCCAAAGGTGCAGATACCACCTTTGAAATCTGAGTTGTCCTTCGGGTTTTTCCAATCCAAATCCATGTTCATCATCCCAAGATTAAACACGGTTGTCATGTAATCCAGACCCATATATCCGGGGAAGATAGTATACTGGAAATGTTCACAAGCCGGCCGGATAGTCGCTGATTGCTGCTTGCAGTAGTTGGAGGAAAGTCCGGGCTCCACAGGACAGGGTGGTGGGTAACGCCCACCGTCCAAGGCTCTCATAAAGGGTCAAGGACAGGGAAAGTGCAACAGAAAGATACCGCCCCGCAAGGGGTAAGGGTGAAATGGCGGGGGAGTTCGCTCCTTAATGTAAGAGCCCACCAGCAGCCTGGTGACAGGCTGGCTCGGCAAACCCCACCCGGAGCAAGGCCAAATAAGGGGGAATGGACCTGTCCGGTCCGCCTGACCCTCGGGTAGGTCGCTCGAGCCATTGGGCAACCAATGGCCCAGATAAATGGCTATCTCCCAGAAATGGGAACAGAACCCGGCTTACAGGCCGACTTGTGAATTTTTAAATCGCACCTTTAATTGCCTGACCCCGACAAATGGGCATTGGCCGACCTTGAAGATCCAAAATTTCGGTATCCAAGGGAATGCCCATCAATGTGTACATGGTCGCGTGCAAATCTTGCGGTCGTATGGGTGAGTCTTTTACGTAGGCGCCATTTTTGTCGGAAGACCCGATAATTTGGCCACCTTGAATTCCTCCCCCGGCAAGGGCGGCGCTAAACACATGACCCCAGTGATCCCGTCCCGCGTTGCCATTGTGTTTGGGTGTCCTGCCAAATTCACCGGCCCAGATAACCAAGGTTTCATCCAGCAGTCCGCGAAGTTCAAGATCTTCAAGCAAAGCGGTGTAGGATTGATCTAAAACGGGCATAAGCCTGTTCTTTACATTTTCCGCGTTCTTGGAATGAGTGTCCCAACTTGGGCTACCGGCAGGCTCGCTCGTGAATCTGGTCCAGTTTACCTGAATCATAGGAACTCTTGCTTCCACCAGCCTTCTCGCAAGCAATACACTCTGGCCCCAGCGATTTTTTCCATACCTTTCCCGTACGGAGTCAGGTTCCAAATCCAAGTTGAAAGCCTTGCGAATGGATTCTCCACCCATCAGATTCAAGGCTTGTTTAGTTTGATTTTCAAATTGCTTGAATGTTTTTGCAGGTTGTTTTTCGGCTTGATGGTTTAGGGCGTCAAGAATTCTCAGGCGTTCTCCCAGACGGTTTGGGTTCATGCCATCTGGAAGGCTTAGCCCGGGGATCTGAAATGTGGCATTTTCCGGGTGACATGGTATCAGCCATGGATTGTGGATTCTTCCAAGAAACCCGGCATCCTGCCCAGGCCATGATATCCCCCCGTCATTCCAAATATGTTCCGGAAGGATAACAGCTTCGGGCCTGTTGCTTTGGGACCCTAAAACTTTCTGAAAAATGGCGGAGATGCTTGGGTGATCATTTGGAGCGCCGGGTTTGGCATTTTCCACGTTCATGGGAACATGCGGCACTCCTGTTAGCATGCTGTAACCACTTGAAGAGTGCGCGTTATCGTTTGTCATCATCGACCGCAAAACACAAATTTTTTTCGTGTGTTTTGCAGTTTGGGGCATTAATTCGCAAACTTGCAGTCCATTGGTGGCGGATTGAATAGGCTTGAAAGGGCCGCGGATTTCCTCAGTGGCCTCTGGTTTGGGGTCCCAACTTTCATGCTGGGGTGGCCCACCTGTAAGGTAGAGAAATATACAGGATTTTGCCTTCCGGCTATTGATTGGAAGGTTTGTGCTGGCGCTGGTTGGGGAAAATCCCATACCCAACAAGCCAAGTCCGCCTAGACTGATCCAGTCGCGCCGGCTTATGCCATCACATAATCTGGTAAATTTAGAATCTGGCAGGGAGAGCATGGAACCTCCATTTGGCGGGATGTTCCAGATTACACTTAAATTTTATCGGTTTAAAGAGATATTTTCTTGATAAGGTTTGCTTGTTTCGGTTTGGGCCGATTTGGAGACAATGCACATGATTGAAGTTGTAATAGGTACAAGAAATCAGTCAAAGCTGAGGGAAATCCAGGAGATATACCAAAGTGCGCCTTTGAAATGGTTGAATCTGACGGCTTTTCCAAACTCCACAGAAGTGGAGGAGGATGGGAATTCCTTTGAGGAAAACGCCAGGAAAAAAGCTTCCGAATACGCCAGGCAGACAGGTAAATGGGTTCTGGCGGAAGATAGCGGATTATGTGTTCCTGCCCTTAATGGTCAGCCTGGCATCCATTCAGCCCGATTTGCTGGCACCCAAGGGGATGATCAGGCAAATAATCAAAAACTGCTGCAATTGATGGAAGGTTTTCCTGAGGAAAAAAGGGTTTCTTATTACGTGTGTTGTGCGGCTGTTTCAGATCCTTCCGGGGTGGTGCAAGTTGTTTCGGAGGGTCGTTGCTACGGCAGAATACTTGTCGATTATCGTGGTAAGGGCGGTTTTGGGTATGACCCTTTATTTTTGATTCCCGAATATCACAAAACTTTTGGCGAGCTAAGTTCTACCGTGAAGCATGCGATAAGCCATAGAAGCAGGGCACTAGCTCATTTACAGTCGTTTTTTGGCAAGTTGGGGCAGATTGGGTCCTGAAAGGGCTTTTGTTGCCAAATACAAGGGGTTTTTGGTCTTGGGATAACTTGCATTGAAATTTTTAGAAGGATAATTTTGAAAAATATACCCGAAATTGACGACATTATTTGACCATTTCAAGCTGGACCCATAAATTATCTTTTTGAAATAGGGTGAGTCCCTTTGCTGGACCTATGGGAGGTTCAGTATATAATGAGATTTCAAGCGCAAAACTGGGTATTCAAAATTCGCGTTAATTCGCAGGAGAGTTCCGCGTGGCGATTGTGCAAGTAAAAGATCTTATTGAAGCAGGTGTGCATTTTGGTCACAGGGCCAGCCGTTGGAACCCTAAAATGCGGCCGTATATCTACGGCAAAAGAAACCTTATCCACATTATCGATTTGCGCGAAACGGTTCGTGGCTTGCTTAGGGCATACCGCTTTCTTGCCAAGATTGCCAGCCAGGGCAGCCAGATTCTTTTTGTTGGAACCAAAAGACAGGCTAAAGATACGATTGAGACTGAGGCTCGCCGTTGTGGGATGCCTTTTGTTTCTGAACGCTGGTTGGGTGGTACTCTCACCAACTACCGTACCATCCGCGATCGGTTGAAGCGTCTTCAGGAATTGGAGGCGATGTGGCTTCCTTCCTACGAAAATCCTGCGAAGGTGGATTTGCCAGCTTACATTAAGACCATGTTGAATGAATCTGGCCGCTTGGATATTCACAAGGCGCCGGAATCCAGCGTGATCCGAAGCTATTCCAAGAAAATGGTTTCCACTCTCAGCCGTGAGCTTACCAAGATTCAGAGAAACCTCTCTGGTATTCGTGAAATGCATCGCCTTCCTGATGCTCTGGTGATTGTTGATCCCCGCAGGGAGCACATTGCCGTACAGGAAGCAAAGCGAATGGGCATTGCCACGGTATCCCTGATTGATACCGACAGCGATCCAGATGTGGTTGATCTTCCAATTCCCGCTAACGATGACAGCATTCGTTCTGTGGAATTGATTCTTGCCAAGCTTGCGGATGCAATCATCGAAGGCAAGGCTGCCCTGGCAACCGAGCAGGCGACTGCTCCCCGCCCAAGGCCGGCTCCCAGTGGTACGACCCAATCGGTTCGTGCCCCTGCCGTTGTTGATTAATTTAGGCTTTTTCAAAAACCAGAATCTTGAATCAGGTGAAGCATGAGTGCGATTTCCGCAGGTGCTGTAAAGTCTCTTCGCGATAGAACAAACGCCCCAATGATGGATTGCAAGGCCGCTCTGACCGAGGCCAATGGCGACATGGAAAAGGCAGTGGAAATTCTTCGCAAGAAGAATGCCGCAATTCAGGCCAAGAAGGGCGAGCGTGAAACCGCCGAAGGTCGTGTTGCGATCCACATCGATAACTCAAAAAATCTAGGCTCTTTGATCGAAGTTCGCTGCGAAAGCGGTCCTGTTACATCCAGCGAACACTTTATCAGTCTAGCGAACGATCTGGCTTCACAAGTTTCGGCGGCAAATCCCGAAAGTGTTGAAGCTCTTCTTGCGCAGGCTTATCACAAGGAACCTAACCGCAAGGTTAACGACCGAATTGGCGATGTTGTGGGCCTAATTCGCGAAAACATGAAGCCTGCCCGTTTCAAAAGATTCGATAAAGGCCTCTTTGGTGGTTATGTCCATCATGACGGTACCGTTGGAGTGCTTTTGCAGGTTGAAGGTGACAAAGCTGATGAGGTATTGCTTCGCGATGTGTGCATGCACATTGCCGCCAAGAATCCCGCTGCTGGCACCCGTGAGGAAGTCAATAAGGAAACCATTGATCGTGAAATGGAAATTGCCCGTGAACAGGCTGCTGCCACTGGCAAGCCAGCCAACATTGTGGAAAAAATTGCAGAAGGCAAAGTTAAGACCTGGTTCGCTGAAAATGTTCTTCTTGAACAACCATTCGTCAAGGACGACAAGAAAACTGTTGGCGATCTCTTAAAAGGTGCTGGTCTTAAGTTTGTCCGATTTGTCCGTTACCGGGTCGGCGAATTGAGCTAATCGACTCCTTGTGCCTTTCAGGCAAATTTTGGTAATTAACGCTCACTCGTTGACAGGAAAATTGCGAGATGAGCGTTTCTTTTTCCCCACAACCATATCCCAAAGTCTCTTTTCTTGGTGCAGCAGGAACTGTCACAGGTTCCATGCATTTGTTGCAATGGAAACATTACAACATTCTCCTTGATTGCGGCTTGGAACGAGACAAGAAGAATAAAAACAAGCTCGAAGGCTTTCCCTTTGATGCGGCCATGATTGACGCCGTCATTCTTAGCCATAATCATTCGGACCACTGTGGCCGTTTGCCGGAGCTTGCAAAATTTGGATTCCGTGGCCAGGTATATTGCACTCCGCCCAGCAAGGATTTGCTGAGTCTGGTTTTGAAGGATGCCGTTCACATCCAAGAAAAAGAGTCTCCCGGGAAAAAGAAGGTTTTTGTTCCATCAGAAACAGATGCCTTTTCCATCACGGAACGAACTGTTCCGATCGAGTATGGCGAATTTGCTGAAATCCGTCCGGGATTGCGCCTTCGCTTTCATGAAGCAGGCCATATTTTGGGTTCCGCGATTACGGAAATAGTCCTTGGAAATGACGCTCAAAAGGCGAGAATCGTTTACTCGGGTGATTTGGGTCGTTTTGGGCTCCCATTTTTACCCAAGCCGGCACCCATACCGCCGACCGACCTCCTGATTTGTGAAAGTACTTACGGTGGAAGGTATCATGACCCGGCAGAATTAATGGCTCAAAAACTTGGCCAGATATTTCATGACACTATTGCCCGGGGTGGAAAAGTGTTAATCCCGGCGTTTAGCCTTGGGCGAACCCAGCTACTGCTCTATTACCTTGAATCCTGGATGACGGAAGGAAAACTGCCTCGCTTGCCAGTGTTTATGGATAGCCCACTGGCTGCGCAGATTGGCAAGGTTTATCGGAAGCATTCTAAGCGGTTGGATGTGGATTGGGATCAAAGCAGAAACTTTGTTCATGTGCTTGAATCTTGGGATGAGGCACAGGCGGCCAGCTTTTCCCCGGATCCTTGTGTGATCGTTGCCTCAGGTGGCATGTGCGAAGGCGGCAGAATTTTGCAACATTTGAAAAACCATCTGGATGATCCAAGAACCAGCATCGTTTTAGTAAGTTTTCAGGCCCCTGGTACCCTTGGGGATAAGTTACTTGAGAAGTCCCCCAACGTGTATTTTCATGGTAAGACATGGAACAAGTGGGCTCAAATTCATGAACTAAAGGGTTTTTCCGGGCACGCCGACATGGCGGATTTCAGAACCATGCTTGCTCCGCTGGCAGGGAGCATCAAGGTGGTTAGGCTTGTGCACGGGGAACCTGATGCCTCCAAGGCTTTGGCTGGTGAATTATCAGGGTTGGGGTTTGATAATGTACGCCCTGCGAAAAAGAACGAATCCATCATATTGAAGTTCTGACGGTCTATCGGGGATGATTCAATGCATAGGCGCATTTATCTGATGCGGCACTGCGAAGTGGATTATTTCGATTCGAATGGAAATCCCGCACGATTTCAGGATGTACCTTTAAATCAACATGGCTTCCAGCAGGCCCTTGAGATGCGTCCTCTTTTGGAGGACGTGCTTTTTGAAAAGCTGTTTTGCAGCGGTCTACTTAGAACCGTGCAGACTCTGCAGACGGTGCTTGGAAATGTTTCTATTATTCCTGGCAATGTGCCCGATTTTCGGGAGATTGAACCCTCGGCGATCCATCCCCCTCCGGGCAAGGATTTGAAATTGTGGGAAAAAGATTTTCTCGGGTCGCTTGGCCCGGGTTTGACCCCCGAAAGCAAATTCATGGGAGGTGAAACTTTTGGGGACTTCACCTCCAGAGTAAACAAGGCGTTGGATGAACTTTTGGCTGATGAAAGCTGGAACAGTGTTTTGGTGGTGGCGCATAGTGTGGTCAACCGGTGGATATTATGCAGGTTCCTGAATTTAGGGTTGAATGGCATCAGTGCCTTGGAACAGGATGCGGGTTGTCTAAACCTGATTGAGTTGCCCAGGGAAAGTCCTCCATTCATTCGACTTTTAAATTACACCCCCCTGGATCGGGCCAAGGCCACGTTGAGAAAGAACTCATTGGAAATGCTTTTGGACAAAGCGCATGAGGCAATGCGCCGGCGCGAAAAATCCACCTGATACTTTAAAACTTGAGTGGGTTTAAACCCCTGAAATATGGTAATATATCTCCAAATATTATGAGGTGAGCCATGCGGTTTTTCCTTCCTCTGTTAATAATCAACCTCTTGCTGGTTTCATTTACTTTTGCTGCTGAACAAGTGGCGTTCTGGCATTTTGGTACCGAGGAAACTTCGAAGTTAAAAGCTGTTGGCGGTGTTAACAGGGATCAGAAAGGTCCGAGGCCGCCGGTTTATCCTGATTTTGATGCAAACAACACCGCGGTAAGGATGGACGGGGGTGGAGCTCGATTTGTTCTCGAGGATACCGGGGCAAATAGCAAATTCGATTTTACTCTGGGTGATTCAATTACCTTGGAGGCCTGGGTCCAGGTTACAGAACTTCGCTCGGATGAAAATGTTTACATCATTGGGAAGGGCAGAACCTACCAGAAAGGTTTTTCAAAAGAGAACCAGAATTGGGCTCTGCGCCTTCGCGAATCGGATGGTAATGCCAAGGTAAGCTTTCTTTTCTTCAGTAAAGGCGAAAAAGATAAACCCGGGAACTGGCACCGCTGGACATCGAAGGAAGGATTCCCCGTTCGTTCGGGCTGGCATCATGTGGCGGTGAGCTACACTTTTGGCAATTCCGAATCCGTTGCGGGTTGGCTGGATGGTAAAAAGATCGCCGGCGTTTGGGATATGGGTGGGGCAACGAACAGAGCCCCTGTGGTGGACGATGATTCCATTTGGATTGGATCATCCATGGGCGGTTCTTCTTCTAATAGTTTTCGCGGCTATCTGGATGAGATTGGTGTTCACCGGGGCATACTTTCAGATGACGTGCTGAAATCAAGATTCCGCAGGGTGGGGCAGGATCCACTGGCGAATAAGCCGGATGCACTGATCCCTGTTGCTGGTATTCCCAAGTCAGGTTTCAAAGTGGATCTTCACGAAGGTTGGAGCTTGGTTGATGGATGGCCTGCTTCCAACGAAGAGCTGAAATCTCCGCTGATTTCCTACGAGGTTCCATACCCTCTTTTTCACCGCATACCGGTTCGATACGATGCGTGGGGAATTCGGGATTCCTGGCAGGGCACGGTTGTCCTTCGTGCCGCGGGAGAAATAACGCTTCCCATGGGTGAGCATATGTTTCTGGTGCGGTCCAAGGGTGCCTCCCGAATCTGGCTGGATGGTAAGCTGGTTGCCAAGACACCGCCCCATGCCCGTGAAACTGGTGGACATGAGCAAGTTCAGCCTGTGCCAGCTTCGCCCGCTCCCGGACAGCGTCCCACCGGTTACGGAGACCATGAAACCAAATTTACCGTGCAGTCCATGGGCAAGCCCATTCAGTTGGTCTTCGAATCTTTGGTGGGCGGCAAAAAGTGGCGCCATGAACCTGGGGAATGTTGTATAGCCATCAAACTTCAGGGGGAAAATGAGTTCAAGGTTCTTCCGGGTAAAAAAGGTGAAACCCCTCCAGCCTTGAATGATTACGAATGGGAAAAAGCTGTCGAGTATCTAGAGTCCAAGATGTTGGCATTGGACGACCAAATTCGCAAAAAGGCATCCCAATCTCAGGATGCATATTGGGCCATGAGAAAGAATGCCAGCCTTGATTGGGCCAAAAACCATACTGCCCCGAAGGTACCCCAGACAGGAAACTGGCCTGTTCAAAATGAGGTTGATCAATTCCTGGGAGCCAGGCTGGATGTTTTGACCCAAACAGCAAAGGGCGGGCAGGCCGATGAAGAATTTCATGGTCAGGTTCTACCCCTGCTCAGAGAACAATGCTTTCGCTGCCATGCGGAAAAGACTCGTGGCGGATATCGCCTGAACACCCGGGAAGAACTTTTGAAGGCGGGCGATTCAGGCAAAGCCGGTGTTGTACCTGGCGATATTGCGAAATCGCATCTTCTTGACCGCATTCGCCCGGATGCCTCCGAGCGGATGCCACCCAATGGCAAAGGATTGGATGCCAAGCAGGTTGCCTTACTGGAGAGGTGGATTAAGGCTGGTGCAAAATGGCCGGCAGAGCCAGTGGATGTTTCACAATTAAAAATGGCCCCGACTATTGATGACATGACTTTCCTTAGAAGGGCTTATCTGGACACAATTGGGGTTCCGCCAACCGCACAGGAAATTCGTATTTTTGTTGCTGACCTTGATCCGTCGAAGAGGGCAAGGGTGATCGATAAACTTCTCGCAGACCCCAGATATGCGGATCACTGGATCAGTTACTGGCAAGACATCCTTGCCGAGAACCCAAACATTCTCAAGCCAACATTGAATAACAGTGGACCCTTTCGTTTTTTCCTTCACGAGGCTTTGAAGGATGACCGGCCTCTTGATCGAATGGTGACAGAACTCATCATGATGAGGGGGGCGATGTATCAGGGCGGCAGTGCTGGCTTTGCTCTTGCGGCGGATAACGATGTCCCCATGGCAGCCAAGGCTCATATTGTTGGCACCGCTTTTCTGGGTTTGGAAATGCAGTGTGCCCGCTGCCATGATGCGCCATTTCATTCCATCTCGCAAAAAGACCTTTTTCAACTTTCTGCCATGCTGGATCGAAAAGCTCTGGTTTTGCCAAAGAGTAGTACTGTTCCCGCTGGCTTTTTTGAGAATAAAGAACGGGAATCCCTCATCAAGGCGAGCTTGAAACCCAACGAGAAAATCGAACCCATGTGGCCCTTTAAGGAAATATTCTCTGGAGATGTTCCGGAAGCATGGTTGCTTCAGAAAGATGATAATCGTGAAAAGCTGGCGGCAATGATTACCTCTCCGGAAAACAAAAGGTTTGCCCGGGTGATGGCTAACCGTTACTGGAAGAAGCTTATGGGGGCCGGCCTAGTTGAACCAGCCTTTGATTGGGAAAACAAAAATGCCAGCCATCCGGAGTTGCTTGAATGGCTTTCCCATCAGTTGATTGCCAGTGGATTTCAGCCAAAGCAATTGATCCGGATCATTATGAATTCAAACGCCTACCAGCGAGAGGCGTTGGGTTCAAACCTCGCTGCTGCGCCTGAAAAACGCTACTTTTTGGCCCCCGAGCGTAGAAGAATGTCCGCCGAGCAGGTGGTGGATACGTTGTTTAGCGCTTCTGGCAGAAAGATTCGTGTGGAGGAAATCACCTTTGATGCCGATGGCAGGCAAAGCGCCTCGGTCATGTTGAATCTTGGTGTTCCAAGAAGGGCTTGGGAGTTTACCTCCCTTTCCAATGAAAGGGACAGACCCAGCCTGGCGTTGCCAAGAAATCAGGCAGTTATTGACGTTCTGGAGGCTTTTGGTTGGAGAGGAGCTCGCCAGAATCCCGCTACCGATCGCGAGGAATCGGCGCATCTGCTTCAGCCGGCCATTCTTGCTAACGGCACACTTTCCACTTGGATTGGCAGGTTAACCCCTCAGGATGGACTTACAAGACTTGCGATTGAAGCTGAAAACCCCACCCAAATTGCGGATGAGCTTTACCTTCAGTTCCTAGGAAGGTTGCCCACCGAGGTGGAGAGAGAAAATGTGCGAAAGCTTCTTGAGCCTGGTTTTTCAGCAAGGGTTAACCGTCAGGTTGCTGAACCGGAAATTCCAGAAACACTTCCACGATTGCCCAGGATATCTTGGACCAACCATCTTGTGGAGGAAGCCACCCAGGTGAAACTGGAAATGGAAAAGCGGGCCAAGACTGGTGATGCCCCAACCAGACGATTGGACGCGAATTGGCGGGAACGAATGGAAGATGTTGTGTGGGCGGTTTTCAATCTTCCGGAGTTTGTGTGGGTTCCCTGATAGCTATAGATCGGGCAGGAGTTAATTTATGTTAAATCGCAGGTCTTTTCTTGCAGGCAGTTCTACCTTTCTGGCAACCCACGCTCTTGCATCTGAATCCCAAAAAAGTCCCCTTGCACCAAGCATTCCTATGGGCAAGGTGGATCACTGCATTTACATATGGCTTGGGGGTGGCATGGGCCAGACCGACACCCTTGACCCTAAGAGGCTTGGGGATCCCAAAAAAAAGGTCGCTGGTTCCTACTATAAGGGAATTCCCACGGCGGTTCGTGGGGTACAGGTTTGCGAGCATTTCCCCAAGGTTGCGGATCAGTTGGATCGCATGACCATTTTGCGCACGGTCAATCATGATGTGATCGATGAGCACGCCGCCGCGGTAAATAGGATGCATACCGGAAGAACGGTGAGTGGCACGGTGGTTTATCCTTCTCTGGGTTCTGTGGTGGCGCACCAGAAGGGTGCCGTACAGGATATTGCGCCAGCCTATGTCTTGATTGGCTATCCGAATGTTACCCGTGGCCCGGGGTTCCTAGGGTCAAAATACAATTATTTGTACCTAACGGATACCGCGAGCGGTCCTGCCGGTCTTTCCCGTCCGGAGATGATTACTGATTCAAGGCAGAATCGCAGGGAATCCCTGCTTGCCGAGTTAAGAAAAGTGCGGTCGGTCGCCAGCAAAGATGCAAAGCTGGCGGATTATGAATCCGCGCTTGAACAAAGCCTTCGATTAAGCGGGCCAGGGTTCTCCAGCGTATTTCAATTAGATCAGGAACCTGCATCTTTGCGTGAAGAATATGGCGGAGAGTTTGGCCAAAGGTGTCTCCTCGCGAGAAGGTTGTTGGAACGGGGTGTGCGTTTCATTGAAGTATCTCACAATCTGAACTTCGTGAATGGAACGGGTTGGGATGTTCACAACCAAGGCATTCTTAATCAGCATATTCTGATTCGTGACCTGGACATGGCGATAGCCGCGCTGGTGAATGATTTGGAAAAGAAAAAGATGCTGGACCGAACTTTGATTGTGGTAAGCACCGAGTTTGGCAGGCCACCGGAATTTGATGGTGGTGGTGGACGGGGGCACCAGTCCACAGCATTCAGCGTTTTGCTGGCTGGTGGTGGATTGAAACACTGTGGAGCTTATGGAGAAACTGACGAGCTTGCAAAGAAAGTCGTTTCCAATCCCGTCAGCGTGCCTGACCTTTTTGCCACCATCCACGCATCCATGGGAATTGATCCTTCCAAAAATCTTTACGATAATGACAGGCCTGTGCCAATTACTGATCTTGGTGTGCCAGTTAAAAAGCTTTTTTCCTGAAAAGTTGATATTAAGCAAAAAGGGAGAGTGGCAAAACCACTCTCCCTTTTTGCGTTAGCAATGCAGGTTCTTAGGGCATTTCCAGGTGATTATCTTCCACAAGGTGGCGAAGCTTGCGCATGGATCTGGCGTGAATTTGCCTTACCCTTTCCTTGGTGATCCCGAATTGCGCGCCGATTTCCTCCAGTGTTGCGGACTTCTGTGCGGAATCAAGTCCTGCACGTAAGCGGATAATCTCGCGTTCCCTGGGTTCCAGATAATTCAGAAGCCGGTTGATGCTTAGGGAGGCTCGCTCCTTCTGTGCCATCAACTCGGATTCATCAGTTCTGTTGTCCATGGTGGCATTGAATACATCTTCCTGGCCCGTGACATACCTTTCGCGGTGGTTGATTTCATTGGGTATGGTGCGGGCAAAGTTCTTCATGATGGCCCATGTGGCGTAGGTGCTGAACTTGAAACCACGGCCATAATCAAACTTTTCCACCGCCCGGATCAGGGACATGTTTCCATCGGATATCAGGTCGAAGAAATTTTCCACCTGACCGGAGTGCCGCTTGGCAATGTTTACCACCAGCCTCATGTTTGCATTGATAAGGAGATTCTTCACCAAGCTGGCTTCATGAATGACATTTTCGATATCTTCCAGCAGGGATACCTGAATTTTATTGGGGTCAAGAATTCCGGATTCTTCATCGGTCTTGCAGAGCTTTTTCCTAAGGTTGGATGCCTTGTATTTCAGGAAATTGAATTTCCGGAAAAGGTGCTGTTCCTGTTCCTTGTTGAGCAGGGGCACTTCGTAAAGATATGCCAGTTCACTGGGAATATCTTTTGGCGCCTTGGAGTGGTTCCTGCGATTTTCATAATCATCCAGGTTTGGCATGGGGGCCAGGATTGCCCGTTCCATGGATTTATCTTCGAAGCAGGGGTTCGGAATGAAATCCAAGGGCAGTTCTAGAATCCTCCGGGCCCTGACTTCATGAATGGCCCTGTACATGGAGGTTCTATTTCTCTGGAATCGTTTTGCTATGGTGTCCACGGTTTCACCTCTTTGGTAAGAGTGGTAAATGGTTTCCCTGGATTCCGGCGTAAGCGGCCCCGTAAGGTCTGGAAAAATCGCCTGTTCAGGATTTTTGATGTCATGGTTGCGGATAGTGTAGCGAACTGTCTCCGGCGACCTTTTCACGCGCTTCGCTATGCGAACGCTGATTTCTGTCATCGGTGCTTTGGTAAGCCTTGCCATCCTTTTTGCCATTTCAAGGATCCTGACTTTTTCAGCCTTGCTGAGCTGGGAGAAATTTCCGCTTTTCTCCACCCGGGCTTTGTTCAGGTTCACGAATCGTTCGATTTCCGATCGAGTGAACCCAAGTTTTCTTTTGCCGTTGCGCACGATCTTGAGCCCTATGAGTCCAAGATTTCGCCAGCGTCTCACGGTTTTAGTGGAAACATTCCAAAGCCTGCTAACCTCTTCCACCGTGAAAACTTCCTCGGTGACAGGTTGCGCACTTGCAAGAGAGTGAATCAGAAGGCGTAGATCATGTTGAAGATCTTGCCCGGGAATCAGCAGGTCGGTGAACTTTTCAGGACGGTAACCGGTGATCCTGTAGCAAACCAACTGATATGGGTACTGCTTTTCAGGATGAACCTCTCCAAGGAAAACCTCGGCACGTTCCTTTTGCTGGGCCCGCCTGCCCATGGGGGTGAAGCGGGTTAGCTGATCCACCAATTGTTGAATCTGAGCATTTCGAAACAACACGATCAGGCTCCTTCCTTTACCCAGTAACGCTCTGGGTCACTTTCTTTTGCGCGCCTCACTGCCTTGCGAGGATGAACTTCTATACGCATCAGACGGTTAAAAAGATCGGGAAAAACCAAAAACTTTTCAGACACCTCCTTATTCGAGAAGCTTTGCGAATTATTTTGAAAAAAACCGTTGGGTAAAAACATTTTTCAAACCTGATACTTGCCTTTGGGCGATTCATGGGGTGCAAATACAACCCCGTTAAAACCTAGGTTATTTTTTTGGGAGGGGAGTTAAAATGAGAAAAATTTCCTGATTTTTTCGGCGAGATTCATACGGTAACCTCATTTTTGCACAAAAAACGAGGCTTTTTAACCTTTTTGACGTTCTTGCGATTTTACAGGGTAGAATTCAAGAATTAGGTGTATTTCAGGAATCTTGGATCGGAAAAGCAATGATTTCCAGGCGCAAGTTTATAATTGGTAATAGTTTATGTCTCACCAGTTCGGTGGCTGGCGCTGTTTTAGCCCAGGGTTCTTCTTCTTTAAGGGAGCAAACGGGGGTAGGCCAGAGATTTCGAATTTTGGCCAAATCGGAACTTTCCGGGGCAATGGTATCGAGACCGGAAAACCCTAACGACCAAGTCCAAAAAATCCAACTTCGTGGGGAGTCTATTTTTGATTTTGATGAAACCATCATCGCTTTAAATGCCTCTGGGGAAGTGGTTAGAACTCTTCGAAATTATCGAACCGCCTGGATGAAAAGAGATCTTAACCAGTCGGTTCAGGAAATTCGCCTGCGGGAAAAACTCAGGCAATTAGTCATGGTTCGAAAGGAAATTCGTGAAATAGCATTTTCCCCGGAGGAACCACTCTTGTGGGAAGAGGTTGATCTTTTGCAAACAGAAGTATTCCCATCCGGTTTAAATGGAATATTATCCAAAGATTCTTCCGAGTTGCAGGCTTCCTGGAAACCCGATACATCTTCCCTGTTGGAATTGACAGACCTGGAAAGTATTTCGACTCAAGATGTGAAATGCAGGTTTGAATCTCGTGGGTTGATCAATAATCGCAGTATTGCCCGCGTATCATTCCAAGGGGCTGTGGCAGGAAGGCATGAGGATGGCCCCAATAAGCAGTTACTGGATGGCTATCTTTTTTTCGACATGGATTCCAGGCATATCAGTTTTATGCAGATGAAAGGAACAAGCATACTTCTTGGAAAAAATGGTGAAGAAGCTGGAAGGATTGAGGGGCGCTTCACGCTTCATCGTGATCTTTTGCCGGCGGTTGCTGTTTCAGCGGAACTTGTTGCGTCCACACTTCCTGTTCCAGCAAACACACGATTCCTTTTCCAGAACCAGGGTACTCCTTATAGTTTTTTATATCCCCGCGCCTGGAAAATCACGAACATCCAGGGGGCTCAGGTAGCTCTGGAGCATCCACAGGGCGCATCTTTACTGGTTGCTGGTTTGGATACAAAAGTTACAGATTTGCACGCCTACCGCAAGCAGGCGAAGGACTATTTTTTAAATCTGAAAGCCAGAGTGGATGAAGAATCCCCGGTTCAAGCCCTTGCATCCAACTGGTCTACTTTTGGTTGGCAGGTGGCAAATGGACAGGTGCGGGAGTATTACCAGTATTATTTTAAAACAGGTCCAAAACCCTTCTCTGTAGCCTTGCGTTGGGGCAACCCTAAAACCGATTTGCGGGAAGATGCAAGGCTTATTGCCCTGGCTATCCAGGCAACGGTTTAACCATGAACCCCAATCCCCCTGATACTGCATTGGAATCAGATCCAAGATTTCCAAGCGGAAAATGGACTGGCTTCTGGTTGCAGAAAATGCCAAACCTTGGAAGACAGTGGATGGACTTGAATTGTGTCTTTAAAGATGGAAAACTGAAAGCCAATGGAAGGGATATGGTAGGTGCTTTTATTTTTATGGGCAGCTACAGTCTCGAAACCGGCAAATGTGATTGGGTAAAACAATACCTTGGCCAGCACCCAGTGGATTACCATGGATTCAACGAGGGTAAAGGTATATGGGGTACCTGGGGAATTACTGATTCTGGAACAGGTATTCATCTTGCCGGCGGGTTTCACATATGGCCGGAAGGGCAGGGATTGGGCCCTGAGGATATTTTGTCGGAAGAATTAGACATACCATTGGAGCAAGTTCTAGAGTTGGTTCCCGCCTGATGTTATTTTTCCACAACACTGATGGAAACTGGATTGCTTGCGTATCCGCGCTTTACGGTAAAGTTCAGGGATACATTTGCAAGAACGCATACTGGTACGGGTGCGCATGATTTTGCATCCGTTGCCGCTTTCAAGATGATCTTGCCCTTGGTTTCTTTTTCGGTCAGGGCAGTCTTAGCTCCGGCATCCACCACGGTCACGCCAGGGGGAAGAGGATTTCCAAATATGGCGCCAAGATGCCTGTGAATCACATCCAAGCTGACCCGACCTTTGTAATTTTCATTCCGGGCGATCTCTATTTCTATCTCCATGGTTTTTCCAGGAGTCAGTTCGATCTTTTCAGGTTTTACTTTTACCACAGTAAGGTCCCTGTCTGGGGTGACAGCTACAATTTGGGTTTCAACAGGCCAGGTACTTCTTCCGCCACCGGGCATTTTCAATTCCGTTAGCGGTTCAACTCGTTTACGGATGTTTACATCTTTGCCAGAAGCGTCCTTGTAGGTGCCTTCCGCATAAATATTCACCAATCCTGCATTTGGTTTGGAATCTCCTGCACATTGAAATATCAAGCAACCATCATTAACAGTCGCAGGAAGAGTCAAGGGCACTTGATTGACACCGGCGGGAAGATTTTCCGACTTAAAAGTTACAGGGCCGGTAAAGCCGGAGTTTCTTTTCACCCTGACATACCAAGCCGCATTCATTCCGGGGGGAATTCCTGCTTTGTCATCGTCGCAAGTTACTGTGAAATCTGGACTTTCTTTGGTTGCAACAAGGGCGTAGTTAAAACCATTTCCGCCCCGATTCAAAAGATCTCTTACTTGAACTTTGAAATTGCCATCGGCTGGGGCGGTAAAAATTAGCTGGGAATCTTTGGTCGTGTTCGCAAGATCATCATTGGATGCAAGCACTTTGCCTTTTTCATCCGCAATGGCAAGGAAGCTGTCCAATTCGGAACCAAGCCTTCTGGCGTGAACTTCCAAACGAATCGCGTCCCCCTTCTTCAGCGTAATGGGGAACTCCTGAGTCTGGCCGTTCTTAAGTATTCTGCTGTTGACCACACAGGGTATGGCAAGACCACGGGTAGCCGTGGCGCTATCCAAAATTGGTAAATCAGTCAGGTGCACTGGAAAGGCATTGCTGAGCCCAAGCGATGTTTTTACTTGTGCAAAAACTGTTATTTCGGGTTTGGCCTGTTCCGCAAGTCCAAGTAATGGCAACGCATTTTCGGGAAGATTGGCGCCACCCAAGGTTGCCTGAAATGGCCCCTTAGTTGCAAAAACTAATGGGAAAGCCCAGTTAACGTACGGGCCTCCGGTAACAATCAGGTTGTACGGCATCACAGTACTGGATGCAAAATCAACATCCCGCACCACCACCATATATTCGCCGGGGGAATTAAACTTGTAACTTACGCTGGGGTCTGCAAAGTGGAAATCATCATTCGCGGCAAGTTCTCGGCCAGAGGAATCATGAATAGTTACTATCGGGTCGATAGGGGTGAACTGGCTGTGTCTTTTGTAGAAAAATCGGTGGGATACCACGGCGAAGCTTATGGTCTGACCGGCTTCTGCCTTAAACTTGTAAGCATCTACCTGCTCCTTCGCGGAAAGCATTCCCGAAACCACCGAATTAACATCGATCTTTTGGGCCGCTGAGAAATCTGCATGCGGAGCAGTCTGCTCAGCCAAGACAGGTTGATCCGTAATTAATACCTGCCCTACCGTGGAAGCTCCTGAGTTGGCAGCGATTCGAAACTCCCTGAAACCTACGGTGGCTTCCTTGTCCACCTGGACCTTCATTTTTAATTCGTTGGCTTTGGCACTTGTAAAGGGTTCCGCTTTGATTCCTTTTCCCTCAAAAAGAATCGCTATGGCATTACTAGGGTTGCTGGATTCGCAGGAAAGAGTCACCTCGGATGTAGCCCCCCTTTGAAGGGCTGCTGGGTACATATGGGTGATTTGTGGAAATGAAGTCTGGGCAATGGCATTTTCTGCCAGAAACACAGATGCTATCACCAAAACAACTTTTAGTGATTGAACAGGAATTCTCGTGTGTTTAAGAGACTCCACAGCAGATCCTCCAATCCTTCCCGCGGGTTGCTTGCCTGTGCAACCTCGGAAAGGGCATCTTGTTTTTCATCTGGTTTGGGAAGCCTGGACAATGTCACCAGAAAAAGCTCCTCAACCGCTTTGTCCATTGGCACTTTATCGGCAACAAGTTTTTGAACCCTGCTGGAACGGTCGGAAAGCTTTCGGTTCAAAAGATTGCCGCTCATCAAAAGCAGGGCCTGCATCATGTTGGCGTTTTCACTTCGTTCACATTCACAAGAAGCCACCCGGCGCGGGCGGCCAAAAATATCCATGAAACTCGAGCTGAACTGGGAATCCGGAAGAGATATTGCCCGATAGCCCAACGGAACATCGGTGAATTTCTCGCGGGTTCCACAGGCGAAGTCCACCGCGTCCAGAAGTTGCTCAGCTCCAAGTCGCTTGGAACGGTAGTGTGTGCAGTACACATTGTCCCCATCCGCACTTGAATCGGGGTTACTTTCACTGGAAAGCTGGTACACCGAGGAATTCATAATGGTCTTAAGTAAATGCTTGATGTCGTAGTCGTGGGCGATAAGGTCCCTAGAAAGGGCGTCCAGTAATTCAGGGTTCGATGCAGGGTTGGTAGACCGGATATCGTCAATTGGATTAATAAGTCCCCGGCCAAAATAATAACCCCAGTAACGGTTCACAAGATTCCTTGCTAATGAAAGATTATTCTTGTCTTTCAGCCAGGAAACCAAGGCGTTGCGCCTGTCCACGGGGTCATCGGTGACCTCGCCACCAATCGGCTTTGGAGGAAGAACTTTGCCTGTGCGTGGGTGCGTTGATTCCCCCGCGGTATTCAAATAAATGGTGGTGTCACGACCCTGAAGGCCAAATTCAGTACTGTTCTTTTTGGCAACTCGGGAGAAGAACGCTGCCATGCTGAAGTAATCTGATTGGGAGATATTTTCAAAAGGATGGTGGTGGCATTTTGCGCACTGGACCCTGATACCCAGAAAAACCTGACAGGCAGTCTCGTTCCATTCATCCCTGCTGCCATTCACGAAAAAGTTGGCAGGGCCATTGGCGTAGGGGCTGCCAACAGCAGTCAACAATTCTCCAGAAAAATCATCCATGCGTTTGTTGTCACGAAACGCCGCTCTGAGCCAATTATGAAGGGACCACATTCCTTTTTTTTTGCAGCACAGCTCTATTGTTGCGAAGGAGATCGCCCCATTTGTAAGCCCAAGCATCCACATATTCAGGTCTTTCCAAAACCTTGTCGATGGCCTTCCTGCGCTTTGCCGGATCTTTGTCCGCCAAGAAGGCTCGAATTTCATCAGGAGTTGGAAGCGTGGAAATGGTGTTCAGGTAAATGCGCCTGAAAAATTCCTCATCAGAACAGTTGTAGGTGGGCGAAAGTCCTGTCTTTTGCCATTTCTGAACCCAAATATCATCAACAAGGTTCTTTTTGGGAAACTTATCAAGTCCCTTGGCAGTGCCGTAAGGAAGGATAATTCTGAAAATGCCAACCGACCCCAGATAACGAACCATAACCACAGTTTCACCCGCGCCAATTGCACTCACATTGCCCTTGTCGTCGGTGATAGCCACAGAGGTGTTTAGCGAATCGAAGGATGCCTTGGCGTTCACAATTTCCTTTGATCCATCCGCATGTGTCGCGGTGGCTTTGATGGAAAATTTGTCACCGGGCTTGGCGATTACCTCTGTGGGTTCCACTTGAAGAGATTGAAATACCTTCTCTTTGGGTGAAGGCCCTGGCATTCCCTGTTTAATCCACTTGGTTAGCAGATTGTATTCCGCCGATCCCAGAACAAGTCTTTTTCCCCCTTCATGAGGGGCTTCCAAAGTTGGTTTGCGAAGAAAAAGACTGTCTTCAGGAGAGTTGGTGGAAAATCTGCGCCCCATGGCGCCTTTGCTAATTTCACGGTAATCGCTTGATTCGTCAAAACCCCTCAGCGAAAGCTTTAAACCGCCTTGCCCATATTGCGCCCCATGGCATGCACCCATGTTGCAACCCAGACGGGTCAAAACAGGTTGCACATCATTGGTGAATGAAACAATGGGATCTTCAGCAAATGCATGAACAACACTGCTTGTTTGAAATAATATGCCTACGCAAAAGAGTCCAAAGATTCTTTCCATGGCAGTTCCCTGGTAAAAGCGAAAATATAAACAAAGATCAAATCAGCTCGGATATTACCTTGCCATTCAGGTTGATGCGGAAAGGTCGGCCATCAGGAGCAACATAGTGCTTGTCCAATGGAATTCCAAGCAAAGTGTAAAGAGTTGCGGCGATATCCTCGATTTGAATGGGGTTGGCCTTGGGTTGTTCCGCATTTGCATCACTTTGGCCCACTACCATCCCTGTTTTAAATCCACCGCCACCAATCCCAAATACTGTTGAACCAGCCCAGTGGTCACGGCCTGCGGCAGAGTTAATCTTTGGGGTTCTTCCAAAATCGCCTGCCCAAATAACCATCGTGTTTTCCAACATCCCGCGAAGTTTTAAATCTTCCAGCAGGGCAGACCACCCCTGATCAATGGTGGGAAGCAATCTGGTCTTAAGGCTTTTGAAATTGTCAGCATGGGTATCCCAGCCACCCATGGTTACATTCACGAAACGAACACCCGAATCCACCAGTCGGCGCGCCAAAAGGCAAGATTGCCCAAACTTGGTCATGCCATAACGTTCACGAAGGCTTTGGGGTTCCTGACTTATGTCGAAGGCTTTTTTGGCCCCGGGTGAGGTGATCATGGAGAAAGCTTTTTCATAGAAGCTATTCATGGCGCCGATATCGTTGCCTGTGGTCTCGACTTTCTTCTGCCATTTGTCAAGCTTTACCAGCATGCGTTCCCTGCGTTGGAACCTTGTTGATGTCATTCCGCCCGGAAGGCTGACACCATCGATACTGAAGGTTGGTTTGCTGGGGTCTTCCTCGATGATGAAGGGGTTGTGTTCACTACCTGCGTAGCCAGGCAGACCACCACCAAAACGCTGGTCAATGGAGTTGCCAAGTTGAACATAGGGGGGCATGCCATTGCGATAGCCTAATTCACGTGACATGACCGCACCGTAGGTGGGATGAACCACAGTGGGATTAAAGCGCCAGCCTGTAAGCATGTACGCATCCGCAACGCCGTGACTTCCGTTGTAAGAATAACCCGAACGGATTACAGAGAACTTATCCAAGTTCTTGGCCATCATGGGCAGGTGTTCGCTGAATTGAACACCAGGGATGGTGGTTGGGATAGTCGAAAACTCTCCACGAATATCTGTTGGCGCATTAGGTTTAGGATCAAATGTATCAATGTGGCTTGGGCCACCTTGCATCCAAAGAAAGATTACGCTTCGTTCCTCTGCGGGATCTTTTTTCTTTGCGGCTTGAGCTTCCAGGAGTTTGGGCAGGGTCAACCCGGCAAGGCCAAGGCTGCCAATTCGAATAAAATCTCTTCGGTTGGTTCTCTCACAGTCAGTATTTTTGCCGAAAGAAAAATCGATCATGGTCTTACTCCAGGCAGGACATTTATTGTTGGAGTCAAAAACTTACAGGTGGGACATTTGAAGTCTAATCTGCCAGCAAGTCGAAATCAAGCAGAAGGACTAATCTAGTATCGGTTTTTTGGCGAAATTTAATGACTGGGAATCGGATCGTAACGCATTACTCTAAAGCATCGGATGGATTGCCAGTTTTTCCGGATTCCTGGGTCTTTTTGTGCAAAGTGTTGCGGTTGATCCCAAGTCTTGTGGCGGCCTTGACTTGTACATGGTCGCATTCATCCAAAACCTGCTGGATTAGTTCCTTTTCCACAGCTCCCACAATCTGTTCGGTTAACAATCCATCAGGTACGGACTGTATTCCCATCCTTACTAACTGCCTGATAAGGCCATTCAAATCAGTTCCCGAAGACTTTGTTTCAAGGCTTTTATATCTCTTGACCTTCTTTCCCGGTGGTCCAATCTTGTTCGGATTCAAAGGCTTGCCATCGGAAAGAACCACTGCCCTTGCCATGTAGTTTTCCAATTCACGTACATTTCCAGGCCAGTCATGATGCTGCAATATTTTCAGCATCTCATCTGTCATTGCGGGGGCATCAATGCCATTTGCCTCGGAATGTCTGGCAAGGAAATAGGTTGCAAGATCTGGAATGTCTTCCACCCTTTGCCTTAGTGGCGGCAAATAGATGGGAACAACATTCAGTCTGTAGTAGAGATCATCACGGAACCTGCCGGAGTCGATTTCGTCTTCCAAATATTGATTGGTGGCGGCAACCACCCTGCAATCCACCCTGATGGTTTTGCTTTCTCCGACTCTTTCAAATTCACTTTCCTGAAGCACGCGAAGCAGTTTTACTTGCAGCTTTGCACTCATGCTGGAAATTTCATCCAGAAAGATAGTGCCTCCATGGGCTGCTTCGAATCTGCCTGTTTTGTTTTCCACCGCGCCGGTGAAGGCGCCTTTGACATGGCCGAAAAGCTCGCTTTCCAGCAAGCTTTCATTTAGAGCGCCACAATTCACCCGGACATAGGGGCCATCATGCCTGTTCGAAAGATTGTGAATGGCACGGGCAATTAATTCCTTGCCTGTTCCAGTTTCACCAACGATCAAAACCGTGGCCTGGCTGGGCGCAACCTTTTTTACAAGTTCAAACACCTCCTGCATGGCGGTGGAACTGCCTATGATCTTGTTCAAAGCGGATTTTTCAGATTGGTCGGTGGGATGAACGCCCCGAGTCATTCGTGTTGCCCTTTCCACCCATGTTAGTCCTACGGTTATTTAATAAAAATCAGGGTCATTTGTCGCCATGAATCAGGGGTTCGGATTTAAGGTTTATTGGGGAAGCTTGCCCAATCCCTTTTTCGAAATCAGCACCGCTAATTGGTTTGAAGATAATCTTGGAGAGTCTACCACCAGACTTTCCATCTCTGTTTGCACAAATGAAGCCAAATTATCCCCATTCCAGCCAACCTCACGCAGTCGGGGTTCAATCCAATGGTGAAACTTTTCCCGGACTTTGTCGGTAAGGCGGGAAACATTGCTTTCGTGAATACCAAGAAAAGATGCGGTTTCACGCTGGGATAGCTTGTAACGAATTCTAAGGCCCAGTAGCAGTATTTCCTGATCAGAAACCCCCTCGAGCCATTCCTGGGCTGCTAGGCGGAATTCCTGATGCCAGCGCTCATCGGAAACTTCCGGGGCATGCCAGTAGGAATTGGTATCTGGTTCATCTTCTGCAAGCGATTTAGAGTGTTTCTTGCGCCTGAGTCGGGTCAGGTGAAGGTTGTGAAACACCCGTATTAACCATGGCACCAGGGGCCTGCGCCCATCGTATTTGGCAAGCACCGGAACAGAATCCGAATTTTCCCCTGTCAGCAAAAATCCCCAGAACTCTGCCACGGATTCCTCCTGTCGGGGTGAATCTCCGGGAAAAAGTGCCTGTGCCCTTTGCCTTAGTGCGTCAATAAGTAGAAAATCCTGCCTCCCGGCATGCGATTGAAATAAAGTTTCCCAAGCTTCCTGATGGTTTTCCAGACAGCCGATGGCCAGATACCAATCGAGTAAAACCAATCCTTCGAAAATTCCCCGGGATGGAAGTCCGTTTGCCTGAGCCTTTTCGTTGTAAAGTTTGGCGCACCTGCGCAAATGCTCCCGTATTTTTTTTGGGTTTAAAAGCAGCTTTGGGAAATGGATACGCGAAAAAGCGCATAGTTTTTTTGCCTGTATATCTTCCTGATTTGTTTGGGATTCTTCCTGAATCATGGGTCATCCGCGTTGTGGGAAGAGCAAAAATTCCACCCGATCGTATTTGTTCTCGGTGGGGACCCCAAGGGTGGGCACATCACGAGAGCCCAAACCAAGAGGTGTGATTTTCCGGCGTGAGAACCAGCCGCTCTTATGTACTGAATGCTGGTTTTTCAGGTAATCCATCACTGCTTCTGTCTGTTGCCTGCAAAGGAGTTTGGATGTTTCCATGTTGCTGGAAATATTCTGGTGAAAACCCACAATCACCATCTCGCTGTCTTTGGGGAAACCATTGATCCAAGGTACTATTTCATCAAGGTGTTTTTTACCCATGGGGTTAAGGATGGCTGTGCCAGGATCAAAAAGATCTTCGCTATCCAAGGTTTTTCGCCTGCAGTCTGCGTTGGGTCGAACAATGATTTCAATCGGGTTTTCCACATAACTGCGCACAATGGGCATTTTTTTCAGGGCGTCCGCGTCCTGCTGGAATGATTGCATGGTTTGATTTGTCTGCTGGGTAAGCTGAACCAGCGAATCGTACAGCTTGGAATCCTTCGTCAATTTGCCAAGTGACCCATCCCCCTGTTTGATACTTGCAAAAGTATCAGACGCCTGCTTTAAAACATCCGCAAAGTCGGTGGATGGCTTGGAAGCAACAACGCCTTCGCTAGAAATGGGAGGGGTTGTTTCGGAACCGGGGTTTAATTCCAAGACTTTTACCCCTAGAAGTCCCTCCGAATGAATGGCTACCGTTGAGTCTTGTCTTATTAACCCTCTGTACCTGCCTTGCACAAGGAATTCCACTTCGACGGGGTTTCCTGGGGATTGTGGGGCAATAATTCTGGAAACTTCCCCGGCATCCATACCTAGAATTCTTACCCGGGTTCCAGGGGCCACTCCGCGAATTTCAGGAAAAAACGCTTTCAAACCCAGTGGCTTGCTGCCAAGGTTTCCCCTGAAACCAATGCCAAAAATACCCAAGCCCAGAAGGATTGCCACCACGATGAATATACAACCCAGCGTTATGGCTTGTCTGGTGGTGATGGGACGCATGAATATCTCCGTGACTCTTCAAAAATTATAACCATTCCAATGGCAAAAATGCTCTGGGAATTTGTCCTTTTTCCAGAATAAGACTTGCGTAAATACCGCCAAAATCATGTATGATAGACAAAGTTGACTTTCCATTCTCCCGGCGATTCCAGGAGTCCATTCATGGCTGGCGGGTTTAAGCAAGCGTGTCCAAGTTGCGAAGCCAAGGTTTCCGTCCTTGAGGATGAAATCGGCAAGAAGAAAGAATGCCCGGAATGCAAATTCCGCTTTAAAGTGGAGGCTCCTTCCAAGGATAAGCCCGCAGACAAGAAACCAGCCGAGAAAAAACCCAGCAAAGAGGCAGCCGTTAAGGCAAAAGCCGAGATAAAAAAAGCTGCCACCGAGGATAAAACCTCCAAAAAGCCAGCCAGCAAAAAGAAAAACAACACGCTTCTCATTGGAGGCGCCGTGGGCGGCGTGGCGCTGATTGCAATTATTGGCGCTATTGCCATGTTTTTTATGGGTGGGGAAGAACCAGCACCTGAAAAAAAGAAGGGCAAGCGTGATCGAGGCCAGCAAGTGGCCAAAAGCAATAATCAAAAGGCTCCGGAAACCAACCCTGATATGCCGCCGGAGGAAAAAAAGGCCGAGCCAGAAACTCCTCCCATGCAGACTGCTGCAACTCCCAAAAAGGATAATGCAGACCCTGACATTTCCAACTGGCTTCCCAACGACACAAAGATGATCCAGTTGATTCATATGAAGGGCTTTATGGATACGATTCCCATGCGCGCGATGATCAATACGCCTGGGGCCTTCAATCGGGATGATTTTAAGAAAACTTTTGGTGTCGCGCTGGAGGAAATGGATCAAGTCATGCTCGCAAGAAGCGCAGCGTTTGACCTGAGCCAGTTTGTGCAAAGCATTCCGTTTGTTGGAATGATGGCACCCAAGGGATGGAAGATGGCCATTCTTCGCTCCGAGAAGCCGTTTGATCTAAAAATTCTTGAGGCCAGCATGGGCCTTACCACCGAAAGGCCAGTTGAAAACATCAAATGGCACAAAGTCTCCGTACCATTGGACGCTCTCAGTACCACATTGTTTGACTTTGATCCGCAAAAGGACAAACTTTCCATGACCTTGGTGGATGCAAGAACCATGGTTCTTGGTACCGAGGCCAAAATGCAGGATTTTCTTGCCAAAGATAAGGCAAAACCCAAGAAGATTTCCATGCCTCCGCCACCCCCCATGCCTATGGCGGACCCCAACAATCCAATGCCTCCTGGTGCAGAGGGTGCTGCGCCACCTGCTGGTGGGGTTAAACCCGCAGGAGAGGGGGCCGCTCCTCCTCCCGGTGCCGCAAGACCTGGTGGTGAGGGTGCTACTGCTCCGCCTGCAGATCCAAATGCCCCGCCCATGCCGATGCCTGCAGCACCGCCCGCGGCAGTCACAGGCAACCAATATCAAACCTTGCCCGGCAGGTTTTCCAAGGCCATGCTTAAAATTGACAGCGAAGTTAACGCCAAGTTTAAGCCCATAATCACCGTGGGAATGGATATTGATGAAATCAACAAACTGATTCCAAGTGTTGCAACCGCAATGGGTTCCATGAAAACTCCTGGTGGTGCCCCCGTTTCCCAAGAATTGATCAGTCAGGTGAAGGCAACCCCAAAGCTTGAGTACGGTTTTCTGGCCATGGGTAAGTTCGACCAGAGCGAGCAAGCGATAGGGGTTGGAATTTTCAGCCGAGATCGCAAGCTTGGAAGTGAATTTATCAAGCTGATATTCCCTTTGGTGAAAAAGATGCCATTCATGTTCAAAGAACTGAAAATGGATGTGGCGGAAGCGACCGAAGATCTGACTGGACTTTCCCCTGATGGAACTCCCGCCGAGGGTGGACCCGGTGGTGCACCGCCTCCAATGCCCGTTCCAGTTGGTGGAGAGGGTAATCCTGCAGGCGGTGCCGCGAAGCAGGGTACCCATGGTTTTGTAAATGCAACAGCCAAGTATTTTCCGGACATTGAAAGCATGGGTGTTTTCATCATGGCGGATCTGAAGTTGCCGCCAGCCATTGCGAATGAATTCGAAAAAGGCATGGGATCTTCCATGATGGAAACCCGAAACAAGATGGAAGTTGGAGTGGTAAGAGCAAATCCACATGCTTTTGCAAAGGGGCTAAATTCCTATGTAAAGGAAAAGAAAGCTTTCCCCCGTGGGACGGCAATCGAGGCAACAAATGCTTCTAAATTTGGTTTGAAAATGCCTCCTGAAAAAAGGGTTGGCTGGCTAGCCGAGTTGCTTCCCCTTCTGTCCAACGGAGAATATCAGGCGTTTACCCGCAAGCTAGATAAGACCAAAGCTTGGAATGACCCTGCAAACCTGCCAATAGCTCGTATCTACATTGCGGAGTTCATGCATTCCGCACCAGTGGATGGATTACCTTTGGTTCCTAGCCTTGAGAACCCCGGGGTCACCAATTTTGTCGGTGTTTCAGGTGTGGGCAGGGCAGCAGCCGACTATGATTCTGCAAATAAAAAACGAGGTGTTTTTGGATACGATCGCATTACCAAAGTGGATGAGATCAAGGACGGCTTGGACAAGACCATTGCGGTAATCCTGACGCCCCAAAACAGGCACCAGCCCTGGTTGGCCGGTGGTGGTGCCACCATTGTTGGCATTCCAGAAAGTCCGGATGCTTTGGAGCAATTCCTGATTCTTGAGGATCCAAAGACCAAGGAAAAGTATGGCATCGCGATCATGGCGGATGGAAAGGTAAGAAAACTTACCAGCAAGGTTACTCCGGAAATCTTCAAAGCCCTTTGCACGGTGGATGGTGGGGAAACAGTCGATAGTCTGGATTCCATCGCCCCTGTCATCAAAGAGCAATTGCCTGCAAGCTGAAGATAAAAAGATTTAATCTTTAACAAGCTGGAGTTATTAAAGAAGGCCATGGCAGGATCTGTGATCCTTGCCATGGCCTTCTTTGTTTGTGTTACCAAATATCAAAAAAAGTTATCAGGCTGGCTGGTGCTTGGTTTTTAGGCCGGAGGCGATTCCTGCCACAGGTTGCTTTCGGGCCTTGACACTCCACCATTTTTCTTTTGGAAACAACCCAATTGCCAGCACCACAATTTGGGATATCCAAAACATCGTTAAGCCGCGGGCTAGCTGGTCATTAAATCCATAGGCATGAAGGCCAACGCCAAGCTGGTTGGTGCCAAACCAGGACCAGCCGGTGACCATATTTCCAATGATGGAAAGCAGTGCGATTCCCCTGTTTTTTACCATTCCGCCCCAACGGGCATGTAGAATCACCGCATTCCAGATAACAATAAGCAAAGCTCCATTTTCCTTGGGATCCCATCCCCAGAATCTTCCCCAGGATTGATCAGCCCAAATGCCACCAAGCACGGTGCCAATAAAGCTGAACAGCATGGCAAAGCAGATAATGCCGTAAGTCATCTGAGTGAGTGATTTGTCACTTTCTGCGGATAGCGTTGGGGTAAATACCCCGCGCAAGACATAAAAAATTCCCAGAAAACCAGCAACAAAGGATGTGGTATACCCAAGGGTAATGCAGGTGACATGGGTCGCAAGCCAGAAGTTGGTATCCAGCACGGCTTGCATCATTTCCAAGGTGTCACCCTCTCCGCCAAGATGCTGGGCGATTAAAAGAGTCAATGCCCCAGTTACAGAGCCCACAATATTGCCAACGCCATTTTTGTAAATGGCCTCAAGAATCACACAACCCAGCACACAGCCCCAGCCTATGAAAACAGCGGAGGAATACAGGTTGGTGACAGGTGGTCTGCCCTGAATGTACATACGAGCCAGGAGGGCCCAAGTGTGAACAATCAGGGTGAGTGTGCAAAGCCAGAAGGCCGAGCGATTGATGGATTCCGGTCTGAAGGCCCAAGCCATAGCAGCAATTAGAAACACAAAAATATAGAGGACGATGCAGTGGTAAAAAGGGCTAAAGTGGTTGAAGAATACCTCGAATTTCGAGATAGATGCTTCCGCCGGAAGGCTTTTATCGATGATCGAGCGATATTCATCCAGGGATTTATTAAAATTGCTCGGTTCGTTCCTTTCATAGGCCAGAATCATATTTCCAAAGGCCTTGGTGGCAGGATCATCGCGATTGGCGTTCTTGGCCTCGATTGCTGCCTGCATGAAGGGTTTCCATTCCAGTTCCTTGTCAGCCGGAATAATAAGGGGTGTTTGCAAAGAAGCTATTTCAATGTAGGACTGCAAGTGGTGGGCCAATTGAAGCACACTACGATCGAGAGTATTTCTTTTGGCTGGTTCCTTTTGCTCGGCGGCTTTGGCTCTTTCCTCCAGGGCGGGAAGTTGCTTTGAAAATTCATTAATCGAATAACGCAAGCCGGGCCTCGGTTGCAGGGAAAGCACACCTAACAATTGATCGTTTTCAATGCGAATGACCTTCAGTTTTTCAGCCGTACCCTTATCGGAAAATCTGCTTGTCATTACATCCAGCAGCCACCTTACCGCAGGTTGCCTTACACCATTCTCATCCTTGAAGGATTGAAAGCCATCATTCATCACCATCAATGACACCCGTGCAAAGGTGTCAATAGGCTTGATTCGACCCCGGTCCACAACAGGAAGTTGCCCAAAGCCTTGAAGGTTGAAACCGTTGGCAGGCTGGCTGTTTGGTGCCGCCTGAGCAAAAAGGTAAAGAAATCCACCAAGGACCACAATTCCTGGCAGCAGGTATTTGTTAACTTGCATGGTTGTTGGCCCTCTTCGTGATGAACTGGTTCAGGTGCATTCCAAAATGAATCAACATACCAATCGAAACCAAAGCGCAGGAAAGGTAAGGCAGCAGCCATCCAGGGTTTCTTACCACTTGCAAAATGGTGCCCTTGTCACCGGGAAGGAACCCCGATTGGTAAAATGTTTCCCCTTCATAGCGCAGGGGATTGTTCATGGAAATCAGGGTTTCAAAGCTGTCGTTTCGCACGGGGTCCACCAACTTTACCTTGCTGGAAAAATTCTTGGGAGTGTTGGTACCCAGATATCGCTCGTGTTTGAATTCGATCAGTTCCATTTGAAATGGTTTGTAGGAGCGTTTCATCCGCAGGGCCATCTGCAACTTTTGGCCTTCCGAGGTTGTCACTTCCTGGGTTGGTTTCGTGCTGGAGAGTGAAAGCCATACCGAAGCCAGGTAGACACCATTTTCCTGTCCAGATTTTTTGTCAATAAGGCGAATATAAGCGGATGGCAGATCAATCTTCTGGTCTGAGGAAGTTCCTGAAACCTCGGGTTTGCTGATAGCAACCACGCTCATCCCATCCCCCTTGGTTGCGAGGTTACCTTGGCTGGTATTTTCACTGATGGAGGAGTTGTTCATGTATTCCAGCACTTCGATATCGAAGGGCAGGGCGGGGTCGGAAAGCTTTCCTTTATTTCGAATCATGTGGTTGGGAATCACCACCACTTTTTCAGACTTCGGATTGGAAAGGTCAGAGAAAGCCAGTTCGGGGCCGTTGATTTTACCTAGGAACCCAGAGGTTTCTCGCAGTTCCAGATAATTGGTGGCTCCCCCTTGTTCCATGGTCATATTGCCTTCCACGGCAAACAAGCCGGTGACCAGTTCACCAATCATTAAAACAATCAAACCAGAGTGGATCATAAGAATTCCAGAACGTTTCCAGTTAAATTTAAACCGCACGGCGTGAGCAGCTAAAAGATTGATCAATAGCAGGAAACCCACGGTCCAACCGCCCGGAAAGTAAAAACCACCTCCCCATTGAGTAGTGGGAGGAACCCATCTGAAAGCTTGAAAGAACCTTACAAATACCTGACTTGGCACAAAAACAAAAAAGGACCGGAAGTAATCAGTGACAGCGGTCCAGGTTGGGTTATCTACCTGGGCCAAGGTGCCAGCAAATACCAGAAACAAAGAGATTAAAAAAAGTATCACTGTCAGCCGAAGGGATGCCAATGTTAGTAGCAATTTCAAAAACCCTGTGGGCTTGTGACTGCTGATGGACTGATCACTCATGGTTTGGCTCCTTCCGAAAAGCCAAGCGAGGTAATGAACTTTTCAAAATTGGTTTTTTGTGCCGCTGCCAATGCTGCTGGGCCACGCAGTTTGATAAACCAAGTGGTATTTTGAGTTCCTATGATTCCGCCCAATATCGATTCCTGCGGGCTTGTTATCTCAATGAGCAGCGCATTACCAGAAGGGTGATCAACTTTCTTGGTATTTTTGGCAATTTCCTCTGGGCTCCAGGGGGCAAGATTCAGTTGTGTTCTCCAGCGGTTTATATTGCTTTCTAGTCCACCGGCATTACCTGCTAGCGGCGTAACGGTGATATCAAGTTTGGAACCATCCTTGGAATGGCGCAGGGTAAGTATGCTCATGGGTAGATTAGCGATTTGATCCCAGCCTTCAGGTTTTTGGAACTTGCTTACGGAAGGCAGGCCATTATTACCAGGGGTTGGCTGTTCCGGCCTTGGTATGGGTGTCTTTCCCATTTTTGCGAAAGGTGGCATTCCCATGCCTTTTTTGCCACCCGGGCCTGTGAAATCTGCAAGGATGGCCTCGGAACCATGAATGGTTGTTTTTTTGATAAATTTGCCCAAGTCGCCATCGGATACCGCTTCCAACCCCACTTGTTCACGCCAGCGGTTGATATTTGCAAGGACGCTGCCGGAATCCTTGCCAAGTTTGATGACCGTCAGTTCAAATTTAGGGTTGGTTTGGGGTAGGGGAAGCAGGGTGGCAAATCTTAAATCGCTGGTGGCGCCTTTCTGCCAGGAGGCAGGCGCTTCAAAAGTTAACGGTGGTGTTTCACCCGCTTTTTTGAATTGCACACTTTGAAGGAATTTGTCGTAATCCTTTTCCACGGATTCCACATCTGGAACCGAACCCATCAGCTTGAAAAACCAAGTGGCGTCACCCTGTTGGAAAATGGCAGCCAGAAGTCTTACGGGGCCAGTAGAGCTTTCCTTGCTTTTGCTTTCAATTCTTGCCACTTCGTAGGAAGTGATTCCTTCTTTTTGGCAGCCTGTCTGTGATAACAGGGTAACGCAAACTAAGATTGCGATACCACTATGCAAATGCTTCATGGAATTCCTGACTAATTTTGGATATTGCATTTCAACCGTGGTGAGCAAGCCAACAAAAGCCTGACAAAATATCAGACATCTAGCATTAAAGTCATTGTAGCGGTTTGTCGTTAAAATCTTGTAACGGATTTTCCAATGCTTTGGCTTGTTCTTCCGCCTTGCGTGTTTGCTCCCTTTGTAGCAATGCGTTTCTGGTGCGAATTTGGGTTTGCTGGTACGAATAGGCAGACCAGGTTCTTGCGGCATTCCACAAGGCCAATCCCATGGCCAGCCAGCCAGCGTTGATATTAGAATTGCCAATTTTTAGCGAATAGCCCTGACGCCCGGTGAAAGGTTCATAAAAAAGCAACCCGAAGGCAATTAAAAACCAAAACACTCCCATTACCAAATTCACCATGTCTTGCTCCATCCAGTCATGTTAAAGCAATTTCATTATCGGGGGGAATTCATTGCCAAACAATACTTTTTCTTGCCTCTACTTTCGCAAGCAAGGATAATTCTTCCTTTGGATGAACAATAGCATGGGAGAAAACAATGAGCTTTGAAACCCTGGATGCAGATACCTGGTCACTTTTGAAAAAATATGACACCCCCACCGTTTGCAATGTTTGGGAACTTCTGGATGTAAGACCAAGAACGGCAGGTTACATGGACCGCAGAATTACCGCCGCTTTTCCATCTCTGCCCCCCATGGTGGGTTACGCCAGTACTGCTACTTTTCGTTCCGCAAACCCACCGAGGTCTGGGAATGTTTATGCGGGTTTAAGCGCGCAATTAAAAGATTTTGAGCGCTACCCAGGTCCGGCTGTGGTGGTCTTTCAGGATATGGACGATCCTAGTGCCGCTGCCACATTTGGTGAGATCATGTGCACCACTTACAAGACCTTTGGTGCAGCAGGGCTTATCACCAGTGGTACGGGCAGGGATTTGGACCAAGTTGCCGCGATTAATTTTCCTGTATTTACCGCGGGAACCGTTTGTGCGCACGGATACTGTCAGGTGGTGGATGTCGGAGTTCCTGTTCACGTTGGTGGTATCAGCATCCAATGTGGTGATATCATCCATGCTGATCGCAACGGGGTAACTACTATTCCCACTAATGCTGCACGTCTTGTCGCGCAAAGTTGCGAGGAATTCATGCAAGCGGAAGGGGTTATTCTCGAATATCTTAAGGGAGCAAAACCCAACATTGAAGGGTTCAGCAAAGCTCAGGAAGAATGCAAAAACAGGATTAAAAAGCTTGGCGAAAAGATGCGTAAAAGCTTCTTTGGCTAGAACTATTTGGCAAGATATATGATGGTGACTTGTGCTTTCATGTTGGTCGGATTTGCCACGATCAATTGCAGGGGCACCGCTTTGTCGTTTTTGATTTGTAGGGCGCTGACATCACCTTTCTCATCTTCAACCTCCACAATTTCACCGCTGGCTTTTTTGACCACTTGCAAATCCAGATCGTCCGTATGGACAATCGCGGCAAGGATCACAAAAAGTTTTTTATCGGTCGGCTCAAGATCCAGCACCCGGTTGCCGTTTGGTCCGATAAGTATGGACTGGGTGCTTTTTTCCATGTTTGTGATCATGGGGCTAAAACCCATCTTTGTGTATTGGGCCAGTGAATCCTTAAGTTTATCCCTGGCGGTTTGTTCATCTTTTTTAGATGGTGTGTCGTCATCCTCCATGGCAAGGGCATTCTCTCCCTGCACCTTTTCCAATAACTCGTGAACAGCGGAAACCTCCAGGGAGAAGTTCAGGGATTCCAAGGCTATTCCGCCCTTGTCGGCGCTTTTTCGAATGATGAAAGTGTTCACGCCGATGACCCTTCCAAAATCATCGAAAAGTGGCCCACCACTGTTTCCAGGGTTTAGTGCCACAGTAACCTGGAGGAAATTACCCCCCATGTTGTTCATTTTGCGTCCGGTGGCAGAAATAATTCCGTCGCTTAGCGTCCGTGTCAGAATCTGGTTGCCACCACCGGGGTGACCAATGGCGAAAACTTTCTCACCTACCTTGGGCTGGTGCTTGCGTGGCGCAAGTTGAACAGGGCGGATATTGTTTTCGTCCAGAAGAGTCCTTGCCCCATGAACATCAATGATCGCGAGATCGGCAGTGGAATGAACGGCAACCACTTTGCAAATGGTGGGGTTTATTTCCCATGTCTTTTCCATGTTGTCGTCGGTGGTTTTGTAGAAACGGGTTGTCACACCCTTTTTGCCCGAGCCATCCACAACATGGCGATTGGTTACAACAAAATAACGATTTTTCGATTCGATCAGGAAACCCGAACCTGAGGAATTGCGTTCCATATTTTTGATCAGAGGCACCGACGGTGCAACCTGAGCGAACAGATCCTTTAATTCCATTTTGGCAGGTGGTTTGTTAGGCTTTCCATCCGGCACTGCGCTTGCCGCCCCATTTGACGCTTGGGGATTCACCATGGCCAAGGCTGCTGTTTGCGGGGAATCCCGGAATAAATCGCAAGCCCAGGTGAGTTGTTTTTGCCGGGCGTAAAAGTCCTTAAGAGACGCAGCAAAATCAACCTGCAGTTTGCCCTCTGGGGATAATTGCATTCCAAACTCAGCGCTATTGGAATCTGCCCGTCCTGCCAGAATGCAAAGGGTTTGAAATGCCGATTGGATTTTGGCCTGCTTATCTTCACTAAGAATTAATTTTTCCTGAAAGTTAGTACCCATCGCCTGAATGCGAAGGTCGGTCGGCGCCGGCTGTTGGATTCCTATTCCCTTTTCCAAGGTTGGTCTGGCTTTTACTCCCTTGAAAACCTCGTTAATTTCGGGCTTGCCTTGGAATGGCTCACTTTTTTGCTCGTTCCACACTTTTATCAAATAGCCAAAATCGGCTAATGATTCGCAAATCATCATGTCCAAAAGGACATTTTCCGCAGTCATTTCTTCTGGCAGGCTGTTTTGGAATTCCTTGAGGGATTCAGATGGTATGTATTTCAAAACATCCGATGCCTGTTTGATTAATGCCTGGCCTCTTCTTTCCATAAGGTATTTTCGGATTTCATTCTCTGCGATAGGTTTGCCCATGGCATGAGTTTTGGCCAAACCAGTGGCGGCTTCAGGGCTGTTAAGGTTATCTGTGGTATGTTTCAAGACGTTGGCTTTTAGTGACCAGATCATGGCCCTGAATTTTCCAGCTTCTGGCAGGATGGTCTTGGCTTCCACTACCGTTTTTTTTTTTTTTTTTTCTTCTGCAATCGGAGGTTTTGCGGAAGTGTCGATGGGTAATGTTCCTGGAATAGCTATCAGAAAAATAGCACCCCCTAATCCCATCACCAGTACCAATAACCCAACAACGATCCACGGAATATAACCCATCTCTTGCTTGGAAGTTGGCTCGTTATTATTGGCATGGGGTTTTGGGTCAGGGATGGCAGAGGTTGGAACCGGTGGCAGATTCTGAGGAACAGGCGGAGTGGGATTGGCTGCGGGGGGAATAAATCCGCCTGACGGTTTGGTTCCTGTCTGAGGGGTCGCAACCAAGCTGGCTTTTGTAGATCCACCAAACAAGCTTCTTAGCGGGACCCAAACCGTGGAACCCACAGGGCATGCATGGGCACGTGGGGATACCGAAGCCAGCATTGCCTCTAATTGCGGGAGGCTGAATGGGCCTTTCGTTTGTTGACCGGGTTCATGAAGCCAGTATTGTGCCATACTTGCACCGAAGATAATTGTACTTTATTAACCGGGTGAATTTCCTTAATAATCTCTTAACAAGACTGGCTTTTGTCTGGCGAAAAGAATCGATAACAAGGATTTGGAAATTTATTGGTATTGCGAAAAATAGCTTTGTAACCAGAATGAAGAGCATGAAAAGGGACTTAAACCAAATAGCGGGCAAAGAATTCGACCTTGCAATCATAGGCGGGGGAATTACGGGTGCAGGAGTTGCGTTGGATGCCACACTTCGGGGCCTTAAAGTCGTACTATTGGAGAAAAACGACTTCGCCTCCGGTACCTCTGGCATATCTTCCAAGCTGGTTCATGGCGGCTTAAGGTACCTTGAGCATGGTGAATTTCCTTTGGTATTCGAAGCCCTTCAAGAACGGGGGCTTTTGCTTAAAAATGCCTCTCATCTGGTGGGAAACCTCAGGTTCCTGCTTCCGGTATTCCAAAATTCCCGGGTTCCCCTTTGGAAATGGCGTATTGGACTGAAACTTTACGATCTTCTTGCAATTGGTTGTAATCCGGAGGCCAGCAAGACTTTGGCCCCCCACCAATGGAAATCCTTATCCCCGGCTTGGAACGAAAAGCCCCTGGCATGCCTTCAGTACATGGATGCCCAGATGGAGGATGCAAGGCTTTGCCTGGATGTAATCCACAGTGCGGCGCTTCAAGGCGCCACGGTCGCCAACCATTTGGAAGTTACAGCCCTTGATCTTTTTCAGGGCAGGGTGGGGCGAATTGAAACCCGTGACCTGTTGACCGGTGAAAGATTGGAATGCGGTGCCAAGGTGGTTCTAAATGCAACAGGTCCATGGTGCGATAACATTCGGGCCATGGCGCAGGAAGGTACCGCGGAACAGGTTAAGCCCACCAAGGGGATCCACATAGTTTTGCCTGATTGGCAACTGCCCCATGCAATGCTTTTGCTTCATCCGGAAGATGGAAGGGTATTTTTTGTCATTCCATGGATGAGTCGGACGGTTGTTGGAACAACGGATACCGCTTTTGAAGGGAAACCTGATGAGGTTGTCGCCACGCACCATGAGGTGGATTACCTGATGCGAGGTGTTCGCCATTATTTGCAACTCGAAAAAGGCAAAGAGCAGGTGCTGCAATCCTTTGCCGGCCTCAGGCCCCTGATCAGTTCCAGCAGCAACCCTTCCGATCGAAGCAGGGAATTTGCCATTCAGGTAGGTAAAAATGGCATGTTTTCGGTGTCTGGTGGCAAATACACCACCTACCGATCCATGGCCCAGAAAATTACCAATGTTATTTGCTCACGGCTCGGAAATCAGGCCAAGTGCCAGACAAAACATCATTTGCTTTCCGGAGCATACAGCGTTCCCCGCAGTTATTTTTACGATTCCGGGCAGATGGAACTTAAGTATCAGTATGGGATAACCGGAGAAGCCGCTTTGCAGCTTTTGAATCGATATGGAACCAAAGCCGGCTTGGTTGCAAGGTATGTGAAAGATCATTCCAGCCAATATGACAAGGTTCTTTTCGATCTCCCGGATTTAGTCGGTGAATTTGCATATCACAAAGATCATGAGATGGCGATGCTGGAGCGAGATTTTCTTTACCAGCGTACCCGCATAGGTTTGTTATCCACACCATCCAATGTTGACGAAGCTGCCAGAAAGCTAGCGGCCATTACCATCAGGGCGGGTGTTTAGGAATGTTTTCTCGCGTGAATTTACTGGCGATGGTTGCATTAATGCTTGGGTTAGCTGCCATACCTTTTCAGGTTATCGCGGGTATCCCGGCCATGGTTTTTGGGTATTTCGCCATTCGGCAGATTCACATGGATAACCAAGTCCAAAAGGGAATTGTTCCCGCTGTTTTGGGAATGTTCCTTGGCGCGGTTGGTTGTGCAATGACAGTGCTGGGTTTTGTATTTGTAAGCTTTGGTGCACTTTGGGAAAACAGTGCCAGAGTCAACTGCACCAACAATCTCAGGTTTTTGGGTCGGGCTACCATGGCCTACCATGATCTCAAAGGTCTGTTCCCGAAAGCCTGTCAGAAACAACCCAATCTATTGCCGGAAAGCCGCCTTTCTTGGTTGACGAACCTAGAATACGACTCACTAGGTGGGAAAAATCCCAGTTCCAGCCGTTGGGCTTTTCAGGAGGAAAATAGCTGGGATGACGATTTAAACAGAAAAGCAGGCGGTTTTCGAGTGGGGGCCTTTGTCTGTCCCGCCTCGGTTGGATCTGCGGTTGCAAGTGGAATCTTTTGGACAAATTATGTTGGGCAATCGGGATTGGGGCAGGATTCCGCCTTGCTGCCAAGAGAACATGAGCGTGCAGGTTTTATGGGTTTTGAACGATCTTTGAAACGCGAGGATATTACCCGTGGAACCTCTGAACTTTTAATGATGATTGAGACAGATTGCGACCTCGGCCATTGGATCGCTGCTGGCAGGCCCACACTAAGGCATTTGGAAAAAACAACAGATTGTATTGGCCCGGGGAAGGCTTTTGGGGGGATGCATTCCCATGGTGCAAACACGCTGATGGCAGATGGCGCATCCAGGTTTGTAAGTGAAAAAATCAGTCCCGTCGTTTTTGAAGCAATGTTTCCGCTGAATGCGAAATAAATAAAGCCGGTTGTTGAAATGGGTTTATCTGGCGCCGAGAAGTTTGCCCAAAAGATTGTCGGAAGGGTAGCTGTGCCCCAGATGTTGCCGGAAACCCTCGGCGGCTTTGACCCCTATTTTTCTGCCCTGTTTTTGGGAAAACTCGCGCATGGCGTGCACATACTGATCCATGCCATGATGTTTAAGCAGCCATTCCCTCTGACTTGTATGCGCCGCAAGCATCTGTGCCTTGGTTTCCAATGCGATGGAAATATCCACAAGGAACTGGGGTTCCACTTCCTTCCCCATCGGATCCAATCCTTCGATAGGATCGCAATAGTACAGGTGGGGAATGTGCGGAATCGTGGCGGGGCCAAAGCTGGAAAAATTGGGGATGGGCGCGCAGAAACAGGCCGCTCTGGCAAGCTTGCTGGTCTGTTCGTGATCCAGCATGTAATCGGATGGGCTGTGCGTGAGCACAATTTCTGGTTGAACCTCGCGAATAAGGTTGGTCACCTTGGTTAGCGCAAGTTCGTTGTAAAAAACCAGCAAATCGCGTTCGTGAAGGCAATGATACTTAGCAGAGATGATCGCAGCGGCGTCCGCGCCTTCCTTGGTTCTGATGGCTGAAATTTCATTTGGCCCCATGGTAGCGGAACCGCAGTCCCCGGCAGTCATGGTGGCAATATGCACCTCGAAGCCATGCTCTTTTTGCAGCCTGGCCAGTGTTCCCGCGCACAGAAACTCGGCATCATCCGGGTGTGCCAGAATGCTAAGGATTCGTTTCGCCATGGTTACTCGTTTATTTGGAGTTTACCGCCGGCTTTTCAGCCAACGGTGGTTCCTTGGTAGGCGGGGTAGCCTTCTTTTTCATGGGTAGGTTCTTGCGCGAATAGAATGTGCTGATCACATTTTCATCCACAAGTGACCTTCCTTCATCATCTGTGCCATCGAACGGTCCTGCGATAAGATCCAATTCAGGGAATGGCCTTGGGGCCATCTGGTTTTGAATGGGAATCCAAGTGGGAATGGCGGGCGAAAGCAACCCGACCTTGCTAACCAGCATGGTTGCGTAATCCATTTGGGCCAATCTTTGGGCGATTGCCTGCTTGGCAATCTGGCCCTCTTCACGGTCGAAGAGATTCATATAGCGGAACTGCACCTCATAGGTGCTTTCCTGTGTCGTGGTATCCCTGCCAAAGTCCGTAAGAACCCTTAGATCTTTTTCACCCACCCGCTTGGTGGTAAGAAGTACCTTTTCCTTCCAAGTTTCCATGCAATCCTTGCGGCGATAGATTTCAAGCGCGTTCCTGGGGTTGTCCCTGAGGCGCTCTGTTTCTGCCTCGAAGAACAACTTGCGGCAAGTTACCGTGGTTGGTTGGGCTTCAGCCCTGGCGCGGTTGTAGTGATGCATGAAGTTGCTCATCTGCCTGTAGATGTCCAGTTCCTTCAGGAACATGGCGGCCTGATAGCGTGTTTTTTCCTCAGGAGAAAGCTTATCCTCACGAATTGTGGGGAGGTTGTCGGTGTCCGTTAGGTTTTGAGATTGCCTGAACTCGCGGGCCAGCCTGCGCTTGGTGGCTTCATCCTCCGCGGACTTGAACATCATGTGATTCTGCTCAGCGTGATCCTGCCACATCAATGCCGCATCTTCCCAAGCTTTCTGGGACCATTTATCCCTGCCTGCGCCGATGATTGCCGGCGAACCATCGCTGAAATTATCCGCATCGAACCAACCCGTGATTCTCCAACCGGTGTCATCAAACCAGCCTTCCTGTTGCAATCTTTCGCCGATGTAGCTTTGCGCTCTCGCGGGATAGTTGCGGAAAATCAGGGTGGCGATGTTTTTGGGTTTGCGTTGGCGGGTTCTGTCCACAATGGCCTGGGTGGAACCGGGAAGATAATCCGCGGGTGGTATGGGTTCCTGCGAATAGCTATACCAGGCGCGGGCATCCGCATAGGCATCAAACTCATCACCCAGTCGGGATTCATAGGTCAACTCGCCGGGGCGGAATTCCACCTGGGGCTTTTCCACACGGCGGGGCGGAGGAAGAATGGGGAACTGCTGCTCCACATTCTTTTTCTTCGAGATTTTGGTCTCCCAGCCGTTGGGTGGGGAAGGGGGCACTTCCTCGAAAAGTGATGGAATCTGCTGGTTTTCAGAAAGATACTGAATCAGCGCATCCAGCGATTCACAGGAAAACTGCCTGGCCTGTTCAAATTTGGTTTCACGACGAAGGCCCTCACGCAAACGGCGCACCAGTTGCGGGTGTTCCTTGCAGAAGGAATCCATCTCTTTCATGGCTTTTTCAATACGCTGCTTCATGGTAAGGTTCGTGGGATTTTCCGCCAGATAGGAAGCGAAATCAGACCAGCGAAGTTCCCTGCCGTCATCGGTGTAAACCCGGAATCGACCGGGATCTCTCTCGTTGGGGGGAATGCAGCTAAGCTGATAAAGCGAGCGCAGCGTGTTTGTTTCATCCGACTGGCAAATTTTGTGCTGGTTATAGAAACCAATGTTGAAGCGCAAGTCAGGGTTGTTGCGGTTTTGCTTTTCACCCTCCGCAAGCAGTTCAATGCCCCGGGAAATGTAGAAAAACTTATCTCTCACCCGGTCCGATTCGACAGACACGTTATAGGCCAGGTTCCAGCTTTGGAAGAGCCATGGGGTAATGAAGTAAGGCTGCAGCTTGGTAAGAGAGCGAACAAGAAGTTCCAGTTCGTTCCACTGGTTTTTCTTCTGCTTGTCGATGGCGGAAATCCAAAGTGCGCAGGTCGCCAAACCGCGTGAACCTGTCAGCGAAAGGCGCACCACCGAGCCGGAAAGTTCCACATCCCCGCGGTTTACCTCGCGCAGCGCCAATTCGCCAGCCTTCACATCCACATAATAATGGCGCCAGAACCATGCCAGGGTGAACAACACCCCGATAAGGACCATGTAGATGATCTTTCGGTTACGCGCCTGTATTTGAAATGGACTTGCCACTTTAAGCCTCTCTTAACGCTAATAATATCAGGAAGAAGCGATCTCCCGCCATTTCAGCAGGTAGTATGCCAGAATGGCCCAGGGGATCAGGTAGCCCACCAGAATGATCGCGTTCAGCACAATCTGGCCCGAGCTGATATCAAATCCTTCCGCCACAAACACCGTGAAATCCAGGCGATCCACATCTGGTATCACATCGAGCAGCCGGCTGACCACCCACCTGAAAAGCTTATCCAGATTCGTTGCAATTTGATTGGCTGTGGTTTGTTCCAGGGGCGATGCCATGTTTTCTCTGCGAACCAATCGAAGAAATGCTTCGGTGGGGCCGCCGCCAGGGTTGGCACCCGATGCCACCTGCCTGATGAAATCCTGCACCAGGCCACCCATGTACAGGATCAAGGTAAACAGCAGGCTGATCACCCCGGTCAGATAAGTGCTCATGCAAACAGAAAGGCCAACCACAAGGCACATTCTAAGCCAAAGACCAATGGCACCCTTGAAGAAGTTCATCGAGAAGTAGAGCTTTTCATTGGCGGATTCCGGGTCATCCGCGCGGAAATAGAAATCGTACCTGGCCATGCCGATGTATTGGGTGGGATCCAGACACACCACCTTCACCATCAATGGTTGCACAGGGCGGTTGCTATTTTTCAACTCGTTCATTCTTTGGGGGTCGGCGCCAAGGGCGTTTTTAAAAAGGCCCGCTGGAATGTCCAGATAGAGGGTCTGGTAATCAAAGATCGGTTTGCTGGGGAAAACATAATACCCAAACTTCTCGGCCAGCTCGTTGTCAATCTGCGCATCTGTCCTGCCTTTGCGGTCGGAAAGCGCCTGCCTCTTTTCCCTTTCGTAAATCTTGTCGTCACCCTCGCGGAAACGCCAGGTTTGGAAAGTGAAAGAACAGGCAACTCCACGGTTTTCGCGGCCTTTGGTGGTTCTGTAAATATCGAAGGTGAATTCAGAACGAACCTTGTCACGGCTGGTAAGGTTTGCGGGGGGCATGGGGAATGTCCAAACTGCCGTAGCTGGGCCTCGGTTTCCCATGCCAGGGCCTGCGATGTAGCTTCGATATTCCCACTCGCGGCCGACATTATCACCCCGGTTTTCATTCTCGGTGTTCAGGAATGAGAGGTCGCCGTAGAAAGGCACCCTCGCCTTGAGGCTTTCCGCCGCCGCCGAGGGGTCAACTCCACGAACTACATACAAAAGGCTGACTGCTGTCATGGCAAAAAGAATTACCGTCATCAGTGCCATGAAACCAAGAAATCTTCCAAGGATGATTTCAAATCGCTCCACCGGCTTGGTGACAATGGTGTGAATGGTCTGGTTTTTGATGTCGGCAGGAATGCTGAACGCCGCAAGCAAGGCGGAGGTTAGCAAAAACAGTGGCGCCATGGCCCAGTATACCACCTGAACATAGCTTCGAACCTGATCTTCAGGCTTGTAGGGAATGAACCAGCTCGAGAACAGAAAGACCAGCAGCAGCGCACCAAACGCATAGACGACGCGCCTGCGAATTGCCTCTTGAAAGCTTAGCTTGGCCAGGCCCAAGATTCTGCCGGGGCGAAGGTTCATCGCATTGACAGCGAATGGGAACAATACCGCAAGCAGGCTTAGAAGGCCTGAAAAAATCTGCAGCACATCCAATACGGATGGCTGGCGAGATGCCGCTTCCGGCTGCGAGGTGGAACGCAGCGCGATGATCAAAAGAAAAAGTCCAACCCCCGAGCCGGCAAGCGCCCCAAAGGTTATCTTTTTCCAGGCTGCTATTCGGTCACGATCCACCTTTGAGTACCTTCTCCAGCCAAAAACAAGCCATAGTATCAGGGCTATCGAGCAAAAGCCGCCCACGCTTTGTGTCCATTGCAGAATACCTAACTGCAGGTCTTCCCAGCGCAGCGGGTCGCGTTCAATAAATAGTGTTGCAAGAAGCATCGAGTTCATGGTTTGAGTTATCCGGAGTTCCAGTGTGGTGGCCCAAGAGCAGTTTAGCGGGCCTTTTCCTGCGGGATAAACCTTCTGCCGGGGTGCGCCTTGCTTTCTTCCACAATGCGCAGGAAGTAGTCTTCCAGGGTCGTGGTGGGATGCCCGATGGAATCCAGCTTACCACCATGCTTGTGCAGCAACTCCTCAAGTTCCCTGCGAAGCTGGTCGTTGATCTGCAGTCCACTGGCACGAAGTTCCAGGCGGTTCACATCCTGCAGCAGTTCGCCGACGTTGCCATAGGCTTGAAGTTCACCAAGGTTGAGGATGGCGATCCGATCACAAATGTCCTGAACATCTTCCAGGCGATGACTGCACATGATGACAGTTTTGCCCTGTTCCTTGAGTTCCACGATCAGGTTTTTCATCCAGCGGGCGCCCAGGGGATCCAAACCAGAGGTTGGTTCATCCAGAATCACCAGGTCGGGGTCATTGATCATGGCCTGTGCCAGGCCAATTCTTTGGCGCATACCCTTGGAATATTCCTTGAGGATTCTCTTGCGGTTGGCGCCCAGGCCGACACGTTCGATCCATTCGCGGGCACGGTCGTTGCGGGTTTTGGCATCCAAATCAAAAAGTCGACCGTAGAAATCCAGAGTTTCCTCCGCGTTCAGGAAGCGATACAGGTAGGATTCCTCAGGCAGGTAGCCAATGCGTTCATTCTTGGAAACATCAGCCGCCGGTTTTCCAAATACAAAGGCTTCCCCATCGGTGGGGAAGAGCAGGCCAAGCAGAAGCTTTATGGTGGTTGTTTTTCCCGAACCGTTCGGGCCAAGCAGGCCGAAGATTTCGCCCTTGCGAATTTCAAGGTTCAACGCCCGCAGTGCCGTATGCTTCTGGCGACCCCAGAAATCGCGGTACACCTTGGTCAGTTTGCGGGTTTCAACGATCACTTCTCCAGACATGAAAACCTCTCAAGCGCTTCTCTAACTAACCAGGCAAAACAAATGAATAAAGCATGCCTGGCAAAAAATAGAACTGTTCGCACTGCCAGCTTGAAACTCTTTTTGGAATTCCAAGACCGGTAATTGCAAACGTTATCTTAAGTTGAGCGCAAATCGATATCAAGCAATTACAAACTCAAGTTTTTGAACTTTTTGGATTGTGTGGAAACTGCGAAGAGCCATCAGGATTTTAGCCTGCAAAGTTTTCCCAATTTCCCGGGGCAGTCAGAACCTCGGTGGGGTGAAAGGAAGCCTTGTACTCCAGCGATTGGCACCCTTTCACGTAATAACCTAGGTACAGGTGTGGCAGCTTCCTTTTTTTGCATTCCTGAATCAGCCGTAGCACATTCCATATTCCAAGCCCAAGCTTTGAAAAATCCGTGTCGTGGAAGAAATAGATGGCGCTAAGCCCGCATTCCAAGGCATCCACATAGCCAACCCCGACTAGTTTCCCCTCCAGGAAGTAATTCCATTGCTCGATTTCGAAAGGATTATCCAGAAATCCCATGGTGTAATTGAAGCGGTCGTTGGGTTCCTTGAAGTCCCAGCCCCTTTTGTAGGCCCTATCCAAATGAAATCGGTCATGCAGTTCAATCACATCATCGGAAAGAAAAGGCTTGGTGATTACCAGTTGTACCTGTTCGCGATTCATTTTCTGGTTGCGTTTCTGGCTTCGATTCGGCTTGAACTGGCGAACGGGAATACGCAGCGACTTGCATTCTTTGCATTCGCTGCACACAGGCCTGAACACATGCCGGCCGAAGTGGCGCCACCCCGCGAGCAATCTTTCTTGGTACTCCATGGCGGACATTTCGGAAACCATGTCAAATTCAGTTTGGCTTTCCCTGTCTGGCAGGTAGCTGCATTGGTCCGGGGGTGTGGTTAAATTCAGTTCAACTTTCATGTTTCGGTGCCTGAATTATGAAACTTTGCCTTTTCGAGGGTTAATTGGCTTGAAGCCACGCCTTTTCTTGACAAGAATACCCCGGCTTGTTTCGCATCAATGTTTTCCGAATGGATGGACCCAGAGAATATACATGATGGACGAGTTTGAAGGTTTATGCAAGCTTGCAGATGCTTATGGAATTGAAACAGGCTACATCGATTCCCAAGGGGTCTGGCAAACTGCTTCGCAAGAGGCCATGCTGGCAATTCTGAAAATTCTTGGAGTTCCCATTCAAAATGCCAGCCAGGCAGGTACCTTTCTCAAGGAAAGAGTGCTGGCTCAAAAAAGAATTTCCCTGCAGCCTGTTGAGGTTATCTGGCTGGAAAAAGACGAAGATTTTGTGGAAATTCCTCTTCGGTTGGAATCCACCATTCCGGATCAGGCCTTTGCGGCAACGCTCCGGCTGGAAAACGGAAAACAGCTTGAATGGGAATTTAAGCTGCCGGAACTTCGAGTCTCTTCAACAGAAGAATTTGAGGATGTTCGGTTTATCACTCATCAGATGGAATTGCCCGCAAAAATCCCCGTTGGTTATCACCATTTGGAAGTAAAGACCGGTTCAAGTTGCTTAAAGTGCCTTTTAATAGCATCTCCGGTGCTTGCCTATGGAGACCATGTAGGGGATAAGGAAAAAACCTGGGGAATCTTTTTGCCCTTATATGCTGCCAAATCCGAAAGAAACCTGGGTGCCGGGGATTTTCAGGATCTGGAAGCCCTTTTGGAATGGACGGTGTCCAAGGGGGGGAAGGTTGTTGGCACTTTGCCAATGCTGGCTGCGTTTCTTGATGAGCCCTTTGAATATAGCCCCTATTCGCCCGCAAGCAGGCTTTTTTGGAACGAATTCTATCTGGCGATCGAAAAAATCCCCGAACTGGAACGCAACCAGCCTGCGAAAGGTTTTATTCAGAGCTCCGAATTCCAGAAGGAATCCGCGCGGCTCCGGGATGCGGATCTGGTCGATTACAGGGGGGTAATGGCCCTTAAGCGGCATGTGCTGCAATTGCTGGCGGATGGGTTCGCGCAGAACTCCAGCGAGGCAAGAAAAGGTCAATTTCGATCCTTTGTCGAGGGGAACCCGGCGGTGGTGGATTACGCCCGGTTTCGTGCCGCTGCGGAAAAGTTCAAATCGTCCTGGCACACCTGGCCGGAATCATTCAAGATCGGTAATATCGACGAAAAACAGCTTGATTCCAAAGCTATTTTGTATCACCAGTTGGTGCAGTGGTGGTGTTCCGAACAAATGGGGGCCCTGGCCAAAAAGGCGGCAAGCCTTGGCGCAAACGGCCTGTACCTGGACCTGCCGCTTGGCGTGAATGCCGATAGTTATGATGTGTACCGGCATCGAGAGTTGTTTGCTTTGGGGGCCTCGGGCGGTGCGCCCCCCGATGGCTTTTTTACCCTCGGACAGGACTGGGGCTTTCCCCCCATGCTTCCGGAGCAAATGCTTCGGGATGGTTTTTCCTACCTGCGAAGCGTACTCAGGCACCACATGAATTCCGCATCCAGCCTGCGGGTGGATCATGTCATGGGTTTGCATCGGCTTTACTGGGTGCCCCGCGGGTTGGGAGCGAAAAACGGGGCTTATGTTCGGTACCCGACAGAACCACTTTACGCGGTTTTCAATTTGGAATCCGTTCGCCATAAGACCATGGTGGTGGGGGAAGATCTGGGTACTGTACCCGAAGGGGTGCGGCCCGCTATGCATCGGCATGGTTGGCACCGGCTTTTTGTCGGCCAATTTGAATGGAACCCTCATGATGGCAGGGTGCTCAATGAGGCGCCAAAAGGGGCTATTGCCAGTTTCAACACCCACGATTTACCAACTTTTGCGGCATTTTGGACGGGGAAAGACATCCAAGATCGTTTGGAAATGGGCCTGATAGGGCAGGAAACGGCCGATTTCGAAAAACAAAACCGGTTCAAACTGTGTGACCAGGTGTCCCGGGAATTGAAAATTCAGGAATTTTCGAGCGACAATCCCTTGGAGAATGCCCAGGAGGCCTATTTGGGAATCATTGGGGAATTGACGCAAGATAATTCCCAGATTGCACTTATGAACATTGAAGATTTATGGGGGGCAGTGGAACCTCAAAATGTTCCCGGAATCTGGCGGGAAAAGCCGAATTGGAGGCACAAGGCGGCTTTTTCGGTGCTAGAATGGGATGGAGTTACCGGGATAGGCGATGTGTTGGAGAAATTAAACCAGCGAAATAACCGCTGAAATTACAGCAGTTTGAAGGATCGGCGAAATTTTTTTTCAAAACCACTTGCCAAGTTTCCTAGGTACTCTAAAAACAATGATGCGGGTCGAGTGAAATGTCGATAAGACAAACTCACCTGCAAAACAAGCTTCCTCTGGAAGCTTTTTTGATCTTTGACAACTCGGCAGCGGTAAGAAGTTGCATCGCAAGATGAAAGAGCAACAAGATTCGGGCAACCGGATTGTTGTTGTTTGCGAACTTTGCGAGAGCCTTAGATTGAGAGAACTTAAAGTAAGGATCGTTGAACTCAATTTTCCATGTTCGTCAAGAAACATGGAGGGTAGCTAGGTGATAGATCTTTGGTTTTCTTTTTATGGCAACATAAGAGGGAAAGTGATAGATCGATGCGTCCAAGCTACTAAGGGCGTGTGGGGGATGTCTTGGCACTAAAAGGTGATGAAGGGCGTGGAAGACTGCGATAATCCTGGTGAAGCTGTCAAACAAGCATTGATACCGGGGTACCCGAATAAGCGTACGCTGAATACATAGGCGTCCGTGACCAACCCGGAGAACTGAAACATCTCAGTACCCGGAGGAAAAGAAAGAAAAATCGATTCCGTCAGTAGCGGCGAGCGAAAGCGGAATAGCCCAAACCATTTGGAATCTCCAGATGGGGTTGTAGGACCAGACTTTCGACCGAGTAAACCTAACCAAAGCGTCTGGAATGTCGCGCCATAGAGGGTGAGAGCCCCTTAGGTGAAAGGTTGATGCGGTTTGTCTGGCACCTGAGTAGAACCGGCCACGTGGAATCCGGTTTGAATCTGCGGGGACCATCCCGCAAGGCTAAATACTCTTTAGTGACCGATAGCGAACCAAGTAGCGCGAGCGAAAGATGGGAAGAAACCCGATAAGGGTAGGATAGTGAACCTGAAACCACATGCCTACAAGCGGTCGGAGCCCTATGGCGCAAGCCAGGGTGACGGCGTGCCTTTTGCATAATGATCCGGCGACTTACCGTCATCAGCCAGGTTAAGCCGTTCTGCGGTGGAGCCGAAGCGAAAGCGAGTCTTAAAAGGGCGACAGAGTTGGTGGCGGTAGACGCGAAACCACGTGATCTACGCATGGGCAGGATGAAGTGAGGGTAACACCTCATGGAGGTCCGAACTCACTAGTGTTGAAAAACTAGGGGATGACCTGTGTGGAGGATTGAAAGTATCATCAAACGTGGAGATAGCTCGTTCTCTCCGAAATAACTTTAGGGTTAACGTCGTGACAGATGACAGTGGGGGTAGAGCGACTGAATGCGCTGGGGGGCCTACCAGGCTACCCCTCGCAACCAAACTCCGAATACCATTGTACCTTATCACGGCAGCTAGACGGCGGGGGATAAGCTTCGTCGTCGAGAGGGGAACAACCCAGATCGCCCGCTAAGGTCCCTAAATAATGCTCAGTGCGAAAGGAAGTTGGATTCCTGTGACAGCCAGGATGTTGGCTTAGAAGCAGCCACCATTTAAAAAGTGCGTAATAGCTTACTGGTCGAGGAGTCCTGCGCCGATAATGAACGGGACTTAAGCATTATACCGAAGCGGCGGGCTGCGTAAGCAGCGGTAGGAGAGCGTGGCATCTTAGGGTGAAGGGGTACGGATAACGAGCCCTGGACGAAATGCCAGTGATCATGCCGGAACGAGTAACGATAAAACAGGTGAGAATCCTGTTCGCCGAAAACCTAAGGTTTCCTGGGGAAGGTAAATCCGCCCAGGGTTAGTCGGAACCTAAGATGAGGCCGAAAGGCGTAGTCGATGGACAGCAGGTTAATATTCCTGCACCGATTCTATGGACAAACTGAGTGACGCTGGCTGGAAGGGATGTAGGCTTATTAGATGGCCTCAGGGCATTTATGTTCCCGATATTCCTGGAAAGACAGACAAGAAAAACCTCAGGGAGGTCGAAGTAGAACGCCCGTACTAAAACCGACACAGGTAGGTGAGATGAATATTCTAAGGCGCTCGAGAGAACGCTCGTGAAGGAACTCGGCAACATAACCCCGTAACTTCGGGATAAGGGGTGCCCTCAGCAATGAGGGCCGCAGTGAAAGGGGTCTAGCGACTGTTTATCAAAAACACAGGTCTCTGCGAACTCGTAAGAGGATGTATAGAGACTGACGCCTGCCCGGTGCTGGCAAGTTAAGGAAGAGGGTTAGCCGTAAGGTGAAGCTCGCAACCGAAGCTCCAGTAAACGGCGGCCGTAACTATGACGGTCCTAAGGTAGCGAAGTTCCTTGTCGGGTAAGTTCCGACCTGCATGAATGGCGTAACGACTGGACCACTGTCTCCACGAGCGACTCGGTGAAACTGTAGTTGTTGTGAAGATGCAACATACCCGCAATTAGACGGAAAGACCCCGTGAACCTTTACTGCAGCTTAGTATTGGGTTTAGACCCAACATGCGTAGCGTAGGTGGGAGGCTGTGATCCTGGTGTTCAGGCGCCAGGTGAGCCGATCAATGAAACACCACCCTTGTTGTGTTTGAATTCTAACCCCGACCCGTGAATCCGGGCGGCGGACAGTGCTAAGTGGGCAGTTTGACTGGGGCGGTCTCCTCCCAAAGAGTAACGGAGGAGTCCAAAGGTACCCTCAGCCCGGTCGGCAATCGGGCAACGAGCGTAAAGGTAGAAGGGTGCTTGACTGCGAGTCCAATCAGACGAGCAGGTGCGAAAGCAGGGCTTAGTGATCCGGCGGTGCTGGATGGAAAGGCCGTCGCTCAACAGATAAAAGGTACTCCGGGGATAACAGGCTTATCTCCTCTGAGCGTTCACAGCGGCGAGGAGGTTTGGCACCTCGATGTCGGCTCATCGCATCCTGGGGGTGAAGAAGCTCCCAAGGGTTTGGCTGTTCGCCAATGAAAGCGGTACGTGAGCTGGGTTCAGACCGTCGTGAGACAGGTCGGTCCCTATCTGTTGTGGGCGTAGGATACTTGAGCAGTTTTCTCCCTAGTACGAGAGGATTGGGAGGGACGTACCTATGGTGTTCCAGTTATCGTGCTAACGGTAGTGCTGGGTAGCCACGTACGGCTAGGATAAACGCTGAAGGCATATAAGTGTGAAACCCTCTGCAAGATTAGGTATCCATGTTCTTTAGAACGAAGACTCCTGGAAGACTACCAGGTTGATAGGCTGGGTGTGTAAGGCTAGTAATAGCTTTAGCTGACCAGTACTAATAGTCAAATGTTTGGACGCATTGATCCTTTACTTTTCTTCTATGGTCTCGCATTAGTTCCGCTTCTTACCACTGCCAAGTTGTCACGACATTCCCGGTGACCATACCTAGATGGCCACACCCGTTCCCATTCCGAACACGGCCGTTAAGCATCTGGGGCCAATGGTAGTCCTTAAAGGGCGAGAGTAGGTTATTGCCGGGTTTTTTATTCAACCCCCCACCATCGTGGGGGGTTATTTTTTTATATATGCCTTTATCATCCTCCACGCTATCATGACTTTTTCTCATGGAGCTTTACCGTGGTTTTCTTTGTTCTTCTATCGCTATGTGGTTTTCAAAACCCCATCCCAAGTGACAGTACCGTTCCGATTCAATTTCAGATTTCCAAGATTTCAAACATCATCGATGCCTCGAAAGTCAGATTCTCCCGCGCGGAGATTTCTGTTTCCTGGAATCATGAATTTCGTCCCATTCTTATGGACGCTTTTGTTCACGATGTTTCCATCGTTGCCGATGGGGAGAAAGTGGCAGTTAAATCCATGAATGGTTCCAGTTGGTTTCCGGTGGATTCCCTAGGGAAGACCACATTGGAACTGGTGCTTCCCAGCCTCCGCAAATACCAGTCCATGGTGCTTGCAGGAAAAATCCGCGCGATTGTGCCTTTCGGTTGGAAAGATCTGGAACTGGGTTCGCTGAGCCTCGCATTGGATAACCCCAAAGAACTCAAATCGTTCTCTGGGAAGAATGGTTTTTCCTGCAGGGTTACCCAGGCTTTGGAAAAGCCGTCTCGTGTTTCCATCCAGGTGGATGTGAAACTTCCATCCGGGGGGCCCGAACTTGATACCAGCCAAAACTGGGCAATCCTCAATGAAATGAAGGTTATTCAAAGAGACAGGTCATTACCGCTTTTGGGACAGGTGATCGATCTTTTGGAATCCGACCGTGCGATCATCACCTATCATTTTGATGCCAGGTTGTTTAAGGCCGATAGGCAGGGTCAGTGGAATATCATCTACACATCCCCCGCTGGCATCGAGAAGAAAGAAATTCCATTTTCTTTCGACAATGTGCCATTACCCTAGGCGGGGCATGCCGAATAACCCGTTATGAGACCAATCCTTAATCCGTGAAGATTATTAATCCGGCTTACCCCATGGTTTCCAAGTCCAGGTGTAAACGTGGCCCATCACTGCCGCGAAGAGAGATAAAAGCACCCAGGATAATTCATGAGTCCATAGCCCGTACGCAAGCGCAATAATCGAGCCTATGGCCAGAAAAAAATGCACGGGGTTGGCGTGTTCCAGCATGCGCCTTTCCAGCCAACTGGCATTCAGGCCGTGGTGGTATTGTTTCACCTTGAATTCTGCCCATCCCATGTTGAACCCTCCTAAAAAAGAAATTTGAATCAACCAGCCTCAAAGGCACTTTCCGTCTGGGTTAGTTCTGTTTTGGGTTCCACCATCTCGGTCATGGTGGCCTCGGTCAAAAGAAGAAGACTAGCCACAGAAACGGCGTTTTCCAAGGCGGTTCGAACCACCTTGGTGGGATCGATGATTCCCGCCTGCACCAAGTCCAGGTATTGCCCTTTGCTTGCATCGAAACCGAAATTGCCGGTGCCATTTCTCATTTGTGCCACCACCACTCCGCCATCCATTCCGGAATTTTCCGCAATGGTCCTGGTTGGGGCCTCCAAAGCTTTCTTCAATATTCTCAAGCCGGTTTGTTCATCCCCATGGAAAGTGTTTTCCTTTTGTTCCATGGCATCGATGGCGCGAAGCAGGGTTAACCCACCTCCGGGAACAATCCCCTCAGCCATGGCAGCCTTGGTGGAACTGATTGCATCCTCCAGGGCTTCCTTGCGGCTTTTCATTTCCGCCTCGGATGGTGCGCCAACCTTGATGACAGCCACTCCGCCCGAAAGTCTGGCCAGGCGTTCCTGAAATTTTTCACGGTCGTATTCCGATGTGGATTTGGCAATCTGGTTCCTTATCTCGGTGCACCGACCTTCAATAGCCTGTCTGGAACCGCCCCCGCCTATGATCAGCGTGTTATCCCGGTCGCAGACCACGCGCTGGGCTTTGCCCAGGTTTTCGAGTTTCAGGTTCTCCAGTCGCAGGCCCAATTCCTCACAAATGAATTTTCCGCCGGTAAGAACCGCCAGATCCCCCATCATTTCCCTGCGGCGATCGCCATAACCCGGTGCCTTGACCGCAATGCATGCAACCACACCGCGCATCTTGTTTACCACCAGGGTTGCCAGGGCTTCGCCATCAATATCCTCGGCAATCAGAAGAAGCGATTTTCTGGCCTGCGCCAACTGTTCAAGCAGCGGAAGAAGGTCCTTCATGATGCTTATTTTTTTCTCGTAGGCAAGAATGAAGGGTTCCTCCAGAATTGCCTGCATCTTTTCCGGCTCGGTGATGAAATAGGGTGAAAGGTAGCCACGGTCAAACTGCATGCCTTCAACCACCTCCAGGGTGGTTTCAATGCCCTTGGCTTCCTCCACGGAAACAACTCCCTCACGGCCGACTTTTTCCATGGCCTTGGCCACCAGTTCACCCAGAACAGGGTCGTTATGTGCCGAAATGGTGGCAACCTGCGCTTTTTCCCTGGTGCTTTCCACGGGGCGTGACAATCCCTTGATGGCATCGATGGCGATTTTCAAGCCAAGGTCCAGCCCGCGTTTCAGGTCAATGGCGCTGGCTCCCGCCGCGACATTGCGGATTCCCTCGCCCAGAATTGCCTGCGCCAGAACGGTGGAAGTGCTTGTGCCATCGCCGACCACATCGCCGGTTTTTTCCGCCGCCTGTCGGATCATTTGCGCCCCCAGGTTTTCCTCGGGGTCTTTCAGTTCCATCTCCCGGGCAATCGTCACACCGTCATTGCACACAATGGGTCGGCCCCATTTTCGGCCAATCAGCACACATTTCGAACGCGGGCCAAGTGTCACCCGCACGGCGTCGGCAAGCGTGCCAGCCCCATGCAGCACTTTTTCCCGGGCCGCCGAGTGAAATAAAAGGTGTTTGTTTCCCATGGATGGTTTCCAAAATTTTCAGGTATGTTAATCAATGCCCTGCCAGTTTTCCTCATCACGGTAATAACCAAGCAGATAATCCAGTTCCCTGACCAGCGTGTTGCGCTTGTAGTTTCTGCCCAGCTTTTCCAGAAGGAATTCCTCGCAGACATTTGTCAGTTTTTCGTGGAGTTCCCTGCGATGGCCGTGAAGTTCCTGCCTTTTTTGCAACAGGGATTCGTGTTGCGGCGGTAAATGCTGTGGTTCTCTTTCCATGAGCAAGTCATTCCTTTTCAACTTGGAGGATGCAAGAAAAGAATATTTCGCGTGCTGGTTCATGGAACCAGCACGCGAAACGGGCAAAGGGGTTCATGCATCAGGGCGAAACGGAAATCTGGTTTTCCACCGAGGTCACCCCTGGTGCCGACCAGGCAACATGTTGAGCCTCGTCTTTTTCCGCCCAGGAACGCACCGTTCCAACCAGGGTGATTTTGCCATCATGTGTTTCCACATTGATGCGCCTGGCATCGATGTCGGCACTGCGGTGAAAGGCGGCCATTATGCGCGATTTCACATCCTTGGGGGAAACGCCCCCCATCTTGAGCTTGATCTGGTTGGAAACGGAAACCACCCCCTTGATGAAGCGGACACTGTTCATGGCGGCTTCCCTTTGGAATTGCCATTCCAGTTCACCTTCCAGGGTGACCCTGCCATTGGATACCACCACCTTGATCTTGTCTTCCGGTATGGAGTAGTTGTTTTTCAGCGCATTCAGGCAGGCCTTGGCAATGTCCTCATCGGATTGTGCGGTGTTGCCAAAAAGGCGCACTTCCATTTCATCGGCAACGGCCTTCACGCCGTAAACCCGCTTGGCCGCCTTTTCCGCGGAGTATTTTTCCGCAAACGAGGGAACATGGCCGCTCAGGGTCACAATTCCATCCTTAGCGGTCACACCAATATGGGCCTCGTTCACGCTGGGTTCCCATTTCAGTTCATTTTCCACATCGTGCTTCAATTCACTGTCGGTTTTCATCTTCCTAGGCTCCTCATGGCATATGATTGTCAAACATCCCGCAAGGTTGGTGCCTTTGTGGCGCAGCATGCCATTTACCTGCCAGCAAAAACACCCGGGCAAAATCCAAACCAGTCAGTCTAATAAACGGTTAATAAACATCCCTGTTGTCAAAATTTCGTCTTCTAATCTGAAAGACCAACCTCGGAAGAAGGCAGAATCGTCTGTTTTGGGGTTTTTGCCCTGAAGGAAATCTCACGGATGATATCCATCATCTGTTCATCTTCCACGGCCTCGAAATTCTCGTAAAACTGCCCCACGGCCATCAGGGTTTCCGTGGCGTACAGGCATACCGCCTCATCACACCAGCGGCGAACTTCCTTTAATCGTGCCGGGGCTGCCACAGGCACCGCCACAATCACCTCGTGCGGTGATTGCTGCCGAACACTTTGTAGCGCCGCTATGATGGTTGCCCCCGTGGCAATACCGTCATCGGTGACGATAACAGTTCGCCCCTGAATGGTTGCCTGCGGCATCACGCTGCGTATCAACTGTCTGCGGCGGTTGATCTCCGCCATCTGCAGGCTTTTTTCCTGCCTCATGTAATCCGACAGCTTCAGCGCGTATTCCTCCGCCTCCATGGAAAGATAAACCTTCCCGGATTCCGAGATGGCACCCAGGGCGAACTCCGGTTGGTAGGGGGCCCTCAGCTTCCGGGAAAGAACCACATCAAAATCCGCTCCCAGTTCGCTGGCTAGAACCGCGCCAGTAACCACCCCTCCACGCGGGATAGCCAGTATCAGGGGGTCTAAAAAAGTGCGGCCTTTCAGAAGGCCGGCGAGTTGTTTTGCGGCATCTGTTCGGTCGTGAAACATCATCGTGGCAATCCCCTTTTGCTACCTTTGAAATTTCCCCATTAACTGGCCTTGGGCCAGCAGATGTCCCTGGATCGAATGGTAGAGCTCCTCCCGGGTGATTCCGCCCGGCAGGTTCAGCGTAGAATCCAGTGCCAAAACCTTGAACAAATACCGGTGTTGCTTGCCGTGCGGCGGGTTTGGGCCGCCATATCCGGGCTCGCCATAATCATTCATGCCCTGCAAAAAACCATTCGGCTCCTCGGAATGCGAGATGCCCTCTTTCAGGCACATATTGCCGGCCGGAAGATTGTACAGAATCCAGTGAACCCAGGGCTTTTTTGGGGTGTCCACATCCTCGCAGATGACCGCCACGCTTTGCGTTCCCTCGGGTGGGGGGGACCATTTCAGCGGCGGCGAAAGATCCAATCCCTCCCGCGTGTATATGGCGGGAATGGGGCGACCATTTTCAAATGCAGGGCTACTTACCTGAAGAGTGTTCATGGCTTTTACTCCCGTACTGGTACAGATTTCAAATGCTTGACGAACCATGCGCATGCCAGGTGCGCGACGGCTTCCAACGCGCCCGGTTCGGGAAACAGGTGCGTGGAATTGGGAACAACTTTTAAATCCTTGGTGCATTCCAGCAGGTTGAACGCCCGGCGGTTCAGTTCAAGAACCTCCGTGTCCAGCGCACCCACCAGGAAAAGGGTGGGGCAGTGTATATCAGGAAGTTCATCCATCGCCAGGTCGGGCCTGCCCCCGCGTGAAACGATGGCCCTGGGCTGGTGATCCCCCCGTGTGGTGGCCAGTATGGCGGCAGCGGCTCCTGTGCTGGCGCCAAAATAACCCAGTGGAAGTTTTTCCGTTTCCGGGTTTTCCACCAGCCAGGTGGCGCAGGCGTCCAGTCTTTCGGCCAGCAAATCGATGTCAAAAATCAGGTTGCGATCCCGGCTTTCACGGTCCGAAAGCAGGTCCACCAATAATGTGGCGATGTCCGACTGGTTCAGGATGTCGGCAACAAATTGGTTGCGGGGGCTAAGCCTGCCGCTGCCACTTCCATGGGCAAATACCACCATTCCGATGGCATTTTCCGGAACCACCAGGAAGGCGTTCAGGCGCTGCCCGGGAGCGGGAATCTGGATTTCCTGACGGCGAAGGGCACTTTTGGTGAGAAGAATCATCGGCTGATCCTTGGATGAAAAAGAATGATTGTTGAGGGGGGGGCGGGAAGAGGGTAACGGCTTTGGCAATTGAATGGATGGCCGGCCTGCCAAAGCCATTACCGAAATGTCCCTTGCAAGGCACACGTTTGCCAGGGAGAAAACCTAGACGAGAATAAGGCTTCGAAATTTTTCAAAGTCGTATTCCGCCTCATTGGTTTCCCCCATGGCAGCACGCGCCGTTGCCCTGTTGAAGTAAGCCGCGGCCATGCCCGGGTCGATTTCAATGGCCCGGGAAAAATTGCTCACGGCTTCCCTGTATTCCTTGATGTGCGCGTAGGCGTTGCCCCGGTTGTTGTAAGCCTCGGCATACATGGGGTCGATCTCGATGGCCTTGTTATAGTCCACAATCGCGCAGCGGTATTTTTTCATCTGGGCATAGGTGTTGGCGCGGTTGTAATACGCCTCCACATACAAAGGGTCGATTTCAATGGCCTTGGTATAGTCCGCAAAGGCTTCCTTGTTATTTTTCAACTCATCGTGGGAGTTGCCTCGGTTGTAATAAGCCGCGGCGTAAGTGGGGTTGGATTCAATGACCTTGGTGTAATAATAAATGGCGGAGTGATGATCCCCCCGCGCAAAGGATTCCAATCCCTTCTCAAAGTCATTTTCCAGCTCGATAAGTGAAAACATCACGGATCCTTTCTTGGATTAGGCGGAGAATTTCCTGTGGTTGTGAAAAAGGCTTTGTTTCAAGAGGTCAGCCAGCAATAAGCATGGAAGACTCCAGCTTGGTGGCAGATGAACTCCGTTCGTTTCCTTACGGGATCATCCTTGACCATCTTGAAACAAAGCTAATATTCAAGCGGTGGTGGAGGGGAGAATATGTCAGCGAAAAAAGAAATTGTCGGTGATATTTTTCAGGGATTTGAAGGAATGGTCGGGGGAATTTTTACGGGACATAGTATCGGAGGGCAGTTCGCCAAACAATTCCCGGTAGTTGGCGGCAAACCGACCCAAGTGCCAGAATCCGTGCTGCATCGCGATATTCGCAATGCTGGAATTGCCCGGGTCGCAGCGTCTGAGGGCATTCCGCACCAGGTTCATGCGCCTCAGGTTGATGAATTTCAGCGGGCTCAACCCAAAATGTTCGGTAAACAGGGTTTGCAGACTCCGCCGCGATATGTTCAGTTCACGGGCAATTTCTGCAACGCCCAGGTGTTCGTCCAGGTGCTGATCAATCTTTTTCAGCGCCTGATTCAGCAAAGCCAGATTTTTAATTTCGTTAATATCCAGATGAACTGAATTGGAGGTTGAAAAAACATCGGCCAGGGTCTGAAGAATTTGTTGTTCTATGAAGGTCACTTCTTTTTCACTGGAAACCAGCATGGATTCCAACGCTTTGTAGTCAAAAATCTCCTTTAACAGGGACTTGAAATTTTGAATTTTGGTGGAATCTAAATGGGTCATTCCAGAGGATGGAAATTTATAAGATTTGTCCAAGGTTAGAATAAAGTCTTCCCACTTTTTCTTTGGAACAGAAATATTGCACATGGTGAATGGTCCGCGGGAATAGTTGAAAAATTCCTTTCCCGGGGGAATTAAAACCATTGTGCCTTCTTTATGGGGTTTTCCGTTGGTGAAAACCTGTTCTCCCGAGGCTAAAAAGAACGAATAATAATCCTTTGGAATTCCTCCATGCAAAATGATGTCAAAGGAAAGAGTATGCCTGGATAGATGGATTTTAGAAAAAGAAGTAAGCTCCAAAACAGATTCGGTATTTTTAATGTTTTGAAAAGTTAGTTCAGCATAATCTCTATTAAGGCAGTCGGATAATTCATCAGCATTATGTAATGTGATACTTGTCATAACGAACGTAATTCTTGGAAGGGCATAACTCTAAGTATTATCGGAAATGAACCCTGAGAAAACGGGTTTAAAAGAGTTTGCCGAAAATGGATATACTTTTGCTTTAAAATGAACATTGCCAAAAACGGATATTCGAATAACCCTACGTGTAACTTGCTAAAAATGGATATACTTTTGCTTTAAAATGAACATTGCCAAAAACGGATATTCGAATAACCCTACGTGTAACTTGCTAAAAATGGATAATTTATAATTGCCGAAAGTAATTGAAATTATTTGCTATTAAAAGCCAAAATATTGGTTTCTTCGTATTTTTTTTTTTTTTTTTGATTTTAATAAATCACTAATTTTAAATAAAAAATTGAAATACCAAAAATTTGGTTTATTCATTTTGCGGGATGTCCTGCCTCCTTAAAGGATTTTGTAAAAAACAGGAAGTTTATAAACCCTCAGAAAAAGTGCCAAATGGTGATTTGGCATTTTTCGACCTGTGTGAACGTTAATTAAAGTACTGAAGAACTGTAGTTGATTTGTTTATGCACGGATGCATCCCTCCAGCCCAGAAGTGAAGGTCGTTTCCGTGCCAACAATAAATGAGTCAGAAGTATTAGACTCCGAATTTTGCAAGCTACTTTCAAAAATTGGAGATAGCCAATCTGAGAAAGTAATTTCACTTAAGAAAGCCTGGATGAACGACTCCAATTACCGAAAGCTGATTCTCTCCACCATGGAGGAAATCATCCGATTGGAATCCATGCAGATGGATGGCAGAGGAGAAGGAATTGCCAAGGAAGCCAGAACCCTACATGAAATTGGTTTTACAACCGAACGCCAATCCTGCAAGACATTGCAAACGGACTTTCGTTTCCCCCTGATCAATCTGATCGGCAGGGGTGGCACGGGTGATGTATGGCATTCCCTGGCACCGGGTGGTATTCCTGTCGCGATCAAGATGGTTCCCCTGGTTCAGTCGCTTGCCTTTAAGGAAAAGCGTTCGCTGGAGTTATTCTGCAAAATTCGGCACCCTAATATTATTTCCGTGCTCGGATATTGGGTGGAGAAGGGAATTTTGTGGATTGAAATGGAACTGGCGGAATGCAATCTCCTCCAGTGGTATGAAAGGGCAACTGCCAATGGCAAAAGCCCGCCCTTTGCCAAAATGCTGGATTATTTTGAGCAGGCTGCGAAAGCCATTGATTTTCTAAACCTGCGTCGGCATCCCATGCCGGATGGTTCCTATAAAAATCTTCAGCACGGGGATATCAAACTTACGAATATGCTCCTTGTGGGTGAAAGCCTGAAGATTGCGGATTTTGGGCTTGGAAGATCCCTTTTATCGGAAGGGGATAACCAGCACAGTGGTTCCTACACGGCAATCTATGCGCCACCATGTTTCTTTGATGGAAAAACCCATACCAATTCGGACCAGTATTCGCTGGCGATTTGTTATGCCCGTTTGCGGATGGGTAAATTTCCCTTTCAGGGTTCCATGCTGAACATTATGCATGGGCATTGTTTCGAGGAACCCGACTTGGGCGACCTGCAGGGAACGGAAAAGCAGGTATTGGCGCGGGCCTTGGCAAAAAGCCCAGCGGATCGCTGGTCGAGTGCATGTCAATTTATGGCTGAACTAAAAAAAGCTGTTCAAATCAAGGAAAGCAACATTCCCTGGAGTTCCGGGGTGGGCCAAAGTTGTTCTTGTGATTAGCAGGTTATGGTGGTGGATAAAAAAACACGCCGGAAGCTGATGGGCGCTTGCTTCCGGCGTGTTCCGGGGAGGATTGTGCGGGCAAAGATTATTCGATCTTTACCTCGGTCGCATGGGGGATGGTTTCCTTGGTTTTGGGGATTTGCAGATTTAGCAATCCCTCGTTGAAGGAAGCTTTGATCTTGGTTTTATCGATGTTTTCCGGCAGGGTGAAGCTGCGGTAAAAGTTGCCATAGCTGCGTTCGATGCGATGGAACCGTTTGCCTTTTTCCTCTTTTTCCTGCTTGCGTTCGCCCTGGATGCTAAGCACGCCATCCTCGAGGTTCACTTTCACATCTTCCTTTTTCACGCCGGGAACCTCGGCCTTGATAAGAAAGGCGTTTTCCGATTCACTGATATCCACCCGCGGTGACCAATCGGCAGTGGTCATCAGTTCCTGAACGCCGTTCCCACCCATCCCCATGTTCCGGGTGAAGCGGTCGAATAAGCTTTCCATCTCGCGCATTGGTTCCCATTTGATCAAAGACATACGGCACCTCCATACACACGCGGGATTAAGCCAGGCCAAGAATTGTCCCGCTACCAACTGCTTGGCAAATCGTCAAATGTTTAACAAGGGATATTCATTGTCGGAAAGTTAAATAATTTAAGCTTTCCTGTCTCGCGTTTGCTGCTTGTTTAGAGATGTGCGCCGATGAAAAATGTCAAATCCAACAATTTTGCTAATAATCCTCTGCCACCCCCGAATATCAGGGTAGCCGGCGGCTTGCATAAACGGAATATCCTACATAAAAGGACTTATGCGCATGAGTGAATACAGTGATTCATCGAACATTGAAAAGTTGCTGGCACGGTTGCAAAACCACGAACCCTCCGCCGGGTCGGATTTAATTGTTCACACCCTGGACCGCCTGAAAAAACTCTCCCGCAAGATGCTGCACAACTATCCCGGCATTCACAGCCTGGAAGAGACGGATGATATCTTGCAGCGCTTGGTACTGAAGCTGCAAAAGACACTCGCCAAGGTTACCCCTGATTCGGTGGCAGGATATTTCGCCCTGGCCAACCAGAACCTGAACTGGGTTCTCAAGGAACTTGCCAGGTCGCGGTATGTGCGTTCCCGGGCTTATGCCATGATGGGGGATGAGGATGGCGAAAATAAAAAACAATATTGGGAAGCACAGGATCCGAACAGCGGGCCGGCCAGTTGCGCCGAATGGATGGATTTTTACGAAAAAATAGAGATGCTTCCCCCCGAAAGCAAGGAAGTGTTTGAATTGATGTGGTTCCAGGGGTTGGGCCAAAAACAGGCCGCGCGGGTGCTGAATATTTCCCTGAGTACCCTGATTCGCAGATGGGTTACTGCCAAGTTACAGCTCCGGCATCTTCTGAAGGATAATTTTCCGGAAGATGGTGAAAAGTAAATGGATGAACCAACAAGCCCAAAATTTGATCCCATTTTGCAGAAAATCCTGCAGGAGTGGGAGCAGGCCAGGCTGGCTGGTAACGGAATTTCCATCGAGCAGCTTTGCGCCCAACACCCTGAAATAAGCCAGCAAATCAAACTTCAGATTCAAAACCTTTCCGAGATGGATTGGCTGAATTATGGTGCCCGGCAAAAACATTTCCCGGCGAATGATGGAAAGGCTAAAAACTCCATCCTGCTTCTCCTGGGTGAAGATGTCATCAATGGTTACAAACTTATATCGGTGATAGGGCAGGGCGGTGCCGGCGAAGTTTGGAAGGCCGAGGGGCCGGGTGGAATGCCCGTTGCCCTGAAGATGGTACCCATCAGCCATGGCCTTGCCCCCAAGGAAATTCGCGCCCTGGAAATGTTCAAGACCATTCGCCATAGTCATCTGCTTTCCATCTTTGGGTACTGGTTTTACAAAAACTACCTTTGGATTGCCATGGAATTGGCGGATGGCAACCTGATGGAATTGCACCAGACATATTTAGATCGTGGGGAATCTGGAATTCCCGTCCAGCAGATGCTGGGATATTTTCAGGAAGCCGCCGAGGCATTGGACTTTTTAAATTATCAGAAACACCCCATGGCGGATGGTTCCGAGGGATTTGTGCAGCACGGCGATGTGAAACTGACAAACCTTCTTTTGGTGGGTAATTCCATCAAGCTGGGCGATATTGGCCTGGCGAAAACCATCAAGGCCGGTGCCAACGAACACAGCGGATCTTTTACCGCTTCCTACGCCCCGCCGGAATATTTTGACGGCAAGAGTTTTCCAAGTTCGGATCAATATGCGCTTGCCGTTTGCTATGTCCGCCTGCGCGGTGGGTGTTTGCCATTTGATGGCACCGTTGCCCAGGTGATGAATGGCCACTGTCATGGCAAGCCGGATCTTTCCAAAGTTCCAGAAAACGAGCATCCAATTATCTTGCGGGCCCTTTCCAAGGAACCGGACCAACGCTGGGCCAACACCTGCGAATTTATACGATCATTGAAGGTTGCAAATCACCTTTCTTGAATTGTTTATCTTGAAATAATAATTGGTGCATCACTCTTTTGTAATTACACCCCCCCAAGTTTTTTAAATTATCTGCCAAGTAATTCCCGTTGCTCTCGCTGTGTACTCCAGAGGCCATGTACGGCCTAGTCCGGATTTTTATCCGCATCTATTTCAGGAGTAGACAACATGTTGAAATCCATGAGAGACATCACCAGGGAATTTTTTCTTGGCAAATATCCTTTCCCTATTCGGAATGACCGCAAAAAGCCAAAATCGCTTTCTTTAAAACCAAGTTTGGAACTTCTGGACCAGCGCATTGCCCCCGCAGTGGATGCCGTGGCGCAATTGGTGGGCAATGGCATGGGTGCCGACCAGACACCCTGGTACGCGATTCAGGGTGGCCCCAATGGTGGTACCCAGTTCGATGTTTCCGAGGCTTTTACCGGCAAGGATGTCTATTTGGGGCAGGGTGTTTCCAGCCTGGATATCGTTGGGGATGAGGATCAGGGTTCCATCTATATGGCGTTTGACACTGCTTCCGGAGGCAGCGTTTTTAACAGGATGCGTATTGGCGACATAACGGCTGCAACCTATATGCAGCGTGCCTATGTGGGCATGGATTTTAATACCGATGGCCAGGTGGATTTGTACACGTCCGCCAATGGCAGTAATACCACGGTGGAGATACTTTTGCCGGTGGATCATGATGCCAACCCAGCCACCATCGACAACACCAGCCCGGAAAACACAGCATTCGCGATTTATTCCTCGGCAGCGGGGGTTGCCAATAATTATGCAGTGACCCTGGTTTCAGCATCCTCCGACCCTCAACCCGGTGGAACGGATATCGGCAGCAAGGCGGATGGAAACCCGGATCAGTTTGTTTCCTGGAAAGTTGCCCTTACCGATTTGGATGCCGCCTGGAAAGTGGTGCAGACCAGCAGGGGTATTGCCCCCGGATCGCAAACTTCCCTGAACCAAGATAGCCCCTTTAGGATTATTTCCTTCACCTTTGGAAGTGTGACGGTGGAAGATCCGAAGTTGACGGACATCAATGGCGTTACCGATTTTGATGGTGGTTCCGGCCCTGGAGCGAATTCCGATGGTTTCCCAATATGGGATAAAGGGGCCTCCCCCGGACCGGGAATTCCCGCGGGATTGGATGTGTATTCCAAATCAATAACCCTTAGCTGCCTGGTGCCGCCCGAGATTGCACCACCTTTTTCCTTCCAGATGAAGGAAGAAACGACCAAATTTGTTACCGATGTGAATATCACGGGCAGTAACACGAATCCGTATATGAACTTCAGTATTTCAGGAACGGATGCTGGCGATTTTTCGATTGACGCCAATAGCGGTGTTCTTACCTTTAAAACTTTGCCCGACTTTGAAGCACCCGTTGATTCCAATGGTGACAACATCTATTCCGTTTCGGTGACTATCACCAACTGTGTGGGTTCCGATACCAAGTTATTCACCGTGGAAATTCTGGATGCTGGTGAATTTGCACCCGTGGCGGTGGACGATTCCGCCAGCACCAATGAGGATGTTGCCATAACGATTTCCGCGCTGGCCAATGATACCGATGCAGATGTTGGGCAAACCGCCACCCTGGTGGTGGGTGCCTACGATTCCAAAACAACCAAGGGCGGATCGGTATCGTTAAGCCCGGATGGCAAGATTTTTAACTACACCCCAGCCCTGAATTTTAACGGCACTGATACCTTCACTTACCAGGCGATGGATGTTGATGGCAAGCTCAGTAATTTGGCCACGGTGACGATCACGGTTAGCGCGGTGAACGATGCACCGATAGCAGTGGATGACAGTTACAGCACGAATGAGGATGTGGTGCTGACGATCGCTGGCCCAGGGGTATTGGGTAACGACAGCGATGTGGACATGGATCCATTGAGTGCCATGCTGGTGAGTGGGCCGACAAATGGTGTGCTGGTTTTGAACACGGATGGAAGTTTCACCTACACGCCAAATGCAGACTTTAACGGCAAAGATAGTTTCAGCTACAAAGCGAACGATGGAAGCCTGGATTCGAACATCGCCAAGGTGACGATCACGGTGAACGCGGTGAACGATGCGCCGATAGCAGTGGATGACAGTTACAGCACGAATGAGGATGTAGTGCTGACGATCGCTGGCCCAGGGGTATTGGGTAACGACAGCGATGTGGACATGGATCCATTGAGTGCGGTGCTGGTAAGCGGCCCCAGCCATGGGACCTTGAAACTGAACGTTGATGGATCGTTCCAGTACACGCCGGACTTGAATTACAACGGGGTGGACAGTTTCAGCTACAAGGCGAACGATGGCAGCCTGGATTCCGACATCGCCATGGTGACGATCACAGTGAACCCTGTAAATGATCCGCCGGTGAATGATGTGGATGCTGCGGCGGATGAGTACGATACGAATGAGGATACCCCATTGGTGGTAGCCGCTCCGGGTGTGTTGATCAACGATGTGGATGTGGATGGAGATCCACTGAGTGTGAATGGTTTGACAGCACCAATGAATGGTGCAATCGTGATGTTTTCGGATGGAAGTTTCACCTACACGCCGAACAAGGATTTTGTGGGTGTGGATGGGTTTACCTACGTGGTAACAGATGGGGAGCTAGAAAGTGACCCGATTCAGGTGACAATCACGGTGAACGCGGTGAATGATGCGCCGGTGGCGATGGATGACAGTTACAGCACGAACGAGGATGTAGTGCTGACGATCGCTGGCCCAGGAGTATTGGGTAACGACAGCGATGTGGACATGGATCCATTGAGCGCGGTGCTCGTAAGCGGCCCCAGCCATGGGACCTTGAAACTGAACGTTGATGGATCGTTCAATTACACGCCTGACTTGGATTACAACGGTGTGGATAGCTTCAGCTACAAGGCGAACGATGGCAGCCTGGATTCCAACATTGCCATGGTGACGATCACGGTGGCCCCTGTGAATGATCCGCCGGTGAATGATGTGGATGCTGCGGCGGATGAGTACGATACGAAT